>WPCJ01055652.1_pt1 | contig 574196 bp, 495 predicted proteins | sample 5399831 | NCBI WGS metagenome assembly WPCJ01 (sample SAMN12869470, study PRJNA574797) | sludge metagenome | isolation source: wastewater treatment of pH10 | place: China:Beijing | collected 2019-05-20 | reverse complement strand
TCTCTAATTCTTAATTTGCTGTCAATCCAATATGTCTATGAACGTGTCTTCTGTATTTTCCCGCCCCTCGCGGAGCGGCTGCAAAGGTAACACTCTTTTCGAGTCCCGCAAGCCTTTTCGGAAAAAATTTTTATTTTTTTTACCGGAGGCCTTACCGTTTTTGCGGACGGCAAAGATATGACCCTTTTCCGTTTCACGCAAGCTTTTCGGAAATTTTTTTTCCTGAAAGCCGGTATCGCATTTCTTCTATGAACGTTGCCCTGATTGCGGGTGCAAAAGTAAAAACCTTTTTTGAAACTCGCAAATTTATTTTTGGAAAATTTTATTCCTTTTTTAAATCCGCTTCCTGTCAGTATTTACCTATGAACTTCGCCTTTATTGCGGGTGCAAAAGTAGCACCTTTTTCCTCTTCCGCAAGCTTTATCGCAACTTTTTTTCAAACTTTTTTGCAAGACGCTGGAAAACAGAAGCCTATAGTCGAACTTTTTTTGAGATTTTTGACAACAAAATTCGACAAACCATCTAAAACAAGGGAAGCGGGCTGTAAAGTATATTAAATGACGGGTAAAACATCCTGAAAAAATGCCTGAAAAAAGCATTATTTAAGAACATAAGAGAGAAAATCTTTCAGAAATCTTCCAAAAGACACTTTCTTCTTATATAAACCTATTCAAAACGGATCGCTTTTACCGGAGAAATCTTCGTTATTATATAGGAAGGAATCAAAAGAACAACCAAACAGATAACCAATGTTCCAATGTTTAGCAATAAAATATACAGCCAATCCAAATGGGCAGGCGCGACATTCACATAATAACTGTCCGGATTTAGTTTTATAATACCGAATTGCTGCTGAATAATAATAAGACCTATTCCAATACAGTTGCCCCAAAGCAGACCACGGACAATTAAATAAAAGGCATTGTACAAAAATATCTTGCGTACTGACCAATTGTTTGCTCCTATTGCTTTGAGTATTCCGATCATCTGGGTTCTTTCCAATATAAGAACCAGTAATGCAACTACCATATTAATGGTCGCTACAATAATCATTATTACTATAATGACAATTATATTAAAGTCAAATAGCTGTAGCCACTCAAATATATTATAGTACTTTTCAGAAATTGTCTGTGTATCGAGTGTTTTGGATGCGTCTTCTTTATTTTGGGTATTGTCATAAACCTGCTGCCCTTTTTGCTCAATCTTATTAAAGTCGTCAATAAAAACTTCAAAAGCACCCACCTGATCCGGTTTCCATTTATTGATTCGTTGCAAATGACGAATGTCACCTATTATATAGGTAGCATCAAACTCCTGAAATCCGGAATTGTAAATCCCTGCCACTACAAATACTCTCAGGTTAGGCAGCTGATTACTGTTTTCTTTCATGAAAAAAGTATTGAACTTATCGCCTACTTTTAAATTGAGCCTGTCAGCAAGATATTTTGATATTAAAACATCCGGTGTCAATTTATGCATTACATCCGGCAATTTACCTTGAACAAGATATTCCTCCAGATTCTTCCATTGGTAATCTTTCCCTACTCCTTTATATATAATACCTTCAAAAGAAGTTTCTGTCCTGATGATTCCTGCTTTTGTAGCAACAGCCTGGATATGGTTGATTCCATCTACGCTTTTAAACTTCGGATAAAAATCCTGACGGGTAGAAATAGGACTGATGCTTACCTGGGATTGGTTATCGTCATAATTGGTAATAATAATATGTCCGTTAAAAGCCGCAACCTTTTCACGTATTTTTTGCTGCAATCCAATTCCTGTTGCCACAGACACGATCATCATGATCATACCTATTGCAATAGCGGCAATCGCAATTTTTATAATTGGTGCAGATATACTACTTTTATGATTTTTAGCAGCAATCAGTCTTTTGGCTATAAAATATTCTAAATTCAATTTTGTATGATATCAAATATGGTTTTCAAAAATACAGCTTTATTCTTGGTTTTGTCAATTCTTTCCTGCGGAAATTCATTTAACACAAAAGCAAGAAGTGAAAAACCAAAAGCTCAGGATACAATCAAAAGTTCCAAATCTTCTACTGCAATTGCTGAAATAAAAACCGGTGCTGACGACTGGATAACTTACCTCCCCGTTTTAAAAAAACACAAGAACATTGGTATTGTTGCAAACCAAACCAGCATTGTTAATTATAATCCTAATGCAAAAAACAGAGACGAGCTTCGCACCGAACCTGCAACAAAATCTATGCACCTGGTCGATTGGCTGGTTGAAAACAAAATAAATGTGACCAAAATTTATGCTCCCGAACACGGATTTAGAGGCACAGCTGATGCAGGAGAATTAATAAAAGATGGAAAAGACACCAAAACCGGAATTCCAATAATTTCCCTTTATGGTGATAATAAAAAACCAAAGCCGGAACAATTGGCAGGAATAGACATTCTGGTTTTTGACCTTCAGGATGTGGGCGCCCGTTTTTATACCTATATCTCTTCCTTACATTATATAATGGAGGCTTGTGCCGAAAATAAAATAAAACTATTGATTTTAGACCGTCCAAATCCAAACGGCAATACCGTTGATGGCCCCGTTCTCGAAAAAGAGAATTCGAGTTTTATAGGAATGCACACGATTCCGGTACTTCACGGCATGACTATAGGAGAATATGGAAAAATGATAAATGGTGAAAAATGGCTTAAAAATGGAATTCAATGCGAATTGAGCGTGGTTCCGTGTGTAAATTATACTAAGGATATGAGCTACTCACTCCCAGTGAGGCCTTCTCCAAACTTACCAAACGACCAATCCATTAACCTGTATGCCAGCTTGTGCTTTTTTGAAGGCACGAATGTAAGCCTGGGAAGAGGAACTGAGAAGCAATTCCAGATATACGGCTCTCCTTTTCTTCCAAAAACTGACTTTAGTTTTATTCCCAAACCTAATTTAGGTTCAAAAGATCCTTTGCATAATGGTAAAGTGTGTTATGGTGAAGATTTGTCGAATGCCCCAAAAGTAAAGGGTATTGAACTAAAATGGCTTTTGAAAGCCTATGCTACCACAGCTGATAAATCGAAGTTTTTTATTCCTTTCTTTACGAAATTGGCCGGAACCAAAAAGCTACAGGAACAGATTGAGGCCGGAATGACAGAAGCCGATATCAAAAAAAGCTGGGAAAAAGGAATTGAAGATTTCAAAAAAATAAGAAAAAAATATGAAATTTATTGATTGGAATCTTCCTGAAAATATGTATTTTTAGGTGCGGCTATTTTTAACGGTCGCATTTAAATCTTAATAAAATAGCTATAAAATGAATACATCGCAACTACTTTTGGATTATATGGACAAACTGCAGGAATTTTTCGAATGGATTGATTCTTATGTAGACAAAGCCATTGAATTATTCCATAACGCAAAGGAATGGGTCGAAAAAATATTAGAATATATCAAAAGAGGGATCGATTATGTTGTTGACGCCATAGGTGGCCGATTTGACGAATCAATCGAACTTCCCGAAGATTATATCTTTGTCTAATAAACGGCCTTACTTTGTAAGGTCTTTTTTTTGCTTTCTGGCAATCCTGTTCGCACCTGATTTTGCAATAAACATCAAAAAGTAAAGTACTATCAAAACGATATATATGAGGGCTGTCATAATAACGGCCTCCATAATTTTATCGAAAAGACCTCTAACTACAACATCCTGGTTGACAAAAACCAATAAAACTGATATAATGGCTGAAGCCAAAAAGATGTAAAATAAATTTCTTTTGTGTTTCATACAGCAATTGTTTTTACAAAGGCATTCTTTTTTTCATTTCTTCTACAATATTATAAGCAGCCGGACAAATTGCTACGTTCTGCAATGTCAGGTTAGAAATCTGCTGGAATTTTTTTCTGTCCGTATGCGGATATTCTCTGCAAGCTTTGGGCCTGACGTCATAAATCATACAGTAATTTTCAGCATCCAGAAAAGTGCACGGCACACTTTGAAGCACGTAATCATTCTCTTCATCAATCCGAAGATACTGATCAATAAATTGTTGTGGCTTCTGCCGAAAATGTTTGGAAATCCTCTCAATATCTGCAAGAGTAAAAAGCGGCCCGGTTGTTTTGCAACAATTGGCACATTTCAGGCAATCTGTTTTTTTAAATTCCTGATCGTGCAATTCCTGCATGATATAATCAATATTCTTCGGCGCTTTCTTTTTAAGCTTATCGAAATACTTCTTGTTTTCGTTATGCTTATCTTTGGCCAGTTTTGGAAGATTTTTAATTACTTGTTCCAACTTCGTTTATTTGCGGACAAAGTTACACTTTCTTCCTTATCTTTTTAAACTATACTATAAATCATGAAAGACCTTTTTGGAAAAGCCATATTAGATTATCAGACAAACAACTCTCCGGAAAACCTGATTACTGAAACTTCAATTTCGGAAGCCGATGAAATGAGCGTTGCCTATTTGTTCCGAAATTATTCTACTATGCCAAAAATTGAAAAAAAAGCAATGAATCTGGCAAAAGGAAAAGTTCTGGATGTAGGTTGTGGAGCCGGAAGTCATAGTTTATACCTTCGGGATATAAAAAAATTGGAGGTTCTTCCTATTGATATTTCTGCCAATGCAATTCAAGCCTGTCGATTAAGAGGCCTTGACAATGCAAAAGTTCAGGATGTGATGCAGTTGGATTCCAATAATTCAGAAAACAAGTTTGACACCATACTGCTTCTGATGAATGGTACAGGAATTTGCGGCAGGTTAAATAATATGTCTGACTTTCTGCAACAGCTGAAATCTTTATTGACACCAACCGGACAAATTCTTATCGACTCTTCTGACATCATTTATATGTTTGACGAAGATGAAGACGGTGGAAAATGGATTCCGACTGAAAGAGACTATTATGGTGAAATTACTTTTACCATCTATTATAAGAAGGAAGAAGAGAAACCGTTTGATTGGCTGTATGTTGACTATAATACATTACAAAATGCTGCACTTGCCAATGGTTTGCAATGCGAACTGGTTCTTGAAGGCGACCATTATGACTATCTCGCCAGGCTGACTCTTTAAGTTTTCACTAAATTGGTTGTTTCTATGATTTCTTGTAAGACTTCATAAAGCCTGTCTAAATCCTCCTGTGAATTATAGGCATTGATTGAATATCGTATATAAAAATCCCCATTTAGTGGCATAACCGGTATTTCGATTTGGTATTTTTCAAAAAGCAGTTCTTTTAGCTTTTGAGGTTCGTCTGTGCTGACCGGAATACTTGCCATTTGTCCTAAAAATTCTTTTGTAATAGGACATACTGGGGTTGTATTTAGCAAATCGCAAAAGCGCTGGTAGTTATTCAAAACTATTTCTTTGCAATTTTCCGCCACTTCGTTCCAATTATTTCTTTCGAGAAAATCAACAACTGCCAGCGTACATAAAAAAGAAGAGATATCTCTAGTGCCCTGGTATTCATGATAATCCAGGAATTGTGTTCCGGCTATAGTTTCGTTATCATAGCCCCAACTCACCACCAACGGATCCAAATCGTCCTGAAATTCTTTTTTTACATACAAAAACGAACTCCCTTTTGGTGCCAGCATCCATTTGTGTAATGTTCCTGTATAAAAATCAGCATCTATCTCTTCAATATTTAAAGGAATATGCCCCGGAACATGTGCCCCATCAACAATAGTTATCAATCCCAATTCCTGGGCTTTCTTACAAATTTCCCTGACCGGAAAAATGAGCGCTGTTGCACTGGAAATCTGATTTATAAAAACAACTTTGGTATTGGAATTATAGCCTTTCCAAAAATCTTCCAATAGTTGTTCTTTTGAAACTATTGGCAGGGAAATAGGTTGGCGTACATATTTTGCTCCTGTTTTTTTACAAAAATAAGCCCATGTTTTATCCATTGCTCCATATTCATGATTTGTAGCAAGGATTTCATCACCCGGCTGAAGGTTCAGACTTCTCATAACTGTATTAATGGCAACAGTTGGATTGGGTGTAAAAAAGAAATCTTCGGGTTGGCAGCCTATATATCCCGACAGTTTTTCTTTGGCTTTTTTCAAATATGTCTCCGCTTTTTTCTGGATGAAATAAACGGGTTCATTTTCCAATTCCAATTGGAGTCTTTGATATTCCTCAAATATCGGTTTTGGGCAGGCACCAAAGGAACCGTGATTTAAAAAAGTGATGGATGGATCAAGTAGGAAAAGCTGTTTCATGGGTAAAAAGGTATAAAAAAACCCAAATATAAATTTGGGTTTTGTATATAAAATATAATGTATTACTGCATGTATTTCATCATGATGCTTTGCAATTCTACACCCCAGGCCTGAGCCGCTTCCATAGTTTTTTCAGTCAGGACTCCTGCTTTGGAAGTTATTTTTTTTCCTAGTGGAGTTTCATAGAATTTAATCATTTCTTTAATCTCTGCATGTGTATATTCTTTCATATAAACATCAGCAACTTTATCAAAATAAGATGGCATTGTTGCATCAAAATCTTTTAAGAATGCTGCCTGTTTTGCTTCAGGAATCATTCCCAGGATTTGTTTTTTTGCCACATCAATCTGAGCAGATGCGCCTGTCATCTCAATTACTTTTTTTACATCATTTTTAAAAGCTGCATCTTGTGCAAATCCAACTTGTGCTGCCAATACGAAAGCGAATGTTACTATTAATTTTTTCATTTGTTAATTGTTTTTTATGTTGGTTTAATTATTAGCAAATATAATTCCAAATTTATGGAATATTTAGATATTTATGCGTTTGAAGCGACACTCTCCATTTTGGATTATTCATTACATAGTCAACAATCAAAGGTGTCATTGCTTCTTTCTTGCTCCATTCCGGCTGTAGAAACAGTATGGCATCTTTATTAACCTTTACTGCCTGTTCCTCTGCAAAGATAAAATCGTGTTTGTTGTGGACAATTACTTTTAATTCGCTTGCATTGTCATAGACTGTTTGGGTAGGGAGTTTATTTTTTTTGGGAGAAAGCGTAATCCAATCCCAGGTTCCGGAAAGCGGATAGGCTCCCGAAGTCTCAATATGTACTTTTAAATCTTTTTCTTTCAGTTTTTGTGTCAGCGGTCCCATATCCCAGGTCAGGGGTTCGCCACCTGTCACGACAACAGTATTTGCATATTTTTTTGCATTCTCTACTATTGCTTCAATTGCTGTTGGTGGGTGCAATTCTGCATTCCAGCTTTCCTTAACATCACACCAATGACATCCTACATCACATCCGCCAACACGGATAAAATAAGCTGCCGTTCCTGTGTGATATCCTTCGCCCTGAATGGTATAAAATTCTTCCATCAAAGGAAGCATTACCCCTTTTTCAACAGCGATTTGTAATTCTTTCTTCAACATCATCTTTAAAAATAGTCTGCAAAGATACGGATTTGATTTTGGATTGCAGTTTTTAAAAATAAGCCTTTAAACAAAAGTTTATGATAATTCCAAACAGGTATAAAAAAAAACCGGCATGTGTGCCGGTTTTTAAAACTATTGTTTTATTATTTTTTCAATACGTCAAGAGATTCTTTGATATATTGGCTGGTTGGATCTAACGCCAAAGCTTTTTCAAAATATTCTCTTGCTTTTACCTTATCAGATATTGCGTAGTGTGAACCAATATAAGAATAAGCTCCAATCAAACCTGATTTCACGTTTTCTTTGGCTAATTCTGCTTCGCCTTTCGCGTGTACTACTTCAATATATTTTTGGTACGCAGCAACAGCAGCTTCTTTAGCTTCCGGACCAAGAATAAATCTATTGATTTTTGCTTTATTCAGATGTGCATCCTGAGTTGTTGGCGAACCAGCAACTACAGCTGCATAGGCTGTATCTGCTTTTTTAAGCAATTCCTGTACTTCCGGTTTGTTTCTTTCTGCATCGGTTTTCAAGTCGTTTGCCACATAAAACAAAACTGCGTTTCCAAGATAGAAATTGTCAAGAAGTGCATTTTTAGAATTTGGTGCTTTTACAGCAGCTTCAAAAACTTTAGTGGATTCCAGATATAGTTTTTGCTTGTATAATGACACTCCTAAATCACTAAATTCAGAACCAATAGCCGGATCAATGTCAGTTGCTTTTGTTAAGTCAGCCATTGCACTGTCAAACTGAGCTTTATCTGTGATAGCACCTTCTGCAGAAATTGCTTTACCTAATTTTGCTTTTGCCAGGAAAAGGTAATCTCTTGCACTGATTCTTTTTGGGTCAACTTTTGCCAGGAAGTCATTCAATGCTTTGATACTTTCATCATAGTTTTTGTTTTCATAAGCTGCATAACCTAAATATCTGTAGATTCTAGGGTTTACCTTATCCAACTGTTGCATTGCCTGCGCTTCTTTCTGCAAAGCTTCATAATCTTTAGCAAGAATCAGGAAGTCAGCATGACGCATTCTTGAGTCAAGAGAATAATCCGTAAGGCTCATGTATTTTTCATAATACTCTAATGCCTTTTTGATGTATTCCGCACGTTTTGACGTGTCGCTGGTACTCCAGAAATAATAGGTTTCGGCTAACTCACGGTAAACAGGACCATAGTTTGCATTTAATTTGATTACTTCATTAAAAGCTGCTATTGCTTCCGGGAAAGCCTTGGCATTTTTTGTAATAACACCTAATTGCATTTTAGCACGCAATAATGAATTATCCAAATCATAGGCAGTTCTGTAGGAACTGTAGGCACTGTTAACATCAGCATCACCAAATTGAGCATCGCCCAGACTCAAGAAAGCCTGTGCATATTTAGGGTCAACAGCAATTGCTTTCTTTAAAGAAGTTATTGCTTTTTTATAATCATGCTTTTCAGAATTTATATAGGCTCTACCTATGTACAGAAATTCTTCCGCATCTTTCTTTTTCAAATTGGCGATTGCTTTATTGAAATTAGCTTCTGCTTCTGATACGTTTCCGTTATCCAAACTGATTTCTCCTAATCCGATATAATTGAAATTGCCATTATCTTTGGCAACGATTCCTTTGTCAAAATAAATCTTTGCAGAATCTGCATTATCCAGAGCAAGGTAAACTTCTCCTAAATGAAAATAATTTTTCCCTTTATCAGGACTAGATGCGATTAGTGATTTAAGGATTGTTTTGGCTTTTTGATATTGTTCCGCGTCGATTGCTTTTTTGGCCTGCTCTAAATCCTGAGCAAAAACAGCAGTTCCGAAAAACAATAACGACAAACTGATAAACTTAATTTTTTTCATTTCTTCGTTCTTTATAATTTTTATTTATTTTCGATGTCTTTTCTAACTTTTACTTCCCGTAAAGCTAGCCTGACAGGAGCCAGTCCGGATTTTAAAACTATTCTCTGTCCTACGTCTCCTGCTACAAAAGTTGCAAAACCCATACCCAAACCAACAGAACCTTCATAATTTAACATATAGATTTTGCGTGTCAGAGGATATAATCCCTCTGCCAGATTGGTTTGACTAGGTTTGTAATAGGCTGATGAATTAGGTTCACTTTTAACATTTCTGACTGCCAAAACCTTAACATTGGTTGTGGAATTCAACATGTCCGGCATAGGCTGTGTCATCCAATTCACCCCAATAACACCAATATAGCCTTCATTTTCACTGATGTATTTGATAACATCATTATTTGATTTTAAAGCAAAGATATTTTTGCTGTCTACTTTAGTCACCGACGCTTTTCTGCTTAGAAAGTCAATAGTGCTTGAGTTGGCATTATCGAAAACCAGCCCCTTGATAGAAGCAACCGGTTTTCCATTCATAAAATCGATAACGTTTTGCAAATCGATAACCGAATCTTTTGCTTTATTATTGGCAATGAGAGCAACACCGTCAATTGCAATTTGGGTTATTCTCGGAACAATACCTTTATCTGTAAATCTTTTCTCTTCACTTTTTGACAAAACTCTAGACATCACTACCAGTTTTGTTGTATCATTTTTTAAAAGGTCAAGGATGGCTCCTTCTGTTTTGGAAACCAGATTTATCTTTTCCGTTCTTTCACTTTGAAAAACGGCAAGCTGGTCATCCATCATTGGCATGACGGTTTCATCAACATAAAACGTAGCCGTCTGATCTTCTTTTTTCTTCTTGTCTGCACAAGAATCAATAAAGAAAATTGTCATTATAAATCCAAAAGAATAGAATAGAAATCTTAGATATTTTGGCATTTGTACAAATGTTTTTTATTGTTGGTCTTTTTTGATAAAACGTATAAATCTAAAAAAAGAATATACGATTAGCAGTAATCCGAAAGCTATTCTGTAGGGTTTAGGCATTTCGATTGGTATGTCTTTCCAAAAAATAATAGCCATACCCATGACAAAATACATCAAAAAAAACAGCATTCCTAAAATAAGAAGAAATCGCCCGAGGAGCGATTTCTGATCTTTATTGGTCCTGTACTTACTACCGTCCATTAATTCGATTTGATCACTAATTTGATCGGAAGGTTGTATGAAACACGCACTGCTTTACCATTTTGGATACCAGGCTTCCATTTTGGAGCTGATTTCAACATTCTGATTGCTTCCTTACCTGTTCCGTAACCTAAGTCTCTTACAACTTTGATGTCTGTAAGGCTACCATCTTTTTCAACAACGAAGTTTACGATTACGTTTCCGCTTACATCGTCATCTACTTCAGGGATTCTGTAATTCTTTTTTACATAAGCATAGAAACCTGCAATACCTCCAGGGAATTCCGGTAAAACTTGTACGGATGTATAAATTTTGTTCGGATCCTCCTCAATTACTTCAGCATCTACTTTGATTTCACTTTGTGTACCATCAAGAACTACCTCCCCACCTTCTTTTGCCTTTACTGTTTCAGAGCCTGTTTTTTTAAGCTCTTCCACAACGGCAACTTCTTCTCTTACGACCTGTTTGTCTACAACAACCGGCGGTACGTATTTTTGAATGTCTACATTACTCTGAGTCTGTTTTTGAACAACCGGCTCAACAATAATCTCTTCCTTCTTTATTGGCTCTTGCACATTAACCAAAACCACCTGTTCGTCTAATACTTCCTCTTCTTTGGTCATATTTTCAGAAATGAATTTAGAAATGATTGGAATGCAAACCATGAACAAAAATATAACTGCACCAATAGCCAATGCTTTTAAGGTTCTCTTTCCGCTATTGGTACGTAATTCATACGCTCCGTAGCTTTTGTTTCTGCCTTCAAAAACATTTTCAATCCAGCTTTGTTCGAATAAGTCTAATTTTGAATTTGACATATTTTAATGTTTTTAGATTTTAATGAATCAGACTAATAAATTTTATTGTCTTCCAAAAATTTAATGTCTGCATCTGTTATGTCAACAATCGCATATTTTTTCACTTTTGTAATAGCCATCTCATCCAAAATATCAACCAAATTTTTATAATTTGATTTCTTACTTGGTTTTATGATAATGGTAATACCACTTTTTTCAATATCAGCACCGTCTGCTTTGTTTTTTGCATCAACTGCTGCCTTTTTATTAAGGATCAAATCTCTTACTCCTGTTTTTCCATATCCGGTAGCAACCGGTCCATCCAAAGGCGGTCCGTCAAATCTACCACTATACCAAACCAATTTATCGTTAGAACCTAACACTAATGTCAGGGTTCTCCAGGCTGGTGTTTCTGGCGGAACCGGATCATCTTTTTTAGGCTCATCCGGCATTGCCAAATTCATTGATTGAGGCTTCGACAACGTAGTTGTTAATATAAAGAAGGTAATCAATAAGAATGCCAAATCCACCATAGCCGTTAAGTCAACCGAAGGATTTGCTTTTTTACTTCTTACTTTGCCACCGCCTTTTTTACCACCGCCGTCGCCAGTATTTAATTCTGCCATTTCTTACGAATATATTATTTTATTAAAAATCATCACTTCTTAGACCAGTAACCAGGAAAAAGTTATTCTTATTTTGCTTTTGCAGAATATCTAAAACTTTTTTGACTGTTGGGTATTCTTCTTTAGCATCACCTTTTATAGCGATATCCAAATCTTTACCATCCATATCCTTAACTACTTCTCTTGCAGTTTTTACCCAGTCAGCTAATTGATTATTGAGTGAATCAAAAGGAATTCCAGGTTGCACCCCTTCTTTCATTCTTTGTTCGTTTTTCATATCAATCAACTGTTTCATCTGCCTGATATCAACTCCAAAACCGTCAATAAGTGCAAATTTCTTTTTATCTGTGTCTGAGAATTGGATATTGTATTTTTCTCCCATTCTTTTCAGAGTTTCCTCTCTGGTTGCTCTTCCGGTTACACCAAAAAACACTTTCTCTTTACCAATTGTTAAGGTAGCTAGATTTTCTTCCGGCAATTTAGTCTGAACCGTTGAGGCCGGAGTATCTACTGGCAAAGCTTCAGGGACTTTTGCTGTAGCTGTCATAATGAAAAAGGACAGAAGAAGGAATGCCATGTCACACATCGCAGTCATGTCAATTCTGGAACTTTTCTTTGACAATTTTATTTTAGCCATTGTTTTTACTTTTTTAATCAAAGCCGAGAAGGAGAAACTTCCCTTCCCATAGCTTTAATATTATGAAACTTATTTTAATTAGTCACGGTTTGTAGCTCTTCTGTAAGCCTGAGTGATAGTAAAACCAGCCTCATCAATAAAATAAGTCAATGTATCAATTTTAGAAGTAAAGTAGTTGTAAACCACAACCGCAAGAGCTGAAGTTGTAATACCTGTCAATGTGTTGATAAGTGCTTCAGAGATACCGTTTGCCAATTCTGCCTGGTCTGGAGTTCCAGAAGTTGCCAATCCGGCGAACGCTTTAATCATCCCCGATACTGTTCCCATCAATCCTAATAATGTACCTAAAGATACCAATGTAGAAAGGATAGTCAAGTTTTTCTCAAGCATTGGCATTTCTAATGAAGTAGCCTGCTCTATTTCTTTTTGGATTACTTCAGATGCTTTTTCAGTATCGAAGTTCTCTCTTTTAACTTCCTGGTATTTAATCAAACCTGCTTTTACTACGTTTGCAACAGAACCTTGTTGCTTATCACAAGCATCTAATGCACCTTGGATATCTCCAGATGAAATCTGACCTTGAACGCTTTTTACAAATTTTTCAACATCACCTTTTCCTGCCGCCTTAGAGATCACAAAAAATCTTTCGAATGAGAATACAATTGTCATTAATAGTAATCCCATCAATACAGGAACGATATATCCTCCTTTGTAAACCATTCCTAAGTAATCACCTTGTAATGGCTGTCCTGTGTTAACTCCTCCTTGGAAGTGAGAACCGTCTCCCATTATAAACTGCCATACTAGAAATCCAATTACAATACAAAATAAAATCGTCAATCCTGCAAATAAGTTAGAGCTTTTGCTTCCTCCATTGTTTTGAACCTTTGCGTTTGATGCCTGTGCCATTTTTTTTAATTTTAGTTTTTTAATTTTTAGAATTTAATTTTGGTAATAGATAAAATTATTTATCCCTAGATATTTTATAAGAACGACAAATTTATATTTTTAGTGGATAAAAAAAAAAAAATTGCTGTTTTTTATTCCGTCTTAACTATATATTATTACAATCTTAACGAATAAATAATAAGAAATTTAAAATAATTAGTTTCAAAAAAAGAGATATTTCTCTGGTTTAAAACAACTTAAGTCAATTTTATCAAAAAAACAGCCTGTTTCAGCCCTAACAAACTCCGTTTTATAGCGTTGAATTATAACTTCATAATGATAATTTTATTACACTCCCTAATATTAAAATTATATGCCAATTATTTAAGGTATATTTTGTAGCAATAAATAAAAACAATCCTAAATTTGTAAATATTTGTTCATTTCTATTCATCCTAAACATTTTTTTGCTCATGGCTTCCAAAGAAGACTTCATCAGTCATATTAACACGGGTTATGCTACAAAAGGAGAAAGCATCACGTTGGGTGGCGCTATTTTTAACGGAGAAGCACTCCCGGATGCACACATTAAAATCCCTTTAAAAACCTTAAACCGCCACGGTCTTATTGCCGGAGCAACGGGAACAGGAAAAACAAAAACGATACAGGTCTTTTCTGAACAGCTTTCATTATTGGGCATACCGGTTCTGATGATGGACATCAAAGGAGATTTTAGCGGTATAGCCAAACCAGGCATTGAACAGCCATTTATTACAGAACGTCATTCCAAAATAAATATTCCTTATCAGGTATCGAGATTTCCGGTGGAATTACTGACACTGTCCAAACAAAATGGAGTTCGCTTGCGTGCTACCGTTTCGGAATTCGGACCGGTATTGTTTTCAAGAATATTAGATCTTAACGATACACAGGCAGGCGTCGTTGCCGTAATCTTTAAGTATTGTGACGACAACCAGATGCCTTTGCTTGACCTGAAAGACATTAAAAAGGTAATCAATTATATTACTGAAGAGGGCAAAGCCGAAATTGAAGAGCATTACGGCAAGATTTCCACTTCAACTACCGGTACTATTCTTAGAAAAATAATTGAACTGGAGCAACAAGGTGCCGATATTTTCTTTGGTGAAGTATCATTTGATGTCAATGACCTGATGCGGATTGATGAAAACGGGAAAGGGTATGTAAACATTATCCGACTGACCGATATTCAGGACAAGCCAAAACTTTTCTCTACTTTTATGTTGAGTCTTTTGGCAGAAATCTATAACGTGATGCCGGAGCAGGGCGATTCCGGACAGCCGGAACTGGTTATTTTTATTGACGAGGCGCATTTAATTTTCAATCAGGCCAGCAAGGCTCTGCTTGACCAGATTGAAACCATCGTGAAACTGATTCGTTCCAAAGGGATTGGGATTTATTTTGTAACCCAGAATCCTATGGATGTTCCAAGTTCTGTTTTGGCGCAGTTGGGATTGAAAATCCAGCATGCTTTAAGAGCTTTTACCGCCAATGACAGAAAGGCTATTAAGATGACTTCTGAAAATTATCCTATTTCAGAGTATTATAAGACCGATGAATTATTGACTTCCCTGGGAACCGGAGAGGCTTTGGTTACGGCATTAAATGAAAAGGGAATCCCAACACCATTGGCCGCTACTATGATGCGGGCGCCTATGAGTCGTATGGACGTTTTGACTGATGCCGAGATTGGAGAAATCAACAACAGTTCCAAACTAACCCGGAAGTATAATGAAGTTATTGACAGGGAAAGCGCTTATGAGATGCTGACCAAGAAAATACAGGATATCCAACAGCAAGCTGCCGAAACCGCCCAAAAAGAACAGGAGGCAAAACAAGAAAAGAAAGCCGCAAACGAACCGATGAGCCAAACGACGAAAAGCATTATTAAGGTAGTCACAAGCGCTACTTTTATAAGAGGCTTTTTTGGGGTGCTCACTAAAATATTTAAAAAATAAATGAAAAGCTTTATCACGATAGGACTTTTGGTGCTATCTAATATTTTTATGACCCTGGCCTGGTATGGTCATTTAAAATTTAAGGAATTAAAATGGTTCGAGAATGCCGGATTAATAACTATTGTTTTGATAAGCTGGGGGCTGGCTCTTTTCGAATATTGCTTTCAGGTTCCTGCCAACAAAATAGGTTTTAACGGAAATGGCGGTCCATTTTCTTTAATGCAGCTCAAGGTGATACAGGAAGTCATCACTTTAGTGATTTTTGTAATTTTCTCACTGCTGTTTTTCAAGAACGAGACTTTCAGATGGAATCATGCCGTAGGTTTTGTATTCCTTATTCTGGCGGTTTACTTTATATTTAAGAAATAATGAAAAAATACACCCTGCAAAAAAGCCCTTTTGTTGTCCCTACAAACGACGGCAAACTAATCGAAGAGCATTTCGGGAATGCTACCAATAACAATTCAGATGTTTCTATTGCGCATATGGTTGCGCCTCCAAAATGGAGCGAACCATTTCAGGTTCCCGAATTTGATGAGTATACCTATATTATAAGAGGTAAAAAGCAGTTTATTATTGAAGGCGAAACTCTAATTTTGGAAGCAGGACAATCGATTAAGATTGAAAAAAATGCCAGAGTACAGTATTCCAATCCGTTTGACGAACCTTGCGAATACCTGTCGGTCTGCCTACCTGCTTTTTCTTTAGAAAAAGTTAATAGAGAAGACTAACCCTTTTAAATTTGGTAACTTTACATACAAATGAAACCTGTATGGAAACCCAAAAAAGAATCATTATTGTAGGAGCCGGATTTGCAGGACTTACCCTTGCTGAAGACCTCGAAAATACCGGCTACGAAGTATACTTAATTGACCGTAATAATTATCACCAATTCCAGCCGCTATTATATCAGGTGGCTACAGCAAGACTTGAACCGGCAAGTATTTCTTTCCCGCTCCGAAAAGTTTTCCAGCGTTCCAAAAACGTAAAAATCAGAATTGCAGATGTTTTGTCTGTTGAGGCTGATAAAAAATGCCTGAAAACTTCAATCGGAGATTTTTCTTATGATTATCTGGTACTGGCTTACGGTTGCCGAACCAATTATTTTGGGAACAAGGATTTGGAACATTGTGCCTTTCCTATGAAATCGGTTCCGGAAGCAATTCAGCTTAGAAACCGCATACTCCAGACATTTGAAGATGCCGTAATTACAAAAAGTCCGGAAGAACTGCAATACATACTCAATTTTGTAATTGTAGGCGGCGGACCAACCGGAGTAGAATTAGCCGGAGCTTTGGCAGAAATGAAGAAGAATATTTTGCCTAAGGATTATCCGGATAAGGATTTTTCAAAACTTACGGTGTATTTACTGGAAGGTTCTCCTAATGTCTTAAATGCCATGAGCGACGATTCAAAAAAAGCATCCCGGAAATACCTGGAGCAGCTTGGAGTTATCGTTAAAACCGGCACTGTGGTTGAAAATTATGACGGGCGAACCGTCCGATTGAAAAACGGAGAAACGATAGAGGCCAAAAACGTTATCTGGGCGGCAGGCGTAACCGGCAATCAAATTGAAGGTATTCCGGAAACCGCCATTACACGAGGCAACCGACTTGTTGTTAACCGTTTTAATGAAATAGAAAACCTAAAAGATGTTTTTGCTATTGGAGACATTGCCTATATGACTACTCCCAAATATGTAAATGGTCATCCGCAATTGGCAGCAGTAGCAAACGAACAGGCAAAAGTTCTGGCTAAAAACTTTAAGCTTCTGGCAAAAAACAAGCCTTTAAAAGAATACGAATATCACGATAAAGGTTCAATGGCCACGATTGGAAAAAGGAAAGCGGTGGTTGACCTGCCAAGTTTTAGCTTTCAGGGACGATTTGCATGGTTTACCTGGATGTTTGTACACTTAATGCTCATTCTGAGTGTAAAAAACAAACTTACTATTTTTGTGAATTGGGCTTTTAGCTATTTCAGCAACGACTCAACACTAAGGATACTCATCAAGCCGGTTACTAAAAAAGTAGACAATTAGGAGTAAAATGTATTTATAAAAAAACAGGGATTAATCATTACGATTTAATCCCTGTTTTTTTATTGATACGTTGATTACGTATTTATTTGGTTTTTCTGTTTAGCAGTTCCAAAATTCTTTCTTCTACTTCAGGACTGTCCCATTTTGCTTCGATATTGTCCATTTTCAAAACTTCTTCCATAAGCTGATTTTGGAAATCACCTACTTCCAAAGCCTGAGAATAGGGATCCAGACTAAAAGTGACCCTGCTGTATAATGGCAACCATTTGTCAGGATATTTGTCTGAAAATCTTTTTTCTATTTTTTTCTGAAGCAGGAATTTTTCGTCAGCCGTTTTAGAACTCATTTCCATGAAATTTCTATAGGACAATTCAGCTATTGCATCAGCATTTGGTTTTCTGCTTTGTTCATATTCTTTGAAAATACGTTCCCAATCGTTTCCGAATTGCTCCATAAAGTCATTCAACACGGTTATATCTTCAAAACCTGCATTCATCCCCTGTCCGTAAAATGGCACGATAGCATGACAGGCATCTCCAATCAGCGCTACCTTGTCACCATAAGTCCACGGATAGCATTTCATAGTTACCAAAGTACTGGTTGGGTTTTTGAAAAAGTCTTCGGCCAGATTTGGAATAACGTCAACGGTGTCCGGCAGGTTTTTTTCAAAAAAGCTTTCCACCTTTTCCCTGTCCGTAAGTGATGCAAAAGAGTTCTCGCCTTCAAATGGCATGAAAAGCGTACAGGTAAAACTTCCATCCAGATTAGGGAGTGCAATAAGCATATAATCTCCCCGCGGCCAAATGTGAAATGAGTTTTTATCCAGCCTGTGCGTCCCATCAGGATTTGGCGGTATGTTTAATTCTTTATATCCAGTTTGCAGAAATTCCTGGGAATAATCAAACATGCTTTGTCGTTGCATTCTATGGCGGATTCTGGAAAAAGCACCATCAGCACCAAAAACAACATCATATTTTACGGCTTCCCATTCGCCTCTTTCTGTTTCTCCAATATGCAGTGTGGCATCTGCCAGTGTAACGTCCCAGATTTTCTTTTCAAAGAAAAATTTTGTTCCCACTTCTTCAGCCAAATCAATCATTTTTCTGTTGAGAGTTCCTCTTGAAATGGAATAGATACTTTCACCTTCCTTGCCATAGGGCTGAAAATTGAGCTTATCCTTTAAATGAATTGCTCTTTTATCCATTGGGATAGAAATTGCCCGTACTGCATCTCCTACTCCAACTCCATCAAGAGCTTTCCATCCCCTGTGTGACATGGCTAGATTTATCGAACGTCCGGAAAATTGAATTTTTCTAATATCGGGGCTGCGGTCATATACATGAACAGAATGACCTGCTTTTCTAAGGTATATTGCCAAAAGCGAACCCACAAGACCAGAGCCTACAATTGCAATATTTAAGGGATTTTGCATTAAGTGTAGAATGTAATTAAAGATTTCAAATTTAAGGAAATAACATCATAATTATATAAAAACAGGTATTTATTTACAATCGTTAAACAAAATAAGGTAAAAATGCAAAATTTAGATATTTAATTCATTTAATTAGTTAATTTACAATAAATTAATTTATCTTTACCTTAATTTCCTGAAATAAATATTTAAATACAGAAAATACCACCATCTGTTCCAAATAAAATTCCCCCTATGAATTACAGAACCAACGCTGTAATGAGTTTTATTATTAATTTAAATATTGTATCTATGAAAACAAAACTACTTTTTTTCTTTTTAATGTCTTGCGGACTAGCTTCTGCCCAGACTTATTCTTTTAATACGGTAACGCCTATTCCTGATGGTGTTGGCACAAGCTGTGCTTCGGGCGCAACTAGTATTGGCAACGTAGTAACGACTATCAATGTCCCTCTTACGCCTGCCATTACCGACCCTACAAAGGTTACAATCAATCTGGACCTGGTTCATACCTGGCTGGGTGATGTTGTTGCCAAATTAGGAACTCCAAGTGGTGCGTCCTGCGCTCTGATTAAAAGAATGGGGGCCACATCTGATACCAGTTGCGGCGATAGTTCGGATTTTGCATCCGGCAATATCCTGAGCTTTAATGCGGCCAATACTACAACCATTAATGTTACCACTCCTGGCTCAACCCAGAGTATCCCTGCAGGCTCCTATGCTCCAACAGCCGGCACATCTACGTTTCCTACAGACATTCCCTTATGCAACCTGAGCACCTTCTTAAATGGTGTGGTAGTAAACGGCAACTGGACAATGACTTTATATGACAATGGTGAAGAAGATACAGGAAGTCTGAATTCCTGGCAGATTATTTTCAGCACCGGTTTTGATCTGGACACTCAGGATTTCCTTTTCACTAAAAGAATTTCTGTATTAGGAAATCCGTTTACTGAAAATTTAAACCTAAAACTGAATGAGCCTGGTGATACCGTATTGCGTATTTATTCTATTGACGGTAGAGAAGTTTTTACTAAATCCTATGCAGCCAATAATGTTTCTCAAAATATCAATATCGATTCTTCATCATGGCAGCAAGGAATTTACCTTTTAGTTCCTGAAGTTGAAGGACGCAAGCTAAATGCAATCAAACTGGCAAAAAAATAATCCCCCGTTTTTCCCAAAAAAAAAAGAAATCCTGTAGCAATTTATGCTGCAGGATTTTTATTTTTGACTTCTGTATTTTCGGATTCGGCTGACCATTTTTTACTTTGTCTCAATATCTATAATCTTTTCTCCATATTTACCGAGATAGTATTTTACTAAAACTTCATAAAGATTGCCACCAACATCGGAATTGGTAAAAATCAGCAACGCCTGTTTTGTTTTGGGCAGGATGAATGCCATTGTTCTAACCCCTAAATCAGCACCGCCATGTGCCAGGGCATATTCTCCATTTTCCAAATCATAAATTTCAAAACCCAATCCAAAGTGTTTGCCCCTTTCGCTTGCCGTTTGCGGAGTTACCATTTCATTAAAAACCGATTCTTTCACTAATTCGCCATTCATTATACCTGCCAGAAATTTACCGTAATCTTCAACAGTCGTCAGCAAATTATCTGCAGCATTGGGCGAATTGTGTTTTTCAATCGCATAGGGTTTTAGTTCCTTATCATAACCTAAGGCATAACTTGATTCGTCCGTATTTTTATTCCAAACATAACTCGTTTCATCCATTTTCAGAGGTTGGAAAATCAATTCAGATGCCAGCTGTTGCAGGCTTTTATGAAACTTATTTTCTAAAGCTCTACGCAAATATTCAAATCCCTCGCCGGAATATTGGTAACCGTTTCCGGGTTCAAACAGAAAACTTAGTTTTTTATCCGCATTCATCCATCGCCAATTCGGGAATCCGGTTTGATGGCTTAGGACATGCCGGGTTGTGATTTTTTTACTTCTCGGGTCTTTGGTTATATCCGGGTCTGTCCAATAATTGTAAATGGGCTTATCTAAATCCCATTTCCCTAAACTGACCAATTTTAGCGCTACCATTGCGGTTACAGGCTTGGTTAGTGATGCTACGTTAAAAATGGTATTATAAGGCGCCGGAACTCCGGGTTTGATTTCTCCAAAAACCTTTAGCTGTTGCAGCTCCCCATTTTTGATTATCCCGAGACCTAATACTGGCACTTTGTTGTTTTTTAGCCATTTTTCAATAGCTATATCATCATCAAATACCAGGGCGGCTGCTGATTCCAATTGTTTTGTAACGTGTTCATAGCTGTAGGATTTTACGAGTTTCCATTCACCATTTTCCAAAAGCCAGAGGTGGCTGAATCGGGCCGAGCTACCAAATTTTTCAGGCTGCCCGGTTTCTTTTTCAAAAAACTGATGTATTCCTGTCTGGAGTGCACCATATAATTTCCCTCCATTTGACTTTTCATACAGTGCATAAATTTCTGTACTCCCTGAAAGCAACTCTCTCCGCGCCTGATAATTTTTCGGATTGCGGCACAAACCGCCTTTAAAGTCTTTTAGAAATTTCTTTTTATCAGATATGCCATCAATGTCATGAAAGAATTCTAATTTTTCACTCATCAGGTTTTCAAATTGCGAAACATCGCAGGTATTAAATCCTATGTTGAACAGCAGGCTGTCTTTGGACATAATAGTTTTATATAACTCACTTGTCTTTTCAACCTGCGCCTTTCCTTGCAAAAGGGCAAAGAGTAAAAAGAATGTAAAATAACCAGATTTATTCATTGCCGTAATTTTTCGCAAAGGTTGGGCATTATCGTTTTATATACCTAAAAATCAACCCGACAAAAACCCGACAATGTACGTGACAAGGTTATATTATATTGAATTTCAACCGATAGTACAGCTTCTTTTTCTTATCTATTTCTGCCACATTACGCAGTATGATAAATACATTTGACAGCACAATTGCAATCATTAGTACCAAAGTGAATTTCCTTCCGAGTTTCAGAAATATGCCAAGCATAAAAACGACAGGCGCTAAAATGGTCCAAAGAATCTGGACGGAAACGATTTGTTTGACAAGCTGGTTTTTCTGTTTTAAAACGGCTGCCAGAATTAAAGGAGCAACACAATTTAAAGGAGGAAGCACCACAAAAAGCAGGGAAGAAAGATTTATTAATTTGATTTTGGAGTAGTCAATAGCAGGTTCTTGAGAACTGATTATTTTTTCGCTTTCGACTGCTGTTTCAGTTTTTATGCTTTTATCCGATAAATCACTTTCGCGCACATCTAAAACTTTTGCCAGCGTTTTGAGCGTATAACCTTTTGGTTGTGTTCCGGCTTCAATACGTTGTATGGTCCTGACAGAAATTCCCGATTTTTCAGAAAGTTCTTCCTGGGTTAGGTTTTGCTGTTCACGTAGAAGTTTAAGGTTTGGCATGGCTCATTAAATGTTTTACATTTTAAATGTTAATTTTTAACCTAAAAACCGATAAATTATAGACCCAAGATACACAAAAGCCGACTTAGAACGCATGACATAATTTAGAAAATTTAAATGCCATAAATAAGGATAAGGTTTCAGATTTTAAAGAGAAAGTGATAACTTTAAAAGAAGATAGATCAAGTTTAAAAAACACCATCTTATGGTGAAGCATTATCTTACAATAGACCATTACCTACTATTAATTAGGATAGGATTTGTAACCATTTATTAATGTATCTTTATTCCAAATAATTTCATCTTGATAAAAAATACATGGAAATAAATTAATTGGACAATCTTTTTTTAAATCTGCAAGATGCTTTCCTAGATAATGTTTAGCAATATTAAAAATATCTTGGTTTTTGCAGCCAACAACACAAACAAAAGCCATATTTTTATCATTACTTTCCTTATATCTTTCTATTTTAATATTTTGCATTTTTGAAGGTATTAATTTATCTCTCATTTTCAAATAGTCTTCTTGCCCATACTGATTCGCTTTTTTTATATCTCTAATAAATTTAATTTCAATTGCTATGCAAGGTCCATCGTAAGCAAAACCTTTACTAGTCCATTCCTCAAATAGTTCAATATTAATAACTTCTAGTTTTCTAGGGTCACTTATTGTCAAATCAACTTCGAACCCCGATTTTTTACCTGGTTTAAACCAAGTCACCTGAGAATGAACAAAGCTGGTTTTAAGTTCTAAATCTTTTCCTAAATCACTGAATGTATCATTTTTAGAGCTGTGATAACCTCTCAGTCCTTCTTCTTGTAAAAGTTTATTAAATAGATGACATTCTAAATCTCCTTCAGTTAATAGCATACCTCTATTCAAGCTATACTCCTTTTGTAGCTTGTCAATAGCATTTTTGACAGCTTTAAACCATGATAAAGTAGGTTCTATCATATTTATATCTCAATTTAAATGTCCTATAATTTCATTAAATAATCCAACCTTGTAAAACTTTACGTGTAATAAAACAACAACATAGTAAAGTCATTTATAAACCAACTGCTAAGGTATCAACATTCCTACTATAATCCTACTGCACCTTTTTTTCCAGCTTTGTTTAACAAAATCTGCAAATCCGATTCGTAAATACCAATTTTAATTACTAATAAATAACTCGCTTGACCATTAAGAAATTTTTGTAAATCTGGATTCATAAACAGCAAGCTTTGAAGCAATCACATAACTTGCCTGCCATTTAAAAGTTTTCCCAAGTCAGATTCGTAAATTCTCATTTTTGATACAAATGAATAGTCCCATATTTGTTTTAGAAGTTATGTTAACCATTTTTGTTTATAGATCTCTGACTTCATCAAATACAACTGTATGATATTAATATACATGTAATTTATTTTTATATTTTACGGTTTTCATATTTTTTCTATCCAAATATCCTATCCTTACCCAACATGTCCCTCACATTTTCAATGTGCTGCCATTGAACTTCCGGACTTTCTCCATTGTTAACGGCTTCCTGCAACACTTTTACCACTTCATGCTTATTGGTGTATTGCGCGGGTTCGTTGTTTGCGATGATAATTCTCATGGCTTCAATTACCCGTTCCGGCTTTACTAAAAAAGTTCCTTTAGGTACAAAACTGACATCTTTTACGATACAGTCGCCATAGAATACGATTATGGAATAAAAAGGTATGTTGTCAAATTGCTTGAGTGTTTTTCTTAAATCCGAAATATGCTTATTATTTTGCATGATGGGATTATCAAATTTGTATTTCTTTTGTCCGTTTGCTAATATCTGGAGCCATTGAGACTGGTAACCCGTACCGAAAATCCAGCCATTGTAATCGTGTACTTCAAAGACAATTATTCCCACTTTGGTCGCCACTACCAAATCAATCTGAGAAAAATTCCCATTGTGCTTTTTTATATACAGGTCGTGAAAAATAGTCTGCTCCGGTATTCCGGCACGTTTGAGTATGGAAACTAAATTTCTTTCCGATCTTGTACCTCTTTTAGGTTCCGAACTGATTTCAAATGATTTTCTGTCTTTTTTTATAAAGGCTATAAAAAAGACTATGATGAAAAATATGACTATACCAATTTCCATAAACAATTCATTTTCAGTTATAAAAACTTATAAACGTTTGTAAATACTTGTTCACAAACAAACATATAAGGAATTGATTTTACTTCATTACGACTTTCCACAAAAGCGATTAAATTTGGTAAGATATGTGCGTAAAAAGTCAATATCTAATTGTACTCAATAAAAAAACCTCCCGAAGCTCAAAAATAGCTCCAGGAGGTTGTTGTGCTTTGTTGCAAAAAGGGTTTGTTATTCCAGTGGCGACATTCCAAACATCAATACCAATTTATCTCCCTGGTATAGGTTTAGGGTTTGGTCTGCAATGTCATATCTGAAAGTAGTATCGGTTAGCATTTTTAATAAAGTCCCTTCCAGTTTGTTTTTGTTTTCATCCGGACACGCCATTAGTGTGCTGGCAATTTTTGAGAAAGAGATTTTGTCTTTTGTCAATTCAAAACCTCCGGAAATTCTGTTACATCCTGCAGAACCTCCCATTCTTTTACCATCGGCCTGGAAAACAAGGTAAGCAGAAGATGCCGGTGGTGTAGCACCATTCATCTGAATCAGGTTCCATTTGTGTTTAACGATAAAAGCTAGTTCGGTAGCTGCTTCATTTGTTATTTTTTCTTTTTTGATGATTTTTTTCAATTTGTAGGTATAGGCACTGGCATCTGCCGGAATATTTTTTCTTTTGGTTCTCTTCACGTCAATTACATATCGGTAACCCGGAGTGTACTCAAATCCTTCGATTTGGTCGTAAAAAAATTCCCAGTCCTTACTCTTTTTATACTTTACCTGATAGCAGTTTTGAGGAGCAACACCCGTACAGCTTGCCAATTCTTCTTTGATGGTCATTCGTATTTTATCTGCTTTTGCCTGTGTTGAAAGAAAGGCAAAACCAAGCAATAGCATTAGTGTTTTTAAAGAGAAAATCTGTTTCATTCTGTTTGAGCTTTTAAATGTTTTCATAACTGTTTATATTATTTTGCAACACACCAGACAAACTTCATGCCGTAATTTCACAATCGATAAAAAATAATCACTTTAACTTTTCCTTATCAGTGCTTTACAACTTCTCTTAAAATCAAAATTTAGAGTCCGGTAGTCTGTAAAACTCTTTGTGCCTGTTGAATATGTCTTTCATTATGATAAATAAGAAACCGGAAGGTGTCACCTAATTTTAACTTAATCAAATTTGAGATACTGATATTGGTTTTGGTTTTATTAAGGCTCACTTTTTCAGCATCTGCAAGCAAAGTAAGCAGTTTGTTTTGCTGACTTATGAATATTTGAAGTACGCTCCCATCTAATTTACTGTGAATAGGATTCATATTTTTAAAAGTCTTCATCCTGTTCAGCTTTGCTTTCGGGAGCATGCTTTCTGCGAAATGATTCCCTAATAGCCCGCTTTTAAATTGTGGTTCTGGCCCGGAATGGGATGCATTGATTCGTTTTTCAATTTCAGGCAGGTAGAATTTGCCATATCGATTGAGGTGTTCGATACATTCAAGAACGCTCCAGCTATCTGGCGTTAGCCTGGCGTTAAGTGATTCTTGTGATTGTTTTTCAAGCAATGCGGCATATTGTATATGGCTTTTTACTTGCGCAATTAGTTGCTGCAGCAGTTGGGATGTTTCAATCTTCATTTTTTTAGGACAAAGTTCTTAAGTACCTGAAAAAAAATTCTTGATTGAACTCAAGATTTTTTGAGCCTGGATAAGGTTTCGGGCGTCATGCGCAGGTAGTTCGCAATATGTTTGTTGGGGATTTCCTGAAACAATTGCGGGCTCCGTTTGAGAACTCTTTCATAACGCTCCCGCGGTGATTGGACCAAAAGGTCTTTTTCTCTTTCAATTTGTTGCAGTACCAAATCTTCCAATATTTCAAGCCAAATCTTAAGATTTTCCGGATTACTGTTAATGAAAGTCATGAACTTTTCTTTGGAAATAATTTTGACTGTTGTTTTTTTGATTGCCTGTATATAAAAATCTGATGGTTTTTGTGTAAAGAATGAATCGAGTGCAACAACAATATTATTTTGATATCCGAAACGAATAATACGTTCTTCTTCTCCATCTGTAATAAAAATTCTCAGGCTTCCGCTCTCTATAAAATAAATATGAGTATCTGCACTGCCACCTTTTTTCAGAAATTGATTTCTTTCGACTGTCACCGTTTTTTCAAACAAGCTGCCTATATCAAACTTCTCTATGATTATTGCCTTACTCATGTTATAGTACTAAAAGCGGATTACTATACAACTTTTAGAGCCATACCTCTGGAATGTGGCAAGGTGTCCTTAAAACCAAATTTTTCATACAAATGATTGGCATTACCATCAGCCAATAAACTTACATAGCACGATTTTGGCAATTGAGTCTGTATGAAATTGGATATCTGTTCCATAATTATTTTTCCTATACCTTGCCCCTGGTATTCCGGAAGTACACAAATATCTACAACCTGGCAGAAGCATCCTCCATCGCCAATAATCCGTCCCATCCCTACGATTGTTTCTTCTTTTTTTATCATGACGGAATAAACCGAATTTTGGAGTCCTATTGTTGCAGCTTCTATATCTTTACCTGAAAGTCCCGATTTTACACGAAGTTCCCGATAGATTTCTATCGGAATATTGTTTTCTATGATTTCCATTCTATTGAGTATTAAGGCAAAAGTTTTTAATTTGCTTGTATAAGTTATGACTACCTTCTACATTTGTCTTATTAAAATCTCTTTATAAAATATTGATTTTAGCGAGAGCTTATGCTTTTGCCGGCCTGTTTATCCAAAAGTGATAATTTCAGGCTAAGTTACTATTTTCAAAATTTTATAAAGAACAAAATGAAACAAGATATAAAAATAGCCGTCATTGGCGGTACCGGAAAATCCGGCAAATACCTCGTCAGAGCATTAATCAATCAGGGCTATACTTTCAAGCTTCTGGTACGAAACCCAAAGAATTTTCAATCGGATTATCCCAATGTAGAAGTTATTATTGGTGATGCTTCTGATTATAATGCAATAGTCCACGTAATAAAAGGTTGCGATGCCGTAATCAGCACTCTGGGATTAGGCATTCCTCCCAGCGAACCTACTTTATTTAGCAAAGCGACAACCAACATTATTGAGGCGATGCAACATTGTAATATGCAACGTTATATTGTAACGACCGGATTGAATGTCAACACTCCGTTTGACAGAAAAGGACAAAAAGCAACATTTGCTACTAACTGGATGTATGAAAACTTTCCGGTGTCAACAACAAACAAGCAATTGGAATATGATCTTTTAGCCAAAAGTGAGCTAAACTGGACTTTAGTGCGACTTCCGCAAATTGAGCTTGTTGATGAAAAACCTGCTATTGCTACAAGTCTTGAAGATTGCCCAGGTGATAAAATCAGTGCTGCAAGTCTGGCGGATTTTCTTATTGGACAACTAAGTGATAAAGCGTTCCTTAAAAAAGCACCTTTTATTGCGAATTTACCTTAAACAAAAAAGCGGGCTATTAGCCCGCTTTTCAATTCTTATCTGTTAAATTTAATCTTTTGTCCTACCGGAAGTCCATTATTTTTGGCTAAAACACCACACATATGGAAAAGCATTCTGGCTCCAACGTTCCCGTCCCAATCATCATCCCCCGGAGCTACTTCTACCAAATCAAACCCGATGATTTCCTTACCGCTTTCTCCCAGCTTGCTTAAAAGATAGGCGGCCTGTTCAAAAGAGAATCCGCCCGGAACTGGTGTTCCCGTATTTGGGCAATACCATGGATACATGCCGTCAATATCAAAACTGATGGCTACTTTTTGCGGAAGCGCTGCAATAATAGCTTCGCACTGCTGTTCCCAGGTTTTGCCTGTAAACGTCTCCGCTTTTAAATCCATATCAGTATGAACCAATACACGATTTCCTTGTTCGAAAGCCGTTTCCACTTCCTGCTGACAGAAATCGCGTATTCCTACCTGTACAATTTTGGTAATTTCTGGAATTTGTAAGGCATTGTACATAATTGAGGCATGGGAATAAGTAAAGCCTTCGTAGGCAATTCTCAAATCCATGTGGGCATCCAGATGCAGTAAGCCAAACTCATTATGTTGAGTGGCCAGTGCTTCGTAATAGCCTAATGGCGTAGAGTGGTCACCACCTAAAAGCGCTACTTTTTTGCCTTTTTTAGTCCAGTACAATACTCTTTCCTTTACTTCTTCTTTCAGATTTTTACAAACCTTGTTGATTTTATCCAGGTCTGACTGCAATCCCGGAAGGCTTTCGATAACCTCGCCACTTTCCAGAGCCTCGATTATAGGCTGTGCCAAACTTTTATACTTTTCGCTTTCCTTTGCCCATTTTTCTGTCTGCTCCGTTTGGTCAAGATAGATTCCCAGTTTCCACAATTCCGGAAATTCCTGATGGTGTAAATCTACCTGAAACGATGCATCCAAAATGGCATCAGGACCTTCAGAAGCTCCGGCTCCATAACTCACCGTTACTTCCCAAGGCACAGGAATGATAATGATTTCACTGTCTTCGGCAGAAAATGGAAGTCCAAAGATGCTGGCATCTGCCAAACCCGGCTGACTTGGGTCAAAGTTTTTTATAATTTGTTCTTTTGTCATGATTTATTTTTTGAAAGCCGAAACAAATCGGGTCTTAGCTTTTTTATTTGTGAGATAGTATTCCTTGCTTCAATATCTGTCCGAATTCATACATGTCTTCGAAAGAGCAATATAACGGAACCGGCGCTAAACGGATTACGTTTGGTTCTCTCCAGTCTGTTATGACACCGTTTTTCATCAGATAGTCAAACAGGGTTCGTCCTTCGCCATGCAGAAACACGGATAATTGGGAGGCTCTTTCTTCCTGATTTTCCGGAGTAATGATTTCAAATGTACTGTCGACTTCTTTGTCGATTTCATGCAGGATAAATTCCAGATAGGAAGTTATATTATTTCGTTTTTCAATAAGGGCATCCATTCCTACTTCGGCAAACATTTCGACCGAAGCCAAATAAGGCGCTAAAGACAATATAGGAAGGTTGCTTATCTGCCAGCCGTTTGCTCCGGTTTCAGGAGAAAATTTTGGCTCCATCAGGAAGCGCCTTTCTTTGTTGTGTCCCCACCATCCGGCAAAACGATTAAGTTCGTAGTTGTCGTGGTGCATTTCATGGACGAAACATCCTGAAGCATTTCCAGGGCCTGAATTCATGTATTTATAACTGCACCAGGCTGCAAAATCTACATCCCAGTCGTGCAATTCGAGTTTTATGTTTCCGGCAGCATGTGCCAAATCCCAGCCTACATAGGCTCCGACTTTGTGTCCGGCTTCTGTTATGGTCTTAATATCGAATACCTGTCCGGTATAATAGTTTACACCTCCAATCAATACCAAAGCTATTTCTTCGCCTAATTCTTCAATTTTGGCAAGTATATCTTCGAGACGGATGTTGTGTTCCCCTTCTCTTCTTTGCAGTTCTACGATAGCGTCATCCGGATTGTAACCGTGAAAACGTACCTGGCTTTGCAACATGTATTGGTCACTTGGAAAGGCTTTTGCCTCACAAAGTATTTTGTATTTCTTTTCGGTTGGGCGATAGAAAGATACCATCAGAAGGTGAAGGTTTACCGTCAGGGTATTCATCACGGAAACTTCAGACGGAAGCGCTCCTACAATTTTACTTAAGGGTGCCGCAAATCTTTCATGGTAATCCCACCACGGCTTTTCTGCATAGAAATGCCCCTCTACAGCCAGTTTTGCCCAATCATCCATGACTTCATCTACATAGGCTTTGGTTCTTTTAGGCTGCAATCCTAAAGAGTTTCCTGTAAAATAGATTACTTTCCTTCCATTTACCTGTGGAAAAAGAAACTCATTTCTGTAGTGGTGCAGTTTGTCTTGCGAATCCAGTTCTTGTGCAAATTCGCGGGTATTTTGAAAGGTCATTGGTTGTTTTTTAGATGGGCGTAAAAATAGGAAAAAAGATTGATTTTGGAAAGATTTGAGTAGTATGGTGATTGGTTTGACGTTAGAAAAAAGCAGGTTTTGGATAAGGAACCAATTTGTTTGAAAGCGGATTGAAACGGATTTCGTTGAGGGTCGCGGATTTTGAGAGAACTCATGCGGATAGTTTAATCAGAGAGTAGATTCTGGCGCAGATTGAGATGATTATATTTTTTTGGATAAGGGGCGAATTTGTTTGAACGCGGATTGAAACGGATTTCGCGGAAGGTCGCGGATTTGAGAGAACTCACGCGGGTAGTTTAGTCCGGAATTAGTTTTTTGCCGCAGATTGGGATGATTATGTTATTTGGGATAAAAGGCTGAATTTGTTTGGACGCGGATTGAAATGGATTTCCCGGAAAGCCGCGGATTTTGAGAGAACTCATGCGGGTAGTTTAGTCCGGAATTAGTTTTTTGCCGCAGATTGGGATGATTATGTTGTTTGGGATAAAAGGCTGATTTTGTTTGGAAGCGGATTGAGACGGATTTCGCAGAAGGTCGCGGATTTTGAGAGAACTTATGCTGGTAGTTTAGTCCGGAATTAGTTTTTTGCCGCAGATTGGGATGATTATGTTGTTTGGGATAAAAGGCTGATTTTGTTTGGACGCGGATTGAAACGGATTTCGCGGAGAGCCGCGGATTTTGAGAGAACTCATGCGGATAATTTAATCAGGGAGTAGATTCTGGTGCAGATTGAGATGATTATATTTTTTTGGATAAGGGGCGAATTTGTTTGGACGCGGATTGAAACTGATTTCGCGGATTAACGCGGATTTTTGAGAGAACTTGTGTGAAGCAATTTTTAGCCAGGGATTGGGATGATTAGTTGATTACATGAAAATAAAAAATCTCGTCATTACTGACGAGATTTTGATTTTTTATAGTTAAAAATTCTGATTACAGAATTAGCATGGCATCACCATAAGAATAGAATCTGTATCCTTCTTTGATGGCTTCTTCGTATGCTTTTTTCATAAGGTCATGTCCTGTGAAAGCCGAAATCATCATTAAAAGAGTTGATTTTGGTGTGTGGAAGTTAGTAATCATGCAGTCTGCAATACTAAAATCATGCGGAGGGAAAATAAATTTATTTGTCCAACCATCGTATGGATTTAATGTTTTTGCAGAAGAAACCGAACTTTCAATTGCACGCATAGAAGTAGTTCCTACAGCGCATACTTTTTTCTTATTTGCTTTTGCTTTATTAACGATATCGCAGGCTTCCTGAGTAATTTTCAATTCTTCAGAATCCATTTTGTGTTTGGAAAGGTCTTCTACCTCAACCGGGTTGAAAGTTCCTAATCCGACGTGCAACGTTACTTCAGCAAAATCAATTCCTTTGATTTCCAACCTTTTCAATAAATGTTTTGAAAAGTGCAAACCTGCTGTTGGTGCAGCTACCGCTCCTTCTTCTTTGGCATAAATTGTCTGGTAACGTTCTGCATCTTCCGGAGTCACTTCACGGTTGATGTATTTTGGAATTGGAGTTTCTCCAAGTTCTGTAAGCTTGTTTCTGAATTCTTCGTAAGAACCGTCGTAAAGAAAACGAAGTGTTCTTCCTCTTGAAGTCGTATTATCGATAACCTCCGCAACTAATGAGTCATCGTCTCCAAAATATAGTTTGTTACCAATTCTGATTTTACGGGCCGGGTCAACCAAAACGTCCCAAAGTCTTTGCTCGGCATTTAATTCTCTCAACAAGAAAACTTCGATTCTGGCTCCTGTTTTTTCTTTATTTCCATAAAGTCTTGCAGGGAAAACCTTGGTATTGTTCAGTACCATTACGTCACCTTCTTCGAAATAATCGATTATGTCTTTGAACATCTTGTGTTCAATAGTTTTAGTTTTTCTGTTTACTACCATCAGACGGGATTCGTCTCTGTTTTCTGCCGGATATTCCGCCAAAAGTTCTTTCGGTAAATTGAAATTGAAGTGTGATAATTTCATAATAGGATTTTGATTTGAGGTATAAAACCGGCTTTCTGAAGGCCCTAAATTTTAAACCGGCTGCAAATATACGATGGTACGATAGGCGTTGTCAAGTGTTTTTGCTTTTATTTAGTCAGAAATTTTCATGTTGGTTACAGCGCAAAGTGTTGAAGCCTATAAACATTGGGATTTTAGATTTCACTCATCTGAAAACCAATGCTCTTTATATCTTGCCAAAAATGAGGATAGGATTTTGAAACTACCCCGGCATCTTTTATGATTATTGGAACCTTTAATGCTAAAGGCGCAAAGGCCATCGCCATTCTGTGGTCATCATAGGTGGTTATTGAAACACCTGATTTTATTTCTTCTGACTTGCCTAATTCTAAGGTGTCCTGGGTTACTTTTATTACAGCACCCAATTTTTCGAGTTCGGTTTTTAAAGCTTCCAGACGGTCTGTTTCTTTGATTTTTAGCGTATGCAATCCCGACAAATGACATGTTATTCCCAATCCGAAACAGGTCACGGCAATTGTCTGGGCAATATCCGGTGAGTCATTCAAATTCAGCTTCAGGGTTTCCGCAATCCTGGCCGTACTCTTTTTTAGGATAATGGAGTTGCCCTCATAAATTGTGTCTACTCCCAATTTTCTATAAATCTCTGCCAATACCGAATCGCCTTGAAGACTATGCTTCTTGTAGCTGGAGAGTTTTATTTCTGTTCCTGTTTCAGACAAAGCGGTTATCGCATAAAAATAGGAAGCCGAACTCCAATCTGATTCTACCGTGAGTTGGCGTGCCTGAATTTCCTTTTTGGACTGAATTGTAATTGTATTCTCTTTAAAACTTGTTTCAACGCCAATTTCCTCCAACAGTGCCAAAGTCATTTTGATGTAAGGTACTGATGTTGTTTTTCCTTCCAATTGAAGTTCCAACCCATTTTCAAGTTTAGGTGCGATTAACAGCAAAGCCGAAATATACTGGCTGCTGATATTGGCCGGAAGCGAAACCTTATTTTTAGAAAGCTGCTGTCCTTTGATTTTAATTGGCGGAAAACCTTCTTTCTCTTCGTAGGTAATAGAAGCTCCAAGCTGGTTCAAGGCATCAACTAAAATTTTAATGGGGCGTTCTTTCATTCTTGACGAGCCGGTCAGGATGATTTCCCTATTCTCCTGAGTTGCAAAATAGGCCGTCAGAAACCGCATTGCCGTTCCGGCATGATGTACGTCTATCACTGAATCTTTTGAATTGAGCGCTTTGGTCATCACTTCAGAATCATCAGAATTTGAAGTGTTTTTGAGAACAATCGCAGGATATAAAGCCTGAAGCAGTAGTAACCTATTGGTTTCTGACTTGGATCCTGTTATCGAAATTTCAGATTTGACAGTGCAGGTTGCTGGCTTTAGACTTAGATTCATTTTATATTGATTTGCTATTTGAGTTTTTCGTTATTCTTGTGTCGGTCCTTATCTCTGTTTGATTTTAAGTCCATTTTTTTATCAAAAGCTTCCTGAAGATTAATTCCGGTTTGATTTGCCAGACACAAAACCACAAAAACCACATCGGCTAATTCTTCACCAAGGTCTTTGTTTTTATCTGATTCTTTTTCTGACTGTTCTCCATAACGACGGGCTATGATACGGGCTACTTCTCCAACTTCTTCAGTGAGTTGTGCCATATTTGTAAGTTCATTAAAATAACGAACTCCGTGTTCTTTTATCCAGTTGTCAACCTGAAGTTGTGCATTTTTTATTTCCATAGGTTATACTTTTTTAAGTACTACTTTTTCATTTTGTTTTTCCAGCATTTTCTTATAGAAATCTCTTAACGTATGATAATAATCCGGCGGAATATTAGAATAATTCATATCCAATATTGTGGTTACCTGAACCTGATTTGCCGTTTTTATAATATTATATTTGAAAGAACCTATGTTACTTTCCATATAGATTGCAATAGGCTCCGGCATCGACTCCACTTCATATCCTTTAGGAATAGTGATAGTATATGAGTACTTGTCCTGATAAGGAAACATAAAATCTACCGGAAATTCTCTTACCTCATCCTTAAACGGATTTTCATGTCTTGCATAATGAAGCATTGGCGAGAAATAAATTTTATTTCCGATACGGTCTGCCAAGTTATTATTGACAAAACTAAAGGTTTCTATGATAGGTTTTGACAAATCATTGTCGTTAGTTGTTGTATATTCTCCAACTTCAACCCCGCCATAACGCTTTTCCATTTCTTCCAGGTACTTGTCTTTCGAGGTTTTTAAATGAATTTCTCTAAAACCATAAGCATTGTAGTCAAAATATTGCGCCCTGATTTTTCCTTCAACTTTACCTTCTTCATCAATCGACGCTATCACGTTGACAACTTCTTTAGAGTTACTTTTAGGTGCAAGGTCTACTTCTATTGAGGTCTTGTCGTTTCTTATCATTCTTCCAAGCCAATTTAATGCCCGAAATGGCAAAATATTAGGCAAGGCATTTTTTGATGTGGCATCTAACAGTATTTGCTGATTATTGTCAAGCTCAACTCCGGCAATAACATAATTATAGGCTGACGGTGCAGGATATACCGCAATTCCATTTGAACGTGTACTGATTAATACAGGATTGGCCTTAAGTTCTGCATATCTCAGCATTGCTACAAGCATCAGGTTAATTTCAGCCACATTTCCTACTTTCTCTGCATATGCTTTTTTCACCCCAACATTACAATAATAACTGTTCTTTTCATTCCAGTTCATTCTGGTCTTAACATAGTCGAAAATTAGTTTTATTTTTTCTTCTCTCGATGTAACACCTTTTATGATTGGTTCAATATCTTTTTCAAAATAGGATTTATAGTTTAGCTCATCTCCAAAATCTTTATGTTCATAGATATTCTTGGTTACTGATGCCCAATCTGCTGCATAATTTTTCAGCCCCTGATTTGGAAAATCTGTAGAGGCCAGTTCAAATTGCAGCATAGACCTGTAATTATCAATATTATTGACATATGATTCTTCTTTTAATGCTTTTACATTCTCAATGTTATAAATCGTCACCAGTTCATTAAATTTTTGGGCTGCTGCTGATGCCACTACCGAAGGTTTTTTGTTAACCTTGAGATAGCCTTTCATAAAAACGCTATAATTAAAATATTGCGGTATGGCAATTTTATATTCTACATAATCTGCCGGAATAGGATATTGAAAATACCAGTCGTTAAGAGAAGTCAGATAAGGTGTTCTTATTGTATATTTATACTCTATTACACTTCCTTCCTTCACGTTAGGCATGGTTATTTTTTTTACGCTGAAAATTTCATTGACTCTTTCTGTAAATTCCCCATCACTCTTCAGCTTTGTTTTTTCAACCTTATCGCCAACCAGGTTATAGGTTACGGCATCGTCAAAAAACAATCTTATTTGCTTTCCGCCTGTATAATAAGGTATTTGTTCGTTGGCAAACTCATAACCTTCTTTTTTATATATCTTAATTTTTGTTGCAACTTCCGTAACAGCTACCCAATTTCCATCCATATCATAATCAAGATAGGTATTTCCTTTTTTAAACAGGATTGCCGCTACTGCTGATGTATCTTTAGGATGTACTTTCTCTTTTAATTCTTCCACAGTTACTTTTCCCAGTTCGCATTTTTTCTGTGCAAACAGGTTTAAAGCAAACAGGACGAAACAAATTGTAAAAATGTTTTTTTTCATGGTTGTCGGTCTATTAGTTTTTAACGAGTACTATTTTTGCGTTATCATTTTTGGCAATCTGCTCTCTGAATTTTCGGAAATTTTCGTAGTCTTTTTTGTCGTATAATCCGGGATTTATTTGATATATTCTTTTATAAATTAATTGACTTTCATTCAAAATGACATATTCTGTTTTATATTCCCCAAAAACACTTTTTATTTCTACGTCTTCAGGCTTTGCCTCAATAACAAAACTTTTTGGCAAATCTATAGTGACCTCATCATAATCATAATATCCTCTTGAAATTTCAAACGGGTTAGTTCTGTTTCGATAACGTTGGGGAACAGAAAATGATGGATTGTATGCATTTAACGCAAAAACCAATCTATTACCTGTCTTATTGGCATATCCTGCCGCTTCTAAAGAAATTTTTTCTGTAAACTCGATATTATCTTTATCATTGAATATATCTGTTTTTACAACCTTTAAATTATTTATATGATTAAAATAATTTTTATAGATTTTCTTTAAATCATCAATAGATTTTCCATTAATATTTAATTTTTTATCATATTGAATTCCCTTAGATTTAATTTCTAGTTTTCCCGAAATCATTCCATCCTCTGAAATGCTATAGTTACCTTTAGTAATTTGCGTATTATCTTTCGTTGCATATACATTTGTCCTGACAATTTCTCCTCCTTCGGGTTTAAGAACAAGTGCATTTCTATCGTCCGTGAAATCTCCTTGAAAACCAAAAGGTAATATTTGGCTTGTACATTCTAACCAAACATACTTTTCTTTATCAGGAATTGCCAAGATTACATGGTTACTTTGCATAGAAACAATATCCGGAATCACGCTTTTTTTATACCTATCTCCATATAGCCGTACATAATAAGACTCAACACCAACTACATCTAAAAGTGATTTTGTATAGTTGGTTAAAGCTTTACAATCACCATAACCTAATCTATCAACGTCTTTTGCCAACATTGGCTTCCAACCTCCAATTCCTTCTTGAATACTAACATACCTGACTTTTTCCTGGACATATCCATATACTATTTTGGCTTTTTTCAATGGGTCTTCTTCATTTCCTATTAAAGTTTTAATTTTAACTTTAGTTTCATCTGACAACTCGGATGTTCCTATCAAAATTTTATCCGTAAACCATTTTCCCATTTCCAACCAACTTTTTGCATTTCCATCAACTCCTTCCAAATGAAAATAATCCAATCCCATCATTACATTAGGCGTATAGGAATCAAATGAAGGAGAATAATCCTCTGTTTTGTAAGCCTGCATATTATTTGCAGTAAAAGAAACTCCATCTGTCTTAACCTCCTTTATAATATTATGATTGTCCAGCATATTGAATTCCTTGTATTTAAAGCCTAAATCAGATGGCGCTTTTATACTTATAGTTGATTTTTCCACGCTTACAGAAAAACCAGGAACCGGATACCATCTTGGAATAAAAGCTGTATTGGAGGTTTCCGTCTCGCTTGAAAAAACTACTGTGAAAGGATATTCAGTAGGAGTATAATCATAATGCAGCAACTTATTGTCTGTTATGATTGAACCTTCAGAAACTGAATTTTCTTTAAAGTCTTTTCTTTTTACTTTTTTTATTTCTTTCCCAAATGCATTATAGAATTGTGCCTCAATAGATTTGACACGCTCTCTACCCGAAAAATATTCATAAAGCCCCATATAGGACAATCCGTTTTCATTAAGGACGGTTACTATTCTTTTATTAGTCATTATCATTGACTTTCTGGAAGAAATAACAATGTTTTTTTGGTCCAAACGAATAACCGCGTTTGCGTTTTCTTTAAGTTCTGCAGGAATGTTCGCAACTGTATACTCAAGATCCTGTGCAACAGCTATTGTTGTGAAAAATAAAACAATAGTGAGGGGGAAAAGTAAATTTTTCATTAAATGTTAAATTTTTCCAAAAATAAAATAATAAAACTGATTTCCTAGCCTATTCTTTATTTTTTGTATCGATTACGATGGTAACCGGGCCATCGTTAAGTAATGCCACTTTCATGTCGGCGCCAAACCTTCCTGTCTGAACTTTTTTGCCCAAATCTGCTTCCATCTGACTTATAAAATTCTCATATAAAGGAATAGCTATATCCGGCTTGGACGCTTTTATGTAAGATGGTCGGTTTCCTTTTTTAGTTGAGGCATGCAATGTGAACTGGCTAACAATAATAATATCCCCGCCAATATCTTTAATGGATAGGTTCATGACATCATCCTCATCACCAAAAATGCGAAGGTTGGCAATTTTTGCCGAAAGCCACTGAATGTCTTCCTGGGTATCGGAATCTTCAAATCCAACCAGAACCAACAGTCCTGATTGTATTTCGCTTACTTTTTCTCCTTCAATAGTTACGGAGGCATGGGAAACTCTTTGAATAACGGCTTTCATTTAGTGGATAGTTTATAGTGGACATTTTATAGTGGACAGTTTATAGTGGATAATGGATAGTTGGTAGTGGATAGTTGACAGTGGATAGTTGACAGTGGGTAGTTTATGACAATCTCTATGACATTTGTCTTTTGACCTTAAGACTTCCGCCTTTTGACTTATCTACTTCATAACTATCGACTATAGATTATCAACTATCCACTAATCTAGTTTCCTGCTTTCTCGTCGGCGTAGTCGTCAGTACGATAATGTTCTTCGTCGCCTTCCAGTATTTGCAGATAGCTTCTGTAGCGTGACCAGGCAATTTCATCCTTTTCTAATGCTTCTTTAACGGCACAATGCGGTTCTTCCTTGTGAAGGCAATTGTTGAATTTGCATTGGTCCTGCAAAGCAAAAAACTCAGGGAAATAACCGCTGACTTCCGATTTTTCCATATCTACAATCCCAAAGCCTTTAATTCCCGGTGTATCAATAATTCTTGCTCCAAATGACAAATCATACATTTCTGCAAAGGTAGTAGTATGTTGTCCTTGTCTGCTTTGTTCCGAAATTACGGAGGTTTTAAGGTGCAGTGTTGGTTCTAAGGTATTGGCAAGGGTTGATTTCCCTACACCGGAATGACCGGAAAACATTGAAACCTTACCTATCATCATTTCTTTCAGCTTTTCCACTCCTTTTCCTTCTGTTGAAGAAACTCTCAGGCATTGATATCCTATATTGGAATATACATATTGCAGGTAAAGCTGCTCGTCAAGCATTGCCTCATCATAGGTATCTATTTTATTAAAAACCAAAATAGTTTCTATGCCATAGGCTTCTGCAGTAACCAGAAAACGGTCGATAAAACTGGTTGTTGTGGGCGGATTATTTATCGTAACCAACAAAAATACCTGATCTATATTGGACGCAATAATGTGAACCTGCTTTGACAGGTTGACTGACTTGCGGACTATATAATTCTTACGGTCATGGATATTATGAATCGTTCCCGTGATTTTATCGGAACTCTTATCGAGTTCATAATCCACTATATCGCCTACTGCAATAGGATTGGTACTTTTGATTCCTTTCATCCGGAATTTGCCTTTAATCCTACATTCGATAAAGTCTCCGCTTTCGGATTTCACGGTATACCAGCTTCCGGTAGATTTATAAACGGTTCCTGTCATTCACTTCAGTTTTCCTGATTTTATTAAATTTAAACGACAAAATTACTGTTTTACAACGGAACAATGTAATTTCATCATTTAAATTTAGAACTCACTTTTATCCGTTAATAATTTTTTCCTGGTGACTGATACTTTCCTGGTGGATTGCTTTGAATATCTTTAAAATAAATTCTTCGCTCAAACCTTTTTCTTCGCCCTCCAATATCATTTTGCCCAAAATCTCATTCCATCTTTTGTTTTGAAGGACGGCTACGTTTTTTTCTTTTTTTAAGGCTCCAATCTTATCGGCAACCTTCATTCTTTTTCCTAAAATCTCAAGGATTTTTGCATCATACTCGTCTATATCCAAACGGAGCCTGTCCAGCCTCTGATTATAGTCTGAACCGTCTTCTGTTTCTTTCCTTACTTTCAGATTTTTGAAAATTTCTTTTAATTTTTCCGGAGTGACCTGCTGTTCGGCATCGCTCCATGCATTATCCGGGTCATTATGGGTTTCAATTATTAGTCCGTCATAATTCAAGTCTAAAGCCTGTTGCGAAACTTCCTGAATCATTTCACGCTTGCCGGTAATGTGTGAGGGGTCACAAATTATAGGCAAATCCGGAAAACGGTTCTGCAATTCTATTGCCAATTGCCATTCCGGTATGTTTCTGTATTTTGTTTTTTCATAAGTGGAAAAACCTCTGTGGATGACGCCCAGTTTTTTGATTCCTGCATTGTAAAGGCGCTCAATCCCTCCAAGCCACAAAGCCAAATCAGGGTTTACAGGGTTTTTTACTAAAACAATTTTGTCTGTATTTTTTAAAGCATCTGCAATTTCCTGTACCGCAAAAGGGTTTACAGTAGTTCTTGCCCCTATCCATAAAACATCTATATCATGTTCCAAAGCCTGTTGAACGTGTGCTACATTGGCTACTTCTGTTGCCATTAAAAGACCCGTTTCTGCTTTGGCTTTCTGTAGCCATTTTAAACCTACTGCTCCAACACCTTCAAAACTTCCCGGTCGGGTTCTGGGTTTCCAGATTCCAGCCCTGTAAATACTAACATCAGAATCTTTCAATTCATGAGCTATTTTTAATACCTGCTCTTCCGTTTCCGCACTGCAAGGTCCTGCAATTATTAATGGATGTGACAATTTGAAATCGTCCAGCCACGTTCTTAATTCTTTTGAATTTTTCATTTTATCTTGAGTTTTTCGGCTCATGCCAAAATTAGTTATTTTATTTTTCAGGCTTATCAGTCCAGCCTATCAATTGCTTCCTGAATTTTTTCTTCCCGGATACATAACGAAAAACGGATGTATCCTTCTCCATTCTTCCCAAAAATGGTTCCCGGTGTAAGGAAAATGTTTTTTTCAATTAAAAATGTATCGATAAATGTTTCAGAAGACCGATTCCCAAAAGGTAATTTTGCCCATACAAACATGCCAACAGCTTCTTTATTAAAGGTACAGCCTAGTTTTTCTGCCAATTGAAAAATTAATTTTCTTCTTCTTTTATATATCTTGTTTTGGGAATCAAACCATTCGCTTCCCAATTTCAAAGCTTCAATTGCTCCTTTTTGGATTCCGTAAAACATGCCGCTATCCATATTGCTTTTTATTTTCAGGATGGCATCGATGAACTCCTGTTTTCCGGAAACCATTCCTATTCGCCAACCGGACATATTAAAAGTTTTGCTCAAAGAATTTAATTCCAAAGCAACTTCCTTGGCGTCCTCAATCTGAAAAATAGAAATCGGATTATCATTCAGCACAAAACTGTATGGATTATCGTTGACCAAAACAATCTGATGTCTTTTTGCAAAAGCAACCAGTCTTTCGAAAAGTTCAAGACTACCAGCAGTTCCGGTTGGCATATGCGGATAATTAATCCACATCAACTTGACTTTTGATAAATCTCTATTTTCCAAAGCTTCCAAATCCGGCATCCAGTTGTTCTGTTCTTTCAAATCATAAAAAACAGACTTTGCTCCAACAAGGTTTGTGACAGATGAGTAGGTTGGATATCCCGGGTCTGGTATCAGCACTTCATCTCCTTCATTCAAAAAGGCTAATGAAATATGCATTATTCCTTCTTTGGAACCCATTAAGGGTAAAATTTCAGTATTGGGGTGTAATGCCACATCAAATTGAGATTTATAAAAATCAGCTATTTCTTTTCTCAATTCCGGCAATCCCTGATAGCTTTGATATTCATGTGCTTTTTCATCTCCAAGAGCCTTAACCATAGCTTCTATTGCTTTTGGGGGTGGTGTTAAATCGGGGCTGCCTATCCCCATATTCAGCACGGGCTTTCCTTCAGAAATCATTTGGCGGACTTGTCGCAGTTTTGTAGAAAAATAATACTCTTCAACCGTTTCCAATCGTTTAGCAAATCCTTTATTTTCTATTTTTTCTACCGTTAAAATATCCTCTGTCATCTTTTCGCGATTTAAATTGTATCTCCTTTTCTGTATTCTCCTAAAACTTTAAAATGCGTGGTCATCAATTCTACTATTGATTTTGCCTTTTCATAATGTTTGTACTTTTCAAAAGTCACATCCACAAAAAAGGAATATTGAAAGGGTGTTTCAATAATGGGCATCGACTGAATTTTTGTCAGGTTCAGTTTGCAATTATTCATTACATTTAAAATTGTTGCCAGGCTACCTGGCGTATCGTCCAACTCAAATTTTATAGAGGCTTTATTGATTTCCGATTTTGGTAAAACTTTGTTCTGGGTTTTTAAGATTACAAATCGGGTCTTATTACTTTTTATGGTATGGATTCCGGAAGCCAGAATATCCAGGCCAAACATTTCAGCAGCAATCGGACTTGCTACAGCAGCAATCTTCTTCAATTGGTTTTCCTGAATCCGATGTGCCGTTTCAGCCGTATCACCACTTTCAACTAATTTTATATGGGGATATTTTTTAAAAAACTCTCCACATTGCAGCAAAGCGATTGGATGTGAATGGACTTCTTTTATGTCTTCTATTTTTTGGCCTTTCAATACCATAAGGTTCATATTGATATTCAGATAATGCTCTCCAATAATGTGAAGGTTATTCCTGTCTATCAATGCATAATTAGGTATGATGGAGCCCGCAATCGAATTCTCCAAAGCCATTACGGCATGCTGTGTTTTGTTTTCGAGCAGGCTGTTAACTAAAGCATCAAACGACATGCATTCATCCAGCTCCAGGTTTTCACCAAAATATTCTTTAGCAACCTGATGGTGGAATGAGCCTCTGATTCCCTGAATTGCAATTTTTGTTTCCATAAGTTTAGGCAAAAAAAAATCCCGATTTGCATCGGGATTACTATTATTGATTTTAAATAATTTCTATTTAGATAACAACACGACAATCCCTTTCCTGTTTCCAGAAGTAAAAAGAGTTGCTAAAATAAAAACGGTTGTTTTGCATTTTTTTGTCTTGCTATTTGGCTAAAGTAGAAATTTTTGTTTTACGTTTTACAAATTGAAACTTTTTTTAAGAAAAATTTCAGCTATAACGTTTGAGTAATGGTTTAAAAGGAGTTTAATTTTCCTGCTATGCAATTCAACGAACATATACACGTTTTAATTATCCATTTTATTACTTTTGTTCAAAATCAAGAATCATGTCAATCGAAGTCACTTCCATTTCAAAAAATTACGGAGAGCAAAAAGCTTTGGATACTATTTCCTTTTCTATCCAAAAAGGTGAAATCGTGGGCTTTCTGGGGCCAAATGGTGCCGGAAAATCAACGTTGATGAAAATCCTTACTACCTTTATTACTGCTGATGAAGGACAGGCTTCTGTAAATGGATTTGACGTTTCAACGGCACAAAAGGAAGTACAAAAATCTGTTGGTTATCTGCCTGAACACAATCCTTTGTATCTTGATTTGTATGTGCGCGAATACCTGGCTTTCAATGCCGATGTGTATAAGGTTGCCAAATCAAGAATTGAGGAAGTAATTACAATGACCGGCCTGACTCCTGAAAGCCATAAGAAAATAGGGCAATTGTCTAAAGGTTACCGCCAGCGTGTTGGTCTGGCAACAGCCCTGCTTCACAATCCGGATGTTTTGATTTTAGACGAACCTACAACGGGTCTTGACCCAAACCAATTGGTAGAAATCAGAGATTTGATTAAAAATATCGGAAAAGACAAAACCGTTTTCTTATCTACGCATATTATGCAGGAAGTAGAAGCTATTTGCGACCGTGTCATTATTATTAATCATGGAAAGATTGTTACCGATAAAAAACTGACTAATCTTAAAAATGAAGAGGAGCAGGTTATTGAGGTTGAATTTGACCATACTGTAGAAGAGCAACTATTAAGGTCGTTACCCAACCTGGTTACTTTAACCAATACGCATGATATGACCTGGGAGCTGACTTTTTCAACTTCAAAAGATATGCGTCCTGCAATTTTTGATTTCGCCCATGATAACGGACTTAAAACGTTACAGCTTAATCTGAAGAGCAAGAATCTGGAAGCTATTTTCAGAGATGTTACTAAGAAATAATACTTCTTACGGATATACCAAACGTCCCCTGTAAAGCTGCGTAACCTCGATTACAGGCGGCACGTTTTTTAAAACAACATTGCCTGTACTGTAAATGGTTCCAGAAATTTTATCTATTGGCTTTACAATGATGTCGTTTGAGCTTCTGTGGAAAACATGAACTTCTTTTGCGGTCAAATCAGAACCTTCAAATCTGGCATTACCATTATAAAAACCTATATATAAAGCCTGAGCTGTACCTGAAACCGCAAAATAAGAATCCTTATTATCTTCTATTGTTAGTTGATTACAATTTACCTCCACTTCAAAAGTTCCGGAAGCTGTATCGTTAAACATTCCTGATTGCAGGCTAAGGGATGGAAAAACCAAAACACCATCCGATTTTACTCCAAATTGTGAAGACGAATATACATTTATTAGTGTTGGAGTTGTTACATAAACCTGAGTCGTATTGTAATCACGAACCCAATTGCAACCATTGGAATTCCTGAGAAAAAGTTCTTCATTATGAACTTCGGCTGTAATTCCGCCGAGCAAATTTTTTCCTGTTTTTACAACTACCTTTTTTTCTGGCCCTTGTTTTATAATTAATTCAATTCCTTCCGCTATATTGATTTTCTTAAAATCTTCAACCACAAATTCTTTCGTAATTGGTGTGCCAGAAGTCTGAAAACAATCATTTGCATTTTCCGAATCGCATGACAAAAAAGCTATCGAAAACAGGACAATTATTCTTGTGGTTATTTTGGCTTTCATCATGCTTCTATCCATTACTGTTTATAAACGAACTCCCAATGCAAATTCTAATGCTTCCGCCTTTGCGGCATGGGTCTTTAAAGCGACACCCATAAAAATTTCATCTGCCAAATAATATTTAAGTCCCAATCTCTGATAAATTGGAGGCAGATAATCCAACGGAGCATAGGCATAATATCCGAATTGTGTTTCTAACGAGAGTCTATTCACAAAAAGCTCATGACCAACAAATATCCCGGCTTTCCGATAATCTGTATCAGGACTTACTTTAGAACCAGGCGCATGAGACAGCTGCCAAACCGATCCTTTCAAATATTTATACATAAAAAACTCTCCTCCAATATGGATGGCACTTTTACGGCTCAACCTCTTATCTGCATAGGCAGAAAACACATAAAAAGGAAATTGGCCGCTGCCAACCAAATCGCTTTCATTAAATCCGGTTCTGAAAACCAGATTGTAGCGTATGGGCTCTGTATATCTGACAGAATCTTTATGTTCAATATACTGAAGCGGTTCTTTACTTTCAAAATCATATACCGCTCCTATATTAAGCGCCAGAGTATTTGTACTCTTATTGGGCGTTCTTAAATTCGCATTGGAATGGTGGAAAAAAGACAATCCGGCCTGAACCCCTAATCCGTTCCAGATTTTTTCTTTTTTATAGTTTAGCATAAAATAGGTAGCTGGCATCCAATGTGTTCCATAAGCCTGATTTTCAGGATTGGTTACGGCATCATAGGGATTGGTATTATAGGCAATTCCTTGTGCAATCCTAAACATCAGGTTTCTTTGAAAAAAGTAAAAATTATAATGCCCGTACAATCCATAAAAATGCCCTAAAGCTTCATAATTCATATTTTGATATTGGAACGAAAGGCCATAATCCGGATAATTATATCTTGACTGCCATGGTTTTTCGCCATAGGTTTTCCTGTTAAGGCTTATCAGTATTCCTTCCTGTCTTTTATCTGTGAACTGTGAGATTTCTTCGGTATGCTTTAAAATCTTTCCATAAAAATTATTGATATCGAGAGTGTACCTGCTATTTTCCTGTTGAGAAAAGCACAGTACAGGCAACAGATATAACAGGTAAAAAAAATTGTTCGTCATGTGTTTGTAAAAATGTATCATAGCCTTATCCCAACTCCTATTTCCATGGCTTCTGCTTTTGCAGCATGTGTTTTTAGCGTTAGTGCTGCAAAAATAGTGTCACTAAAATAATATTTCAAACCAATTCTTTGATAAAATGGTCCTAAATAACCAAATGGTGCATAAACATAATATCCTGCCTGTGCTTCAATTGAGAGCCTATTGATAAAAAGTTCATGTCCTACAAAAACTCCTACCCTACGATAATCCGTATCCGGGTCAAGATGGTAATCAGGATAGGCAGCAGATTTATATCTGATGTATTCTTCCAGATATTTCATCATAAAAAAATCAGCTCCAAACTGGATAGCGCTTTTTCTGGAAAGGCGTTTGTCTGCATAGGCAGACAATACGTAAAAAGGAAATTTCCCACTCCCTATAATATCACTTTCATTCCTTCCGGAACGGAATGAAATATTGAATCGAACCGGTTCTTTAAAATTTTGTATTGTATCATACATTATAGTCGTCCGTTTCAGATTCTCACTTTTTTCAAAAGAATAATTAACCCCAAGATTTACAGCCAATGTGTTGGTACTTGTATTGGGCGAGGCCATATTCGAATTAGAATGGTGAAAAAAGCTAATTCCCGCCTGCAAGCCTATGTTTTTATAAAGATTCTCTTTGTGGTAATTCAGCATTATATAAGTTGATGTCATCCAACGTGTTCCATAAGCCATATTCCTGAAATTGGTATCTTTATCGTAGGGATTAGTATTATACGAAATTCCTTCCCCAACACGAAACATCAGGCTCCTGTTTAAAAAATAAAAATTGTAGTGTGCATAAAGCCCGTACAAATCACCTAAAACGGGATTTTTGGTGTTTTCATAATGAAAAGATGCCCCATAATCCGGAAAATTATATTCAGATTCCCATTCCTTATTGCCAAATGTTTTTCTGTTAAAACTTATCAGCATACCTTCCGGATGTTCCGTAATCAGGTGCTTGATAGTACTATTGTGCGGTAAAATGTTTCCATAAAAATAATTGACATCAACTGTATATTTCCCATTTATTTCCTGTATTTTCTGGGAAAAAATGGTGACAGGAATAAAAAGAATAAAAAAATATAATTTCTTAAGCACTTACTCTGTTCTTTTAATTATGGCGTCTAGTTCTTTTTCTTTGGATACTTCATAAGAAAACATCCTGCCTAAGGTATCTTTTATCTTGACCTGAAATTTAAAACTTTCATTTGGAACACTAATCATGGCCTGTGCCTGTTTGTATAAAGGCATTGGCAATTGCTGTCCGGAATATAATTGTGCGTTTGTAACCGTTATCAATTCTGCCTTCCAGCCATCGTTTGACAATATAACATTTTTCATTTTGTCGTCGGTTGAATAGCCGTCAAGAACAACTAATCGTGGCATAAAATAGGTTTCAATATCTTTTATAGAATATTTTTGCCAGTCACCAATATTTAAAGCGCCAATCGTATCCTGATTGGAATAGTTATATGTTGAATTTAATTCCATTGCCTTTTGAAGCTGGCTTCTGGAAATTGTAACTTTTTTTGCACTTTCTTTTTCAATAGCGTATATCTTTTCCAAAAAGTTTGGCACGTTATATTCATTGAGAATTTTGCCATTTATTTTTATATGCGAATAATCTTTTTTGGCATCCAGAATTATGAATGTTATTCCATCTGGTTTTATTTCTTCCGTTTTCAGGTAGATGTCAGAATAGGAATACTCAAGCGGTTCCAGATGTATAAAATCATTTGTAGTCAGGCTCTTCAATTTACCGACAAAAATCTCTTTATTTTGTTGAGCAATAGCCTGTTGTTTTCTTTCAGCCTGTATGGAGTCATATTTATAGATTCCAAAAGCGATGAGTAATCCCACCACAATTGTAACCGGAACAATTAAAAGATACCATGCTCCGCTAACTCCTGTTCTTTGTTCTTTAATTACATAGGTTTCCGACCATTTGTCATGAAGTCCGGAAGGTGTAAAAAAGGTAAGGGCTTCAAATGGGACCAATCTTAAAAATGTTCTTTTTAGTATAGAACTTACGGGTGGTTTATTCCCTTCCTCATCTGTAACTCGGGTTTCCGTAAGCATTTTTGCGGCGGTTACTCCTAAAACGGATTCAAAAATGGCATAATAGAACACCCTGAAAAAGGCAAAAATTATAATAAAAGCTACTCTATCACCTAATCCATTTTGTAAGGCAGATACAAAAGTCTGTAACTTCTCTGTTCTGATGAAGAATTCGAATGAGGCAGAAAATACAAGAATCATTATGAAGTCATCCATAATCAGATGGAAAAATCTTCTCCAACGTCTGGCCTCAACCAGAGTAACACTGGTATGTGTTTCATAGGTTCTTTCAATGGTTTCGAATGTTTTTCCCATTTCAATGTACTTGAGTATTGAAAAAGCGAGGTAAGCATAGAAAGCCATAACAACGTAGTCCATGAACCATAATACATATAGGAAAACGCCCAAAGAATTTGTTGTATTTTCCATTAAAACAATGGAAAAAAGACCCAAAATAAAAGAAGAAACTTTTGTTATGAATATTACAGAATAAACAAAGCGTAGCAATCTTGTTTCTTTGGCTTTACTTCTCAAATAGAACACCGCCCCTAAAATCAGCAAAACATAAAAAAATGCATTTAACAGATTGTAATGCATATACATACCGTCTCCTGTTCCTAACTTGAACGTATAAAAATCTTCCAGATTAAAAATAGTAAGATGAATTGACTGGAAAATGTATTTTATGAAGCCAATTGTATATACCATTTCTTTTGAAGCGGTATTGTAGTCAATCGTAAGCATGGGAATAAAAATTCCCAGAATGGCAATTACAATAGAAAACCAGGCGATTTTTTCTTGAGACAGGTATTTTTGCAGCATACAAAACTTTTTATAAGACTCAAAAATAACCAATTAAAACAATCTTGCAAGACCTAATTTAGAATACCTCTCTGGCTATTGCCTTAATATTTTCCGACTTCCCCATTGAATAATAATGCAAAACGGGTATTCCTTCTTTAATTAACTCCTTACTTTGGCTAATGCACCATTCTATACCTATTTGCTTCACGGCATCCGCATCCTTAGCCCGAACGATTGACATTATAAGTTCGTCAGGAATGTCGACCTTAAACCGATGCGGCACCAGATTCAATTGTTTTTTGGTTGAAATGGGTTTTAATCCCGGAATAATCGGAACCGTGATTCCCTCTTTTCTGCATTTGGCTACAAAATCAAAGAATTTTTTGTTATCAAAAAACATCTGAGTAATAATATAAGAAGCTCCATTTTTTATTTTCTGCTTTAGGAAATAAATATCGCTATCCAGACTTGGTGCCTCCATGTGTTTTTCAGGATATCCGGCTACACCAATACAGAAATTTGTGGATGAAGAATTTTGCAATTCGTCATCCAGATAGATACCGTTATTCAGATTGGCAATTTGTGTTACCAGCTCTGATGCATAGTGATTTCCTTCTTTTTCCGGCTTGAAATAGGTTTCATTTTTCACGGCATCGCCACGCAAGGCCACTACATTTTGGATTCCGAGAAAATCCAAATCAATTAAGAAATTTTCCGTGTCTTCCTTTGTAAATCCGCCACAAAGAATATGCGGAATCGCATCAACCTGGTATTTGTTTTGTATTGCCGAACAAATACCAACTGTTCCCGGTCGTTTCTTTACAATCTTTTTTTCCAATAAACCGCTGGGCAATTCTTTGTATTCATACTCCTCACGATGGTAAGTCACATCAATAAAAGGCGGGTTGAATTCCATTAACGGGTCAATGCTATCAAAAATTGATTGGATATTTTGTCCTTTTAATGGCGGTAGTATTTCGAAAGAAAAAAGCGATTTGCCATTGGCTTTTTCTATATGTTCTGTTACTTTCATTTGTTTTTGATTTTTGATCTCTGATCTCTGATCTTAAATTTTTGATTTCAGATTTTTGATTTTTGACTTGATGACTTGATGACTTTACGACTTGATGACTTTACAACTAATTTAATCTGCGATGTTTGGGTTTAGCCATTTTTCGGCATATTCATAGGAAACATTCCTGCGTTTTGCATAGTCTTCGACCTGATCTTTTTTAATTTTTCCCAGTCCGAAGTATTTGCTTTCCGGGTGTCCGAAATAATAACCGGAAACCGAAGATGCCGGCCACATCGCCATACTTTCGGTTAAAGTCACGCCAATATTTTCTTCTACGTTTAATAATTTCCAGATAGTGGGTTTCTCCAAATGGTCCGGACAAGCCGGATATCCCGGTGCCGGGCGGATTCCTTTGTATTCTTCTTTAATCAGGGCTTCATTGCTTAATACTTCGTCAGAAGCATATCCCCAGATTTCTTTCCTTATTTTTTCATGTAAATATTCGGCAAAAGCCTCGGCAAAACGATCGCCCAATGCTTTGACCATAATGGAATTATAATCATCGAGATTTTTTTCGAATTCCGCCGCTTTTTCATCTACTCCAAAACCTGTCGTTACGCAAAATGCTCCTATATAATCTGTAATTCCGGAATCTTTTGGCGCTATAAAATCAGACAGGGCAATATTGGGTGCTCCTTTTGTTTTTGCAGACTGCTGTCTTAAAGTCAGGAAAGTTTGCAGAAGCTTTCCATTTTCATCCCGTAATTCAATATCATCATCATTGATTTGGTTGGCAGGAAATATTCCATACACGCCTTTTGCTTCTAACCAGTTTTCCTGTATAATCTGGCACAACATTTCCTGAGCATCCGCAAATAAAACTTTGGCTTGTTCGCCAACAATTTCATCTTTTAGTATTTCCGGAAATTTCCCATGCAGGTCCCATGTTCTAAAAAATGGTGTCCAATCGATATAATCGACCAATTCTCCTAATTTTACATCGATGACTTTTGTCCCTATAGTATTTGGTTTTACAGGAGTGAAATTAGTCCAGTCCAATTGCAGCTTATTTTTTCTGGCTTCCTCTATGCTTAAGAAGTTTTTATCACGGCTCCGACTTAGGTAACCTTCGCGAAGCTCATCATATTCCATACGCAGGCTCTTGAAATATTCCTGATTGGTATTCTTATTTATGAGATTTCCGGCTACAGTAACAGCACGCGAAGCATCGTTGACATGAACTACTGTTTCCCTATATTCCGGAGCAATCTTTACGGCTGTATGTGCTCTTGAAGTGGTTGCTCCACCAATCATTATTGGAATTTTGACATTCTGCCTGTCCATCTGTTTTGCCAGATAGACCATTTCATCCAGAGAAGGCGTGATTAATCCGCTTAGTCCTATTATATCTACTTTTTCCTCAATGGCTGTCTGAATAATTTTCTCGGGCGGTACCATGACACCAAGGTCAATGATTTCGTAGTTATTACAAGCCAAAACCACAGCCACTATGTTTTTCCCTATGTCATGAACATCACCTTTTACGGTTGCCATCAAAACCTTTCCGGCTGAACTGGAACTTCCGTCTTTTTCTGCTTCAATATACGGCAACAGATAAGCAACCGCTTTTTTCATGACACGTGCTGATTTTACTACTTGCGGCAAAAACATTTTCCCGCTTCCGAATAAATCTCCTACTACATTCATTCCTGTCATTAGATTGATTTCTATGACTTCAATAGGCCTTGTAGCCAATTGTCTGGCTTCTTCAATATCAGCATCAATAAATTCATCAACTCCTCTCACCAAAGCATGTGTCAATCTTTCCTGAAGCGGAAGCGAACGCCATTCCTGTGACTGCTTTTCTGAAACTTCTTTTGTATCTCCTTTTATATTTTCTGCAAATGCCAAAAGTCTTTCTGTGGCATCATCTCTCCTGTCAAGCAAGACATCTTCAACATATTCCAGCACATCTTTGGGAATCTGGTCATAGATTTCCAACATTTCCGGATTTACGATTCCCATAGTCATACCGTGATTGACAGCATGGTATAGAAATGCGGAGTGCATTGCTTCACGTACCCTGTCATTACCGCGGAATGAGAATGAAACATTGCTCACACCACCGCTGACACTTGCATAGGGAAGATTTTCCTTAATCCATCTGGTAGCCCTGAAGAAATCTACTGCATTCCGGCGGTGTTCTTCCATTCCGGTTGCAACGGGAAAAATATTCGGGTCAAAAATGATGTCTTCTGCCGGAAAACCTACCTTGTTTACCAAAACATCATACGAACGCTTACAGATTTCTATCCTTCTTTCATAGGTATCTGCCTGTCCTATCTCGTCAAAAGCCATAACAATAACTGCTGCACCATATTTTTTTATCAGTTTTGCCTGACGAATAAAATTTTCTTCTCCTTCTTTTAAACTGATAGAGTTGACAACACTTTTCCCTTGGGCTACTTTTAGTCCTGCTTCGATAATTTCCCATTTTGAGCTGTCAATCATTATCGGAACGCGGGAAATATCTGGTTCAGAGGCTATCAGATTCAGGAAAATTGTCATAGCGCGAACACCGTCAAGCATTCCCTCGTCCATATTAATATCAATAATCTGTGCGCCTCCTTCTACCTGAGCCCTGGCAATATCCAATGCTTCTTCGTATTTTTCTTCTTTTATGAGGCGTAAAAACTTGCGGGAACCGGTAACATTCGTACGTTCTCCTACGTTTACAAAAATGCTTTCGGGTGTTATGATTAAAGGTTCGAGACCTGATAATCTTAAGTATTTTTTACAATCGACATCTGCCATTTTCTTATTCTTTTCTACTGTCTAAACCGGTTCTACAATTCTGGGTGAATATTCTTTTGCTACTTCTGCAATCAGGCGGATATGTTCCGGGGTTGTTCCGCAACATCCTCCAATTATGTTAATGAGATTATCTTCGAGATATTCCCGAATCAAAACCTGCATATCTTCCGGTGTTTGGTCATATTGCCCGAAAGCATTGGGCAGACCTGCATTGGGATGTGCCGAAATATTGAATGTGGTATTATGCGAAAGTCGTTGTAAATAAGGTTTTAACTGGTCTGCTCCTAAAGCACAATTAAATCCTACGCTCAACAGCGGAATGTGAGAAATCGAAATCAGGAATGCTTCTACGGTCTGGCCTGAGAGTGTTCTTCCTGAAGCATCTGTTATCGTGCCGGAAACCATGACAGGAATATCTAAATTTCTTTCTTCTTTGACTTCTTCGATGGCAAACAGTGCTGCTTTTGCATTCAGAGTATCAAATATTGTTTCTACCAGCAGAATATCGGAACCTCCATCAATCAGGGCTTCGACCTGCTGTTTATAGGCGATGCGTAATTCATCAAAGGTCACGGCACGAAAACCAGGGTCATTTACATCCGGAGACATGCTTGCCGTTCTGTTAGTGGGTCCTATAGAACCCGCCACGAAACGTGGTTTATCCGGATTTTTTGCCGTAAACTCATCTGCTATTTTTCTGGCCAGTCTCGCCGATTCATAGTTTAATTCATAAACCAAATCTTCCAAATGATAGTCAGCCATACCTATAGTCGTTCCCGAAAAAGTATTGGTTTCTACAATATCTGCTCCGGCTTCAAAATATTGGCGGTGGACTTCCTGTATTGCTTTTGGCTGGGTTAATGAAAGGAGGTCGTTATTACCTTTCAGCGGATGCGGAAATTCTTTGAATCTTTCACCACGGAAATCTTCTTCCGAAAAATTATACCGCTGGAGCATGGTTCCCATTGCTCCGTCAAGGATGAGAATTCTTTCTTTGATAGCTTTGTGTATGCCTGACATTTTTTACTATTATTAGATTATTCAAGATTCTGATGAATCTAAAAGTCCTAATGTATTTTTCAAAAATCGATGGCATAGAAAAAAACAATCCCAGGCCATGAATGGTTGAAAAAAAGTATCGATATGTTGTCAGGAAAAGGGAGAAAAAAAGTAGATTTTTCGTGTGTTATCTATCCAATAATATGGTAGAATGTAGCACCTTCTTTAAAGATTAAAGGGTTGCTAAGGCTTCACCGGGTCTAATCCCTCCGCCTTTCGTGATAACAATCAATATTTTTAAGAACACTGCAAAGTAATGCAATATGTTTGGTTTTTGCAATAGTTTGCAGAAATTATACCGCTATCCTAAAATTTTGTTTGGCCGCCATCTTTAGGATTTGTTCAAGCAGTTTTGGGGAAAGATGCTTCTCATTTGGGTTTACGAAGACAAAATCTTTTTCCGTTTTTTTGATACTGTTGTTTAATGCCATTTTGAAATCTGCCGAAAATGCCTGCACCAATGGATTAGCACTAATGATATCAAAATCATTCTGGAGCAGGTCGAAATAATCAGGAAGGATGTCTTCTGTATTTGAGGTATCGACAGCAATAAGATTTTCGAGTTCGTTTTCCTGAACGAAATTAATTATATCTGCTATTTTGAAAGGAACGGCACATTGGATAAAATTGGCTTCCCAGGAATTCCTTACCGTTGGTTTTTCAAAGAAGGCTACGGTGGAATTGGTTATTACGGGCAATCTTAAATCAAGATTGTTATTTTCAAGAAGTGATTCCTGATTGGAAAGCACCTCAGTTATGAGAGAACTCCCTGTCTCTTCTATTCCAAAGAGAATGATATTTATTTTTTTAACTGACATGGTTCTGGAGATTTTTAGTTAAAAGAACTGCTTTTGACTGGCAATCAAAAGCAGTCTTTCAACAAACAAACAAATAAAACAAACTAAACAAATGCGATTTATGCTTTATGCTGCATAATTATATTCTTTGTATAAAATCAGCTCGACCGGTGTTGAATTGACCAGGTTGTCATAAACCGGACTTTTTTGCTGTACTAATTTTAACCACTTCTGGAGTACCTGAAGAGAAGTATCTGTTGTTGGCTTTAGTACGATTTCGATTTTGCTAAAGCCTACTCTTTCTTCCTGACTTATAACTCCGGTTATTTCTACCTGTAACGACTTTAGGTTGATGCCTAACTCTGAAGCTACCTGCTGGCTCACCGCATTGACACATCCTGCGAATCCTGCTAGTATATATTCAAACGGGCTTGGCCCTTCCAGTTCCGGAAATTTTTCATTCCTGCTTATTCTAACATCAGAATTTTGTGTTTTCACTACGAATTGCTCATTATTTCTTGAGTATCCTAATACATTTATTGCTTTCATATTTTTTATTTTTTTTTTTGAGATTTATAATTGAGATTTAAAACAAAAAGTCCTTTTGGACGGTTTACCAAAAGGACTTCAACACTTGAATATATAAAGAGATTACGTCGTTCGCTTTTGGCAATGGAGTTTAAGGTGGCAATACATCCACATATGTTTTTTACAAATAATCGTTGTCATCGTGTTCATTTTATTTTATTTTCTCAAAGAATTATTTTCAAAAAAAAAAGCCCCTGTAATTCAACAGAGGCTTTTTTTGCTATATATTTTAAAAAACTTAAAATTTGGCAATAGTACCTCCTGCGGAAATTTTCCACATCTTGCAGTACGTATGACAAATAATAGTTCTCATTTTTATTTCTTTTTGATGGTACAAACTTCAGAACTATTTTTGGATTGACAATACACAAAATAAAAATTTAACATTTATTTTATTTTCAAACAAAAAAACTCCTGCCTTAAAGACAGGAGTTTTAATACATCTAATCCATTACTATTTAATTCTTTACAACCTTAAAAGATCCTGATCCAGAATCTGTCTGAATATTAAGAAAATACATTCCTGCAGTTAGGTCAGCAATATTAATCTGGGTTTCATAAACATTATCTGTAGTAAAAGTTTTTACAACTCTACCATTCAGATCCGTTACCTGAATCGTATTAATAGCTATATTATTTTTACCAGTTAAGTTAATAACTCCTGTTGTTGGATTTGGATACATGCTAAAGTTGTTTGCAAAGAAATCATCTCTGCTCAACGCCCTGCTGACTTCAAAAGTATCAATTCCAATTAAGTCAGAATTATCGCCGGTAGGCCCACCGTTTGTTACAAAATATCTAAATCCAAACTTTACAGCTGTTGGACCGGAAAGTCCGGAAACGGTAAAACTATATTTTGTCCAAACTTTAGGATATACAAAACCGGTAGCTAATGTCGGGTTGACAGTAACCCCAACTGTAGTAAAGGAACCTACATTGGTAGAACCTCCTGCCGGATTGGTGTGTGTGGCAGCCGTACTCATTCTGAGTTCCAAACGATCTGCAAAATCTAGTGTTGCTGAAGTTCCTTTTCTTGACCAGAAAGAAACAACATCGCCATTTTCTATTGTAACCACAGGACTGATTAACCAGTTGCTGATATCTCCGGCTCCTGTAGTACTGGTATAATTAACCAGGGCAAAGGAATTGGCTCCACCCGCCTGCCCATTAGGTACCGGGCTGACTTCGCCTGTGGCATATTCCCTATCATTGAAAGGATTTCCCTGAACTGCCGGTGTCACAGCCAGATTTACTGTAACCGGAGTGTAGCTGGCAATTGACCATAATGTAGCAGTTGATGGGGAACTTTGGTTGGTTCTTACCCATCCTGCGGTTTCCATTTCTGTTGTTGTACCGCCAAAACCGAAATTGTAAACATTTTGTGCATTGGCAATTCCTGACACGGAAACCAATAAAGTAATAAGTAGAGTTTTTTTCATAATGTATTATTAAAGTTAAATAAAGTTTACTTAGATTCAAGAAATAAAAAAAGCCTACAAAAGCAGGCTTTTTCAAAGTATAATTTTGATCATTTAGCCTCTTGCAAGCAAAAAAGCAATCTTTATAAAAGTTTAGTTAATACCTAACAAATATAACAAAAAATATTTATTTTACAAAATTAGTTTGTTTTCAACAAAAAAGGGTTGGTTTATAAACCAACCCTTTTTATATTTTATTATAACTATTTAGTTCTTCACTATTTTTGTACTACCTGTACCAGAATCCGTTTGTATGTTAAGGAAATAAACCCCTGAAGTTAGTTCAGAAATATTAATTTGCGTTTCAGAAACACCATTCGCATTTATATTTCTTACCACTCTTCCATTCAGGTCTGTAAGCTGAATTGTATTAATAGCCACATTATTTTTACCGGACAGGTTAACAATTCCTGTGGACGGGTTAGGATACATGCTAAAGTTGTTTGCAAAGAAATCATCTCTGCTCAACGCCCTGCTGACTTCAAAAGTATCAATTCCGATGATGTCCGAATTAGCCCCGCTAGGCCCACCGTTCGTTACAAAATATCGAAACCCAAACTTTACAGCTGTTGGACCGGTAAGTCCGGAAACAGTAAAACTGTATCTTGTCCAAACTTTAGGGTATACGAAACCGGTTGCTAATGTCGGGTTAACAGTAACCCCAACTGTGGTAAAGGAACCTACATTGGTAGAGCCACCTGTTGGATTGGTATGCGTAGTAGCCGTACTCATTCTAAGTTCCAAACGATCTGCATAATCTGTTGTCCCTGAAGTTCCTTTTCTTGACCAGAAAGAAACAACATCGCCATTTTCTACTGTAACCACAGGACTGATTAACCAGTTGCTGATATTTCCTGCTCCTGTAGTACTGGTAAAATTAACCAGAGCAAAGGAATTGGCACCACCCGCCTGCCCATTAGGCACCGGGCTGACTTCGCCTGTGGCATATTCCCTGTCATTGAAAGGATTTCCCTGAACTGCCGGTGTCGCAGCAAGATTTACTGTAACAGGAGTATAGCTGGCTACCGTCCATAATGTAGTAGTTGACGGGGAGCTTTGGTTGGTTCTTACCCAACCGGCCGTCTCCATTTCTGTTGTTGTACCGCTAAAACCAAAATTGTAAACATTTTGGGCATTGGCAAATCCTGAAGCCAAAACGAAAAAAAGAAAGGGTAAAGTTTTTTTCATAATTTTTTAATTAAAAAGTTAGACATGTTTTAAAAAACAAACCAAATATAAGAATTATTTACAAAATTTAGAATACATGAAACCGCTCCTGTTTCCTTGAGAACTATTTTGTCAATTAAATATGCTTTTATACCTTTGCATTCAAAATCGAGAAGAGGAAAAATTTGTACTGATTGCAACCTCTGATGCTGTCAAAACAGACATCATAAAAATGCTAAAGCAGAAACCCTTCTTTAGCCTTTCCCTGCAATTTTTCCGATTCCTAAAAACATAAAAAAATATGGCTTATTTATTTACGTCAGAATCTGTGAGTGAGGGACATCCGGATAAAATTGCTGACCAAATTTCAGATGCACTAATCGATAACTTTTTGGCTTTTGATGCCGATTCAAAAGTGGCATGCGAGACTTTGGTTACTACAGGACAGGTCATTCTGGCGGGAGAAGTTAAATCAAAAACATACCTGGATGTACAGCAAATTGCCCGTGATGTCATCAAAAAAATAGGATATACAAAAAGCGAGTATATGTTTGAAGCAAATTCTTGCGGTGTATTATCTGCTATTCACGAGCAATCTCAGGACATCAACCAAGGTGTTGACCGTGCGAGTAAAGAAGACCAGGGTGCCGGTGACCAAGGAATGATGTTTGGTTATGCTACAAATGAAACGGAAGATTTCATGCCCCTGGCACTGAATCTATCTCATAAACTATTACAGGAATTAGCTGTTTTGCGTCGTGAGAACAACGAAATCAAATACCTTCGTCCAGATGCCAAGTCACAAGTTACTCTTGAGTATGATGACAACAACAAACCGGTACGTATTGACGCTATTGTAATTTCTACACAGCATGATGATTTTGACAATGAGGCAAACATGCTTGCTAAAATCAAAAAAGACCTGATTGAAATCCTGATTCCAAGAATCATCAAAAATAATCCGCAATATGCACACCTGTTCAACGATAAAATCCAATACCACATTAATCCTACAGGAAAGTTTGTGATTGGAGGCCCACACGGCGATACAGGATTAACAGGAAGAAAAATTATTGTTGACACTTATGGAGGAAAAGGTGCTCACGGTGGTGGAGCTTTTTCAGGAAAAGATCCGAGTAAGGTTGACCGAAGTGCAGCATACGCCACACGACATATTGCAAAAAACCTGGTAGCAGCAGGAGTAGCAGAAGAAATCTTAGTTCAGGTTTCTTATGCTATTGGTGTAGCCAAGCCAATGGGTATTTATATCAATACTTACGGCACTTCAAAAGTAAATCTTACTGATGGTGAAATTGCTAAAAAAGTAGAAGAGCTATTCGATATGAGACCTTATTTCATTGAGCAAAGGTTGAAATTGAGAAATCCTATTTATAGCGAAACTGCCGCTTACGGGCACATGGGAAGAAAACCAGAAACCGTAACCAAAACTTTCAAAACTCCAAACGGAGAAGAGAAAACGGTTACAGTGGAGTTATTCACCTGGGAAAAGCTTGACTTTGTTGATAAAGTAAAAGCGGCTTTTGGATTATAATAATTCATTCAGACAATAAAAAAAACCATCCTAAAAAGGATGGTTTTTGTTTTTAATAGGTTCCGTTTTTCATTTTTTCAAGAACAGTTTGCAAATCAGCTTTGCTTTCCTCTTCCATTATTTCAGAAAATTTCAATGCCTGTTCCTGTGTAGCTATTGCCTTCTGTTTTTCGCCATTTTTGTAATAAAGCTGCGCCAACGTATCTAAGTAATATGGATTGTTTTTTTCTATTCTTAAGCTGGATTCCGACCATTGGATTGCTTTTTTAATTGATTCCGAATCCCTGCCTTTTTGAACCACAAACCACGCTGCATCGTTAGAGATATTAGAAAAAGAATTTTTAAAAGACGCCCAATCATTATAAGAATAATCAATTTTATTCTGGGAGGTATATAAATCGTCTAAAATTTCTATTTCATTTTTGCCTCCTTTAAAAACTCCCTTAAAGAAAGCATCATATTCTGCTACAAACGGATTTTCTTTATTCTGGGCTTCTGCAATACCGTGTAAAATTCTTAAGTATTCGATGTTTGTAGTATAATCCTGAGGTTTTTTTGCGATTACTTTCTTATAAACATCCATTATCCTGTTTCTGTATTTCTCATCGGTATTTTCTCTAATTTGAGAAATGCCACTGGAAATGGCCCATGTTAATTGACTTTCTATGGTTGGGGTATAATCCCCATAATAATCTATTGTATCTCCCTGTCCGGATGTCTTTTTCTGCTCTTCGAGAATCGCATCATAATGCTTCAGCAAATAGTCAACAGCTTTAAAGTTAGTTTCATCTAATGGTCTTTCTTCATTAAAAATTTTATAATAAAACCCTCTGTTTTGCACTTCGGCTAATGCAATTTTTACAAAATCCATATCTGGTGTTTTGTCTTTTGCATGGCTATTGACAATCCTGTCCCAGGCAGAAAGCAGCTTCTTTTTATCAAAATTTACTTTCGTATAGGCTGTCTGATTTTCATAATTCGGGTATTCCTGTATTGTATCCGACTCAACAGCAGATAGCTCCGCAACAGCTACTTTCACTGGCGGCTCAATAGACCAGCTATATAGATTCTCATCTGAAAGCGGCAACAGTTTCTTTACGATTTCAGAATCTTTCGCTTTTTTGGAATTCAAAACGTTGTTCAAATCTACTGTCGCTTTTACATACTTTAGCTTTTCCCCTATCGAACTATAATAAACATCAAACAGGCTGGCATTTTCCGGTAAATTCTTTTCAGTCTGACTCAAGATATTCCCTTCCGCATCCATGACTATGGTTGCTGATTTAAACATTACATTCTTCGTCGCCCAAGACTCGTCTTTTGCCGTTGCTAAATAATAATTATACCTGTCATAATCTGTTTCTGACCCATAAGAACTATAATTTCCTATAGTGTATTGCTGGCTTTGGACAAATTCATCAAAGGCAGTTTTTGCGTTTTTATTGTCCGGGTCATAAGAAACTACCAAAAATTTCTGCGGTGTTTTTTTGGTTGCTTCTATTGCTTTCTGCAGGTTATCCTGCACTATTAATTTAAAGTTCGATACTGTGGCAACTGCTGCACTATCTACAGCACCATAACCATACAGATCTGTTTTTCCAGGAAAGGTCCAGTCTTTTTTCTTTATTATTTCTATTGGCTTTTCCCTGATTTCAACCACTTTTGGTTTTTCATTTTCTTTTATGAAAGTCAGTGGATTTTTTTTATTCTCAGAAATTACCAATTCGTTCTTTTCATTGTAATAGCCCTGAAGATTTACTTTCCCTAAATAATTAGGAATATATTCAATTTGGATTTCGTTGGCATTTCTCGGTATAGCATATTTGTATAAAGATGTTTCTCCATTGTAATCTTCCCTTGCCAGATAAATATATTCTGCTTTATTGATTTCAAAATTAACTTCTGTATCGTCATAATTCAGTTCGCCTACCAGATCATTTAGATATTTATAATCCGGTTCTGATTTACCGGATTGCGTTCCTATGTATATTCCTGAATAATAACCTGAAACACCTTTTAGAATCACCTTGATTTTTCCCATTGCTGGGTTGGCATCCGGAGAAAAAACAACTGTAAAATCAGACTCTGCAGAATAATTGTTATTGAAAAACAATGTGTCATTCCTTACTTCATAATCTCCATAAAATACTACGAGCTCATATTTCTTATTATCATAAAGATTCAATTTGATGTCCTGACCCAGAGAGTTGGAAACATAGACCGTTTTTTCGGTTTTATTCTGTGCATAAGAAACCACAGAAAGGAACAGTAAAAATCCCAGAGAATAATTCTTCATATTTTGGCTTTTTAAATGATTTGTCTTACAAATTTAATCGATTTTTTCAGCAAATCTAACTCTGATCCAAAATTGAAGATTATATTTCAGTCGGGCTATATATCTGGCACAGGAGTAACTAACTCAAAACTCCCTACTGCCTTAAGCCTATAGCCTGACTGAAATTGTATTTTTATAAATTATATTTTAATGTCAATATAATATATCTTGGCTGAACCCTGTATTGTGAAGTAGTTGTACGAAACTGATTAAAGCTGTCATCATTCAAGGTTCTGGTGTTCAATAAATTCGTAGCTCCGATTTTATATTCAAACTTGCTTTTTTTCTTTTGGTAAATCAGACTGGCATTTAAAAAATCATATTCGTTTTCTACGGTCTTACTGCTGTTATAGTAGTGATAGAATTCATATTCTGCCACAAAAGAAAAACTATCCAGGAAATAATAATCCAATTTGGCAAATGGCTTGTCAGTATAAAACTTTGAACCCGCATAATCGTTAACCACAAAATTATATCCAACCTCAAGGTTAGGCAAAGCTCTATAATTAGTGGAAGCTCTCAGGGTATAATTCTGCATAAAACTTTCCTGTGTAGTTACATTCCCGTTCTGGATGTTATTGAATTTTGACCAGTTTAATCCAATACCTGCCGATACTTTATAAAATCTTAGAAAAGAACGTCCATAGGCACCATTAGCACTAATCGTTTCGTCAGCCAGATTGGAATTGTAAGGAGTCAAGGTTTGGTTTACATTATCGAAAACAATTCTGCTTTTCACAGCATCTGTCACTTTGCTGTATGAAATATTGGCAAAAATATTCTCCAGATTATACATGCTGTATTTGAAATATCTCAAAGAATGCAATTGTGTTGTTGAATTCTCAAGAAATCTGTTTCCATTGTAGAGACTGCTATATCCGGAAAGCACATTTCCCATTACCAGATTGTTGATATCTGTAAAATTATTATTCAGAGCAAAAGTATATGTTAATGTCTCTGATTTCTTTATTTGATACAAAGCATAGAAATCCGGCAGTATCTTAGAAAAGTTTTGTTTATAATTTGTTCCCAACTGTGCATTATCCATATTGTAATAGTGTGCACTGAATCCTGGAGTGAAAGTAAATTTCCCTGATAAAAATTTATAGTGCAGCCCAACAAAAACGTCATTAAAATCATAAGTCACCTTATTGTTATTCTCCGGCGCTACAAGATTATTCCTGTCACCATTGTCTAAAATCTGGAAAATACTTGAGTTAAAATTCTGATGCGAGTTGGTATTTCCTAATGTCACATTAATATTGCTTTTTGGCGTAAGCATATAGTAATAATCCAATTTGGCATCCAGTTTATTGGTTTTCACAAAACGGCTTTGGTTCAAATTATTTCTGTTCTGATTTTCTACATAACCAGACAAGGCAAAAGGCTGAGTCATTAAATTGGCATTATAAAAAGGATCCTCATCCTGATAAAGATGCTGCATTTCAAAAGCAAAAACATTTTTATCATTAGCCGTGTAATACAAGCTTGCATTTTGATTTATTGAAGTCGGATTCTGTTTTTTCTTTGTATAGATATCTTCTGCAGAAGTAACATCATTTACGATAAATTCCCTGAGCAAATTATTGTTTTCATCCTGTTTTGACTGTTTCATCAGGACATCATAATCAAACTGCAGTTTTGTGTTTGGTTTATAACTGGAACTAAACTTGAACAGCCCCAGATTGCTTTTCTGGTGTGCCATTTCTTCGTTTTTCTGTCTAACGCCTGTTTCAAGAATAGTGCTTCTTGAGCGGGTTTCCAAGTCCGTTTCGGAAGAAGAAAGAATTGCAAAACCGCTTAAGCTCCATTGTTTAGTGACATTATACGAAAAGTTGGTTGCCCCGAATTTAGTTTCAATTTCTTTGGCTCTGTTATTCCTTAGCATAGCAATGCCCAAATCATTGGATGAAACATTAAAAGAACTTCCTCCTTTTTGCATCATGCCCCTAAAACCTCCGGTGAATTTAAAATAATCCTGTATTGTTAGGGGCAACTCTCCAATGTTATTGAAGTTTGAGATGAGATTGATACTGTATTTCGGATTGTAGTAAAACAGCTTAGGGTTTACTATGTAACGGCTGTCTTCATGACCTACTCCTATTCCTGCGCTCATGTCACCAAACCAAAAATTCTTTTTGCCTTCTTTCAGCTTGATGTTCATTGCTACATTTTCCTCATTATTTTCAAGGCCTTTCAATGCCCCGATTTCATTATAATTTCGCAATACCTGAACCTTATCTACAGCATCTGCCGGAATATTTTTCACACCCAACTTTGTATCGCCATCAAAAAAGTCTTTGCCTTCTACCATTAGTTTCTGGACTTTTTTCCCTTCCACTTCAATCTGGCCATCGGCATTTACCTCAACTCCAGGAAGTTTTTTCAAAACGTCTTCCAATTTTCTTTCTGTTCCTGTTTTAAAAGAATCGGCATTATACACAATCGTATCACCCTGTATGGAAACCGGCATTTCCTGTACAATTTCTACCGCATCCAAATCAACTCCCTGCTCAAGTACCAAAGTCTGAACCATATTTGTTGCTTCTGTCTGGATATCGACTTCTTTTGCCTGATAACCAATGTAGCTCACCTTTATCTTGTAAGCTGTATTGGCTTTGAGCGACAATTGAAATCTTCCCTTATCGTCTGTAATTGCGTAGGAATCCATTGCCTTTGTAGACTGATTTACCGCCATAACATTGGCCATTTCCAAACCAACGGCATTTGCATCAGCCACAATACCTGAAAAACGGATGTTCTGGGAATATCCTGAAATGGAAAGGAATAGGAATGTAAGGAAAAGTATTTTTTTCATTTTGTAAGAGAAATTGGAAATGTAAAACTAATGATTAATTACCTAAATTGATATGGATATTGCCTTTCGAATCTTTCATGCTTTCTAAATGCTTTTCAATTAGTGCCTCATATTCCTTTTTTGTTACTTTTTTTCCTTTTTTGGGTATTTTAATGACTACCTTATCTTTAGGATTCAAAACAATTTTCGAGCAAAGTATTACGGTTTTTGCATCATTTACTTCCATAATCAGGCCTGGCAATCCCCAATATTCTGCCGGACCATGGCTTACCGGAATTTCCGGCGTATACCAAACGGTTATGGTCCTGTCTTTAGGTTCGCTTGGAGTAAATAATTGTGTCTTGCCCTCACTTTTTTTATTCTTCATTTTTTCATAGTTCTCCATTTCTTCTTTAGTGACAGGAATTACAGCAATGGCCTTGTAACAGGTGTAGTTCCCTATTTTTTTAGTTTCATTAATGAGTTGCCAATCCCATTTTCGCAAGGAATCAGACACGAGAAATTCTTTACCAAAAAAGTCTTCTTCAGACATCACAGTCTTGTCTTTTATGTTTTTATAGGATTTGCCATCTGCAGATGAACTGGTATTGACCATCAACACCCTTGCTCCCGAACCACTTGGAGCTTCCAGTTTTTGAGGTTCTTCATAAACCGATTCTGTTTTATTGAAACTCAATTCATAGGTTTTTTCAAGACCTTTTTTCATTTTTTCTTCAAGTGAAGCCTTCATATCAGGAGTCATGTTAGACCCGCTTATCTGGATATCATTCATTATTGTTTTTGACTCATAGGTTGCCCGCCCTGTAAATTCCTGAGCTTTCATATGCTGAAAAGAAAAAAGGGCTACTGCTATTGCCGCTGTAATTGCTGATTTTATCATGTTTTTCGGTTTTTTAAAAATTAATGACACAAAGTAAACCACATGAAATCTTATTTTCGGTTAACCAACGTTAACGATTGTTAACGGCATTTTTTCAATGCTTTTTGTTTATACTTTTGAAAAATGAAATCAAAGAATTATAAATACATTTTATTTTTTATATCCGTAACTATCATTGCTACAATCAGTTTGCAGATTTACTGGAATATAAAAAACTATGCAGAAAACAAGCAACGCCTTATCAACGATGTACAGATTGCGTTTGACAACAGCATAGAGCATTATTATGCAGAAGATGTAAAAACCGATTTTATGACCTTTATCGGCAATGACACTATCAAGGATTCTAATTTTGTGCAGAATATTGTTTCTGACTCCATTTTTATCAATGCTATTACAAAAAGAAAAGGGAAAGTAAAGGCATCGAAAAAATTAGTAGCAACAAGCACTTTCACTGAGGATAATTCGCCAAAGACAACTACTGTCATAAAAATCAACAATACCGGAGAAACTTCCAAACAAGAAATCAACTTTATAGATTCTCCAAAATCTCAAAGTTCTAAAGCGACAAAAGGCAAAACCACCGAAATGCACGGGAAGCCGTTTGGATTAGGTCCCGGAAAACTTTCTGAAGTAAAAGTTATTACCGGAAAGCGGGCCATGGACAGCATCTCAAAAATACAGAACTTCACCAATAAAATCCTTATTTCGCTGACCCGCGATTCTATCGAATTCGAAAAAATAAGCAAAACTCTGGATAAAGAATTAGCTCGAAAGGATATTAGCATCCAATACGGAATGCAGCTTTTAAAAATGGATACGGTGTTTCAAAATTATCACGTGAATAAGAACAGCCATTTGCCTTTGAGTACAACTTCTAATTCTACGTTTCTTCCTCCAAACCAAAAGATGAAACTGTTATTTTCAAATCCGGTAATTGTGATTTTAAAACGGAGTATGGTTGAAATCATTCTTTCATTTCTTCTTTCCTTGTCAATAATTGGCTGCCTGTTTTATTTATTAAAAACAATTAATAAACAGAAAAAGGTAGATGAAATCAAAAATGACCTTATCAGCAATATCACCCACGAATTCAAGACACCAATTACAACGGTTGCTACAGCTATTGAGGGTATCCGGAATTTCAACGCTGTAAACGATACTGAAAAGACCAACCGTTATCTCGACATTTCCAACCAGCAACTAAAAAAGCTCGAAATTATGGTCGAAAAGCTTTTAGAAACAGCCACTTTAGACACTGATAAACTTTTTCTTCATAAAGAGCCTACCAATATAATTTCGACGATACGGAATCTTGTAGAAAAGCACAAGGTGATTCACCCTGAAAAAAACATTTCCTTCCATTCCAATATGGAACAGCTAATTGTTGAGATTGATCCTTTTCATTTCGAAAATACGCTTTCCAACCTGATTGACAATGCCATCAAATATGGAGGTGACAGCATTGACATTCATTTAAAATACTTGTCTCCAAATCTTGAAATCATTGTACAGGATAACGGGTCGGGAATCGAAAAAAGCCAAAGAGAAAAAGTTTTTGAAAAGTTTTACCGAATTCCTAAAGGCAACAGACATGATGTAAAAGGATTTGGTATTGGTCTTTATTATTCTAAAAAAATTATAGAAAAACACGGCGGAACACTGGAATTGCTTCCTAACCCTGAATGGACTGTTTTTAAAATAAGATTAGCTGATGTCTAGCAAAATAAAAATCATATTGGCAGAAGACGAGCCTGCCCTGGCCCAGATTATAAAAGAAAGTTTGGAAACGCGAAACTTTGAGGTCTTGTTATGCAAAAATGGCGAAGAGGCTTTTGAAGTTTTCTCAAAAGAAAAACCGGAACTTTTGGTACTCGATGTGATGATGCCCAAAAAGGATGGGTTTACACTGGCAAAGGAAATCCGTAAGCTGGACAAAAAAACACCTATTATTTTCCTTACTGCGAAATCACAAACCCAGGATGTTGTAGAAGGTTTTCAGCTAGGCGGGAATGACTATCTGAAAAAACCGTTTAGTATGGAGGAATTGATTGTACGGGTGCATTCTCTTTTAGGCAGGATACACTTGGAAAAAAATGATGACAGCATTGCTATTGGCAATTATATCTTCAACCTGACCAAACAAACACTGGATTATTCCGGAAACATACAGTTTCTCACACATCGTGAGGCATCATTGCTTCACCTTTTAATCGAAAACAAAAACGATATATTGGACCGTTCACTGGTATTAAAAAAAATATGGGGTGATGACGACTTTTTTAATGGCAGGAGCATGGACGTTTTCATCACAAAACTGCGAAAAAAACTTAGCCTTGACCCCAACATCCAGATTATAAATGTTCGAAGCCAAGGCTATAAATTGATTGCATAAGCAAGAGCTAAAAAAGAAAGATTTTATCCGTCTTTCTTTTGAAATTATTTTACAGAATTAATTCCCGATTCTGATTCCCGGCCTACCGCCACCTCTCCTGAATTGCTCTTTCATTTCCTCCATTTTTGTCGTTACAATTTCATCGTATTTTTTTTGGGTAACGACCTTGCCTTTGGTAGGCGCTTTAATAGATGTCTTTTCTTTTGAATTGAGTACAATTTTCGAACACAGAATGACCGTTTTATCATCACTAACCTCAAGGATTAGCCCCGGCAATCCCCAATAGCCTTCCGGACCTTGATTGACAGGTATTTCCGGAGTATACCAGGCTATAACGTTTACTTCTTTCGGCATTTCGAAATCATCCATGAAATTGGTTTTCTTTTCTTCTGTTTTTTCCTCTTTCTTGTCTTTTGTTTCTTCCTGCTTTTTCTGTCTGAAGTTTCTGAAATCGGACTGGACTACTTTTTTTACAGCTGTAGCTTTATAGCAGGTATAATCTCCTATCTTTTTTGTTTCACCTTCTAATTTCCATTGTAATTTTGGCAATGTGTCTTTTATTAAAAATTCCTTGCCCATAAATTCCTTATCAACGGCAAATGTCTTTTCTTTTACATTTTTATAATAGGTGCCACCGCCTCCCATCATAGAAGACATCATTCTGAATCCTCCGTTATTCTGACCCGGAGTATCCAGTTTTTCATCTTCCTTGTAGATGGATGATGCCTTATCGAAATTGAGAATAAAGGTTTTCTCCAGCATTTTCTTCATTCTTTCTTCGATAGACTTTTGCATTTCAGGTGTTATTTCTCTATTTCCCGAAAATCTTGACTTCATATCCGGAGCACTTGTTTTGGTCTCATAGACTGCCATTCCTTGAAATTCCTGAGAACCCATTGCAGAAGTTCCTTGCTTTTGAGCATAAGAGTTGGATATCGAAGCCAACATCATTAAAAAAATCAGGTGTTTTTTCATAAAACAAAATTTAGTATACAAATATGACGGATTTGAACAATATTTGCTACAAAGCTTTTGTTAAATAATTTTAAGCTATTAAAAGTCACAACCCATCACTATTAAATATTTGTTACATCGCATGCATCTGAAAGGATATTCGTAAATTGGCACCTACTATGAGAAAAATTATTTTTATAGCCCTGACCCTGATTCCCTTGTTGGCATTCTCACAACAACAAAGCATCATTCCTTTTTTTTCCAACTCTGAAAAATGGGAAACAGGGCAATATATAGGGAAAGATAATTTTGGTAATTTTTATTCAATCAACCAAAATGAATTTAAAAAGACCAGTCCAAATCAGGTGTATTTCTATAAAAATGTTTCCTTAGGTAAAATCCATCAGGTCGATTTGCAAAACCCTTTGCAGTTGGTTTTGTTTTACAAACAGTTTACAACAGCCGTCCTTCTTGACAATCAGTTGAATGAAACCGCAAGAATTAATTTTTCAGAACTGCAAATACCCTTAAATCCGGAAGCTGTGAGTCTGGCTTCGCAAAACAGATTATGGGTTTATGACATGTTGACCCAAAAACTGGGGCTGTTTGATATTCAGAAAAGTACCTTTCAGTCGATAACGCCTTCTTTTAAAGAAAACGTAAAATTCTACCAATCAGATTACAACTATTTTTATTGGATAGACACCAAACAAAACTTATATGTTTCTAACCTGTTTGGAAAAGTAAATTTTCTTGGTCATGTTCCTGATTACAGTCAGTTGCAGGTTGTCTCTCCGAAACAAATTTTGATGAAAATTGATAATGGATTGTTTCTCTACAATTTAGAAGACGAGTCGTTATCCCCTATTCAATTAAATGAAAAAAGCTTCAGCCATTTTTCTTTTAAAGACCAAATTTTATCTATTTTTACCGAAAACGAAATCAGTCAATATAAAATCACATTACCGTAATGCACATAGCAGTAGCAGGAAATATTGGAGCCGGAAAAACAACACTGACAAAATTGTTAGCAAAACATTTTAAATGGGAACCGCACTTTGAAGACGTAGTAGACAATCCTTATCTTGATGATTTTTACCACCAGATGGAACGTTGGTCGTTCAACCTTCAGATTTATTTCCTGAACAGCCGTTTCAGACAGGTACTTCAGATACGCGAAAGCGGAAAAAACATTATTCAGGACAGAACGATTTATGAAGATGCCCATATTTTCGCTCCCAACCTGCATGCGATGGGATTGATGACCAATCGTGATTTCAACAACTACAAATCGCTTTTCGAATTAATGGAATCGTTGGTAGAAGGTCCGGATTTGCTAATCTATCTGAGAAGCTCTATCCCGAATTTGGTGAACCAAATCCATAAGCGGGGAAGAGAATATGAAAACTCTATTTCTATTGATTACCTTAGCCGGTTAAATGAAAGGTATGAAGCCTGGATTCAAAGCTATACCAATGGAAAACTACTGATTATAGATGTTGACAATATCAATTTTGTAGACAATCCGGAAGATTTGGGAGGTATCATTAACCGAATCAATGCAGAAATCAACGGATTATTTTAATCTTAAAACATAAAAAAAGCCTTCCAATTGGAAGGCTTTTTTATTTACACACTTGTCTTTTTTTAAATAACAAGAAAATAGAAAATCATTATTATTGAAAAACCTTAAAGAGGTTGGATTATTCTATCTAAAAAATAAAGACCTACTATATCTTTACTGCTTCTTAGATTAAAATTAGTGCAGAAAATTCGTTTTTTAACATAACACTAGTAGATATTTAATACATTTATATGTGTGTTTTTTTTTAAATTTTGTGTTATTAATTAATTTTTGTTGTTTTTATTTATTTTTGATTTAATCTACCTCCAAACAAATTAAGTAAAAACCATAAATATATGAAACAACAACTTGAACCCTCCCTTTATATCCTGATTTGTGGGATATTCTTATTTATAGGTTGCCAGACCGATCAAATTCCTATTCCAGAAAACAAACAACAAGGTAAAGAGCAGATAACAAAGGTGTCTTTTTCGACATTCAAGAAACTTACAGGACTTGCCAACTTCAAAACCACTTTTAAACTTCCCAAAAACAGTGGAGATTTTGTGGCATTACGCTCCAGTGAAGGCAATACTCCCGCTGATTTTATAGTAGATACTAACCATATTACCCAGACAGTAGCTTACGGAAAAACAGCATATTCATTCCGGATAACTCCCAAAGAAGGAGAAAAAGAAGATCGCCGGTTTTATTTAATCGTATATGATAAAAAGGGAAATTGGCTAGACATGATAATAGAGTCTACTTTTTCTATTGATGCAGCAGGTAATCCGAAAGAAACAGGATATAAAGAAATCTATGCTAGTGCTGGACGAGGAACGGGCTGCGGTACTATTTTCACATGGGTTATTAACTGCAACGGAAGAGGTAAATGTGCTGATGGCTCCTGCGACCTTTGCTCACAATGTCTCAAAGCAAGTAGCGAAAGAGTCTGTGGCAAAGATGAAGAGGGTCATGATGATGGCGGGTTCACCAAGCCAGTACAACCAGGAGACAGTGGAGGTGGTGCTCCGAATCCTGAGGATGAAGTAATAGTTGCTCTTCCAATACTCCAAAACCCTAGAAAAGAATGCGATAAGGTTAAAAAACTAGCAGAAGATGCACTTTTTAGACAGAAAATGAATAACTTGTTACAGGCAACAGAATATAAGTTCGAAAAAATTTTTACAGCTTATAAAAACCCTGATCCAAATTCAAGACCTCCCAGCCTATTTAAATTTATTGAAATGAATGGAACTATAAGTAAGCCTCAAGTTGAATATGGATATTTTAATACGCTTTTAGGTACAATGCATAGCCATTATAATAGCTTATTATCAGTATATAGTGTTGATGACCTTGTTGATATATATCAAAAATTAAAAGACCCTGGGATTACAAATGATTTTTTTAGTGGACTAGTAACAAAATCTGGCACTAAATATTTGATGACTATTGCTGACAGGGCTCAATTTATAGCGTTTGGTGACAAACATTTATTAACAGAAAAGGGAAAACAAAAATTGATTCTTAAATATACAGAAAAATATAATATAAGTACATCAAACAGTGCTTTGGAAAATGAAAAAGGTTTTTTGAAAATGGCAACTGAATTAAATATGGGCACTGCTTTGTTTTCAGGAAATTCAGATTTTACCCAATGGAAAAGATTAGAATATACAAATAATCTAGTAATTTCTACAACTTGTAACTAAAAAAACATATTATGAAAAATATATTTCTGATTCTCATGCTTATTACATCTTCCCTTTTTCAGGCACAAATTGTCGATATTAAAAATTTGGATTCACAATCGGATCTGCCATCCGGAAGCTACATTAAGGATATTAACGGCGATTTTGATAAGTTTGTGGGTACTTGGGTATGGGTCGATGCCGGAAAAAGTGTAACTTTCAAGCTTCAAAAAATCACACGTTATCTTGATTCTGAATATAACAATTATAGTGACTTTATGATTGGTGACTATAGCTATAGTTCCAACGGTAGAGTTATAGTCAATACTATAAATCAGAATTCAGACCCCAATCCGGATTTACATCCTATGTATTCATGCTGTCCATATGAAACTAAGATTATGTTTAGCTTTAAAGATATGCGTCTTCGCAAAGATGAATGTAGAGCGTTTTTTGAATTTTTGCCAGGTAGTACGACCCAAATAAAACTTACTTTAAAAAACAATGAAGGTCCAAGGGGTACATTAGTACCAGAAGGTGGCTCGCTTGATATCACACAATCCAATCCTGGTTTCATAATCCCTAATGATATAATATTAACTAAGCAATGAAATGTTTTATTTAGTTCAGACTTCGTAATACTAAAACATAAAAAAGCCTTCCAATTGGAAGGCTTTTTCTTTTATAAAGCTTATTTCTTTTTGTAGGCTTCGAGTTTTGCAGCAACTTCTGCTTCAGTTCCTTCAAAGACCTCAACAGCTTCAGCAGAATCTGTTACAGTAGTAACGGTAGCTTTTACTTTTCCGTCGGCATCTTTTACAGATTCAATCCTGATTTCTTTTGTTGATTGTTTTACTTCAGGAGCAGGTGTTGTTTCATCAAGAACGATTTCAACTCCTTCCAATTGGTCAATTACCGGTTTTGCTTCATGGCCGCCCAAAATAGGAGCGATTACCAAACCAATCAGACAGGTAAGTTTAATCAGAATGTTCATAGAAGGTCCGGACGTATCTTTAAACGGGTCTCCAACTGTATCACCAGTTACCGCCGCTTTGTGGGCATCAGAGCCTTTATAAGTCATTTCTCCGTTAATCATTACGCCTGCTTCAAATGATTTTTTAGCATTATCCCAGGCACCTCCTGCATTATTCTGGAAAACTGCCCATAGTACACCGGAAACGGTAACTCCCGCCATATATCCACCGAGCATTTCTGCAATCAGTTGGTTATTGTCTGCATAAACTAATTTTCCGATAACAACAATCAGTATAGGGAAACCAATCGTAAGAATTCCGGGAAGCATCATTTCTCTTAAAGCAGCCTTTGTAGAAATATCGACACATTTTGCATATTCCGGTTTTCCTGTTCCTTCCATAATTCCAGGAATTTCGCGGAACTGTCTTCTTACTTCATACACCATATCCATTGCGGCTTTTCCAACAGAGTTCATTGCCAATGCAGAGAATACCACCGGAATCATACCTCCAACAAAAAGCATTGCCAGAACCGGAGCCTTAAAAATGTTGATTCCGTCAATTCCTGTAAAGGTTACATAAGCCGCAAACAAGGCCAATGATGTCAAAGCCGCAGAGGCAATGGCAAAACCTTTTCCTGTTGCTGCAGTCGTGTTTCCTACTGAATCCAGAATATCGGTACGCTGGCGCACTTCTTTTGGCAATTCGCTCATTTCTGCAATTCCTCCGGCATTATCAGAAATAGGACCGAAAGCATCAATCGCCAACTGCATTGCTGTTGTTGCCATCATAGCAGAAGCCGCCAAAGCAACTCCGTAGAATCCTGCAAAAGCATAGGAAGCCCAAATTGCAGAAGCAAACAGCAATACGGTCGGGAAAGTCGAAACCATTCCTGTTGCCAAACCGGCAATAATATTGGTTCCTGCTCCTGTACTTGATTTTTGTACGATAGCCAAAATCGGCTTCTTACCTAATCCCGTATAATATTCCGTAACCGAAGAAATTACGGCTCCTACAAACAATCCTACCAAAGTCGCATAAAACACCCTCATTGAAGAAATTTCATGATAACCTTCACCATAGAATTTCATTTTCATTGTTTCCGGAAGCATCCATGTCACTAAAAAGTAACAGGCAACTGCTATCAATCCGATAGAAACCCAGTTCCCAACGTTTAACGCGCCTTGAACCTGAGCTTCTTTAGCGTCATTATTTTTAATCTTAACCAGCATTGTTCCGATGATTGAGATAATAATTCCCACACCGGCTATAGCCATTGGTAAAAGAATAGGCCCTATTCCTCCGAATGCATCTGAAATGCTTCCGCCCATATCTTTGATTACATAGTTTCCTAAAACCATTGCAGCCAAAACGGTTGCTACATACGAACCGAACAAGTCGGCTCCCATACCTGCAACATCACCTACGTTATCCCCAACGTTATCGGCAATTGTGGCGGGGTTTCTTGGGTCATCTTCCGGAATTCCGGCTTCTACCTTCCCTACCAAATCCGCTCCAACGTCGGCAGCTTTTGTATAGATTCCACCACCTACACGAGCAAACAGGGCAATTGATTCTGCTCCCAAAGAGAATCCTGCCAATGTTTCGAGCAAGACGGTCATTAATTCATTTGCGGTCCTTGTTTCTCCATCATAAATTCCCTCAACCCATTGTCCGTTCATAAAGAAATGGAAAAAGAAAATGAAAAAGGCGGTAAGTCCTAAAACGGCAAGACCTGCAACCCCAAGTCCCATAACCGTTCCACCTCCAAAAGATATTTTTAATGCTTGCGGCAGGCTTGTGCGGGCTGCCTGAGTCGTCCTGACATTTGTTTTTGTGGCAATCTTCATTCCCATATTACCTGCCAAAGCAGAGAATACTGCCCCGAAGATAAAAGCTATCACTATGGATAAGTGTGTGGTAGCTCCCGGTAAAAATGTGATTGCTGCTAATGCGATACTAGCGCCAATAACGAAAAAAGTTAATAATTTGTATTCTGCTTTAAGAAAGGCTAAAGCTCCCTCGTAGATGTATTCTGAAATTTCTTTCATCTTTCCATCTCCAGGATCTTGTTTTAAAACCCAAGATCTTTTAATCGCCATAAAAAGAAGTCCGACTACAGCAAGTATCGCCGGCACATAAATCATTATTGACTCCATATAAAGTTTGTTGGTTTTGGTTAATAAGTGTAAATGTAACGAAACCAACATAAATAAAAAAGCAATATTCTTGATTGAATATTGCTTTTTTAATAATTTTTTAGGAATTCGATTATCTAATGCTAAATAATTCTTCCGGTCTGTTTTCTAAAGATTCGAAACGATCAACACATTTTTCGATGATTTCTTTTGCTTCATTTACATCACCCCATCCTTCTACATCAACTTTTTTCTGCTCCAAATCTTTATATACCTGGAAGAAATGCTCGATTTCTTTCAACATGTGCGGGTTCATATCGCTCAAGTCATTCAATTTATTCCAGATTGGATCAGATACCGGAACACAGATAATTTTCTCGTCTGGTCCTTTTTCATCTGCCATGTGGAAAACACCGATTGGCTTTACTTCCATTACACAGCCTGGGAAAGTAGGCTCTGTTACCAACACTAATACGTCAAGCGGATCACCGTCTAATGCCAAAGTTTCCGGAATAAATCCGTAATCTGCAGGATACATCATCGAAGAAAACAACATTCTGTCATAACGTATTTTTTTCAGGTTGAAATCGTATTCGTATTTATTTCTGCTTCCTTTTGGTATTTCGATCAATACATCAAAAGATTTTTGCTTTGCTGCACTCATATTCTAAATTTGTTTTCAATACTATTTTAGCGGGTGCAAAAATAAGCATTAAGATACATTGAAACAATAAAAACGCACACAAACAATTTAAAAATAAGGATTTCTTAAAAATAGAAACCAAAAGACGCCTTTACCGTAAATTTATTGGCATCAGGAAGGTCAAGATAGTTTCCTCTCCAGGCAAAATCAATACGCAAAACCTTGAAAATGTTCCCGATTCCTGCATGGTATTCCCAATACACATCTTCCGGTGCTCTGTAAGGTATTGCTGTTTGAGCATTTATAGCCCTATTCTCGTCAGAAATGGTTCCATACACCCCTTTGATTCCAATAATTTCCCTCCAATTCAGTTTGCGAAGGAAAGGAACCCTTGCAAATAATCTTCCGTTGAAATTATGCTCAAAATGGAGCGAAACATATTCATCGGCCATAAACTCATAATAGTTCATGAGGTTATAGGTATTATCAATGATAAAGAATGACTGGTTTCCAGGCACAACTCCCATTAATCCAAGCGGAACAGTTCCAAAAATCTTACCAGCTTCAAACGTAGTAAAAAGTCGTCCAAAACCTCCTACCAATAGCGGCTGCCTGTAATAGAGCTGTACTTTTTCATAATCAAAGTCACTTCCAAAAACTCCTTTTATTCCCTGACTGAAACTAAGGTATAATCTGGCAAAATTCGAGTCTACGTTGGTGCGTTCCACACCATATCCAATTGGTCTTCTGCCCGGCATATAATCAATTGAAGCATTAAATTCGTATTGGTTGACTTCGTTTTCTATTACACCCTGCGGATTTTGCGAATCGGGCATAACTTTATAATAATCCAGACTAAATGTGTTTGGCGAAGCCGATTTCAAAGTTCTGTATGACATTCCTGCCTGAAAAACAAGGTTCTTTAAAGGTTCTACTTCGGCAGAAAAGTTGGTCAGATTCACCGAAGTCAGCTTGCTGTTATCACCACTGGCAAATAAAGAAGACGAGGCGAAACTTCTTCCCATAAGGTCATTAGAGGTCGTAAGACTAACACCTATCTGTTCAATGTCGCGTCTGTTTCCTCCCGAAATTATAAATCGGTTTTTCTTATCCAGCAAAACCTTTCCGGAAATACCATATTTAAACTGGTTGTCTTTAAATCCATAAGCTGTATAAGCCTGAATACGCCACGGGTCATTTGGTCCGAAATAGGTCCTTCCTCCTGTACGGACACGAATTCCTTCTACATCATTATATCCGAATGTGGAGAATATAGGTCCGTAATCAAAATTATCCATTTCGATATAGCCACTTCCCAATATGGAGACGAGATTGTAAAGCCGCTTGAATTTCTTGACGGTCTTGAGCGTATCCAACATCTTATAAACCCCTTTTTCATCCTTGTTCAGACTTTCGAAGCGGTTTTCGTTCCAAAAATCATCCGATTTGGTATAGATTTCCGGGTCGTAGAAATTGACATCTTCTTTATAGAATTTGTCTTCTTTTTTGATATCAAATTTATGGTTTCGGAAAAGTGTTGTTCTTTTTCCATATACTCCCCTGGATTTATCTTTTTTAGAGAAGGCAAAATCAGACATCATATGGTCTCTTGTCAGCAAAAAAACCGAATCGTTCAGTACTTCAAATTCCTGTTCGATATAGATTTCCTTAACCCAGTTGATATTGGCACCACGGCTTGCCGTAAGGTTGATTTTCTTAATGGCAAATGTTGTATCGTTTACCCAGAAATCTCCTTTAAATGTAAGTTCGTTTTTTCGTCTGGGATAAAATACAATATTGTAGCACCATTTATTATCAATATAAGTACTGTCATGCAGCACATAATTATAGACATTGATTCCGGTTCTTGACAGCGGGCTCACGAAATCCTTATCAAAAAACTTCAGGTAATTGTCATAGATATCGTATTCTGCATACAAATCTTTTATGAAAGCGATTAATTGCTGGTTGTTGCTAAATCCGGAGTTTTTATTGGCTTTGGTAATTTCTTTTAGCTTTCCGTTGGTATTGTCGCCATAAACCTGACTCAGGGCTTCATTGATGAAAATAGGGAGGTATGATTTTCCTGTTACATCTGAAGTATCGACCTGTTCAAAAACAAATTCCATCCCTTTGAACAGCTTGCTTTTCATCAGGGCACTGTCAATAGTATTCAGGTCAAATTCAACCTTTTCGTATTTGTCATACTGGTATTGTTTGAATTGGCGCAGTCCGTTTTTTTTCTTGCGGGCCCATATTTTCCTTAAAATGTCTATGGCCGGATTATTCTTTTTTGAAGTCTTTCCGGTATAAATAACCACCTCGTTCAGCATTTTTCCTGCTCCTAAATTGATTTCCATATTGTAGGTAACCGCTTTTTCGATTGGAACTTCTTTCGGTTCCATTCCAACAAAAGTTACCACTATGGCACTTTGGGTTGATTTGGATTCCAAATAGAATTTTCCTTCCTCGTTGGTAATAATTCCTTCTGTGGTTCCTTTGAAAACTACGTTTGCATAAGGAAGCGGCTGCTTGAACTCATCATAAACAATACCGCTTACTTTGGTTTGGGCGGTCAGAAAGTTTATACAAAGAAAGAAAAAGCTTAGGCTTACAAATATTTTCTTAGTCATATTGTGCTGCAAAAAAAAAACTTCATCAGAATCAGTCTGATGAAGTTCCAAATATAATCAATTTGTTATTTGATTTTCTGATATTCCGATTTTTTGATTATTCGGAAAATCCGGCATCCAAAAGGACCCAAAAATCTATCTATACATTACTTTTTTTACTGCTTTGACAACATCTTCCGCATTTGGCAACCATTCTTTAAGTAATGTTGGAGAATAAGGAGCCGGTGTATCCGCAGTCGTAATTCTCTGGATTGGAGCATCAAGGTAATCAAAAGCTCTTTCCTGAACGATATAAGTAATCTCAGAAGCCACACTTGCAAATGGCCAGGCTTCTTCCAATACTACCAATCTGTTTGTTTTCTTAACCGATTTTAAAATCGTATCGTGGTCCATTGGACGCACTGTTCTTAAATCGATGATTTCACAGGAAATTCCGTCTTTCTGTAATTCTTCCGCCGCAGCGTATGCTTCTTTGATAATTTTTCCAAAAGAAACGATAGTTACATCAGTTCCTTCTCTTTTGATGTCGGCAACACCCAATGGAATAGTGTATTCTCCTTCCGGAACTTCGCCTTTATCACCATACATCTGCTCTGATTCCATGAAAATTACCGGGTCATTATCACGAATTGCCGATTTCAACAATCCTTTAGCGTCATACGGATTTGACGGAACAACTACTTTCAATCCCGGAGTATTGGCAAACCAGTTTTCAAAAGCCTGTGAGTGTGTTGCAGCCAACTGTCCGGCAGAAGCCGTAGGCCCTCTGAAAACCATAGGCATTGGAAATTGTCCAGCAGACATCTGACGCATTTTAGCGGCATTGTTGATAATCTGGTCAATCCCTACCAACGAAAAGTTAAATGTCATGAATTCTACAATCGGACGGTTCCCGTTCATTGCAGAACCAACCGCAATACCCGCAAAACCAAGTTCGGCAATCGGAGTGTCGATTACTCTTTTTGGTCCAAACTCGTCCAACATTCCTTTTGAGGCCTTGTAAGCACCGTTATATTCGGCCACTTCTTCACCCATTAAATATATAGATTCATCACGACGCATTTCTTCACTCATCGCCTCGCAGATTGCTTCTCTAAACTGGATTGTTCTCATATTATGTTTTTATTATCTTCTTAAAATTGAAAGGCAAAAATAATTATTTTAAACAACTAAATAGAATAAATTATAATAATCAATTACTAATTGTTCTTTTCAGCCTAAATGTTTTTTCTACGAAAACGATATAGCCTGCCTCATTAGTCATCACCTTAAACAGTAGCTTCGGTTTTCTTGACACGAATTGCGACATAAACCAACGCCAAAAACGTCATTCCACCACTCAAATACATAATAAGCGGAATTTTAGCAATTACATCCTGGTAAATCCATCCTGCAAACAAAGCTCCTAGGCCAATACCGGCTTCAAGGGCAATATACATCGTAGCCATGGCTTTGCCTCGATGTTCGGGGTAGCTCATATCGACTGTCCAGGCATTTAGTGCCGGAGAAACGATGCCTGTCGCGATTCCGTATAATGCGGCACCAACAAGCAATCCTGTTACGGACTGTGAAAAGGCGATAACTCCTAATGAAACAATCAGAATGGCCAGACCAATTCCCATTGGTTTTAAACGTCCATATTTATCCGAAGCTTTTCCAGCTCCAAAACGAATCAGTAACGAAGTAACCGTAAATACCATAAAAAACAGACCTTTATTGGCAATTCCTAAATGATGGCTCCAATCCGGAATCAGTGTTAGAATCACACCATACGCCATATAGGAAAGGAAAGTTACTATCGCTGCCGGGAGCACTTCTTTTGCTATGATATCTTTTCTTGAAATTTTCAAAACATGCAGGCTGAATCGGTGCTTGTGTTTCAATGTTTCTTTCATGTTCATCAGGATAACAATAGATAACAGCGCAAATACCGAAGACGCATAAAACAGCATATTCATTGAAAAATGCAGCTTAATCGTACTTCCAATAGCCGGACCAATAGCCATTCCGGTACTGAAACACAACCCGTGAATTCCAAGTGCTTCTCCCCAACGTTCCCTTGGAATAATATCCGCCACATAAGCAGCCGTTGCCGTAGGTTTAAAACCCGTAGAAAAACCATGAATCAGACGTAAAAACAAAAAGCCGGAAACTGTTGTTAAAACCGGATATAAAATACCGCAAACAAAACAGACTATGGAGCCTACCGCCATTACGGGAACTCTTCCTAATGTGTCGGTTAGCCTACCGCTAAACGGACGCGAAATACCTGCTGTCAATGTAAAAAGTGCCACAATAAGTCCTTTGTATTCCGCACCACCCATACTACTCAGATAGTCCGGCAATTCCGGAATCAGCATATTAAAACTTGCCGAAAACAGCAGAGAACTCAGGCAGACTAATCCAAAATGAACATTATATATAGAACTGGGCTTATTTACAGAAGTATCCATCAGGCATTTTTAAGGCTGCAAAGATACCAAACATAACGGAAGCTATCTGTTAAAGATTTTCTCAAATTTTTATTAAAATCCCCTAAACCGCTACGAAAACGAAATAGTTCGGGAAAAATTATTAAAATATTATGCATGCATAGTTTTTTATTTAAATTATAATCCTTAATTTCGGAGCCTTAAATATCAACACTATAATTTTACATAAAATGAAAATATTAGTTTGCATCAGTCACGTTCCTGATACTACTTCAAAAATCAACTTTACGAATGGCGATTCAGAATTTGACACAAACGGAGTACAATTTGTAATCAACCCAAACGATGAATTTGGTTTGACAAGAGCGATATGGTTCCAGGAACAACAAGGTGCTAATGTTACCGTAGTGAACGTTGGCGGACCAGAAACAGAAGCAACACTTAGAAAAGCATTGGCAATTGGGGCTAACGAAGCTATCCGTGTCAACGCAAATCCTACTGACGGTTTCTTCGTAGCAAAACAATTGGCAGAAGTAATTAAAAACGGAGGTTATGACCTGGTTATCGCCGGAAAAGAATCTTTGGATTACAATGGCGGAATGGTTCCGGGAATGATTGCCGGATTGACAAACTCCAATTTCGTAAACTCTTGTATTGGCTTAACAGTTGAAGGAAACAATGTAAAAGCAGTGCGTGAAATTGATGGCGGTAAAGAAACTGTAGCGACTACATTGCCTTTGATTATTGGCGGTCAAAAAGGACTTGTTGAAGAAAAAGACCTTCGTATTCCTAACATGAGAGGCATTATGACAGCCAGAACAAAAGCTTTGACAATTCTTGAGCCTGTAACAGCAGATTCAAATACAAAAGCGGTAAAGTTTGAAAAGCCAGCTCCAAAATCAGCGGTAAAATTAATCAGCCCTGATAACCTGGATGAACTTATCAACCTTTTACACAACGAAGCAAAAGTTATATAATTTGAGATTAGATTTCAGATTTTAGTAAAATTAAAAATAACGTTTTAGGATTTGCATTTCACAAATCATAAATCACAAATCATAAATTATCATGTCAATATTAATATACGCAGAATCTGCAGAAGGAAAATTCAAGAAAGTAGCTTTCGAATTAGCTTCTTACGGTAAAAAAGTTGCAGAATCTTTAGGCACTACCGTTACAGCCGTAACCATTAACGCCGGTGACGTTTCCGAATTGTCAAAATACGGAGTCGATAAGGTACTGAAAGTAAACGACGATAAATTATCAAAATTCACAGCTAAGGCCTATGCTGACGCTATCAAACAGGCTGCCCAGAAAGAAAACACAAAAGTAATTTTGCTTTCTTCGACAACAGACAGCCTTTACCTGGCTCCTCTTGTTGCTGTTTCCTTAAATGCAGGATATGCTTCAAACGTAGTAGGATTGCCGGTTAGCACTTCTCCTTTTCAGGTAAAAAGAAATGCTTTCTCAAACAAGGCTTTCAACATTACAGAAATCAACACCGAAGTAAAAGTTTTAGGATTGGCTAAAAACTCATACGGAGTTTTTGAAAATGCTGTTTCCCTGACTCAGGAAGATTTCGCTCCATCCATTAGCGATGCTGATTTTGGAGTAAAAGTAGAAAACGTAGAAAAAGTAACCGGAAAAGTGACTATTGCTGATGCTGAAGTTGTAGTTTCCGGAGGAAGAGGATTAAAAGGACCTGAAAACTGGGGCATGCTTGAAGACCTGGCTGCCGTTTTAGGTGCTGCTACTGCTTGCTCTAAACCGGTTTCAGATTTAGGATGGAGACCTCACAGCGAGCACGTTGGACAAACAGGAAAGCCTGTAGCAACCAACCTGTATATTGCAATTGGAATCTCCGGAGCTATTCAGCATATTGCCGGAATCAACTCTTCTAAAGTAAAAGTTGTTATCAATCAGGACCCGGATGCGCCTTTCTTCAAAGTAGCCGATTACGGCGTAGTTGGAGATGCTTTTGAAATCGTTCCGAAACTCACGGAAAAATTAAAAGAATTCAAGGCAAATAATTCGTAAATAATTTTTTAAATTGTGCCCATATTAGGGCTATCTAAATTTAGATAGGAATATCAAAATTTAGATAGCCCTTTTTTTTCATTATTTTTGCCCATTGAATATCGAAAGATTCAGTTCAAGCCTTTTTAAAAAACAACAAACAAACATAGACCTTACTAATGAGTTTAGTAAAACTAACCATAAAAGGAATTTCATACAGCCAAACACAAAATGGCGCTTATGCGCTGATTTTAAATGAAGTGGACGGAGAGCGAAAACTGCCAATCGTAATTGGCGCTTTTGAGGCTCAATCAATTGCTATTGCTTTAGAAAAAGAGATAAAGCCGCCCAGGCCGCTAACTCATGACTTGTTTAAAAATTTCGCCGAAAGGTTCGATATTATAGTAAAGCAGGTCATTATCCATAAGCTTGTCGACGGTGTTTTTTATTCCAGTATCATCTGTGAAAGAGATAAAATAGAAGAAATCATTGACGCCAGAACATCAGATGCCATTGCTTTGGCACTACGTTTTAACGCTCCTATTTTTACATATAAAAACATTTTAGACAAAGCCGGGATTTTCTTAAAAACAAATCCGCAGGAAAGCGACAACCAGGAGCAGGTAGAAGACGTTCTTTCCGATCCGGAAACATTTGGCATGGAAGAATCTAACGAAGCTGGCGAGACCTATAACAAACTCAGCCTGTCTGAACTGCACGAACAACTGGAAACGGCTGTTCAGAATGAAGATTATGAGAAGGCCGCCAAAATTCGGGATGAAATTAGTAAAAGAGAATCTTAATCAGGGTTCTTTACAACGTATTAAAACAGCCTAAAGCCTAGAAAGATGCAACAATATTTAGATTTAGTAAAGCACGTTCTCGAAACAGGAACACAAAAAGGAGACAGAACCGGAACCGGAACAAAAAGCGTTTTTGGTTATCAGATGCGCTTTGACCTGTCTGAAGGTTTCCCTATGGTTACTACCAAAAAACTGCATCTTAAATCTATCATCTACGAACTGTTGTGGTTTCTGAAAGGCGATACGAATATTGGCTATTTAAATGAAAACGGGGTAAAAATCTGGGACGAGTGGGCAGATGAAAATGGCGAACTCGGTCCGGTTTATGGCCATCAATGGCGAAACTGGAACAGCGAAGAAATCGACCAGATTACCGAACTGATTGAAATATTAAAAACCAATCCAAACAGCAGAAGAATGTTGGTTTCTGCATGGAACCCATCTGTTTTACCGGATACTTCCAAATCTTTCGCAGAAAATGTTGCAAACGGAAAAGTAGCACTTCCACCCTGCCACGCCTTTTTTCAGTTTTATGTAGCAGATGGCAAATTATCCTGCCAGTTATATCAAAGAAGCGCCGATATCTTTTTAGGAGTGCCTTTTAACATAGCATCTTATGCATTATTGACATTGATGATTGCTCAGGTTTGCGATTTAAAACCGGGAGATTTTATCCATACTTTTGGTGACGCGCACATCTATAACAACCATATTGAACAGTTAGAGTTGCAACTTTCCCGCGACCCGAAACCGCTGCCAAAAATGATTCTGAATCCGAATGTCAAAAACATTTTCGATTTCAAATTTGAGGACTTTACTTTAGAAGGCTATGAGCCGCATCCTCACATTAAAGGAGCAGTCGCGGTTTAAAACTAATTTACACTTATGAAATCAGTTCTACTTTCGGTATTATTTTTAATGATGCCTGTCTTCCTATTGGCGCAAGACGGGAAAGACAAAAAAACGCTCCTGGATTCTCTGGAAAACCCAACAGTCAAGGACAATTATACCTATTATAAGATTGTAAAAAACCATAATATTCCGAGCGATTCTTATGAAATAAGAAATTATTATCGTTCCGGAAAACTGTACGCAGAAGGAAAAACTACCGACAGTCTTGGCTTTAATAAAACCGGAAAATTCATAACATATTACGAAAACGGCAATAAAAAAAGCGAAGAAAGTTATACCAATTCTAACCCAACAGGCCCTTATAAAACCTGGTATGAAAACGGCAAATTACAAATGGATGCCGAGTATTTTGATACAGAAAAAACAATCGGGAATTTAAAAATCAATCAATTTTATGATGCCAAAGGAAAACAGACCGTCAAAGATGGAAACGGCGTCTATGAAGAGGAAAGTTATGGCGGAAAATCCAGCGGCAAAATAAAAAATGGCCTCAAGGAAGGCGAATGGAAAGGCAGCAACACAACTACGAAAGCTACTTTTATAGAGTTTTACAAAGAAGGAAACCTTATCTCCGGTGAAAGTACGGATTCTGATTCTCAAAAATACCCTTATCGTGAAATCCTTGAAAATCCGGAACCCTACAAAGGAATGACAAATTTTTATAAATATGTGGCAGCAAATTTTCATATTGAGAATGTCGACACTCCTGTTAGTGACAAAATCATTGTGAGTTTTATCGTTGAAAAAGACGGTTCGGTAGCCAACATAAAAATACTAAAAGGCTTAGGCGGACAATTAGACCTGGAAGCCAAACGAATTGTAAAAAAATATAATGGATGGAAGCCGGGAAAAGTCAGAGGAATGTTCGCCAGAATCTCTTTGGCTCTGCCAATAGCTATTCATATTGAATAGTAAAAACATTCTTCAGTAGCTTTTTTAAATTTTAAAAATAAATCTTATCTTTAAAATCAAATTTCTATCGTATGGAAAATAACCAACACGAACTCTACGAATATGCCCGTCGCAGGATGAAACAGAAAAAACGTCTGTATTTCCACTTTATCCTGTTCTTTGTTGGAAGTATTTTTTTCCTCATCATTCACAGAGTATTAGACCTCGACATTTACCCGGGCTCTAATTGGGATTTATGGGCTATAGTCGTTTGGGCATTTATCTTTGTTCTTCATTTTATACGGGTATTTATTACTGATAGCTTCATGAACAAAAACTGGGAAAGGTCCCAAATTGACAAACTGGTCGCAAAACAAGAACGAAAAATACAGCAATTGCAATCTAAAATCGACAACAACCCACAATCTTAAATACCTTCCTGATGATTACCCTAATTGCTGCTGCTGCAGAAAATAACGCTCTTGGAAAAGACAATGCCATGCTTTGGCACTTACCGGATGACTTTAAACGGTTTAAAGCAATCACTACAGGGCATCATATTATTATGGGAAGAAAAACTTTTGAAAGCTTTCCCAAACCTTTACCTAACCGTACTCATGTCATCATAACCCGTCAGAAAAAATATGCTCCGGAAGGATGCATTGTGGTTGACAGCATGGAAAACGCCATTGCCGCGTGTCCTAAAGATGAAGATATTTTTATTATTGGCGGAGGCGAAATCTACAACCTCGGAATGCCGTTTGCAGACACAATCGAACTTACAAGAGTTCATGATTCGTTTGAAGCCGATGCCTTCTTTCCTGAAATAGACCGTAACGAATGGGAATTGATTTCTGAAGAATATCATCCAGCCGATGAAAAACACAAAGTTGATTTCAGTTTTCAGACTTTCGCAAGAAAATAAAAATTGATTATCAGGGATTTTTTCGCCAAAAAAGATTCTTACATATAGGCTTTATAAATTGTCCTGTTTTGCGGCTCTGCGCCTTGTGGGCAATTATTTCACGCAAAGGCGCAGAGCCGCAAAGTAATTAAAATCTTTTTGAAAGAATGTTTTGAAAGTGAGTCTTTTTCGAGTCTCTTTTCCTTTTATATGGAATCTTTAAATGGGTCTAATTATTCTAATACGTGGCTAAAATCCACAATTTCTTGATTTGGCATAGCTGCCTGATACCTATCAAAAAAAAACATCCTGAAAAAATTCCAGGATGTTCATAGTTAAACGATTCAATACTATTTTCTCAGAAAACAACTACTCTATAGACAGTATCTGATAACTTAAAATAAATATTAGTGCCGCCATCAAAACTCCGGAGATGAAGATAATGACATTGGCAAATTTTCGAGAATACATCTCAAAAAAGCCTTTAATACCAAATACCACAAAGGTACTAAAAACGAAAAAAACTAAAATTTCCAAAAACAAATTTAACCCTAAGAACGTTTGTGGCACCCCAATTTCAGCGTCGCTTTTAAAAACGCCGCCGTCGATACTGTTCACAAGAAAAAATGAGATAGCTAGTGCCAGTAGTATCCATTTCAGTTCTGCTATTAATAACCTTGAAAACATGTGATTGAATTGTTTTGTTTAACAATGTAAAATTGCACAATATAAATACGCAGCGCAATCGCCTAATTTTGGTAAATTTTTTTCTAACCTAATTTAGTGACCCTCTGCTACCCGTTCTTAAAACAACTCAACCATATTAAATTGATGTTGTTTGTTATCAATTATAATAGTTTATCTTTGCGCAAACTATTGAAAATGTCAGAGAACGTCACTCCCTATAAAGGTTCTTCTTTAGGAAAGAAAGAGCAGGTTGAGCAAATGTTTGATACGATTTCCGGAAAATACGACGGATTAAACCGCGTTATCTCTTTTGGTATCGATATCAAATGGAGAAAAAAAGTATTGAAGATTGTAACCTCAAAACAACCGGAAACCATTTTAGATATTGCTACCGGAACGGGAGATTTGGCCATATTAATGTCACAGACCAAGGCTGCAAAAATAATAGGACTTGATATTTCCGCAGGAATGCTTGAAGTGGGAAGAAAAAAAATCGAAGCCAAAAACCTTTCAGACAGAATCGAAATGATTCAGGCCGATTCTGAAAACATGCCTTTTGAGGACAATTCTTTTGATGCCATTACGGTTGCTTTTGGAGTCAGAAACTTTGAACATCTTGAAAAAGGACTATCAGAAATCCTGCGTGTACTTAAACCTGGCGGAATTTTTGTTATTTTAGAAACTTCGAATCCAACAAAATCACCCTATAAACAATTTTATAATTTCTATACAAAAAACATCCTTCCTCTTATAGGAAAGCTGTTTTCTAAAGACAATGCCGCCTATGGCTATCTTTCAGAATCGGCATCAGTTTTCCCTTTTGGCGAAGCCTTAAACAATATTTTGAGAAAAATTGGGTTTATAGAAGTTGCAGACCAACCACAAACTTTTGGAGTTGCAACCATTTACTCTGCCTCTAAGAAATAAATATGAAAAAAATATTTGCGATTCTTCTTTTATCCCTTTCCTTGAATAGTCAGGCGCAATTTGGCACCAACTTATTCAGCAAAGACCCTATTATCAATTTGGAAAACTGGGATAAACAGCGTGTCCATTGGGGCTACTTCCTCGGATTTAATGCCTATGACTTTAAATTCGATTACAAGCAGCCCGGAAAAGAAATACAAGTGAAAGGAACAACCGGATTTAACGTAGGTCTTATAGGAAATTTAAGGCTGCACGAATATATCGACCTTCGCTTTGAACCCGGATTATACTATACGCAAAGAGACCTTCTTTTCCCAGGCTTTGAGAGTGAAAGCGATGCTTTAAGACAAGTAAAGTCGACTTATATCCATTTCCCTTTATTATTAAAGTTTTCTTCGATGAGAACCGGAAATATCCGTCCGTTTTTAGTTGGTGGTGTTTCAACTTCCCTAAACCTGGGCAGTAATTCAAAGTCAAAAGAAGACAACTTAAATGACCGTTTCAGAATGAAACAATGGACAAATAATTACGAACTGGGATTTGGAGTTGATCTATATCTGGAATATTTCAAATTTTCTCCTTCTATCCGAGGCATATTCGGATTGGATGATGAGTTAATTCGTGATAATGACCCAAACAGTCCATGGACAAGCAATGTCGGTTCAATGAAAACCAGAGGCGTTTTTGTCAATTTTACTTTCCAATAGACTTAGCTTCTTTTGAATTCGCTTAGGATAATGGCAGTAGCAGTAGCCACATTAAGGCTTTCCGTTAACTGTAGATTTCCAAATCTCGGAATAGCCAGCCTATGATTCACGGTTTGTTCAATTTGGGATGAAATTCCGTTGGCCTCATTGCCCATGACAATAATTCCTTCTTTCGGTAATTCAGTCTTATAAATATTGACACCGTCCATGAAAGTTCCAAAAACAGGCAAATTAGTTTCGGATATAAACTTTTCAAGATTTACATAACTAACATTCACCCGAGCGATTGAACCCATAGTAGCCTGCACGACCTTAGGATTATAAATATCAACCGTTTCCTCAGAACAGACCAATTCGGAGATGCCAAACCAATCACATAAACGTATTATAGTGCCCAGATTTCCCGGGTCGCGGATGTCATCCAGCGCAACAATCAATCCGGTTTCGTTTATCTTTTTAGATTCCGGTTTTCTGAAAACGGCAAGACAATCATTTGGAGTACTCAGGGCACTAATCTTTTTCAATTCGCTTTCGGAAATGTTTATTATCTTTTTTGGATTTACGTCAGGAAAAACCGCAGTTGTCGTAAATAAATATTCCAGAAAAAAATCAGAATGGATTAGTTCCTGAATCACTTTTTTGCCTTCGGCAAAAAATAATTGGTGCTCTTTTCTGAATTTTTTCTGCTGTAAGCCCGTTATTAATTTTATTTGGTTTTTGCTAACCATAAAAAATGTATTTTTGAATTAAATATGCCCGACACTTGAAAAAGATAAGCACAAAAATATCACTATTTCTTCTAATAGGAATCATATTTACCGCCTGTAACACTGTAAAAAGAGTTCCGGAAGGAAAAAGGCTTTTAACAAAGAATGAAATTGTTGTAAATGACCAGATCACAAAAGATGAGGCTATAGGCAATCTCCTTTACCAAAAGCCCAACAGCACCATTTTAGGGTATAATCTGCGATTGAATTTATATAACCTTGCCAAGCAGAATCCGGATTCTTCCTTTAAGGCCAAAATGAACGCCAATCCAAAAAAATACGAAAGGCTTTCCAAATTGCTTTCCAAGAAACAGGTAGAACGTTTAGGAAAATCCTTTTTCTATTCCGGCTTTCATAACTTCCTGAAAAGAACCGGTGAGCCTCCGGTTATTATTGATGAGGCAAGGGCCAAGAAATCAACAGCACGACTGCGTGCCTATTATTTCAATAATGGTTTCTTCAATGCAAAAACATCTTATAAAATTGATACACTTCCTAACAAAAAAGGACAGATACAATATACAGTAACCACCGGCGAACCCTATATTATAGACTCCCTTTACAGAGAAATAGCAACGCCCGCACTGGATTCGCTATATGAAAAGAACAAAAATAAAACGCTTATCATTCCCGGACAGCAATTCAAATCTGTAAACTTTGAGGCTGAACGCGAGCGTATTACCACAAACTTCAGAAATAACGGAGCCTATTATTTCCAGCCAACCAATATTAATTTTGTTTGCGACTCGATTGATACGAATCATAAAACCCACGTGAACCTGAAAATATCAGACCGTAACGTACGCGTTGGCGATACTACCATCACAAAACCTTTCAAACTTTATAAAATAAGCGAAGTAAATATCTTTACAGACAGTCCTTCCAATAGCAATCGGGTTAAGGTTGCTGACAGCGCTATCTACAACAACTTTAATATTTATAGTAAAGACAAACTGCGTTACAGACCAAAAGCATTGACCGATGCTATTTTTATTTCAAAAGGAAGCACCTATGCCGATTTTAGAAGAACAGCAACTTCCAGGTCTCTGAATAACCTTCGCGTTTTCAACTATCCAAACATACAGTTTGTAGAAGATTCGACAGATGTCAACGAATCTTCACTCATTGCAAACATCTACCTTACACCCCGAAAGAAGTTTAGCTTTGGTGCTTCCGCAGACGTGACGCATTCCAACATACAGAACTTTGGTATTTCGGGCAGTATGACAGGAACATTCCGTAACCTTTTCCGGGGTGCGGAAACCTTAGAGCTATCACTTAGGGGCAATATCGGTTCATCAACAGATTTAGGAATTGCAAATCCAAACAACGTGTTTTTTAACCTGTCAGAATATGGTGCTGACGTTAAGTTAAACATTCCGCGATTCTTTTCTCCTTTTAATACGGACAAGCTTATTGCAAAAAACATGATTCCTAACACTGTTTTCAGTCTTGGTTTTGCAAAACAGCAAAATATAGGTTTGGACAAAGAGAATCTGACGGCTTCAATGTATTACACCTGGAGTCCGAAACGAAATACAACTTCCCGTTTCGACCTGTTTAATATACAATATGTAAAAAACATCAATAAGGCGAATTATTTTAATGTGTACCGTTCGTCTTACGGAAGGTTAAATGATGTGGCAAGAGATTATGCCAGCCAGGTTAATCCGGATTATTTTAATGCCAATGGTGACCTTATTATAGAATCCGGAACAAACGGATTCCTTCAGGATGTAACCGGACCTAACCCAAGCATTGTAACAAGTCCGGAAGATTTAAGAGTAATCGAAAGTATTTCTGAAAGAAAAGACCGATTGACAGAAAACAACCTGATTTTTGCTTCCAGCTATACCTATACTAAAAACACGAAAACCGACCTGCTTGATAACAATTTCTGGATTTTTAAGACCAAAATCGAATCTGCCGGAAACTTTTTAGGGCTGATTTCAGACATTGCCAAACAGCCTAAAAATTCTTTGGGCAACAAAACCATCCTCCAGGTTGAATATTCGCAATATGTTAAAGGAGAGCTTGATTTCATAAAACACTGGGGGTTATCCGGCAACAGGGTATTGGCCATGCGCGCTTTTTTCGGAATAGCAATACCTTACGGAAATTCAAACAACATTCCCTTTTCACGAAGTTACTTTGCAGGAGGTTCCAATGACAACCGGGCCTGGCAGTCTTACGGACTTGGACCAGGAAGTAGCGGAAGCATTAACGACTTCAACGAGGCTAACTTAAAAATTCTATACAGCGCTGAACTCCGATTCAAAATGTTAGGAAAACTAAACGGTGCTATTTTTGGGGATGCAGGAAACATCTGGAACGTACTGGATGATGTAAAAGACCCAAAATCAACTTTCACAGGAATACGTTCTTTGGAGAATATTGCTATAGGTTCCGGATTTGGATTCCGATATGACTTCAACTTCTTTGTTATACGTCTGGACATAGGGTTCAAGACCTATGACCCTGCCAAAGAAGTAGGTGGCAGATGGTTCAAAGATTACAATTTAGGCCACTCCGTATTAAATATTGGAATTAATTACCCATTCTAATTTCAGAAATTATTATTTTTGTAACCTTTAACTATAAACAAAAAACACAATGGCTCATAATATAAAACCAGGAGTTGCAACCGGGGATCAAGTACAGGAGATTTTCAAATACGCAAAAGAAAAAGGCTTTGCACTGCCTGCCGTAAACGTAACAGGCTCAAGCACAATTAATGGCGTTTTAGAGACTGCTGCAAAATTAAAAGCTCCGGTTATCATACAGTTCTCAAATGGCGGTGCCATCTTCAATGCCGGAAAAGGCTTATCTAACGAAAACGAAAAAGCAGCTATTGCAGGAGCTATTGCCGGTGCAAAACACATCCACACCCTGGCAGAAGCTTATGGAGCAACTGTTATTTTACATACAGACCACTGTGCAAAAAAATTATTGCCTTGGATTGACGGACTTTTGGATGCATCTGAAAAACATTTTGCCGAAACAGGAAAACCGCTTTTCAGTTCTCACATGATTGACCTGTCTGAAGAGCCAATTGAAGAAAACATCGAAATCTGCAAAGAATACCTGAAAAGAATGTCTAAATTAGGAATGACTCTTGAAATCGAGCTTGGAATTACAGGTGGAGAAGAAGACGGAGTTGACAATTCTGATGTAGACAGTTCTAAATTATATACGCAGCCTGAAGAAGTAGCCTATGCTTATGAAGAACTTCTAAAAATCAGCCCTCGTTTTACAGTAGCAGCTGCTTTCGGAAACGTTCACGGAGTATACAAACCAGGAAACGTAAAGCTTACGCCAAAAATCCTTAGAAATTCACAAGAATACGTACAGAACAAATTCAACACAGGACACAATCCTGTAGATTTCGTATTCCACGGAGGTTCCGGATCAACTTTGGAAGAAATCAGAGAAGCTATTGGATATGGTGTTATCAAGATGAACATCGATACAGACCTGCAATTTGCTTTCACGGAAGGAATCAGAGATTATATCGTTAAGAATATTGACTATCTGAAAACCCAAATCGGAAATCCGGAAGGACCTGAAGCTCCAAATAAAAAATATTACGATCCAAGAAAATGGATCCGTGAAGGAGAAGTTACTTTCAACACCCGATTAGAGCAGGCTTTCAAAGACCTGAACAATGTAAACACTTTGTAATATCAAATTCCAGATGCTAATGCTATTAGTGTCTGGAATTTATTTTTTTATATAATTCACAATTAACCATAAATAAGTAAATATGGCTTGGTTTAAAAGAACAGAAAAAGGAATTACTACCGCTACAGAAGACAAGAAAGATGTTCCTAAGGGACTTTGGTATAAGTCGCCTACCGGAAAAATCGTAGATGCAGATGAATTGGCAAGAAATTTATATGTGAGCCCGGAAGACGGATTTCACGTTAGAATTGGAAGCAAGGAATATTTCGAGATTTTGTTCGACAATAACGAATTCAAGGAATTGGATGCTAAAATGACATCGAAGGATCCGCTACATTTCGTGGATACTAAAAAATACTCAGACCGACTAAAAGACGCTATGGAAAAAACCAAGCTGAAAGATGCGGTTAGAACAGCAGTAGGAAAATCAAAAGGAAAAGACCTGGTCGTTTGCTGTATGGATTTTGCTTTCATTGGCGGTTCTATGGGTGCCGTAGTGGGTGAAAAAATTGCAAGAGGAATTGATTATTCTATCAAAAACAACATCCCTTTCCTAATGATTTCAAAATCCGGAGGAGCAAGAATGATGGAAGCAGCCTACTCTTTGATGCAGTTGGCAAAAACTTCTGCAAAATTGGCTCAATTAGCTGAAGCTAAAATTCCATACATCTCTTTATGTACTGATCCTACTACCGGAGGAACAACAGCATCCTATGCAATGTTGGGCGACGTTAACATTTCTGAGCCGGGAGCCTTGATTGGATTTGCAGGACCTCGTGTTGTAAAAGACACCACAGGAAAAGACCTTCCTGAAGGTTTCCAGACTGCAGAATTCGTCTTAGAACACGGTTTCTTAGATTTTATTACTCCTAGAAAAGAGTTGAAAAACAAGATAAATTTATACCTGGATTTGATTCTTAACAATCCAATCCGATAAGAAATAAGACAAAAAAACCCGATGCAATAAACATCGGGTTTTTTTATATCTGTTTTTTCTTTTTTACATTCCTGTTCTGATGGCTTCAACCGGATCCAATCGCGAAGCCGAAACAGCCGGTAGTATTCCGGACACCAGTCCTATAAGAGCAGCCAGAGTTGTCCCAATAACAATATTCTTAAAACCAAGCACAAACTCAAAATCCAAGGTATTAGTCAGTATAGCCGCAATTCCCCATACCATTAATAAACCTACCACACCACCTATCAGACACAATATGATTGCTTCAAACAGGAATTGCATCAAAATAAACTTATTTTTTGCTCCCAATGATTTTTGGATTCCAATCAGATTGGTACGTTCTTTTACCGATACGAACATAATATTGGCTACACCAAATCCACCCACTAAAAGCGAAAAGCCACATATTGCCCACCCTATCACATTCATCGTTCCTACAATCCCATCAATCAAATCCGTAAAACCAGACAACACATCAATAAAAAAGTTATCCTCGCTTCCTACTTTCAGTCCTCTTTTGTTTCGCAACTTTTGAATGATTTCGCCTTTAAACGCATCAACATCAACACCCGGATCAGGCTTAATGATGATGATTGGCGTCATGGAATCATTATGGTCTCCAAACTTATTTCTTAAAAAATTGACAGGAATGAATGCCGAAATATCATTGTTTTCACCAAACATCCCCTGTCCCTGTTTTTCCAGAACTCCAATTACGGTAAACCGCTGGCCATACAACCTGATTTTTTTTCCTATCGGGTCCATATTTCCAAAAAGGCTGTTGGCAACCTCATAACCAATTATGACAACTGGCGTTCCTGAATTGGACTCCGATTCATTAAAAAAACGGCCTTCCTTTATCTTTTGGGGCTGAATTTCAACAAATTCATAAGTAGCAGGAACAATATTGACATCGCTGACCGATTTGGTATCGTATTTTACAATCTCACGTTTTGTAAATAGCTGGTAAGTAGATTTGTCCATACCATTTACCGCATTCTTGAGATAATCATACTCTTCATAAGTCACATTCGGATACTGGTCTCTTTTCCAACGCGGCACTTCAGACGGACCAAAAGGAAAACGTTTCAGATACATCGTGTTTTTATCCAATGTGCTCATATCACTTTTAATCTTTCTATCCAGAGAATCAACTGCTGTTAATACGGCGATGATAGAAAAAATCCCTATGGTGACACCAAGAAGCGAAAGAATGGTCCGCAATTTATTATTGCGTAACGCATTCAGGGCAAAGCCAAAACTTTCTCGCAGCAAGCGCAGATATACAACCATAAAGCCGAATTTGAGTCTCTGTAAAATTCAGTAATTTTAATACAATTTCCTAAAAAAACTTCCATATTTCTCTGAAAAAGAAAAATAGCAACAGGCATACCCGTAAGAAGCTTCGCAGGTAAAATTTTTCAAACATAAATCCGCTCATAAAAACAGCTTCCAAAAGCCTAAACTCCCACTCGAAATAAATCTTGAAAAAAACCTAAAAAACATGTATTTATTGTTTTATAGTTAAACTTACAATAGCTACTTTTGCACCTTTAAACACAACAACACAATGAGTACTTCAAAAACTATCAAATCGGCCTTGATTTCAGTCTTTTCGAAAGACGGACTGGAGCCAATCGTGAGAAAACTGCATGAGCAAAATGTAACCTTTTATTCTACCGGAGGAACAGAAGATTTTATCAAAAATCTTGGAATACCTGTAGTTCCTGTAGAAGATGTGACTTCCTATCCGTCAATCTTAGGAGGGAGAGTAAAAACATTACACCCAAAAATTTTTGGCGGTATCCTGAACCGCCAGGACCATGAAGGTGATGTTCAGCAGATGGAAGAATATCAGATTCCGCAGATTGATTTGGTAATTGTTGACTTATATCCTTTTGAAAAAACAGTAGCCTCCGGTGCGTCGGAAGCGGACATCATAGAAAAAATTGACATTGGCGGTATTTCCCTAATCCGTGCTGCCGCTAAAAACTTCAAGGACACCGTAATTGTGGCTTCTGTAGACCAGTATGCCGATTTCCTTGAGGTAATCACAAAACAAAACGGAGCCCTGACACTGGAAGACAGAAAACTGTTCGCCACAAAAGCGTTCCATGTTTCGTCACATTATGACACGGCTATTTTTAATTATTTCAATACAGACGATACTGTCTACAAAGCAAGTGTTGCAGAGGGCCAGATTTTGCGTTATGGAGAAAATCCACACCAAAAAGGATTTTTCTTCGGAGATTTTGACGCCATGTTCAAAAAGCTCCACGGTAAAGAATTATCATACAACAATCTTTTAGATGTTGATGCGGCCGTAAACCTTATCCTGGAATTCAAAAACGACGATCCGACTTTTGCCATCCTAAAGCACAACAACGCTTGCGGATTAGCAACAAGAAGCACAATGAGAGCAGCCTATCTTGATGCTTTGGCAGGCGACCCTACTTCTGCATTTGGAGGTGTTCTTATTGCTAATGGAAAAATCGATACAGAAACAGCAAAGGAAATTAACCAGCTATTCTGTGAAGTTGTAATAGCTCCAGGCTATGACGAAACCGCAATTGAAATATTATCTGAAAAGAAAAACCGAATAATTTTAGTTCAAAACGACATCGAACTTCCACAAAAACAGGTTCGTACGTGTCTGAACGGATTGTTAGTGCAAGATAAAGACAATGTAACAGACAATAAAGAGCACTTAAAGACCGTTACTACAACTCCCCCATCTTCAGGAGAAACTGAAGATTTGTTGTTTGCGTCAAAAATCTGCAAAAACACAAAATCCAATACAATCGTATTGGCAAAAAACAAACAACTTATTGCATCAGGAACAGGACAAACGTCACGTGTTGATGCTTTAAAACAAGCAATAGAAAAAGCAAATAGTTTTAATTTTGATTTGAAAGGCGCCGTGATGGCAAGTGATGCATTTTTCCCTTTCCCGGATTGCGTGGAAATTGCTCATAACGCCGGAATTACTGCTGTAATTCAGCCTGGTGGTTCGATAAAAGACGAATTAAGTATCAATTACTGCAATGAAAATAAAGTTGCAATGGTATTTACTGGAACGCGTCATTTCAAACATTAAATTATGTAACTTTGCATGTTAAAATTTTATAAACATTTTTAAACCCTAAAATTACTTATGGGATTTTTTGATTTCATGACCGAGGACATCGCAATAGACCTTGGTACAGCCAACACCCTGATTATTCACAACGATAAAGTTGTGATTGACAGCCCATCAATTGTAGCTCGCGACAGAGTATCCGGCAAAATTATTGCCGTTGGTAAGGAAGCGAGCATGATGCAAGGTAAAACCCATGAAAACATAAAAACGATAAGGCCCTTGAAAGATGGGGTTATTGCTGATTTTGACGCATCTGAAAAGATGATCAGCATGTTTATAAAAAGCATTCCTGCCTTAAAGAAAAGATTGTTTACACCTGCCTTGAGAATGGTAATCTGTATTCCGTCCGGAATTACAGAAGTGGAGATGAGAGCGGTAAAAGAATCTGCAGAGCGTGTAAATGGAAAAGAAGTTTACCTGATCCACGAACCAATGGCTGCGGCAATTGGTATTGGTGTAGACATCATGCAGCCAAAAGGAAACATGATTGTTGACATAGGTGGAGGTACAACCGAAATTGCCGTTATTGCTCTTGGAGGAATTGTATGTGACAAATCGGTAAAAATTGCGGGAGACGTTTTCACAAACGACATTGTTTATTACATGAGAACCCAGCACAACCTTTTCGTTGGAGAAAGTACCGCCGAAAAAATAAAAATTGAAATCGGTGCTGCCATCGAAGATTTGGAAAGCCCGCCAGACGACATGTCGGTTCAGGGTCGTGACTTGCTAACCGGAAAGCCAAAACAGGTAGAAGTTTCTTTCAGGGAAATCGCCAAAGCTTTAGACAAGTCCATCCAAAGAATTGAGGATGCCGTTATGGAAACCTTATCACAGACACCACCGGAATTGGCAGCCGATATTTACAACACGGGTATTTATCTTGCAGGAGGAGGTTCGATGCTGAGAGGATTAGACAAACGAATTTCACAAAAAACCGACCTTCCGGTTTACATCGCAGAAGACCCTTTAAGAGCGGTAGTCCGAGGAACGGGAATGGCACTTAAAAACATCCCAAAATTCAGAAGCATATTAATAAAATAACAAGCATAGTTCATGCAGCAAATATTTAATTTTATACTTAAAAACAGCAACAGGTTGCTGTTTTTGCTGCTTTTGGGCATCTCGTTAGTGCTTACCATACAATCGCATTCCTATCATAGAAGCAAAGCCGTAACTTCTGCTAATTTTATCAGTGGCGGTGTCTATGAAAAAATCCACAGCGTCCAGGAATACCTGAATCTGAAAACACAGAACGAACAGCTTGCCAAAGAGAATGCTATCCTTAAAAAAATGCTTTTCAACGCTAAGGATTCCACCGGAATTGTGGTGAGAGACAGCTTGAAAGGATATGGAAAAATCAATATTGTACAAGCCAAGGTTATTAAAAACTCCTACAATGTAAAAGAAAACTATCTGACATTAGATGAAGGCAGCAAGGCGGGAATCAAACCGGATATGGGAGTCGTTAATAGCTTAGGAATCATTGGAATTGTGGAGCATACTTCAAAAAACTATGCTACAGTAATCAGTATTCTGAATGTTAAATCGGAAATCAATGCGCGTATTAAAAAATCGAACCATTTCGGAACATTGCGCTGGGATGGAAAAAGTACCGGTTTTGTACAGTTGATTGATGTGCCCCGATTGGCAAATGTTCGAAAAGGCGATACGATTGTAACCGGAAACGAATCTGTTACTTTCCCCCCAAATATAAACATTGGCGTAATCGACAAGATTTATACTGACAAGGAAACGAATTATTTCACCCTGAACATACGTCTTTTCAATGACATGACAAATCTTGGGCATGTATATGTTCTGGAAAACTATGAACGAAAAGAGATTGAAGAATTAGAGGCTAAAACGGAAGAAAAAAATGAATAGTACGCTATTATTAAATATCGCCCGCTTTATACTTTTGCTTGCCGCACAGGTATTGATTTTTAATGAAATTGATTTCTGGGGCTATGTGAATCCGTATCCTTATATCCTTTTCATCCTTCTTTATCCGGTAAACGGAAACAGGGCCGGTTTGTTACTGGCGAGTTTCTTCCTGGGCATTATTATGGATATGTTTTGTGATTCGGGAGGTGTTCATGCCACAGCCTGTGTTATTCTTGCCTATGTAAGGCCAACATTCTTCAGGTTTTCTTTTGGAGTGAGTTATGAGTACCAAACGGTGAAGATTAACGACAAGCTAACCCCGGAACGGTTTTCATTTCTTTTGATTTCGGTATTTACACACCACATCATATTATTCTTATTAGAAATTTTTAAACTGAGCTTTATACTAAACATTTTATTGCGAACCCTGTTCAGTTCAATTTTTACATTAATTCTCTGTATCGTTATTATTTATATATTTAAGCCTACTGCCAAAAGATGAGAAAACTTCTTCTTCCCTCTTTAATAATTGTAGCTGCAATTGTGATTGTGGCCAGGCTTTTTTATTTACAGATTATCGACGACTCTTTTATCAAAAAGTCTGACAACAACGCCATCAAGATAAAATACGATTATCCGGAACGCGGTTATATGTTTGACCGGAATGGTGTGCTTTTGGTTGCAAACCAACCTTCGTATGATGTCATGGTTATTCCAAAAGATGTCAAGGAGATTGATACTTTAGAGTTCTGCAAGCTTTTAAAGATTACAAAAGAAGAATTCATAACCAAAATGAACAAAGCGACTGTTTACAGTCCGAGGCTTCCTTCTGTATTCTTACCTCAGCTAAACAAAAAGGAATATGCCGGCTTTCAGGAAAAAATCAGAAAATATCAGGGATTTTACATACAGAAACGTTCGCTCAGGGATTATCAGGTCAATGCGGCTGCCAATGTTTTTGGTTATATCGCACAGGTAAACGATGCCATCATTAAAAAGAACCCATACTACAAAAGCGGGGACTTAATTGGAAAACAAGGCGTTGAAGAAGTCTATGAAGAATTTCTTCGTGGAACCAAAGGAGTAAAATACATCCAAAAAGACCGTTTTAACCGCGACATCGGTTCATATAAAGAAGGTATTTATGATACGATTGCCGTACAAGGTGAAGATGTTACGCTCACATTAGACATAGAGCTTCAAAAATACGGTGAATCACTAATGATAAACAAACGTGGTGGTATTGTTGCTTTAGAGCCAAAATCAGGAGAAATTCTGGCACTGGTTTCGGCTCCGTCTTATGACCCTGCCATTTTGGTGGGAAGAGACCGTTCTAAAAACTATTTAAAACTTAGCCAGGACACACTTGCCATGCCTTTGTTTGACAGGGGACTTTTAGCCGAGTATCCTCCAGGTTCTCCTTTTAAAATCATGACCGGATTGATTGGCTTGCAAGAAGAAGTTATCGATGAAAACATGACCTTTCATTGCAGCCATGGATTTTCCTACGGCCGTGGCGCCTTTATGAAATGTCACGATTCCGGCAATAATAATCTCCATACCGGAATAGCACATTCCTGCAATACCTATTTTGCCAATGTTTTCATGAGGACAATAAACAAATATCCAAAGCCTAGCTATGGAGTCGACGCCTGGAGCAATCACCTGAAAAGCTTTGGATTGGGAAATTTTATGGGTTATGACCTTCCTGCGGGAAGAAAAGGACATATTCCGGATTCCAGATATTATAAGCGATGGTATCCTAACGGAGGCTGGAGAAGCACGACTATTATTTCCAATTCTATTGGCCAGGGAGAAGTTTCTACCACTCCAATACAATTGGCCAATATGATGGCTGCCGTAGCTAATGAAGGTTATTACTACACCCCTCATATCATCAAAAAAATCAAGAATCATACTATTGATAAAAAATATACGACCAAGCATGTCACTACAGTAGACAAGCAGTATTTCAAACCTGTAATTGAGGGTCTTTTTGCCGTTTATAACGAAGGAACTGCACGTTCTCTTAAGGTAGAAGGTATTGACATTTGCGGTAAAACAGGTACGGCTGAGAACTTTACGAAAATCAATGGTGTGCGAACTCAGTTACAGGATCACTCCATTTTTGTTGCCTTTGCACCAAAAGACAATCCAAAAATCGCATTGGCCGTATTTATTGAAAATGGATATTGGGGAGCTCGTTGGGCCGGTCCTATTGCCAGTTTAATGATTGAAAAATATCTTAGAACAAAAATTACGCGTACCGACTTAGAGAAACGAATGCTGGAAGGAAGCCTCGAAAGTGAATATGCGAAAGTAACAAGTGGGAAGCCATTCAAAATAAATCAATAGATATTAAATGAAAAACCAAAGCGTAACAAGTAATATCGACTGGATTACTATACTCCTGTTTATCCTTCTGGTAATCATGGGATGGCTCAACATTTATTCTGCTTCGTTACCATTGGAGCAAACCTCTATTTTTGATATCAGCCAGATTTACGGAAAACAGATTCTGTTTATCTGCCTTACTGTTCCTTTGGTTTTGGTTGTCCTTACGGTAGATGCCAAAATCTATGAAAAATATGCTTTTGTCTTTTATATAGCCGGATTGATATCCTTACTGGGGCTTTTTGTTTTTGGAAAGACCATCAAAGGACAAACCAACTGGTATAGCATTGGCGGTTTTACTTTACAGCCTTCAGAATTTGTAAAGACCTCAACGGCGCTACTTCTGGCAAAATACCTGAGCGACGTACAGGTTAATCTGAAAAACTTTAACGACCAGTTAAAGGCCTTTGCCATTATGGGTGTTCCATTATTGCTTATTTTGGTGCATGACACGGGAACGGCTATGATTTTTGTTGCCCTGGTTTTTGTACTGTATCGTGAAGGATTGCCTGCGTGGTATTTATGGACCGGATTTCTTGCCGTACTCTTGTTTTTTATGTCGTTGCTTATTGAGCCACACTTTGTTTTGCTTATAGCTTTGGTTGTTATACTGATTCAGTTTTTGCTTTCTAAAAGAATCAACAGAAATCCATTAGCGTCCGCCATTATTTTTGTGCTGATTGCCGGCTTTACCTATTCGGTAGACTTTGTATACGACAACGTATTGGAAGCGCACCAGAAAGACAGAATCAATGTACTTTTTGGACAAAATGTCGATTTAAAGAATGAAGGATATAACCTCAACCAGTCCATGATTGCCATTGGTTCCGGAGGATGGTTTGGAAAAGGATTTCTGGAAGGCACACAGACCAAAGGAGGCTTTGTTCCGGAGCAGCACACTGATTATATTTTTACAACTGTTGGAGAAGAATGGGGGTTTGTAGGTGCTGTTATTGTAATAGCGCTATTCGTTGCCCTTTTCTTACGTATTATTTATCTGGCTGAAAACCAAAAAACCAAATTCAGCCGGGTTTATGGTTATTGTGTGGCTACCTTCCTGTTTGCGCACTTCTTTGTAAATATTACGATGCTCATCAGGTTATTCCCAACAATTGGAGTACCATTACCCTTCTTCTCGTATGGAGGTTCGAGCCTTTTTGCTTTCAGTATCCTCTTATTTATTTTCATTAAGATGGACGCGAACAAAGTTAATGAGTGGTAATTTTAGAAACTCCAGGCTTTATAATCACTGCTTTTTTCTAATTTGTTCTCTATAGCATCAGGCAATACGGGAAAGAAATCAATTCCGGTCATACGCTCAATTTCATCAACAGGAACTACAAATTCATATAATGGTTTCTGGCTGTTTTCATGCGGCACTAAAAAACCAATCATTCTATATTGTCCTTTGTCAACATCCAATAAAACTTTATAGAAATATTTTGGCACCGCTACTTCTTCATGCCCTATTGTTTTGAGTCCGTCAGACAGTACACCACCGGTCACTACATAAATGCCATCGTACTTATCAGCCCAGTAACGTATTTTCTGTTCCTGCCTGTTCCAAACACCGGAGTTAAAATCTTTCTTTTGGGGCGAAATATTTGAGGTATAAAACGTATCATCAAATGCCTGTTTTGAAAATTTCATATCGCCTGCCGGACACAAATGTCCTTTATCATAGCCGGAATTCTTATAGTTTTTCCAATCTGCCGAACCTGTCTTCACCAAAGGGTCCTGAATAAAAAAAGGTCTTTTGAAATCAGAACTTCTTCCGCCAGAGGCTTTGGCTTCGTAGAACACCCATTCTGCCTGTTCATACTTTTCATGATAGGATAATGTAAAATTTTGGTGCATGACCAACTGATTCGTAGTAGAAGTAGGCAGATACTTGTCTTTTACAATTCGGGTTTCTAACACCGCAGTATCTTTTTTTGTTTCAGTAGATGAAATTTCAGCAGGAAGCTTATTACTGCTTACTTCTTTTTTATTGGTTTTTAAAAAATAAGCAATTGCAACAATTACTGATAATAATGCATATAAAACGGTTTTTTTATTCATTCGTCGATATCTGTGTTATATTTTTATTTTTCGGAATGGTATTTGTTATATTTACCAGCAAACGAAATCGCTAACTAAAATACGACTATTTATGAAAGCCAAAATTATTTTAACTTCTATTTTATGTACTGCACTTCAAACAGTATCAGCCCAGGAAAAACAGGAAACACCGCTGGTGGCAAAAGATTCAGTAGCCGTCATGGCCTCTGCACAGACAGCATTACTGACACAGACACAGCTTGAAGAAAAGGCAAAAGCCGATGCAAAAGCATTAAAAGAAGCAGAGAAAAAAGCGAAAGAATTTGAAAAAGAACAGCGTAAGTTAGAAAAGGCTCAAAAAGAAATGGAACGCGAAAAGAAAGATTTTGAAAAAAGACAGAAAAAAATACTTTCGGCAGAAAAGAGCGTTTCAAAAGCCAAGACAAAGCTTGCTGATGAAAAAAAATCTTTAGAAAAAAACAGAAGCAAATTGGATAAAAAGAAAGCCAAAGGTAAACTTACTCCTATTGAAGTTCAGGAAGAAGAAATCAAAATCAGCAAACAGGAAGTCAAAATCAAAGAACTGGAGCTAAAAGTACAAAACGAAGAAAGCAGCCTTATCAAAGTAAGGTCTTAAAAACAAAAAACCGCCAATATAGGCGGTTTTTTTTATATTCCTTTGATAACAAATTCACTACGACGGTTTAATTCGTGCTGTTCTTCTGTGCAGGACTCTTCGGGTACACATTTTACAATTTGCACCGTTTCACCATAACCGCGCGAAAAGATTCGGCTGTTCGGTATGCCCTGTTCTATAAAATATTCTCTTGTTGAAGCAGCACGCTTTTCGGATAAATCAAGATTGTACTTGTTATTGCCCCGTACATCCGTATGCGAACCAATTTCGACAACCATATCCGGATATTTTTTCATCAGGGCGATAACCTTATTTAATATCGGTTTGGATTCTTTTCGGATATACCACAAATCATAATCAAAATAAATGGGTTCTGTCTTAATCAGCAGCCTGTCTTTATCCCTGACCACATCTTTTTCATCAGCCAGAAGTTTTTCAATGCGTTTCTTTTTATTGGCTTCTGCCAATTCCTTTTCTTTTTGCTTCGCAGCCTCTTCCTCTTTTTTCTTTTGCTGTAATGCAGTTTCCTGTTCCTGCTTAATGGTTTCCAACGACTTCAAGGCCATTGAAGCATCATTATTTTTATTCCGTTCTTTTGATAATTTCAAACTTCTTGAATTATCTGTATATTTTTCTTTTGATGCCAAAACCGTATAAGTAGACGCACAGGCTGCGTCAAAAAGAAACTTCCCATCTGCAGCCGTAATTTTTTTTTGGACTTCTACTTTTTCTGAGTTTTGCAAAATAACCAAAGCTCCTTCTAAAGGCAGTTTTGTAATTTCATCGGTAATAACACCCGAAATTAGTTGCTTACAATCTTCAACAATCAAAGGTTTGGTTTCGTTAATCTGGTAAATATCATCATTGCCTTTCCCACCAATACGATTGGAAGAAAAGTATCCTTCTTTTGTATCTGAATCGATAGTAAAAGCAAAGTCATCATATTCTGAATTGACCGGAAATCCAATGTTTACCGGTTTTGAAAATTCTCCATTATCACCAGTCGAAACAAAGACGTCCAACGAGCCAAATCCAAGATGCCCATCCGATGAAAAATAAAGTTTCCCATCTTTTGAAATAAAAGGGAACTGCTCTTTGTGTATGGTGTTTATATTAGTACCCAAATTCACAGGTGTACTGAATTTACCTTCATTAACCGCTACATAATAAATATCAAAAGAGCCTATACTTCCTGGCATATCCGAAGCAAAGTAAAGCGTCTGTTCGTCAGGACTCAAAGCCGGGTGTTCTGTAGAATAATCATCGCTGTTAAACGGCAATGATTTTATATTTTTCCACTCACCATCTTCAAATTCAGCGCTGAAAATCTGCAAATGCGAAACCTTTTTGTTATCCTTCCCCTTTTTTCCGTTATTAAAATTGTTTCTGGTAAAATACATTTTCTTTCCATCTTTGGTAAAGACCGCATTGGATTCGTGCATTTTAGTATTTATCGAATTGGAAAAGTCTTTTGCTATCGAATCGCCTTTTTTGACATTCTCAATTGGAATTACATACAGGTCCAGATAATTCTCATTATTCCATTTATAAACTTTACTTTTTCCAGGCGAAGCATAAATCAGGTCCAAACCTTTTTTTACTGCTCCGAAATCAGAGTTTTTGGTATTGATTTCCAGATTTTTGATTTCAAAACGGTTCCCCAATGTGGCAATATTTTCTAAAACGGCAAGCTGTTTATCGAACGCTGCCACCTCATCTGTCTTTGCATAATATTCTATCCTGCCTCTTGCCAAAGCATTGGCTTCCTCCTGCTTTCCAACTGCCTTTAGTGAATGCATGTACCTGAAATAATAATCTTCACCAAAATCAGCGCTATAATTTTTAAGAAGGAAGCGATACCATCTTTCAGCATTTTTAAGGTCATTCGTATAATAATAGGCATTGGCCAGATTACTTACGACTTCAAAACTATGATTATCCTTAATAATGTTTTCATATAACGGAATGGCTTCGCTATAGAAAGTCCGTTCAAAATAAGCATTTGCTTTTTTTAAATCCTGTGCATTCCCATTATGAAAATTAAGAATGACAATCAGCACATATAGTATCTTTTTCATGATTCTCATTTTAAAAAAATCTTGGTGATTTATCATATCCTTTTTTCATAAAATTCAGGTCAAATAACAGAAACACTTCATGGGTTCCTGAATTGAATTGCCCTAAATTGGTTGTGGTGTAATCATAGGCATATCCAATTCTTAAATCGGGCGTAACTTTTATATTCACTAAACCACAGATAGCATCATCGAGTCTGTAGGAAGCGCCAAGCTCAAATTTATCATACAGCAATACATTTGCAGAAACATCAACTACGCCCGGAGCGCCTTTCACTGCTTTGGCCATAAATGATGGTTTTAGTTTCAGGTCCTGGTTAATCTGAAAGACATAACCTCCGGTAAAAAAAACATGGACATTTTCAGAACCAAAACGGTTGATTCCCTGTCGCTCTTCAAGGTGTTTTGTATTCAGAAGATTGGGAGCAGACAAACCTATATAATAGTTATCCGTGAAATAGAACGCACCGGCTCCAAGGTTTGGGAAAACGTTGTTGATATTCTGGGCAAAAGCAGGGTCTGTTCCATTCGGACCGCTTTCCAATACAAAACCATTAAAGTTGGTTTCAAAAATAGTCACTCCTGCTTTCAGTCCTAAAGAAAGCCTGTGGTTACTATTCAATTGTAATACATAAGCGAAATCGCCAAATATGTTATTTTCTTTCTTGGCACCGTCTCCAATATCATCCGAAATAAAGGAAAGACCGAGTTCAACATTTTTGCTTGCCGGCATGTGCCCAAAAAAGGTAAATGTCTTTGGCGCTCCAACTGCACCAACCCATTGCGTACGGTATAATCCGCCCAAATTAAGCACTTCAGGCGTAGCGGTTGCATAGGCCGGATTCACTACACTTAAATTATACATGTAATGCGTATACTGCGGGTCCTGCTGTGCCGTCGCCCTATTTAAAAAGCCTGTAAAAAGTATAAGGAGTAGTATTTTTTTCATCTGGTTCCGATTAAATTACCGATTCAAGTAAAGCCTTCCCTGCTTCGCAGGCTTGTTGCCTTTGTTGAAATTAACGATGTAGAAGTAGACTCCATTTGGGGCTACTCCATCAATTACAGTTGACTGATTACTTCTTCCATCCCAATCGGGCGTATTGCGGTTTCCTTTATACATCACATTTCCGTAGCGATTGTATATTTCAAGCGTAAAATCAGGAAATAAAAATTCTATGTTTGGAATATTAAACGTGTCATTGATACCGTCTCCATTCGGCGAAAATCCATCCGGAATCATCAATTCATATTCATCCTCGCCACAATGAGATAAAGAAACCGTTACCGCCAATGCATTTTCTGAAATACAGCCTGTAGTCGCAGAAGAATCAAACCCATAATAGGTCATTCCATCTTGTAAAACCTGCGAATCAGGCAATTGATTTCCATTGTGTAAGGCATCAAACCAGACTATGGTTCCGGTTCCGTTTACATTGGCCGAAAGATTGGCCAGCGTTGGTGCAGGTGAATCCAAACCACAAAAATTCTGTCCGCCGGTTTCTAAAACAGGTGGCGGTAAATCTGTTATTATTACTGCTACAATTGCTTTTTGCGATACGCAGCCAAAAGGAGAAACTGTGGCAACATAATAATTTCCAGACGTCAATACCGTATCACTGCTTAATGGCGAGCCACTCTCGCTGGCATACCAAATGTAAGATGTGCCATTTGGAACCAGGTCAGCTACCGTAGCATTTTCGCTTTGGCAAAACTCCATATTATTTACAACCGGAGTTTCAGGGAGCCTATAAATCGTAAAGCTGTCGGTTATGGAAAGATTTCCTGCTCCGCAAGAAGTTTCATTATTGACGATTTCCGAAATCGTAAAAGTTGTTGTTCCGGTATTCAAAAGTTGGTTTGCCGGTATGGTAAACACCGCCGTTCCATTTACCGCTGCTATGGTTACAATTCCGGAAGCCGTATTTGCTCCGGTCAAAGAATAAGTAATCTGGATACTTGTCAGCATCCCAAATCCTGAAAAATTTGCTATGACGGGTTGGTTTTCACAAACATCGTTAATCGTTACCCTTACATTTGAAACGTCAGGTTTTGGCAATATCATAAAAGATTGGGATAATGAGGCCGTGTTTTCACAGAGTGTCTGCAAATTAATGATATGGGTAATAACAATCGTCATATTGCCCGGATTACTGAGCAGACTGGACGGCAAAATAAAAGTCCCTACGCCACCTACAACTGTCATGACCACCTGTTGTGCCGATGCGGTATTGCTTCCGCCCAAATCGTATGTAATCCTGTAATCGCCGTCGGCCAGATTTATATTTCCGGACAGCCTTACCTCAACATCAGATTCCTGGCAGGCATTTTCAATGGTCAATGTTCCGGCATTAATCTTTGGCAATGGATATACGTTCAGAATATCCGAAATATCACCAATAATATGGTCACAGGCATTATATCCGGTAGTTTCGTGAATGTTGACAATGCTTACGGTATAGGCTCCAACAAAAGGAAAAGAAATAGCAGGTATAGGAAAAGTCACCACTCCATTTTCAAACCGGACCAATATAGTGTTACCGGAGGAAATGGGACCCGTAATCTGATATTGCAAATTGTAGTTTCCGTTTGGGATATTTTCCAAACCCTGTGTGAGCGTTGCAACAAAAGTGGCCCTACCAATTTCATCTTCACAGATATCAGAAGCTATCACCAACGTAGAGCCCGTGAAATCCAATTGTTCCTCAATAATTATTTTGATTGTTGAAGATTTCGGGTTACATACCGGATGTGAGGGTTGTACTGTGTAAGTAAATCCGTATTCTCCGGGACCAAAAGTATTGTATATGTTCTGGACATTAATAAAAGTATCTTCTGGTCCGGACAACTCAGAAGTACCGCCTTCTGACCATTTACCTCCGGGATCCTGCCCAAAAATATAATCCAGCAGATTGAGGTTGGTATATATAGACATATCGTCGGAATCACATAAAATCAGGTCTGATGTTACTCCCGGTTCCGGAGCCGGGTGTACGGTCACATCAACAGTAGCAGAAACAGATGGGCATGATCCAATAGCCGGCATTGTGTAGGTAAATGAAAAAGTTCCTAAACCTGATACTGTAGCATCCAGAAAGTTTCCTCTTAATGCCCCACTTCCGCTGTCATCTCTCCAATAACCGTTCTGTTGCGGATTTGGGAAATTCCCTAAAAACTGGAAAAGATTGACACTGTTATTATCATCACAGGCAGAAGCATTTGGATTGCTAATTCCTGCGTAACCGCCTATAGTAACTGTAACCGTAGCTACATTATCAGCACAGGAGGCATCATTTACGGTGTATACAAAAACATAGGTATCGCTTTCGTTCATGCCCCAAACATTGAGAATTCCTGTTGAAATGTTGAGACCGCCGGATTGCTGAAGGTCTGTCCATGTTCCTCCGGGTGTGGGTGTCCCGCCAAGTAAATTGAAAAGATTGATGTTTTGATTGGTTGGATCCGGAATATTACATATTGTGATGGATGCATCTTCACCAGCACATTGGGCTTTGGTCAGGTTACAGGATAAGAGAAAAAACGTAAAAAGGAGTAACTGAAAAAATCCAGCCTTTTGGGGGAGGCAAGTAATTTTTAAGTACATAGCGTTAAGTTTAGTTATAGTAAAAATATACTATTTTTTTTCACTAAGACCTAATAATATGAAAAAACCGATGAACGGTAAGCCCCTAATTCTCTTAATTCTTGACATCCAATGCATCCCGCAATGCATTACCCATCATCATAAAGGCCAGGGTCAGCAACATTATTGCTGTTCCCGGAACCATTGCAAGGTAAGGCTTGTCGAGAATGATATCGCCATAATAATCTTTTATCATACCTCCCCAACTAGGAACCGGAGGCTGAGCCCCAAGACCCAAAAAGCTAAGTCCGCTTTCGACCAGGATTGCTGAAGCAAAGTTTGCCGCAGAAATAACAATAACCGGAGCCATAATATTAGGAAGTATGTGGTGGATTATTATTCTCCAATTGGTATATCCCAAGGCTTTGGCCGCCGTAACATATTGCATTTCCTTTACAGAAATAATCTGCCCGCGAACGACTCTGGCTACTTCAACCCACATTGTAAGTCCAACTGCTACAAAAACCTGCCAGAATCCTTTTCCAAGGCTTAATGTAATTGCAATAACCAGCAATAAGGTAGGAATCGACCATATTATATTGACGAGCCACATCACAAACGCATCTACTTTCCCGCCATAATAACCTCCCAATGCGCCAAAAAAGAGTCCTACAACAAGAGAAATAAAAACGGCCACGAAACCAATTGCAATCGAAACCCGTGAACCTACCAGCATTCGGCTTAAATAATCCCTTCCGGCTTTATCGGTTCCCAAATAAAACTTTTGATTTTTTATGTGGTCTTTTGCAGCCTCTTCGAGGCTGTTATATCCCGGGAAATCTTTGAGGGTGGTTTCTTTTTGGATAATGACTTTCGGGTCATCATTATATAACGTATAAACGATTTTGTCTTTTTCAATTTTAAAATCCGAAATCGGTTCTTTTGAGAATTGCTGTTCGTGTCCCAAAAAGAAATCCCAAAATCCGGATTCTGCCTGTTCTTTTAAGGGAATGGAAAGAATTTTTACTTCAAATCCCGGTTTTTTGGAACGAATAGTCAGGTCGCCCCAATTGGCATTTTCTGAATTATCCGGTGCCAAAACATAGGCAAAAATCGAAAGCAGCATGAGCAATAGTATAAACCCAAAACTGAAAACGCCCCAGAAATTCTTTTTGAATTTCCGGAGCGCTATTCCTGTTAATGATTGTGTGGATTTATTCATTCAAATGCCTTTAAGCCAATTTATGACTTCACTAACTTATCTTTCTTTTTAACGTTTACAGTTCCTTTAATAGATGCATTTGGCTGTAAATCATCTAAAACATTTAAAGCTTCTTCTACATAAACATCTTTTGAAAGGCTTTCATGCCAACGATCTCTTTTTTCTTTTAAAAGATTATCGTTCTTTACCATTTCATTTTCGTATGGCAATGAGGTAAATTTCAAGTTGTTTTTATAGTTGGAAATAGCTTTGTATTTTTTTGCCTTTTCTTCAAGCTGAGCCTGTTCCTGTTTGAATTTATCAATATTCAGGCTAAATTCTTTTTCATCCTGTCTTTGTTTAAGCCATTTGGCATTTTCTTCAATCAGTTTGAACTGTTCGCTTTTCTCCATTCTTCTCTTGCTGTTTTCAACGGCAAGGTCAAAATTAGGCTGCTTGTCCCAAACTTTATAATCGGCTGCATCAATTTTATCCCATGGCATGGCATTGTCAATATCGCGTTCGCCCATCTTGATATACGAATATCTGTCTGGCAAGGCTACATCACTGGAAACTCCATTCAACTGTGTCGAACCACCGTTAATTCTATAGAATTTCTGGGTTGTTGTTTTCAATGCTCCAAGGTCTCCCATAGAATTGCTTCTCAAAAACTGGTTCAGGTCAATTACATTCTGTACGGTTCCTTTTCCATAAGTCTGTGTACTTCCAATAATTACACCTCGCTTATAATCCTGAATGGCTGCCGCCAAAATCTCTGATGCCGATGCTGAAAAGCTGTTCACCATAACTACCAATGGTCCGTCCCATTGTACTCTTGAATCCTTATCATACAGGATTTCTTTCTTTTTCCCAGCTGATTTAATCTGAACAATAGGTCCTTTTTCAATAAACAACCCTGCAATATCTACAACGGTTTTCAAAGAACCTCCTCCGTTATCACGAACGTCCATAACAATTCCATCAACTCCGGCCTGTTTTAATCTTTCAACTTCAAGGGCAATATCTTTTCCGGCATCACGGCTGTCTGCGTTTTCAAAATCAATATAAAATTTAGGCAGGTAAATGATACCGTACTTTTTACCGTTCTTTTCAACAACACTTGATTTTGCGTAGGTTTCCTCGATTTCTACCTCATCACGAATAATCGAGATTATTTTGATGGTACCATCTGTTTTTTTAACGGTAAGTCTTACCTCTGTTCCTTTTGGTCCTTTGATTTTCTTAACCACATCGTCAATTCTCATACCTACCACATCAACCGGTTCTTTATCACCTTGAGCTACTTTCAGAACCACATCACCAGGCTCTAATTGTTTTCCTCTCCATGCCGGTCCTCCGGAAATCAATTCTGTGATTTCGGTAAAATCATTCTTCTTTTGCAGACGTGCTCCAATTCCTTCTAATTTACCGCTCATGCTCACATCAAAACGCTCTTTGTCGTCTGGAGCAAAATAAGAAGTATGCGGGTCAAATCGGGTTGCTATCGAATTGATGTATACCGAAAACCAATCATCTCTGTCCAGATCCTTAATAAATCCGAAATATTCATTTAAGGATTTCAACTGGCTTTCTCTGGTTTCTTTTTCAAGAACATCAAAAGGTTTTTTCTCAATTTCCTTTTTCTCTTTTTTCTGTTCTTCTTCCTTTTTAGCTTTTTCTGTAGTTGTCAAATCCGAAAAATCATCATTATCGGCTACATTTTTACCTTCCTGAATTTCCAGTTTATTCGTAAGCGAAGCCAAAGTTGAAAGCTTGATTTGCTTATACCATCTGTCTCTTAACTCATTCGAATTTTTAGCATACGAATGCTCTGCATAATCCGTATTGAAAGTCTCATCCTTTTTATAATCAAAAGGTTTATCCAAAATATCTTTATAATATTTTTTGCTCTCTTCAATTCTTTGAAGCAAACGGTTGTATGTCAAATCAAAAAACGTAAGGTCTCTGGCCAAAATCTGGTCATCAAGCTTAGTTTCATATTTTGAAAACTCATCAATATCCGACTGAAGGAAAAATCTTTTGGAAGGATCTATCGCTTCCAAATAGTCTTTATATACTCCTTTTGAAAAGGTATCATCAATTTTTGCAGGATCATAATGTCCGCGTTCAATGACAAATGTCAAAAGCTCAATAAGCAATCTATCTTTCTCGGGATCATTTTTTACTTCTCTTGGAACGAAACTCCATAAGGCTGCAGAAAGTGCAACTACAACCAGTACTATCTTATAATTTCTTTTCATAAACTCCATTATAGCATTCATCAAATTTTGTTCTAAATTACTGAAAAAATTATGCCACGGTTTCTTAAACCGCATAATTTTTTGTTAAAGATGATTTTGATTGAGAGATAAAGTTAAATCATTGCAGGTAATGACATTTTTATAAGATTCAAAGTTATACAATTTTGTAACATTGAAAAACTTTAAAAAAAGTTATTTTTGTAATCTGTGTTATCGTTTTTAAGGCAAAATTCCACAGGAAGACAAATACATTCCATCCCGTTTAGAGACAAAATTATCCATGAAAAAGAAACCTTTGATTTTAGTTACCAATGACGACGGGATTTCGGCTCCCGGAATCCGCGCTCTGATTAGCGTAATGAAAGAAATTGGCGAAGTTGTTGTCGTAGCGCCAGACAGTCCACAGTCAGGAACCGGCCACGCCATTACCATTAACAGCACCTTATACCTTAACAAGATTAATCCCGGAGATGTAACTCCGGTTGAATACTCCTGCTCCGGAACCCCGGTTGATTGTGTAAAATTTGCTGTAAATGAAGTATTGGGAAGAAAGCCCGACCTTTGCGTTTCAGGAATTAATCACGGCTCGAATTCTTCCATAAACGTAATTTACTCCGGAACCATGAGTGCCGCTGTAGAAGCAGGGATTGAAGGGATTCCTGCCATTGGATTTTCTTTATTGGATTATGATTGGAATGCCGATTTCGAACCGGTTAAAAAATTCGTCAAAAAAATTGCTTTGGAAGTACTGGAAAATGGGCTTCCGGAAGGCGTAATCCTGAATGTCAATTTCCCTAAATTATCTGAAAAAGATATTAAGGGTATCAAGGTATGCCGACAGGCCAAGGCTATGTGGTCTGAGAAATTCGACAAAAGGACATCACCAATGGGACGTGATTATTACTGGCTAACCGGAAAGTTTGTCAATCAGGACAATGGCGAAGATACTGATGAATGGGCCCTGAAACATGGCTATATTTCTTTGGTTCCGGTTCAGTTTGACCTGACAGCCCATCATGCCATACAGAACCTGAACAGCTGGAAACTAAATGATAATAGTTGATTATATCAATTAAAATTGCCCAAAAATATGAAGTACTATATTATTGCCGGAGAAGCTTCAGGCGACCTGCATGGTTCCAACCTGATGAAAGCCATTTTCAAAAAAGACCCTCAAGCCGAAATACGGTTTTGGGGCGGCGACCTGATGCAGGAAGCCGGCGGCACTTTAGTAAAACATTACCGCGATTTGGCTTTCATGGGATTTGCAGAAGTAGTCATGAACCTCAAAACCATCCTTAATAACATCAAATTCTGTAAGGCCGATATACAGGAATTCAAGCCGGACGCCATCATTTTTATTGACTATCCGGGATTCAACATGAGGATAGCCAAATGGGCAAAAGAAATAGGAATACCAACCCATTATTATATTTCCCCACAGATTTGGGCCTGGAAAGAAAATCGTATCAAAGCCATCAAACGCGATGTCGATTTTATGTATGTGATTCTTCCGTTTGAAAAAAATTTCTACGAAAAGAAACACCATTTCCCTGTAGAATTTGTTGGCCATCCCCTAATTGACGCCATTCACAACAGAGAACATATCGATGAAGATTCCTTTAGAAAAGAATTTGATTTGGATGACAAGCCTGTCATTGCACTGCTTCCTGGAAGCCGAAAACAGGAAATTTCAAAAATGCTTTCCGAAATGCTTGCTGTTGTAAAAGACTTTCCGGCCTATCAATTTGTGATTGCCGGCGCTCCGAGCCAGGAGTATGACTTTTACAAACAATTCTTAAAAGACCAAAACGTACATTTTATCTCCAACCGAACCTATGATTTGCTGAGCATAGCCTCTGCAGCTTTGGTTACTTCCGGGACGGCCACATTAGAAACGGCATTATTTAAGGTTCCTGAGGTTGTCTGTTACAAAGGAAACTGGATTTCCTATCAGATTGCCAAGCGAATTATCACCTTAAAATACATATCGCTGGTGAATCTTATTATGGATAAAGAAGTGGTAACCGAATTAATACAGGGCGAATGCAATCCGAAAAGAATCAGGAAAGAACTGCATAAAATTTTAGAAACCAGCCAAAGGGAAAAGCTTTTGCAGGATTATGAAATTCTTGAAAAAAAGCTGGGAGGTATTGGCGCAAGCGAGAAAACGGCCCGTTTGATTGTTGATAAGCTTAAAAAATAACACTTATTTAACATCAAAAATAACACGCTAGAATTCAAACCATTACAATCCGTAAAATCTTTTAAAAAATTAGTTATCAACAATTTCTTGAAAAGATTTTTGCTGATTTTATGAATTTTACATTATATTTGGAATCTGTTATATAATAATCAGGTTATTAACTCGTTGTATATCTAAACATATAGCATTTGAAAAACGAATAATTCTACGGAATTTTTATTAATAAATCTAAAGCAAATTCGCCCCTAAGTTTTTGTTTTTGCTGAAAAATAAAAAATAAATATGTCTGCAAAAAAAATCTTTTTACTGTTCTTACCACTATTTTTATTGGTATCGACCTCAGGCCACTCGCAAATTATTACCACTAAAAAAGAAGCTCTTAAAAAAGGAGTTTACGAAAAACCTGTAGAAAAGAAAACTACTGTTGCTGCAGATAAACCTGCTCCGGCTTCCGTTGCTGTTGCAGACAAAACAAAAGCTACAAAAAATACCAAAACGGTTAAAAATAAAAAAAATGTAATTGTAGAACAGGAAGACCCGGAACTTATCGCATCTGTGGCTCCAACTGAAAGTTACATTTCTCTTCAATTAATCAATAATGCAATGAATTTCCTGGGTGTAAGATACCGTGGAGGCGGAACGACTACTGCCGGTATGGATTGTTCAGGTATGGTTACTGCTGTTTTTAATCTTTTTGATATCAAATTGCCTAGAAGTTCGCATGACATGGCTTTGATTGGTGAAAAAGTTGACACGAACGATATCAAAAAAGGAGACCTGATTTTCTTCAGAACCAATGGAAGAAGAGTTATCAACCACGTAGGTGTTGTTATCGAAAAAATTGGTGATGAAATAAAATTCATCCACTCTTCAACTAGTAAAGGTGTCGTGGTTTCATCCACAAGTGAGCCTTACTACAAAAGAACATTTGCTCAGGTAAACAGAATCATCCAGCAATAATTTCACTTTTTGTTATATTTTCGGTATTTTCGGTTTATGAAAATATTGAAATTCCCGTTAGCTAGAATTACCATCTGGTTTGTTCTAGGAGTACTCGCCGCATTTTATTTTGAACCGATTCCACTACTCTCCCTAATTATTTGCGGAGTCAGTATCCTCCTTTTTGGAACGGCCTTTTATTTTTCCGGAAAAGACTTTATTCAGAAGTCCTATTTTGGCTATGCAACCTATTTCGTTTTTTTCTGTATTGGAATTACTACCCATGCTGTACATAATGAAAGGCTTTCCAAATATCATTATGGGCATAAATTAGACGGACATACACATTCCGTAGAGGTAGTCCTTCTTGAAAAACTCAGGAGCAATCCCTACAACCACCGTTATATTGCTAAAGTTACCACAATCGATTCGGCAATAGCCGAAGGCAAAATTGTGCTTCAGGTCAAAAAAGAAAATCTGCCACAGGATTTTCCCGTAGGAACAAGGCTTTTGATATCAGGAACTATTTATGAGCCTCAAGCTCCGGGAAATCCACACCAATTTGACTATAAAAAGCATTTGGCATTTAAATCTGTTTATGGGCAAATGTATGCTGATGTATCCACAATACAAATAAGCCCGAAAAAAGAAAAAAGCATTTGGTATTATGCTGCAGATTTTCGAAATACCATTATCAAAAACCTTAAAGATTCCGGATTTAGAAACGAAGAGCTTAACGTAGCCGTAGCCTTAATTTTAGGGCAGCAACAGGACATTTCTCCGGAACTGATGAAAGATTATCAGTTTGCCGGTGCCGTGCATATCTTGTCAGTGTCGGGACTTCATGTAGGGTGCCTGATGCTTTTTATCGGGTTTCTTCTCAGTCCTTTACCCAAAACCAAAACAGGAAATATTCTAAGACTTGCCATTCTCTTGTCTTTCCTTTGGATTTTTGCTTTGATAGCCAACTTTTCACCATCGGTTACGCGTTCTGTGGTTATGTTCAGCTTTGTTGCCGTGGGGAAATATGCCCGGCGTAAAACCAACATTTACCATACGCTTTTGGTTTCTGTTTTTATGATACTGCTATTTGAACCCTCCTTTATCTTTGACGTAGGATTTCAGCTTAGTTATTGTGCCCTGTTTTTTATTGTATGGTTACAGCCACTGTTCAGTTCCTTGTGGCGACCTAAAAATAAAATCGGAAAGTATTTTTGGGACATACTTACCGTTTCGTTGGCAGCCCAGATGGGCACTTTCCCGCTAAGCCTTTATTATTTCCATCAATTTCCGGGACTATTCTTTATAACTAACCTTCTTATTCTTCCGTTATTGGGAATTATAATGGCTCTGGGCGTTTTTGTGATGTTATGGGCTTCTTTTAGCAGTGTACCGTCCTATCTTGTCAAATGCCTGGAATGGAGCCTTTATATCCTGAATAAGATAATTAGTAAGGTTGCTTCTTTTGAATCTTTCGTGTTTCAGGACATTCCTTTCAATTGGCAAATGCTGGTAACATGCTACCTGCTTTTGTTTACCACTGTTTTTTGGCTCAAAAAACCAAATTTCAAAAAACTTGCCTTTGCACTGGCGAGTATAATTTTGTTTCAACTGGCCTATCTGGGAAATAGATACTCTTCAAAAAACCATGAAGAACTGATAGTATTTAATGCCAAAAAGAATACGATTATTGCCCGGAAAAAAGGAGAGCAACTAACCGTTTTTAGCCATCAGGAATTATCGGAACAAACAATAAACTTCATCCTGAAACCTTATCTGGTTGGAAGTTTTAGCCGGATTGCTTCAACTGAAAAAATTGGGAATTTAATGTATTTCAATCAGAATAAAATTTTGGTCATTGACAGCCTTGGCGTTTTTCCTAAAAGCCAGCAGCCTGATATTATTATCCTGTCACAATCGCCAAAAATAAACCTTGAAAGGACTATACAAGATGCAAAGCCAAAAATGGTTATTGCAGATGCTTCCAATTACCGGACTGATGTGGAAAGATGGAAAACAACATGCGTAAAAGAAAAAATCCCTTTTCACTCAACTGTTGAAAAGGGATTTTATAGTTTATCTAAAAATGATTTAGACTTTAATTAGCGGTAAAAGCTGCTCAGGAGTATGGTATCCTACAATAGGGCTCTTTACTTCTCCTTTGCTGTCAAAAATATACATTGACGGATAACCTTGTACTTTCAGGAACATTGTAAAATCGTGAACTGCATTACGTCCTTTTCTGGTAGCATCGTATTTTGGGTTTGTATATTTTTTCCCTTTGTAATTCACTTCAGAATCGCCTTCTGCATTAAATTTCACTGCATAGTAGTTAGCATTGATATAATCTGCTACTTCTTTTGCCTGAAAAGTATTCTTATCTAACATTTTGCATGGTCCGCACCAATCTGTATATACGTCCATAAAAATTGGTTTTGCTTTTTTCTTCTGTGCTGCCAAAGCCTGGTCTAATGTCATCCATTTGACTTCCTGAGCCTGAACTGCGGCCATAGAGCCTACAGCTAAAAATAGTGCTAAAAGTAATTTTTTCATTTTTTTATAGTTTTTAAATATTGGATTCAAAAATAGTGCCGTTTTAAGCGACGTTATTCTCTTTCATAACCTTGTTCAACCATTTCAGCATCAATAGCAATACAATAGCCGCCGCCAAAACCAATCCAAAGTTAAGGAAGAAGAAGTTTTCTTTTTGTGGCATTTCTTCCCAAAGAGAAGATAACATTCCTGAAAGTTTGTTTCCAACAGAAATAGCCAGGAAGAACCCACCCATCATCAAGGCAGTAATCCTTGGAGGCGATAATTTAGATACCAAAGAAAGCCCCATTGGCGATAAACACAACTCACCTATCGTGATTACACCATAAGAAGCGATAAGCCACCAGGAGCTTGCTTTCATAGTCAGGTCGTTCGTTGCAAAAACAGCCCCTACCATTACCAAAGCTGATAAGGCAGTAATTACCAAACCGATAAAGATTTTTGTAGGTGTGCTCGGTTCTTTCTTTCTTCTTCTCAACCAGCTGAATACTCCTACCACCAATGGTGTCAAAACCACTACCCAGAACGGGTTGATAGACTGATAAAGTTCTGTTGAGTATAATTTTAAGTTTGTTCCTTTTGCCGGAATCTGGTCGCCAGGCAAAGTTGCAAAGTATTTTCTTGATTTTTCCAGCTGTCCTATTTCGCTTGAATATTTTCCTTTTGCAACAATTTCTTCTTTAGAAACTGCAGGCATTGCTGCTTCTTTAGCACGCATTTCTTCGATTGTCTTATCAAATGTAGCCTGGTCTGCAGAAACGATATCATTGTTTACAACCACCTGTGCCATTCCTAATTTGTCAGCCACGTTAGAAACCGCTGTTGGCATATTTCTGTCTGTATGGTCTTCAGCCCAAACTGTTAAAGCATCACCATTTTGGTGGAAGATAGCGAAGAATAAGATAACGCAGGTAAATACAGCCAAAAGAGCCTTAATTGCTCTGCTTTCTTTAGCTTCTGCTTTAAACGCCAAATAAATAAAGAATCCTATTACCGGAATACATCCAATGATGAAGGCATCATTCGTATCTGAACCCAGGAAGTTGCCTGGTATCATGTATCCGATTATACCAAAAATAAACATTGGAAGAACTGTCAATCCCAAGATTTTTCCTGTTGACATATCGCCTTCTTTTACCGGCTTAATTACGTCAACATGCTTTATGTGTTTTGTTCCGATTAAGAATACAACTACTCCAATCAACATTCCTACTCCGGCAGCAGCGAAAGCATGCCCCCATCCGTAGTTGATTCTCATGTAGGCTGCAACGAAATTACAGATAAATGCTCCTACGTTAATCCCCATGTAAAAGATGTTGTATCCGGCATCTTTTTTATCCTTCATATCATCACCACTGTAAAGGTTTCCTACAAGCGTAGAGATATTCGGTTTAAAGAATCCGTTTCCTAAAATAATACAGAATAACGCAACATAGAAAGTTGTTATACTATGGATTGACAGCAAAAAGTAACCTGCGGCCATCATCAATCCTCCCATGATGATTGACCTTCTGTATCCTAAAACTCTGTCAGCAAGCAATCCTCCAATAAAAGGAGTTAAGTACACCAGACCCAGATATGTTCCATAAATGTCGGATTTTTTAGCAGGGTCAAATCCCATACCTCCGTTGTTCCATCCGTCAAGCATGTAGAGGGAGAATATCCCGAGCATCAAATAATATCCAAATCTTTCCCACATTTCTGTGCCAAAGAGGTACCAAAGTCCTTTAGGGTGTGATCGCTTTACTGTTGTTTCCATTTATTATAGTTTAAGGTTAGTGTTATTATCTTACTCCGTGCATTAATTTTTTCAGCATAGGATTTAGTGCTACTACAATCAATCCTGCTACAATAGGAACTATCGTAAAAATCAGGAAGAACGTACTCATGTCATACTCTTTTGTAATGCCTTCAATCATTCCTCCCAGTGAACCTGCCAGTTTATTCCCGATTGCAATCGCAAGATACCACATCCCGAACATAAATGCAATCATTCTCGATGGCACCAGTTTACTCACATAGGAAAGGCCAACCGGCGACAGGCATAATTCTCCCCAGGTAAGGAAAAGATAGGCCAATATAAGCCAAATCATGCTTACTCTTACCGCACCTGCCTCAGCTCCGGAAGGAATAACTCTTGCTCCATAAGCCAAAATCGCAAATCCTAATCCCATGATGATTAGACCCAGTCCGTATTTTACGGCAGCACTTGGGTTGTATTTGCTGTCCCACCATTTAGAGAACATTGACGCAAAAGCAATAATAAAAAAGGAATTCAGAATGCTAAACCATGAAACAGTAACTTCTACCTGGTTTTCTTTTAGCTGAACCACTTCTGCTTTTATAATTTTCGAATCTTTTGTCGCATTCTTATAATCATTTCTGATTTTTGTTTCCAGATCTTTTGTCAGGTATACAAAATTTCCTATCTCATTATGCAATACTACTTTATCATTTACTTTCAATGCATCTTTACTTGAAATCGTAACCGTTTGGTCAACTACTACATCTGTTGGTTTTAAAACCGTAGTTTCTGTAACGGCATTGAAATCAAAAACGAGGTCTCCATTTTCATCAACCGCCTGTTTTTTCGTCTTTTTGTCTATCTGAGCGGTTTTGATAGCCTGGTATCTCAGTTCATAGGCTTTTGAATTATAATCATTATTCAACATCCAGACCACAATTCCCCAAACCCCCAAAAAGCTCAATGCCAAAACAATATTCGACGTAGCTATTTTTTTAGCCGTTTGTTTGAACAACAGAAATAATACCCATGAAACCAATGCAAGCGGTATAATGGTAAGAAGCGTGTTGATAATATTGAAAACAACAGCCTGATTCCCCATTAAGGTTCTGTCTGTAAAATCTCTGGCAAAAAGTACTAATGATGTTGCTCCCTGTTCAAAAGACAGCCAAAAGAAAACCGTAAAGAAAGCAAAAACAATTACGGCAATCATTCTGTCACGTACCACCTTTGTATAGCGTACAATTCTGGAAATTACCAAAAACAGAAACAGTACCAAACCGATAATCGTGATTACAAGCGCACCAGGCAAAACCTCTTTTGACACCAAAAATTCCTGTGGCAATAAGTGGATGTTTCCAATTTTTGAAGCCGGGTCATCAATTAAATACAGTAATCCAATTATAGAAGTTATAACAATCAGCACCTTGTCAAGCATTGTAAACGGATTGCGCTTGTCTTCCGGTTTTACTTCTGCTTTTGGTTCTGTCACATCAATTTGTCCGTTAGGTGAAATTGCTTCAACGACCTTATCTCTTTTAGGCACATCGCCAATGGTTCCAAATAAAGGTTTTGCCAACCAGAACTGCAAAGAACCAAGAAGCATAAAAATTCCGGCCAAACCAAAGCCCCAGCTCCATCCTACTTTTTCAGCAAGGTAACCGCAAAGCATCATTCCAAAGAAAGCCCCTGCATTTACTCCCATATAAAAAATAGTATAAGCCCCGTCTTTTTTCTCCGGCAGGTCTTTATACATTTCAGAAATAATTGAGGTCATGTTCGGCTTAAAGAAACCGGTACCAATTACCAGCAATCCCAATCCAAAATACATCGAGAATTCTGACTCCAGTGCCATGGAAGCATGTCCTAAAGTCATAATCAGCGCACCAATAACCACTGCCCAACGGTAGCCTGTAAATTTATCGGCAATAATTCCACCGGCAATCGGGGTCAAATATAAAAGTCCGGCATAGGTCCCGAATAAGGCTCCTGCATTCTCTGAAGTCCATTCCCAGCCCGGATTAGTACCGATAGCCGCCATGGTCAGGAAGTTAATTAACAAAACTCTCATTCCGTAGAAAGAGAATCGTTCCCACATTTCGGTAAAAAACAATACAAATAACCCTGATGGATGGCCTAAAACTTTTGATTTGAAAAAATCGTTGTTAGTGGATGTGATTTCTGACATTTATTAATTTTTATTCTATTATTCTTAAGCAACCTTAGCGTCTGCCATTAATTTTTTCAATAGCGGGGATATCAATAGCAGGACAATTCCAGCTCCTACAGCCACATAACCGATACTTGCATAACCATTCGTATATTGAACCAATTTATCAACATTGGTTGGGTTCTCTATAGAAGTATCTACTTTAGCCAAAGCCGAACCGATTAATCCTGCACCATATTGACCGTATGCACTTGCCAAAAACCATGTTCCCATCATAACACCGTGCAATCTGCCCGGAGTTAATTTTGTTATCATTGACAAACCAATTGGAGAAAGGCAAAGCTCTCCCAATGTTATTACAAGATAGGCTCCTACAAACATCCAAAGCGGAGTTAGTCCTGTTGGGGTAGCAAAAAACTTGCTCGCAAAAAACACTAAAAATCCTAATCCTAAGAATACAAATCCCAATCCGAATTTGACAACTGTATTGGGTTCCGCTTTTTTCTTGCTAAGGAAAATCCAGAACATCCCTATAATTGGTGCAATCAAAACAACCCAAAGTGCATTAACCGAGTTGTTAACCTGCGTCATGTTGAAACCTTTGTTGTCGACATTACCATTGGCAAAAAAGTTTAATGAGCCACCGCCCTGCTCAAAGAATGACCAGAACAAAACAGAGAATAAAATCAAAATGATGGCTACAGCCATTTTTCCAAATTCTTCTTTGGTTACATCAAATAGAGTCTTGATTAAGTAGAGCAGAATCAGAACGGCAATGGTAATCATAAACACATCACTGAACTGCACTAAATTTGGAGCAGTTGTTCCATCGGCTTTTACTATTTCTCCGAGCATAAAAGTCAAATCCACATCAAAAGGGAAATATACCAGCACAAAGAAGAAAGGTATAAATAACAGGGAACCTATGTAAACCAAAAGATTTTTACTGATGCCAAACTTTTTTTCCTGTAATTTTTCCGGTTCAGGCGGTAAACCGATTGGACCTAATGATTTTTGCGTGAAAACAAACAAAATCAGTCCGCAAATCATACAAACTCCCGCCAATGCAAAACCTAGAGACCAGCTTACAGAAGTACCTATGTAAGCAATGGTCAAACCGCTTAATAATGCCCCAATATTGATTCCTGAATAGAACAATGAAAACCCTGCATCTCTTCGGGAGTCGTCTTTCCTGTATAGCGAACCGACCATTGTGGATATGTTGGGTTTGAAGAAACCATTCCCGACAATCAGAATACTAATTCCTAAATAAAAAGGAAATGCACCCGGAACAGCCATAATAAAAGTTCCGATTGCCATCAATATACCACCCCAGAAAACTGATTTTCTAAATCCAAAAATTTTGTCGGCAAACAATCCTCCAACAAATGCCATTGCATAGATAAAAGCCTGGATTAGTCCGTATTGCTTGTTCGATTTGCTTTCCGCATCATCTTTAACCTTTTGCTGGGAAGTTTCTATGTAGTATCTGGGATGACTTTTGTCTAAGACTTCTTTGTTCTTTTCCAGAAACTCGGTTTTCTTCGCTTCTAATTCTGCAGGAGCGAGAGGCTTATAATCTGCTGAAAGTACCAGATGGGAAATATACAACGCCAAAAGCGCCCTCATTCCGTAAAACGTAAACCGCTCCCACATTTCTACTAAAAACAGATACCATAATTGTTTTGGATATTTTCCTTTGAAATTTTGAATTTCTTCTAATGTAGGGGTTGTTGTATTCATCTGAGTACTATAAGTTATCTTTAATAAAGTTTGTCATTTTTGTATAGAGTTGTAATCTGGTTTTTCCACCATAAATTCCATGGTTTTTATCCGGGTAGATTGCCCAATCAAATTGCTTGTTGGCCTGAACCAAGGCTTCAATCATCAGCATCGTATTTTGTACGTGAACATTGTCATCTGCCGTTCCGTGTACTAACAGGTATTTTCCTTTCAATTTGCCAACATGGTTGATTGGAGAGTTTTCGTCATATCCGGAAGCATTTTCCTGTGGAGTCTGCATGTATCGTTCCGTGTAGACTGAATCATAAAAACGCCAGTTGGTTACCGGAGCAACAGCTATTGCCATTTTGAAAACATCATTTCCTTTCAATATGCAGTTGGATGACATAAAGCCTCCGTAGCTCCAACCCCAGATTCCTATTCTGCTGCTGTCGACATAATTGTATTTCCCAATCACTTTTGCCGCATCAATCTGGTCTTCTACTTCAAATTTCCCCAATTCTTTATAGGTTACTTTTTTGAAATCGGCTCCTTTGTAACCGGTTCCTCTTCCGTCAACACAAGCCACGATATAGCCTTGCTGCGCAAGCATCATATACCAAAAATCATTTGTGTTGAGCCAGCTGTTCTTAACTTCCTGTGAACCCGGGCCGGAATATTGAAACATTAAAACCGGATATTTTTTAGAAGCATCAAAATCTTTCGGTTTAATCATCCAGGCATTTAGCTTATGCCCTTTTTCTGTAGTCAGCTCAAAAAATTCTTTTGACGGCAGATTATACCCCTGCAATTTTGAAAGCAGCTTTTCATTCTTTTTGATTGATTGTACTTCCTTACCGGTTTTGGCATCATTTAACGAATATTGCGCCGGAGTCGATACGTTTGAAAAAGTGTTGATATAAAACTGGAAGTTCGGGCTGAAAGTAGCCGAATTGGTTCCGGTTGCAGAAGAAAGTCTTTTCTTGTCTTTTCCGTTAAGTTTGATTGAATAGATGTCCCTGTTAATAGAACCGTTTTCTACAGACTGGTAAAAAATAGTTCCAGTTTTTTCGTCAAGACCATAGTAGGCTGTAACTTCCCAGGCACCTTTGGTGATTTGGTTTTTCAGCTTTCCTGACTTGTCATAATGATAGATGTGGTTGTAGCCGTCTTTTTCACTGGTCCATATAAAGCTGTTATCTTTTAGGAAAGTCAGGTTGTCTGTAATATCCACATAGGCTTTATCTTTTTCATTCAGAACCACTTTTGTTGCACCGGTAGTTCCGTCTACAAAAAGCAAATCCAGATTGTTCTGATGTCTGTTGATAACCTGGGCGCTAAGGACGTTTGCTTCGTTTGTCCATTTGATTCTCGGAATATAAAAATCGTTATAATTACCTAAGTTAATCTGTTTGGAAGCATTGGCTTTCAGGTCATATACATGCAGAGAAGCCAAAGCATTTTTTTCTCCGGCTTTTGGATATTTAAAAACCTGTTGTGTTGGATAAAGTCCGCCGCTGTATAAATCCATCGAAAATTCAGGCACTTCGGTCTCATCAAAACGGATAAAAGCAATCTTATCGCTTGCCGCATTCCAGTCATAGGCCCTTACAAAAGAAAATTCTTCTTCATAAACCCAGTCGGTTATACCATTGATGATGGCATTTTTCCTTCCGTCGGTTGTAATTTGTTTGGTCGTTTTTGATTGCAGGTTGTAGACATATAAATTATTGTCTTTGGCGTAGGCAATCTGATTTCCATCAGGAGAAAAGGTAGGTTCCTGTATTTTAAAGTCAAACAATTTCGTCAATTGTTTGGTTTGGATATCATATAAATAATAGTCTGCTACAAAAGAGTGGCGGAAAATCTGCTCCGATTTGCAGGCAATCAACATTTTATTTTCCTGAGAATTGAAAATATAGCTGTCAATCATCGGTAGGTCTTTGTGATTTTTAGTATCAATCAGCGTTGCAACCTTTTTCAGCGTTGCATAATCGTACAAATCAATCTGCATGCTCCTTGACGGCCTGTCAAAATTTAATACAGTATATTGGTTGGTATTTTTTAAGGATTGTAATTCGTCCATTCCTTCGGCCCTAAAAGCACCTCCCCATATTTCTTCGAGAGTGATTTTTTGTTGGCCAAAAACCGACATGCCGATAAAAAAAAGCAATGCGGCAATCTTTCGTGAATTCATCATATTTTGCTAAGGTAAAAAAACTGTCAATTTTAGTGAAAAAATCGGAATAAACCTTGATTTTTTGTGTTAAATGCAATTTTTGTAATTTTGATTAATCTCTAAATTTCAAATGTTTCCGATATAAAACTTATAAAAAATTTTCTATCAGCCAGTTTCTATTGTTATTTTACCATTATGTTTGAACAAATCCCGCCTCGAATGAAAAATTATTTATTGTATTTTTTACTGATTTCCTTTACAATCAATGCACAAAACCTGAAGGATTGTTCAGAATGTTCGTCCGAAATAATCCGGGAAAGCAGTATACAAAATCTAAATGTACCTGCCTTGAAACTTTTGAAAAATGAAATGTACGCAAGAAAAGGTTATACTTTTTCCAATGAAGAATATACCCGACATTTCAAACAATTTTCATGGTATAAACCTTCTGCCAATAATAACACTATAGTATTTTCTGACATTGAACAAAAAAACATTGCTGTTCTGGCCCAAAAAATCAACGAGATTTCACAACCCGGTTCCAAAAACGAACCGAATAGCAAACACAAAACTCTGACCCAGGAGAAAATAAATGAAATCTTTACCCATGAAAAAAAGAAAGAATTAGGAATTAATTTTTCAATTTGGAAGGTTTACGATTATCAGGACAAAACCGGAAAATATTATCTGGTTCTGACCGAAGACAAAATGAATACATCAAAAGAAGGCAATTTTAATAATGCCGTTAAAGCGTTTAACTTTAAGATAGAAAATAATGTCTGGACCAAAACTTTTGAAACCAATGACTCCAAAAAAGACGGGGAAGACAGCATCTGGTTTTGGACAAAATATATTTATGTAGAAGATTTTGACCTAGACGGAATTATTGAACCTATACTTTTTTATGGAACAAATGGCCTCAATGGCTACGACGACGGAAGAATCAAAATACTGACCTATTATAAAGGTAAAAAAATCGGAATCCGTATACAGAACGGAGTATTGGATGACGAACGGAATTTTAGCATCGATGCTGATTTTTACAACCTGCCTAAAAGCATACAGGACACCGTTGTTGCCCAAATGAACAAAATGGTTGAAAACGGCCATTCTATACTGCCGTACGGCTGGCAGAAAAAAATGGCAAAAAAGATGACCTTTATTAAGGAGTAATTGACCTGTGGCAATTTCGTTTTTGCGGCTCTGCGTCTTTGCGAACAACTATTTCACGCAAAGACGCAGAGCCGCAAACCCAACGTATTAGAAATATTTCGGTGCAAAGTTTCAAACACCTTTCATAAAATCATACTTTAAACAGTTAAAAAGAACTGTCTGAAACAGTATCTTTGCAGTACTATTTAAAGACATAACTGTTAGATAATGAACAAAACCATTTCGGGATTTTCAAAACTATCCAAAGAGGAAAAAATAAGCTGGATTGCCGAAAACTATTTTTCAAATCCGGAAGAAGCTACAGCAATTATAAAAAATTACTGGAATTCTGACACCAGGCTTCAAAAACTGCATGATGATTTTATAGAAAATACGATTACCAACTTTTACCTGCCTTTGGGAATTGCTCCTAATTTTCTAATCAACGGAAAATTTTATACTGTTCCTATGGCAATTGAAGAAAGTTCTGTTGTGGCGGCAGCAGCCAAAGCAGCAAAATTCTGGTCGGAAAGAGGCGGATTTAAAGCTACTGTCATCAATACCGAAAAAATAGGCCAGGTTCATTTTCTTTACAAAGGTGATGCTTCAAAACTGGAAAAGTTTTTTACAGAAATCAAAAATCGTTTTTTTGAAGAAACAGAAAGCATTACCAAAAATATGCAGAAACGTGGTGGCGGTATCCTGGATATTGTGCTCAAAGATAAAACAGACCTGCTTCCTGATTATTTCCAACTCCACGCGACTTTTGAGACCAAAGACTCGATGGGAGCGAATTTTATAAATTCCTGCCTGGAACAGTTTGCCAAGACTTTAAAAAATGAAGCCCAATCGTCCGGGATTTTTTCTGAAGAGGAAAAAAATATACAGATTGTCATGAGCATACTGTCGAACTACGTTCCAAACTGTATTGTCCGTGCCGAAGTATCCTGCAAGGTAGAAGACTTGAAAGAAAAGAATAGCAATCCGGGAGATTTTGCAGAAAAATTTGTTCGGGCCGTACAAATAGCAGAAGTCGAGCCTTATCGTGCCGTTACCCACAACAAAGGAATCATGAACGGAATTGATGCTGTGGTATTGGCTACCGGAAACGATTTCCGTGCCATAGAAGCCGGAGTACATGCCTATGCTTCCAAATCAGGCCGCTATCAAAGTCTTTCGCATGCTAAAATTGAAAACGGCATTTTTCATTTCTGGCTGGAAGTGCCTCTTGCTTTAGGTACTGTGGGCGGATTGACCTCTTTGCATCCTCTGGTAAAACTGGCTTTGGAAATGCTTGAAAAACCTTCTGCACAAGAACTGATGCAGATTGTAGCTGTTGTTGGACTGGCCCAAAATTTTGCCGCATTGCGTTCACTGACAACAACAGGAATTCAGGAAGGGCATATGAAAATGCACCTTGGCAACATTATCAATCAACTGGAAGCTACAGACGAAGAAAGAGTTAAGATTGTGAAACATTTTGAGCACCATCCTGTTTCTCATGTGGCTGTTGTGGAATATGTAAATGATTTGAGAAAAGTTAAATCCTAAATACTCTTGAAAAAGACATTCTATAGCAACGGAAAACTTCTTATCACCGGAGAATATGTCGTATTGGACGGTGCCAGGGCTTTGGCCCTACCGACTAAATTTGGACAGAATCTGACCATTAAAAACGGCAAAAACAATCAAATGGATTGGAAAAGCTTTGATAAGGATGGAAGTATTTGGTTTGAAGACAACATTACTTTTGAAAGCATCATCAAAAAAGAATCTTTCAGTTCTGACAAAATCAAAACTACGCTGATTGAAATTTTGCACGAGGCTTATCTATTGAATCCGGAATTTATTGAAGCATCCGAAGGCTATACCATTACCACCGAACTTACTTTCCCGAAACTTTGGGGACTTGGGACTTCTTCTACCCTGATTAATAATATTGCCCAGTGGCTCGATATTGATGCTTTTGAACTGCTTCGCAAAAGTTTTGGAGGAAGCGGCTATGATATTGCGTGTGCTCAAAAAGACACTCCTATTCTGTATTGGCTGCAGGACGACAGGCCCCGAATTGAAGAAACCGTTTTCAATCCGGATTTTACCCGCAACATGTATTTCGTTTACTTAAACCGAAAGCAAAGCAGCAAAGCAGCCATTGCTTCCTATTATAACAAGCAAAATAATATTGCTGAAGTATCCCGAAAAATAGACCAGATTACCGAAGCTCTTCTTAAAGCCGAAGACTTAAAGACATTTGCCTATCTGATTGAAAAGCATGAAATGATTCTAAGTGATGTTCTGGAAATGCAAACCATACAGGAAACTTATTTCAGTGATTTTAAAGGCGTAGTCAAAAGCCTTGGTGCCTGGGGAGGTGATTTTGTACTGGCGCTTTCTAAAAATGACCCTACCGATTATTTTAAAGAGAAAGGATTTCCTACTATTCTTACTTATGACGAAATGATTTTAAAATAAAAAATCCCGACTTTTAGTCGGGATTTTTTTATCTCTATCTATTAGAATCCGAAATCTAATCGGTTATCTTTGATTTTAGCCTTATCTTTTAAAGCCGGGATAATTCTTCCAAGTGAAGCTCCGCTCATAGCTTTAAGTCTGGCAGTGTAAGTATCGTAGTTTTTAATTGCAGGTGCTTTCACTACACTCTTTGTTTGCAATTTGAAAACTCCTGCTCTACCTTCAATCAGGTCAGAAACTTTGTTTGGTGCAGTTGCAAAAGCAGTACCTACAACTTTTGGTTCCGCTCCGAATCCTAAAAGGTTTGGATTTTGCAATGTAAGGTCTGTAGCGTTTGCAACAGAAACTTTTGCCGCTTTTGCTGCTTCTTCCAAAGTAGCACCTTTCATGATTTGCTTTATCTTTTCTGTCTTCTTCTGATTCTTCAGGATTGGCTCAACGATTGGTTTTGCATCAGAGATAGCCATCAATCCTTCTTTGTTAATCTTTTTTAGTTTCACGATTAGGTTTCCGTTTGGAACGTTGAAACGTTTAACATCTCCTTCAGAAGTTTCTTTATTGTAGGCCCATCTTACTACCTGTCTTTGGTTTGTAAAGCTTCCAAAGTTTTCATCAAGTGCTTTTACATTAGCCGAAGCTACTGTCAATCCAAGAGATTTAACTACTGTAGCAAAATCTTTGTCTTTAGCTTCCATTTCAATTTTGGTTGCTTTTTTGAAGATATCATCACTGGTTGCTTCAGATGGCTCGATTCTTTGTGCAATTGTTGCCAAACGAACAGCATCACGCTTATCAATTACTTTAACAATGTGGAAACCAAATTCTGTTTCAACAAGACCTACTTTTCCGATTGGGCTGTTGAATACGAAATCGTTGAAAGGTTTAACCATTTGCCCAGGAACGATGTTGTCATATTCTCCTCTGGTTTGAAGAGAACCCTGGTCATCAGAATTAGTTGCAACCAATGATTCCAAAATAGCCGGATTAGCCTGGATTTGTTTGAATAGGTCATCCGCTTTCGCTTTTGCTTCTTCTTTTGTTCTTGTTATCGCCGGATTAGGAATTTTGCTTCCTGCATAGCTCACCAAAATATGGCTTGCTTTAGCGCTGGCTCCAGCTTTTTTGCCTAATGATTTGCTTATAGCATAGTATCCGTTATAGATGTATGGTCCAAAAACTTCACCTGTTGGCAGGTTGTATAACTGGTCTGCGAATTGTGCCGGCAGGTTGTTTTTAGTTACATAAGTTGAATCGTATTTCACATCTGAATTTGCATCAACAAATTCCTGGTTGTTTGTAATGTCTTTGAAACCTTTGATGGTATCATTCTTACCTGTAGTTTCATTGAAAACAACTCTAGGAGAAAGCAAAGCAGTAATGTTTTTCTTCACTTCTTCTTCGTCTTCCTTAGAAGGTTTGTCATCAATTACAACAAATTGCAATTCGCGCGTTTCATCAGCTTTGAACTTTTTCTCGTTCTTTCTCATGTAAGCAACGATTTCGTCATTAGAAACCGGAACTTCGCTGTCTTTTATGTTTGAGAATGGGAAAGCAACATAATCAAAAGTTACTTTATCAGACTCCATCTCATATTGTAATTTTCCTTCAGCTTCTGTAGTTATCAAACCTGCTTTTAGCATAGTGCTGTAGATTTGATATTTTGCATTAATAGCCGCCTGAGTTTCTCTTTCTCTCAATTGAGTTGTCAATTCCGGATTAGACTGGAAAAACTCTTTGTATTTTTGATAATCAAACTGGCCTGCTGCGTTTTGGAATTGTGGGTTTTGCCCTATATCCTGACTTTGTTTAAGGACATCCAGGATTTGGCTTTCACCTACTCTGATTCCTAATTTCTCAAACTGCTCTGTCAGCAAAGCTAAAGAAACTTCCTGTTCCCATACCTGATTTGCTGCTTGAGACGATGAGATTCCCTGACCGCCTTTTTCAACTGCATCGACTTTACTTCTAAAATCTTCAAATGAAATATCTTCTCCGTTGATACTTCCAACGTATTTTGAAGTCTGCTTGAAACCACCGCTGTTGATAAGGTCACCAACAACAAATGCTAGTAAGCAAAAACCAATAACAAATATAAGAAGTAATGATCGTTGTCTAATTTTTGATAAAACTGCCATTTTTTATTGTTAATTTTTAAATTCAGAGGGCGAAAATACAATTATCTATTTAATAATAAAAGGAGTAAACCCATATTTTCCGAGAAAGATGAAGTTTTTTTTGAATGACCCGTAAAAGATCCGCAAAAAGTAAGGAAAACAGGGAAATAAATGTTATTTATTTTTGTTTTGGTTTTCATATTTCTTTGCAAATCTCCTGCGAAAGAAAAACATAAAAAGCGCAATTGCTGCAAAGAAAAAACTCAGCCAGGGACTTCTTTCGGCTGAATTAAGTTGTACAAAACCATCAACTGCAAAAAGAATTGCCGCAATAAGATAGAAATACTGAATGTATTTTAGGTAAACCATTATATTTGTTTTGAAGTTTAAAATTCGTCTGCCTGTCCTTCACCAAAAAACACCTGACCGTTGATATCTTTAAAATCACGGCTGGCATCAAATCCTTTCGTATAGAATTCATTGCCAGGCCCTAAAGTAAGCTTGCATTTCTTTTCCGTAAAGAACCATTCCCTTTTCTGGTCATAATACAACTGGGTAGTTTCCAGTATTTTACCGTCTTCAGAAGTAATTTTTACATTTCCCTGCAAGTCGATAATATCGGTTCCTTTGTAGGTTATGGCATAATCTGAAGAAACATAGCTTTTTTTACCGTTATTGTCATATAACGTCACATCAACTCCTTTAGGAAATTCAGTATAAGGGAATGATGCATTTGAAAAATCCAGCATTTTCGGACTGACCAATATTGCCTTTACTTTGCCGGAATCTGTATATTTCAAATTGATGGTATCTGCTTCGCCAACAGGCGTAAAAGCAGAAACATTGATTTTCTGGACACCTTTGAAATTGCTTTCACAAGAAAACAAAAAACCGGCCAGTAACACAAACACAGCTGGGAATACTATCTTGCTCTTGGAAATCATATTATAATTTTGGAATGCTTACTGATTCGCCAATCCAACATTTGAATGAAATCTGCTCTCCTGCTTTTCTTTTAGCTTGGGAAATTTCCTGTTTGGATGGTGCTTTCTTGGTAAAATCGGCCGCAAGCTGATCGGCAGTCTTTTTCATTGACGGGTCAACTGTTCCTGCTTTTTTTGCTATTTCTGCCGCCAGCCAGAACAGTGCCTTACTTTCAAAAGCATTATTGCTTTCGCAGTCTCTGGTACTGTAGCTGTAAAGTTGGGAAATAAAAATATAGGATTTTCCAAAGTTCGGTTTTATCTCCAATGCCTTTTTTGCAAATTCTCTGGCTTTTTCCTTTTCAGGATAGCCATAAGTAGTTGCTATCAGATAGTAAAGTTCTGCTTTTTTGTTGACATCTGTCTGTAATTCTGCCGACTTGGTAAAGTATTCAATTGTTTGTGGTGTGTTTCTGGCATTTCTGGCAATCATACCCATAGCATAGGCTGATTTTGCGGTAGGACTTAACGCATAAAGTTTTTCGGTAACCTTTACAAAGAAATCCGATTTACATTTTTTAGCATCCAACCTGTCAGAAGCTCTCTCCAACCACAATGCATTTTCAGAATTTTTATCAAAATTTTTCTGGTAGAACGAAAGCAACACTTCGCAATTGGCCTGCTTATCTATTCCAGCATTTACATTTTCAGCCACAATCGTCAATTCACTAATACTTAATTTCGATTGCTGCAGGCTGTTTTGTTCTTCTGCCGTTAATTTTGCCGTTTGCGACTTTAACGTCAGGTTGTCTTTAATCTGATTTGATTTTTTTAATTCAACCTGCACTTTTTCAGCTATCTGGTCCAGTTTTGCCAAAAGCTGGTCTGATGTAAGCTCAATTTCTTTTTTCCCGTATTGAGACACGAGCAATTCCGAATAAATATTTAGAACCTCAGGATTGGTAAATTCGGAATTGTCTAACTGGAAAGCCTTGTCCAGAAAAGTAAAAATCTCACGCGAGTCACCGGATTTGTTCTCATAAAGCAGAAGAGCTTTATTAATTCTGTTTCCTCTTTTATTATTCGGGAAAACTTTGTCGTGTTCGTCATATAAATTTAAAAGTTCCGTAATCAACGGACTTTTTTCTTCAGCCGTATTGGCCTGGTCAACTTTCTGACTCAATATTTTTTCACCTAAGAGGTAGATGGTTTCACTTTCTGTAGGACACTGTTGTTTTAATTCCTTCCAGCGGTTGTAAATTGTCTGGTCATAGCTATTTTCCCGAATAAATTCTTCAAATGCAATAAGTTTGTTCTTACATTCCGGATTTTGTGCTTTTGCTGCAAAATTAAAACCCAGAACGGCAAAAATCAATACTGCCAATCTGCTACCAAACAAGTTTTTTTTATTCATACTTTCTTTTTACAAACCATCTATCATTTAAAGATAAGCTTAAAAATATATTGGCGTAGGTATCTTTGACAAGACCTGCATGGGTCGTTCCTTTTCTTCCGTATTCAAAGCCAATATTCAGGTTTGAGATTGTTCCGCCTACAGGCAATCCTAATCCCATTGTCATTCCATAGTCCTTGATTGAAGTATCACCTACAACCAATCCTGTATTTTCATATTTAAAACCTGCTCTGTAAGTAACCCTATTCCAGTAGCTGGTGAAAGAATCATAATCCGGAACAAAATAACCTCCCAAGCTGTATCTTGTGGCATTTTCATAGCTAACATTGGTAATGTCGTTATACCTGTTCCCAAATTTGCTGCTTTCCTGAAGTGTTACTTCGGCTCCAACAAACCATTCTCCTTTTTTTCCTAATCCAAGTCCAAAAGCAAATTTGCTTGGCAATTTCAAATCAGAATCGGCCACTTCAATTTCTTTTTCTTCTACCACGATTTCAGATTGGCTGCTTCCTACCAATGTAGCAATCTTTCTTTCATTTTCTGATTTCAGATTGGCCTGAGGACTATACGTCACACTGGAAACAAAATCCAATTTTTTAATTTTTGTCGTAAACACCAATCCGGTATTAAAAGAAACACCGCTCAGGTCAGACACATTCATTTCTCTTGTACCATATTGCACATCCTGTGAAAGAAGGCTTTTGGTTTCAATACTTCCAAAGTTATAGCTAAAATCCGCACCCAGACTTAACTTGGATGTTATCTGATATCCTGCCCCAAGAAATACTTTATTCATTCCACCTTTTCCGCTGTATGACCTGTCAGGAACTCCTTCAACATCAGAAAATGAGTTTATTTTATATCCAACAGAAGTGTAAGGCATCAAACCAAATCCTACTCCTAATTTTCCTGCCGGAAATGCAACAGCCAGATAATCAATTGTGGTTCTTTGTGCTTTTGCTGTAGCTTCTCTTGTTTTCAGGTTGCTAACGCTAAAGCTTCCTCCGGCAGTAAAGCTTGTCAATTTCAAAGACGCAAATGTTGCCGGGTTCTGCAAATTCATGTGGATACTGTCTGGCAGGATACTCAAGCCTCCCATCGACCTGTTTTCGGTTGTACCCTTAAATCGTGCATCTCCAATTCCATAAAACGAATAAGGCGACGCCGATCCTTCTTGTGCTACAGACGCTAATGAAAAAAGTAAACCCAGGCTTACTATAATTTTTTTAATCATTTTTGATTTTGTATTGAAATAAATGGCTCAAGCTCTCCAAAAGGAAATTTGAATTGGCAAATATGGTATTTTTTAATCGTTTAGCCAAAAAATCTCCGTCACCGCCCGTTAAAATTATCGTAAATTTTGAATAATGCTGTTTATAGTCATTTATAAAACCGTCTATTTCATTAACGGCTCCATTTACAACCCCGGAATGTATGGATTGGCTGGTCGAATTTCCAATGATACTTTTAGGGCTGTCCAACTCTAATAACGGAAGCCTGGCCGTAAAATTATGCAGCGCTTCATAGCGCAAGCGCAAACCAGGAGAAATCGCTCCGCCAAGGTAGTTGTCATTTTCATCTACAAAATCATAAGTGATACAGGTTCCGGCATCAATCACCAGCCTGTTTTGCTTTGGAAATTGCAGTACCGCTCCGGCAGCCAGGACCATTCTGTCCATGCCAAGCGTTTTTGGGGTTTCGTATAAATTAACAAACGGGAAACTATCTTCATGGGATATAAAATGAACTTTCAGCCTTTCTCCAAAGTCCAAAAAATCATTTTTGTCCAGACTTCCAACCGAAGCAACAACCAAAAAGGCTGTTTTTGGAAAATCTTTTAAAATTTTTTCAATATTTTTTTTAAAATCTTTTTTGAGAAAAATAAAATGCCCCAAAAGACTATCATTCTCAAAGACAGCACCTTTAATTCGAGTATTGCCAACATCAATTGCTAAAAGCATATCCTTTTGTTTGTTTTTGCGAAGTTACGAATTGATTTTTTTTAAAAATTGTTTTGGATAAATTAAAAATCGTTCTATATTTGCACCCGCATTAGCAACGGTACCTTAGCTCAGTTGGTAGAGCAATGGACTGAAAATCCATGTGTCCCTGGTTCGATTCCTGGAGGTACCACAGAAAGCCTAAACATCAATTTGTTTAGGCTTTTTTTATTGCTATAATTTTCTACATCTTTTATTTTAATCTTTGATGATTATCTGGAAATATATACCACAACGATAAAGAGACTCAAAATTCACTTTAATATTTTTTTTTATCTGCAAAATACGCAGACTTAACCTCTCAAAGCCTTTGCTCCTTAGTAACCTTTGACTAGAAGCAATCGCATCGCAAGCAAAATTTTTTTTGTATTTATTTTACTTTTTTACTGCAACCCTTTTACTTTTTTCACTCTTATCATAAAATTAAAGTATATTAACTCCAATTTATTTTACTTATGAAAAAGATTTTACTTTCTCTGATTCTATTTACCGGGTTGTTGCAAATTTCCTGTAGTGAGGATTCGGTTGTGGATTCGTCAAATGTGCCAACTAATAACTCTGTTGATGTTTATGTTGCCGGTCAGAAAAACAGCCAGGCTTGTTACTGGAAAAACAACCAGCTTGTGTTATTGAATTCCGGCGGAATCAATGCTCCTACTGCCAACAAGATTATGGTAGTAAATAACGATGTATATGTTCTTGGAATTGGTGTTGGAACTACAACTACGGAAACATTTCCTATGTTCTGGAAAAATGGCGTTTTGACTAATTTAAAAACAAGCCTTAGTTCTGCAGATGATGAAGTTGTGACTGTTACTGATTTTGAAGTGGTTGGCAATGATGTTTATTTTGTGGGTTATACGAAAAGAAGGGTCATAACTTTTGAAGATTACAGTCTTGTTTATTGGAAAAACGGCATTAAGACCACAGTACACAATTATGGCGGTTATGTTCAGAACTATTCAAAAATAAAAGTCGTAAACAATACTGTTTATATAACCGGCACTAATAATCGCGATTCAAGTATTAATGGCTATTATGTAAACACTGTTTTTAACGAGATTCCATTTTCTACACTTAATGGCCTGGCTGTAAACAATAACGAAGTATATACTTATGGAACGGCAAATAATGGTGGTTATTATAAAAATATAACTACCGGTTCAGAAACCTCTTTTCCTGCCGTAGCTACAGTTACCTCTATCCTTTTTGACAATAACAATCTGTATCTTACAGATGTAGCCAGCATCTATAAAAATGGGACTATGTTTGATGCGGGGCAACCTCAGTTGGGCGGAATTATGGATTTTAAGATTTTAAATAATAATACTTACAAAATTACTCAGGAAGGTGTTGCTCCCGGATATATTAGCCACCTGACGATAAACGGGGTTGAGGCAGCACAAATACCCGATTCTGAAGGCACATTTTTATCGCTTTTTGTAGTCCAAAACTAAATTATGAATAGCATTAACTGGCATGAAATTTACACGAAGACATCCCCAAAACTCTTGGGGATTTGTCGCAGATATATAAAAGATATCGCGACTGCTGAGGATATTGTTCAGGATTCTTTTATTGTAGCCATGCAAAAAGAAGAAACTTTAAAAGATAAAAGTGCTTTGCAGGGCTGGTTAAGCCGGATTGTGATAAATATGGCTATCCATCATTTAAAAGAGGTAAAAAAAATAAACTTTTCAACGCAACAAGATTATGAAATTGTTGATTCAACTACTGTCATGAATACCATTGCAATAGACGCCAAAAGCTTGCTCCTATCTGCCGATTTGGAAAGGGATGATATATTAGAGGCGATAGACCGTTTGCCGGAACACCATAAATCTGTTTTTAATATGTATGTTATTGACCGGTTTTCTCACAGCGAAATTGGTAAAATACTCCATATTTCAACAGGCACTTCAAAATCGCATCTGTCGAGGGCCCGAAAAGCAATCCAGCTTTTTCTATTGGAAAGAATAAAAGAAAAACCTGTTGATGAAAAGAAGAAACGCCGTATTGCTTTCCTGATTTTTTTAGGTTTTGGAAATCAGATGTTCGCTAATTTCTGCAAAAAACAATTCCAGGATTTTGAAATAGAACCATTAGAAACTTTTGAACCGGTTACAAATAAGGGAGCTTTTCCAAGCCAGTTTATTGGCCTGGCTAAAATAAATCCTGTCCCAAAATTTATGACGATAGGCATTTGTTTCTTAGGTGTATTGGGAGTTGCTTTTTATGCCTGTTTTTTTGAGGTAAAAGATATTCCACAAAAACATCCTAAGCCTGATTTGGAGTCTGTTGATATTCCTGAAAACCAATTGCCCGTAGCTGTTGAAGATACTGCAAAAAGTGAAGAACCAACCGCAGAACCAAAGAGTATCAAAACTCATTTTAGCCAGGAAAAAGCAACCGTTACCAATAAAAATTCTCAAAAAACAACAGAAGAAGCAAATAGTATTGTTACTAAAGATTCTGTAAAAAATGAGCCTCAGAAAGTGGTTATCATCAAAAGACAAATTGTAAAAAAAGATACCGTTTATGTTTCAGAATAAAATTCTACTCTTTTTTTTAGCCTTTACGACCTATACTTTTTCACAAGAGAAGAAAGTAGATACTATTTATGTTTATGAGGAGATTATTATTCATGATACTGTTTTTATCGAAAAACCTTTAAAAATAGACAAGGCCATTTTTACAGAAACCGATAAAAAAGACCTGTTGGAACTGACCCAAAACGGAAAGAAAATCACCGTTGATACGCTTATCATTAAGAGCAAAAAAAGGGTTGCAAAAAACGAAAAAAGTTGGTTTTTTGGAGGCCGATTACATCTCGGTTTGGCCAGCAACAGCCTGTTCAAGGAAGTTAATGCTCCCAGTCCTATAGGATTGGGTTTGGGCTTTTGGACCCGAAAGGAACTATTCCAATCCAGGTTTTCTTTGGGTATTGGAATTGATGCCTTTTATTGGATGAGTCCGTTTTCGTTTAATGCTTCCAAAAAAGACAGCCGCCTTAATGGCTACTATTTCACACAAAACAATGAGCCCAAGTTGTTTCAATCTCTTGAGAGCAAACATTTTCAATTGCAAATCCCGGTTCAATTGTACTATAAAATAAATAAGTTTATGCCTTCCGTTGGCGGGTTTGTCAGCACCAGCAGTTATAAGTCACAATTTTTAGGTTCGTCCGGCAGATTGCCCCGAACTTTAGACGAAACACAAACATTTAGAGCCGAGGCTTTACAAATAGGCTACCTGGCCGAAGTGCAGTATGCCTTTTCAGAACATCTTTCTGTTGCCCTGCATTTTAGTTCCGGAAAAGCCAACAATTTGCTTTTTACCAATAAGCAGGATAAGAGTCAGTCTTTTAAGACCGGGAATGAGTTTTCGGAAAAGAGATTCGGTTTACAGTTAGTTTATAGGTGGTAGTTGATAGTGGATAGTTGGTAGTGGATAGTGGATAGTTGGGAGTTGGGAGTTGGGAGTTGGGAGTGGATAGTCTTTTAGACAAATCATAATTTTCTTATAATAAATCCTTTGGGGTTTCTGAACCCGCTTTTTTATTTTTATATTTAAGTGCAGAACAAAAAGAAAACTTTATGGTTTGGTGGAAAAAGACATTGATTGGAATCGGGATTCTTATAGTACTGGCCTTGATTTTGAATATTGGCCTGAACTATTGGATACGCAAACAGCTACCTGTCATTATCAACGAAAACAACAATTCGCCTTATCAGATTACTTACAAAACTCTTGAGGTTGCTCTGTTTGATGGAAATGCTATTGCCAAAGAAATTACCGTTGTTCCAAAATCATCCTTAAAGAAAACAGATGTTAAGGCAGGAATCTATACTACTATCCAAAGTATAAAAATAGAAGGAATCAGTGCCTGGTCTATTTTGTTCAGCAAAAGGATTGTTGCCAAAAAGATTGTCATCAACAAGCCTGAAATTATCCTTTTTAAAGATAATGACCGGGCTTTAAATGACCCGAACAGTATTCGGGATAAGGTGGTCGCTCCTTTTAAAAATACGATTTCCGTATCTGACATCTATCTTTTAAATTCCAGTCTACAGATTATTTCCACAACCGATAATAAGGCGTCACTGATTGTGCATAATTTATCGATGCAGCTTGACGGTATTCTGCTGGACGACACTACATTAAAAGAGAAAATTCCTTTTACTTATAAAAATTTTGAAATTGACTGTGATAGTATTTATTATCGTGCCAACGAGTTTTACCATCTGACAGCTAAAAAAATACATACTGACAAATCTGACTTAAAAATAGCCGATTTCCGTATGATTCCGGAATATGACCGTGGTGAATTTGTGAGAAGGATTCCCAAAGAAAAAGACATTTATACTATCAATGCCCAGGAAATAAAAATAAATAATATGAACTGGGGATTTAAAGACAGTGTTTTTTATTTCAATTCTACGAACGTCTTTTTGGAAAAGGTTTTTGCCAATATCTATCGCCCGAAAATGCCGCCGGATGACCTTTCAAAAAAACATTTGTATAACAAGCTTCTACGCGATATTAAATTCCCGCTTCATGTGGATACGCTTGCCATTCGCGAATCTACACTGGAATATGAAGAGGAAAAAACTTTTGAAAAAGGAGCGGGATTACTTTCTTTCAACAAGTTCAATATGTTTGTAACCGATATTAATAGCGGTTACGGACATAAAAAACTGCCTGATGTAAAAATTACTGTCAATTGCAGATTTATGAATGTTTCACCTATGAAGGTAAACTGGCGATTTAACGTAATGGATGTGTCTGACGGCTTCAACATCAAAGGAAGCATATTCCAATTTCCTGCAAACCGACTAAAACCTTTTACGAAGCCATATATGAACGCATCTGTTGAAGGAATGCTTAATGAGGTATATTTTAATTTTTCAGGGAACGATGTAAAATCCAAAGGAGATTTTGCCATTAAATATGACGATATAAAAGTGACTCTTTACCAGAAAAAGAATCCGAAGAAAAAGAACAAATTTCTTTCTGCCGTGGGTAATCTGTTCGTAAAAAACGATTCTGATGAAAAGGTTGTGGAAGCAGAAGTCGAAGTTGAGAGAATCCCGGAAAAATCATTCTATAATTTCTTTTGGAGGAATATTGGCGAAGGATTGAAAAAGACGCTTTTATAGTTTTATATATAGTGTTTTGCGCCTTAGCGTCTTTGCGAGCAACTATTTCTCGCAAAGACGCTAAGGCGCAAATTTATTTGATGTAAAATTTAAATCTTATTTATTGACCTTCCGGCTTGGTTTCTTCTATTGCTTCGCCTGTTTTGCTGAATACTTTGATTTTAGGATTGTCTTGTGTTCCGGCAACCACGACAGGAATACCGATTAATCCGAATGGTGGCAATCCTACACGTATTCTGAGATTCAGCTTTCCGTCAAAGCTTGTTTCTCCTTGCAGGCGCAGTCTGAAAAGTGCCACTTTCATTTTGGTCTGCTCTATTGTAATAATATTGTTTTTAATCCTTGATTTGATATCTACCTGGCTCAAATCCGGATTGTCAATGCTTTCAAAATCAGTTTTGCTGCTTAGCTGGTTAAACAGTTTCAGTCCGTTGACTTTTACTTTGCTCAATGACACGACTCCTTTTCCTTCCAATGAAGGATAAACCGGTTTCATTTCTTCATTTAACTGGCCTTTTACGGTATAATCCAAAGAAATGATTCCTTCTGCTTTTTCTGCCGCCGTAGCCAAATTTCTAAACATTTCAATTTCGTTATAGGCTTTTTTAACGTTGAAATTTTTAGCTACGAAGTGGATATCGAAATTTGCCTTTTTAGCAGTAATATCATCGTAAAAACCATTAATACCAACACGGCATCCAATAATTCCAAATCCGATTTTCTGGAAAAGGAGCTTGCCCCTGTCTAAAGACGTGCTTCCGGTAACATTGTCCAGAATGAGTCCGTCGTATTCCAGTTTTTTCACATTCGCCAACAGCGATACTTTCAAGTTTTCCGGCAGGAGAATTACTCCCGAAGCTGCTGCTGTTTCAGTATCCGGAACCGTTTTTTTCTCAACTCCTTTTCCTTTTTCAGCAACCGGTTCCTGAGCCATAAACTCATCGGCAACCACCAATCCGGAATTCACTTCAAAGTTTCCTTTGAGTGTGGCATTTTTCTCAAAAACAAAATTGATGACGTTTTCAAGTCGGCCTTTCATTGCAAAATCAGATTTCCCATAGTTAGCGCTGAATTTGTCAAAATTCATCTTGTCCTGATGGAAGGTAAAGAGCCCTTCTCTGATAAAAAATGGTTTCGGAAATAATTCTGAAGTTGTTTTTATATCACGCAGCAATAAACTGCCTTTATTGTTTAGTTTACTGTATTGTCCGGTTGTTGCATAGCTCTGTTTTCCTTTTAGTGACAGGTCTGCTTTTGCATATCCGGTAATATCAAGACCTTTTTGCCTGAAAACCTTATATATTTTTGCAATATCAAGCGTTCCTTTTGCCACGACATCATAATTCACATCGTCAAAATTGGACAGTAGTGCTTTTACATAAACCGGATTTTGTTCAAATACGAAAGAAGCCGGGGCCACGTCAATTTTAAGGTCTTTGTATTGGCCGGTTGTATTTTTGACTGCGGCAACAAACTTGATATCGGTAATCGGGTTCGGGTAATATTCTGTTTTCAGGAAACCGTTCTGAAGGTTAATTTTTCCATCGGTAATCGGGAACAGCCTTTTCTCACTATTGTATTGTCCTTTTGAATTGATATCTGCCAAAAGCACACCTTTCATTTCGAGATTGTTTATTCCCATGGCACCAATAGCTTTTCCCAAATCCAGTTTTGATTTTATTTTAGCCGTCAGGTCAATATTTTTAAGGCCTTTAGAATTTATTTTAGCACTCAGATAATCGTTTCCAACATTAAAATGCAATGTGTCGAGTTTTACCTCCAGTTGTTCTGTTTCCAATGAAGGTAGTTTGGTGTAAAACTTCAGGGAAATATTTGAGGTTTCAAACGGAGCATCTTTATAGGAAATATTTCCTTCCCTGATGTTCATTCCAAATGCCAAATCAGGCTTGCGGTTGAGCGATGCATTGTAATTTCCTTTGAAAGTAAGCAAAAGGTCTGTTCTTCCTTTTACTTTTGTTTTTTCCAACCAGGTAACATATTTAGGAGGCAATGCCGTGAAAAGGTCATTTAGCCTACTGTCTTGGGATTCAATTTTTATATCAATATCATAGCCGTCTTTCAGGAAGTTCATTTTCCCGATAAAACTTATAGGAAGCTTATTAATTTTCAGGTCGTTTTGCTGAAAAACAAAAGACAGGGAGTTGGTATTGATTTTAGTGATAAGGTCGGCATCAATCTTTTTGTTTTCGAGGTATTTTTCACCATCAAAAGTGAAATCCAGTGATTCGATTTTTGCTTCGGTGTACAGGTCAAAAATTGATTTGTCGAGATTACCTTTACCCAGATAATTAAATCCCCGAGCCTGAAGATTTACTTTTGCCGAAATATCCTCATATTTCAGCGCTACATTCCTGATATCAATTCTTTCAAGGCGAATTGAGGTGCCTGTCGTATCTTTTGAAGTTTCTTCTTTATCTGAAATATATACGTTGTAATTGGCCTGTCCTTTTTCATTTACCTTGACATTGATAAGCCCTTTGGAAACGTAGATTTCATCAATATTTATGTTACCGTCAAAAATCAGATTTTTAAGATTGATTCCAAACGAAACGTCTTTTGCCGCCACCAGCGTATCGTTTTTATAAGGTGCCGAGCCTTTCAATGCGAAATCGTCCAGGGTTACCGTCAAGGATGGAAAGTGCTTAAAGAAAGACAGATTGGATTCTGAAAAGCTCAATTCGCCATCCAGCTTTTTATTGGCAAAAGCTTTTACCTGTTCTGCAATCCTTCCCGGAAAAAGCATTGGCAAAAGAAACATCAACAACAAGATGCTTGCGATGGTTACTCCTGTAATTTTGAGGACTTTAATCCCTATTTTTTTTAGCGACGTTTTCATAGTGCAAAAATAATGGGATGAAACTTTATTTCCTAACAAGAATTTTCCTGTTTCAAACAAAAATGCCTTTTCAATTTCTCGAAAAGGCATTTTTAAAAATCTAATTTTAAAACTAACTCAAAAAACTATTGTTTCATCAATTTCAGTGTAGCTTCTTTATCTTCTGAATCTATCACTTTAACGATGTACATTCCCTGATTCAGATTTTCTACTGAATATTGGTGTTCGTTGCTAAAATCTCCTTTGAATTCTTTTACCAGCTGTCCGGTAATTGAATAGATGGAGACTTGTTTGGTATCCTTGCTGATATTGAAAATTCCTTTAGACGGGTTTGGATATAGGGCTATAGCCGTTGTATTGAAGTCGTTTCTTTCCAATAACGCCTGCTTGTTTCCAAAAACCCTGAAACCGTCAACTTCAATAGGAATAGTCATGTTTGCATCTGTAACGGTGATTGGCGTACCGTCCATCAAATTATACCAGGTTCCTGTATATGGAAAACCTGCTGTAGCGTTGTAAACCGTATTGGTAGCATTGGTCAACACAAAAACATAACTCAATTCTGCCGTTTGTGATGTGCTTGTCCAGATATCGAGCCTTGGTCTTCCGGTTTGCGAAAAATTCCAGGCGTGAGTTCCGTTTTCAAAAACATTTTCACGTTTTTTGAATTCAATCATCTTGGCCCAATCGTCATATATTTTTTTTCTGGCTACATCACCAAGCCAATTGTTTGCCCATTGTGGTTGTGGTTTTGTATCTAACTTACAGTCACCGGAAGTAGCATCATTGGGTGTATTGACAGTTCCGTTGTTACAGGTAAAAATAGAACTGTTGTAACCCAAATCTCCAAAATGATAAATCATCTTTGGACCGGGAACCAATAAATGCAGCGCTCCCATAGCCGACATTCTTGCCAAAGCTTTTGGAAGATTGCCATTAGTCTGGCCGGATTCAGTAAGCGCCTTATAGATTACTCTTTCTTCGTCATGGCTTTCTGCATAACCAATAAATCGGTCTGTCGCATCAGCAACTCCTGCTAAATTGGCACTGTTCCCTTTTAAGAAGTTTGCATAGGCATCTGTCATTTTTCTCCACTGCATGATACCTTTAGAAATTCCATCAGCATCACCTGTTTTTCTATAATTTGCCCATTCTACTTCTTCGTTATACGAACCGCCTGCACCTAAATGTTCAAAAATCACATAGAAATTAGGGTCTATAGCCCATTGCATATCGGCATAATATTTTAGCTTGGCAACACGATCTGCCTGATAATTATTAGTACAACTCTCCTGGGCAGAACTACTTCCTGTGTAAGGACAATTTTGCGTAAATCCTTTGGTTAAGTCCCAACGGAAACCATCGATTTTAAAATCGTTCATCCAACGCTGTATGGTTCTTTGTACATAATAGCCTGTAAGGTTATTCGGTTCGTTGAAATGATTAAGGTCTCTCCCTACACTGTAAGAGTGCATTGCATTTTGATTGCAATACGGGTTTTCTGTAGTAACACCATTTGCCCAACCGTCGTTATCAGTATCTGTCATCCACATTCTTTCCAATGGCGAACGACCGTAAACGTGGTTTAATGCAATGTCAAAAATAACGGCAATACCATTTTGGTGGCACAGGTCGATAAATTCTTTCAGCTTTGCCTCTGTGCCATATCTTTTGTCTAAAGCCAAATGGTAGACGGTATTGTAGCCCCAGCTTTCATTGCCTTCAAATTCCATAACCGGCATAAGCTGGATTGCATTTACCTTAAGATTTTTAAAATAATCTATACGGTCAATCAGATTTTGGTAGGTTCTGTTCGCATCGAAATCTCTTACCAGGACTTCATAAATTACAAGGTCCTTTTTGCTTGGTTTTACAAAGTTAGTTGTCGCTGCACTCCAATTGTAATTGTAAAATGCGTTGGGTCCGGTTTGAAGTACTGTAACTTCCCTTTCCTGACCAACCGGATAAGTTGGCAAGTTAGGATAAACACCCAATGAAGCAATTTCCGGATCGTCATACGGACTTAAAACCAATGTGGAGAACGGATCTGCTGTTTTAACCAAGGCAGGCGAATTAGCCGGAAGATTGGTCTGGTCGCAAACCCAATATTGATAGGTATAAGCTGTTCCGGAAGTCAATCCTGACAGTTCTAACCAAAATTTCCCTGTAGCCGGGTCTTTTTTCATGGCATAGGCTCCCGTAGGCTGCCAGTTGTTAAAGCTTCCTGCTACATATACAAAATCTTTATTAGGTACATTTAACACCAATGTTGCCTTTGTCGGATCAGACGGATTGTAATTGATTCCGTCACCCATTCCGGCCGGCATGGCTGCGCTAATAACACCCGGATTTATAACCACTGCAAAGCTTTTTGTAATTGTAGTTGCTCCCTGAGTCACTTCAAGCGAATAATTCTGGTTTGAAGTAATTCCTGTGTGAACATACGAATAACTTGCAGTACTGGCATTCGTGTTGATGGTCGAACCGTTAGATTTTAAAACATAACTGGCATTTCCACCGGTATTGTTTGCCGTTATAGTAAAGTTAGAACCCGAAGCAAGCATGGTGCTGCTGTTTTGAGCAGGTGCTGTCAGGTTCACCTGAAAAGTGCCAACCCTAAGCAATATGTCCTGAGATTTTTTATCTCCATTTCCATTCTTAGCCTTAATCAGAAAACCCATTCTTCCTATTCCTGTTCTGTTATAAAAAGTAGTTGGAACAAAAGTTATCGAATAGGTGTCGTTGGCAGAATTATAGGTCAGACGGTTGGCTTCGTTAGAGTTCCCCCAATCGCCATTAGTTGGGCAGTCGGCATTGTTTTGGTCATTCAAATCGAAAGACCATGCCCAAATATAAAGGGCATTGCCTGCAACTCCCCAGGTCGCTTCATTAATACTGCTTCCGTTGAAAGTTAGCGTAATTGACTGGTTTTCTTCAAAAGTCGCCGGCGTTACCGAATAGGTTACGGTTTGTTGTTGCGACCAGGCATAAGAAGCAATCAATAAAAATAATAGGGTAATTTTTTTCATATTATATTATTTAAAAAAGGCCGCCTGAAACCAGGCAGCCCTTTTGTCTTTTTTTATAAGCCTCCTACTACTGCTGTTCCGTCAAAATTAACAGTCAGTTCCAGGTTTGCTGTACCTCCACCAATAGCAAAGTTTGGAGCATCCGGATTGTAAACCACTTTTGGATCACTGTTTCCTACATTGAATTTCCAGGCATTACTAGCGATAAAATTCCCAGCGTTTGCCGCTCTGAATTTCATTTCTCCAGCAGCTAACGATGCAGAAATTGTAAATTTATTTGCTGCAAAATTATAAGTCATGGCTGTCTCATTGTCCCAACCACCTGCAGTAGCAGAACCTATAATACCCCAGTTCATCTTAACTGATTTGTATTTTAAGTTGTCAATATCAACCCAGATGTAGTAAAGTCCGTTTCCATCATTTTCTGCCACTTTGATATCACCACTATCTCCTGCATTTTTAAGATTCCCGTCCTGAACTCCGCCAATTACACCGTAGTTCCCGTTATCCCAGGTTCCTTGCTCTCCAATAAACTTAAATCCTTCGCCTGCGGCTACTTTTACATAACCTTCGAAAATTTTAGTTGTCCCATTACCAATATAACGCAATGGCATTGCAGTTGTATTATCCCATTGGTTTAATCCGTAATAAGCCTGAGGTGCTCCTACAAGATATAAAACCGGATCAAGCGCCACATAAGGTGTTACTGATATTGTAGCCACATTACTGTAAAGCGGTTCGAAAGTACCATTAACACTTGCCTTTACTCTTACTTCATAGTTTCCGGTAACAAAAGCCTCACCACCTGCACCCAGAACAGCTCCATTCAAAGTTTCAACAGAAACAGACAATTGGTTGGCTCCAATTACAGAACCTAAAGAACGCGGAGTTGCAAATTCATTGCCCACAGCATCTAATTGAAGTTCATAATTGATTGCGACATTTTGGTCAAAATTAGCAGAAGTCCATACAAAGCGTTCTACTTGATTTGCTGCGTTTTCTAAAAGAAGCGTATAGGTATTTCCTCCTTCAGGGGCTACTAAAACCGGTGCATCTTTAGCCGTTATTACCGGTCTGTCTTCAACATCGTCCGAGCTACATGAAACAGCCAGAACTGCGAATAATGCAATTAATGATTTTGCTATATTTTTCATATCTATATGATTTTTACTTTTATTAATATCCTGTATTTTGTTGTAAAGTTGGGTTGGCAGCTTTTGCTCTGTCCGGAATCGGGAACAATTTCAAATGATCTGAAATTGGTGCTCCGTTAGCAGAGTTGCCTTTCCATTGCCATAGGTAAGAACCGCCTGTGAATTTTCCAAAACGAATCAAATCCTGGCGTCTGTGGCATTCCCAATATAATTCTCTGGATCTTTCTGCCAGGATAAAATCCAGGTTAAGATCTCCCTGAGATATAGTACCTGCATTCGCTCTGGTTCTTAAAGCGTTTACATAAGTTACCGCTTGCGAAAGTGAACCTTGACCTCTGACTGCCAATTCAGCATACATCAGATAAGCATCAGCCAAACGGAATAACGGGAAGTCTGTATCGACAAATGCTCCTGTTGGATTTGAACCGTTAGAACCATCGGATCTTTTGTTAGTCCATTTAGTTACTGCATATCCTTGCGTTTCGTCAGCAATACTGGCAATATCCAAAGTCTGTCCTGTTGTATGGAACATCGCTCTGTTATCTGAAGCTCCTGTTACATCGGCAAATTTATTTACAAATTCTCTTCTTGCTCTTAGTCCTTTCCAACCACCATCAACTCCAAAGTCGCTCGCGTTCATTGAACTCAAAATAGAAGCGTGAACTAAATAATTGGTTCCTCCACTGGTTGTGTATTGACCATCAAAACGTACCGGAAAAATAAATTCATTTTGCGCACCATTCACATCGTTATCTGCCATAAACAAATATTTGTAAGGAACGTTGGCAATCTGGTAAGTTGAGTTTAAAACTGCCTGTAATGCATCTGCAGCTTCCGCATATTTAGGCTGCCCTATGTATACCTCAGCATTCAAATACAGTTTTGACAAAAGCATTTTTGCAGCAATTTTGTCAACTCTTCCGTATTCATTCGTTCTTGACTCTTTCAAATCAGCATCAATAGCAATCAATTCATCTTTTATGTAATTGAAAACATCGATTTTCTCTCTCTGTTGCGGATAAAAGAATCCAACAGGATCATTTTCTGTAACAATAGGCACACGTCCAAACAAATCCATTGCATGGTAGAGTGACAATGCTCTTAAAAATCTGGCTTCTGCTCTGTACGATTTCATATCGTTCAGGATAGCCGGATCAACATTTCTGCTACCTACTTTATCCGGAGTCGATTGTCTCAGAAACTCATTTGCCAAACTGATTTGGTAAAAGGTTCTGGAATACATTACATAAATGAACTCGTTGTTGCTTGTCCATGTATGAGAGTTCATTGATGGCAAGTTACCATCCTGCCACGCTATTACCGACTCATCCGTTGGTAACTGTTGCAACGTATAGAATGCTCTCAAATAAGGACTGAAGTCATTTCTGATTCCTTGCAAATCTTCACCTCCATCACCTTCACCATTTCCGGCTTTTGCCAATCCAAGGTAAAGTTTTGCCAAAAACATTCTGTAAGCTTGAGGGTTTTCGTAGAATTTTTCAGCTGTAAAGTCATCATCATCCTGTGGCATTACATCTAAATCGTCCGTACAGGAAACGCCTATTGCCATAATGACAAGCAATAGCAGCGCTTTCTTCCCTAGTATGTCTAACATTTTTTTCATTTTCATATTTTTTTAAAAATCTATATTAAATCCTAGCATGAACATTCTTGGTCTTGGATAGATAGTCTTATCAATACCTCCATAAATTTCAGGATCTACTCCGTCATAGTCCGTAATTGTAAATACGTTCTGAACGGCTCCATAGACTCTGAATTTGGATTTCTTTGTAGCAAAAGGATTTTGGATGGTATATCCTAACGTGATGTTATCTAATTTGAACCATGATGCATCCTGAATATAATAATCAGAGAACAGTCTGTTGTTTCCTTCCAATTGGAAACCTGAGTTCAAATAATCGGAATTAATGTTGCTGATTACGTCATTATAACGAACACCTGCCTGCAACACACCTTTGTTTGAAGCAACGTTATTATACATATAGTTACCTAAGCTGGCTCTCCATGCAAATGAAAGGTCAAATTGCTTATAGCTCATATTGTTCATCATACCAAAAGTGTAATCTGCATTTGGTTTTTTATATCTGTATTGGTCGGCTGTTGAAATAACACCATCCTGGTTTCTGTCAACATATACACCTTCAACCGGTTTTCCGTTTGCATCATATACTTGTTCGTATACATAAAATGCATTAGGGCTGTATCCAACAGAGTTGATTTGGATTTTGTTTCCACCACCACCGTCAATATCACCTACAGGGTTATCAGACGGGATGTCTGTAATTTCCTGATTGTTGTATGTTGCATTGAATGTTGTAGTCCAGTTAAATCCTTCTCCACGGAAAATGTCATAGCTTACGCTGAATTCGACACCTTTAGAAGTAAAGTTCCCGTAGTTTCTGAATCCCTGGTTGGCCAGGTTGGCTCCGTCAGGAAAAGGAACAATCGCTAACAGATCAGATGATTTTTTCTCATATAAATCCAAAGATCCTCTTAATCTGTTGTCGAAAAAGCCATAATCAATACCAATGTTTCTGGTTTCGGTTTCTTCCCATTTCAGTCCTTTGTTATAACCTTCAGGTCTTCCTACCGGAACAAAAACGTTTCCAAATTGGTATTGTGCCTGAGTTGTTCCTGTAGTATATCTTTCGATATAAGCGAAACCGTCATTAATATCCTGCTGTCCTGTGATACCCCATCCTAATCTTAATTTAAGATCAGAAACAAATCTCACATTTTTCATAAAGCCTTCTTGTGATATTTTCCATGCAAAAGCAGCTCCTGGGAAGTTACCCCATCTGTTTTCTTTAGAGAATCGGGAAGTACCGTCTCTTCTGTAGTTTAAGGTCAATAAATACTTGTCATCAAATCCTAAATTCATTCTTCCAAAATAGGACTGCAAGTTGACTGTAGGTCTTGTAAATACGTCTGGTTGCGCATTTGGATCATAAACGTTTCCTGTTGAGAAACCTACCCATTTGAAGTTTTGGTACGAATAACCTCCTGTTACATCCAAATTGAATTTTCCAATTTCTTTAGAATATACAAGGTAAGCATCTAACAATTTGTTTTCTTTATTTTCATTAAAATAGCTATAGGCACCATAATTCTGGTACGTTCCGCCACTGTAGCTTCCTGTTTGGAAACCGGCAGGGCTAAACGGCGCCAATGTGTTAGTCCCGTTACCGTCCTGTTTATCAAAACCAACATTCACAACCGCTCTGATGTCTTCAAAGAAATGCAGTTTATAGTCAACCTGGAAATTACCATACATTTTACGGTTATCCGTTACGTTTCTTCTTTGGTTCAATAGCGATACCGGGTTTTGTTGTGCTCCGGTAACTACTCTGTCTCCGTCTGGCTCAAGCCATTCGAAATAACCTCCAAAATAAGAAGAAGGATCATAAACCGATTGTGTAGGGTCAAAGCTTAAAGCATTACCAATAGCTCCTTCATCTGCAAAACGGTTGTCCTGCCATGAAATATTAGCATTCAGGTTGATTTTCAAATGGTCATCAAAAAATGATGGGTTTAACGCCAATGAGGTTGTAGTCCTTTTAAATTCTCCTGTTTTTAATAAACCTGGAATTTGAGTATAACCAACAGACAATCTGGCCGGCATAACCCCAAATAAGTTTCCTCTGATAGATAGGTTATTATCTACAGACATACTTGTCTGGAAAATTTCATCCTGCCAATCTGTTTTTGCATTTCCAAGCAATCCTATTTGTGTTGGCGAACCTACCTGGTTTACTAATGCTCTGAATTGGTCGGCAGACAATACGTCTACTTTTTTTGCCAATGTATTTACGGTAGTGACAGAATTGAAACTAACCTGCATATCGCCCTGGCTTCCTTTTTTCGTTGTAATGATGATGACACCGTTCGAAGCTCTGGAACCGTAGATTGCCGTAGCAGAAGCATCTTTCAAAATAGAGAAAGACTCGATGTCATTCGGGTTTATAGAAGCCAATACGCTTGTAGAACCTCCACTTGCTTCATTATCTAAAGGAAGACCGTCAATTACAATTAACGGATCATTTTTGGCGTTCAAAGAAGAGCCTCCACGGATTCTGATTGTAGACCCCGAACCCGGCGCTCCGCTGGTTGTAATGTTCAAACCTGCTACTCTACCATTTAACAGGTTTTCTGCAGTTGCATTTAAGCCACGGTTAAAATCTTTTTGAGAAATTACCTCTACGGCTCCGGTAGCATCCTTCTTTTTAACAGAACCATATCCTACTACAACAACCTCATCCAATTGCGAAGCATCTTCCTGTAAAATAACACTAATAGTATTTTGTGAAGAATAAGTGATAGTGGTAGGTTTATAGCCCAAAAAAGAGAACGTAATTACGTCCCCCGATTTTACTCCGGAAAGCGAAAAGTTTCCATCAAAATCGGTTGTGGCTCCATTGGTACTGCCCTGGACAGTCACACTGACTCCCGGCAAGGGCAATCCTGAAACCTCATCTCTGACATTTCCATTTAACGTGTTCTGTGCCAGCACACTAAACGGAAGCATCAGTAATAAAAGCAACAACTTTTTGTAAATTGTTTTCATACATTTTGTTTAGGTTAAAAATGAGTTTGTTTACCTTATATTTTTACTTCGAATGTTAAATCTATGTAAATATTTTAGACAAAAAAATCGTTTTCGTAAAAGCACCAACCGAAAACGTTTGCGTGTTGAAAACTTTAGCAAATACTCAGATTTTTTACCCGAAAATCGCTATTAATAAAAATTAAATTTATCTTTATTCAGAAATATTTACCTGACATTAAATACTATGCGAAAAAAAGTCACGCTAAAGCAAATTGCCAAAGAATTAGACGTATCGATTTCAACTGTTTCAAAATCGTTAAGAGACAGTCCTGAAATTAGTGAAGACACCCGCCAAAAAGTGCAGGCTTTTGCCAAATTATACAACTACAAACCCAACCTGATTGCCCTAAGTTTAAAAAATAAAAAAACCAAGACAATCGGCGTCATTATTCCTGAAATTGTACACCACTTTTTTGCCACCGTCATTAGTGGTATTGAACATGTGGCTAATGAACACGGCTATAATGTTATCGTAACGTTATCTGACGAATCTTTTGACAAGGAAGTAATCAACATGGAAATGCTTGCCAACGGAAGCATTGACGGTTTTATCATGTCGCTTTCCAAAGAAACTCAGCACAAAAAAGATTTCCACCATATTACCGAGGTTATCAATCAGGGAATGCCTGTGGTTATGTTTGACCGCGTGACAAACGATATTTTATGTGACAAGGTTATTATTGACGACAATCTGGCCGCCTATGAAGCGGTTCAGGATTTAATCGACAAAGGATTCAAAAAAATTGCACTCATTACTACCGTTGATTATGTCAGCGTTGGAAAGCTTCGCACAGACGGATACATCAAGGCACTTAAAACAAACAATATTCCTGTTGACCCAAAACTCATATTGAAAATAGAAGATATTGACATCTGCGAACATCAAATTGAAGAACTCATTAATAATAATGAAATCGATGCTGTTTTTGCCGTAAACGAATTATTTGCCGTAACGGCCATTAAAGCCGCAAAGAAAATAAACCTTAAAGTTCCGGAAGATATTTCGGTTATCGGATTTACAGATGGCATTATTTCCAAATATTCCTCGCCAAGCATTACTACAGTAAGCCAGAATGGAATAAAAATGGGTGGCAAAGCGGCCAAGATGCTTATTGAAAGATTAGAATCAGAACAGGAAGAAGACGAACATTACAGAACGGAAGTTATAGAAACTCACCTCGTATTACGAGAATCTACGCCATCGTTGTAGTTGCAATCAAAATGCTGAATATCAAATAAATAAAAATATATTTTTCCTCTTTTGCCGATTGTTAAATATTCCATTTTTAATTTCGGGTATAAAAAAATTATATATTTGTAACGATTATCAATGCTTATATTTTTACTTCGAACGAAAGATTAAGTCTTGATAAGCCATTAACGCTTATCGTATATCAATCAACAAATTACGATAATGAAAAAGCGTAAATTAAGTTTTCTGGATATCTGGAACATGAGTTTTGGCTATCTGGGAATACAAATGGGATTTGCCCTGCAAAATGCAAATGCCAGCAGAATTCTACAAATCTTCGGCGCCGACGTACACAGCCTGTCATGGTTTTGGATTGTTGCCCCACTAATGGGATTGATTGTCCAGCCAATTATAGGCCACTACAGCGACAGAACCTGGACACGTTTTGGCAGAAGAAAACCTTATTTTTTAATCGGTTCGGTTTTGGCAGCACTGGGATTAATACTCATGCCACAATCTGCAATGCTCACTGCTTTTATGCCTGCTCTTTGGGTAGGTGCCGGAATGCTCATGATTATGGATGCTTCATTCAATATTGCAATGGAGCCTTTCCGTGCCTTAGTAGCCGACCTGCTTCCTGCCGACCAGAGAACATTGGGTTTTAGCGTGCAAACCGCCCTGATAGGGTTTGGTGCCGTAATAGGTTCGTGGCTTCCGTATGCCTTAAACAAATGGTTTGGAGTTTCCAGTGAAGCTCAACCGGGTGAAGTTCCCTATCATTTAATCCTATCCTTTATTATTGGTGCCGCCGTTTTGGTTGGGGCCGTATTATGGACCATTTCTACTACCAAAGAGTACGCGCCGGAAGAATTGGAAGCTTTTGATAAGGCAGAAGGAATCGTCCATGAGGAAGAAGAAAAAGGAAGCCTGTTGAATATTTTCAGTGACTTTGGAAACATGCCTCAAACCATGAGACAACTCGGATGGGTACAATTCTTTTCCTGGTTTGCGTTATTTGGAATGTGGGTTTTTACGACTCCGGCCATAGCACACCACATCTATGGACTTCCGTTAGAAGACACGAACAGCAAGACCTATCAGGAAGCTGGCGACTGGGTGGGAATCATCTTTGGAGTTTACAATGCCGTTTCGGCTGTCTTTGCCTTCTTTTTACCGGCAATCGCTAAAAAAATAGGACGAAAATCTACACATGCTTTTTCATTAATCGTGGGAGGAATCGGGCTGATTTCAGTTTATTTTGCACCAAGCCCAAACTGGCTAATCGTCTCAATGATTGGAGTTGGTATTGCATGGGCAAGCATCCTTGCCATGCCTTATGCCATCCTTTCAGGCTCTATTCCGGCCAAAAAGATGGGTGTCTACATGGGAATTTTTAATTTCTTCATCGTAGTTCCCCAAATCATCAACGCCATCATTGGCGGACCTATCGTTAAATACATTTATGGCGGTAACCCAATCTATGCCATTGTAACCAGCGGAGTCGCTTTCATCATCGCTTCCTTTTTTGTGTTGCGGGTAAAAGATACTGACGGCACCGTAAAACAATAAACCATTGAAAACAAAAGCATTTATATTCGATTTAGACGGAGTAATCGTCGATACCGCCAAATATCATTATCTGGCCTGGCAAAAAATAGCCAACCAGCTGGGTATTGAATTTACTCCGGAACACAATGAAGAACTAAAAGGGGTAAGCCGTGTACGTTCGTTAGAACTTATACTTCAATTAGGAAAAATAGAAGCGAGTCAGGAAGACAAAGACAAATGGCTTACGCAAAAAAATGAGGATTACCTGTCTTATCTGGTAGATATGGATGATAGCGAATTATTGGCGGGAGTACTGCCAGTTCTGCGTTATCTGAAAGAAAGAAAACAGCTGATTGCTTTGGGTTCTGCCAGCAAAAATGCAAGGCCAATCCTTGAAAAAACAGGCATTATCCACTATTTTGATGCTATAGTCGATGGCAATGATGTTTCCAATGCCAAACCCGACCCGGAAGTTTTCCTAAGGGCAGCAGAATTATTGAACACCGCTCCTGAAAATGCTATTGTTTTTGAAGATTCTGTAGCCGGCATACAGGCTGCTAACATTGCGAATATGACAAGCGTAGGAATCGGAGAAGCAAAAATTCTGCACGAAGCCGATTATATTTTCCCTGACTTTACCCATATAGAAACAAATTTCATAGAAACTTTAGTGAATAAATAAAATGAATCAAGATTATATAGTACCAAATAATTGGTCAATCATAGAAGAAGGATTTGATGCAGAAAGAATAAAATCTTCCGAAAGTTTATTTAGTATTGGAAACGGTGCCATGGGACAGCGTGCCAATTTCGAAGAAAGCTATTCCGGAGAAACTTTTCAGGGAAGCTATATTGCCGGAATCTACTATCCGGACAAAACAAAAGTGGGTTGGTGGAAAAATGGCTATCCGGAATATTTTGCCAAAGTACTCAACGCACCCAACTGGATAGGAATAGACATTGAAATTAATGGTGAAAACCTCGATTTAAATACCTGCACCGAAGTCAGGAATTTCGAGCGCGAATTAAATATGAAAGAAGGATGGTACCACCGTTCTTTTGAAGCCACATTAAAAAACGGAACCCAAATAAAAGTAGATGTTCGTCGTTTCCTTTCGCTCAATTCTGATGAATTAGGTGTTATTAATTATGAAATTACACCATTAAATAAAGACGCAAAAATCGTTTACAAACCTTACATTGATGCAGGAGTAAAAAATGAGGATGCCAACTGGGAAGAAAAATTCTGGGAACCGCTGGAAACAAAACATTCCGGCAATGAAGCCTTTGTTGTTGCCAGAACATTCAAAACCCATTTTAATGTAGCGACCTACATGTCAAACAGCATCTTTTTAAATGGCCAGAACCTCAACACCACTCCTGTGAATGTTGAAGCTTCTGCAGAAAAGATTCTTTTCGCCTATGAAACAGAAGCGGCAAAAGGAGAAAAATCATCCATCCAAAAATTTGGTGGCTATACGGTTTCTCTGAACCATGAGAGCTCTCAGTTAATTACGGCTGCCCAAAACGTCATTGCCAAGGCAAACGTAAAAGGTTATGAAACCTTATTGCAGGAACAGATTGAAGCCTGGGCTAAAATCTGGGAAATGTCAGACATCACTATCGATGGCGACGTAAAGGCACAACAAGGTATTCGTTTTAATATTTTTCAACTGAACCAAACCTATTCCGGAAAAGATTCCCGATTGAACATAGGTCCAAAAGGCTTTACAGGAGAAAAATACGGCGGTTCAACCTATTGGGATACTGAAGCCTATTGCATTCCGTTTTATATGGCGACTAAAGACCAGCAGGTTGCCCGAAATTTGCTGACCTACCGATACAACCAACTGGATAAGGCAATCGAAAATGCCGAAAAATTAGGCTTTACAAACGGTGCTGCCCTTTTCCCGATGGTCACCATGAACGGAGAAGAATGCCATAACGAATGGGAAATTACCTTTGAGGAAATCCACAGAAACGGAGCTATTGCCTTTGCCATCTACAACTATTACAGATTCACCGGAGATTACAGCTATATTCCTGAAAAAGGACTGGAAGTATTAATTGCTATTGCCCGTTTTTGGCACCAGAGAGCAACGCTTTCAACCGTCAAAGACCAGTTCGTAATTTTGGGAGTTACCGGCCCGAACGAATATGAAAACAACGTAAACAATAATTTCTATACCAACTATCTGGCAAAATGGTGCATTGATTATGCTGTAGAGCAAATTGAAAAAGTACAGAAAGAATATGCTGCTGATTATTCCCGAATTGTTTCAAAAACAAAGCTGGAAGCCGGAGAAATAATCAATTGGAAAAAAGTTGCCGATAAAATGTACCTTCCATATTCTGAAGAACACGACGTTTATCTGCAACAGGACGGATTCCTGGACAAGGAACTGGTTAAAGTTCATGATTTGGATAAAAGCCAAAGGCCTATCAACCAAAAATGGTCATGGGACAGAATCCTGCGTTCTCCATACATCAAACAGGCCGACGTTTTACAAGGATTTTATTTCTTTGAAGATCATTTCTCAAAAGAGCAATTGGAAAGGCATTTCGATTTTTATGAGCCTTTTACAGTACATGAATCTTCGCTTTCTCCTTGTGTGCACTCCATTCAGGCAGCCACTTTAGGACGCATGGAACAGGCCTATACGTTCTACTTAAGAACTTCGCGTCTGGACCTTGACGATTATAACAAAGAAGTGGAGGAAGGTTGCCATATTACAAGTATGGCCGGAACCTGGATGAGCATTGTTGAAGGTTTTGGAGGTTTGCGGGTCAAAAATGACACCTTGCATTTTGAACCAAAAATCCCGGAGCAATGGCAAGGCTATTCCTTCAAAATCAATTTCAGAAATCAGATATTGCAAGTTTTCGTTAATGCCAGCGAAACTAAATTTACCTTAGAAGGAACTCAGGAACTCACCGTTTATGTCAACGGAAAAGCAGTACTTGTAGAACCCAATACTTTGGTAACCGTATAAATACCACCACCCAACCCTTTCAGAGTTAAATGCTCTGAAAGGGTTCTTAAAAACTAAACAATGAATTTTACAAAAAAACTAAACCTGTTAGTGCTTCTTTTATCGGTTTCGGCTTTCGCCCAAATTGATAAGATAGAGCCTCCTTTCTGGTACGCCGGAATGCATAACCCTGAACTTCAGATTATGTTTTACGGAAAAAACATAGCACAGTACGAAGCCTCCGTTTCTAACAATGTGGTTATCAAAAACGTGATAAAAACTGAAAATCCTAACTACATTTTCATTACAATCGACACAAAAAACATTCCTGCTTCTGATTTTGTCTTTTCATTCAAGAACAAAAACAAGGTAGCCTTTACAAAAAAATATACGCTGAAAGCTAGACGTAAAAATTCGGCTCAGCGAAAAAGTTTTGATTCGTCAGACCTAATCTATCTTATCATGCCGGACCGTTTCGCCAATGGTAATCCAAACAACGATACCGATAAATCGTTGAATGAAAAAGCAGACCGCAGCCTTCCGGGAGGTCGTCATGGCGGAGATATCGAAGGAATCATAAAACACCTAGATTATTTGGAAGAATTAGGCGTAACAGCAATTTGGAGCACACCACTTTGCGAGGACAACGATAAAGTTCATTCGTACCATACCTACGGACAGTCTGATGTATACAAAATTGACCCGCGTTATGGAACCAATGAAGAATATGTTCGCCTTTCGGCAGAATTGAAAAAACGTAACATGAAACTCATCAAGGATTATGTGACCAACCATTGGGGTGCAGAACACTGGATGTATAAAGACCTGCCTACCTATGATTGGATTCACCAGTTCCCAGGGTTTTCACAATCTAATTATAGAATGACAACACAATTTGACACCAATGCTGCTGCTATTGATGCCAAAAACTGTATGGACGGATGGTTTGTTCCTTCCATGCCCGATTTGAATCAATCCAATCCGTTAGTCTTGAATTACCTGATACAAAATGCTATCTGGTGGATTGAATATGCTGATTTGGATGGATTTAGAGTCGACACCTATTCTTATAATGACAAAATCGGGATTGCAAAATGGACGAAAGCCATTACCGACGAATATCCGTATTTCAATATCGTAGGTGAGGTTTGGATGCACGATCAGGCTCAGATGTCATATTGGCAAAAAGACAGCCCAATCAGTGCCATACAGAGTTATAATTCTTATCTACCAAGTGTTATGGATTTTACATTGCATGATGCTTTCGGGAATGTATTCAACGAAGACAAAGCCACATGGAATGATGGGATGATTAAGGTATACGATAATTTCGCCAATGATTTTTTATATCCTAACGTAAACAACCTTCTGACTTTTGTAGAAAACCACGATACCGGGAGATTTAACCACATCTACAAAAACGATTTCAGGAAATACCAGATGGCTATGGCGTTAATCGCTACCGTGCGCGGAATTCCGCAAATCTATTATGGTTCCGAAATCGGAATGGCGGGAGACAAAGGAAAAGGAGATGCCGATATCCGTCAGGATTTTCCGGGTGGATGGACAGGTGATAAAAATAACGCTTTCACCAAAGCCGGAAGAACGGAAGAGCAGGCTAAGTTTTTTGACTTCTCTTCAAAATTATTCCAATGGAGAAAAGGGAAATCCGTTATCCATTCCGGTAAAATGACACATTACATCCCGGAAGACAACGTGTATGTATATTTTAGATATGACGATAATGAAACCGTAATGGTAGTCATCAACAATGCCGCAGAAGCAAAAACGTTCAAGACAGCCCGTTTTCAGGAAAATATTAAAGACTTTACGTCAGGAAAAGATGTGCTGACAGGAAAATCTATTAATGTAAAAGAAGATATAACTATAGACGGGAAATCAGTATTAATCCTGGAATTAAAATAATCTCGCAAAGACGCAGAGCCGCGAAGTTTTTCTCTTAGTAACTTAGCAGCTCAGCAGCTCTAAAATAAATATTTATGAAAAAAACAATCTTATTACTAACGCTGACAGCTTTCATCAGCTGTAAAGACGACAAAAAAACAGAAGATACAACAACTGCTAAAACAGAAACTATTGCCCCGATAACGGATGCAACAGCAGAAAATGCGGTTATTTATGAAGCCAACATTCGTCAATATTCACCAGAAGGAACTTTTAATGCTTTTACGAAAGACATTCCGGAATTGAAAAAATTGGGTGTAAAAATCATCTGGCTGATGCCTATCTATCCTATTTCGATGAAAAACAGGAAAGCTACCGGAGAACTTTCTGTAGAAGACATTAAAGACCCGAAAGAAAAGGCCAAATACTTAGGAAGTGCTTATGCCATATCAGACTATACGGCTATCAATCCGGATTACGGAACCAAAGAAGATTTCAGGAATCTGGTAAAAACAGCCCACGAAAATGGTATGTATGTCATTCTTGACTGGGTAGCAAACCACACCGGATGGGACCATAAATGGATTACGGAACATCCGGAATACTACCATAAAAATGCAAAAGGTGAAGTAACCGACCCGCTTAATCCGGAAACAGGAAAATCATGGGGTTGGACAGATGTTGCTCATTTGAATTATGCCAACAAGGAACTTCACAAAGCCATGGAAAACGAAATGTTATATTGGGTAAAAGAAGAAAACATCGACGGTTTCCGTTGTGATGTTGCAGACAATGTTCCTGCCGAATTCTGGCAAAAGGCAATTCCTGAACTGCGAAAAGTGAAACCTGTATTCATGCTGATGGAATCCAACAAAAATTATCTTTTAAAAGATGGACTTTTTGATATGGGATATGGCTGGGAAGCGCACCACGTGATGAACGACATTAACAAAGGCACAAAAACAGTCAAAGACCTGGATAACGTATTTGATAAAATTGCTAAAGAATATGAGAAGAATGATTTTTTCATGAACTTCACTTCAAATCATGACGAAAATTCATGGAACGGAACCGAATATGAAAGAATGGGTGACGGCGTAGAAGCTTTTACGGCACTAACCTACCTGATGCCGGGAATGCCACTTATCTATACAGGTCAGGAATATGACCTGAAACACCGATTGAAATTCTTCGAAAAAGATTCAATCCCTAAAACAAAGGCAAAAATGTTCCCTATCTATGAAAAATTGGGTGAATTAAAAAACAACAATATTGCCTTGAATGGCGGTAAAAATGCGGCTTCTTTCAAACGTTTGGCAACTTCAAACGATACGAATGTTCTTGCTTTTGAAAGAGAAAAAGAAAATCAGAAAGTTTTCTTTATTGGAAACCTATCTAAAAAAGACCAGCAATTCACGGCTCCGGTTGAAGGCACATTTACCAATTATATGACCGGCGAGAAAATAACATTGGCAAAAGACCAGAAATTCAGTTTCAAGCCTTGGCAATATTATATTTTGGTTAAATAAAAAAGTAATAATTATTATTTAGAATGTTTAAAAATGCTAATTTAGTGGTTCCGTAGAAACAACTTAGCATTTTTAAACATGGCCTTTGAATATATAGAAATAGAAAGGGTTGAAAGACTTACAAAGAAAGAGTTTATCGAAAACTATTATAAGCCTCAAAAACCTGTAGTAATTACAAATCAGATTGAAGACTGGCCCGCTTTTTCCAAATGGAATTTCAAATTTCTCAGAGAAGTAGCCGGCGATAAGACAGTTCCTCTTTATGACAGCAGGAAAACGGATTATACTAAAAAAGTAAACGAGCCGGATTTCAAAATGACCATGTCGGAATATATCGACATTCTGGAAAAAGGCCCAACCGATTTGCGTATTTTTCTATACAATCTGATGAAAGATGTGCCTTCTTTGAAAGCGGATATGAGATGGCCCCAGTTAGGACTTCGATTGATAAAAAGCCTTCCCTTAGTTTTCTTTGGAGGCGAAGACGCCAAAGTCTTTATGCATTATGATATTGATTTCCCTAATATTTTCCATATCCATTTTGAAGGGAAAAAACAATGCGTTCTCGTTGACCCAAAAGAAACGAAATACATGTACAGACTTCCTTATTCCTGGATTTGCAATGAAGACATTGATTTTGACAACCCCGATTTTGAAAAATTCCCGGCACTTAAAATGGTAAAGCCATACATCACCAATCTGCAACATGGCGAAATGCTTTATATGCCTGAAGGTTGGTGGCATTATATGAAATACCTAACGCCTGGCTTTTCGTTAAGTTTGCGTTCATTGGCAGGAAGACCAACTAACCTGCTCAAAGGTTTGGCGAACGTTGCCGTTATACGTCATTATGACAACTGGATGCGAAAACGCAAAGGGCAAGCCTGGCTGGATTATAAAGATGCCGAAGCCATACGCAGAACCAACGAACTGCTGAAAAAATAATAAAATGCCCTGTATCACGCAGGGCATTTCTTTTTTTAAGACACAGGAAATACATTCTCAATCAGCACAATTTCCTTTATAAACTTTGCGGCTCTGCGCCTTTGCGAGCAATTATTTCACGCAAAGGCACAGAGTCACAAAGCATGGGATATAGATAACTTAAAATTCCCTATAATGGCTCAAACTTTTGTCAGGCAAATCCAAAAACTTTACTTTTACCAATTAAAAGTCAGTCTTGAAAAAAATACTCAATATCGGACATCGTGGTGCCAAAGGCCATGAACCTGAAAACACGCTTCCTTCATTCCAAAAAGCTTTCGACCTGCATGCTGACGGAATCGAATTGGATGTCCATATCTGCAAGACTGGCGAACTGGTCGTTATCCATGATTTTACGGCAGACCGTACCACTAATGGTTCCGGTGCCATTTCTGAGTTGACACTTTCCGAAATAAAAGCATTGCGTATTAACGAACATATTGAAGTCCCCACTTTAGAAGAAGTGATTGAATTAGCCGGTAAAAACTGCCTTATCAATATTGAACTAAAAGGCCGTCATACAGCAAAACCCGTTTCGCATCTTATTGAAAAGTATATTCTTGAAAATGACTACAGCTACGAAAACTTTATTGTTTCCAGCTTTCAAAGGGAAGAACTTGAAATGATGCACATCATCAATCCGAAAATACATTTGGGTGTATTGTCACAGGCAAGCGTAGCACAAGCCTTGGAATGGGCCACTGCTTTTTCTGCCAAAGCAATACATCCCCATTTCAGCCTCCTGACAGAAGAAAACGTACAACAGGCACAAAAACAGGGTCTCAAAGTCTACACCTGGACAGTTAATGAAATTGAGGATATTGAGAGAGTAAAAACGTATAATGTTGATGGAATCATTACCGATTTCCCGGAAAGAATATGAGCACTAATTTCGACATAATCATCGTTGGCGGAGGAGCCGGAGGTTTTTTTACAGCCATAAACTGTGCGGAGAAAAATCCGAAATTGAAAATCGCTATATTGGAACGCGGCAAAGAAGTCCTGACAAAAGTCCGTATTTCCGGTGGCGGACGATGCAATGTAACACACGCTTGTTTTGTTCCGAATGAATTGGTAAAGTTTTATCCGCGTGGTGAAAAAGAACTTCGTGGTCCGTTTCACCAATTTTGCTCGGGTGATACCATTGAGTGGTTTGAAAAGCACGGTGTTGAATTAAAAATTGAAGACGACGGACGCATGTTTCCTGTTTCCAATTCCTCGCAAACCATTATCGACTGCTTTACGGCTGCCACAAAAAAATTAGGAATTCAGGTCTTGACAGGGCAAAGCGTACAATCCATCTACAAATCAAATGCAGATGAAGGGAGTTTCTGGAAAATCGAAACCCAAAACCAACAGTATTTCTGCGAAAAATTAGTATTGGCCACCGGAAGCAATCCAAAAATGTGGGACATGCTTCAGGAATTTGGACATACTATTGTAAGTCCGGTACCATCCCTGTTTACATTTAATATAAAAGACCCTCGCATCAAAGAACTGCCTGGCGTTTCAGCACAGGTTTCCGTAAAAGTTAAAGATACCAAACTGACTTCTACAGGCCCCTTACTCGTAACACATTGGGGAATGAGCGGCCCTGCTATCTTAAAACTATCAGCCTGGGGAGCACGAATCTTATTTGAGAAAAACTATCAGTTCACCATTTTTGTCAATTGGCTTAACGATGTCGATACTGAAGAAGCCGAATCTGTTTTAAAAGAATTGAAACTGGAACATTCCAAAAAAGCAGTCTCAAAAAAATCACCTTTTGATTTTCCAAATCGTTTGTGGGAAAGTTTGGTTTTGGCTTCAGGAATTTATGAAGAGACAAAATGGGCCGATTTATCCAAAAACCAATTACAGAATCTGGCCAATCAATTGACAAAAGCACAATTCCAGGTCAATGGAAAAAGTACTTTTAAAGAAGAATTTGTTACAGCCGGAGGAATTGACCTTAAAGAAATCAATTTCAAAACAATGGAAAGCAAAATCCATCCCAATTTATTCTTTGCGGGAGAAATTACCAATATTGATGCAATCACCGGCGGATTTAATTTTCAAAATGCCTGGACCAGCGGATTTATTGTGGCAAACTCTATTAGCCAATAGCAGTGTAAAACAACCCTTTATTGGTTCAGCCACCAGATACTGGCATTCAACACCATGGCAAAACCTACCCAAGACAAATACGGGATAAACAGATAGCCTGCAAACCGGTTGATTTTGGCGAACTTGGCATAGGTTTCATAAATCATCAGCCAAAGCAGCACAATTTCAAACAACGCAAGCAATGGATTTTTGAGCCCAAAGAACAAATACGACCACAAGGCATTTAATGCTAATTGGATAGCAAAAAACAGCATCCCCTTTTTGACTTCTTCTTTCCGGGGAGAATCAATTTCATGCCAAACCAGTCCGCCTGCAATTCCCATCATAACGTAAAGAATAGTCCAGACAGGAGCAAAAATCCAATTGGGCGGATTAAAAACTGGTTTTTCGATCAAAGGATACCAGCTTTCTACTGCCGGTCTTGTTACCAGACTTGAAAAATAACCTACTGCGAGACAGGTTGCTGTCAAAACTAAAATTCGCGTGTATCTGTTCATTTTTGCTTTTTTAACAAATTTAGTTATTTTCACAGATTAGCCCTAATGCAGACTGCGATTTGGGCAAAAAAAGTATCTTTGCACAAATTCATAAATTATGATTTCGGAAAAGGATTTTATTCCGTCAGAATATACCCGTTCAATAGAAAAAGGAAATTTCAAATGGAGCGCACCAAGCAATATCGCTCTGGTAAAATATTGGGGGAAAAAGGACAACCAGATTCCTGCCAATCCATCCATAAGTTTTACGCTCAACAATTGCAAAACCATTACCTCACTGGCTTTTGAAAAAAGAGAGCCGGATGGAGACTTTTCATTTGATTTACTGTTTGAAGGAAAGCCAAAAGAAGATTTCAAACCTAAAATCCGGAAGTTCTTCGAAAGAATTGAATCCTACCTGCCGTTTCTTAAAGAATATCATTTCACTATCAATACAGAAAATACGTTTCCCCATAGTTCAGGAATTGCTTCTTCTGCATCGGGAATGGCAGCTCTTGCTGTAAACCTGATGAGTATTGAAAAGGAATTGAATCCTGAAATGACAGAAGATTACTTCAATCAAAAAGCTTCTTTCCTGGCAAGATTAGGTTCAGGTAGTGCTTGCCGAAGCGTAAAAGGAAGTATTGTTATTTGGGGAAATCATGAAGAAACCGAAGGAAGTTCAGATTTATTTGGGGTAGAGTTCTCTCGCAATATCCATCCTATTTTTAAAAACTATCAGGATACTATATTATTAGTTGACAAAGGTGAAAAACAGGTGTCAAGCACGGTTGGGCATGACCTGATGCACAATCATCCGTATGCCGAAAAACGATTTGAGCAGGCACATATAAACCTGTCTAAAATAAAAACACTATTGGAATCCGGCGATTTGCAGGAATTCATCCGGATTGTAGAAAGTGAGGCCTTAACCTTGCATGCGATGATGCTGACTTCTATGCCGTACTATATACTGATGAAACCTAATACGCTGGAAATCATAAACCGTATCTGGAAATTTAGAAATGAAACCAATATTCCGGTTTGTTTTACGTTAGATGCAGGAGCCAATGTCCATATTCTGTATCCCGAAAACGTTAGAGAAGAAGTTTTAGAATTAATTAAGAATGAATTAGTTGGCTTTTGCCAAAACTCGCAATATATTTGCGATGAAATTGGATTTGGCGCAAAAAAATTGTAATTTTAACAAAATTCAAGAGCAGACATGAAAGGACCATTATTTTACTCCAAAATATTACTCTTCGGTGAACACGCTATTAACAAAGGTTCCCGGGGTTTGTCCATTCCCTATAATTTTTTCAATGGCGGACTGAAAGTAGATAACAATCTTTCGGATGAAGCCCAAAAATCCAATGCCAGCCTGAAACGCTTCGTGGCTTATCTTGAGACCATGCAGCAGGAAAATCCGGAATTGGTGACATTTAATATTGAATTGCTAAAGCGCAATGTTGAAGCCGGAATGTATTTTGATTCCAGTATTCCGCAAGGTTATGGAATTGGAAGCAGTGGTGCTTTAGTTGCCGCTATTTACGACCAGTATGCCGAAAATAAAATCACGGTTCTGGAAAACCTGACACGTGAAAAGCTGCTAAAACTGAAGCAGATTTTCTCTAAAATGGAATCTTTTTTCCATGGAACAAGTTCCGGATTAGACCCGTTAAACAGCTATTTGAGTATTCCTATATTAATCAATTCACACGACAATATTGAAGCTACCGGAATTCCTACCCAAAGTCTGGAAGGAAAAGGAGCCGTATTTTTATTGGATTCCGGAATGGTAAAAGAAACTGCTCCAATGGTAAGCATTTTCATGGAAAGCCTGAAAGACAAAGGCTTTAGGGCTATGGTGAAAAACCAGTTCGTAAAATACACTGATGCCAGCATTGATGATTTCCTTCACGGTGATATCAAATCATTGCTTTCCAATACAAAAAAGCTTTCCAAAGTTGTTCTGAACAATTTCAAGCCAATGATTCCGGAGCAATTCCACGGAATCTGGCAAAAAGGATTGGATTCGAATGACTACTACCTGAAATTATGCGGTTCAGGTGGAGGAGGCTATATCCTTGGATTTACGCACGATTATGAAAAAGCAAAAGAAGCACTGAAAGATTATAAATTAGAAGTAGTCTATCAGTTTTAACAAAAACTCCCAATCAAACAGCAAAAACAAACAAGCCGTCAGGATATGGCATAGTATTTTTTACCTTAAACTTAAATAGCGCACCTGAAATGTTAAGCAGAAAAAACAAACTTCTAGTAATGAAAATTATCAGTTTGTTTTCTGTAGTACGTGGCTATAATATTCCTGTCATTGTTCTTGCTCAGTATCTTTCAGCCATATTTATATTGGCTCCCGAAAACACAAGAGCTTTAGATGTTATTCTGGATTTCAATCTCTTTATCCTTGTCCTGGTTTCCAGTTTCTGTATTGCTTCAGGCTATATCATCAATAACTTTTATGATGCACAGAAAGATTTAATCAACAGGCCTAACAAATCCATGCTGGACAGATTGGTAAGCCAGAAAACCAAGCTATACGTCTATTTCGGATTAAACTTCCTGGCGGTATTCCTTGCCTATTTCGTTTCCTGGAGAGTCAGCATTTTCTATTCGTCTTATATTTTCCTGATCTGGTTCTATTCCCATAAGCTGAAAAAATATCCTATAATTGGAAATCTTACCGCCTCACTATTGGCTATCTTTCCGTTCTTCGGAATTCTTTTGTATTTCTTCAAAGGACAATATCAGGAATATGACTGGCAGAAAATAGGAATCATATTCAGCCACGCAAGTTTCCTGTTCTTACTAATCCTCATTCGGGAAATGGTTAAGGACCTCGAAAACATGAAAGGCGATTTTGTAAGCGATTACAAAACTATTCCCGTAGTGTATGGTGAATCCGTATCAAAAAAAGCCATTACCGTACTCACCCTGCTAACCATTATTCCCGTCTATATTTTAGTAGATGTTTACGAAGTAGGCTATATGGTTATTTATTTCTATCTCTGCCTCATGGCGCTGATTTTTTTTCTGCTGAAACTTTGGAAATCAAATACCCGCAATGAGTTCTTAAAACTCCACAATCTATTAAAATTCATTATTGTAGCAGGCGTTTTTTGCATCGTATTAATCGAACCGGCCGTACTTTGGCACGGAAAGAAAATACTTTTGGCTATCAATTTTCGCTAACTTTCACTTCTATGGGCTTTTAAAGCCTCCAATTCGCTATCTTTGCACAAATTTAGACGCGAATGAACAAGAATGAAGGAGGCAACAGACGCAATGCCTCAAACCGAACAGGAGGAAAAAGCAGTTTTGGAAAATCAAAACCGCCATTGCCAAAAAGAGCCCAGGGACCTAAAAAAAATAAGCCTGCTTCTTTTAAAGCTGCTGATTCAGCAAGTGAAAAAACGGATAAGAAACCAAATCAGGCTCCAAAAAGACAGAAAGCATCAGATGAAATGCGCTTGAACAAATACATCTCCAATTCCGGAGTATGTTCGCGTCGCGATGCTGATATCTACATAAAATCCGGAAACGTAAAGGTAAACGGAGTTACCGTTACCGAAATGGGATATCTTGTCAAAGCTACTGATGTAGTAAATTTTGACGGTGCCTTACTAACTCCGGAAAAGAAAGAATACATCCTCCTAAACAAGCCGAAAAACTTCACAACCTCTTTAGACGAAGGTTTTGAACACAGAAATGTTTCGGAACTGGTTAGAGGTGCCACAAAAGCTGTTTTGTCACCTGTAGGCCGCATGGATAAAAACACAACAGGCCTACTATTGTTTACCAACGATACAGACATGATTCGTAAATTCACAATTCCAAATCAAAAATCGTCAAAAATCTATCAGGTATCCTTAGATAAAAACCTGAAGTTTGAGGATTTGGAAAAAATCGGAAAAGGCATGATGATAGAAAACCATCGTGTCAATGTTGAGGAAATCAGCTATATTGACGACGAACCAAAAAGCGAAATCGGACTAAAACTACGCACAGCCAATGTAAAAGTAGTACGCCATATTTTCGAACACCTGGGTTATGATGTTCTTAGAATTGACCGTGTCGTATTTGCCGGACTTACCAAGAAAAACCTACCTAGAGGAAATTGGAGATTCCTGACAGAACAGGAAATTATCAATTTGAAAAATATATAATGCATCAAAGTCCCAAAATCAAGTTTGGGACTTTTTGTTTTTGTAGCTTTGTTCCTCTATTAAAAAACACTATGACACCTGAAATATTGCAATCTATCGCATTTAAATGGTTTGATGCGTTCAACTCACACCAACTTGAAAAACTTTTAGACCTGTATGACGACGAAGCAAAACATTTCAGTCCGAAGTTAAAAATCAGGAAACCGGAAACCAACGGCTATGTAACCGGAAAACAGGCTCTTCGCGAATGGTGGAAAGATGCTTTTGAGCGTCTGCCTTCTTTGCATTATAAGGTTACTTCTCTAACAGCCAACAACGACCGTGTTTTTATGGAATACATAAGAACAGTCGATGGAGAAGACGATATGCTGGTAGCCGAAGTCCTGGAAGTAAAAAACGGAAAGATTATCGCTTCACGAGTCTATCACGGATAAAAAAAAGCCCTTGAACAACAAGGGCTTTTTCTTTGTATTAACCTCTAATCTTTTTAGCAGGTTCTTCTTTTTTATCGAGTCCGCGTTTTCTTAACAGCGGCTCCACACTTGGTTCGGCACCACGGAATCGCTTGTACAAAACCATCGGGTCTTCGGTTCCTCCTTTTTCAAGTACATTTTTTCGGAATAATTTTGCCTTTTCCGGATTGAAAAGATTAGTCGTCTTAAAGGCTTCAAAAGCATCCGTATCCAAAACTCCTGACCAGATATAGCTGTAATAACCCGAAGAATAGCCTCCTGAAAAAATATGGCTGAAATAGGTACTTCTGTATCTCGGAATAATCGCATCGATTAGTCCGATTTTCTTCATGGAATTTTTCTCAAACGAATTGGCATCCAACTGGATTTCGGCTGTTTGTGTATGGTAATCCATATCCAGGAAAGAAGCCGCAAGATATTCTACTGTGGCAAATCCCTGGTCAAAAGTTCCTGACTTCTGTAATTTCTGAATCAGCGCATCAGGAATAACTTCTCCTGTCTTATAATGCTTTGCATACATTTTTAAAACTTCCGGCTCCGCAGCCCAGTTTTCCATAATTTGTGATGGCAACTCAACAAAATCTCTTGGCACGCTTGTACCGGCAAGGCTTTTATAGGTAACATTCGAAAGTAACCCGTGTAACGCATGCCCAAATTCGTGGAAAAAAGTAGTTACCTCATCAAATGTCAACAACGCCGGCGTATCGCCTGATGGTTTTGTAAAATTACATACAATAGAAATCACCGGAGCTTTTCTTTGCCCGTCAACTGTTTTCTGGCTTCTGTACGATGTCATCCAGGCACCGCCTCTTTTCGAAGCTCTTGGAAAGAAATCCATATACAGGATTCCCACATGCGTTCCGTCTGCTTCTGTAACTTCCCAAACCGTAACCTCATCATGGTATTTTGGCACATCGTTCAGTTGCTTGAATTTTAAACCGTATAATTTTTCGGTCACCTGAAAAATACCATTTCTGGTGTTTTCAAGACTAAAATAAGGCTTCAGTTCCTGCTCATCCAAATCAAAACGCTGCTTTCTGATTTTTTCGGTATAATATCTCCAGTCATAAGGCTTTACTTTATCTTTAACTCCATCCTTATCCATCATCTTTTGAATATCTGACGCTTCTGTCTTAGCAATTGCCAAAGCAGGTTTCCATAAATCATTCAAAAGTTTTGCTACATTTTCAGGGTTTTTGGCCATCGATTCTTCCAGTACATAAGCCGCATGCGATTTGTAACCCAACAATCTTGCCTTTTCTCCCCTAAGATTGGCCAACTTGATTGCGTTTTCTTTATTATCCAGTGCATCATCATGGTTACCACGTGTTTGGTAGGCATTCCAGATTTCCTGACGCAGCTTTCTGTTCGAACTGTATTGCAAGAATGGCATCACACTGGAATTTGAAAGCGTAAAAACCCACTTCCCTTCCTTACCTTTTGCCTTTGCATCGTCTGCCGCCGTGTTTATCAATTCCTGAGGCAGTCCGGCCAAATCTTTTTTATCTGTGATTACCAATTCATATTTGTTGGTTTCGGCCAATATATTTTGTCCGTATTTTAAAGAGGTCATCGAAAGTTCTGCGTTTATCTTACGAAGCTTTTCTTTATCGGCAGTGGCTAAATTCGCTCCACTTCTAACAAATGCCTTATGCAGGTTTTCAAGAATTTTTGCCTGTTCGGGATTCAATCCTAAAGATTCTTTTTTATCCCAGATTGCCTTTACTCTGGCAAACAATTTTTCATTCAGGTAAATATTATCGCTATGAGCCGCGAGATTTGGAGAAACCTCTTTGGCTATTTTTTGCATTTCCTCGTTGGTATTGGCTCCGTTCAGGTTAGAGAATACGATGTTCACATTCGCTAACAGTTCTCCTGCATTTTCCATAGCCAATATGGTATTTTCAAAAGTGGGAGCAGCCGTATTGTTTGCAATAGCATTAATTTCGGCTTCGTGCCTTTTTATTCCTTCTAAAATAGCCGGTTTGAAATGTTCATTTTTAATCTTATCAAAAGGAGGTACTTCGTATGGCGTACTATACGGCTGAAAAAACGGATTCATATTTTGCTTGTTTTCTTGTGCTTCAATTGTCAGCATATTTCCAATAGCCAACAAAATGAAAAAGGATTTTTTTCTCATCTAAAAAATTTATTGAAGCGTAAATTTAGCATAAAATGGCTTTTTAAGCAGGCTTGAGAATGTTAATTAAACCCAAAAAATACCTTTTTATCTTATAGAGAGACAACCTTCAAAAAGAATTTGAGACTTCAGTTTAAAACAAACAAAAAAGCCTGTCTACTTGACGTAAACAGGCTAACCTTTTGTGCGGGTAATAGGACTCGAACCTACACACCTTGCGGCACCAGATCCTAAGTCTGGCGTGTCTACCAATTTCACCATACCCGCAGTAGACATTTGATCTTGACTATTGTCTCAATCGAGGTGCAAATATAGGCATAGTTTTGAACTTTCAAACAAAAAATTAAAAAAAATTAAAAATTCTTTTTTTGTATTTTTGGCAGACAACATATCAATTTTACCTTTCATGGATACTTTAAAAGATTACGTTCAGAAAAACAAAGAACGTTTCCTCAACGAACTTATTGATTTACTGAAGATTCCATCTGTCAGTGCAGATTCTGCCTATTCACAAGATGTTATCGATACCGCTAACGCTGTCAAAGCAAGCCTCGAAAAAGCAGGCTGTGATTTTGTTGAAATTTGCGACACCCCAGGATACCCTATCGTTTACGGAGAAAAAATAATTGACAAAAACCTGCCAACAGTATTGGTTTACGGGCATTATGATGTACAGCCACCAGATCCGTTGGATTTATGGACTTCGCCTCCTTTTGAACCGGTTATCAAAAAAACAGAGTTACATCCGGAAGGCGCTATTTTCGCCAGAGGTGCCTGTGACGACAAAGGACAGATGTATATGCACGTAAAGGCATTGGAATATATGGTACAAACCAATAACCTGCCATGTAACGTGAAATTCATGATTGAAGGTGAAGAAGAAGTTGGTTCGGCAAGTCTAAGCTGGTTTGTGGAAAGAAACCAGGAAAAACTTAAAAATGACGTAATCCTGATTTCTGACACGGGAATGATTTCCAACACCCAACCATCTATCACAACGGGATTGCGTGGATTAAGTTACGTAGAAGTTGAAGTTACAGGACCAAATCGCGATTTACATTCCGGTTTATATGGCGGTGCAGTAGCCAACCCTATCAATGTTTTGGCCAAAATGATTGCCTCGCTTCATGATGAAAACAACCATATCACGATTCCAGGATTCTATGATAAGGTTGAAGAACTTTCTGATGCCGAAAGAGCAGAAATGGCAAAAGCGCCTTTCTCTTTAGAAGACTATAAAAAAGCGCTTGACCTTAACGACATTTATGGCGAAAAAGGCTATACAACCAATGAAAGAAACTCTATCCGCCCTACTTTAGATGTTAATGGAATCTGGGGAGGCTATACCGGAGAAGGCGCAAAAACGGTTATTGCCAGTAAGGCCTATGCTAAAATTTCGATGCGTCTGGTTCCAAATCAGGACTGGCATGAAATCACTGAACTATTCACAAAACACTTTGAGAGCATTGCACCAAGCGGCGTAAAAGTAAAAGTGAAACCACATCACGGTGGTCAGGGTTATGTGACTCCAATTGACAGTATTGGTTATCAGGCAGCGGCAAAAGCCTATAACGAAAGCTTTGGCGTACAGCCAATTCCTGTTCGTTCCGGAGGCAGTATTCCAATTGTAGCCTTGTTTGAAAAAGAATTAAAAAGCAAGACTATTTTAATGGGATTCGGCTTGGATAGCGATGCCATCCACTCGCCTAACGAGCATTTTGGAGTATTCAATTATTTGAAAGGAATTGAAACTATCCCGTTGTTTTATAAGTATTTTGTAGAGCTTTCTAAAAAGTAATCATGACACATCACTATAATACCCTAAAAGGATTGGCTCTATTTTTATTGTTTCTTTTGTGTAATAGTTTTGCTCATGCCCAAGAAGAAACAAGTCAGCCTATAAAAGCGGTAAGTCCTCAACTTAAAAAAGAAGAAATTCTGGAACAAGTAAATTGGGATGACAGTAAAGTTTATTCTGCAACCGACAAAACTCCCGCTCAATTTGAGGGAGGGATGAAAGCTTTTGCTGCATATATTAGTGCAAACTACAAAGTCCCTCGCAATGTGGAAGGCCCAATAAAAATTTTGGCGGCTTTTGTTATTGACTTGGACGGAAGTGTTGTAGATATAAAAATTATACGTAGTGCAGGACATGAAACAAGCAAAGAGATGATTAGAGTTCTAAAAGCTTCACCTAAATGGAAGCCCGGATTAAAAGACGGGCTTCCTGTGAGAACCGCTTTAACTTTACCTATAAACTTTTAACACATCCGCTCATTTCTGAGCGGATTTTTTTATTTCAAAAAAAATTCACTCTACACTTGTAGAATTAAATTTTATTTCTACATTTGTAGAGTAATTACAAAACTATAGAATGAGGATTATAAAAATAACACCCTCAATTTCAGCGTTATTATTCATTTTAATGTTATCAGGTTGCAAAACCAATCGGATTCGAAACAATGAACGCGTTGGAAGATGGGTTGAATATGACACCATAGATGGTAAAATATATAAAAGTGTTGGAAGATTCCGCGACGGAATAGGGAAAGGCACCCACCGACAGTTTTCCGACAAAAAGTTAGTCCGGGAAGAAAAATATAAAAATGACATTTGCCATACTATATACTATTATGATAATGGCAAGATAATGACAGAAGGAAATACAAAAATGGTCGTAACCGATGAAGAAATCCATTGGTTTTACAACGGGGACTGGAAATTTTATGATGAAAACGGGCAGCTGTTAGGAATCAGGACCTATGAAAACGGCAATGTAATTAATGAAATAGAAATACAACAATAAAACACCATGCAACTATCCAACTCAGAAGAACAATTGATGCAGCACCTTTGGAAACTGGAAAAAGGTTTTATGAAAGACCTGCTCGAATGTTATCCGGATCCAAAACCAGCCACAACAACCATTGCTACCTTATTAAAAAGGATGGCCGATAAAAAATTTATAGCTTATAACGAAATAGGTAATTCAAGGGAATATTATCCTTTGGTTGAAAAATCGGATTATTTTTCGAAACATGTAAACGGGCTGATTAAAAACTTTTTTAATAATTCAGCCTCGCAATTTGCTTCTTTCTTTACTAAAGAAACGAATCTGACACAAAAAGAACTGGAAGAACTCCAAAAGATTATCGACAAAGAAATTCAAAAAAAGAAAAAATGATCGGCTTTCTAATCAAATCGTCACTTTGCTTGGCTATCCTTTTGGGCGTTTATATTCTCTTTCTGGAAAAAGAGAAAATGAACGTTTTCAACAGAATTTACCTTTTGGCCAGTTTAGCGGTTTCGTTTGCAATCCCGTTTATCCAATTTGAACCTATACATGAAGAATTACAACAAAATCTGATTCCGTATGCCGTTCAAACAATACAGGCACAAGCTATTTCGATAGAACAGCAATCCGATTATTCTGTATGGCTTTTATGGATTTTGTATGGGACCATAACCTCACTTTTCATTTTTCGATTTATCAAAAACCTATTGTCAATTACCAAAAAGATACAGTCCAATCCAAAGAAAAAATTTGAAATTTCAACTTTGGTCCTGGTCAAAGAAAAAATAGTGCCTCACACCTTTCTGAATTATATATTCATTAATAAAGAAGATTATGAAAACCGAAATGTAGAGGAAGAATTATATACTCATGAATTAACACATGTACGACAAAAACATACAATTGATGTCTTAGTAATTGAAATTTTAAAAACCCTGTTTTGGTTCAATCCAATCCTGATTTTTTACAAAAAAGCAATACAACTCAATCACGAATTTCTTGCAGATGCTAAAGTCGTGAAATCCTATAATAATGTTCCTTTTTACCAAAACCTGCTTCTGGAAAAGGCATCTTGGAACAGCAACTCTTACTTGGCCAGTAACTTGAATTTTTTAGTAACCAAAAAAAGATTAATTATGATGACTAAAACCACATCAAAATCGAGAGCTCTGCTCACAAAATTATCGGTACTGCCAATTTTAGCCGGCCTGATTTCCTTCTCATGTTTTGAAACAGATAATCAAAAAGAGGTAACTGAAGTAGTAGCTAAAAAGCAAATTATAAAAGCAGAAGAGCCAACAATGGGAGAGCAAGAAACGCAGAAAGTTTACGAAGCTTCGCCAGGGAAATCAGATGATGGGCTCTCAGTACCAAAATTTCCAGGCGGTTTACAAGCTTTTTTCAAATTTGTTAAAAAAGAATACCAGATACCTTCCGGTTTTAAAGGAAAAGGAAATCTCATTGCTTCTTTTGTAGTTGAAACTGACGGAAGCTTATCCGATATTAAAATCGTAAAAGATTTAGGAAAGGGAACCGCGGAAGAATTTATGAGATTGTTAAAAACCTCTCCAAAATGGCAGCCAGGAACTTTAAAAGGAAAGGCAGTAAGAGTTAAATACAATGTGCCAATACATTTAAATGCAGTCTAAAAACTAATCTGTTTTTCAATAAAAAATGGAAATCTATTTATTAAAATCAACCGCTAGCCTGATTGTACTATTAGGTATTTATCATCTCTTTTTGGAAAAAGAAAAAATGCACACGTTTAATAGGTTTTACCTTTTATTCAGTCTGTTACTTTCTTTTACAATTCCCTTTATTACAATTGAAGTAGCGGTTGAATCCTTGCCGAAACCTTTACTATTATCCCAATCGGCTCCGAATCAGGTTCTGACGCAAACCCAGAACCAGACTATAGCTGTAGATGTTGCCCAAGTCCCGGAAAGCGAGACAAATTATATTCCAATAATACTTTGGAGTTTGTATGCCATGGCAACATTATTTCTGGTTATCCGGTTTGGAAAAAACATCTACAGCTTAATCATGAAAGCCAAAAAAAGCCAAAAGGTAGCCTTTAATTGTTCCACATTGGTCCTATCCAAAGAAGAGCAGCTGCCGCATACGTTCTTACAATACATTTTCATAAACGAAGATGATTTTAACAGCCAAAACATACAGCAAGAACTGTATACACACGAATTGACACATGTACGACAGAAACATACTTACGATGTGTTATTCATCGAAATATTGAAGACCCTGTTCTGGTTCAACCCCATACTGGTCTTCTATAAAAAAGCAATACAACTCAACCACGAATTTCTGGCAGACGAAAACGTGGTAGAATCGCATAAAAATGTTTCATTTTACCAAAATCTGCTTGTCGAAAAGGCATCATGGAACAGCAACTTTTACCTGGCCAGTAATTTGAATTTTTCAGTAACCAAAAAAAGATTAATTATGATGACTAAAACCACATCAAAATCAAGAGCTTTTCTTAAAAAAATAGCCTTAGTACCTGTTTTAGCAGGATTGGTATTTGCTTCCTGCATAGAAAAAACAGCCGCAAAAGACAAAGAGCCGGAAGTTTGGATAAACGGGGAGCGTGTCAAAGAAAGTGAAATGAATCAGCCAATTTCCAATTGGAAAAAAGAGCAACCCAATGAAAACAATCAAACCAATGAGGCTGCTTATTTCGCTGGCGTAAGATTTATTATTTATAAAACCGGAACCTGGACAAAGGACAGAATGCAAGGCAAAGACATTATTTTAGACAAAACCTACGAAGAATTAACAGCAGAAGAAAAAGACCGCTTTAAACCCTATCTGAGGATTCCTAAAGGTCATGTCAAGAAATCACCAACTGCGGCAGAATTAGAAGATTACAAGGATTCAAAAAAATATGCTATTTGGATTGACGATGTAAACGTAAAGAACACTGAACTGAACAACTACAGTCCGTCTGACATTGCCTACGTCCTTGGAAGTTCTGTTATGAAAAACGCCAGAACCCAAAAACATCCGCAGCCGTTTCAATTCCATTTTTATACACACAATTATTTTGACAAAAAACAGATGGGTAAGGCTCCTGAGAAATATCCGCTGGATAAGGTTGAAATTTTTGATAAGATAATCAAGAATTAAATACGACAAATGGGAGTCTCATAAATACAAAAGGGAAAAATTTGTAGTTAGTTATAATCTCCATTATAAATCCGCCTTCTGGCGGATTTTTTTTTATCCCTAAGCCAAACATATCAACATTTTATAACATTTATTGAAATTTGGCGTTACTTTTGCAGACATCATCATCAATCATATTATTGGACACGTTTCCAATATTCTAATCATCAATCATTATGTTAAAACACTTCTTTATTGTCTGCTCCGGGGTTGACAAAAAAATCATCGAAAGCTGCTCCAATGGCGAGCAAAACAAATATGCCGGAATTGGAGCCACCGTATTTTTCACAGCAGTTATGGCATTTATCGCCAGCAGTTATGCACTCTATACCGTTTTTGACAATGTTTATACCGCCGTATTTTTTGGATTTGTATGGGGATTGTTAATTTTTAATCTGGACCGTTTTATCGTTTCTACAATTCGAAAAAGAGACAGCTTTTCTAACGAATTTATTCAGGCAACACCCAGGATTGCATTGGCTATTATTATTGCCATTGTAATCTCAAAACCTTTGGAAATCAAAATCTTTGAAAAAGAAATCGACACCGTGCTTTTGAAAGAAAAGAACGCAATGGCGTTGAATAACAAAAAAGAGGTTGCCAACTATTTCAAATCGGATCTTGAAAAAAACAAAGCCAAAATTGACAGTCTTAAATCAGAAATCACGAAAAAGGAAAAAGAAGTCAATACTTTGTATGAGACTTATATTGCGGAAGCTGAAGGAACAGCCGGAACCAAGAAACTTGGCAAAGGCCCGGTTTTTAAAGAAAAGATTGCAAAACATGATTTGGCAAAATCAGAACTGGACACTTTAAGAAAAAACAATCTGGCCAAAATTGCCGAAACAGAAAAACTATCGAAAAAACTGGAAGCCGACCAGGATAAGAAAGTAACCGAAACCCAGCCGATTATAGATGGATTTGACGGACTTATGGCAAGAATCAATGCATTGAACAAACTGCCTTGGCTGCCTTCTTTCTTTATCATGTTATTGTTTCTGGCGATTGAGACTTCACCAATTATTGCAAAACTATTGTCGCCAAAAGGAGAATACGACTTTAAGTTAGAGGATATAGAAACTGCCTTAAAAGCCACTATCAGCCAGGACAAATATCAGAGAGAGCTATTGGTGAAAACCAGCGCTCAAATGCACGATAAAGTTTATGAAGACATCGCTACTGATAAAGGATTATTTGACCTCCAACGCAAAAAGGCAAAAGAACTTTTGGAGCTACAGGCCCATAATTTTGTAGAAAAGCAAAAACGTACTTTATAATATCGATAATAAAAAATAAAAAGGCGAAGAGCAGCACATACTCTTCGCCTTTTCTATATTAAAGTGTTTTATTCCTAAATCGCTTCTTCAATTCGGATACTCATCCAGGAGCCTTCCATAACAATGTCGTCACCTACATAAGCCTTTCCGGATTGCTTGATTATTTTTTCGCTTAGTCGCAAATTCCGGATAACAAACTTTACCTGTTCACCAAACAAAACGCCTTTTAAAAATTCTGCCGTTTCAATATAAGCCAAAGCAAAGATTCCGTTGGTAACTCCTAATAACCGAACACCGGCTCCACCACATTGCGCCATTGATTCTAACAGAATAGTCCCGGGAACATAATTAATTTCCGGGAAATTACCTTTTAAAATAAAATTCGTGTCGTCAAACTTCTTAACGCCTATGATATGTTCTTTATCTACAGAAATAATTTCGTCAACAAATAAAAAAGGTGCCCTGTGCGGTATCAGGTTTTCAATATCCTTGCTCATGGCAGTTTACATATGGCTTAAAATTTCTTTTTTCAAAGCATCATATTCTCCCTGCATAATGAGTCCGTTGTCCAATAGCTTTTTATAATTCTGTAATTTTTCAAACAGTTCGTCCTGCGACAATTCTCCTAAAGTTTTTTCCTTTGCAACTTCAGGCTTTTCGTCCGGATATTGTTTTTCATCTCGGTATCCGGATTGGGAAACAGGAATGATTTCGGCAAAATCAGTCACTTCTTCAGTTTCCATTTCTTCAATAACTTCCGGTTCTTCTACTTCAGCAAATGTTTCTGCAGCCATTTCTTTTTCTTCGAATTCTTCTACTTTTGGTTCTTCAGCAAAAGCAGGCGCAACCGGCCCATTTTTTAATACATCCAGTTGTTCTTTAGCAAAAGTATAGATTTTTCTTGCCTGTGTTTTTGGTATATAATCGATAGAAATGGTCAGGTCTGTTTTAGTTGTAAATGAAAATTCGGAACCTAAAATATTCTCTTTTACAAAAGTCCCAGCAATATCATCCCATGTATAATCTGTGAAATCCATCGACAATCCTAAATTTTTAGGCTTGCAGATAATAATCCTTTTGTTGGTAAGCACAATGCTGTCCGGAAAAACCGTAATGGCAGGTTTTTTTTGCACTCCTATATAGCCTATTTCCTCATTTTTCATGAGCAGATCGGTCAGTTTTGAAGTAATCTTTTCGATTGCTTTTGGGTCTTGTTCTTCGTTTAAAAACTTTTTAATTTGTTCTTTCATCTTTCAGTTGCTGAATTTGTAGACATATATCCACAAAAGTAATACCTAATTTTTTAATTCAATAATTTCAGTTTGGATTTTCTTTGTTAAGCTTTTGAAAACCAAATCATAGGAATGATCAATAAGTTCCCTTACCATCTTGTCAGTAACATCACCATGCAGGGAAACCGTATTCCAGTGGACTTTGCTCATATGATAGCCCGGCTTAATGTCGTCAAACTCGGCACGAAGCTCTTCGGCCCGTTCCGGATCGCATTTTAAATTGATAGATGGTGTTCCTTTTTCCCAACCACTAAGTGAGGAAAGCGCGAACATTTTTCCACCAACTTTAAAAACCAATGTGTCTTCATCAAAAGGAAAATGTTCTGTCACGCCTTTTTTAGAAAGGCAATACTCAAAATAGGCTTGTATATTCATTATCTTATTATTTTTTCCATTTGTTTTTCCGGATTGGCCAATGCTCCAAATCCAAATTTCTCATATAAAAAGTGGGCATCTGCTGTTGCCAGTCGCCATGTCTTTACCTTGCTAAAAGCCGGCTCGCTTAATAATCTGTCCATCAACAGTGACGAATATCCTTTGCCTTGCTGTTCTTCCGCTATAAAAACATCCATAATATACGCAAAAACAACATAATCTGTCACTACTCTTGCAAATCCTATCTGCTTTCCATTGCTGTAAATCCCAAAACAGTAAGAATTCTCAATGATCGTCTTCACTTCTTCCATAGTTCTTCCTTTTGCCCAATAGGTGTTGGTGAGGAATTTATGGATAAACGAAATATCCAATTTGTCTTTATCTGTAGAAATCCTAATCATATCTTATATAGAACAGGTTTGCTTGGACTGGCGTCATTTTCAAAAGAAGCTATTTGCAGGTTAAGCAGATAACTCCCGTCTTCTACATGGTCAGGCACAAAGATTAGTTCCGTAATTGTGGCATCAAATCGGGCATCATCGTTCAAATCATGGGTGTTTTTAACATTCCAGAAGGCCTTATGAGCCAACAATTTCCCCTGGTCTCTTTCCTTATCAACGCTTGGCAAATCAATCAGCAGGTGTTTGATTCCTCTTTCTCTGATAAAAACTGCTGCTTTTTCATCCAGATAAGGCGGATTGGTATCGGAATATTTTCTCGAAAGCTTTTCTTCCGGATTTGGCAACGTTCTGATGACAATGGCTTCAGTAAATTTTCCTTCCAAAGCCTTTTCTATCTGATTTTTGGTGATTACTAGGTCTTCACCACGCAGTTCCGGTTCAACAGAAACTAACTCTGCCGTAAAGAAAAAGGTTTTCAGATGCCGGTTGATACTGTAAAATTCTTTTGTAATATGCCCCAAACATTCTGTGTGTGTCCCGTGTCCGTGGGGATTAAAAAAGATATTATTGAAATTGGTCGAAGAACTTCCTTCAGAAACCTTTCCTACCCAATGACCAAAACGGACAGGTTCAATAACGGGTTTTTCTATATACCAGGCAATAGGATTTTCATCAGTATTGGTCAGGGTAATGGAAATGTCTATCGGTTTTGAAAAGTCAACTTCAAAATTTTGGCTATTATGCTGGATTGTAGCAATCATTGTCAGATGTTTTAATTAGTACAAAAACCACCTGGCTTTTGCATTTAATCATCCAAATTTATCAAAAACAAATCACTTGCAATTCCATCTGCCAAAAACTTTCCTTTTGGTGTTGTTTTCAAGATATTTTTTTCGACGGCAAGCAATCCGTCAGCAATAAATTTTTCCGATTGCTTTTGTAAATATTGCAATACTTCTTCCCCAAATTCTTTTTGAATGCGATTAAGCGAAACGCCCCAAATAGTGCGAAGACCGGTCATGATATATTCATTATAGCGGTCATTTGAGGTCAAAATCTCGACTTCACCGGGTAATTTTCCGGCTTCGATTTCTTTCAGATAGATGGGATTGTTGGCAATATTCCAGCTTCTGGAAATACCGTCATAACTATGGGCAGAAGGACCAATACCAATATATTTTTTGCCCAGCCAATAGGCCGAATTGTTTTTGGAGAAATAATCCGGCTTGCCAAAATTGGACAGTTCATAATGAATGAATCCGTGTTGCTGAAGCATTTCTACCAGAATCATAAAATGTTCCTGAGCCACTTCATCTTTGGGTTCGGAAACTTTTCCGGTCTGGATTAATTTCTTTAGGGCTGTTTTGGGCTCTACCGTTAAGGCGTAGCTTGAAATATGCGGAATGCCAAAACTCAGGGCTGTTTCTATATTCTGTTTCCACATTTCATTTGTCATTCCCGGAATACCATAAATGAGGTCGATGGAAATATTGTCGAAATAACGTGTTGACGTTTCCAGTGATTTTTTGGCTTCTTCGGCATTATGCGCACGATTCATCATCTTCAAATCATTCTCAAAAAAAGACTGAATACCGATACTTAAACGGTTAATCCGACTGCCCGCCAACCCAACAATTCGTTCATCTGAAAGGTCATCAGGATTGGCTTCCAGAGTAATTTCCGGATTTTCTGCCACTTTAAAATTGGCATATACGGCATCAATTAAAAAAGCCAGTTCCTCATCAGACAAAACCGAAGGTGTACCGCCGCCAAAATAAATAGTTTCTACGGTTTCGTTTTCAAATTCCGATTTCCGCATTTGCATTTCTTTCACCAATGCCTGTACCATTTCTTCCTTCTTTTTCATAGAAGTTGAAAAATGAAAGTCGCAATAATGGCAAGCCTGTTTGCAAAAAGGAATATGGATGTAAATACCGCTCATTTTTTAGTATCGTGCAGAAATATATTATTTCCTTACTCTTTCTTCATTTTGTTTTACAAAAGCATCCCAACCCGAATAGCTTTTGGTACTGGTTGCTTTTCCGGAATTAAAAAAGTGGCATACTGCTGCTGCCAAACCGTCTGTACTGTCGAGATTTTTTGGTAATTCTTTTAATGCCAGAAGTTGCTGAAGCATTTTAGCTACCTGTTCTTTAGACGCATTACCGTTTCCTGTAATGGCCATTTTTATCTTTTTAGGTTCGTATTCCGTAATAGGAATCTGTCGCGAAAGACCTGCTGCCATGGCAACACCTTGTGCACGTCCCAATTTCAGCATCGATTGTACGTTTTTTCCAAAAAAGGGCGCTTCGATGGCAATTTCATCCGGATGGTGGGTTTCAATTAATTCGATGGTTCTTTCAAAAATGACTTTTAGCTTGGTATAATGATCGTCATATTTGCTCAATATAAGTTCATTCAATTGTAAAAACTCCATTTTTTTATTGATGACTCTTATCAATCCGAAACCCATGATGGTAGTTCCGGGATCAATTCCTAATATGATACGTTCGTTTGCCAATTTTAATTTGTTATTTTGCCGAATGATTGCAATTCCTCACAAAGCTAAACAATTCCTCGTGTTTCTGGTCAAACTTTTGATTGTTGGCGGCGCATTTTATTTTATCTGGAATCAATTGGCGCATAATGAACAGTTGGATTGGCAAAAATTTCTTGATTTGCTGGACAGGAAAAAATCTTTCTGGGGCATTATTTTCTTGCTATCATTCAGCTTTTTCAATCGCTATTTTGAAATCTTAAAATGGCAGAATCTTGCCCAGGTCGTTGAAAAAATTTCTATTGGCAGCGCCACAGAGCAGGTCTTAGGCGCATTGACTGCCTCCATTTTCACACCAAACGGAATTGGAGAATATGGTGCCAAAACATTATATTTCAAAAAAAAGGAAGCCAAAAGAATTGTATTTCTAAACCTGATTTGCAACGGAATCCAAATGATTCTGACCATCATTTTTGGTACGGTCGGATTGCTTTATTTCAATTATAAATTTCCAATCGTTTCCAATAAAAGCCTTTTGCTTGTCTTTGGAATAGTACTGCTTATAGTCGTCCTACTCTTTGGCTTGAAAAAAATTACGGTTAAAGGCTACTCTCTTCATCTGCTATTTGAAAAGATAAACGAGATTCCAAAGCAAATTCATCAAAAGAATATACTTCTGGCGGTTGGCCGCTACCTCATCTTTTCACATCAGTATTATTTCCTGTTTCTTGCTTTTGATGTCAAGCTACCATATTTGCTTCTCATGGCAACTATTACGAGTGTCTATTTCCTGGCTTCCTCCTTACCCACATTCCAGTTTTTAGATTTTGCTGTCAAAGGAAGTGTTGCCGTCTTTTTTTTCGGATTGCTTGGCGTAAACGAATGGATTGTTGTTTTTATCAGTACCTTGATGTGGTTTTTAAATGTAGTGCTTCCTGTAGTTATTGGAAGCTATTATGTCTTTAATTTTAAGTCGAAATGGAAATCATAACCTTTCTATTTTTTGGAATCGTAAGTGTCTATTCCGTTTTTATCATCGGACTGGCTTACGGATTCCGCAAGGTGGCTGTTTTCAAAAACAACAGCTCTGAGCCAAAATCTACCTTTTCGATTATTGTTCCTTTCAGAAATGAGGCTCACCATCTTCCCCAATTGCTGTATTCTTTCTCGCAGACGGACTACCCAAGGTCAAAATTCGAGGTTATCTTTGTAAACGATGGCTCAACAGACGATTCCGTTAGCATTATCCAGAACTTCCAGGCTTTGAGTTTCGACTACCGGATAATTGACTCCGTCCGAAAATCCACTTCCCCAAAAAAAGACGCAATTGTAACAGCAATAAACCTCTTAGAAAACGAATGGGTTATAACTACCGATGCCGACTGTTTTGTTAGCCCAGACTGGCTAAAAACAATCGACAGCTACATTCAAAACCATAATCCTGTAATGATTGCCGGGGCAGTATCTTTTTCTGCGGATGAATCTTTCCTACAGCAATTCCAGCAATTGGATATGATTAGCCTGCAGGGAGCCACTATAGGAAGTTTCGGACTGCAAAAGGCTTTTATGTGTAACGGAGCCAACCTCGCTTATAAAAAGGATTTATTTTTTGAACTTGACGGCTTTGCAGGAAACGATGACCTTGCCAGCGGTGATGATGTTTTTGTATTGCAAAAAGCCGTGGCGAAATATCCTGAAAAAGTACACTACCTAAAATCTGAAAGCAATATTGTCCTGACGGAACCTTTGGATAGCTGGAAAGCGGTTTTCCATCAACGGGTACGTTGGGCTTCAAAAACGGCATCCTATCAGAATGCTTTCGGGAAAATTCTTGCCCTTATTGTTTTTGGAGGAAATCTGGCTATTGTTGTCGGATTGCTTTTGACACTTTTGGGACTGTTTTCTTTTTGGAGCTGGTATCTGCTGTTTGCTGTAAAAATCTTTGCCGATTTCCTGTTGCTAAATCCAACCGGAAAGTTTCTAAAGCCGGAACAGGTCCGGTTTTTTCTAATCAGCAATCTGTTTTATCCTTTTTTCAGTACAGCGGTTGCCCTGTATTCTCTTTTTGGAAAATACGAATGGAAAGGCAGAAAATTCTAAGGTTATTATTCTACGTTAAGGATTACCGGTAAAATAAACTGTGTCTTTACCGGAATGCCTCTTTTTAGGGCAGGATTTATTTTTGGAAAATCGGTTAGACGGCTATGGAGTATGCTGTCAATTTTCACTTTATCATAGGCCAGGCTATCCGACGGGAACTGCGGTTCGAACTCAATTCTTGAATCCGGATATACAGTAACCTTGACCTGTATTGTATCAATCTGTGGATATAATATTGACAACGTATCCAAATCCAGTTTCTGTTGGATGGTAACCGTTAGGAAGTCAAAAAAACACTGCTTTCGGGTGGTTTCATCCTTAATGGAATCACAAGTTGCCACAGAAGGAAATTCATCTACCTGATTCCAGTTTACTTTCTGGAGCTCCTGTTTGAGTAGTTCTTCTTCAGAAATCTTCTGATTCTGAAGATTCTGGCAAGAACACAAAAGTCCTAAAAAAAGAATTGCTGTTAGTTTTCTCATGTGATGATTGGCAGGCATTTTGTAATATTACATAATTCAAAAATAATAAATTTAATTTATGGAATATTTTTTATTGGTTGCCGGATTTTTGTGCGTGATTGGAGGAATCATCGGCAGCTTCCTGCCTGTGCTTCCAGATGCTCCGCTTTCCTGGATAGGTTTGTTGCTCCTTTACTTCTGCGACGGAATTGAAACCGAATACTGGGTGTTGGGCATTACGCTGTTCATAGCTATCGTTTCCGGCATTCTGGACTATATTATTCCGGCTAAGGGAACCAAACATTTTGGCGGCAGTTCTTATGGAATCTGGGGCACCAACATAGGATTGGTTGTCGGACTGATTGCCCCTATTCCTTTTGGGTTTGTTATAGGTCCTTTTCTGGGTGCTTTTATTGGCGAAATGTTATACGATTCCAAAGACCATTCCCGTGCGCTAAAAGCAGCAACCGGGTCATTTATCGGATTTTTAGCTTCAACCTTTATAAAATTTGTTGTGTGTATGGGATTCCTGGGACTTTTTCTGTATAAAGTATGGGAATTTAGGGGAGTATGGTTTTAATGATAAAAGGAGGCGTTATGTAAATCAAAAAAGCCCTCCAAGTAAATGGAAAGCTTTTCATTGGTCTAACTACTAAACCTGGTACTTTCGTACCTAAACAACACAACTAATCTTAAAAACCTTTTTGGGCAAAAAAGCCTTTCTTTCGAAAGGCTTCCCCCAATTTAGCGGTCTGGACGGGACTCGAACCCGCGACCCCATGCGTGACAGGCATGTATTCTAACCAACTGAACTACCAAACCAGCGCTTAATTGCGAGTGCAAATATACCACAGTTTTTTACTTCTGCAAGCATTTTTGCAAAAAAAATCAAAACTTTTTTTATCGTTTTACCCAAACATTTGTTTTTCAACCAAATATGTAGTGAGTATTTTTTCAAAATTTTTGCCCGCCGACACAGGAACATACTTGATTCTGTTCTGTGCGCAGGTCAATGACAATCGCTTAAAATAGCTTTCAGCACGTTTTTCATACTCTTCTTTTATGTTATCTGCAAAAAGATTGACCTCTTCTCCCGATTCAAGGTCTATAAATTTTCTTGGCGTATTGTCAAAATCAAAGCTTAGTTCCGTTTTGTTATCGATAACATGGAACAATACGACTTTATGCTTGTTGTGTTTTAAATGCTGTAACGCATTTAGCAACGCTTCTTCATTTCCGGGCTGAAACATGTCCGTAAACAATATAATCATGGAACGGCGGTGCATCTTTTCGGCAATCTGATGCAGGAAAGTAACCGTATCGGTGTTTTTAGACTGTTTTGGCTCTGCCAGCAATTGTTCCAGTTTATTGAGAAGCATCCGGTGATGGCGCTCGCTTCCTTTTTCCGGAGCATAATATTCATAACTGTCGGAATAGACACTCAACCCGACAGCATCCCGTTGTTTTTTGAGCAGATTCATCAACACTGCCGATGCGAGTACAGCAAATCCAATCTTGCTTTCGAAAAATTGTTGCCCATCCTGTAATTTTGGGTAATGCATGGAAGATGAATTGTCAATAATCAGGTGGCAACGGAGATTGGTTTCTTCCTCAAAACGTTTAGTATAGAGCCTGTCAGTTTTTGCGAACAGTTTCCAATCGATATGTTTTGTGCTTTCACCGGAATTATATACCTTATGTTCTGCAAATTCGGCAGAAAACCCATGAAATGGACTTTTGTGCATTCCCGAAATAAAACCCTCGACAACCTGATTGGCTAACAGCTCCAAATGCTGGAAACTGGAAATTTTTTCTATTTGCGATTCAATCTTCATTCTTCAAATATATTGAAAGATTGACTGATTTAAAAATTTATCCCAAGACTTTGCTAAACAAAAAAGGCCCGGATTATTATTCTCCAGACCTTTTTCAACTAATCCTAAAAACATCTATATATTCATTACCGCATTGTTCAACTGTTCATCTATTTCTTGCTGTAAAAAAAAGACCTGGCCGTAAAACACCAGGTCTTTTTCTAACTAACCCCAGAAATTATTCTGTCCTTTTGAAGTCAAAACTTAAGTCACCCGCATTGTAATTTGCAGACACAGTGGTTGGGAATGTTTGAGTTGTTCCACTAAGCCATCTGTATTCTAAAAAATTGATATTTCCCGCTGTAACCGGATAAGTTGCATTGGTATTATCAGCCTTATTCCTTTTGTACCAATCATTAGAATTCATCGTAATCATATACTTTTTGTCTTTTTCTAATGCCAAGTCAGAAATAGGATGAGAAACCAATGTATTAGCACTTGCTACGTTAACGGTTTCCGTTTTTAAAACCTCTTTTGTAGTATAATCCCAAATCGTAACCCTTAATGCTGGATTTGCATCTGGCAACTTTACCGTTATCGCTTTCATCACCCCTTTTACATTTGGAGAAAAAGCCAAACCAAATTCATAACTGCCTGAATTAATAAAGTTTGTTGTTGTTGTAAATCCCGTTTGTGTATAATAAGATTCTAAAGGATTTTCAACAGGATAAGAAGATCCGGGCTTGCTGTCATCACTACTACAAGAGATTGCTAAAATTGCCAATAATGCTCCTGATAAGATTTTAATCGTTTTCATTTCTCTAATTTTTTGTTGTTATTTTTTTACTCATTTGGTGGAGACAAAGTTGCAGACATCATCAGGCTAAAAAAACAGGAAATAGACCAATAACATTTTAAATAGACCAATAACATTTTTCTTAATAAATGTTAAATTTTTTATCTATATTTGAGTAAATCCTACCGGATATGGAAAAGTTAAAATGCATCATAGTCGATGATGACGAAATAGACAGACTTACGGTGCTTTCGTTTGCGAAACGGTTTGAAAACCTTTCCATTTTGGGCGTTTTTGATAACGCCGACGAGGCACTCGCTTTTATGGAAAACAACAAACCGGACATTTTGTTTCTGGATATTGATATGCCCGGCATGAATGGTGTGGAATTGCGAAAAAAAGCTTTAGAAGTTTCCGCCTGTATTTTCATCACTTCACACCCGGAATTTGCCGTAGAAAGCTTTGAACTTGACACTTTAGATTTTATCGTCAAGCCTTTAAAATTTGACCGCTTTGCCCAGACCATGCGCCGCATTGAGGAATTCATGGAAATAAAGCATAAAGCCTCCTTATTTGAATCGAGCATAGGTGGTGATGTGATTTATATAAAAGAAGGACACGACCAGACCAAAGTCAAGCTACATGACATCTTATATCTTGAAGCCCTAAAAGACTACACGCTGATTATTACTTCTAAAAAAAGGCATTGTGTACTGTCAAGCATAGGAATGTTGCTTAAAGAATCCCATTTTCAATCTTTTATAAGAATTCACAGGAGTTTTGCCGTACAAAAACAATTCATAGAAAAAATCAACACCCAGGAAATCCTGCTCAGCAATGGGGCCATGATTCCTGTGGGAAGGAGCTTTAAAGAAAACATCAATATACTGCTATCATGAAAAAGGCATTCTTATTTTTAGTATTCTGCTTGTTCTCTATTGCACTATCTGCCCAAAAGCAAGGACAGATGCTGATTGATTCGTTGGAAACAGCCCTAAAAAACACCAAAGACAAAAAAACAATTGTCATTATCAAAAACAAGCTAAGCCAGGAATATTCAAGGGTGGACCCGGAAAAAGGAAAGCAACTGGCAAAAAGCGCCATTGAAATGGCAGAAACTATTGATTTTAAAAATGGTCTGGCAGAAGGCTACCGTTGCCTGGGAATTAATACAACTGATTCCACAGCGATTAATTTTTACCGAAAAGGTCTAGCATTTGCCAAAGAAACTAAAGACAAGCAGGTATTGAGTGTTTTGTACCGGAATATAGCCGTTTATTATATCTATAGAAATGATTACAAAAACGGACTCGACTACAGTTTCAAATCGCTTAAACTAAGTGAGGAATTAGGCAAAAACGAAGAAATTGCAGGAACCTATATCAACATCGGGTTTATATACAACGACCTGAAAGACCGGAAAAAGGCACTGGAATATTTCAAAAAGGCATTGGATATAAACAAGAAGTTCAACAATCCGACGATGAAAGCCGTGATTCTTGAAAATATTGGCGTATTATACAATAACGAAGGTAAAAATGAACTGGCGGTTTCCTACCTTAATCAGGCATTGGAAATCAACCGAAAAAACAACAACCTGAATTTTGTAGCTACAAATCTCGGGACGTTAGGAAGTGCCTATTTGGAATTAAAAAAATATGACCTGGCGGAAAGCCATATCAAGGAAGCATTAAAAATCAGCAAGGAGTTAAAAATTCGCAGAGTCATGTCCTACAACCTGCAAAATCTTTCCATGATTTACATGGACAAGTATGCAGACCCAAAAAACAACTCCTTTTATAAAAGCAGACCCGTGGCAGATACTTCTTTACTGATGTTGAAGGAGGCAGTTATTTATGACCAGGAAAGCAACGACATCAAATCACTTTCAACCGATTTTAAACAGATTGCTTCATTGTATGAGGAATTGGGCGATTCTAAAAACGCACTTCTTTATTTCAAAAAATTCAACACCTATAAAGACTCCATCTATCAGACTGACACAAAAGAAACCGTAAAAAACCTGGAAGACCAACGGACAATCGAACTAAAAAACAAGGAAATCCAGTTCAATAAGCTCAAAATTGAGAGTAAGGAAAAACAGAAATGGTATTTTATACTGGGTCTCATCCTATTGGGAATTATCGGGATACTGTTGTTCTACCAAAGCCGAAACCGCAAAAGAAGTAATGAAAAATTACAGCAACTGAATAACGAATTGGATTTGGCCAATAAAACAAAATCCCGCTTTTTCAGTATCCTCAACCACGATTTGAGAAGTCCTGTGTCGAGTCTGATTCATTTTCTCCATCTGCAAAAAGAGAGTCCCGAATTGCTGGATGCTGAAAGCAAAAAAAGAATGGAAGACAAAACAATCAATTCTGCCGAAAACCTGCTTAATTCCATGGAAGACTTATTGCTTTGGAGCAAAGGCCAAATGGAAAACTTCAAACCTCAACCTAAAACCATTAGTGTAAGTTCGTTATTTGAAGACACACGAAAACATTTTTCAGGACAAGAGAAGATTGACATTCTGTTTGAAGACCCGCAAGGATTAGTACTTAATACGGATGAAAATTACCTCAAAACAATTATCCGAAATCTGACCGGAAATGCCATCAAAGCTTTGGAAAAAACCAATAATGCCCGAATAATCTGGAAAGCATGGCAGGAAAACGGGATAAAACACCTTTCCATAACAGATAATGGCCCGGGTGGCACTCAGGAACAATTTAAAGCCTTATATGACGATAAAGAAGTTGTTGGAATTAAGACGGGATTAGGCCTGCATTTGATACGCGACCTGGCTAAGGCCATTGACTGCAAGATTGACATACAGACACAGCCTAACCAGGGGACTGCTTTTATACTGACATTAAAATAAAAAACCCTTCCAGAACTTTGGGGGTCCTGGAAGGGCGTATTAAAATATAATCTCTCGATTATAACAATGCGTCAATTGCGTCTGTGTAGCTTTGTTTCGGCGCTACGCCTACTTGTCTTCCCACTACTTCACCATTTTGGAAAACCAATACTGTTGGAATATTTCTCACGCCATACTTAGCAGCAAACTCCTGGTTTGCATCTACGTCAACTTTTCCAACAACAGCTTTCCCATCATATTCAGTACTGATTTGGTCGATGATTGGACCAACCATTCTACAAGGTCCACACCATGCTGCCCAAAAATCTACTAAAACGGGTTTATCTGATTTTAATACAATTTCTTCGAAAGTTGCATCAGTTATTGCTTGTGCCATATTTTTTGTTCTTTAATTTTACATTACAAAATTAGTTATTTTATCTGTAATGTTTTGTTAATTGAAAATTAGTTTTGGTTATAAAGATATTGTCAATTTCTATCTCAAAAAAGTTAATTTAATTTGAAGTTGACTTGTAATTTTTCTAATTCACGCAATAATTCACCACAAATATTCACTTTTAATTTCCTGCTTGGCATAGAAAGATAGGTAATTACTTTGGTTTCTTCTACAACTGCCGGAACATTCAATTCCATCTCTTCTGCATTTTCCATATCAGGAATTGCTTCGACTTCATCCGCATTTGTTTCTACTGCAACAGGTACTTCTTTTGTAATCTTTTCGGTCTCCATTACTTCAAAAGTCACATTATTTTCTCCCCTGTTAGCCTGAAAAATATGACTTAGCTTTGTAATCATTTCAGAATGCAGCTCACGGATGTTCATCTGGATAATAAGCTTTTTCGCAAAAGTAGTCAACACATCCTGTAGATACTGGATTCCTATGAACTGGATTCTTGGCTCGCCTTTTTTTCCCGTTTCTGCATTGGCCCAGCCTTCACGCACCAGAATTTTCATATAGGTAAAATTATTCTGTATGAGGAAATGACGGAATTTAAGGTACTCCTCTCCAAATATTCTGAATTCTGCCGATTCATCATAGCCTTCCAATACAAACGAGGCCCAGCCTTTTCCGTTTTTGGCAACCCTGTGCTGTACATCGGTTATAATGCCTCCAACTGTCAGGTTCTTATTGACATGAGCTTCCAGGTTCTTCAATGCGTCCAGTTTGGCATTACAGAAGTATTTCATTTCAAAACGGTAATCATCAAGAGGATGTCCGGAAATATAAATTCCTACTACTTCTTTTTCTTTTGCCAGTTTTTCCATCGTACTCCAGTCTTCACACGGAGGTATAACCGGTTCCGGAATCTGCACGTCGCTTGTTTCTCCAAAAAGACTTACTTGCGAAGAGTTTTCATTTTCCTGAAATTTTGACCCGTAGCGCATGGCCTTTTCCAAAAAAGTAATTCCATCGCCTTCATCATGGAAATATTGGGCACGATGTGCCGTAAAGCAATCGAATCCTCCTGCAAGAGCCAGGTTTTCAAATGCTTTTTTGTTGGCGGCACGCAAATCAATACGTTTTGCCAAATCAAAAATCGATTTGTATTTTCCCTCTTTCCTGTTTTCTACAATAGTCTGTACGGCTCCCATTCCAACACCCTTGATGGCTCCCATTCCAAAACGGACAGCATAATTTTCGTTTACCGTAAACTTATAGAACGATTCATTAACATCGGGCCCAAGAACCTGCAATCCCATACGTTTACATTCTTCCATGAAAAACGAAACCTGTTTGATATCGTTCATGTTGTTAGAAAGCACCGCCGCCATATATTCTGCCGGATAATGTGCTTTTAAGTAAGCCGTCTGGTAGGCAATCCAGGCATAGCAGGTGGAGTGTGATTTATTAAACGCATATTGTGCAAAGGCTTCCCAGTCTTTCCATATTTTTTCAAGCTTATCTGCCGGATGGCCATTAGCAACTGCCTGGTCAATGAATTTGGATTTCATCTTATCCAGAACGTCTTTCTGCTTTTTACCCATTGCCTTACGCAAGACGTCGGCATCACCTTTGGAAAAATTCGCCAGCTTTTGCGACAAAAGCATTACCTGCTCCTGATATACCGTAATTCCGTAGGTATCTTTCAGGTATTCTTCGCAGGCTTCAAGGTCATAGACAATTTCTTCTTCTCCATTTTTTCTGCGAACGAAACTCGGAATATACTCCAATGGTCCAGGACGATACAATGCGTTCATTGCAATCAAATCACCAAAAACCGTTGGCTTCAGGTCTTTCATGTATTTCTGCATCCCAACCGATTCGTATTGGAAAATCCCAACCGTTTCTCCTCTTTGGAAAAGCTCATACGTCTTGACATCATCAATCGGAAAAGCATCGGGATCCAGTTCAATTCCCGTTCTGTATTTTACCAGTTTTACGGTATCTTTTATAAGTGTCAGGGTCTTCAGACCCAGGAAGTCCATTTTTAACAGACCTGCACTTTCTACTACTGAGTTATCAAATTGCGTTACATACAAATCCGAATCTTTTGCCGTAGAAACCGGGACGAAATTTGTAATATCGTCTGGCGTGATGATAACACCACAGGCATGGATTCCCGTATTTCGCAAGTTTCCTTCCAGCAATTTGGCCTGTGTAATTGCTTCCCCACCCAAATCGCCAGCATTTGCAAGTGCTATAAGTTCCTGTACTTTATCAAATTCTTCCGCACGAAGCGCCTTTTTAAGCTGTTCGTTGTCGAAAGTAAATATCTTGGCCAGATTGAGGTTCATCGGGATAAGCTTGGCAATCTTATCCGCTTCAAACAGCGGTAAATCCAAAACACGGGCCGTATCTCTGATTGAAGACTTCGCCGCCATGGTTCCATAGGTAATAATCTGCGCTACCTGATTGGAACCGTATTTATTGATAACATAATCCATTACACGACCACGTCCTTCATCATCAAAATCGATATCGATATCGGGCATAGACACACGATCCGGATTTAGAAAACGCTCAAAAAGCAAATCATAAAGCATCGGGTCGATATTCGTAATTCCCAAACAGTAGGCCACAACAGAACCTGCAGCCGAACCTCGGCCAGGACCTACAGAAACATCCAGCTTTCTCGCTTCGGCAATAAAATCCTGTACAATCAGGAAGTAACCCGGATAACCCGTCTTTTCAATCGTCTGCAATTCAAAATCCAGACGTTCCTGGATTTCAGGTGTTATTTCTTTATATCTTCTCTTGGCTCCTTCATAAGTAAGGTGTTTGAGATAGAGATTTTCACCTCTTTTACCTCCGTCGATTTCATCTTCAGGAACAATGAATTGTTCAGGAATATCAAATTTTGGAAGCAGTACTTCGCGTGCCAAATCGAATATTTCTATTTTTTCGACTATTTCCTGAATATTGTATATGGCTTCCGGGAGATCAGCAAAAAGCGCCTTCATTTCTTCTCCCGACTTAAAATAATATTCTTTATTAGGCATCCCGTATCGGTAGCCGCGACCGCGCCCTACCGGTGTGGATTGTTTTTCACCGTCACGGACACAAAGAAGGATGTCATGTGCATTGGCATCTTCTTTGTCGATGTAGAAAATGTTATTGGTTGCCACTAATTTCAGGTCGTGTTTTCTCGCTAAAGAAATCAAAGTAGTATTTACACGATTTTCATCTTCCTGATTGTGGCGCATCAACTCAATGTAACAATCTTCTCCAAATTCCTGTTTCCACCAAAGCAAAGCTTCTTCTGCCTGATGTTCACCAATATTCAGAATCTTGCTCGGTATTTCACCATAAAGGTTACCCGACAAGACAATTATATCTTCTTTGTATTGTTTTATGACTTCTTTATCTATCCTTGGCACATAATAAAAACCTTTGGTATAGGCTATCGAAGACATTTTGGCCAGGTTATGATAACCGTTTTTATTCTTTGCCAGCAAAACGACCTGATAGCCATTATCTTTTCGGGTACGGTCGAGATGATCTTCACAGACAAAAAACTCGCAACCCACTATTGGTTTCATCAAAACCTCTGTTGGTTCTTCACCATTATCAATGAGCGATTGGTTTTTTGCTTTTGCGGCTTTATTATGGTTCAGTACGTCACGCACAAAATGGAAAGCTCCCATTAAGTTAGCATGGTCTGTCATGGCGACGGCCGGCATTTTATGCTTAGCTGCAGCCTTAACCAGGTCGCCAATACTAATTGTGGATTGTAATACAGAAAACTGCGTATGGTTGTGCAGATGTACGAAATCAACATCTGTTAAAGAAATAGTGTTTTCTGCCGTCTGCTTTTTCTGGGCCTCATCAGTAGCTTTTTGCAAACGGGCACGCACTTCATCAGATGCCTGTTTCAGGTTGATGTGCTTTAATCCGATGAGCTGAATCTCTTTCGGATTGTTTTCATTAAACCTTCTAAAATAATCTGCCGGTACGTCAAGCTGTTCTTTCGTAAAAGCCTCTCTTCTGATTAATTCCAGGAAACAACGTGTAGTCGCTTCAACGTCGGCAGTTGCGTTGTGTGCTTCAGCAAAAGGCTGATTGAACAAAAACTGATGCAATTCCGTCAGTGTTGGCAGTTTGAATTTTCCTCCTCTTCCTCCCGGTAATTTTAAAAGTTCTGCCGTATATTCTGTACAGGTATCTAATACGGGCATTTCGGCCATTTTAGATGCTACTCCAAAACGGTAAAATTCGCAACCCATTATATTGACATCAAAGCCAACGTTTTGCCCGACAATAAATTTCGATTTTGAAAGCGCAATATTAAACTTCTCAAGAACCTCAGAAAGTCCTATTCCTCTTTCTGCTGCCAGTTCTGTAGAAATTCCGTGGATTCTTTCCGCATCATAGGGAATATTAAAACCTTCCGGCTTCACAAGGTAATCCTGGCTTTCAATCAGATTTCCCATTTCATCATGCAACTGCCAGGCTATCTGAATACAGCGAGGCCAATTGTTTGTATCTGTTATGGGAGCATCCCAACGCTTTGGCAATCCGGTTGTTTCGGTATCGAATATTAAGTACATGGCTAATTGTTAAGGTTTTATATTTTTGAAAAATCCCAAAAACGCAGATTACAAAAATACGTTATTTTAGGGTTTGGACAATAGTGCTTATCCATGAATCTTTTTCTAAAAACTTAAAACAAAAAATCCCGGCCGAGGCCAGGATTTATATTCTGTAAGTTATTTTTTATGGTGCGGTTTGGATTGGCACTCTGTAGAAATGACCTTCCTGGTAATTCACTACCGGCGCTCCAATAGGATCTGCCGTTGTTGAAGGGGCATTAAAATAAAAAGTTCCTGTTACGGTTCCTTCCGGACTTTGTTCAATCTTGATTTGACCGTCTCCTACTCCTGTTCCTGTAGCATATACAGAAGTAACACCGTCTGCCTCATAAGTATAGGTCGCTTTGTTTGCGCTGTTTACTCCCAAAGTATAAGTTCCCGGCGCAATAGATGCCGTAGTAAGAGTTAAAGTTTCAAATGGCGTGTTTCCATAAACTGTCAACACTCCTCCTGTAATCGTTGCATAGGAACTTGAAGCCCTCCATCTAACATTGTCTTTTTTACCCTGAACGGATGGATTATTGAAAGTAGCATCGTCTTCACAAGACATAAAAACAGCCACAAGCATTAAAAGCGATAAGATCTTTTTCATATTTATTATTGATAGCTATGGATAATCATTTTTACATCGACAAAAATAGTTTTTTATAGCATATATGCTAATGAAAATTAAAAAAATAACATCAAAATCGTAAAACGTCCGGATTTCAAAATTTAAAAAACGACAAATTTCAAACACGGAATAATTTGTATTACAAACTTTTGTATATTTGCACCCTTAATTAACAGAGGTCGTGTACCTCAATTTAATCATTTAGATTATGTCTGTAAAAATTAGATTACAAAGACACGGTAAAAAAGGAAAACCTTTTTACTGGGTAGTAGCGGCAGATGCACGCTCAAAAAGAGATGGTAAATTCCTTGAAAAAATCGGAACTTACAATCCAACTACTAACCCTGCAACTATCGATTTGAATCTTGATAGTGCTGTTAAATGGTTGCACAATGGTGCTCAGCCAACTGACACTGCGAGAGCTATCCTTTCTTACAAAGGAGCTTTATTGAAGCACCACCTTGACGGAGGAGTTCGTAAAGGAGCTTTAACTCAAGAGCAAGCTGATGAGAAACTAGCTAAATGGCTGGATGAAAAAGCTGGAAAAGTAAACGCGAAAAAAGACAACCTTTCTACTTCTAAAGCAGACGCAAAAGCTAAAGCTCTTGCTGCTGAGAAAAAAGTAAACGAGGATCGTATCGCTGCTGCTAAGCAAGCTGAACTTGAAGCTGCTAAAGCTGAAGAGGAAGCTGCTGTTGTTGAAGAAGAAGTTACTGAAGTTGAAGCATCAACTGAAGAAGCTCCTGCTGCAGAAGAAAACAACGAAGAAACTCAAGCTTAATTTTGATGCGATAATGCGTAAAGAAGAGTGTTTCTATTTAGGTAAAATCGCGAAAAAATTTAGTTTTAAAGGTGAAGTCCTTGTCTATCTGGATACTGACGAACCTGAGTTATACGAAAATCTGGAATCAGTGTTTGTCGAATGCGGCAAACACCTGGTTCCTTTTTTTATTGAAAACAGTTCGCTTCATAAAAACGACCTGCTTCGGGTCCGTTTTGAAGACATCAATACAGAAGATGCAGCCGATGAGCTTATCGGAAATGCAATTTATCTTCCTTTAGAAATGTTGCCAAAACTGGAAGGCAACAAATTTTATTTCCACGAAGTGATTGGCTTTGAAATAGAAGACAAACGCTTAGGTGTTGTTGGAAAAATCCAATCTATTAATGATTCAACAGCCCAACCATTATTTGAAGTTCTTGATGGCGATAAAGAAATTCTGATTCCGATGATTGACCATTTCCTGGTTTCAATCGACCGCGACAACAGAAAAGTAATTATGGACCTGCCGGAAGGACTGATTGAAATGTATCTTTAATCTTTTCGATTTACAATTTACAATTTTATATTCCTGCAATGTCTTTTCAATTTAAGCAATTTTCCGTAGAACAAGATCGCTGTGCCATGAAAATAGGAACCGACGGCGTATTGCTAGGCGCCTGGGCCCCCATTGAACATAATCCATATAACGTTTTGGATATTGGAACAGGTACCGGAATCATTTCTCTGATGATTGCCCAAAGAAGCCATGCTGAACAGATTGATGCTTTTGACATTGATGAAGATGCCTACGAACAGGCTGTAGACAATTTCGAAAATTCTTCCTGGAATGATCGATTGTTTTGCTTTCATGCCGCATTGGATGAATTCATGGAGGAAACTGGTGACCAATACGACCTGATTGTTTCAAATCCTCCTTTTTACACAGAAGATTATTCTTCAGGAAATGAACAGCGTGATTTGGCACGTTTTGCCGATGCCCTTCCTTTTGAAGATTTAGCCCAAGCTGGCGGTTTTTTACTTTCCCAGAATGGAATTTTTGCCGTTATCTTACCTTATAAGGAAGAAGAAAAATTTATTGCTTTGGTAAGGGATTTTGACTTATTCCCTGTAAAAATCACTCGTGTAAAAGGAACTCCAAACTCAGAAATCAAAAGAAGCCTGTTGGCTTTTAGCAAGCATCAGGTAGAAAATTTTCCAATTGACGAATTAACTATTGAAATTTCACGCCACAACTACACTCCTGAATACATCAACCTGACAAAGGATTTTTACTTGAAGATGTAATTTTTATTTGTAAAAACTGCTACAAATAAAAAAAGTCTATTACTTAAAATAAGCAATAGACTAATGTATACTGTTGTTTCTTTGCTATGAATCCTGAGGGCAAAGGAGCTTTGTCAAAACCTCGCAGCTATCTGCGTGTCCAACAACTATATTTCCGGTTCCCGGACAAACGCATGCGATAATATCATTACCGCCTCCTCTGATTGCTCCGTTACCTTTAATGGTTTTCTGTTCACCGTTGCTTAACTTGTGAACACCTTCTAATTTCAAAATGTTTTCTAACATAATCTGTAGGTTTAAAAATTATGATAATCAACCCAATCACTTAAAGACATTTGGGCTTTATGTCTTTTATCTTAAGATATTCATTCTCTGCATGTTCAAAATAAAACTGTAAGATAAATGTAGCAAAAAATAATTTATCCCGGATAGATTCTTTTAATTTTATATTGTATTTTTTATCAAAAACGCAATTATCTGAAGCTTTCTTAAAAATTACAGCAACACTTTCTAACATTTGCTGATTGTTTTGTTGCAATTCTTTATGTAAGTTTGCAAACGTTTTCGGAATAAAACAAAAAACAGTAAAAACAGATAGCCCGGCTATCGAAATGATAAAAATAATGAGACCCGATCTTTTCCAAGCTCCAGATTATTACCTTTTAGACGAATTATTGTCTGACGAACACAAAATGGTACGCGACGCTGCCCGCGAATGGGTAAAACGTGAAGTATCTCCAATCATTGAAGAGTATGCTCAAAAAGCTGAATTTCCGAACCAAATCATCAACGGTTTAGCAGAAATTGGTGCTTTTGGTCCATACATTCCGGAAGAATACGGTGGTGCCGGCCTGGACCAGATTTCTTACGGTTTAATCATGCAGGAAATCGAAAGAGGTGATTCCGGTGTCCGCTCTACTGCTTCAGTACAATCTTCGTTGGTTATGTATCCTATTTGGAAATACGGAAATGAGGAGCAAAGAATGAAATATTTACCAAAACTGGCTTCCGGTGAATTTATCGGATGTTTTGGTCTTACGGAACCTGATTTCGGTTCAAACCCGGGCGGAATGGTTACTAATTTCAAAGACAAGGGTGACCATTATTTATTGAATGGTGCTAAAATGTGGATATCAAATGCTCCTTTTGCTGATATTGCAGTAGTTTGGGCGAAAGATGAATCCGGCAGAATACACGGTTTGATTGTAGAAAGAGGCATGGAAGGATTTACAACTCCAGAAACACATAATAAATGGTCACTTCGTGCTTCTGCGACAGGTGAGTTGATTTTTGACAATGTAAAGGTTCCTAAAGAAAATTTACTACCTAATAAATCTGGTCTTGGAGCTCCACTAGGATGTTTGGATTCTGCACGTTATGGTATTGCATGGGGTGCTATTGGCGCTGCAATGGATTGCTATGACACAGCCCTTCGTTATGCTAAAGAAAGAATCCAGTTTGACAAACCTATTGCCGGAACTCAATTACAGCAAAAGAAACTGGCCGAAATGATTACCGAAATTACCAAAGCTCAATTATTAACCTGGAGATTAGGTGTTTTGAGAAATGAAGGAAAAGCAACTTCGGCGCAAATCTCTATGGCGAAAAGAAATAATGTGGACATGGCAATCAATATTGCCAGAGAAGCAAGACAAATTCTTGGCGGTATGGGTATTACAGGCGAGTATTCAATTATGAGACACATGATGAATTTAGAATCTGTTATTACTTATGAAGGAACTCATGATATTCACTTATTAATTACAGGAATGGACATTACCGGAATTCCTGCATTTAAATAGTAAACAAATATTAAAGTATCTTAAAAAGCTTCTCTATAACGGGAAGCTTTTTTACATTTGTAAAAATCCCTCCATCATGAATATTGACACTATTAACGCCCGCATTCAGCCACAAAAGGACATTTTATTAAACCACCCATTGTATAAAAAGATACAAAATCTGGAAGACTTACGAAGATTTCTGGAATGCCATGTATATGCCGTTTGGGATTTTATGTCGCTTTTAAAAGCATTACAGTCTAAATTAACCTCCACAACTACACCATGGTTGCCTGTTGGGAATCCGGAAATCCGTTACCTGATTAATGAAATTGTTTTGGCCGAAGAAACCGATTTAACTCTGGACGGAAAAAGACAGAGCCATTACGAAATGTATATTGACGCGATGAAAGATTGCGGTGCAAATATTTCGGAAATTCAGAGTTTTTTAGAAAATGTCATCACAACCCGTAATATTTTTGTTTCGATAAAAAAAAGCGAACTGCATCCGAAAATCAAAAATTTCCTGGACTTTACCTTCCGTGTTATTGATGAAGGCAAGCCTCATGAGATTGCCGCCGCTTTTACTTTTGGAAGAGAGGACCTGATTCCTTCTATGTTTACAGAAATATTGAGGAATTTTCAGGAAAACTTCCCAAATGCCGACCTACAGAAACTGATTTATTATTTCGAAAGACACATTGAGCTTGATGCTGATGAGCATGGTCCTATGGCGATGCAAATGATTGAAGAGCTATGCAACAATGACGAATTGAGATGGCAGGAAGTGGAAGAAGTATCTGTTCAGGCGTTGGAAAAAAGAATTGGTCTTTGGGATGCTATTGAAGAACAAATTTCAATGAAAGCAGAATTAGCTTAATAGCTCGCTATACAATCTATCTGCAGTAAATTCTTATAATTCTTTAAAACCCAATCTGTTTTTTATCGATTATTTAGATTTATTTTAGATTATTTCGAAAATTTAACTTTATAATTCCAAGATATTTATAACTTAGCGCGCTAGTTTTCTTTAAAATAAGTAAAATAAAATATCACATAATTATTAATTTCCAATTTTCATATTTCCATGAAAAAAATTACACATTTTTTGTGCCTTGGCCTTATCGGTTTTTCAGCCTTTGCACAAAATACACCGCATGTCTTTGGAAGAAAAGTTCAAAGTGTTAACCCTACTACGGGAATAATCAGATGTGTTTCTTCTGAATACGAATCATTCCTGCAAGAAAAAGAGAGTAAGAGAGCTACAACTCAAGAATTTGAAGAATGGCTTGCTCCAAAAGCAGAAGTTGTTAAATCAAAATTATTAGCAAGACGAGGTACTGAAGGAACAAATGCAGTAATTACTATCCCAGTTGTTGTCCACGTTATACATAACGGACAAAACATAAGTAATAATGGGATGAATATTACAGATGCCAGAATTCTTTCTCAAATTACTGTCCTAAACCAGGATTTTCGAAGAATGATTGGAACACCGGGATACAATACAAATCCTATAGGAGCGGATGTCGAAATTCAATTCTGTATGGCGCAAGTAGATCCAAATGGAAATCCTACAACAGGTATTCATAGGGTTAATCTTGGAGTTTCGCAATGGGATGAAGATAGTGTTGAAACCATATTAAAACCACAAACTATATGGGACTCTTCAAAATATTATAATATTTGGGTATGCCAATTTGGATATGATTTAGATGGTGTCCTAGGTTATGCTCAATTCCCTGGCAGTTCAGGATTACAGGGATTACAAGGACCTTATACCGCTGACACGGATGGAGTAATTATTGATTGGAGAGCTTTTGGTTCATCAGATTTTTCCGGAGCCGGAGGAACTTATTTTCCAAGCATTAACAAAGGTAGAACCACCACACATGAAACAGGGCATTTTTTAGGTTTAAGACACATTTGGGGAGATAACTCATCTTGCACTGTAAATGCTACTGATAGCTGGCAAGATTATTGTCCAGACACTCCTGCTGCCACTACTGAGCATTACGACTGTTCTCAGGATTATGATACATGCTCAGCCGCTCCAGGCAAAGACATGACAGAAAACTATATGGATTATTCTAACGATACCTGTATGAACATCTTCACTTTAGATCAAAAAGCTAGGATGATGGCCGTAATGCAAAATTCTCCTAGAAGAAGATCCTTAACTACTTCAACAGCATGCCAGCCGCCATTAAGCAATCCATCATTTGAATTATTACAGGGAATAAAACTATATCCAAACCCTGCTAATGACGTATTAAACATTGCGGTATCTGACAGCTCTAAAACTCCTGACAGCTATACAATCTATAACAGCCTGGGACAAGTTATCAAGCTAGCCACATCTGTTAACGAAGGAAACTTAAAAGTAGATACTTCAAATTACGCTACCGGAATCTACATGATTCGATTTACAAAAGGTAATGAAACTAAAACACTACAGTTTGTTAAGAACTAATGTGGTTCACCCATAAAAAAAAGCCTTCGTAAGAAGGCTTTTTTTATTTTAATATTCCGGAGCTAATTCTATTTCCAGTCCGTCCAATTCTTCCGTGATGTGAATCTGACAGCCAAGACGGCTGTTGGACTTGACAAAAAAAGCTTCTGAGAGCATGGCTTCTTCATCATCGCCCATTTCAGGCAAGGCAACATCATTAAGAACATAACACTGGCAGGAAGCACACATAGTCATGCCTCCGCAAACTCCAATGGTTCCTTCCGGAGCCAGTTCATAAGCACGAACCAGTTCCATAATATTCATATTCATGTCTGTCGGAGCCTGGACTTCGTGTAAAGTCCCTTCCCGATCAGTTATTTTGATAGTAACATCCATTTTGTATTGATAATGCCGCGTGATTAATCTATCGATTTCACGACCGCTTTTTCAGCTTCTTTTCTTGTTCCGTCAAATCCGTCTACACCAGAAACAGTCGTATATTTCAGCACATATTTTTTACCCGGATTTAATTTATTGTAAACGCTCTGGCACATCAGCGTAGCTTCATGGAAACCGCAAAGAATCAGCTTTAATTTGCCCGGATAAGTATTGACATCGCCAATAGCGTAAATTCCTTCAATATTGGTTTGATAATCCAATGAGTTATCTACTTTAATCGCATTTTTTTCAATTTCAAGTCCCCAGTTGGCTATCGCTCCTAATTTAGGTGATAATCCAAAAAGCGGAATAAAATAGTCTGTTTTGATATTTCTGTGTGCTCCATTTTCATCAATATCGATCGATTCCAGATGTTCTGCCCCGTTTAATCCGGTAACTTCAGCCGGAGTTATCAAACGGATTTTCCCTGCATGTTTTAGTTCCTGTACTTTTTCTACAGAATCCAATGCTCCGCGGAACTCATTTCTTCTATGGATAAGCGTAACTTCTGAAGCAACATTGGCCAGGAAAATACTCCAGTCCAGAGCAGAATCTCCCCCGCCGGCAATTACTATTCTTTTGTCCCTGAACAGCTCCGGGTCTTTTACAAAATATTCAACTCCTTTGTCTTCATAGAATTCAATATCTTCAATCAAAGGTTTTCTAGGCTCGAAGCTTCCCAAACCACCGGCAATTGCAACTGCTTTGCAATGATGTGCCGTTCCTTTATCAGTAGTTACTATAAAAGTTCCGTCTTCCTGCTTTTGAATAGTTTCCGCCTTTTCATTCAATGTAAATCCGGGTTGAAACTGTTTGATTTGCTCCATAAGGTTAGTAACTAAATCACCTGCCAATACAGATGGATAGCCTGGAATATCGAAGATGGGTTTTTTAGGATAAAGTTCTGCCAACTGTCCGCCGGGTTGAGGCAGGGCGTCAATAATGTGGCATTTTAGTTTTAGCAGTCCTGCTTCAAAAACGGTAAACAGACCTGTGGGTCCGGCACCGATTATTAGTATATCTGTTTCAATCATTTTTTAAAAATTCTGAGGGTTCTAAGTTTCTGATACAAAATTCAGGAAACCAAGAGTCATTTTGTATGATAAATATCATGTCATCGTGGCCTGGTAGCTACCGGAAACATTTGTCCTGAAACGCAGGACAGTATTGCAATCTGTATGAGATTACAATAAAAAGCCAGGGAATATTGAAAATACTCCCTGACACAAAGTTTATATTTAGGCTACATTCACCACAGTTTCAATCTGCGGAGCGTATTTTTTTATAGTAGTTTCAACGCCGGCCTTTAATGTCATCTGGTTCACACTGCAACCAACACAGGCTCCTTCAAGACGAACCTTGACATGTTTGTCATCTTCTATTTCAATGAGTGAAATATTTCCTCCGTCTGACTCAAGAAACGGACGAATTTCATCCAATGCCTTCTCTACGTTTAATTTAATTTCTTCTGTTGTCATAATCTTGTTTTTTTGGGACAAACTAGATTTTAGTCTCCGGACAGATTAGGAATCGTATCCAAAAACTAGCTAAATGTCTTATTTTTTTACTGCCGAGCATCCCGCCATTGTCGTAATTTTTACGGCTTCAGAAGGTGGCAGATTTTCATTTCTATATACTGTTTCCTGAACTACATTTCTGGCAATATCTTCAAAAACTTTTTCCAAAGGAGAAGCCGTTTGCAAGGCAGCCGGACGTCCGTAATCTCCCGCTTCGCGGATAGACTGTACGATTGGGACTTCTCCCAAAAACGGAACTTCCAAATCTTGCGCAAGATTCTTAGCTCCTTCTTTTCCAAAGATATAATATTTATTTTCAGGTAGTTCTTCAGGTGTAAAATAGGCCATATTTTCAATAATTCCCAGGACAGGAACATTGATTGAATCGGATTGGAACATGGCTACTCCTTTTTTTGCATCTGCCAATGCTACAGCTTGTGGCGTACTCACTACAACTGCTCCTGTTATTGGCAATGACTGAACGATTGATAAGTGAATGTCACCTGTTCCAGGTGGCAAATCGATTAGCATAAAATCCAATTCTCCCCAGTCCGCATCAAAAATCATCTGATTCAGTGCTTTTGAAGCCATGGGTCCTCTCCAGATTACAGCCTGACTTGGTGCTGTGAAAAACCCGATTGAAAGAATTTTGACTTCATAGCTTTCGATAGGTTTCATTTTAGATTTTCCATCAACGGTAACCGAAATTGGTTTTTCGGATTCTACGTCAAACATAATAGGCATTGACGGACCATAAATATCTGCATCAAGCACACCTACGTTAAAGCCCATTTTTGCCAATGTTACTGCCAGGTTTGCAGTAACTGTTGATTTTCCAACGCCTCCTTTACCGGAAGCCACGGCAATAATGTTTTTGATACCCGGAATAGATTTTCCTTTGATTTCAGGCTTTTCAGGTGTTTCAACCTTGATGTTGACTTTTACTTTGGCTTCAGTAGAAACCTTTTCATGTATTGTTTTGATGATGTCAGCTTCTGCACGTTTTTTAATGTGTAGTGCCGGTGTCGCAAGCGTAAGTTCTACTACTACTTCGTCTCCAAAAGTTAGTACATTCTGAACTGCTCCGCTTTCTACCATATTTTTACCTTCTCCAGCAATGGTAATAGTTTCCAATGCTTTAAGAACTTCTTTCCTATCTATTTTCATTTTTGTATAGCTCTCTTTTTCAAGCCTTTAAATTAGACTGATTTTAAATTGCAAAGATAGCATGAAAACTTTGTAATGTAAAGTTAATAGATTGAAAAAGTTTATGGTTTGATAGACGAATTTGGACTAAGCGGGTTATTGCTTTGAAAAGTAATTACAATTCGTTTTTTTGGATTAGGTTAATCTTCAGAGAAGCATACTGTACGAGTAAATTATTCTTCAGGAAATCATATTCCGAAGACAGCAATTGGTTTTTTACCGATGTATAAATCACGGCATCTACTTTTCCACTGGTGAATTTTGCCTGTGTAGTTCTGAATGATTCTTTGGCATATTTCAATGTGTTTTGCAGGTTAGAAGCGAGCTGCAGGTATTGTTTTTTCCGGGTTGTTTCCAATTCTACCTGCTGCTGTATTCTGATTTTTTCCTGTTCTGAAATCAATTTGACTTTTTCCGCTTCAATTTTGGATGCGGTAATCTGCCTGCTTCTCTTAAATCCGTTGAATACCGGAACAGTGAGTCTTAGTCCGACTTCGTGATTTTTATTATCATCAAATTGGGATTTAAAACTTGGCATGTTCTCATTGGGTTGATTTATGGGCGAAGAATAAAATGTCGAAAGGCTATAATATCCTGAAATGGAAGGAAGATTGTCTGATCTTAATATTGAAATTTCTTTTTTGGACCTTTTATACGATAATTCAGCATATTCGATTTTTGGATTTTTAAAAACCGATTTATCTACCGGTTCTGTTTCTTCAGCAAGATAGACTTCAAAAGTAACGGCTTCCAGATTTTCTACCGCAAAGTTCATCAGTTGAAAAAGTTGTAATTTTTGGGTTTCAAATAACTGCACTGCCTCAAGTAAACCTTTTTCATCTTGCGAAAAACTGAGTTGAATATCATACAGGTCACTTTCGGGCTTATTGCCAATTTCAACTTCTTTTTTAATACGCTCTAAGTTAAAGGTGGTATTCTGTATCTGCTCTTTTTGAATTTTGACCAATTCCTGTGAAAACAAGGCATCAAAATATTTTTCCAGTAATTGCAGCTTGTATTCGTACTCTATGACTTCTTTGTCTGCCTGGGCCAATTCTATGTTTATCTTATCTCTTTGGGAAGTAGCCAGATTTCCAAAATTTAAAAGGTTCACATTGGCTGCTAAACTCATGTTGTCGTATTGGATATCAGAACTCACCCTGTTGTTGGTACTTGGGTCAATAGTCGAACCAAAATTATAACTATGATTGCCTACGAGATTTACTGTTGGAAAAAGTTCCAAAAGCGGATGCGTATACAACTTTTTGGCCCTGTTGATTTCGAGCTGCTTGATTTTTATATCGATATTATTTTGCGAAGCCGTATCAAAACACTTTTGCAATGACCAGGAGTTTTCCTGGCCATTAACAAAAATGCCCGAAGTAATTAGGAGCAAGCTCAAAATTAATTTCTTATTCATATTTCAGATATTTCAAGACATTAACTCTTGTGGCCTGATAGGCTCTTGACAATACCACAATAAGCATTAGCAGCAAAAGCGCAACAAACCCTACAACAAACGGAACAATTGAAATATCTATGCGGTAAGCAAAATTTTCGAGCCATTTGTTTAGTAGAAAATAAACCGGGAACAGAGCAATCAGAAAACCGGCAATACAGAAAACAACATATTGTTTGGAAAGCTCTTTTAACAGCGTCTTTGTTTCAGCTCCCAGCGTTTTTCGGATAGCTATTTCCTTCATTCTACGTTGGATGGAATAGGAAGCCAGGGCAAACAAACCGGACAACGCAATAAATATTACGATAATATTCAGCAATGAAAATAAATTTCTCTGGTTCACGTAAGCCTGGTAAGACCTTGCGTAACTTTTGTTCACAAAATCATATTTAAACGGGTATTCTGTATCTACTTTCTTAATCCAGAAATTTTCAATTTCTTTCATCGCACTTTCCATATGCTCCGCATCTATTTTTACAAAAATCTGATGTGCGTTCTGAATCATCCACGGAATGGTTTTATAATGAAAAATCGTCATTGGCGGAATTTGGTCCTGAGGACCACTAACGTGGAAATCTTTTGCAATACCCACAATTTTTAGCTTTTTGTCGTTCCAATTGATTTCTTTACCAATCGGATCCTTTTCATTCATCATGCGTAAAGCGGTTTCATTAATCAGAATATTTTGGATTGTATCTGTTGAAAGCGAAGGAGAAAGGTATCTTCCTTTTGCCAGTTTTATATTCATCATGTTCAGAAAGTCAAAATCAATTGCCATATTGCTGCCCTGGATAGGTTTCCTGTTGTATTCATATCCCGAAGAAGCCTGGGCGCCGTTTCCAAAGTCAAAAGACCCAATCGAAACCTGCCTTACTCCTTTGATTTTCAACAATTCCTGACGGATCGTTTCATAACGCAGCACTATTTTTTCCAGATATCCTTTTTCTTTAAAATCATAAGGATTTCTATAGTTAACCTGAACAACCTGATCGCCTTTGAATCCTAATTCTTTGGAGTTCATAAAGGAAACCTGTTCGTAAACGATATATGACCCTACAATAAAGAAAGAAGCGATGGCAAATTGCAGAATCAGCATGCCGTTCCTGAGCCAGATTCCGTTTTTGCTTCTTCCAAAATTGCCTTTCAATACTTTTAAAGTTTCAAAGTTTGAGACATATACTGCCGGGAAGATACCTGCCAGCAATACCACCAGACCAAATATTAAAAGAATTTGCAGGTAGAACTGTCCGCTATGGATAATCAGGTTCTTATTCAAAAATTCATTGTAATAAGGCAGGGAAAGCTCTACAATTACCAATGAAATCAAGATAGCAAAACCTGCCATCAGCATTGTTTCAAAAATAAATTGCTTGACAATATTGCCTCTTGTGGCTCCAATTATTTTTCGGACACCTACTTCTTTTGCCCTTTTTATGGCATTTGCCGTTGCCAGGTTTACATAATTTGCAATGGAAAGCGTCAAGATTAAAAGAGACAGTCCCATCATTATCAACAAGAATTGATAGTTTCCCCTTCCTTCTCCATAACTTTCTGTGATGGCATGTAATCTTGCTGCGGTTAATGGTTCCAAAATAATTTTAGAGAGATGACCCTCTCTGTTTTTCTCCCTCCATTGTTCCGGAGTAATTCCTTGTTCTCTTGCCCATTTCAATTCCCTGTTTTCATACAGCAGTCGTTCTAATTTTAATTTCACCGGCCCTGTCTGTTGAGGATTTTTTAATTTGAGCATCAGTCCATAATTAAAATTCCCCCATTGTGTCCTGTCTTCTTCCAATCTTCTATCGATCGTGCTAATAATAACGTCCGGCGCCATGGAAGACTTGCCCGGAACTTTATATATTGCTCTTACAACATACTTTTTTTCGGAATAGGTAACTTCTTTTCCTATTGGGTCTTCATTTCTGAATAATTTTTGGGCCGCCTCTTCAGATAATGCCGCACTGTTATTGTCTGCCAAAGCATTTTGAGGACTCCCTTTTATAAATTCGAATGGAAAAAATTCGAAAAAAGTTTTCTGGGCATCCGTAATTTTCAGGGTTTCTTTTTTCCCCTTATAGCTTACCATATCCTCATCATAATCTGTATTAAAATAGCAGTAAGATTCCAGTTCCTTATAATTTTTAAGATAAGGTTCGAACCCTGCTACATTCGTTGCCCAAAGCATGTCTTCGCCAAGGTCTGAAATAGAAAGAAATATTCTTTCCTTATCGGGATTCCATTCGTTATAGGAATGCTCATCATTCCAATAGAGAATAGCAAAAATCAAACCTGCAATTCCCATACTCAACCCCAGGATATTTAGAGCTGTAAAAATCTTGTTGTCTTTAATTTGATATAAAAATATTTTTAGCCAATTTTTTAGCATAATGTCTTTGTTTATTAGTTAATCCCATCCGGGGTTTATTCGTATTTTAAATATTTCAGGACGTTCATCCTTGTTGCCTGATAAGCTTTTGAAATTACTATTCCCAATGTAAGTACCATTAGCAATACGAAACCTATCAGAAAAGGAACGGAAGAAATAGCAATCCTATAGGCAAAATTCTCCAGCCATTTATCTAATAACAGGTATGCAGGAACCAGAGCAATTACAAAACCTATGATGCAGAACACCACATATTGTTTTGAAAGTGTTGCCAGAAGCGTTTTGGTCTCTGCCCCCAAAACTTTCCTGATAGCAATTTCCTTCATCCGGTTTTGGATAGAGTAAGAAGCCAGGGCAAACAGTCCGAAAAGTGCAATCAATATCACAACCAGATTCAGCAATGAAAACAGATTTCTCTGACTGATGTAACCGGAATAGGTCCGGGCAAAGCTTTTATCGACAAAATCATATCGTAAAGGATATCTTGTATCTAATTTTGTTGTCCAGAATTTCTCTATATCAGCTATTGTCTGCTCCATATTTTCAGGAGAAATCTTCACATAAAGTCTGCTCAAATAGCTGCTTTCAGAAACCGTTTTAAGGTGGTAAAAAAGCATTGGAGGAATTTCTCTTTGCGGGCCATACGAATTAAAGTCTTCCACAACCCCAATAACTTTTAACCTTCTGATGCCTGGCTTGTCACCGTCATCTTCAAAATCAAATTCTTTTCCTATCGGGTCTTTTTCACCCATTAAAGCAGCCGTAGTTTTATTGATAATGACAGAATTGATAGTATCCGACGCAAATTTTTCAGAAAGTTTCCTTCCTTCTGCCATTTGGATTCCCATCAGATCAAACAGACCAAATTCCATCGACATGTTTTCTACTTCAATATCTTTCCCTTTATATTCAAAAACTGTAGTGAAATAGCCTCCGCTACCAAAAGAAAAGTTGCCAGCAGAAACTCCTTCTACTCCTTTTATTTTCAACAATTCATTGCGGATCATTTCATAATCGGCCGGGTTTTTCGCTTCATTAAAAGGAATATCAATGACCTGATTGCCGTTAAATCCAAGGTCTTTGTCCATCATAAAATTTACCTGCTGATAAACAATGTAAGAGCCTATGATGAAAAACGATGCGATTGCAAATTGGAAAATCAGCATTCCGTTTCGAAGCCAGATTCCTCGTTTGCTTCGGCTGTAATTCCCTTTTAGCACTTTCAGCACATCAAAATTGGAAATATAGAGCGCTGGAAATACCCCTGAAGCAATAACAGTTACTACAAAAACTGCAATCAATTGGAGGTAAAAAAGTCCACTGTTCAGCACCATATTTTTCGACAAAAATTCATTGTAATATGGAAGCAGCAATTCTACGATCACCAAGGCAAAAAGAATTGAAAAGGAAGTGGTGATTACTGTTTCAAATAAAAACTGCCAGACAATCTGTTTTTTGGCAGCTCCGATAATTTTACGGACACCAACTTCCTTGGCACGCTTTATTGCATTTGCCGTTGCTAGGTTTATATAGTTTACAATAGAAAGAATCAGGATTAACACCGAAAGTCCTAACATAATCATAAGAAATTGGTAATTGCCACTTCCTTCCTGATAGCCGTTGTTTACTTTTGAGTGCAGTCTCGCCGTTTTCAACTGTTCCAGATGCGGAATATCTAATCCATAGTTTTTGACGTATGCTTCTGCAGTAATCCCTTTTTCTTTAGCAGCTTTTCTTGCTTGTTTGTCAACATAAATCTGGTGAATTCGCTTTTCAACCATTTCTTTGTTAGCCAGATTTTTTAATTTGACAACTAAAAAAACGGTATGGGCATTCCAATTATCTATATTCTTTTTTATGAATTCTTCAAATTCTTCACGTATTACAATTGCCGGTTCTACCGAAGACTTTCCCGAAATTTTATACACACCACCAACAACACAATTGATTTCGCCTACTTTTATCGATTTACCTATAGGATCTTCATCACCAAATAATTTCTGTGCTGTTTCCTCAGAAATTGCTGCATTATTTTTTTCTTTAAGAGCCGTCCTGGCATTGGATCTGATAAATTCAAAAGGAAAAAAAGAGAAAAAACTTCCTTCCGATTTTAGCACTTTTGATACCAGTTCTTTTTTGTCAGCATACTCAACAAGTGCTCTGTTATAGGCCGGATAAAAGTTACAGTATTCTTCTACTTCAGGTGTCACTTCTTTCAGGCGGGCTCCCAAAGGCACCACATTATAAGCCAGAAATCCTGACCTGGGCTGGTCATTGACGACCTGAAAGACATTTTCTTTTTCAGGATTCCATGCATTATAAGACTGCTCATCATTCCAATACAAAATGGAGAACACCAATCCTGCTACGCCTATACTCAATCCCAAAATATTCAAGATCGTGAAAAGCTTGTTATTTCGGATTTGGTACAAAAATATTTTTAGCCAGTTTGAAAGCATAAGATTGATTTTTGAGATTTATAATTAAACCCTATTCGCTTATTTTTTAAACTGCTTATACTAAAACGTTCACATTTCTGCTGTTCAGTTTTTCCGAAAGTATTATACCGTCCTTCATCAAAATGGTTTTTTGGGAAAACGAAGCATCATAATCCGAGTGGGTAACCATTAAAATCGTGGCTCCATTGGCATGCAAATCGGTCAGAAGTTCCATCACTTCATTTCCGTTTTTACTGTCCAGGTTACCTGTTGGTTCATCAGCCAATATAATTTTAGGATCATTGATCAACGCTCTTGCCACAGCAACCCTTTGCTGTTGTCCTCCTGAAAGCTGTTGCGGGAAATGTTTTAATCGGTGTGAAATGGCAAGACGTTCCGCCATCGCTTCTACTTTTTTCTTTCTTTCCGAAGCACTCACATTATTATAAATCAGAGGCAATTCGATATTATCGTATACTGAAAGCTCATCAATCAGGTTAAAATTCTGGAAAACAAAACCGATGTTCTGTTTTCTTATCTTCGATTTTTCGCTTTCTTTTAGTCCACGGATTTCTTTCCCCAATAATTGATAGCTTCCTGAAGTAACGTCGTCTAAAAGTCCGACAATGTTTAGCAATGTTGATTTTCCGCAACCGGATGCTCCCATAATGGTTACAAATTCACCTTGCTTTACTTCTAATGAAATTTCATTAAGCGCTTTGGTTTCCACTTCTTCTGTTCTGAATACTTTTGAGAGGTTTTGAATTTTGATCATGATTTTTGATTTTTTGATTGTTCGTTTTGATTGATGATTGAAACTGATGATGATTTATTTTTCTATCCATTGGCAGAAATACGATCCAGCCGTCTGCTGCCCAAGGAACTTAATTTTATACTCCTGGTTATCCTGAAACAACACTTCTGTTTCTCCCTTTTCGTCCTTAGAAAATGATTTTTGAAACAATACTTCATTTTGGCTATTTACTACCCTCATTTCCAATGTTCCTTTTTTTACTTTGATGTCATATTTCAACAAAGTATTGGCATCTTTTGAGGCAGTAATCTTCACAAAAGTTTCTCCTTCATATTCTGAATATCTTGCTTTTGTATAAGTATTTCCATTTTCATTGGCCCATTTTTTATCTTTTACAGGTTCCGTAAAATGAGTTCCTTCTGCCTTGATATGATTATTAGTTCCTTTTTCTTGAGCATAAAGCTGAAAAAAGCTCAGGATCAGGAATGCTACTAGTAATAAAAACTTCTGCATAATTATTTAAAGTTTAAAATTTCAATTTCTTTATAGTCTTTGTAGGATGAAGTCACTACTTTGTCTCCTGCTTTCAATCCACCCAATACTTCATAATATAATGGATTTTCTCTCCCCAGACTAATTTCTTTTCGAACCGCCTTATCACCTTCTACGACAAAAATCCATTTGCCTGAAGTATCTTCATAAAAGCTACCTTTTGAAAGCACTGTGCTTTTAGATTTTCCGGAAAGCAGCAGTCTGACTCCAAAACTCAAGCCTTGCCTAAGATCCAGTTTTTCCGTACTCATGAAATTAAGTTCCACCTGAAACCGGCCGTTTTTTACCTCCGGAATTACTTTCGAAACCGTTACCTGAACCATTTCTCCTTTGTATTCAATTTCACCTTTTTGGCCCTCCGAAACTTTTTCAAGATAAAACTCATCTACATCTGCCAGCAATTTATATCCCTTCATGACATCAATTTTCCCTATACTTTCTCCGGCAAGATAATTTTTACCCAAAACCGGCTCAAAAGACGACAATCTCCCTGACAATGGTGCCGTAACCAAAAAGTTCTTTTTATTGTTTCTAAGTATGCTCAGGCTTTTCTGCATAATTGCCTGCGACTGGTTAATCTGGGCAATCTGAATCTGGTTCGTTTGTTTTTCTTTTTGGATACTTTGCTGGATTATGTTTTTTCGTTCTTTTTGAAACCTGAAATTTTCCTGTGTCTTTTCCCATTCATTTTTTGAAAGGATTTGCTCTTTGAACAGTTTTTCATTCAGCTCATACAAACTTTTTGCATCCAGATAATCATGTTCTATGGCCACCAGGTCTTTTGCAAGGTTCAATTCCTGATTTCTCAAATCCAGTTTTACTTTATTGAGGTTATTGATTTGTTCAATCATTGATGTTTCCTGCGTCATATAGCCCAATTCTGTATTCGGGTTATACAATCGCGCCAAAGGCTGTCCTTTTTGTACAAAATCGCCATTGCCTACAAAAATTTCCTGGATAGAACCACCTTCAATTACATTTAGCAGCATCGAATTAAGCGGTTCTACCTTTGCCTGAAAAACAATAAAATCTTCAAAATTGGCATTCTCAACGGTCTTAATTGTGATTTCTCCCTTTTTGACATCCAAACCTCTTTTTTTAGTCACAGAGGAAAACACAATATAGGCAGCCAATAAAAAAAGAGGCAAACCAATTAACAGGTATTTATTTTTTCTACTTTTACGAGGAACGATAGTGTCCATATTAAATTATTTGTGGAACTAAATAACAATTTTGTGCCACAATTTTAAAAATTACAAAACCTTATATTATAAGGCTTTTCATTTTTAAACAAAATCTCAAGTGTCCGATAATGAACACTATTTGTCCAAAAACGAACAGTCGATGAAAAAAACACAAGCCACAATTTTAGTGATTGATGACCAGGAAGACATCTTATTTGCTTCGAGGATGGTCCTCAAGAAGCATTTTGAAACCATTTATACGCTGAATAATCCTAAAAACATATTGGATACGCTGTCCCAAAATCAAATTGACGTCATTCTTTTGGACATGAATTACAGAATAGGCTTTGAAGACGGAAGGGAAGGAATTTATCTTTTAAAGGAAATCAAAACTTTTTCACCACAGACCACAGTAATTCTGATGACTGCTTTTGGAAAGGTAGAAACGGCCGTTGAAGGTCTTAAAGCCGGTGCTTTCGACTATATTCTGAAACCATGGGACAATGAAAAACTGTTGGAGGTAGTAAAGGCTGCCGTTGAAGAAAACCGGAAAGAAAAGAAAAAAACAGCAAAAGTCCCTAAAAAAGACACCTTTTTTATTGGAAGTTCTTCAGGTATACAGAAAGCGTATTCCCTTGCGGAAAAAGTAGCAAAAACAGATGCCAACGTTTTAATTTTAGGTGAAAACGGAACAGGGAAGTATGTATTGGCGAATCATATCCACCAAAATTCCAACCGAAATACTCATCCTTTTGTTCACGTGGACCTGGGTTCCTTAAACGATAATATTTTCGAAAGCGAACTTTTTGGTTATGCCAAAGGCGCTTTTACCGATGCCAAAAATGATACGCCCGGAAGATTCGAACTGGCCCAAAAAGGAACCATCTTCTTGGATGAAATAGGAAATGTTCCTTTGCAATTGCAGGCAAAATTACTGCAGGTCATACAAAACAAATCGGTGACACGTTTGGGCGAAGCAAAACCCAGACAATTGGACGTCCGAATAATCACGGCTACCAACATGGATCTCAAACAGGAAGTCAGCCAAAAGAATTTCAGGGAAGACCTTTACTACAGGATCAATACAATGGAAATCACGCTGCCACCGCTTCGCGAACAAAAAGACGATATTGTTCCATTAGCCAATTTCCTGCTTGCCAGGATAATTGAAAAATACGATCGTAGTGAAATTATTTTCGACAACAACGCATTGGCACAAATGGAAAGGCATTCCTGGAACGGAAATATACGCGAAATGGAAAACCGCATCGAACGCGCCGTTATCCTGTGCGAAAACGACACGATTACGGTTTCCGACCTTGATTTGGATGTTATTTCCAAAACAGAAAGCAACGATGACGTTCAACTTTCTGATGTTGAAAAATCTGCCATTGAAAAAGTACTGCAAAAGAACAATTTCAATATCAGCAAATCTGCCGAAGAGCTTGGCCTTTCCAGGGCCTCATTATACAGAAGAATGGAAAAATATAAAATCGACAATCTGAATGGCTCCGAATAGAAATACAGCACTATTATTGCGATTCTGCGCTATCCTAGTAGGTATCACCATTTGTTTTTTCTTATTTCAGAAAGGGCTGTTTTATACTTCAATCTTTCTGCTTTTGGTGGTTCTCATCCTTATATTGGAATTGTTTTCTGCCATAAGAAATATATTTTTATTCTATGATAAGACAATACAGGCTATTTTGAACAATGACTTTTCTGCCGATTTTTCAAAACATGCTTCTTTTGAAAATTATAAAACGCTTTTTAAACTTTATGATAGTCTAAAAGTAAAACAAAATGAGCAGGTGTCTAAAGATTTGGTTTATCGCTCTATCCTGAATAATATAGAAACAGGAGTATTGATTTTAGAAAAAGAACACGAAGACTGGAGCATTTTTTTGATGAATGATTATTTCTCGAATCATTTTCAGGTACCAAAAGTTTCAAAATGGCACTATTTAAAAAATCAGTTGCCTTCGCTTTGTGCCATTATTGAAGAAAGGAGTTTTCAGGAAATCAAGACCTCATTACAAATCAGTATAAGCAAACAGGCTTCGCAAACCTTCATCCTTCAAGCTTCCAAAACAAAAACTTTCGATAGAGAGTATTATATTATATTGCTTGATTCCATACAAAAGGTGATTGAGAAAAAAGAAAAAGAAGCCTGGATTAACCTGATGAAAGTCATTTCACATGAGTTGATGAATTCCATCACTCCTATCCGCTCTCTTACACAAAACCTGAATGAACTGATGCAACAGGAATCTTTGTCTAAGGAAGATTTAGAAGATATCAGACAGAGTGTTACGACCATTATTCACAGAAGTGACCATCTTCAGAATTTTGTAGAAAGCTATCGTAAACTCGCCATGCTTCCAACACCAGACAAGGAAGTAGTAGAATTAAAACCTTTGCTCGAAAACACGTTACAGGTTATGGCGCCACTTTTCAAGAAAGGAAATATTATCGTAAAAAATACAATTGAATCAAACAGGCGAATTAAGGCCGACAAGCTTCAAATCGAGCAGGTTCTTATCAACTTGCTAACAAACAGCATTTATGCTTTGGAAGACAAAGAAAAAAAGGAAATTGAAATTGTTTCTGAAGAAAAAAATGGCCGGACTTTTATTACGATATGCGATTCCGGAACGGGTGTCGATCCGGCTATTGAAGAGAAAATTTTCCTCCCTTTTTTCACAACACGCAAAGAAGGCGCAGGTATTGGTCTTACGTTATCAAAAAATATAATCGAGGCGCATGGCGGCTACCTGAGCCATAGTAATGATAATGGGCGAACCAGCTTTACAATTTGTTTATTGTAGAATTATTACGACAATTTAATCAAATAATTCAAAATAATTAACAATACTTTGTTTTTTATCATAAATTTATGTTAATTAACTTAATAATTTATACTTATGAGAAAATTATTTGCTGAGTTTTTTGGAACGTTTTGGCTGGTTTTTGGAGGATGCGGAAGTGCTTTATATGCTGCGGGAATTCCAAATCTGGGAATTGGTTTTGCCGGAGTCGCTTTGGCTTTCGGACTTACAGTACTGACAATGGCTTATGCTGTTGGGCATATCTCTGGAGGACATTTTAATCCGGCTGTTTCATTTGGTCTTTGGGCCGGTGGCCGATTTTCAGGAAAAGAACTGGTGCCATACATTCTTTCACAAGTAGCAGGAGGAATAGCAGCCGCAGCGGTCTTATATTTAATTGCTTCCGGGAAAGAAGGTTTTTCAATTGATGCAACAAAAGCGGGTGCTTTTGCAGCAAATGGTTTTGGAAGCCTGTCTCCTGAAGGCTATTCATTAGAAGCCGCTTTCATAGCAGAGCTTCTCCTAACCTTTTTCTTTCTGATTATTATTCTTGGCGCTACGGATAGATTTGCAAACGGAAAATTTGCCGGAGTTGCAATCGGGCTTGGACTCACCCTGATTCACCTTATCAGTATTCCAATTACGAATACTTCTGTAAACCCGGCCAGATCAACTTCTCAGGCTCTTTTTGCCGGAGGTGAATATATTTCACAATTATGGCTGTTCTGGGCGGCTCCTATTCTGGGAGCGATTCTTGCCGGATTTGCTTATAAATTCCTGTTGCAGAATAACAACGAATCATAAAATTCAAAGGCGGGAAACTTCCCGCCTTTTTCTTATCTTAATTCAATTGCCGGATCCCAGAAATGTTTTTCGAAATCCACAACTTGATTATCTACAACTTCAATGCCTTCATTTTCCAAAAGCTGCTGCATCAGGTTGGTACCATCAAAGTGATGTTTTCCTGATAAAAGCCCAACACGGTTCACCACCCTATGTGCCGGAATATCCTCATTATTATGAGAGGCATTCATTGCCCAACCCACCATTCTCGCTGATCCTGAAGAAGCCAGATATTTTGCAATTGCGCCATAGGAAGTAACCCTTCCGTAAGGAATTTGTTTTGCGACTTCATACACTCTTTGGAAAAAATTTTCTTCTTTCATTTCTGAAAAATTTAATTCCTAAAAATCTTGATCAGATTGATGATGGCAACCAGCCCCGTAACGGAGCCTAAAAAGTAATTCATATTTTCCATCATCCAATTGGTCTTGTGCTCTATTTTTTTAAAAAAAACGATGTAGATATAAAAAATTGAGAAGGAACCTACAACAACTCCAAGTACAAACATCCAAATCAGTGTAGGTGTGAATTGCAAGTACCCGTTATTCGCCAGAGTAATACTGACAAAGACATAATACGGTATTGGGAAAAAATTTAAAGCGGACAACAGCATTCCGAGGAAAAACCTTCCTGTTTTTGTTCTTATTTTGCTATCTTCTTCTTTAAGTTTTGGCTTTTTTGCAATAAAGAAAAAATAAATAGTAAGCAATGCGAACAAAACCAGACCTATTTCCTGAAGCAGGTAAATAATATCCGGTCTGCTGTTTATAAATTTCGCAAATGCAACGGCTATATAGGTCTGAAAAAATACAACAACTGTGGCACCCACAGCAAAATAAACTGCACGTGTACGTCCATCACGAACGCTTATTTTAGCAGCCGTCATGTTTATCAGCCCCGGAAGAGCAATTCCAACAGCGGATAGCAAAATCCCCCACAACAGCGCCATTGCAATTGCCATATTATTTTATTTTAAATCTAATATAGGTAATTGCCTTATTAATTTCCAAATATTGTTTCTCATAAAATGTCTGGATGCTTGTCACCACTTCCGGACTGCCTTCGTTTTTATAGACGTTATGATTCGAATATAAAACCTCATGTCCTTCTCCATGTAGTAATCCAAGCGTGTAACCGTGCATGAACTCACTATCCGTTTTCAGGTTTACGACTCCATCCGGCTTTAATATTTTTTTATAAAGCTGCAGGAATTGCGAATTGGTCATCCTGTGCTTTGTTCTCTTGTATTTGATTTGCGGATCCGGGAATGTAATCCAGATTTCATCTACTTCATTTTCTCCAAAAATATGGTCAATTAATTCAATCTGTGTCCTTACAAAAGCCACATTTTGCATTCCGTCTTCCACAGCAGTCTTAGCACCTCTCCAAAAACGGGCTCCTTTGATATCGATTCCAATAAAGTTTTTATTCGGATATTTTTCGGCCAATCCAACGGAATATTCTCCCTTTCCGCAACCTAATTCCAGAACAAGCGGATTATCATTTTTAAAAAAAGAGGTATTCCATTTTCCTTTCGAAGGAAATTCGCCACCCACTACTTCTTCTCTGGTTGGCTGAAAAACATTACCAAAAGTGGCGTTCTCTTTAAATCGTTTTAGCTTATTTTTACTTCCCACGGCTTAATTTAAAATTTTGGTAAAATTAAGGAAATATATATGAACTGAATTACTTTTATCTTGCCTGAAATTTAATTCGGGATTTGAAGCTAGTATTCGGGCTTTTATTATCAATCACAATTCGTTCTTTTTTGCCGATTAAGGAAATTAAGAAGGTAAAAAATTACCAAAACAGAAGCCAGACAGTATTGACCATTTTTAAACTTTTAACAGCAGGACCGAAAAGCCATGTCTTCAAAAAAAATATTAGTGGCTCCATTGAATTGGGGCCTGGGCCATGCCACAAGATGCATTCCTATTATAGAAGCTCTTGAAAATAACGGTTATATTCCGATTATAGCTTCGGATGGAGTAGCGCTGCAAATGCTCCAAAAAGAGTTTCCACATCTGCAAAGCCTCGAACTGCCATCTTACCACATTGAATATGCTAAGAACGGTGCTTTTTTTAAATGGAAAATGATTAAGAATTCTCCAAAAATGATTGAGGCCATTCTCCAGGAGAAAAAGACTATCCGCCAATGGATTGATGAATATGATATTGCCGGAATCATTTCAGACAACAGGCTTGGGGTGTATTCCAAAAAAATACCTTCTGTTTTTATTACACACCAGCTTAATGTATTGACGGGAAATACGACATGGATTTCCAGCAAGGTACATCAGCATATCATTAAAAAATTCAACCAGTGCTGGATTCCGGATGTTGAAACCAAACCCAATCTTTCCGGAAAATTAGGCCATCTTGAGAATCCGGAAGAGAATATAAAATACATTGGTCCTTTAAGCCGGCTCCACAGAAAGCCTACAGACAAGAAATACGACCTGATGGTTATACTATCCGGCCCTGAACCGCAACGCGGCATGCTGGAAGCCCAACTAACCCAGGAAATGGGACAATTCAAAGGGAAAGTAGTTTTTATTAAAGGAAAAATTGAGCCTGAGCAAAAAATTGAACAAGCAGGTAATGTGACTTATTATAACTTTATGAATACGGAAGAGTTAGAGAACACCTTCAACGAAAGTGAAATTGTACTGTGCCGTTCCGGTTACACTACAATTATGGACCTCGCACAGCTTGGCAAAAAAGCTTTTTTTATCCCAACTCCCGGACAATATGAACAGGAATATCTTGCCAAAAAACTAAAGAAGGAAGGATTGGTTCCTTTTGCCAGACAAGAGGATTTCAAGATTGAAAATCTTCTGGAAATCGACCTGTTTAAAGGATTAAAAAATTTCGGGACTGCAATAACCTGGAATAAGTTATTTTGTCTTTTCGAGGGTAAATGAGAATTCTGAACCTTTGCCTACCTGGCTCTCGACATAGATTTTTTCGTCATGGGCTTCAATAATATGCTTTACGATAGAAAGTCCCAAACCTGAGCCACCTTCGCTTCTCGCACCACTTTTGTCAATTCTGTAAAAACGCTCAAAAAGTCTTGGGATGTGCTGTTTTTCAATGCCGTCGCCATTATCCATAATACGCACAATGACTTTATTGTTGACAAGGTCTTCCACACTGACTTCTGTAGTACCGTCTTCCTTACCGTATTTTATGGAATTGACGACAAGGTTGGTAACTACCTGTTGTATTTTTTCCTTGTCGCCATATACATAAATAGGTTTCACATATTTCAAATCGAACATGAGTAATATGTTTTTCTCCGATGCTTTCATTTCCAGCAAATCGAAAACATTCTGGATGACTTCCAAAATATCAAATCGCGTGTTCACTAAATTCAATTCACCGGCTTCCAGTTTGGTAATCATATCCAAATCCTGCACGATGTAGATTAGCCTTTCGACTCCTTTCTCGGCACGCTGAAGGTATTTTTTACGAATGGTTTTGTCTTTCATTCCGCCATCCAAAAGCGTTGAAAGATATCCCTGAACAGTAAACAAAGGCGTTTTTAATTCATGTGAAACATTCCCGATAAATTCTCTTCGGTATTCTTCACGAACTTTCAGGGTTTCGATTTCGAGTTTTTTGTCGGTGGCAAATTTTTTCACCTGTTTGGTCAGCGTAGCCATATCGGTGGTTATTGGCTGTGACCTGAAATTAGTAGATTCAAGAAGCGAAACATCATCATAGATTTTTTTCACTCTTCTGTAAATAAATCTTTCTACGCGGTATTGTAAAACGAAGAAAGAAAAAATGGCAATGCCCAAGGCAAAAATGAGACAGAATTTCCAAGAGAAAGTAAAAAACACGCTGGTCAGTATTCCCCCCATTCCGGTTGCGAAAAAAGTAATATACAGCGATGATTTTACCGCAAAACGGTATGTTCTCTTGAAACTTACGGACATTAAACTTCTAATTTATAGCCAACTCCTTTAATGGTTTTGAACAGTTCTTCTCCGATTTTCTCTCTTAACTTACGGATATGGACATCAATTGTTCTTCCGCCAACGATAACTTCGTTGCCCCAAACCTTGTCCAGAATTTCCTCTCTCTTGAATACTTTTCCCGGTTTTGACGCTAACAAATAGAAAAGTTCAAATTCTTTTCTTGGCAATATGATTTCTTTTCCGTCCTGGATAATCTTATATTCTTCTCTGTTGATTTCGATACCGCCTACATTTAAGGTTTCCGAATTCTGCTCTTCCTCTTTTAGCCTTCTTAACAATGATTTTACTTTGCTCACCAGTAATTTTGGCTTGATAGGTTTTGCAATATAGTCATCTGCTCCGGCATCTAACCCGGCAACCTGTGAATAGTCTTCACTTCTTGCTGTCAGGAAAGTAATGATTACGTTGCTCAGTTCCGGCAGCTTTCTGATATTTTCACAGGCTTCCATTCCATCCATTTCCGGCATCATCACATCCATAATAATCAGGTGCGGCAACTCCTTTTTGGCTTTCAGTATAGCCTCTTTCCCGTTGCTGGCCGTTACAATCTGATAGCCTTCCTGTGAAAGATTATACCCTACAATTTCCAGGATATCCTGCTCATCGTCAACCAATAAAATCTTAATGTCTTTCTTTTTCATCTTTAGGAAAAAATTTGCGTTTAGCGGTTGTAAATGTAAATATAAAACAAAAGGATTATATGTGTTAACTGTAATTTAATATCGTAACAATTTAGTAAAGTTCCTGAAACTTAAAAGTAACAGGCTGCTAACATCAGCTTTACAAAACGACCGTTCCTTTGCGCAAATTTAAACAACACACAAATGAAAATTAAACTATTATTCATTACTTTATTGCTTAGCACTCTTGGTTTTGCACAAAGCAAAAGTACGATTTCAGGAGTAATTACTGATAAGGATTTGAATAACGAAACGTTGCCATTTGCAACAGTCACAGTTAAAGGAACGACCACAGCAGCCCAAACAGATATGGATGGGAAATATACTTTAACTGTAAAGCCGGGAACTCATGTGCTGGTTTTTGCCTTTTTAGGTTATGAGTCACAGGAAGAAACCGTAACGATTAAGGCCGGAGAAACAAAAACAATAAATAAGGCATTAAGTTCCGGAAGCGTTACACTGGAAGACGTAGTGATTGAATCCGTACAGAGCAGACAAAAAGAAACTGCTCTTTTAATGGAACAGCAAAAAGCAGTTGAAATCAAGCAAAACATCGGTGCTCAGGAACTTTCAAGAAAAGGAGTAAGTGATGCGGCCGGTGCAGTTACTAAAGTTACCGGAATTTCAAAACAAGAAGGTACAGGCAATATTTTTGTCAGAGGTTTAGGTGACCGTTACAATTCTACATCAATGAATGGTTTGCCTATTCCATCAAATGATCCGGAAAAAAAGAACATCGCTTTGAATCTTTTTTCTACTGATATTGTAGAATATATTTCAATTGACAAAGTATACAATCCTAGAATTTTTGGAGATTTTGCAGGTGGTAACGTAGATATTATTTCTAAAGATTTCAAAGGTAATGGTCTTTTTGAAATAGAATTAGGTTCTGTTGTAAACACCAATGCCATCAAACAGGATAATTTCATATTACAGCAGGGACCAAATAAGCTCGGATATTCGAATGCTGACCTTCCAAACAACCCATTGGGCTCCTACAGTTTTAAAAACAGTCTGATTCCTGAAAAAGAAGCGCCCTATGGAGGAAATGCCAACTTCAAGGCCGGTAAATCATTCGACATTGGAAACGAAGGCCGTCTAAGTCTGTTTGCAACTGCCGGATTTGCTAATGGTTTTAGTTATAGAGAAGGAATTAACCAAAGTGTGAGCGCCCAAGGAGCTAAGCTAAAATCTTTCGACCAGAAAACCTATTCTTATAACACCAATACAACAGGAATGTTTAATGCGGCTTACCGTATAAATCCTGACCACAAAATCAATTATAACTTCCTGTTTGTTAACTCTTCTTCGCAAGTAAATGATGAATACAGAGGTTTTATTCGTGACCTTGCAGAAGATGACAATGGTTTTATCCGCAGAGGAACCTATACTCAGAACAAATTGATGATTAATCAATTATTGGGAACCCATAAAATCACTGACAAAATTGACTTAAACTGGGGAACTTCATTCAACAGAATTAAGAGTGAAATGCCAGACAGAACGCAAAACACTTTAAAGTATATTAATGATTTTAACGGTTATGTATTAGGCGTAAACACAACAACAGACAACCACAGGTATTTCCAGAATCTGACAGAAGATGAATTGGCAGCCAATGTTTCTGCCGATTATAAATTTGGAAAAACAGAAGACGGAAGTCAAAAAGGTAAATTGACTGTAGGATATAGCGGAAGATTCAAAAAGAGAGACTTCGATGCAATTCAGTTTAACTTCAGAATTGCAACAGACCAGATGAATACTGTTGTAGACCCATACAATCTTGATGCTTTCTTTAATCAGACAGCCTACAACAATGGTGCTTTTCAAATTGAGGCGTTCAGCGGACTAACGCCACAAATCTACACAGGTGACCAAAAAATCCATGCCGGTTATTTCAACTTAGAATATAAGCTTTCAGAAAAACTGACATCCTTAATTGGAGTGAGAGCCGAGAAAGTGTATCAGAAAGTTTTCTGGAGAACTCAGTTGGACAATTCAGGAAGAAGCAACACTTTTGACAAAAACGAAATCTTGCCAAGCATCGTATTGAAATATGAGCTAAATGACAAGCAAAACCTGCGTTTTGGAGCAAGTAAGACTTACACATTGCCTCAATTTAAGGAAAGAGCTCTTTTTGTTTATGAAGATGTAACAGAAATTAAAGTAGGTAACCCGGATCTTTATCCTTCGCAAAACTATAATGTGGATTTAAAATGGGAATTTTTTCCAAAAAATGAAGAAATCATTTCTGTAGGTGCTTTTGGTAAATACATTCTTGACCCAATCAACGAAATCACCCTGGCTTCTTCAACTAACGATATTTCTTTCCTTAACACAGGAGACACCGGATATGTGGTTGGAGCAGAATTTGAAATCAGAAAGAATGTTTTTGAAGTTGACTCGGCAAACAGAAGCAAACTTTCTGCCGGCTTTAATGCTTCTTACATGAAAACAAGCCAGGATCTTGATTCAGAAAAAGTAAGAAAAGAAACAAGCTATAACATCAACCTTACAAGTTCAAAAGACAGCTTCACAGGTGCCGCTGATTTATTGATGAACGCAGATCTTACCTATATCAAAGAATGGGACAAGAGTGATTCCAGTATTATGGCAACATTAGCATATGCCTATTCTTCTGACCGTCTTTATGCATTGGGAGTAGAAACTAAAGGAAATCTGGTTGACAAAGCAATTGGTTCTCTTGATTTTATATTAAAAACCAAACTGAACAAAAGTCTCGGAATCAACTTTACGGCCAGAAACATCTTGGACCCAAAAGTTAAAAGAGTTCAGGAAAACAGAACAGAAGACATTACGGTTCTTTCCTATAAAAAAGGTGTTGGTTTAAACCTTGGATTGACCTATCAGTTCTAAAAAAAATATTATTTAAGAATCTAAAAATGGCTGCTGACGCGGCCATTTTTCTTTGTTTGCAGCCACTGTTTTTCAGTTAACATTTGCTTTGAGTTGATAACGTTTTATTTACAAATAATAAAAACTAATATAACGATATCATCACATTCTTTTAACCGCAAACTAAAGCCTAATCTCCACTTTTGCATTAGAAAATTAATAAAAAACAACACAAATGAAAAAATCTCTTTTTAAAGCTTTCAGCATGGCACTTCTTGCATCTGCAGCTGTATTAACATCATGTTCAAGTGATGATGGAAACAACAATGGGCCTTCTTCAACTTTCGTTCTTGATGCTAACAATTTCAAAGGAACAATTAATGATGGTGAAGTAGTACTAAAAACAGGTGTTACTTATAAATTGAGCGGTAAATTAGTTGTTGCAAACGGAGCTAAATTAACAATAGAGCCTGGAGCTATTATTGAAGCCACAGCAAGACCTGACAATTCAACAGAAGACATCAGATATATTGCTGTTGCACAAGGGGGCCAGATTTTCGTAAACGGTACTGCTACTAATCCTGTAGTGATGACAAGCTCTGTAAAATCTCCAGGAAAATGGGGAGGTTTGGTAATCTGTGGTAAAGCTCCAATCAACAAAGGTGCTACAGCGTCTGCAGAGGTTTCTGATTTGACATACGGTGGTACATTGGCTAACGACAATTCAGGATCAATCAGATACTTAAGAATTGAGTATTCAGGATATGCTTATAACAGTGAAAAAGAATTCAATGGACTTTCATTATTTGGTGTTGGTAGTGGAACGACTATCGAGTATGTACAAGTACACGAAGGTGCTGACGACGGTATTGAGTTTTTCGGAGGTACAGTAAACACTAAATATTTGATCTCTACTTCAAATGAAGACGATTCTTTCGACTGGACTGAAGGTTGGAACGGAACTAACGAAAACTGGTATGGAAAATTAGGTCTTGGAAGAGGAAACAGAGGTATCGAAGCTGATAACAACTCTAACAATCACCTTGCAACTCCAATTGCTAATCCAAACATCAAAAACCTTACACTTATTGGACTTGGTGCTCAAGGAAGCGAATCTCAGGCATTGAAACTAAGAGTAGGTACTAAAGGTCAATTTGACAACCTGGTATTGAGCAATTTCGTTACAGGATTCGACGTTCAACACAACGAAAGCATTGGATATGTAGCTAACGGTACATTAAAAGCTACCAACGTTAGATTTGACAACATTACTACAAAATCTGCAGGTAAAAACACAGACGGTACAACAGTAGACGTATCTGCAATCTATACAGAATCTACTACTGCTACAGGTGCCGGAAACGGAACTGCGACTCCATCATGGGCTCAAGGTTGGACTGTTGGTCTATAATAACCTAAATTAATATGACAAAATGCCTTTCGAAATGAAAGGCATTTTTTTTGGTATAATAATTGAAATATGTTTTATATATTTACAATACCAAATCCACGCTATGGCTAAAAAATACTTTTATATTATATTCTTCTTCCTGTTCCTTTTCTCTGCAAGAGTTTCGGCTCAAGAGTCAAGGCCGGCGGCTAATGGAAAAACACAGGAAAGTACCATCGAAGGCTTGAGTTTCTATCCAAATCCCGTTAGCAATGGTAAGATTTATATTACATCAAAATCAACTTTAGACAAAGAAATTGCCATTTATGATGTACTTGGCAAAAAGGTTTTGCAGTCTGTTGTGACTTCAAAAGAGCTTAATGTTTCTTCACTTTCGCCGGGTGTTTATATTATAAAAATTAAGGAAGGCGAAGCAACTGCCACTAGAAAGCTAATAGTCAAATAGTTGTAATTAAATCCTCTAAATACATTTAACTATAAATTTACACAGATATTTTTGTCTCTGACAAATTGTTTCTATCTTTGCAGTACATTTTTATAACAAAAAACAAGTTAACATGAAAAAACTTTACATTTTATTATCTGTTGCATTTGTATCAGTTTCGGCTTCTGCACAAGTAGTTATTAGCCAAGTTTATGGTGGAGGTGGAAATAATGGAGCAGTATACACGAACGACTTTATTGAATTATACAATAGAGGAACAGCTCCTCAAAGTTTAAATGGCTGGTCTGTTCAGTATGCTTCGGCTGCAGGTACATCATGGGCTGTTCAAACCCTTCCAAACGTTACAATACAACCTGGAAAATATTATTTAATTCAACATGCTGCTGGAACAACTCCAGTTGCAGCATTGCCGACGCCAGATTTAGATGGTGTTACATGTGGCTGTACAGTTTCTGGTGGCGCAAGTCCAGCTCCAATACCTGGCTTTTCAATGGCTGGTACTAATGGTAAAGTTATTTTAGTAAACACAACTGTTGCTGAAACTACTGCTAACCCAACTGGCTCTCAAATAATTGACAAAGTAGGATACGGGACTGCAAATGGTTTTGAAGGATCTGCCGCTACTGCTGCATTAACAAACTCTACAGCTGCAATCAGAAACAATAATGGTTGTGCAGATACAAATGATAATGCTGCTGATTTCACAGTTGCTGCTCCAACTCCTAGAAACTCTGCAACTGCAGCTAACACTTGTAGCTTAGGCGTTAAAGACAACGAAATCGCTGGACTTAAAGTTTATCCAAACCCTGTAACAAACGGAAAACTATTCATTACTTCAAATGCAAATATTGAAAAAACAGTTGCTATCTATGATGTATTAGGAAAACAAGTAGTAAATACTACTGCTACAGAATTTGTAAACGTTTCTAACCTAAAAGGTGGTGTTTACATCGTTAAAATCACTGAAGAAGGAAAAACAGCTACTAGAAAATTAGTTATCAAGTAATCAGTTCCCTTTCAAAATAATATAAAGCATCCCAATGGGATGCTTTTTTTTGTATCATTGTCTCATAATCTAAAAATATAACAAAAGCATGAGGAAATTTTACATTTTTTTATTGGCGGTTTCTTTTGGAAATGGCTATTCACAGACAACCATATTCACAGAAAATATGGGAAATACAACTGCAACAACTGCTATAGCTTCCCATACCTTTCAAAACAGTAGTCCAATACTTTTTTCAGGTACGGCTGATATACGAAATACAACGCCATCTGAAAACTATGAAGGTGCTTCAGGAAATGGATGCGTTTTTCTGGGAGGAACAACTCCTGCTAAAACTTTTATTATTGAAGGGATAAATACACTTAATTATTCTGACCTCACTTTGTCATTTGGACACTATAAAGGAACCAATGCTGGAAGCAATGAATTAACAGTGCAAGTAAGTACTGACGGAACAGCATGGACTCCTTTAACCTACTCAAGACCAACCGGAGCAGGAACCTCTTCCTGGATATTGATTACTCCTTCCGGCACAATACCATCTACATCCAACCTAAGAATAAAATTCGAAAACCCAATCTCAAATGTCGGATTTAGAATTGATGACGTGAAGCTAACCGGAAATACTTTGGGGATTTCTGAAAATATAATTCCCGGCCTTAAAGTTTATCCAAATCCGGTTACCAATGGAACGTTTTTTATTACTACAGATTCAAATGCAGAAAAAACAATTACTATTTATGATGTTTTAGGAAAACAAGTCTTTAATACTGTAACAACAGAGTCGGTAAACGTTTCTAACCTAAATAACGGGATTTATATTGCAAGAATAAGTGAAGAGGGAAAAAGTGTCATTAAAAAAATAGTTATCAATTAATTGCATTCCCTCTAAAATTAATACAAAAAGCACCCAATGGGTGCTTTTGTATTAATTATTAATTCGCAAAACGAAATAATTACTTTCAAAATTAATGTCATTTTGAACAAATACAACCCCCCGTTAAAATTTGTTTCTTAGAACTTCTCAAAAATATTTAAAATCCATTTTTTATATTTAAATAACAAATTACCTCATTTACAGTATTTTAATTATTTTTTTATACTACAAATAGTGTTAATTTTAGGTTAAACCTTAAATCAACATTATTATGAACTTAACAAAAACCCTATGCGCAGGATTACTGCTTGGCGGATTTTTTTCTGCAAATTCGCAAAATGTCGCTTCGACTAACTTACTAACCAGCGGCGGACTTGATGCCGGAACCGTTGAAAAAGAAAATGCTTTTTACGGCTACCAGGCCGGACGTTTTACCGAAAATGCTTATAATTCCTTTTTTGGGCATTTGGCAGGCGCTAAAAATGTCTCAGGAGACAGCAATTCATTTTTTGGACATCAGGCCGGAATCAATAATGGAGAAGGCAGTTCAAATACTTTTATTGGTGCAAGTGCCGGATCATATAATTATGACGGAAGACATAACGTTTATGTGGGTTATGCCAGCGGCACATCAAATCAAGGAAATACAAACACTTTCATTGGAGCCTATTCCGGTGCAAAAGCTACAGGAGAAGGCAATGTCCTGATTGGAAGCTATGCAGGTTATGGAGAAACGGACAGCAACAAACTTCACATTAACAATGCCTATAATGTAACGCCTTTGATTTGGGGTGATTTCTCGAAATACCTTATCAAATTAAACGGAAAAGTGGGTATTGGTAACGATTTTGGTGCTTTCCCAATTTTTGCAGGAGGCTTGGATATTTCGCATTACAGGCTGATTGTAAAAGGCGGCATCCTTACAGAAGAAGTAAGAATCAACCTGCAGGCTGATTGGGCTGATTATGTTTTCTCTGATAGTTATAAGCTAAAATCATTGGAAGAAGTAGAGAAATATATTGAAGATAACGGCCACCTGCCAAATGTTCCTTCAGCCAAACAAGTAAAGGAAGAAGGAATTGAATTGGGTGAAATCACAAAAATCCAACAGGAAAAGATTGAGGAACTGACACTGTATCTGATTCAGCAGAATAAGGAAATCCAGGAGTTAAAAGAAATGGTGAAAAACTTAAAGCAATAAATGTGAAAAATCTATACAGAAAACCAAAAATAGGGCTGCTTATCCTCTTTTGTTTTTTGGCTGGCTCTTTCCATTCAGAGCTTTATTCTCAAGAACAGATTATATGGGATAATGTGCCTGTAAATACGACGGGGATTACCGCAACATATTCCGGCGGAACCCTGAACGTGATGGCTACCGGCACAGGATTGAATATGGTATTCTACAGCATACCTGCCAATCCAACAGTGTTTCAAACTACCGGCGCATGGAATAATGCTCCTTCCAAAGATTTGACCTTTACCTTTCCGGAGAAAGTAATAATAACCCGGTTTCGGGTATATGACATCAATTACGGAACCTGGAACGATTCCTTTAGCTTTTCAAACATTACATTCGGCGGAGTGACTGCATCGGCCGGATGCTGCGCTACAACCAGCGGCGTTACAGTATCAGCCGGAACTCCACCCAACACGGATGTTCATTGGACCTGTTCTAATGCCATAGACAGCTTTACGATAAATTACGCCAATACCAACGGAACAACCCATGCGTATCTGTTTTATACGATGGAAATCCTAAGGCTACCGTCGATAGGAACGTTATGTTATAACAGTATACCTCCTACTCTGCCTACAACTTTAGGTAATAATATTCAGGGTAGCTGGAGTCCCGCTACTATCGACACGAGTGTGGCCGGAACAACCCAATATGTCTTTACACCAAATGGCGGACAGACGATTCAATGTCCGATAGCAATTGATGTCACCGTATTGCCTTCCGGGCAGCAAAACTGCTGTGTTCCCGACATAACATTAACATCACCAACAGACGATGTGGCATCAGGAAATCAGGATAACCGGGAAACCTCAAACACGATTACAGCCCACAACACCATCAATTCAGGTGCTGTTGGAGTATATCATGCCAAAAGAACAATTACGCTTAAAAAAGGGTTCTATTCAGCAAACGGCTCCAGATTCAGAGGTTATATACAGGGATGTACCGGTACATTTGTAGGAAGAGAATCTCCTACTGCCGAAACGACGGATCTGAAAAAGCTGATAACCGATACTCCTGTTACGGAAAAGCTGCTTTTGTATCCAAATCCGGCGACACAAAAAGCCACCATAGAATACCAGCAGCCTATCCGAAACATTCGGGTTACCTCTATTGATGGAAAAACAATGCTTTCGAAAGAGCTTGACGCTAACTCTTATGAGATTGACCTTGCTAACTATAAAAACGGAATGTATATCGTGACAGTACAAACCGGAGATGGAAGGACAATTACTTCCAAACTGTTCAAAAAATAGTTTTCAGGTCAACATTATTTTATCAACCCCGAACAGGTATAAAATCCTGTCGGGGTTTGTTTTTAAAATAATTACCTTTGCCAAAAACAATTCCCTTTGATTGCAGCATCAGACATATTCAGTATTTCCAACAATAAGCAGTTTGAAAAAATAGCCCTGAAAGTATTCCGGTTCCAATACGACAACAATAGCGTATATCGTGAATTCTGCCAGTTTTTGAATGTCGAAAAACAACAGGTGAAATCACTGCAGCAGATTCCGTTTCTGCCAATACAGTTTTTCAAGAGTCATGAGGTTTTGTCTTCAACCGAAAAAATTCAGGAAACGTTTACGAGTTCCGGAACGACAGGAATGTCAACCAGCAGGCACTTTGTTACCGATACTACTTTATACGAAGAAAGCTATCGAAAAGGATTCGCACAATTTTACGGAAATATTGAAAATTATGCCGTGCTCGCCCTGCTGCCTTCTTATCTGGAAAGGGAAGGTTCTTCGCTTATCTATATGGTTGACGACCTGATTAAGCTGTCAAACCATCCGGAAAGCGGTTTCTACCTTAACAATTATGACGACCTGATTCAAAAATTACTTCAGCTTGATGAAGCCGGCGAAAATATAATTTTAATTGGCGTAACCTATGCACTGCTTGACCTTATTGAAAAGCAACAATTCCATCTGAAAAATACTATCATCATGGAAACCGGAGGTATGAAAGGGAAACGCAAGGAAATGATTCGGGAGGAACTTCATGAATTGCTCTGCAAAGGATTTGGCGTTAACGCTATTCATTCAGAATATGGAATGACAGAACTGCTGTCACAGGCCTATTCTCTTGGCAACGGAATCTTTGAATGCCCAAACTGGATGCAGGTACTTATCCGCGATACCGAAGACGCGCTGTCCTATGTTGAAAATGGAAAAACCGGCGGTATAAATGTTATTGACCTCGCCAATATCAATTCGTGCTCTTTTATTGCCACACAGGATTTGGGAAAAAAACAACCCAACAATTCATTTGAAGTATTGGGCCGTTTTGATAATTCTGATATTCGCGGATGCAATCTGATGGTGCTGTAACTGTCTAATAATAACCAATAACTTTCATCCACAGACCACCAACAACCATATAAATCACGAGCATAATTACACCCGTAATCAGACCTTTTGTCCACCAGTTTTTGATATCCACAAATCCACTTCCAAAGAAAACCGGTGCCGGACCATGTCCGTAATGGGTTAGCGTACCATAAAATGAACCACAGAATCCTAACATAAATGCCAATAGCAGTCCCGGAATTCCTATAGAAACCCCAACGCCCAGTAATGCGGCATACATCGCCGCCACATGCGCCGTAGCACTTGCAAAAAGGTAATGGCTCAGGAAATAAACAATCATAATAACAGGAAAAGCAATCTGCCAGCTTAAATCTCCAATCTTGGTTTTTATCAATTCACTAAACCAGCCTATAAAGCCCAGTTCGTTGAGAGAACTGGCCATCATGACCAAAACGGCAAACCACACGATAGTATCCCAGGCGCCTTTTTCTGCTTTAACATCTTCCCACGTAAGTACAGAAGTCAATAGTAATAGCACAAGCCCAAGAAAAGCTGTAGTTGTAGCATCAATACCGAATAAATCTCCTGTAATCCATAAAAACAACAATACGGTGAAAGCCAAAAGCATGAGCCATTCATTTTTTGTAACCGGTCCCATTTCTGCCAGTTTTTGTTTGGCAAGTGCCGGTGCATCACCTGTCTTTTTTAGTTCCGGGGGATATACTTTATATAAAACCATAGGAATCACAAAAAAGGCAACAAGACCCGGTACAATTCCGGCAATTGCCCATGACATCCAAGTAATATGAATACCCAAATCAGCTGCAAACTTTTGGCACATGGGATTGCTTGCTGTTCCGGTCAGGAACATAGATGAAGCTATCAGGTTCATGTTATAACTGTTCAGCGTAAGAAAGGAGCCCAGTTTCCTATGTGTTTCCGGCTTGTCCGGAACCGAATCAAAACTTATGGACATGGATTTCATAATCGGATAAATAATTCCGCCTCCACGTGCCGTATTACTTGGAATTGCAGGCGCCAAAGCCAAATCCGCCAAGCCCAATCCGTAGGCAAGTCCCAATGAGCTTTTTCCAAAAATCCTTACGAAAAGGTAGGCAATTCTATTACCGAGACCTGTTTTGATAAATCCTCTGGCAATAAAGAAAGAAATTCCGATTAACCAGATTACCTTATCTCCAAAACTCCGAAGTGCCAGAGAAATTGATTTAGAAGGATTACCGGGAGCCAGAACGCCACTCAGTGCCACCGCAGCTATAGCCATCATACACATGGTTCCCATACTTGCTGCCTTGAGAATTATCCCCAAAATTGTTGCAAGAAAAATGGCCAACAAATGCCATGCTTCCGGTTTTACTCCTTCCGGAACAGGAGAAAGCCAAATTGCCGCACCAAACAGCACAGTAATGGCCAAACGGGAGAGTTTTATTTCTTTCATAATCTATAGGTTTTAGCTAAAAACGACTTTGGACCTGAAGAATAAACAACTTGTTGTCATACTTAGGAGTATCAGGAACATTCCTTTTATAATCATCTATCTGCATGGCCAGTTGAATTCGGGCATTGTAGGATTTTAAAAATTCCAGGCTTAACATAGGCAACCATGTTTGTCTTAGGTTGGAATTGACCCGATAGCTGGAATCAAGATACTCATACCGACACGAAAATTCTATAGAACTTAATCTCCTGTATTGGATATCATATCTCAAATTGGGAAGAAAATAAAAACCTCTGGTTTGGTACCTATTCAGATTATACGTTCTTTCTTCCGGTTGCAGGTTAAAAAACAAATTATGGTTTGTGCCTTGTTTGGCTTCCAACTGTAATTCCAGCAAAAATTTCTCGGAAAGACTGAAATTGGAAGTAATATCAAAACCGGCAGCATAGACATCTTTATGAAAAACCTGTCCCAATCCACCGTTTAGCCCCAAATTGACATTGTTCTTTTCTGACAATCGAAAAAGAACCCTACCTGCATATTGTTTGCCATTGTCTTTATCGTTGTTTTGGTTTCTGCCATTTCCGTTAAATACGGTAAGACCATATTGGACCGGCATCCTTCCAATGGAATCTCTTACTGAGACAGACGCTCCAATCTGGAAACTCTCCCAACCATTATTCCCAAATTCATAATATTGGTTTGAAAAATCTATGGATTTGACAATATCAATCGGATAGGTATTTTCCAATCCAAAAAAGGGCCTGAACTGTCCTGCCGTTAAACTTATCTTATCAGTCAGTTTATAGGAAATATAGGCATTTTCCAATACCTTATTCTTTGGGTCCGATTTAAAATCGGCTAAATTGACTGACATCGTTACATCAGTACGGTCACTGATAATTGCCTTTACCTGAAGGCGCCCCCGTTTGACGAGAAACGTATTGCTGACTTCTTCACCATCGGAGTGATGCAGCCCATTAATATCTACATTTGTATTCAGGCTGGCAACATACTGTCCCTGAAAAAGTCCTTTTACTGAAAATTTAGGATAGGTTGTGGCTTCTTTTTTTTCGTTTTCGTCTGCCTGAGAAGTTTGCGAGAAAACACCGTCCGATGATAGCAGACAAATAAGAAAACTGATTTTCAAAACAGCATTTTGAAAATGTCTAAATATATCCATAGTCTTTTGAATTAGCTGAAACAAGATAATTTTGGGGACCTCTTTGAAATCCAACTATTGACTATTGCATTACAAGCATTGTTGTAATCCTTTTCTCAAATTTAAGAAATATTTTGATATATTTAACATTTATCAATAAAAAAAGGAGACCGTTAAGTCTCCTTTAATTGATTTATACGAAAAGCTTAAACAGCCCTTACCACAAAATAATTTTTCTTTCCTCGTTGTAAAAGGATAAATTGACCGTTAATCAGGTCTTTTGACGAAACCTGAGATTCTTCGGTTACTTTTTCTCTATTTACAGAAATCGAGTTTTCAGACAAGGCTCTTCTTGCTTCACCATTCGACTTTAGAAATCCTGTCTTTTCATTCAGCAACGAAACAATATCAATTCCGTTTTCAACGTCTCCTTTTGCAACTTCTGCCTGGGGAACACCATCAAAAACTTCTAAGAAAGTAGCTCCATCCAATTGCTTTAAATCTTCTGAAGTTGCATTTCCAAATAAAATGTTTGATGCCTGAATTGCCTTTTCCAATTCTTCTCTGCTATGCACAAAAACCGTAATTTCTTCAGCTAATTTTTTCTGAAGGATACGCAAATGTGGTGCCTGTCTGTGCTCTTCAATCAAAGTCTCAATAGTATCTTTATCGAGGAATGTAAAAATCTTGATGTATTTTTCAGCATCTACATCAGTCGTATTCACCCAAAACTGGTAAAATTTGTATACCGAAGTCTTGTCAGCATCCAACCAAATATTACCGCCCTCTGATTTACCAAATTTCGAACCATCGGCTTTTGTAATCAACGGAGTAGTCAAGGCATAGGCTTTCGCATTTTCACCGCCCATTCTTCGCACTAATTCTGTTCCGGTAGTAATATTACCCCATTGGTCAGAACCGCCCATCTGCAAAAGGCAGTTGTAATTTTTATATAAATGATAGAAATCGTATCCCTGGATTAATTGATAGGTAAATTCTGTAAACGACATACCTTCTCCTTCTCCGCTGAATCTCTTTTTTACAGAATCTTTCGCCATCATGTAGTTTACGGTGATACGTTTTCCTACTTCACGGGCAAAATCAATAAATGAAAACTCTTTCATCCAGTCATAGTTATTAACCATGAAAGGAGCATTTTTGCCTTCAGTACGAAAATCCAGAAAACGTGACAATACGCTTTTGATTCCGGCTACGTTTTTGGCCAATGTTTCTTCATTTAACAGGTTTCTTTCATCAGATTTTCCAGACGGATCTCCAATCATTCCTGTAGCACCACCTACCAAAGCAATTGGCTGATGCCCGAAATTCTTTAGATGAACAAGGAGAATGATCTGAACCATGCTTCCAATATGCAACGAGTCTGCTGTAGGATCAAATCCGATATAGGCAGTCGTAGCTTCTTTAAGCAATTGTTCTTCTGTTCCGGGCATGCTATCATGATACAGCCCTCTCCATTTTAATTCTTCAACTAAATTTTTCATTTTTCTATTAATTTGCGCAAAGATAAGGGTATTGGAGTAATTAGAAAATCCGAATGCCTCTCATTTCTAATTTATTTGCATACAATCCAAAAGAAATTGTAGCTTTATCATTCTGGCTCAAAATCCAACAATCTCCTTATATTTGCAACTATGGTTTTAGTAACAGGCGCTACCGGATTAGTAGGTTCACATCTTTTACTCCTTCTTCTTGAGAATGGAGAAGAGGTTCGGGCACTCTATAGAAACGAGAAAAACATTCAGCAGACAAAAGCCCTTTTTGAATGGAAAGGCCGGTTGGATATTTTTACAAAAATCAATTGGGTACAGGGCTGTCTCACAGATATTTCTTCTCTTGAAAAAGCATTTGAGAATATTGATTATGTGTACCATTGCGCCGCTTTTATTTCTTTTGACCCGGGCGATGAAGAACAGATGCGTAAGACAAACATTGAAGGCACTGCCAATATCGTCAATATGTGTCTGTCTTATAACGTCAAAAAACTTTGCCATGTAAGTTCTATTGCTGCTCTTGGTGATCTTCAGGAACATGAAACCATTATTACGGAAGAAACCGAATGGAATCCTGAAATATCCCGAAGTGATTATGCCATATCCAAATTCGGAGCTGAAATGGAAGTGTGGCGCGGTCAGGAAGAAGGCCTTCCTGTGGTAATCGTAAATCCGGGTATCATACTTGGTCCGGGATTTTGGAACAGCGGAAGCAGCGAAATATTCCAACGGGTTAAAAAAGGATTAAAATACTATACAGAAGGTGCTACCGGGTTTGTAACCGTAGAAGATGTGACGCGTTCTATGTATCAGCTTATGAAAAGCAACATCCAGAAAGAACGTTTTATTTTGGTTACGGAAAGCATTACCTATCATCGACTCGCCAACCTTATTGCGACATCATTAGGTAAACCAAAACCATCCGTATATCTCAAGCCATGGGTAACCGGATTGGCATGGAGGATTGACTGGCTGATTTCTACATTTTTCTTTAAAAAAAGGCAGCTGTCTAAAGCAACTGCAGCCTCATTGCACACCCAGTCCGAATTTGACAATTCTAAAATAAAAAATGCCCTCAATTTTGAATTTGAGGACATTGCCAATTATATCTCTAAAGTTTCGGCTACTGTTTAACGTTGTCTTTTTTTTGTTTTACTTCAAATTTCCTTTCAAGAATTTTTGTCGTATCTGTTTCCTTTTTTAACTCGCTGTCTATACGCATTTTTTCTTTTCCTGCCAATTCACTGATCTCATTATACATTTTTTCGTACTCCTTGACATTTTCTATCGCATAGTACTGATCGCTTTTCGCAAACTGAAGGCTATCGACTTTATATTTTTTATAGACATAGGTTGCGGGATCAATTCCATTCGAATCCAAAGCAGCCTGATTGACTCCTTTCATAGCCTGAAGTATTGCAAGATCATAGATGATATTCTTCATCTTATCTTTTGGTATAAGATTGGCAGGTTTTTCAACTGCTTTTTCCTGGCAGGCTACAACACTTAGCAAAACGAACAATAAAAAATATTTCTTCATACTTTTCTATTAACGGTCAAATTCCAATCGCATTCCCGGATGCACGTCTTTTACTTTAAAATTATTATAGACCAGTTCACCATTTACAAATGTATGTGTTATTCTTGACTTAAAGGTATATCCTTCAAATGGCGACCAACCACATTTGTATAAAATATTTTCTTTTTTAACGCTCCATGGCAATCCGGCATTGACAATTGCCAAGTCTGCATAATAGCCTTCTTTAATAAAGCCCCTTTTATTAATCTTGAAAATTTTCGCAGGATTATGTGCCATTTTTTCCACGATTTTCTCTACCGAAATTTTTCCCTGATGGAAAGCCTCAAACATGGCTACAACGGCATGCTGTACTAAAGGTCCTCCGGAAGGTGCAGAAGTATAAGGATTCTTCTTTTCTTCTAACGTATGTGGCGCATGGTCTGTAGCAATAACGTCAATCCTGTCGTCAAGCAAAGCTTCCCAAAGCGCATCCTTGTCTGCCTGGGTTTTAACTGCAGGATTCCATTTTATAAGGCTGCCTTTCTTATCATAATCTTCGTTTGTGAACCATAGATGGTGTATGCAGGCTTCCGCAGTAATTTTCTTTTCCTCCAAAGGAATCTTATTCGTAAACAATTTCATTTCTTTCGCCGTGGAAAGATGGAAAACATGCAATCTGGCACCTGTCTTCTTTGCCAATTCAATTGCTTTTGAAGAAGATAAATAGCAGGCTTCCTCACTTCGGATCAGATGATGGAATTTCATTGGAATATCATCACCGTATTCTTCTTTATATTTTGCAAGATTGTTTTTGATTGTAGTTTCGTCTTCACAATGTACGGCAATCAGTAACGGAGTGCTGGCAAAGATTTTTTCCAAAACTTCGTCATTATCCACAAGCATATTTCCTGTAGAAGATCCTAAAAACAATTTAAGTCCGGCAACCGTCTTGGGATTTACTTTCAGAATTTCATCCAAATTATCATTAGTTCCACCAAACATAAAGGAATAGTTGGCTATCGATTTTTCTGAAGCAATCTTAAATTTATCTTCAAGCAGTTCTATAGTTGTGGCCTGAGGATTTGTATTGGGCATTTCTATAAAAGATGTAATACCTCCGGCAACAGCAGCGCGCGATTCTGACGCGATGTCCCCTTTATGCGTAAGACCCGGCTCCCTAAAATGTACCTGATCGTCAATAGCTCCGGGAATTAAATAATTACCTTCTGCATTGATGATTTTTGTTGATGATGATTTTGCGCTGATGGTTTCCGCAATTTCAACAATAAATTCGTTTTCAATTAAAACGTCTCCTTCAAAAATAGTTCCTTCATTTACTATTTTGGCATTCTTAATCAAAACACTTTTCATCTCTTCTTTATTTTTTTTGCACATTAAAACTGTAAGGAAATCACCTTACAGATTGTTGAACATTTTCTTTACTCTTAAAACAATAACCCCAAAAATAGCCTCCTTAATAATAGAATTGCTCATTTTTGACTGTCCTTTTGTCCTGTCCGTGAAAATAATCGGCACTTCAACAATTTTGAATTTTTTGGCATAAGCCCTATATTTCATTTCAATCTGAAAAGCATAACCTATGAATTTTATCTTGTCCAGGTTAATGCTTTTTAAAACATTCTTTTTGTAACATACAAATCCGGCAGTAGTGTCGCGAATTTCCATTCCGGTAATCATTCTGACGTAAACGGAAGCAAAATAGGAAAGTAAAACGCGGCTTAAAGGCCAGTTCACAACATTCACTCCTGTCACATATCGGGAACCAATGGCTACATCATAAATACCAAAACGGCAGGAATCATACAACTTTTCCAAATCGTGCGGATTGTGTGAAAAGTCGGCATCCATTTCAAAAATGTATTCGTATTCTCGCTCAAGAGCCCATTTAAAACCATGTACATAAGCAGTACCCAGGCCTGATTTTTTGCTTCGTTGTTCTAAAAAAAGTCGTCCGGGATATTCTTCCTGAAGCGCAATTACTTTTTGTGCGGTATGATCCGGGGAATTGTCATCAATAATCAAAACATGAAACGGCTTCTGCAAAGAAAATACAGTCCTGATGATACTTTCGATATTTTCAATTTCGTTATAAGTGGGAATTATAACAATGCCGTCGTTCATATTTGCATAATTTCATCACAAAAGTAAACTTTTTATGGTAGTTGATTCATAATAAAATTATAATAATCTCCGCCTTTCTTAATTTTCATTGGGTTTATCTGATTTTCGGCCCTTGCTTTTTTTAACTAAAATTCATCTAATTTCCTGGCTATCATCAATAGGCTATCAGCGAAAAAAAATAAAAAGAGAAAGTAATAAAAATCATTAATTTTACGCCATGTTAGAAATCGTTTTACAGCCGAGAATTTTAGAAAGCAAAGATTGGGCAACCGTACTGTTTGTGCTGTGCTTTATACTTATTGCGGCTACAAGAGGCGTTTTCGAAGGTCGCTTTTCTGATTTTTCCAGATTGGCATACAGCGACAAATACATCAAGATTTACAGAGACAGTGGCAATCTGATGAACTGGTTTACGATTTCACTCTTTATAGTACAAGTCATTTCCTTTGCTTTTTTCATCCAAATCATCTTGAGTTATTTTGGATATACTTCAAAAACAGACTGGGTTACTTACATTCAAATCGTCACACTGCTGAGCATATTCATACTTTCTAAATATCTCATAGAGAAGATTATAGCTACTTCTTTTAATATTGAAGAATTTAGCGAACAGTTTAATTTACAAAAAGTCAGCTATAGAACTTATATAGGACTTTGCATCCTCCCTTTAAATGTAATCCTGTTCTATAATGATACGCCAATAGATTTATTAATATATTTCCTTATTGCTATCATTTTGTTAATAAACATACTTACTTATCTTCTTTCTTTAAAAATTTATCAAAATTTGATTATCGGCAAGTTGTTTTATTTTATTTTGTATCTTTGCGCTCTTGAAATAGCACCTTATTATTTCATGTATTATTGGTTTACAAAAAGGTAGTACACAAGAAAACGTCAACTATGAAAGTGAAAACAATTTTGGTTTCGCAGCCAGAGCCTAAAGTAGAAAACTCTCCATATTTTGAGTTGCAACAAAAGCACAAAGTCAAAATTGATTTCAGGCCTTTTATCCACGTTGAGGGCGTTAGCGCAAAAGACGTGAGACAGCAAAAAATTGACTTGAACAATTTTACAGCCATCATCTTAACCAGCAAAAATTCCATCGATCATTTTTTCAGGGTAGCAGAAGAGATGAGATATAAGATTCCCGAAGATTTGAAATATTTTTGCCAGTCTGAGGCGATTGCCTTTTATCTTCAAAAATATGTAATCTACAGAAAACGCAAGATTTATGTAGGACAAAAAGACTTCGCTGATTTATCTCCTCTAATCAAGAAATATAAAGACGAGAAATTCCTATTGCCTGCTTCAGACCAATTAAACGCTGATGCTCCGCAAACACTGAATAATCTAAAAGTGAACTGGACACAGGCTACTTTTTACAAAACGGTAATGAGCGACCTGTCTGACTTAGCCGATGTTTATTATGATGTTTTGGCTTTTTTCAGCCCGACAGGAATCAAGTCTTTATTCATGAACTTCCCGGATTTTGAGCAAAACAACACCAGAATTGCCGTATTTGGAAGTACTACGCAAAAAGAAGCTTTGGATCATGGATTGAGAGTTGACATCATGGCTCCTTCTCCTGAAGCCCCTTCCATGACTATGGCATTGGAAAAATATATTGCAAAAGCAAATAAAGAAGACAAAGGAAAGTAATTTCCTTTTCTTTTAAACATAAAAAAACCCTGCAAATGCAGGGTTTTTTATTATCTTATAATTCAGGATTAGTCAACCTGAGGACCAGCTTTCACCAGATTTTGACCTTCTTCGTTAGTAGCGTATTGTGCAAAATTCTTTACGAACAACCTTCCTAAATCAAGAGCTTTAGTTTCCCATTCTGACGCATCAGCATACGTTTTTCTTGGATCAAGAATATCAGAGTCTACACCTTCTAAAGCAGTTGGGATTTCAAAATTAAAAATTGGCAACGTTGTCGTTTCAGCTCTTTCAAGCGAGCCATCTAAAATCCTGTCGATAATCGCTCTTGTGTTTTTGATGGAAATTCTTTTTCCTGTACCATTCCAGCCCGTGTTTACGATATAAGCCGTAGCATTGTGCTCTTCCATCTTTTTCACTAATTCCTGACCGTATTGTGTTGGGTGAAGCGAAAGAAATGCTTTTCCAAAACAAGCAGAGAACGTAGGTTCCGGCTTAGTTACTCCTCTTTCAGTACCAGCTAATTTAGCCGTAAATCCGGAAAGGAAGTGATATTTAGTCTGCTCAGGCGAAAGTTTTGCTACCGGAGGCATAACTCCAAATGCATCTGCCGTAAGGAAAATTACTTTTGAGGCGTGCCCGGCCTTAGAAACCGGTTTTACAATATTATCGATATGATAAATTGGATATGAAACTCTTGTATTTTGAGTTACAGAACCGTCTTTGAAATCAATTTTACCGTTTGCATCAACTGTTACGTTTTCAAGCAATGCGTCTTTTTTGATAGCATTATAGATGTCCGGCTCATTTTCTTTGCTCAGGTCGATTGTTTTCGCATAACATCCTCCTTCAAAATTGAAAACACCATCATTGTCCCAACCGTGCTCATCATCACCAATCAATTCGCGTTTTGGATCTGTAGAAAGCGTTGTTTTTCCTGTTCCTGACAATCCGAAGAAAACAGCTACATCACCGTCTTTTCCTTTGTTAGCAGAACAGTGCATTGAAGCAATTCCCTGTAATGGAAGGTAATAGTTCATCATGGCAAAAAGTCCTTTTTTCATTTCACCACCATACCATGTACCTCCAATAATCTGAACTTTTTCAGTAAGGTTGAAAGCAATATATACTTCCGAGTTCAAACCATGTGCCTTATAATCAGAAAATTCCGTTTTTGAAGCATTCATTACCACAAAATCAGGCTCTCCATAATTTTCAAGCTCTTCTTCTGTTGGGCGGATAAACATGTTTTTTACGAAATGCGCCTGCCATGCTACCTCAACAATAAATCTTACTTTTAGTCTTGTATTTTCATTGGCACCGCAAAATGCATCCACTACATATAATTTCTTACCAGAAAGCTGATCTACTGTTGTCTGTTTTAAAGCTTCCCAGGTTTGCGGACTGATTGGTTTGTTATCATTGACCGCTTTATCTGATGTCCACCAGATTGTGTCTTTAGTGACATCATCCTGAACAATATATTTATCTTTTGGAGAACGTCCTGTAAAATCACCCGTCATTACATTTACTGCTCCCAGCTCTGTCAACTGCCCTTTTTCAAACCCTTTGAGATTTGGATTTAACTCTTCCGCATACAGCATTTCATAAGAAGGATTGTAAATCACTTCTTCAACATTCTTGATTCCATATTTCTCTAACGAAATCGTTTTCGTAAATTGGGTGTAATTATCCATAGAATTCTTATTGAGTTGTGTTTAAAATTATTTGGCAAAAGTAAAAATTAAATTTCAGTTTGAATATATTTGATAAAACTTTATGCTTTTTGCTTAAGGATATTCAAAAAAAGCAAAGCCCAGGCTATAATCATCAGCAAACCTCCAATTGGCGTTATAAATCCTATAACGCTGAAATCTACATTTGTTATATTTCTGGTTGCCAAAAGATAAATAGAGCCGGAAAAAAACAAAACGCCTGATATAACTAAATAATAGATTGTGCTTTTAGTTTTCTCAGACACCAGTTTTGTAGTTCCAAGAAATAGTAGAAATAAGGCATGGTACATTTGATATCGCACTCCTGTTTCAAAAGAAACCAATTGCTCAACATCCAGGACCTTTTTCAAGGCATGTGCGCCAAATGCACCTAATATAATAGCGACAAAACCTAAAATTGCCGCCGCAGCTATAATCTTCCTATCCATTGTTTTTAATTTACTGCAAAGTTAAGCATCTTAAAAACTTTATGATAATCAAACCCACATTAAGTTTTATAAAATATAACAAATACTTACTTTTGTGTTATTATTAAAAATTTACGGTTTTTCATGAGACATATTCTAATAATCGGGGCCGGAAGGTCTGCTTCTTCACTAATTCAATATCTTCTAAACAAATCGGAAGAAGAAAATCTCCACCTCACTATTGGCGACCTGTCATTAGAACTGGCTCAGAGAAAAACAAAAAATCACAAAAATGCCACTGCTATTGCTTTCGATATCTTTAATGAAAGCCAGAGAAAAGAAGAGATACAAAAGGCAGATATTGTAATTTCCATGCTGCCGGCCCATATGCACATTGAAGTCGCAAAAGACTGCATAACGTATAAAAAGCATATGGTTACCGCTTCTTACATCAGCGAAGCCATGCAAAACCTGGATGCTCAAGCCAAAGAAAATAATTTGGTTTTTATGAACGAAATCGGGCTCGACCCGGGAATAGACCATATGAGTGCCATGAAAGTAATAGACGAGATTCGTGACAAAGGCGGTAAAATTATTCTTTTCGAATCTTTTTGTGGCGGACTTGTTGCTCCGGAATCAGACAATAATCTTTGGAACTATAAATTTACCTGGAATCCCAGAAATGTAGTATTGGCCGGACAAGGCGGTGCTGCCAAATTTATTCAGGAAGGTACTTATAAGTATATTCCTTATCATAAATTATTCAGAAGAACTGAATTTATGGAAGTTGAAGGTTATGGCCGGTTTGAAGGTTATGCCAATCGCGATTCCCTGAAATACAGAAGCGTTTACGGATTGGATGACGCACTGACTTTATACAGAGGAACTATCCGACGTGTAGGTTTTTCCAAAGCCTGGAATATGTTTGTTCAGCTTGGAATGACAGATGACAGCTATGTTATGGAAAATTCCGAAACGATGACCTATCGCGAATTCACCAATTCCTTTTTGCCTTACCACCCAACCGATTCTGTAGAAATCAAATTGCGGTTAATCCTGAAAATTGACCAGGACGATATCAAATGGGATAAATTATTGGAACTGGACCTGTTCAATAACAAGAAAATTGTTGGCCTGAAAAATGCTACGCCCGCACAGATTCTTGAAAAAATATTAAGCGAAAGCTGGTCGTTGGAAGAACATGACAAAGACATGATTGTAATGTATCACAAATTTGGTTATGTACTGAATGGCAAAGAAAAACAGATTGATTCCACCATGGTTTGTATAGGCGATGACCAGACTTATACTGCTATGGCAAAAACTGTCGGTCTTCCGGTAGCCATAGCTACTTTACAAATCCTGAACGGAAACATCAAAACTCCTGGTGTTCAATTACCAATACACAAAGAAGTTTATCTCCCAATTTTAAAAGAACTGGAAAATTACGGCGTAACCTTTAATGAAAAAGAAGTGCCATATATGGGTTATAATCCAATGCATGTAGCCGGATAAGATGTTTTTTGTCACTGATTACGCTGATTTCCGCTGATTAATAAAATCCGAGAGAATCTGCGTAATCTGCGGCATTAATTCCTCAAAATAAAACAAAAATTCATATTTTTGATTAAACTAAAACCGGAAATCTTCAATTCGGTTACAAATCAAAAGTTATGAAGATTAATTCCTTACAAATAGAAATTGACGGCATCGACAAAGAAATTCTTCGTAACTTAATGGAAGATGCCCGAAAACCCATACTTCAAATTGCCAATAAAATAGGCATTTCCGGAGCTGCTATTCATCAGCGTCTACGTAAACTGGAACAAGCCGGCGTTATTTCCGGCTCAAAATTCGTTGTAAACACAAAAGTTTTAGGCTACAGCACCATGGCTTTTGTAGGAATCTATCTGGACAAGGCAGCCCGAAATCCGGAAGCTGTTCGTGAATTACGGAAAATTCCTGAAGTTCTGGAATGTCATTATACGACAGGAAACTGGTCCATCCTTATCAAAATGATTTGTCGGGATAACGAACATTTAATGCAATTACTTAATACCAAAATACAGGTCATAGAAGGTGTTTCCAGAACCGAAACTTTTATTTCTTTAGACCAGCAGATAGAAAGGCAGATACAGTTGTAGATTTGGGATTTTAGATTGCAGACTTTAGACTTTAGATTTCAGATTTTTGGTGGTGATGTAAAACAGATGATATGTATACAAACTTAAATTGCCATGCATAAGCTATTGTCAAAAAAAATCCGTGCTTTGTCAAACACGGATCATTTCAATTATTCTACAAGATCTAAAATCTTAACTCTTAAATCATAAATTCCCTTTAATCTCTTCTTCCTCCAAAAACCTGTAGCGCCCAATACAATAGCGAAGCCAATGCACCAATTGCAGCTACAAGATAGGTTCGTGCAGCCCATTTTAAAGAATCCTCTGCCCCGGCATATTCTTGCTGTGTCAGCATATTTTTATTTTTTAACCAGGCCAAAGCTCTGTTGCTGGCATCATATTCAACCGGAAGTGTGATGAAACTGAAGATGGTAGCAAATGCCATCATAACCAGACCTGCAACAGCAATATAGAATCCTGCAACAACACCTGTAGCGGCCCCAAGAATCAAACCACCAATTACTAACCATTGTGACATTCCTGAAGTTACGCTCACAACCGGAACTAGCCTGGAACGCATTTTTAACCATTCATAAGCTTTAGCATGCTGTACGGCATGTCCTACTTCGTGGGCTGCAACAGCAGCAGCTGCGGCATTTCTTTGATTGTATACTGCTTCACTCAGGTTTACTGTTTTGTCTGACGGATTATAATGGTCTGTCAATCGGCCCGGAGTCGAAATTACACGTACTCCTGTAATGCCATGATCCTGCAACATTTTTTCGGCTATTTCAGCACCACTCATTCCGTTGCGCAAATGTACTTTCGAATAAAATTCAAATTTGCTTTGAAGCCTGGCACTAACAGCCCAGCTAACCAACGCGATAACACCTATTAAGATATAATATCCTATCATTTTTTAAGTTTTTTGATTGTTTGATATTAAACAAAAACCTCGCCAATATAGCGAGGTTTTGTCAATACTGAAAGTTTGTCAGTGCTAATATTCTCTTAAAATCAGCCTACCAAATTGATTATTTTTCCAGGAACAATAATAATTTTGTTTGGTGTTTTTCCATCCAACTGTTTGATTGTCCTTTCATCAGCCATTACAATATTTTCAATTTCCTTAACGGTCAAATCCAGTGGAAGATTGATTGTAAAACGCATTTTGCCGTTGAACGATACCGGATATTCTTTATTGTTTTCTATCAGATATTCCGGATTGAATCGTGGAAACGGTACCGCTGAAATACTTTCCTTATGGCCTAATCTTTCCCATAACTCTTCCGCGATATGAGGTGCATAAGGTGAAATTAAAACTGCTAAAGGTTCCAAAATAGAACGTTCGTGGCAGTTCATTGCTGTCAATTCATTAACCGCAATCATAAAAGAACTTACGGAAGTGTTGAATGAGAAGTTCTCGATGTCTTCCTGTACTTTTTTGATTGTCTTGTGCAAAGTCTTTAACGCTTCCGGTGAAGCAGGATTTGAATTTACTATCAAACCGCTATCGTCAAAATACAACTTCCAAAGTTTTTTCAGGAAACCAAAGACACCTGTAATTCCGGCAGTATTCCATGGCTTGGCTTGCTCCAGCGGCCCAAGGAACATTTCGTATAGGCGTAATGTGTCTGCTCCGTATTCTTCACATATATGATCCGGATTGACAACATTGTATTTTGACTTCGACATCTTCTCTACTTCCCTGCCTACAAAAAACTTTCCGTTTTCAGTCACAAATTCAGCATCCTGAAATTGTGGCTGCCATTTTTTCAATTGTTCAATGTCAATCTCATCTGAAGCGTTCACAAGGCTAATATCAATGTGAAGTCCTTCTGTTTCATAATTGTTTTTGATGTTTTTAGAAACATAAGTATTAGTTCCGGAAATCCTGTAAACCAGAGCACTCATTCCTAAAATCATTCCTTGATTGATTAGTTTTTTAAAGGGCTCTTCCTGATTCACAAAACCTCTGTCTTTCAGGAATTTGTTCCAGAAACGCGAGTACAGCAAGTGGCCTGTAGCATGTTCACTACCTCCTATATACAAATCGACATTCTGCCAATAATTCTGGGCTTCTTCAGAAACAAACTCCTCTTCATTATGTGCATCCATATAACGAAGCCAGTACCAGGAACTTCCTGCCCAACCCGGCATCGTATTGAGTTCTAAAGGAAAAACAGTCACATCGTCTATCAGCTCATTGCTGACAACCGCAGCATTCTTAGTATCCCATGCCCATTCTGATGCATTCCCTAAAGGCGGTTGTCCGTCTTCTGTTGGCAAATATTTTTCTACTTCCGGAAGGCGAATCGGTAAATGTTTCACTTCAATCATCTGTGGCAATCCGTTCACATAATAAACCGGAAATGGCTCACCCCAATATCTTTGGCGTGAAAAAACAGCATCGCGCAAACGATAGTTGACTTTTCCTTTTCCTTGCCCTAATTCTTCCAATGCTTCAATTGCCTTTTTAGTAGCCTGTTTGTAATCCAGTCCGTTTAGAAAATCGGAATTATCAATAACCACATTGTCTTTTGAAGCATAGGCCTCTTCAGAAATATCCACTCCTCCGAAAATATTTTTAATCGGAATATTAAAATGCTTGGCAAAGGCATAATCGCGTTCATCACCGCAAGGAACCGCCATAACTGCTCCGGTTCCATAACCCGCCAATACGTAATCTCCAATCCAAACCGGAATGGCTTCTTTCGTAAACGGATGTTCTGCATAAGCTCCCGTGAAAACACCTGAAATAGTTTTTACATCGGCCATTCTATCACGCTCGCTTCTTTTGGAAGTAGCTTCAACATAGGCTTCTACAGCTTTCTTTTGTTCTGGTGTAGTAATCTTTGCTACCAAATCATGTTCCGGAGCCAAAGTCATAAAGGTTACACCAAAAATGGTATCAGGACGGGTTGTAAAAACTTCAATCACATGATTGTTTGTTTCATCTCCGCTCAAAATATAATCTACCGCATTTCTTTCAAATTGTGAGTCCTTTACTTTAAACGTAACTGAAGCCCCAACTGATTTTCCTATCCAGTTTCTTTGGCTTTCTTTCAAAGATTCTGTCCAATCAATTGTTTCCAATCCTGAAAGCAGACGCTCTGCATAAGCTGAGATTCTCATGCTCCATTGCGTCATTTTTTTTCGGATTACCGGATGTCCTCCTCTTTCAGAAACGCCATTTACAATTTCGTCATTTGCCAAAACAGTTCCCAATGCCGGGCACCAGTTTACTTCTGTTTCTGCCAAAAACGTAAGACGGTATTTCAATAAAATTCTTTCCTGTTCTTCTTTGGAATAGGATTTCCATTCTTTGGCAGAAAACATTGGAATCGCATCATCAGCAACAGCGTTTACTTTTTCGTTTCCGTTTTCTTCAAATTCAAGGACAAGGGTTCTTATATCGCGTGCCTCATCAGCATCTTTATCATACCAGGAATTGAACAATTGGATAAAAATCCATTGTGTCCATTTGTAATATTCAGGACTGGATGTTCTTACTTCCCTGCTCCAGTCAAAGGAAAAACCAATCTTATCCAACTGCTCTCTGTAACGGGCAATATTCTCTTTGGTTGTTTTATCCGGATGCTGCCCGGTCTGAATAGCATACTGCTCTGCCGGAAGACCAAAGCTGTCATAACCTTGCGGATGCAAAACATTAAATCCCTGGTGTCTTTTAAATCTTGCATAAATATCTGAAGCAATGTACCCAAGCGGATGTCCTACGTGGAGGCCCGCTCCCGAAGGATAAGGAAACATGTCCAAAACATAGTATTTTGGCTTTTCAGAATTATTCTCTGCGTGGAAAGTTCCGTTTTCTGCCCAGTATTTTTGCCATCTGGCTTCAATTTCGTTAGGATTGTATTTCATCGTATCAGATTCTAAGTCGCTAAGATCTTTAGGTTTAAGGTTAATGTTTTGAGAGTTATTTTGCTATATACAAAAAAAATCAATTCAAGGAGGCAAATTTACGTTTATTGTACGAAAGTCAAAACTTTGAGCGTTATAAACTGTGTTTAAAGAAATCTTTATTATTTTTACAGCATTAAATCAAAACTATGGCTTCATCATTTGAAAAATTTCAAAAACGACGACTTATTTCTTCTTATTTTTCCGTGGTATTGAGCGTTTTCCTGGTGCTCTTTTTGTTAGGAATTTTGGGGTTATTTGTAATCAATTCAAAGAAATTGTCAGATGACTTTAAGGAAGAAATCGCCATGTCGGTTTATTTTAAAAACGAGGCTAACGACAGTATTATCAATGCTTTCGACACCCAATTAAAAACCTCAAAATTTGTAAAGTCTTACGAATTTGTAACCAAAGAAAAAGCTGCCAAGCAGCATACGGACATTATTGGAGAGGATTTTATGGCATTTTTGGGCGAAAACCCATTGGAAAATTCATTCGACATCCACTTAAAAGCAGATTATATAGTTGCGGACAGCATCAAGAAATTTGAATCAACAATTGTTACAAATCCTATGGTTTCTGATATTGTTTATGATAAGGTTTTAGTCAATCTGGTAAATGACAATATCCAGAGAATCAGTTTCTGGATTTTAATTGCCAGCGGATTTTTGGCGCTGGTAGCCGTTTTACTGATTAACAGCTCCATGCGTTTATCCATTTATTCGAACCGTTTTATCATCAAGACCATGCAAATGGTTGGCGCAACAAAATCATTTATCCGCAAGCCTTTTATCTGGCGAAGCATCAAATTGGGAATCATCGGATCGCTTTTGGCCATCTTCGCTTTGATTGGCGTATTGTACTATGTAGACACTAATTTCCCAAATCTGAAAATCATGGAAGACCAGTTGATGGTTGGCCTGGTGTTGGTTGGCGTGCTAATTGTCGGGATTCTGATTACCTGGTTCAGCACTTTCTTTGCAACCCAGCGATTTTTGAATTTGCGTACAGACGACTTATATTAATATTTGATTTGAGATTTTTGATTTTTGATTTAAGATTTCTGTATAAAAAACTTTGGCTTCTGGCTATTAACTTTTGACTTAAAATTATGAGTACTAAAGAAACAAATACACAAAAAAACGAGTTCCTTTTTGATAAGGTAAACTATAAATTTTTACTGATAGGAATTGGTGTTATTGCGCTCGGATTTATCCTGATGTCTGGAGGCGGTTCAGACGATCCGGCTGTTTTTAGCGATAAGATTTTTGATTTCAGAAGAATCCGTTTGGCTCCAACTACTGTGCTGATTGGTTTCGGAATTACAATTTATGCCATTTTAAAAAATCCTAAAAAATAAAATCAGGCCTCTATTTCGTTTGGCGAAATAACATCTGATAATTGACAATCTTACCTAACAGAATGGATTTAATCGAAGCAATTTTAATCGCCATCGTTGAAGGCTTAACAGAATACCTGCCCGTTTCTTCTACCGGACACATGATTTTCACAAGTTCCTATTTTGGAATACAGGAAGACGACTTTACCAAACTATTTCAGGTTTCTATACAATTTGGTGCCATCCTGGCTGTCGTAGTTTTATACTGGAGAAAATTTTTCAATTTCAGCAAGCTGAATTTTTATATCAAATTAGCCTTAGCGGTAGTTCCAGCATTAATTTTGGGCTATCTTTTTGACGATTATATTGATGAAGTATTAGGCAACCCTATTCCGATTGCAATCGTATTGATTGTGGGAGGCTTTATACTGCTTTTTATTGACAACTATTTCAAAAATCCGGTTGTTGCAGAAGAAGAAGATATTTCAATAAAAAAAGCTGTGACCATTGGTTTTTGGCAATGCCTGGCCATGATGCCGGGAACGAGCCGTTCTGCTGCCTCAATTATCGGCGGTATGCAGCAAGGGTTGACACGTCAGGTTGCTGCCGAGTTCTCATTCTTTTTGGCTGTTCCGACAATGCTTGCCGTGACCTGCTATTCGGTATTTTTAAAAACCTACAAAGTGTCGGGATTAAAAGGTTATGAATTGCTGACACAATCTGGTGACAATCTGAAACTATTTGTTATTGGAAATATTATCGCCTTTATTGTTGCAATTATTGCCATCAAATTCTTTATAGGTGTTATCAAAAAATATGGTTTCAAACCATGGGGTTATTATAGAATCGTAGCAGGAACTTTGCTCCTTATCTATTTCATTTACATAAAATAATTTGCGGTGACGGCACAAGATTTTCAAGACGGACAGGTTTTACAGATTGACAAGCCTTTGAACTGGACCTCTTTTCAAGCGGTTAACAAGTTAAAGTGGGCCTTGAAAAGCAAGCTGGGATTAAAAAAAATTAAGATTGGCCATGCAGGCACATTGGACCCGTTGGCTACCGGATTACTTTTGGTCTGTACCGGAAAATTCACTAAAAGGATTGCCGAACTGCAAGGACAGGAAAAAGAATATACCGGAACGATTACCGTTGGCGCCACAACGCCTTCTTACGATCTGGAAACGGAAATCAACGAAACATTTCCAACAGAACACATTACTGAGGAACTTATCCATGAAACCGTAAAACAGTTTCTTGGTGAAATTGACCAGCGTCCTCCCATTTTTTCGGCACTGAAAAAAGATGGCGTCCGCTTATACGAACATGCCAGAAATGGTGAAGAAGTTGAAATCCCAACACGAAAAACCGTTATACACGAATTCGAAATTACGCGGATTGCACTTCCCGAAATTGATTTCAGGGTAGTTTGCAGCAAAGGAACCTATATCCGTTCACTGGCTTTTGATTTTGGAAAAGCCTTGCACTCCGGAGGTCACCTTACCGCTTTACGCAGGACTAAAATTGGTAATTATGATGTAAAAGACGGTTATGGGCTGGAAGCTTTTGTAGATTCCCTTTCTGAAAAAACAGAATAGCCATGAAAAAAACAATCCTTTTACTCTTTTTCTTTTTTTCCTGTTTTTCATATGCCCAAATAAATCCATCCGATTTAAAAACCGGCGATTTTATTTTCCAGGATATGGATTGCGGCCCTTTGTGTGATGCTATTGAAGCCGTAACCGAAGGCTACAAAGGCAATGATTTTAGCCACATGGGATTGGTTTACAAAAAAAACGATACGATTTATATCATTGAAGCGGCCGGAACAAAAGTGCGATTGAATACTTTGGAAAAATTTTCAAAAAACACTTCTAAGCCTATGTATATTGGCCGTGTAAAAAAGAAATACACCCAATTGATTCCCGAAGCGATTTCTTTTTCCTTAGAACAAATAGGCGTTCCTTATGATGACGACTATGTGTATGATAACGGAAAGTATTATTGTTCGGAATTGATTTATGATGCTTTTAAAAAAGCCAATAAAGACAAGCCTTTTTTCCAATTGTTCCCAATGACTTATAAAGAACCGGGAACTAATGAGTTTTTCCCTGCCTGGGTTGAATATTACAAACAGATAGGTAGTGAAATTCCGGAAGGCAAACCGGGATGCAATCCTGGTGGAATGTCAACATCCAATAAGATTTCTATTCTTGGAACGTTGAAGTAGTTCTAAAAATCAAACATTTCTTTATTGCCCAGATTTTCTAAAATCTCTTTTGAAGGATAATTATTCCGGTCAATGAAATTTCTCATTTCAGGAATATTGTCACAAAAAAGTACATCCAGTGAAAATCTATTGTGTCCGTAAAGTCCTCTATGAATCATGTTGGCAGAAAAAACCAACAAATCGCCCCTATTCAATCCGACAACTTTTCCTCGTTGCAAATCATCACTAGGAAAGGCACCATTCAAAGAATTCCTGACATCAAATTCTTCCGGCAAATCCCATTCGCGATGTGTTTTAGGAATAAGCTCAATTCCGGATTCCTTTTTCATCGGAATTCTGAAATGAACCACATTTTGATTGTGAATGGCTTTCTTTTGTTCTTCAACCGACATCCCGGTGTATTGGATGTCCCGATGCCAATAGTTCTTCTGTTCGCTGTTTTTAGGATCAAAGAAAAGCTGTGTATTCAGGAAGATTGGAGTTTCTGAAAAAACTGTTTTCAAAATTGTTTGCAGCTTATTTTGAGTAATAAACTTAAAAAGTAACGTTTTCTCTTCCTCATTAAGATAATTGCCCGAAGTAAGACTATGGCTGTTTAACAATCCTTTTTCATAATAGACGGCATTGTCTTCCAACCATTTTATATGAAATTTATTCAGAATGTTTTCAATTGCAATGATTTCAGCTTCAGAAAAGAAGTTTTTAAGATATAAATAGCCCTGTTCTTCGTAGCCTGCCATTATTCCTGAATTTCGATTAGCCGCATCATTTCTAAAAGCTCATTTTGAGTACTAATTCCTTTATCGTGAAGATACCACATCTGCAATTCTGTTTTGATTGTTTCGTCTATAACACCATGCTTTTCTTTATAGTTCTTCACTAAATCAAATGCCTCTTTTGGTCTTGGTCCCCAATCTGCCAAAACATCCAAAGTTTCTTTATCAAGAACTATCAATTTAGGAATTGATTTTCCGCCATTAGTCAGAAACTTATTCATCAAGGCTTCATTTTCATCGCGAAATACTATCTTAAAATCAATATGGTCTGTTAGAACTTCCATTTTATGCATAACAGGAAGCAGTTGCGCAGCATCGCCACACCAACCTTCAGAAATAACCAGCCAGATATATTGTTTTTTTAACAGCTTCAGCCTTTCTTCAATTTCAGCAGAAACGACAATCGTTTTCTCCAAACGGTTCATTCTCGTCTCATTCAATTTGCTGTAGTGCAATAAATCATCAGATTGGACACTACCGGTTGATTTCCCTTCCAAAAGTTTATCAGCAACTATTTTTCTGTATTCTAAATAAGTACTGCTTTTTTCTAAACTGTTCTTAATAATTTCTTCCATAATCTCAATTTAATGGCGCGAAAATAAGCTTAAAATTACGAATTACTTTTTTTTCGCCAACTTATTCCAAAAAAACAGATTATGACTATATTTGCACAACTTAAGTGAAAACAAAGTCAACGGATGAAATACAAAAGAATACTCCTGAAATTGAGCGGAGAAGCCTTGATGGGCGACAGACAGTACGGCATCGATCCGAAAAGATTAGCGGAATATGCGGATGAAATCAAGGAAATTCATGACAAAGGCGTTGAAATTGCAATCGTAATTGGAGGAGGAAATATTTTTCGCGGCGTTGCCGGAGCCAGTAATGGAATGGACAGGGTGCAAGGCGATTATATGGGAATGTTAGCAACCGTAATTAACGGAATGGCACTTCAGGGAGCTCTTGAAGACAAAGGAATGTTGACACGCTTGCAGACAGCTTTAAAAATTGAGGCGATAGCAGAACCATATATCAAAAGAAGAGCAGTCCGCCACCTTGAAAAAGGAAGGATTGTAATTTTTGGAGCAGGAACCGGAAACCCTTATTTCACAACCGATACAGCCGCTGTACTACGAGGTGTTGAAGTTAATGCAGATGTTATCCTTAAAGGAACCCGGGTAGATGGTGTTTATACGGCTGACCCGGAAAAAAATCCGGATGCTATAAAATTTGACGCTATTTCATTTGACGATGTTTTGAAAAAAGGCCTCAATGTAATGGATACGACAGCATTCACACTAAGTCAGGAAAATGCCTTGCCGATTGTTGTTTTCGACATGAATAAAAAAGGAAATCTTTTGAAAATCTGCGAAGGAGAAAACGTAGGAACTGTAGTTAATGTATAATTAGAAACAGCATGAGGATAGCAGTCGGAAGGCTGAAATCTGAATCTGTAATCTGAAATTCTAGATAAAATGACTGAAGAAATTGATTTTATATTAGATAGTGCTGAAGAATCGATGTCAGGTTCTATTGCGCACCTTGAAAAAGAATTTTTAAATATCCGTGCCGGAAAAGCAAGTCCTGCCATGTTAGGAAGTGTATTTGTTGATTATTATGGCGCAGCGACACCGCTTAGCCAAGTATCGAACATTAATGTTCCGGACGCCAGGACTATTACAATCCAGCCTTACGAAAAAAGTATGTTGCAACCGATTGAAAAAGCTATCCAGATAGCGAATATCGGATTTAACCCAATGAACAATGGTGATGTAATCATCATCAGTGTACCGCCTTTGACAGAAGAGCGTCGTCGTGACTTGGTTAAACAAGCTAAATCAGAAGCGGAAGATGCAAAAATCGGAATCAGAAATGTCCGCAAAGATGCGAATACTGATATCAAGAAATTAGAAAAAGAAGGAACTTCTGAAGATATCTGCAAAAGTGCTGAAGAAGAAGTTCAAAACCTGACTAACTCTTTTATCAAAAAAATAGATGAACTTTTGGCTGCTAAGGAAGCTGAAATCATGAAAGTTTAATGCTTTTATATCCTATTTGTATTACTAAATATTAAAATCCACTTAAATAGTGGATTTTTTTATTGAAGTCGATTACTTTTGCAGTGTGTAACAAAACTACCATCTATTCGTCTGTTACATAACTTTATGAAGCACCTGACCTTTTTATTTTTTCTTCTTTCGGTTTCGGTACAGGCACAATTTCAGGTTTCTGGAATCGTGCGGGATGAAAACACAAAAAAACCACTTCCCTTTGCAACAATAACCGGCACTAGTTTTTCCACAGTAACGGACGTAGACGGAAAGTTTCTGTTGCAAAACGAAAACCAGATAAATAGTTTTACGATATCTTATATTGGCTATGCTCCTAAAACAATAGCTGTTACGGGAAATAAAAAATATTATGACCTGTTGCTTGTACCAAAAGCAGAGCATTTGGATGAAATACAGCTCACTTCAAGTGAAAATCCTGCGAACGGCATCATAAGCAAAGCCATTAAAAACAAAAAGAAGAACGACCCGCAACAAAAACTGTTGAGTTTTCAATTCAAATCTTATAACAAACTGATTGTTTCCGCAAATCCGGACTCTATTGACGGAAGCATTGATTCTGTGTTTGTGGAACGCTATACGGGAAGGGAATTTAAGAATGTCGATTCTACGAATTACAAATTCAAAAAAATTATTGACCGCCAGCATTTATTCCAGACGGAAAAAGTATCGCAGTTTCAATTCAATGGCAAAAAACTGAAAGAGACGATTCTGGGCACGAAAATGGCCGGATTCAGGAATCCTATCTATGAGATTATTGCTTTCAACCTACAGTCTTTTTCCGTTTATGACTCAAAATACGAGTTGTTTGAAACAAAATACAATAGTCCTATTGCTCCCGATGCTTTTAAAGATTACCGATTCAAAATATTAGATACGGTAAAGCTTGATAACCGGGATACGTATATGATCTACTTCAAGCCAAAGAAAAAAAGGAAATCTTCCGGGCTGGAAGGCATTGTTTATATCGACAAGGAGAATTATGCCATCGCAAAAGCCATCATGCGAATCCGCGGTGTTTTGGATATTTCTGCTACACATGAGTTTGAATATCTTGAAGGTATGGATATCTGGTTCCCTACTCAAAAAGAGTTCAAAATTGTCAAAGGAAAAAACGATGATGACATTCGGATACTGGGCGGTACAATCAAATTTGAGGGTGATTTAGACAATAATAATACACATCGAAAAAAAGACGCTTCGGATTTCACCTATCTGATTTCAAAATCATATAATTTTGGCAAAGAGCTCAATACTCCTGTAAAAATAAGACATGATGCCATTGCTATTGAAATTAAGGATGATGCCGTTAAAAAAGACGAAGCCTTCTGGAATAGTTTCCGAAAAGACAGTCTGGATGTCCGCAGCGAAAGAACCTATTTTGCTTTAGACAGTATTGCCCAAAAAGAGCGACTTGAAAAAAAGCTCCGCCTGGGAAGAAAAATACTAAACGGCTATGTACCTATCGGTCCTGTAGATATGGATCTCCGATATCTATTGAGCTATAATAACTATGAAGGTTTCCGGGTAGGTTTGGGAGGTATTACAAATGAGAAGTTTTCCAACAAATACCGTTTGGATGGTTATACGGCTTACGGAACCAAAGATGGTGATTTTAAATACAGTATTGGTGGTGCTGTACGTGTGGGTATCTTTTCAAATTCATGGATTGGCGGAGGTTATACGGATGACGTACGAGAGATTGCGAGTACTTCTTTTGCTATTGACAAAAGGGTTTTTAAAATCTATGATCCACGGCCAATCAACTTGAGTACCTTCTATAACCATAAGACATGGCGAGGATATATCGAAACAAAAATCCTCCCTAAAACAGAAAGTATCTGGCAGCTTACTCACAGCAGGATTGAGCCAAAGTTCAATTATATCTATACTGTTGATGGAAAATCATATACAAATTATGATATGACCACCGCGATGGTTTCCTTGCAATGGAATCCGTTTAGTGATTATATGCAGACTCCTACCGGAAAATTAGAGATTGAAAAACGCTATCCGAAATTCACATTCCAGTTTACCCAATCCTTGCCAAAAGTTTTTGAAAACGATTTTGCCTTCTCCAAAATAGATGTAAGAGCAGAGTATGAAAAGCGTTACCTCAACGGGCAAAGAACGGCCTTGTTAATGGAAGCAGGCTATGCATTAGGCGACGTTCCTATTTCACACCTTTACAACACTTCTCCTAACAGCCTTACCAAAGAAAAACTGATAGAAAGAATTACGATTGCCGGCAAGAACAGTTTCGAGACCATGTATTTTAATGAGTTTTTCTCCAGTAAATATGTGATGTTCCAATTAAAACATGGCTTTAAAAGAGTAATCGTTTTTAAAGGAATAAAACCTTCATTAGTTTTGGTTTCCAGAATGGCCTGGGGTGATATGGAAAAACCGGAACAGCATATCGGATTAAATTACAAAACCTTACGAGACGGGTATTTTGAGTCTGGAATCGAATTGAACCAGATTTATAAAGCTTTTGGTTTATCCGGATTTTACAGATATGGACCGAATCAGCTTGCAAAATTCGAAGATAACCTTTCGATTAAACTAACCGTAATATTGAATCTGGGACTTTAAAACCGTTTTAAAATATAAAACCTGCTATGGACAACATAGCAGGTTTTTAGAATTAATAATAACGTAATCTTTATAAGTATAATTCAATACAAAAATAAAAATTTAAAACTTTTACGGCTTAATAATTAACACCGAAGGCGTATTATTTAACCAAACGCTTTGCGAGTCAACCAATTTTTTCCAGCTATCAAGACTGATAATCATCAGGTCTTGTTTCTCCAAAAATTCTTTTTTCATGGTTTTCTCACCTGACATGGCTATGTGGTTCGGAGCAATTTGCTCTATAGCACGTATGCTTTCCTTAATTTCAGAGTTGTTTTTTATTTCTCCTGTAGGATCCAATACTGTTACCTGTGAGCCATTATTGTGAATCAGCTTCTGTGCGTATTCAATCAGGAATCGGTCTTCAGCAGAGAAAAGCGGCATGAACACCTGATCGATTTCGTCTAAATTTTTATCAACCAGAATACCAACCGGCATTTTGCTGTAGGCAATAATATGGCGCGTTCTTTCATCAAAAGGAGAGTTTTCAAACAATCCTTCTTTTCCTGTAAATTTATCGATAAGCCTGTCAGGATTTATGATTCTTGTAGTATAGCCTAAAACTCTTCCCAATAATGTTCCTTCAAAAATAGACTGTCCTAATCCTATCAACAGCAAATCAAATTCTCCCTGGTTGGCAATTTCGGTTATATCCGAATCAATATCTACCGATGCCTTAAAAAGCGTAATGATTTTTTGCTCCAGATTTTCGGCTTCATTAACAATAGGCTTGAACACTTCCTGTTCATAATGACTGGCGTCAAATCCGTGCAGTTCGTTACTGGAAGACAAGTGCATTGCCGTAACGATGGCATTGCCATTTTGTTTTCTTACCAGACTGTTCGCTACTTTCAACAAGGAAATTCCCCTATCCGGAATCGCAAAAGAAAGCAATATCTTATACTTTATCTTGTTGCTTATTGTTTCCGGAATGATTGAGTTTTTGGTCTTGAAAATAAAATTAATCAAGTCTAATGCCGGGCCTGTCATAAAAGTCGTTACTAAAGCCATGATTACCATCATCGTAAAAATCATTGGTGAAAGTACGCCCAGTTCATAACCGATATTAAGGACGATTAACTCCATCAATCCACGGGTATTCATCAGCGCACCTATGTACAAACTGTCTCTCCAGTTTTGTCCCACAAATTTTGCAGCCAATGTACTTCCCAAAAATTTACCTGCTACTGCCACGGCAATAATTAATCCGGTTACCTTCCATAAATACGGATCATCCAAAAGACCGATTTCTGTTCTCAATCCGGTAAATACAAAGAATAGCGGAAGCAATACAATCAAAGCAACATCTTCCACTTTTTCAATAAAAATACTTCTGAATTTGGCACTTTCCGGCATAATTACACCCGCCATAAAAGCTCCAAACAGCGCATGAATTCCGATAACTTCTGTTACATAAGCTGAAATAATAAGTGTCAGGAAGAAAATAGCGACAACTGGTTTGCTCAATGTTTTTCTGGAAGAATACAGGTCACCTACTCTTTTCAGGAACGGCTTTACCACCATAATCATCAGGAATACATAAGCCACAGCCAGAGCAATAATATACAGAGAGCTTACAAAAGAACCGGCTTTAACAATAGCTATAACTGCCGCCAGAATACACCAGGCTGTAATATCATCTGCCGCTGCACAAGTGATTACGATGCTTCCCAATTTTGTCTTGTGAATGCCTCTTTCCTGAACGATTCTAGCCAAAACCGGAAAGGCTGTGATACTCATCGCTATACCGCAAAAAAGTGCAAACGACAAAAACTCAATACCTTCAGGTGCAAAAGATTCATACATAAAATAGGCAAGCCCGATTCCCAGTGTAAAAGGGAAAATAATACTGGCGTGACTGATTACTACTGCGTCGTGCGCTTTATTTCTCAGGACTTTCAAATCCAGTTCCATACCTATAACAAACATGAAGAAAATCAGTCCAATCTGGCTTAGGAACTGCAAATTTCCAAGCGATGCTACCGGAAAAATGGTTTCTTTAAATTCCGGAAAGTACAATCCCAACAATGATGGCCCGAGAACAATTCCTGCAATGATTTCACCAACTACCGATGGCTGACCAATTTTTCTGCAAATCCATCCAAAAAAACGGGCCACTAAAATAATGGTAAGTATCTGGGCCAACAAAATCGCCAATGGATGTTGCAAACTATGCTGCATGGAAAGGATAAACTCTTCCCATTGGGTTTTATCTGAAGTTTTTTCAATAATTGTCCTTCCATGCTCCAGGTGTTTTCCCTTATCGAGGAACCAATACATTATTGCAGAAAAAACAGCTATCAGAAGAACATAAAAAATAGAATTTTTGTGCTTTTGCATGAGGTAAGTAATTTGTTGTTGCAAATATCTGTATTGAAAATCTCTTACAAATTGATTTTGTAAAATACTTTGGGGCTATTGTAACAAGAAGGAAAAATTTTGTAATAAAACTCAAATATTGACTTTACACAAGAAATCGGAACGGTAAATATCGCTTAAAAAAAGCACCAGATTCTTTCCGTTTTTATCCATAATTGTAGCCGTAATTTCATCATGTGCAAAGAATTTAACCGTCTTCATGGCGATAATCTCCTTCTTATTGATTCGGCAAAAATCAGCTTTGGGTAAATGAGAAAGCAATTTGGCAAAAGTGATATTTTTGAGCAGGATTATATTTCCATCCTTCATTAAAACTTCCTTGTCGCGACTGTCTGTTTCTGATGGCTGTATGTATAAAATCTGGTCAAAAAACAGCAGCGCTTTTCCTTTATCCGTATTCAACTGAACAAACTTCTTGTTGGTTGCTTTCTTGTTGTTTTTTTCCAACGCCTTGACCACAGCTTTCTGTAACCGTTCTTTCTTTACCGGTTTGGTAATGTAATCGATAGCCTCTATATCAAAAGCATCGGCAGCATACTCTTTGTAGGCCGTCGTAAAGATGACCATTTTATCTTTCAACAGATTGGCAACGCTAAGACCGTCAATACCCGGCATTTCGATATCTGTAATGCAGAGGTCAAAATCCAGGTTGGCCATTTCGGCAAGCAATTTTTCAGGATTGTCAAAAGCTTTCACGACTTCCAGTTCCGGAATCTGTTCGCAAAGCATTTTGAGATAAGTCAATCCCGGCAATTCATCGTCCAGCAGCAAGCATTTGAGCTTTGTATTCAAGTAAGTCTATTTTTAGGTGAGCAATATAAACATCGTCCTCGACAAATTTATCGAGCTTGTAATTATTGTTATAAATTATTTTAAGTCGCTGGTCCAGCGTATTTGAACCCAATCCGCTATATTCTTTTTTCAAAGTCCGATGGTCGGATATTTTATTGGAAACGGTAAGGTAAAAACAACTGTCCCGAAATTCAAATACGATAGAGATAAAAGCATCAGGACTTTTCAAATCAGCGTGCTTAAATGCATTTTCAATCAAATCAATCGAAATCATTGGCGCTAAAATCGGCTGTTCATAAAGCAATTCCGCCTCTTTGATTTTCGTTTTTACTTTTAATTCAAAAAGCGGACTGACCTTAATTTTATTGATTTCAATCAGGTTTAACGCAAACTCTATTTCTTCTCTTGGAGAAACAAATTTTTTCTGGCTTTCATACAGGATATAATCCAGAACATTTGCCAACTTGTCAAGCGCATGATAGGTCTGATAGGCATGCGATTGTATCGAATTCAATATATTCTTAAAAAGATGCGGATTTAGTTTTGATTCCAGAGTTTCTAATTTCAGTCCATTGACTTTCACTTCAAGCGTATTATACTTTTCCTCAAATTCTCTTCTTTGGGCTTTTGCCTTTTTTAATTTGTAAATAAGAAAAAATACAAGAATCACGAGAATTATGATGAACACAATCCCGATGACATACAGCGTATCTGAGACCAAAATATTGGTTTTCATTTTTATTTTTTTGTAAAATTAGAGAAAAAAACGGAATACAGACTTGACAACACAACAGGCATCTCCTGACTGATTTTTTTATTATCTTTGCGTTCTGTTTTTCAGAGCAAAAAGCCTGTCTTTTGGCTCGCAGGAATAAATCAAAACTATTTTATAACATTAAAAATGAAACACACAAAAGTTAAGGAGCTATTGAATAGTGCTCAAACATTGCAGGAAGTTTATGTAAAAGGCTGGGTAAGAACATTCAGAAATAATCAATTTATTGCTTTGAATGATGGCTCGACTATAAATAATATCCAATGTGTGGTTGATTTTGAAAATACTCCGGCTGAAACGCTAAAACGTATCACTACCGGAGCGGCAGTAGCTTTAAAAGGTTCTTTGACAGAAAGCAAAGGTGCCGGTCAGAAATATGAAATTCAGGTAACAAGTCTGGAAATTTTGGGTGATTCCGATCCTGAAAAATTCCCGATGCAGCCTAAAAAGCATACGCTTGAATTTTTGCGTGCCAACGCTCACTTGCGCGTTAGAACCAATGCTTTTGGTGCTATTATGAGAGTGCGTTCGGTATTGTCTTTTGCCGTACATCAATATTTTCAGGAAAAAGGTTTCGTATATGTAAACACTCCGGTAATTACAGGAGCCGATGCAGAAGGTGCCGGTGAAATGTTCCAGGTGACATCGTTGCCTTTAGACAATCTGCCAAGAACAGAAGAAGGACATATCGACTATAAAAAAGATTTCTTTGGAAAGCACACCAACCTAACCGTTTCCGGACAGTTGGAAGGCGAAACTTTTGCAATGGCTTTGGGTCAGATTTATACTTTTGGACCTACATTCAGAGCTGAAAACTCCAATACTTCCCGTCACCTGGCGGAATTTTGGATGATTGAGCCGGAAGTAGCATTCAATGATCTGGATGACAACATGGATTTGGCGGAAGATTTTATCCAGTATGTAATTAAATACACAATGGATAAATGTGCTGACGACCTGAAATTTTTAGAAGGCCGTTTATTAGAAGAAGAAAAATCAAAGCCTCAAGCGGAAAGAAGCGAAATGACTTTGCTTGAAAAATTGAACTTTGTTTTGGAAAACAATTTCAAGCGCGTTTCTTATACCGAAGCTATCGATATTTTAAAGAATTCAACTCCTAATAAAAAGAAAAAGTTCCAGTATATCATTGAGGAATGGGGCGCTGACTTACAATCCGAACACGAACGTTTCTTAGTTGAAAAGCATTTCAAATGTCCGGTAATTCTTTACGATTATCCGGCAAACATCAAAGCTTTTTACATGCGTTTGAACGAAGACGGAAAAACAGTTCGCGCTATGGATATCCTTTTCCCGGGTATTGGAGAAATTGTGGGTGGATCTCAAAGAGAAGAGCGCTATGATGTTTTGGTTGAAAAAATGAAAACATTAGGCATAGACGAAGAAGAACTTTGGTGGTATTTAGACACCAGACGTTTCGGAACTGCCGCTCATAGCGGTTTTGGTCTTGGTTTTGAAAGACTGGTACTGTTTGTAACCGGAATGACAAATATCAGAGATGTAATTCCTTTTCCAAGGACTCCCGGAAATGCAGAATTTTAAAACTTAAAAACACTTATTACTATTATATCCCGTTTTCGAAAGAAGCGGGATTTTTTTTGCAAATAATGCTAGAGCATTATTCTCTTATTAGTTATAACTCCATAGCATTTAACAAAGACAGCTACATTAAAAATAATTTTAACTTATTGATTCACTATATTTTATATCTTAGTGTTTAAGAATATACTTACATCATATTAAATTAAACAGTTATAAATAATTTAAAAACACAGAAAATGCAAGCAATCAAGAATATTAATGATTTAAGAGGAATCATTGGAGTTAACGATGGTGATGTTTGTTATGTCACAGACTATAGCGGAAATAACGATGGCGGTGGCGGCCATTTTGTCTGGAGAGTAGCCGGTTTTACAACTGCAACAGATAATGGCGGCACAATTATAGTTCCAGGTGGTGCTAATCCAACAAATGGAAGATGGGTACGGAATATTGAAGGAACTACAATTAATGTCAGATGGTTTGGAATTCTTGGAAGAGAATCAGACGCTGATTATTCCGAACAATTAAACAAGCTAATAGCGGCATTTACCACAAGTGAAAAGGTTACGGGCGTTCAAATTATGTTTCCACGAGGTTATTATCGATTCAGAAATGTAACTATCCCATCAGGCTTTACTTTGATTGGAGAACAGACTGCAAGAAATAATTGGATCGCTCCTATGCCATTGGTAATACGTCCAGCTGCCCCTATCACTGTTGGCTCAAATGATTGTATTTTTAATTTTACAACAGGAACACAAAATGCCAGTCTTGAAAATTTATATATAGACGGTGACTATGAGAATCCTGAAGGCTCAGGACTTTATGCAGCAGTAATTTTTAACGGAAAATTTTGTTCTTTAATAAACAACAATATTGTCAATTGTGCCAAACATGCCGTGTTTGGATCTCCCGGGGTTTCCAGAATTGAAAACAATAATCTTCATGGTCTAAAAGCAGCAACCGGTTATGGGAATGATTCCTCAACGGACAGAGGATTTTTAGGCTCCTTACATTTACAAAGCTTTGTTGATGGGTGGATTATAAATAATGAAATTGGAGCTACAAGCACCTATCTTGACTTTAAAGACCCTAACAGAAAAGGTGTAGCTGTTTTTATCAAAGGCATGGAGGCCTCGGTTGTAAGTGGCAATATTTTTGAAAATGGAGATCTTGCCGCATTTTTTATGGACGGTGGTTTCAATTATTTATCCGGAAACCGATATGAATTAAGCATGAGTACAGGCCTTGAATTATACAATATGTACCAATGTAATTTTCATGGAGAGCGTTTTACTAATAATAGCTTAAAAACTATTGGAGAGTACGATGATTTAATCATAAATCAAAATTGCGCCAACAACACTTTCATTACGCCAATTTTCTCAAAAACGTATAATTCTGGATTAGCAGATTTGAATATTGACTCTAAGGTAAGATATAATATAACCAATTTCGGAAATAATTCAGGCGTATGGAAAAACGTATTTATATCTCCTTACTTTACCAATATTGGAACTTTAGACCCTAATCCTTTATATCCTGAAAATCTCAACCCAAAATATGAGTTAACTCCTTATTGTGTTAATCCATCTGAGGTAGACCCTTATATTATAGATTAAAAGCAGCATTTAAAAAGCTGAGTTTTTTAAAAATCAATACATTATCACAACCCTACCAAAAATGGCACAAGTTTATCTTAACGTGTGCCATTTTTAGTTGAAAATGTTTAAATTTGAACTATAAATACCAAATAACTCAATAGATGCTTAAGCAGTTTTTACAACTTAAATTGTCCCAGAAATTATCTCCACAGCAAATTCAGCTGATGAAGCTAATCCAATTGCCTACGCAAGCTTTTGAACAACGATTAAAAGAAGAAATGGTGGAAAATCCGGCATTGGAAGCCGGGAAGGAAGAGGATGAATACGAAAGAGACGAATTCGAAAACGATGATTATGACGAATATGATGAATTCGACAATGACAGAATTGATGCCGAAGACATCAATATTGATGAATATTTAAGCAATGACGAAACGCCTGATTATAAACTTCAGGCAAACAATTACAGCGATGACGATGAAGACCGCAGCATGCCTTTTGCAGCACCTGTGAGCTTCCATCAGGACCTTATCAATCAGCTGAATACTTTTATACTGAATGATGAGGAACGCGAAATCGCTGAGTTTTTAGTGGGCAGTATTGACGATATGGGCTACATCCGAAGAAGCGTACCCGATATTGTGGACGATATGGCATTCACTCAGGGAATTTACACCGATGAGAAAAATGTGGAACGAATACTCCATATCATTCATGAATTAGAACCTTCCGGAGTAGGCGCGCGCGACTTGCAAGAATGTCTTTTACTGCAACTAAAACACAAAACACCAACCGAATCTGTTGAATTGGCTATTGATATTTTGGAGAATCAATTCGAATCTTTTACCAAAAAACATTACGATAAATTACTTCAAAAATATGGTGTTTCACAAGACCAGTTGAAGAAAGCCATTGATGAGATTGAAAAGCTGAATCCTAAACCGGGCGGCGCTTTTACCGGAAATAATAAGATGATTGAACATATTGTTCCTGATTTCACAATCCGAATTGTTGACGGTGAACTGGAATTGACCTTAAACGGGCGAAATGCTCCCGAACTACACGTTTCCAAAGATTATCAGGAAATGATGCAGACTTATAAGGCTTCCCGCGACAAGTCAAGCCAGCAGAAAGAGGCTGTACAATTCATTAAGCAAAAACTGGATTCAGCCAAATGGTTTATCGATGCTATTCGTCAGCGTCAGGAAACCTTATTTGTAACCATGAATGCCATCATGCACTACCAGCAGGAATATTTCCTTGACGGTGATGAAACCAAGTTGAAACCGATGATTCTTAAGGATATTGCCGATATGATTGGTCTTGATATCTCTACAGTTTCCCGCGTGGCAAACAGCAAATATGTAGAAACTCCTTATGGCACAAAACTAATTAAGGAATTCTTTTCTGAAGCCATGAAAAATGACCAGGGCGAAGATGTTTCTACTCTGGAAATCAAGAAAATATTGCAGAATGTCATTGAGGAAGAAGACAAGCAGAAACCGTTGCCTGATGACCAATTAGCCGAAATATTAAAGGAAAAAGGCTATCCGATTGCCAGAAGGACAATTGCAAAATACAGAGAGCAATTAGATATTCCTGTCGCACGAATGAGGAAGAAAATATAGATAGTGAAAAGACTGCTTTCTATAATTTCCTATGTTTTCCATCCGATGTTTATTTCGGTATATGCAGTCCTGCTCTATTTTTTCCTCACAGAACGATACCACCCCTATCAGGAAGTTTTTTTGGTCACGATTCAGGTTATCATATTAACAATCCTGATTCCGATTTCCATATTTTATTTCCTTATGACTCTGGGCAGGGCCAATTCTTTTATGCTTTCGGAAATTTCGCAACGAAAAATACCATTGGCTGTAAATGTTCTATTGCTTTATATACTGATTCGGGAAAGCATTCGCATTGAACTTATTCCTGAGCTTTATTATTTTTTCTTTGGAGCTTTGGTCAGCACGGTTTTAGCCTTACTTTTCGTTTTTATCAAACTGAAGGCAAGCATACACATGATTGCAATTAGTTCGATAACCGTTTTTGCAATCGGATTTAGTCTGCATACACAAACCAATCATATTTATCTGGTTGCTTTTCTCCTGTTACTAAACGGAATTGTGGCCACTTCAAGATTGTCGATGAAAGCCCATGACACCAAAGAATTGATAGTGGGATTTTTATCCGGAGTGATACCCCAAATAGGACTTCTTTATTTTTGGTTATAGTATATAGAACATCAGTCCGATATTCAAAGTATTCATATCAATTGACTTCCCATCAATTTTTGCTTCCGATTTGAATAATGAATTCAAGCCATAATAAGCATGGAAGTTCCATGTATTATAACCGAAGGAAATATAAGCGCCGTATTGCAGCTTATTAAAATCGTCATTGCCAAAAATCCTGACTTTCTCATTTCCCTGGACATATTTTGATTTATTAAGCAACAGATAGCTAAGCTTAAATCCGGTATAAATTCTCCAAAAACGGTGGCTTTGGATTGTTGAAGTTCTCCATCGGAATTCGATTGGCAGGTCTAAATAATGGAGCGCAAATTTATTCTTATCGAAATTCACATCGTTTTCGTTGACTACTTCATAAAACGGTTTTCCATCAACTTCGGTAATCTTTATGTTCTGCCTGTAATCATTCATGGAATAGCCCAGACCAACGGCAATGGCAATATTTCTTCTCTTGTTGAGCGGAAAATCTCTTAAAAAACCGATATGAACTCCGGATGAAAATGAATTTTGGCTAACACCATCCGGCCTGTTCTGTAACAAATCATAAGTCAGTCCAATGTAAAACTGGTCTTCCCTATATAACGAGTCGATTACGGTTACCGTAGCGCTTATAGAATCTTTTTTCTTTTTATCCTCTTCCACTTTACGGATATCGGTTGTTTTATCATTACTTAAAACTTCCTTGATACGCTCCTGCTCTTCTCGTTCCTGTGCCTGCTTAATCTGCTTTTCCTTCACCGGATCCTGGGCAAAAGCGCTTAAAGAAATAAAGAATATAAAGATGCTAAAGTACTTTTTCATAGGTAGGCAGTTGAGCAAATAAAAGTAATAAAAAAAGACAATCTAAGCTGAAGTTTCCTTTATTAGATTCCAATTTTTAAAAATATCAACCAATTAATCGTCGTCTTTATTATACAAAGTCATATTATTTACCGAAAGCCTTTCTTTGAGCCATTGCCTAAATCTTTCTTTATCTTTCTTGTCCAATTTTATAGAAGTTTCATAAACAACTGCTGTTATCGGAATGATGCTGTCTTTTTGAATAGCAATGTTATTTTTATATACACCTATGGAAGTAACAGAAGGAAAAAGCGCTTTGGTTTCTTTTAGGATTTGCACATTATCAAAACGCATATCTGCAAGTTCTTTTTCAAGTTTCATAATTTTAGCATCCTTGCCATCCACTTCATTTTCACTGCTTCTTATTTGGTTAAGTATATCCCCTTTCAGTGCCGAGAGTCTGTCTGTGCTGTCCTGGCGGATAACAAGTCTGCCTCCTTGCAGATATTTATTCTTTACAAATTCCCGTTGAAGTTCTTTAAGTTCCGCCTTATCAAATCTTTTAGATAAAAAAGCCAGTTCCAGTTGCTTTCTTCTGGAACTATATTCAGTTTTTTTATAGATAACCGTATAACCATTGCTTGTAAATTTATTTTCAATAAACAGATCTGCATTTTTCTTGAATTGTTGTTCTCTGTATAGTGTATAGGCCAGGTAGCTACTCGGAATAATCATAATTGCAATCAGAAAAGAAATAATGTATTTGACCTGCCGCTGTTGTTTTTCATCCACCTGTTTTACAGCAGGATAATTAAGATATTTTATAATTAAAAAGGTAGCAAGTCCTATAAAGACGCAATTGATACAATACAGATAAAAAGCACCCAAAAAGAAAGACCATTGTCCGGTTGCAATGCCATAACCTGCCGTACAAAGTGGCGGCATCAAGGCTGTTGCAATTGCAACGCCGGGTATTGGATTCCCTTTCTCAACCCGGGTTACTGCAATAACGCCAACGAGTCCACCAAAAAATGCGATGAGTATATCATAGATATTAGGCGCCGTTCTTGCCAAAAGTTCTGACTGAACATCTTTGAACGGACTTAAAAAGAAATAAAGTGTAGAAACCGTAAGGCTGACCACAGTAGCTATCAACAGGTTTTTGAGTGACCTTTTTAATAGTCCAAAGTCGTAAATGCCCAATGCAAAACCGGCTCCAACAATTGGCCCCATAAGAGGTGATATAAGCATCGCTCCTATTATAACGGCGGTCGAATTCACATTTAATCCTACCGAAGCTATAATTATCGCACAAGCCAAAATCCAAAGATTGGCTCCTTTAAAAGAAATGTTTTTCTTTATGCTTTCGAGTGTCTTTTCCCGGTTATCTTCTCCTTCACTTAGATTAAACAGGGTTGTAATTTTCCTCATCTTCCCGTATTTTTAGCATAAGGTAATTAATTTAATTTTAAAGTCAAAATAGAGTAAAAAAGAGAAAGTTTAGATATTCAATGAAAAACTAGTTCAATTATAATTACTATCTAAAATATTGCAATGAATCTATTTATATTTGAGAGTCAAATTTTTTCCAATTTTTTAGTTAACCAACATTTTATGAAAACCCTGCAAAAAATAATATTTATTCTTTCTATAATTAGTTTTATAAGTTGTAAAAAGGAAAGTGACAAAAAGAATGTAATAGAAAAAGAAAGGGAAAATATAAAATCCACAAAATTATTATTCAAAGATTATATCAAATCTTTCAAGCCTGAAAGGCTAAATTTAAACGCTGATAATATTCCGGAATATATATTTTGTGATATGGGCCACTATGTCTTTTTTGATGGAAAAACCAAAACGCAAATAGAATACGAATATATTGTATCAAAAGCTGGAGCTAGTGGAGATTTGAAAGTTATCGATGTAAATTGCAACGATAATCAAAAAGAATTTATAGTTGAATCTGCAGCAGGCGGTACATTAGGAAATTATCACAATATGGATATTATGAGATATAATTCTAAAACTCAAAAAATAAGTTCAATTTTTAGTTGTGGAATTTCATCATTTGATTGGATAGAAGATAAAGAAAAATTAGATTTCGTAAATTATATTGACATACTTTACAAAAGCGATAACGAATGTGTAGATACAATTAAAATATACGAAGGCAAGTTTATTGGAAAAATAGAGAGCTATAGTTTAAATATAAAACAAAAAAAACTTATCGAAAAATATTATTTTAATAAACAAACTGGAGATTTTGAAAAAATGTCTGCTAACAGCGATTTGGTTCAATAGCCGGCATTTTGCATGGGCTGCCCAAATTCGCATGGTGACACAACCAAGATTGATAATCCTTCTTAAACATATTAAAGAAGATGATCCATTTTAAAAATTTACAAAAGCAAAAACCCTGTAAGTCATCAGATTTACAGGGTTTGGATTTTTCAGCAGAGAGGATGGGATTCGAACCCACGATACAGTTACCCATATACAAACTTTCCAGGCTTGCTCCTTCAACCACTCGGACACCTCTCTATTAATTTGCGGTTGCAAAGAACTGCAAAAATTCCGACTAAAGAAAATTTATCGCTAAAAAATTATGACAATTCACCCCGTAAAGCGGTTTCATAAATCGTCTTGAATACATTTGGGGAAACTTTTTGCCCAATGAGGTACATCAGCTTTGTTATTGCCGATTCTGTAGTGATGTCTTTTCCGGATATGACTCCTATTTTTTTCAACGATGTACTCGTTTCATAATGTCCCATACTTACGCTTCCGGCCGTACATTGCGTCACATTGATAACATGCAATCCGTTTTTAATGGCTTTTTTTAGCAATGCAATAAACCATTCGTCTGTTGGTGCATTTCCGGCACCATAGGTTTCCAAGACAACGCCTTTCAGGTTGGGAATAGAGAAAATAGCATCCAGTACATTTTCGCTAATTCCGGGAAACATTTTTACGACAGCCACATTATTGTCCAGTTCTTTATGAACCTGGAATTTTTTGTTTCCGGATTTTGGCAACAGCAAGTCATTGTTCACTTTTAAATGGACACCTGATTCAGCCAATGGCGGATAATTGGGCGACATAAAAGCGTTGAAATGCTCTGCGTTTATTTTTGTAGTGCGATTTCCTCTGTACAGCTTATATTCAAAATAAAGACATACTTCGTTAATAACCGGCTTGTTTTTATGCTGTAATGATGCAATTTGAATTGCCGTAATCAGATTTTCTTTGGCATCTGTCCTTAAATCGCCTATAGGCAATTGGGAACCCGTAAACACGACCGGCTTGGAAAGATTTTCCAGCATAAAACTCAGTGCAGAGGCAGAATACGACATCGTATCTGAACCATGAAGCACTACAAAACCATCAAAAGCAATGTAGTTTTCTTCAATAATCGTTGCAATCCTGACCCATTTATCAGGATTCATATTCGAAGAATCTATAGGAGTATCAAAAGAAACCGTTTCAATCTCACAGTCCAACTGTTTCAATTCGGGTATTCTTTGGAGCAGTTTGCTAAAATTGAAAGCCTTTAAGGCACCGGTCTCAAAATCTTTTACCATACCGATAGTACCACCGGTATAGATCAAAAGTATTTTTGCTTTAGACAGCATTTTCATATTTTGATTTATTGACTACCGGATTGGCATACATTGCCAGGAAGCCTTGCAGTTCTAACGGATTATTTTCGTCAATTCTTATTTCTAATCTTCTTTCGAAAAGCGACTTTTCCTTTTCGGTATACAGATGGGAATATTTATCCGTATTGTTCAACAAATCATAAGCAATATAATTGGTTGGCCATAGCTTGTAGTTCGCCAGCACAGAATCATCTATTGCCTGTGCCAAAGCCTGTATCTGACGGTTAGAATTGTCAAATTTAGAAGCAATTTCATCCAATTCAGATTCTAAAACATCTCCTACGTGAATATGGATTCTTTTTTTCTGGCCCATAATTCCACTCAGAAGCGTCATAAAGTCTTCGTTTTTCTCTTTGATATACACCTCATCATTTGCTTCTGCCATTAGCTGAGGCATTTTTAGCGCATCTGTCGGGTCGTATTCATAGGAAATGGATACCGGAACAATTTTTAATTTCTTAAAATAGTTCATCAGGTTTTCTTCGTCAGAACCCATCGAAAGCATTTTTAGCACTCCCGGATGTGTGGCATCATTACCATCTTTTGTTCTTCCTTCACGTTGGGCAATCCAAACGGAACGGTTTTCTCTTAAAATAAGCTGGCAGATATATTCCGACATCAATTTTGAGCTTTGAAGCAACTCTCTGGGCGACAGACCTCTCTGAACCAGAAAATTTCGATTCAATTTGGATAAGGTATGCAGGAACGATTTACGAACTAGATTATCTCCAATAGCCGAAGCAGTCATGACCAAACCATGATCGAAAAGACAAGTGTTAAGCAGCGACGTATCTAAAATTATATCCCTGTGATTGGAAACAAAAAGATATGGGGTATGTTTTTCTAATTTTTCAAAACCTGAAGTAGTCAATCCGTCCGAACTTTTTTCGAGCACCTTCATGACGGCATGATAAATAAAATTGCATTGGAAATCTCTAATGGAATGGGTCCTTTTTAGCTGTTCTATCCAATCTTTTTCTTCGATGTCCGGATATGTAAAGCTCATCATGGCTTTCATCATCGGATGATCGGCAACTTTGCATAAGGCTTCGTTTACTTCGCTATCATAAAACGGTCGAATCTTATCGAATTTTGACATTACTTTCGTTTTTTTAACAATCTACAAATGAACAAAAATTTTATGAATTTGATGTGTTTTCTTTGTTAAATACCGAAAACCTCTTTGGCATTTTCGGTCGTGATTTTAGCAATCTCGACAACAGAAACGCCATATATCAGGGCTAATTTTTCTGCCACAAGCTTTGTATAGCTGCTTTCATTTCTTTTGCCCCTAAAAGGTACCGGAGCCAGATAAGGCGAATCGGTTTCTAAAACAATGTGTTTCAAATCTATCTCGTTCAGAAACTGGTCTATTTTTCCATTCTTAAATGTTGCGACACCGCCAATTCCTAATTTCATATTATAAGAAATGGCCTGTTGTGCCTGATTATAATCGCCGGTAAAGCAATGGAAAATCCCGAATAGCTTATCATCTTTTTCTGATTCAAGAACTTCAAAAACCTCATCGAATGCATCCCTGCAATGGATATTTATTGGAAGGCTGTATTGTTTAGCCAACTGGATTTGCCTTTTAAAAGCAATTTTCTGTTCTTCCAATCGGGTCTTATCCCAAAAAAGGTCGATCCCGATTTCACCAACAGCATAGAATTTTCTTTTGGAGAGTTGAGATTCCACAAAGGCCAATTCTTCTTCATAGTTTTCCTTCACATAGGTAGGGTGTAATCCCATCATAAGGAATACGTTTTCCGGATATTGCTTTTCCAAATCATACATTTTTTGGGTATAGCCGGAATCGATTGACGGAACAAAAATTTTCTGAACACCGGCATCAAAAGCACGTTGCATCATTTCTTCTCTGTCCTGTTGAAATTCTTCGCTGTAAATATGCGAATGGGTGTCTACTAAAATCATACTACAAAAATAGGAACAATGTACACAAATCCCAAAAGCAGGAAAATCTTAGCAAAATATTATGTTTTGGATGGGATGTGTTTGTTTGTAAATCGCTATTTTTGATTTACTCATAGCTTACCAATGGATACTATTTTCGATACCTTAAAAAAGAAAGGTTACAAAAAAATCAAATTAAAAATATCAAAAACGAACCATCTCGTCATTAAGGCTAAAATTAATGGTGTGAGTGGTAGTTTTATATTAGACACCGGCGCATCCAACAGTTGTGTTGGTTTTGGAGATATTGAACATTTCAACCTGTTCGCAGAAGAATCTTCTACAAAAGCGGCAGGAGCAGGAGCTGTGGGAATGGAAACCCAGATGTCTACAAACAACACGCTCCAATTGGGACGTTGGAAAACCGATGATTTTTCATTGGTTATTTTTAATATGTCGCACGTTAATCTGGCACTGGAGCAATATAAGGCGAAACCTGTCCATGGTATTATTGGCGCAGATATTTTAATGAAAGGCAAGGGTATTATTGACTATAACGGAGAATATTTTTATTTGAAACAATAAACAAAGACATAAAAAAATCCCGTTCTTTCGAACGGGATTTTTTTTATTTATTCCAAAGCCTGAAATTATAGTTCCAAAGCTTTTTTAGGATTGTTATCCATCAATAATTCTACCGGATTCTCCAAACCTTCTTTTACTGCAACAAGGAAACCAACTGACTCACGTCCGTCAATAATTCTGTGGTCATAAGAAAGCGCTACATACATCATTGGGTGGATTTCCACCTTCCCATTCACTGCAATCGGACGCTCGATAATGTTGTGCATTCCTAAGATACCGGATTGTGGAGGGTTGATGATTGGTGTTGAAAGCATACTTCCAAAAACACCTCCGTTAGAAATTGTAAAAGTTCCTCCGGTCATATCGTCTACAGTAATTTGTCCGTCGCGAGCTCTTATAGCCAATCTCTTGATTTCAGACTCAATTCCGCGGAAAGACAAATTTTCAGCATTTCTAACCACAGGAACCATCAATCCTTTTGGTCCGGAAACTGCTACTGAAATATCACAGAAATCGTATGAAATTTTTTCTTGTCCGTCAATCATTGAGTTTACATCCGGATAAAGCTGTAATGCTCTTGTTACTGCTTTTGTAAAGAAAGACATATAACCTAAGCTTAATCCGCCATGTTTTGCCTTAAAGGCATCTTTGTATTCATTACGAACCAGGTTGATTGGCGTCATGTTTACTTCATTGAAAGTCGTAAGCATTGCCGTTTCGTTTTTGGCTGCAACCAAACGCTCTGCTACTTTTCTGCGAAGCATTGATAATTTTGTTCTTTCAGAACCGCGGTTTCCTCCTGTTGGAGTTCCCATAGAAGCTTTTGCGTTTACCGCATCGTCTTTAGTGATTCTTCCACCTTTTCCGGTTCCAGTAACAGATGATGCTTCAATATTTTTCTCATCCAGGATTTTTCTCGCAGCCGGTGAAGGAGTTCCTGTAGCATACGTTTTTTCTGCAGCAGGTGCTGGTTTTACTTCTGCTTTAGGCTCTTCTTTTTTAACTTCTGCTTTTGGAGCTTCTTCTTTTTTCTCTTCTTTTGCCGGAGCACTTCCTTCAGGCTTAGCAGCGCTTGTATCAATCAGGCAAACTACCTGACCCACAGCTACAGCATCACCTTCTTCTGCTTTTAGCGTGATAATTCCGCTAGCTTCAGCCGGCAATTCCAAAGTTGCTTTATCTGAATCTACTTCAGCAATCGCTTGATCTTTTTCTACGTAATCTCCGTCTTTTACTAACCAAGTTGCGATTTCAACTTCGGTGATTGATTCCCCCGGTGAAGGAACTTTCATTTCTAAAATCATCTGTATATAATTTTATGGTGTTGTTATTTGTATACTACTTATTATTTCAAAATTACGTTTTTTAGCCTTGACAGGCATCAAAATCTTAATTAGCTGAAAAGATTTTTATCAAAAACCATTGCTATTGCAGCCGCATGACGCTTTTTAGAACGAGCATAGCTTCCTGCAGCAGGTGCGCTATACGCTTTCAAAGAAGCCACTCTGAATTTCACTAAATCAAAATTCATCAGCATATATCCGTAAGCTCCCATGTTTTTAGGCTCTTCCTGTGCCCATACATAATCGTCAACATTTGGATATTTTTCAATAATCGCTTTCAACTGCTCAACCGGTAATGGGAAAAGCTGTTCGATTCTTACAAAGGCCACATCTTTTCTTCCGTTTGCTTCTCTTTCTGCGACCAAATCATAATAGAATTTTCCGGTACAGAATACTAAAGTTTTAATGTCTTTAGCATTTGCATTCGGATCGTCTAAAACTTCCTGGAAGCTTCCATTTGCAAATTCATCTACAGAAGAAACTACCGCCGGATGACGTAGCAAACTTTTTGGAGTAAACACAATCAATGGCTTTCTGTAGGACGTTTTCATCTGTCTTCTTAACAAGTGGAAGAAATTTGCCGGAGTTGTACAATCGGCCACAAACATATTGTGGTTTGCACAAAGCTGCAGGTATCTTTCCATTCTTGCTGAAGAGTGTTCCGCTCCCTGACCTTCATAACCATGAGGCAGTAGCATTACAAGTCCGTTCTGGTTGTTCCATTTGTCTTCTGCAGCAGAAATATACTGGTCAATCATGATTTGAGCACCGTTAGAGAAATCCCCAAACTGGGCTTCCCAAATCGTTAATGTTTTTGGACTTGCCAAAGCATATCCATAATCAAAACCAACCACACCGTATTCAGACAAAAGCGAGTTGTAGATGTGGAATTTCCCTTTCTGGTCTTTCAAATGCTGCAATAAGATTACTTCTTCTTCAGAATCTTCTACTTTCACAACAGCATGACGGTGAGAGAATGTTCCTCTTTCTACATCCTGTCCTGAAATACGAACATCATAACCTTCTGTCATCAAAGAACCGTAAGCCAATAATTCAGCCATTGCCCAATCCAGCTTATCCGTTTCAAACATGACTTTTCTGTCATTGATCAGCTTCTGGATTTTGCTGATAAATTTCTTATCACTTGGCAATGTTGTAATTGTCTGTGCAATTTCTCCCAATTTTTCCTTTGAGAAAGTTGTGTCAACTTTCTGAAGCATTTCTTTTTCATCTGCCTGAACAAAACCATTCCATTCGTTTTGCATGAACGGAGTAATAATAGTCAGGTCTTTTTTACGCGATGCTTCCAGATTTTCATCCAACATCGCTTTGTATTCTTTTTCTAATTTGCCTACATATTTATCATCAATAACACCTTCTGCCATTAATCTTTCAGCATAGATGTCTCTTGGATTCTGATGCTTGGCAATAATCTTATATAATTTTGGCTGGGTAAAACGAGGCTCGTCACCTTCATTGTGCCCGTATTTTCTATATCCTAGCAAATCGATAAAAACATCGCTTCCAAACTGCATTCTGTAATCCAGAGCAAAAAGCATGGCATGAACCACCGCTTCCGCATCATCCGCATTTACGTGAAGAACTGGCGAAAGTGTCACTTTTGCAATATCGGTACAGTAAGTTGACGAACGGGCATCAAGATAGTTTGTCGTAAATCCAACCTGGTTATTGATTACCAGGTGAATTGTTCCTCCTGTCTTATATCCGTCCAATTGTGCCATCTGAACGATTTCATAAACAATTCCCTGTCCTGCAACAGCCGCGTCTCCATGAAGTGCAATTGGTAATACTTTTGAGAAATCATCCGGGAAATAGCGATCTTGTTTTGCCCTTGTGATTCCTTCAATTACAGCTCCAACCGTTTCCAGGTGTGAAGGGTTTGGTGCTAAATTGATGTTGATATTTTTTCCTGATTTTGTCTTTTTATCAGCAGTCAATCCTAAGTGGTATTTTACGTCACCATCAAAAAGTGCATCATCGTCATAATCTTTCCCGTCAAATTCAGAGAAGATATCCTGTGTGTTTTTGCCAAAAACGTTTGCCAAAACATTCAAACGGCCTCTGTGTGCCATTCCCATAACAAACTGCTCTACTCCTTTTTCTGCTGCCGCTTCAATTAAAGCATCAAGAGCCGGGATTAATGTTTCACCACCTTCAAGTGAGAAACGTTTCTGACCTACATATTTGGTATGAAGGAAGTTCTCGAAAGAAACTGCCTCATTTAATTTATTAAGAATATTTTTCTTCTGGTCATCTGAAAATCTTGGATGGTTGTCATTGTATCCGATTCTATCCTGAATCCATTGGATTACTTCCGGCTTACGGATATACATGTATTCCACACCAATGTGCTGGCAGTAGATTTTATCTAAGTGACCGATGATTTCCTGTAAAGAACAAGGAGCAATTTTGATGGCTTTTGCCGCATCAAAAACAGTATTCAAATCAGACTGCGAAAGTCCAAAGTTTTCAAGATCCAGATTCGGGCTGAAAATTCTTCTTTCTCTTACCGGATTGGTTTTCGTAAATAAGTGACCGCGCGTTCTGTAGGCATCGATCAACTTCAGCACATTAAATTCTTTTTGTAGTTTTTCTGAAATCTGGCTTACATCAACATTACCTGATGTTGCATAATTGGCAAGTTGTTGTGCCGGAGCCTCATATTCTTCATTATATGTCTGCATCCCGAAATCAAAGCCCTGGAAGAAACTTCTCCAGCTTGGCTCTACGCTATCCGGATTTTCAAGATATTCATCATATAATTGAGCAAAAAATTCAGTATGTGCCGCGTTTAAAAAGGAAAACCTATCCATAATTTAATTGAATGTCCTAATTTGTTAAAAATATTTTTGCAAAAGTACGACAATTAGAACAATCTAATAAATATTTCATACTTTTATGTCTTAAACTTAACTTAAAATTTGGCCATGAAAATACTTAATCTTAACCATATAACAAAAACCTTGATGGCAGTTATTTTCCTGGCTGTTTCATCAAATGCTACTGCACAGCAAAATACGAACAATGATTTCCAAAGCAGGATACGTTTTGGAGGCGGATTAGGTCTTGGTTTTGGGTCAGGATACACAAATCTTTCCGTGGCTCCAAGCGCAATATATGACTTCAATCCCTATTTTTCAGCAGGTTTGGCATTGCAGGTAAGTTATGTAAGAGATAAAGACTTTTATGAATCCTATATCTATGGCCCCAGCCTTATTCTACTGACAAATCCGATTCCCGAAATTCAACTTTCTGCAGAATTGGAACAGTTAAGAGTCAATCTGGACTATGACGATAAAGTTGGGGGTGGTTCTGACAATTTTTGGAGTACGGCACTTTTTCTGGGAGCCGGTTACCGAATGGACAATATTACGGTTGGTGCCCGATATAACGTTTTACACGACAGTGACAAAAATGTTTATAATGATGCTTTGATGCCTTTTGTGAGGGTTTATTTTTAAAGTGCTAAGACACTAAGATACTGAGATGCTAAGTTTGTGTGTTTTTTAAGGTGCTAAGGGACTAAGGCTCTGAGGTGCTAAGGTTGTGTATATTATGTTTAAAAGAAAACGTTATTAAAGGTAGGTTATGTATTTCCTTTTTGTGAATTAGCTTCTAAAAATTCTGTAGCTAAAATTCGAAATCAAATTAATCCAAAATCATCTGGCTATAAGAGAATTAAAGACCTTAGAACCTTAATACCTCAGCAACTCAGAACCTTTCTAAAGCCTATTTCGAAACCAAACTTTCTGCCATTCCCTTTTGAGAATAAGAAAAGTAATCTGTTCAGAAAGCTCTACCAAATCCGAGCCGTCTAATTTTTTGACCTCAACTTCAGGAACATCAATTATATAAAGCAGGTTCAGGTATTCTGCAAATTTATGCTGGATTAGCCTGTACACTTTTTCATGCAGTTGGATTTTCAACTCAAGGGGCTTAGTGCTCAACGGAAAATCAATCGGTTCGTTTGCAAAATTAAAGTCCTTGTTGACTTGTTCCAGTAATTTCAAATACAGGTTTTCTTTCTCAGCTTCAGAAAGCAAATCATCTGTATTTATGGGTGCAATAAAATTCATACTATTTTTTATAACCTTTTCGGTTTAACCCTTTCAGGGTTTGGAGCCCTGAAAGGGTGTTTTATAATCAGCGTCAGATATTAAACTTTTCGACCCATCAAATTTTCGCCAAAAGCTTTCAATACTGATTTTTTATCTTGACCAATATTTAATTTTTCCAAGGTTTCAAAAGCCTTAAACGTATATTCCTTAATAGCTTCCTGAGTGGCTTTTGAGGCACCGGTATGATTAAAAATTTCTTTTACAGAATTTATCTTTTCAGAATTGTCTGTTGGCTGTATCGAATACAGGTGCAGCAGCTGTTCTTTTACTTCCGGTGTTGCAAATTGGAGCGTCTTCAAATAAAGATACGTTTTTTTATTTTCAATTATATCACCTCCAACCTGTTTTCCAAACGTTTCCGGATCTCCAAAAGCGTCAAGATAATCATCCTGCAATTGGAAAGCGATACCAAGATTTAATCCGAAATTATAAATCGCTTCGCAGTTTTCAATAGAAGTTTCAGCGATAATCGCTCCCATTTTCATGGCAGCTCCAACCAGTACGGCTGTCTTGTATTCAATCATTTTCAGATATTCCGGAATAGTAACATCGTCACGATTTTCAAAATCCACATCCCATTGCTGCCCTTCACATACTTCAAGCGCTGTTTTGCTGAAAATCTTTGCTAATGCCTGAAAAATTACCGGCTCATACTGCTCAAAATACTGGTAGGCTAAAATCAGCATCGCATCACCGGAAAGAATACCGGTATTGATATTCCATTTTTCATGAACCGTCTCTTTACCCCGACGAAGCGGCGCATCATCTATTATATCGTCATGAACGAGAGAGAAATTATGGAATACTTCAACCGCAAAAGCTGCAGGCAAAGCTTTCTTATACTCCAAATCAAAAACCTCTGCGACCATCAATGTCAATACAGGACGAATTCTTTTTCCTCCTAATGACAATATATACTGTATTGGTTCGTATAGCGATTTTGGTTCACCAACAATCTTCTGGCTCTCCAAATAATCTATAAAGCCATCCTGATATTCACTAATAGAATGCATAAAAATAATTTTGGCTAAAGTAAGGTATTCTTTATACCTCAACAAACTTTCGAAGTTCTAAAATTCACAGAGCGCGAAAACGTTTTTTGTTAAAGAAAAGTTAAATACAATTTGACAAATTTGTCAAAATAAATTATTTAATAATTTTGTTTAACAAAAATGTTAAACACTATGTACATTAAAAATAAAGATGAAGCTACTGAGGAATTGATTAAAAAAACTGCCAAGAAATTATTTTTTGGTGAAGGAAAATTTAATGCAACCACCCAGGAAATAGCTGATGCCGCGGGAGTTAACAGAACCTTGATAAATTATTATTTCCGTTCCAGAGATAAATTGTTTGAAATTGTTTTTGCAGATGCTCAGGAAAAAGAGCAACAAAGAACAGAATCTATTGTTTTTTCAGAATTGCCATTTAAGGCCAAAATTGAAGAATTTATTGATGATTCTTTTGTAATGGCGAAAGAATATCCCTACATGGAAATTTATCTGGTAACACAATTTAACCAGGGATGCTATTTTAAGGATGAAGAAGGAATGGAACGCATGCTTAAAAAATTCTACGAAGAATTGGTTGTAGAAATGGAAAAGGGAACCATCGAAAAAATGGAACCTATACAGTTTATAATTAATATGGTTTCCCTAATCTCCTTTCCTATTTCCATGCGTCCGCTTTTCCAAAAAACCATGCGCCTGACCGATGAAGAATATGAAAAAATTCTGGACGACAGAAAAGAAATTATAATGAATACTTTATTTAAGGAACAATCAAAATCAATCAATAATAAATAATTTAAATCAAATGAAGAGTATGAACAGACTCGCTATCCTGCTTATCGGATTCATTTTTTCGCAAGGCATTCAGGCACAGACCCGAAAGCTGACGCTAAAAGATGCCATCCAATATGCCTTGGAAAATAAAGCAGATGCTAAAAAGGCCAAGCTTAAAGTAGAGAACAGCGAATACCAAATCCAGGAAGTACGTTCCAGAGCTTTGCCACAGATTAGTGCTCACGGAAATGTGACCTACAATCCAATTTTACAATTAAATGCCTTGCCGGGTGACTTTTTCGGACAGCCGGGCACTACCATCTTAGCTCCTTTAGGACAAAAGTGGAGTTCTGTAGGAGGTGTTTCATTAACGCAAAACATTTTTGACCAGGCCGTATTTACCGGTTTGAAAGCAGCCAGAACGACCCGTGAATTTTATCAAATCAATCAGCAGCTTACAGAAGAACAGGTAATCGAAAGAGTTGCCAACAATTATTATCAGGTTTTTGTACAAAGACAGAAGCTTACCGTAATTGACAGTAATTATGTGAATACCTCAAAAGTCAAAGAAATTATCAAAGGCCAGTATGACAACGGGCTTGCAAAGAAAATAGATTTGGACCGTATTACTGTAAAATTGCACAATATCAATACGCAACGACAGCAGTTAATCAATGAGGTGCAATTACAGGAAAACTCTTTGAAGTTTTATATGGGTATGCCAATTGAAACGCAAATCGAGATTCCGCAGACAGAATTTGAGGTTACGCCTCATGCGCTTTCAGAACAGCCTGATTCGACCCAAAGAACGGAATATGCCTTACTGAAAAAACAGGAGCAACTTTTGGACTACCAAAAAAAATCTATTGTTGCTGAGTATTATCCCACTTTAGCTATTTCCGGAAGTTATAACTATATCGGACAGGGACCTAAATTGCCTTTAGGAGCAAAGTCTTCAGAAGGTGTTTACTGGTCAGACTATTCCATCATTGGCTTAGACCTGAAAATTCCAATCTTTACCGGATTTGGAACAAGAGCGAGAGTCCGTCAGGCTGATATTGAGTTGAAACAGGTTAAAGAAGATATGCAGGAAACAAAACTTTCTCTTGATTTGGCCTATGAGAATTCAAAAACACAAATCAACAACAGTATTATCACGATCAACAACCAGAAAGAAAACGTGAGACTGGCAGAAGAAGTTTTGAGTGATACTAAAAACAATTATTATAATGGATTGGCTTCATTGACAGATCTACTTGATGCCGAGAACTCTTTGGTAGAAGCCCAAAACAATTACAACTCTGCTTTATTGGATTATAAGCTGGCCGAAGTTCAGCTTATCAAAGCTAAAGGAGAACTAAAAACTTTAATCAATTAAAAATCAATCATACAAAAGATGAAAAAATTAATATATATAGGTATTGGAATAGGCGTCCTTGGACTGTTTGGTTTCATTTTAATGAATAATAAAAAGAAAAACGAAGCCGAAACGGCAATCGTTTCAGAGAAAAATACCACAGTTGCTGTACGAACTGCATCTGTAAAAACTGAAGCTATCAACTCGGACTTCGTGGCAAATGGTAATTTTATTCCATCACAGGAATTAAAATTCTCTGCTGAAAATTCCGGAAGAGTTATCAAAGTTTTGGTAGAAGAAGGAAGCCAGGTTCGAATTGGACAAACATTGGCTATCATAAAAGGCGACCAGCTTTCTATTGATGTACAGAATGCCAATGCTGCCTACCAAAATGCTTTAACAGACAGCAAGCGTTATGAAAATGCTTTTAAAACAGGTGGTGTTACACAACAGCAATTAGACCAGGCAAAACTGGCGCTTGTCAATGCTAAAGCAAAATTAGACCAGGCTAAAATTACTTATGGTGATGCAACAATCAAATCTTCCATTAACGGAATCGTAAACAAGAAAAGCATCGAACCGGGTTCTGTAGTAGCACCAGGAACAGAATTGTTTGAATTGGTCAACGTTTCAAAGCTAAAATTGAAAGTAGCCGTGAGCGAAAACCAGATTCCTGAACTAAAAGTAGGTTCTGTCGTTAAAGTAAAGGCAAGTGTATTTCCTGATAAGGAATTCACCGGAAAAATTACTTTCATTGCTCCAAAAGCAGACGAATCATTAAACTTCCCTGTAGAAATTGAAATTGCAAACAATCCTGACAATGAAATCAAGGCAGGAATGTACGGAACAGCGGAATTTACATCAAAAGCGACACAGCAAAAACCGCTTAAGGTAATTCCTAGAAATGCTTTTGTAGGAAGTGTTAGCAGTAATCAGGTATTTGTTGTAGAGAACAATGTTGCAAAACTGAAAAAGATAGTTGCCGGAAGAGTTTTCGGAGAAAAAGTAGAGGTTCTTGACGGCTTAAACGATGGGGAAATTGTTGTCATAAGCGGACAAATCAACCTGACTGACGGAACAAAAGTAAATCCAATAAAATAGTTGACAGTTTAGTTCATAGTCGATAATTGATAGTGGATAGTTAATAGTGGATAGTTGACCAAAAAGTGACTTTTGACTTTACAACTTTCGACTTCCTCTCTTTTGACTTTACAACTTTTGACTTTATGACCTTTGACTCTAAACCTCAAGACTTTAAACTTATAAAATGAAAATAGCAGAAATATCAATCAAACGACCAACCCTTGTGATTGTGTTGTTTATCATTCTAACGCTCGGAGGTCTGTTTAGCTACAGCCAGTTGAGCTATGAATTGATCCCGAAGTTTGAAATAAACGTGGTTACAATTTCTACTGTATATCCGGGAGCCTCTCCTGGGGAAGTAGAAAATACGGTAACCAAAAAAATCGAAGACGCTGTTTCCTCTCTGGAAAACGTAAAGAAGGTAGAATCGAAATCTATCGAGAGTTTATCCATCGTTATGGTAACTCTGGAACCGGAAGCCGATGCAGATTATTCTCTTAACGATGCCCAAAGAAAAATCAATGCCATCGAAAAGGATTTACCGGAAGATGTTGACCCGCCTTCCCTGACCAAATTCTCTTTGAGCGACTTGCCGGTAATTACTATCGGGGCAACCGCAAAAATGGACGAAGTGGCATTTTATGATTTGTTAGACAAGAAAATCCAGCCTATACTTTCACGTGTAAAAGGTGTGGCTCAGGTGAACTTAGTTGGTGGTGAAGAAAGAGAAATTCAGGTAAGTCTTGACCAAAACAAATTAAAAGGTTACGGAATCTCTGTTCCGCAGGTACAGCAAATGATATTGTCTTCCAACCTTGACTTCCCAACCGGAAATATCCAGACAAGAGAAACTACTATGTTGGTTCGTCTTGCCGGAAAATACAAGAATGTAGAAGAAATGAGGAATTTAGTAATTTCCTCTAAAAACGGAATCCAAATACGTCTTGGCGATGTAGCCGATGTTCAGGATTCACAGAAAGAAGTTGAGAAAATTGCCCGTGTCAATTCCAACAATGCAATTGTATTACAGGTTATCAAACAGACCGATGCTAATGCCGTAACGGTGAGTGAGGAGATTTATGCCGCCATTGCTAAAATTGAAAAAGATTACGAAAAGCAAGAATTAAAACTTAAAGTTGCCAACGATACTTCTGAGTTTACATTGGCAGCAGCAGACTCGGTAATCCATGACTTGTTCCTGGCCGTATTCCTGGTAGCATTCGTAATGCTTTTCTTCCTGCACAGTATCAGAAACGCATTTATTGTAATGGTCTCCATTCCGGCTTCCCTGATTGCTACATTTATTGGAATTTATATGATGGGTTATACCCTGAACTTAATGAGCTTACTCGGACTTTCATTGGTGGTTGGTATTCTTGTGGATGACGCGATTGTGGTATTGGAAAACATTTACCGCCACATGGAAATGGGTAAAAACAAAGTACGTGCCGCCTTTGACGGAACTGCAGAAATCGGATTTACCGTAACCGCAATTACATTGGTTATCGTGGTTGTATTCTTGCCTATCGCTATGAGTACAGGTCTGGTTGCCAACATTATTACACAATTCTGTGTTACCGTTATCATTGCTACGTTGCTATCCTTACTCTCATCATTTACTATTGTGCCATGGCTTTCCTCACGATATGGAAAACTGGAGCATATTACGGACAGAACTTTCTTTGGAAGAATAATCCTTGCATTTGAAAGAGGACTTGACAAGTTTACGCATAAGGTAACTGACATTTTGAAGTGGTCTTTGAAATATAAGAAATCAACTTTAGCTATTGTTGTTGTATTATTCTTCAGTTCACTTGCATTGGTTGGTGCCGGATTTATTGGAGGAGAATTCTTCCCTAAAATTGACCGTGGGCAGTTCCTTGTACAAATCGAACTACCAAAAGATGCTTCTATCGAGCAGTCCAACTTTATCGCCCAAAAAGCGGAAGATTATCTAAGACATAAAAAAGAAATTGAAGAAATTGTAACTACCGTAGGACAAACCAGTGAAGGTTTTGGTGCGACCCAGGCTACCGTTTACAAAGCAGAGATTGACGTGAAGCTGATTGATAAGTCACTTCGTGAAGACGGAACCTATATTTATGCGGCTAAAATGAAACGTGAATTGGAAAAAATTCTCGTAGGTGCCAAAATCAAGACCGTACCTGTTAGTATCATGGGTGGTGCTGATGAAGCTCCTATCTTCCTGACCGTTACCGGACCTGATTTAGAAAGTGCAACCGCCTTTGCTAAAAAAGCAGAAGCACAACTGATGAAAATCAAAGGAGCTACAGAAATCAAACTTTCTGTTGAAGAAGGTAGCCCGGAAATTGCCGTTCAGGTTGACAGAGATAAAATGGCTGCTTTAGGTCTTACACTACAAACTGTTGGAACAACCATGCAGACTGCATTTAACGGAAACACAGATGCTAAGTTCCGTGCCGGAGAATATGAATACGACATCAATATCCGTTTTAATGAATACGACCGTTCGAATATTAATAACGTAAGCGACCTGGTATTCATTAACGATATGGGACAGCAAATCAAACTATCTCAATTTGCAAGCGTTAAAGAAAGTTCAGGACCAAGCTTACTGGAGCGTCGTGACAAGGCAACCGCCGTATCGATTAAAGCACAGACCATTGGTAGACCTTCAGGAGACGTTGCTGCAGAATGGGAAGCACAGTTTTCAAAACTGGAAAAACCAACAGGTGTAAGCTATGTTTGGGGTGGTGATATGGAAAACCAGGCAGAAGGTTTCGGTACGTTAGGAATTGCTTTATTGGCCGCTATTATTTTGGTGTATCTGGTAATGGTAGCCTTGTATAACAGTTTCGTTTATCCGTTTGTGGTCTTGTTCTCGATACCATTATCGTTTATTGGAGCATTGATGGCGTTGGCACTGACCAACAACTCGCTAAATATCTTTACGATTTTAGGGGTAATCATGCTTATTGGTCTGGTTTGTAAAAACGCGATTCTTCTTGTCGACTTCGCAAACCATAGAAAAGCAGAAGGCGAAACGACATACATGGCACTGATTCAGGCGAACCATGCCCGACTTCGTCCTATCTTGATGACAACAATCGCGATGGTTTTCGGTATGGTGCCTATTGCATTGGCCTCTGGGGCTGCTGCCGAAATGAACAACGGTTTGGCCTGGGTAATTATTGGAGGATTGATTAGTTCGTTATTCCTTACCTTGATTATCGTTCCTGTGGTATATGCTATTTTCGATAGCCTGATTGCAAGATTCAACAAAGGCAAAGAACCTGTAAAATATGAGGAATTGATGGTAGCCGATTACGAGCATAAAGAATTGAGCGATGACGGATTTACTGCAAAACACTCTTAAATAATCGTTCCAAAAACGAATTAACCTTGAAATTTCCCGGCTGAAAACCATCAGTCGGGATTTTTTTGCTCCTGCAAAAGCCTATTTTCTTATTCGACCGGAATAAATCTCGGACACATTTTTTATATTGCAGTAAAATTTCATCCTATGAAAAAGATAATGGCACTTAGCCTTTTTGTTTTGATGCTTTCCTGCACTTCAGACAAAACCGAAACCGTAACGGTAAAAAACAAATATTCCGTAGAGCTGCCTTCCTTTCTTTCGGAAGCAAAAGGCCTGCATGACATGGCTTCATTACAATATCAAAATGCTTTCAAAGAGTTTTACATCGTAATCATAGATGAGCCTAAAGAGGAATTCGCCAATGCGGCAAAAGCCACAGCTGAATTTACTCCCGATTTCAACGGTTATTATCAAATTTTAAGAGGAAGCCTGGAAGCATCTATCAAAAATGGTGTTTTTACAGATACAAAAGACACTCAAATCAACGGACTAAAAGCCAAAACATTTACGCTGACCGGAAAAGCTGATGAAATTCCTGTTTTTTATGATATCGCTTATGTCGAGGGAAATGACAGGTTTTACCAAATTGTAACCTGGACGATAGAAAGCAGCAAGGAAAAATTCAAAGAACCTATGGACAAAATTATTGCTTCTTTCAAAGAAATTGGTTCCGGAAAAAGCAGTGACAGAAGTTTAAAATAAGAACAAAAAAAATCCATTAGAATACTAATGGATTTTTCTTTTGGAGATAATCAGATTTAATTTCTGTTTGCAAGAGCATCCTGCTTCCAGTTTTTTACCGTGGCAACTCTGCTGTCAGAATAATCAACTTCACTTAAATTATTATCTGTCCAAAAAAACCATTTCCCGGTCTTGGCACCGTTATTATATTCTCCCATAGATTTTTTGTTTCCTGCCTCATCATAAGAAATCCATTTTCCGTGGACTTTCCCGTCTTTATAGAATCCTTCCTGCATCACTTTTCCATTATCATAAAAATAGGTAGCCTTTACCATATTATCTACAACTTCATATTTATGATCCGCTTTTTGCGCAAAAACAACTCCAGAAACCAGCATCACTGCCATAATCAAACACTTTTTCATAATTCTGTCTTTTTTAGTTATTTACAATTCTCTAACAAATATAATTATTCCTTTACAATTAAAAAACTTTAACTTAACAATTTGGTAACATTGAATGAAAACTTAACATTGGAATCTTCGTAAGTCCTAAAAACACTGGCATTCACAAAATCACCCAAAAAACATATCTGTTGCTCAAAACAGAATAAAGAAGTAAAAAACCTCAAAGAACATTGATTATTACCTATATAAATTTTATTTTTTCCACTCTTTATAATTTGAAAAATCATAATTCATAATTGACAATTATCACTAAATTTGCCATCTAAAATTTTGATAATGTATAGAAGTCATAATTGTGGGGAGTTAAATGCTTCACACATTAATACAGAAGTTACGCTTGCGGGTTGGGTTCAAAAAACACGTGATAAAGGTTTTATGATTTGGGTTGACCTGCGCGACCGCTATGGAATTACGCAATTGATTTTTGATTCAGAAAGAACCGATGCTGCCGTTTTTGAAATGGCCAAAACATTGGGCAGGGAATTTGTCATTCAGGTAAAAGGAACTGTTATTGAAAGAGAGTCAAAAAACAAAAACATGTCAACCGGCGATATTGAAATTTTAGTTTCAGAATTAAGCCTGCTGAATGCGGCATTGACTCCTCCATTTACAATTGAAGATGAAACTGACGGTGGTGAAGACATTAGAATGAAATACCGTTACCTGGATATCCGAAGAAATCCGGTAAAAAACAGCCTGCTTTTCCGTCACAAAGTGACGATGGAAGTCAGAAAATATCTTTCAGACCTGGATTTTTGTGAAGTTGAGACGCCTTACCTTATCAAATCGACTCCGGAAGGAGCCAGAGATTTTGTCGTACCGTCAAGAATGAACGAAGGACAGTTTTATGCCTTGCCTCAATCCCCTCAGACTTTCAAACAATTGTTGATGGTTGGAGGTATGGACAAATATTTCCAAATCGTGAAATGTTTCCGTGATGAGGATTTAAGAGCCGACAGACAGCCTGAATTTACACAGATTGACTGTGAAATGGCTTTTGTAGAGCAGGAAGATATTCTGAATGTTTTTGAAGGACTGACACGCCACCTGTTGAAAGAAATCAAAGGAATTGAAGTGGATAAATTCCCAAGGATTACTTATGATTATGCCATGAAAACCTATGGTAATGACAAACCGGATATTCGTTTCGGTATGGAATTTGGCGAATTGAACGAAGTGGCACAACATAAAGAGTTTGCCGTTTTTAACAATGCCGAACTTGTAGTGGGAATTGCGGCTCCTGGCTGTGCTTCATACACCAGAAAAGAAATCGACAACCTGATTGATTGGGTTAAACGACCACAAATAGGCGCTACCGGAATGGTATATGCCAAATATGAATTGGACGGAAGTATCAAGTCGTCTGTTGATAAATTCTACGATCAGGATGATTTGCAAAACTGGGCAAAAGCCACCGGAGCAAAACCGGGCGATTTGATTCTGGTTCTTTCCGGCCCTGCAAACAAGACAAGAACTCAATTGAGTGCCTTAAGAATGGAGTTGGCAACCCGTTTGGGATTGAGAAATCCTGAAGTTTTTGCTCCACTATGGGTAGTAGATTTCCCTTTGTTGGAGTTTGACGAAGAAAGCGGCAGATACCACGCGATGCACCACCCGTTTACGTCTCCAAAACCGGAAGATATTGCCTTACTTGAAACCGAGCCGGGCAACGTAAGAGCCAATGCTTACGATATGGTCTTGAACGGAAATGAAATTGGAGGTGGTTCTATCAGAATCCATGATAAGGCAACACAGCAGCTAATGTTCAAATACCTTGGCTTTACCGAAGAAGAAGCCCGAAACCAATTTGGCTTTTTGATGGATGCTTTCCAGTTTGGAGCACCGCCACACGGAGGACTAGCTTTTGGATTAGACCGATTGGTTGCCATTTTAGGAGGACAGGAAACCATACGCGACTTTATCGCTTTCCCTAAAAACAATTCGGGACGCGACGTGATGATTGATGCTCCTTCTGCCATTGACGACAAGCAATTGGAAGAACTTCATATCCGACTTAAATAATAAAAGCCCCGAAATCGGGGCTTTTTTATGCTGCTAATTATTTAAATCTTTATTGAGCTCATTTAAAAAGTATGACGGATAAATGCCGGTAGAAGCAAAAAAGGCCTTTGAAAAGTGTTGCGGTGTGCTAAATCCGGCTTCATCTGCCAGGGCCTTAATAGTATAGTTTCGGTATCTGGACTGGCTTTTCAAAAGTTCAACTATATAATCAATACGCAAATCATTCAAATAGGTATTATAGTTTTTGTTCCGGTAATGATTGATAACCTTGGAAAGATAGTTAGCGTTTGTATTGAATGCTGATGCCAGATTCACAAGAGTCAGGTCTTTTTCTAAAAACTTTTTACGGCTTTCAAATTTCTCCAATTCTTTTACTATACCGGCTACAACATCGGGATTGATATCGAGTCCTTTCTTTTCTACTTCTTCTTTTTCAACAGTTATAGCCTGGGACTCTTCTTTTTCTGCCCCCATCAGCTCTTCAAACTTCTGGCGGTAAAGTTTTTGGTTACTATAATAACGATAGAAAAAATACAGTGTCAAAAAGAAAAAAACAGCCAGTGAAAAATACAATAGTAAAGTAGTCTTCTCCTTTCCAGCCAATTGTTTTTCAATTTCCTGTTTGGCCTGACGGAGTGCTTTGGTGTCATATTCCTTATGAATTTTCCCGGACATATATTTAAAATTCGCATTGAGCACGCTGTCTGCCTTCATCAGCCTGTTGATATAATAAAGCTGATTTTTCACATCTCCCTTTTCTTTATAATAGCCAACTAACAGTTCATAATTTTCCCTCAAATCAGGACGTATGTAATTTTTTTCGGCAAAGGCACGATCTACTTTTTTAAAATAAGGCAGTGCTTTTTGCTGTTGTCCCTGGTCCCAATAGCATTTTCCTATGTAAAAATAACCGACAGCTTCATTGGCAAAATCATTATTTTTTATAATTGCCGGCAATACCTGTTGTATATCATGGATTGCTTTTGGATAATTTTTTTTAAAGTACTGGTTGATTCCTTCAGAATGGATGATATAATTCTGTGTCAGTTCCACATTCAGGCGTTTGGCTTCCTTTAAGGCAAATTCATTGGTTTCTGTACTTAAATCATATTTTCCGAGCCGATTGTAAACCAATCCTAAAGAATGGAGAGAATTCAGATAGCCTCGTTGGTAATCATATTCGTTACTCTTTTTGAAAAAATCAACACATTCCTTCAGCAAAGCAAGAGCCTCATCATTAAATCCTAAATGAATCTTAATTCCCGCTATATGATACTTGAGTTCATATTTGAGATAATCATCGTTGGAACGGGAAATATAATCACTTGCTTTCAGGTAGAAATTCAAAGCCTGAACATAATCTTTGATAGAATAATAAAAATTCCCTTTTGAAATATAAGCCGATCCGATGATAGGAGCATTATTGGTCATTTTTGCAGAAGCAACTATACTATCCGCATATATTGGTTTCAGACTGTCTGATACAAAAAAGATAGTATTGGAATAGGCATTGACTATTTCATTCAGGTTATTTTCCTTTTTGGCTTTTGATAAATAGGAATCCAGATAAAAAAGCGCCTTTATAGTATCTTCTTCATAAAGGTCAATTCTATTATTAAGGTAGTCATAGGATTTATCTTCTAGGGAATCTGGCAGAGAAAATCCTTTTTGTTGTGAAAAAACAGGAATTGATAGCATCAAAAAAAGTATCAGGAAGATACCAAACTTATTTTCCATAAGAAATTTCTGCGGTTTTTTGATGTGCATAATATATTCAAATATGTAAAGAGTTATAAATGTAGCATAAAAAAATATATAAAACATTAAAAATCTCCTGTTTTTAATTTCTGCAATGGCTTCATCGAAACGATGATTTATTTTTTTAAAGAAATTAAAATAATTAATTGATAATCAATATTTTAAATCAAATAAAACGCGCTACGAATTCGCGAATTCGTAGCGCGTTTTTCGCGAATTCGTATCATATGCGCTTGCAAACGGAAAATTCACAAGATAGCTTTGTCAACGTAATCCTGAAGCAATTTTTGAAAACGGATTAAAAAAAATCGAAGGTTCTATGTCCGAATAAAAATGAAACCGAGAGCAAAATAATAATAACAAACCTAACACTCCCAATCACATGAAAAAGCTATTATCATTATCCCTGTTTTTATCACTTACATTTTTGTCATGCTCTACAGATGAGGATATCGAAATGAATGGAACAGAATCCGGTACATCTGCTATCAATCATAAAAAGGAAAATCCACACAGCTGGAGTCCACAAAATAGTGCGAATTCTTATGACAACGCCGGGATTTTATACCGCCAGATCCTTGAAGAGTATTACACCAATACCCCTACTAATACTACTCCTTCACAAATCATATTTGATATTGAATCTATTGCCAATAATTTTTCAGAGTTCGACCCAATGAAAAACAATAACTATTCTCCAATTGCTTACAATAATATTAATTGGATTTTAAGCACTGACGAAAGTTATCACACGGCAATCAGCAATAACAACAATCTATCTGTTACCGCTAAAAATCAATTGGAGAATCTTGCTGCTGCCCTAACACAAATGATAGATAGTGAAGCGACAGCAAAAAGCATCCACGATTACATTGTCGGTTTTGAAGTCCTCATATCGTCCAACACTGTTTTAACAGCTAATGATAAAAAGGCAATCCTTACTTCCAGCTCAATCGCCAGACATGCCAATTACCTGCGTAGAAAAGGAAGGAGATGGGACATCCACCATGGAATAACCGGTTCAATTTACGGCAGTAATGAAAATATGGCAAAAGCCATCACAACAGCAGCCAGTGTAAATGCTATTGCGAATACCATCAATGAATAACCTGAAAGTTAAGTTGTTTAAGTAAATAAAGTTCAACCAAAACCAACCAAAATGACCATGAAAAATATCAGAGACCATCCCAGTATTTCCTAATTTGGAAAAATCGAAGGACATGTTTGGGTCCTAAAAAAATCAAACAAAAAAAAATTAATCAACCATGGCAAACCGCTTTCCTAATCAACTATAGCGGAAATGCCCTCTAAATTTTAAATATCATGAAAAAATTAGTTTTAACATCGCTTACATGTTTATCATTAACATTATTCTCTTTCACAAAATCTACTGAAGCAGGAGTTCAAAGAATTGGACGTGACCTGTATGACGTAACTCGTGATACACGCTTTAGCAGTGAAGATCAAACTGTAATCAACAAAACTTTGCAAACAAAATATAACATTTCTGATGTTGAATTGAAAAGAGCTATGGCCAACGGAGGCATGGCGCTTCAGGCACAAGCTGGTAAAGCAATCTTGAACGAAACGTGGTTAAACATTGCTTTAGTTCACAAAAACTTTGTGGTTTGGGATAACGCAAGATTAAGTGACGCAGAAATGGCTGAATTCACTTCTCTATCCAGAAGAATCGCGGCTTATGCCGGAAACTAGTATTCCTGTATTAATTAATGCACTATCTGGTTTCTCCGGATAGTGCATTTTAAACTTTATTATTATGATCAAGAAGCTATTAAACAACCGGATGAAAATATTTTTCTTTTTCCATCTTTTCACTTTGGTAATTACAGGTGTGGTTTCAACCAACCATATCTACTATGTCTACCACCAAAAGGAATCAGATAATTTTATTTCGAAAATTCAGAAATTCCAACAAAACAGCTATTGCCAATATTACTACCGATATACGGCTACAGAAACAGGTTTTGGCTTTTTTGCTCCTAATGTCAAAAGTATGGGATTGTTCATGTTTGATTATTGTGACAAAGGTATTGATATAAAATTCCTTACCAATGAAGGAAATTCGAGATACACTACTTTAATTTCGAATATGACAGACCATTTAGATAATACTGCCAAAAAGAAAAAAGCAAATAAGATGACCAAACGGGATTTGCTACTTGATCAATATGGCGAATTATTGATTAAAAATGTTGCTGCCAAATACCAGTCCAAGATACGGGTCCATAATCCTGGCTGTGACGAAGTAACCTTAAAATATTTTTTAGTTGAATATCCTTCATTGGCAACAAAAAGCAAAGATCTGGCTAAAAAATATGGACCAATATTAATCAATGTTAAAAATTGGAATTATGAAATTCTTCAATAACTCTGTTTCAGAAATAGAATGGAATTCTTTTTTTAGAATTTCCATCGCCCTCTACTGCCTTTTGAATCTTTTTTCCTTTTGGGCAGATATTCCCAATATTTTATTGGAAAATGCTTTTATCAAGCCTGAAGTTATTGATCTTGTCTTTGATGGCTACAGCCCTACTCTTGTTGATCTCCATCACTATCTTACAAACTTAGGCATTACATTGGCATTTGACGATTTCGTATATCTCGTAATATATGTCTATATTTTCATGCTTGGCTTATTGCTTTTGGGTGCTTTTACCAGAGTTGCCGCTATTGCGTCCTTCATTCTACAGATAATCATTCTAAAATCAATGAACTATTATCTGTATGGTGCAGATTATTTCGCTTCTATGGCTCTTTTTTATTGCATTATTTTTCCAAAAGGGAAATTCTCGCTGGATTATATGATTAAGGAATTCAAAATAAATCAATCGTCTTTAAAATGGTCATTGTTATTGCTTCAGGCCCATTTATGTGTCATTTATTTCTTTTCCGGCTTGGACAAAGGGCTGGGAATAAACTGGTATAATGGAGAATCTGTCTGGAGAGCTGTTTCCGGTCATAATTATAACGGGCTAATCAGTCTTGCAGACTACGACCTACCTAATTTTATCTATATCAGTATTGGAATATTGACTTTGATAACGGAAACATTTTATCCGGTTTTCATCAACTATTCCAAAACCCGAAAACTTTGGCTGACACTTACTATTTCAATGCACGTATCCATTATCCTTTTTATGGGTCTATACTTTTTCGGAACCTTGATGATTATACTGAATGTTGCGGCATATTATATTCCTTACCTTAAAAAAGACAATAGTAATGCAAGTTCTGAATATGAAAAAGATTTAGAAAACCAACTGGCTTATGAAAAATAAAATTCTAATACTGTTTGTCCTTTTTACCTGTGCAGGTTTTTCTCAAAGCAAGCTCCTTAAAATAATTGGGCCTTATAAAGACTCTATTAAAGATTTTGGAATTGTTGCCTTAGTTGAAAGCAAAGACAAGGTATATATAGAGAATATCGGTTTTGAAAAAAATGTCCCCAGTCCCAACGATCAGCTTTTTTGTATTGGAAGTACCAGCAAATTATACATTTCATGTTTGATCTTACAGCTAATCGAAGAAAAAAAGCTTTCACTTGATGACCCTCTATCAAAATTCAACATCATCAGGAAAAACGAAAATATATCCGCAAACATTACTATAAAGAACCTTTTGTCACATAGCAGTGGCATTCAGGATTATCTCACAGCCACTACGTTTAATTCCTCTTTTTTACAACCTTATGAGGACTTCAGCAGAACCGCTTTTTACAAGTTAATCAATTCTAAGTCATTTGCTCCCAATGAAAAGAATGAATATTCCAACAGCAATTATTTTATCCTGAAGGAAATCATAGAAGAAATCGAAGACAAGGCTTTGCATTATGTAGTGGAAGAACGCATTATCAAACCTTTGAAACTTGAGCATACAAAAACATATTATTCAAAAAACATTCCCGGTTTGGCTTCTTCTTATGCCAGCGGAATGAACCTTGATGATTTCCCCAAACTTGGAATTAATAATTTCTCAGATGGTGTCGGAAATTTTGTTACAACAGCCAAAGAATTGAATATTTTCATTCGCGCCTTGTTTTTTTCAAATCGCCTGATAAACTCTCAAAGTGCCAAAATACTGACAACAATTGTACAGCCACAAGGAACAACAAAAAATAAATATTTCGGAATCGGGACACTAAAATTTAAAAATGACCAGTATAACCTATTTGGTTATGCAGGAAGAACAATCAGCTATTCAAGTGCCGCCTATGTGGATACTGATTCAAAACAGAGCTATATATTATTGTTAAACAGTGCAGAATTTTCAAAAGATGCTGCAGATAAAATAATAGTACAAATGATTAAAGATTTCAAGTAATAGCCCCAACTTCACTACATCATCAATCAATTATGAAGTTAACTACCAAAATACCATTAATTTTTATCATCGTCATCAACCTGATCAATCTCTTTTTTATCATCGAATTATCGAACTATGACGAAATGATAAGCTATGTAAAGAATGAAGGAGAAAAAATTACCAGTCCGAGAAAAACGGTAATAGTCCTCCTTTTTACCGCCCTGATTAACCTGCTTTTTGTATGTATCGTTTTTATGAGGAGCCTGATCTTTTCACACAAAACAAAACCGAGATGATTAACCCAAGGCCATGGATTTATTGTTCAGAGCCTAATTAAAAACAACAATAAGATGAAAAAAATTCTATACCTCCCGGCCCTGCTTTTTTCCGGAATATCGCTGGCCCAAAGTGGGTCTTCACCTGGTATTTCAATTGATGACAATGGTTTGGGAAAACAATTTCCGGACTGCCTTTTAAGTGGCTCTATATGCAAATTGTTTCCAACCAACCAGGACCCGAAAAGTTCAAATGCCAATGCTTATAAAACCGGTGAAAGTTCGTTCTGCATAGGAATTAAAAAAACAGCTATGACAGAAGATAAGCAAGTTGCCCTTTTAGGCAAAGCTTTAAAAAATGTCAATCCTGGCGATGCGATTACTTTCAGGATTCCTGCCTCCTATACTGTTGAACATGATTTCTTAAAGGCGATCAACCTCAGTACAGCAAAAGATATTGTTGCCGCAGGAAGTTATCCTGTAGAAATCAACTCCGAGTATGTCCTTATTAAATTGACACTTTCAGGAAACTAAAAAATTACTATCATGATACGATCAGTCTTATGGGTTGCCTTCCTTTTTTTCGCTACGGCTTCTTCCGCATCCGTTAATGGATCCGATCCCGAGTTTAATGCTATCTTCAAGGAAATGCAAAAAGAATTGAAAAAAATAAATGCCTATTATGCGCCTAAAATTCGGGAAAAAGAGCTGCGTATTCAGGACATTTCGGCTAAAATTTATGACACAAAAGAAACTGCATCGAAAATCGATTTTTTAATCCAGAAGGATTTGCTGAAAGAGGAAATCTTATCTCTTAAAAAAGAAGAAATGCAGGATCTGTCCAAAATCAGATATTTGAAGGGACTCCAGATTATCCGTCTTTTATATGAAAAAGTTTTAAGCCTTGACCATCACTTTGCATCGGTGCGAACATTCTCTGAAATCAACAAGATTTCCAACCCGAATCAATATCCGGAATATGAAAAACTAAAAGAAATTGTAAAAAGCAGAAAAGATAGAAAGGCCGGTTTTGACCTCACCTCAATACTCGGAACCAACACCATCGTATCTGTAGTACAGACTTTCTCAAATCTGATGGTTTCTTCACTTTCAAAAGATGAAAAGGACAAGGAAATTGCAAATATCGAGTGCATTCTGGATTTTACGCTCAGAATGCAAAATGAGCTCAATACGATTTATTTTGAAACAGCTTTTCTTCAGAAAAGCAATGAAAAGATTCGAACCGACATTGAAACTTTATTCAAAGAATACACAAAGCCTATAGGATATGCCAATACGCTGGAAAGCTGCAGGACATCAGATGATTGGGAAAGCGTAAAGCAGAAAACAAACGATTATCTTGCCAATCTGAAAACACAACAGGGACCCCAATTGTATTCATCGCAGGTTAACATCATCTTTCCAATTGACAGGCTCCTGCAATTCATAACGCAATACAACAGTTTTATTGATCAGGGAGGCAAATTTTATGAAAAGTTCAAGATCATTCTTAACAGTTATGAGAATGAAAAACAATGCGAAACAAAGCTTCCCCTGGAGTATAAAAAACTAAAAGACGATATTGATGTTGCCATAAGCAAATTCAACATGGCTTATCGCCCTGTAGAGGTAAACGGATCAAAAATGAAAGAGATTCTTTATGGAATTAATGAGTTTGAATAATTCTTAAAATTTTAGATTATCTTTATCATAAATAATCAAAAAAATGAGGTATTTCGCTTAAAAATTGAAAATCAAATGGTTGAATTTTAGGAAAAATCACAAAAAGATTTTTTAATCAATAATTTTTTTTCAATTTATTAACATAAAATTATACTTCGTATCATATTAAATACTACATTTGTTCATTATTAATTATTTTTATTATTACAATGCGTACAGGTACAGTTAAATTTTTTAATGAATCCAAAGGATATGGATTCATTGTAGACGAAGAAACAGGAAAAGACATTTTCGTTCATGCTTCAGGAATCAAAGCGGAAGAACTTCGCGAGGGAGATAGAGTATCTTACGAAGAAGAAGAAGGAAGAAAAGGTAAAGTTGCTGCACAGGTTGCAGTACTTCAAAACTAATATATAGCATACTATTTTTAGTTTCCTAAAAGTTAAACCGCTCCATAAATGGAGCGGTTTTTTTATACTCTGGATTTAACATAAAATTAAATTATTTTCATTTTTTTAATAGTAAAAATGAATTTTTCATTTTTTTTGATTTAAACATTTAAAAAACGAATAACTACCCCAGACATTACTAATTTATTATTTTTATTCATTCTAAATTAAAATTAAGGACAATACTATATAGTATTGAAATCCGTAGGCTGTGAATTCAATATTGGCTCGTATATTTGTAACTATTTTATAAAATAAATTCTTTATGAGTACGGATCAGACTAGTTATTTCCCTATATTAATGCAATTTTTGCTTGCTACCGGGTTTGTGGTTATGACAATTATTGGATCAAGTTTTTTAGGCCCAAGAAGAAAGTCGGTCAACAAAGACAAAAACTTTGAGTGCGGGATTGAATCTGTAGGGAACGCCCGTATCCCTTTTTCTGTAAAATATTTTTTGGTTGCCATCTTATTCGTGTTGTTCGACGTCGAGGTTATTTTCATGTATCCCTGGGCAGTGAATTTCAAAGAAATGGGTTGGGCAGGATTGGCCAAAATGGCAATCTTTATGTTTCTTCTGGTAGTAGGTTTTTACTATGTAATGAAGAAAAAAGGATTAGAGTGGGAATAATTGATTTTTGATTTGGGAATTATGATTTAAGACTTTCTCAATTTATAAAAACAAAGAAACAGATTCTTGTTTCGGACTTCACAGAAATCTGAAATCGGCAATCTAAAATCTAAAAAAAATGAGTGATTCAAAAATAAATATGGTAGAAACTCCCGAAGGATATGAAGGAACCGGGTTTTTCGCTACAAAGCTGGATACTGTAGTTGGACTTGCCAGAGCCAATTCTCTTTGGCCATTACCATTTGCTACTTCATGTTGCGGTATTGAATTTATGGCAACTATGGGTTCACATTATGATGTTGCACGCTTTGGGTCAGAGCGTATGAGTTTTTCACCTCGCCAGGCAGATATGCTTTTGGTGATGGGAACAATTGCTAAAAAAATGGCACCAATCTTACGTCAGGTTTATGAACAAATGGCAGAACCAAAATGGGTTATTGCTGTTGGTGCCTGTGCTTCTTCAGGAGGTATTTTCGACACGTATTCCGTATTGCAAGGCATTGACAAAGTAATTCCTGTAGACGTTTATGTGCCAGGATGCCCGCCTAGACCGGAACAGATTCTTGACGGCGTTATGCGCCTTCAGGATTTAGTAAAATCTGAATCCGTAAGGAGAAGAAGTTCTCCAGAATATCAAGAATTACTAGCTTCTTATAACATTTCTTAAAAATGGCTTTAGAAACTTCCGACATACAAAATAAGCTGGTTGATAATTTCGAATTAATTGTACGCGATTTTTCACAGCAACACGATATTTTTTCTTTTGAAGTAGATTCCACATCAATACTCGAAGTAATGCAGTTTCTGAGAGACGACAAAACGCTTCGTTTTAACTTTCTTACAGACGTATGCGGCATTCATTATCCGGATGCTGAAACAGACAGGCAATTTGCCGTAGTTTATCACATGCACAACTGGGTAGACAATGTACGAATCAGAATCAAATGCTTCCTGAATGGCGAAAATCCGGAAATTGATTCCGTAACCAGCCTATTTCTGGGAGCTAACTGGCAGGAAAGAGAAACCTATGACTTTTTTGGGATTATTTTCAAAGGCCATCCGCAGTTGAAAAGAATCCTGAACATGGACGAAATGGTTTCTTTCCCTATGCGAAAAGAATTCCCATTGGAAGATGGCGGAAGAACTGATAAGGACGACCGTTTCTTCGGAAGAACAACAGATAATTGCTAATAGTACTGAAATAATACCTATAATGTCAGACTTATTATTACCACCAGAATTACGATATGCCGATATCATCAAACAAAGACAGAATGAAGACGGAAGCGAGCTATCCATTCTGAACTTAGGACCGACGCACCCTGCTACTCACGGTATTTTCCAGAACATTCTTTTAATGGATGGGGAACGAATCGTAGAAGGAGAAGGTACCGTTGGTTACATCCATCGCGCATTTGAAAAAATTGCTGAAAACAGACCTTTCTACCAAATCACACCATTGACCGACAGAATGAACTACTGTTCGTCTCCTATAAATAATATGGGGTGGTGGATGACTTTGGAAAAGGCTCTAAATATAGAAGTTCCTAAAAGAGTACAATACCTACGGGTAATCATAATGGAGTTGGCACGTATTGCTGACCATATCATTTGCAACTCGGTTTTGGGTGTGGATACCGGAGCCCTGACAGGCTTTTTATATGTATTCCAGTTTAGGGAAAAAATTTACGAAATCTACGAAGAAATCTGTGGTGCCAGGCTAACGACCAACATGGGTAGAATTGGAGGTTTTGAAAGAGAATGGAGTCCTGCTGCATTCCGAAAAATTAATGAATTTCTTGAAGAGTTTCCTCCTGTTTGGGAACAATTCGAAAAATTGCTTACGCGTAACCGAATTTTCATGGACAGGACTATTAACGTAGGCCCTATTTCTGCAGAACGTGCCATGAGCTACGGATTTACAGGTCCTAATTTAAGAGCTACCGGTGTTGATTATGACATTCGCGTTATGCAACCGTACAGTTCTTATGAGGATTTCGAATTTAATGTACCGGTTGGAAAATCCGGCGACACTTATGACCGATTCTGTGTTAGAAATGCAGAAGTTTGGGAAAGTATCAGCATCATCAAGCAAGCGCTGGCAAAAATGCCTGAAGGTCCTTACCATGCAGATGTTCCGGATTATTATCTTCCACCAAAAGAAGAGGTCTATACTACAATGGAAGCCTTGATTTACCACTTTAAAATTGTAATGGGAGAAATTCCTGTTCCGGTAACAGAAGTTTACCATCCTGTTGAAGGCGGTAATGGCGAATTAGGTTTCTATCTGATAACTGATGGAAGCAGAACACCTTACAGACTGCATTTCAGAAGACCATGCTTTATTTACTATCAGGCATTCAATGAAATGGTAAAAGGACAAATGCTTTCAGATGCAATTGCTACGCTGTCAAGCTTGAACGTAATTGCAGGAGAATTAGACGCATAGAGATTATAGATTTGGGATTTAAGATTTAAGATTTAGGGTTTGAGGCCGCAGAAATCAGAAATCAAAAATCAGAAATCAAAAAATATATTTAGGAGTATAAATTTTGAATATCAGATTGAATCTGAAATCAAAAATCTGAAATAGAAAATGGAACGTTTACATATCAAACAAGAAATAAATATCACAGAAGCATTGATGGAACGCATCAACGAGCTTTTGAGCCATTATCCGGCAGACAAGAAAAAGTCGGCCCTTTTGCCAGTCCTGCACGATGTTCAGGATGCCCATGACAATTGGCTGAGCGTTGAACTGATGGATAAGGTTGCCGAAATACTTGAAATAAAGCCAATCGAGGTTTATGAAGTCGTATCTTTTTATACGATGTTCAACCAAAGACCAGTTGGAAAATATATGTTTGAGTTCTGTCAGACTTCGCCTTGCTGTTTGAGAGGTGTTGAAAATCTGATGGATTATACCTGTGACAAACTGGGTGTTAAAGTTGGTGAGCCAACAGCAGACGGAATGTTTGAGGTGCGTGGAGTTGAATGTCTCGGAGCTTGCGGTTATGCACCTATGATGCAGCTTGGTGACTTTTTCCAGGAAAATCTGACAAAAGACAAAATCGACCAACTTATTGCTGATTGCAGAGATAACAAGGTTATATTACACGATAAATAATATGTCAAAGAAAATATTATTAGAGAAAGCAAGTATTCCGGGGATTAAGACCTATGAAGTTTATCGCCAAAACGGCGGTTATGCTTCTGTAGAAAAAGCCCTGAAATCGATGACCCCAGATGAAGTTGTGGAAGAAGTGAAAGCTTCCGGATTGAGAGGTCGTGGTGGTGCTGGTTTCCCTACCGGGCTGAAATGGAGCTTCATCGATAAAAAATCAGGAAAGCCAAGACATTTGGTTTGTAATGCCGATGAATCAGAACCGGGAACTTTTAAAGACCGTTTCCTGATGGAGTACATTCCCCACCTTCTTATTGAAGGAATGATTACTTCCAGCTATGCCTTAGAAGCAAACCTATCTTATATATACATCCGCGGTGAATACATGTGGGTGTACAAAATTCTTGAAAGAGCTATTAAAGAAGCCTATGCTGCAGGATGGCTTGGAAAAAACATTTTAGGAACCGGCTACAACCTTGACTTGTATGTTCATTGTGGTGGTGGTGCCTATATCTGCGGTGAAGAAACTGCTTTGATTGAATCTTTGGAAGGAAAAAGAGGAAATCCTCGTATTAAACCACCATTCCCGGCTGTTTCCGGACTTTGGTCAAATCCTACCGTAGTAAACAACGTAGAGTCGATTGCGGCAGTGCCATGGATTGTTAACAATACCGGTGCAGAATATGCTAAAATCGGAATTGGAAGATCAACCGGAACCAAATTGATTTCGGCTTCAGGACACATCAAAAACCCTGGTGTTTATGAAATCGAATTGGGACTTAGTGTTGATGAATTCATGAACTCTGATGAATATCTGGGCGGAATGATTGACGACAGACCTTTGAAAGCATTTGTTCCCGGAGGTTCATCTGTTCCTGTCCTGCCAGCTCATTTAATTTATAAGACTGCAAATGGTGAAGACCGTCTGATGACTTACGAATCATTAAGTGATGGCGGATTTGCTACTGGTTCTATGTTAGGTTCCGGTGGATTTATCGTATACAACGATACCGCTTGTATTGTTAGAAACACCTGGAATTTCTCCAGATTCTACCATCACGAAAGTTGTGGACAGTGTTCGCCTTGCCGTGAAGGAACAGGCTGGCTTGAAAAAGTATTGCACAGAATTGAAAACGGCCACGGCCGCGAAGAAGATATTGATTTGCTTTGGAGCATCCAGAGTAAGATTGAAGGAAACACAATTTGTCCTTTAGGTGATGCTGCTGCCTGGCCGGTTGCCGCTGCAATCCGTCACTTTAGAGATGAATTCGAATATCATGTCCGTTTCCCGGAAAAAATAAAAAACAGAGACCATTTCGTAAACGAGCCTTTTGAAAAGGTGAGACATTTGGTTGGAAAACAAACAGTTTAAATTTAGTCAGAAGTCAGAAAGTCGAAAGTATTAAAGTCGAATGTCATAAGGTCAAAAGGTATAAAGTCGGAAACCCTAAAGTCAAAAGTTCGGAAGGTATAGAGCCAGATGATTTTAACGCCTTAAAACTTTACAACTTCAAAACTTTACACTTTAAGACTTTACAACTTTAAGACTTTATCTTATCAAGAATAAAAAAATGAAAGTAACAATAGACGGTCAAACCATAGAAGTAGAACCAGGAACCACTATCCTGCAGGCTGCTCGAATGATCGGTGGCGAATCGGTTCCGCCAACGATGTGCTATTATTCAAAACTGAAAGGTTCTGGCGGAAAATGCCGTGCCTGCCTGGTTGAAGTTTCCAAAGGAAGCGATGCGAATCCAACACCAATGCCAAAATTGGTAGCTTCATGCGTTACAGGCGTAATGGACGGTATGGAAGTAAACAGCATCAAATCAGAGCGGGTTACAGACGCCAGAAAAGCGGTTACCGAATTCTTGCTGATTAACCACCCATTGGATTGTCCGGTTTGCGACCAGGCCGGAGAATGTGATCTTCAGAATTTGAGTTTCAAACACGGAAAATCACAGACCCGTTATATTGAAGAAAAAAGGACTTTCGAGCCGGAAGACATAGGCCCGAATATCCAATTGCACATGAACCGTTGTATTTTGTGCTACAGATGTGTTATGGTTGCAGACCAGCTAACAGACAACCGTGTTCACGGTGTTGTTGACAGAGGTGACCATTCCAACATTTCAACCTGTATTTCAAAAGCAATCGATAATGAATTTTCAGGAAACATGATTGATGTTTGTCCTGTTGGAGCATTGACAGACAAAACTTTCCGTTTCAAATCGAGAGTATGGTTCAACAAACCATTCAATGCACACAGAAACTGTGACAAATGCTGCGGTAAAACAACCGTATGGATGTTTGGAAACGAAATCCAAAGAGTTACCGGAAGAAAAGACGAATTCCATGAAGTGGAAGAATTCATTTGTAACGAATGCCGTTTTGACCATAAAAATGTAGAAGACTGGGTTATTGAAGGTCCAAGAAAATTCGAAAAAGATTCGGTTATCAACCAAAACAATTACACCAGAAAATTAGATACGGTTGTTATTGAAACAGAAAAAGGAATCCTGAAAGGTCGTGAACAGGACAGAAGAAAAATCAGTATGGCAGCCGTTCCTTTGAGAAAAGAAGAGGAACAGGAATTTAAGGAAGGTAATATTTAGATAAGATGGACAGTACGATAATCATAGAAAAAGGAGTTTTTATTGTCATAATCTTTGCTATCACTATGTTGATGGCGATGTATTCTACGCTTGCCGAAAGAAAAATCGCTGCCTGGCTTCAAGACCGTATCGGACCAAACAGAGCCGGAAAAGGTGGGGTATTACAACCGCTTGCTGACGGACTTAAATTATTTTCAAAAGAAGAATTCCTTCCTGACACACCAAACAAATTCTTATTCGTAGTAGGTCCTGCCATCTCTATGAGCGTTGCTTTAATGACCAGTGCCGTTATTCCATGGGGAGACAAACTGCACCTGTTTGGAAGAGATATTGTTTTGCAGGCTACAGATATTGACGTTGCCATTTTATACGTATTCGGAGTATTGTCTGTTGGAGTATACGGAATCATGATTGGAGGTTGGGCATCCAACAACAAATTCTCATTGATGTCTGCTATGCGTGCAGCTTCCCAAATGATTTCTTATGAAATTGCTATGGGACTTTCAATCATTGCTTTGCTGATGATGGAAGGAACCCTGAGCTTGCGCGAAATCTCAGCCAACCAAAGCGGCATGCACTGGAATGTTTTCTATCAGCCTCTGGGCTTTATTATTTTTCTGGTATGTTCTTTTGCCGAAACAAACAGAACTCCTTTTGACCTTGCAGAATGTGAAGCCGAATTAATTGGGGGTTACCATACGGAATACTCTTCCATGAGAATGGGATTCTATCTTTTTGCCGAGTACGCGAGTATGTTCATATCATCAACCATTTTGGCCGTTCTTTATTTTGGAGGCTACAACTATCCGGGAATGGAATGGGCTGTTGAAAACTGGGGTGTCAATCCGGCAAACATCATTGGAATAGTCGTATTGTTTATAAAAATATGTTTCTTCATCTTCTTCTTTATGTGGGTAAGATGGACGATACCGAGATTCCGTTACGACCAGCTGATGCGATTGGGATGGAAAGCCTTGATTCCACTGGCAATAGCAAACATTATAGTAACCGCAGTAGTAATGCTGTTGGTTCAATAAATCAGGATTAATAAAAAGATTTAGAAGGGATATTTCCAATCAAAAATCTTAAATCATATATCAAAATGAGTATAGAAACTATATCATTATCGGGAAGAAAGAAGGAGGTTTCCAACAAAAAGATGAATTTTTGGGAAAGTCTTTATCTTGTGGCAATCGTAAAAGGATTGTTAATCACTATTAAGCACTTATTCACCAGAAAAGTAACGATTAAATATCCGGAACAGGTTCGTCCAATGAGCCCTGTTTACCGCGGACAGCATATGCTCATGCGTGATGAGGAAGGTCGCGAGCGTTGTACTGCCTGTGGTTTGTGTGCACTGTCCTGCCCTGCCGAAGCTATTACAATGAAAGCAGAAGAAAGAAAGCCGGATGAAAAACACCTGTACAGAGAAGAGAAATATGCTTCTATCTACGAAATTAATATGTTGCGTTGCATTTTCTGTGGCTTGTGTGAAGAAGCTTGCCCTAAACAGGCCATCTATCTGACTACATCTAAAAAGATTGTAAAGGCAAATTATGAGAGAGACGAATTTATTTATGGAAAAGATAAGTTGGTTATGCCTTTAGAACAGGCTTTGAATAATACTAAATTGAAAACGGCTAATTAATATGTTGACAACTGTATTTTATATTTTATCCGCAATTACTTTAGCTACTGCGTTCCTGACGATTTTTTCCAGAAATCCGATTCATAGCGCAATCTATCTGGTAATCTGTTTCTTTTCTATAGCCGGACACTATTTGCTGTTCAATGCACAATTCCTGGCTGTTGTACACATCATAGTATATTCCGGAGCAATTATGATTCTCTTGCTCTTTACGATAATGTTGATGAACCTCAACAAGGAAGACGAAAAGCACAAAAGCGGACTTACGATACTCGCGGCTGTGGCTTCTTTCTGTCTGGTAGCTTTTGTACTTTTGGCTGCTTTCATAAAATCAATGCCAATTATTGAGGAATATTATGTTTCTGGTGAAGATTACCAGTCTATCAAAGTTTTGGGACAGGTATTGCTTGATGAGAAAAACGGCTTCATGATTCCATTTGAATTTGCTTCGGTATTGTTATTAGTATCTATGATTGGAGCAGTTCTATTGTCTAAAAAAGAAGAAAAAATAAGCTTATAGTTATGCAGAATGTTTTACAGGAAATAGGCATTAACAACTACATCTATCTTTCTACGATACTGTTTTGTATCGGGATATTTGGAGTTCTGTTCAGAAGAAATGCCATCGTAATGTTTATGTCAATTGAGATTATGCTAAATGCGGTAAATCTTTTGCTGGTTGTCTTTTCAACCTACCATCAGGATGCGGCAGGACAAGTATTCGTATTTTTCTCTATGGCCGTTGCAGCAGCAGAAGTTGCAGTTGGTTTGGCTATTCTGGTTGGAATTTACAGAAACATTCATTCGATTGATATTGATAAATTAAAAAATTTAAAAGGATAATCCCTAATGGAGACAAGCTTACTATTATTTTTATTATTGGCGCCATTTGCAGGCTTTTTATTCAACGTATTCTTTGGAAAAAAAGTCAGCCGTAATGTTTCCGGAACCATCGGGACTATTGCAGTTGCTGTTTCCTTTGGAATCGCATTAAACTTTTTCTTTCAGATAAACAGTACAAAACAGCCTATACTCATTGACCTGTTTCACTGGATGACACTTGGAAACTTCGACGTTAGCTTCAGCTTTCTGTTAGACCAACTGTCTGTTCTTTGGTTACTTTTCGTAACAGGAATCGGTACTTTAATTCATATCTATTCCATAAGCTATATGCACGATGATGAAAATCTGCATAAGTTTTTTGCTTACCTCAACCTGTTTATCTTCTTCATGATAACACTGGTTACAGGTTCCAACCTGTTAATCATGTTCATAGGCTGGGAAGGTGTTGGATTATGCTCCTACCTGCTTATCGGGTTCTGGTATAAAAACCAGGATTACAACGATGCGGCTAAAAAAGCATTTATCATGAACAGAATCGGAGACCTTGGATTCTTAATCGGAATTTTCACCCTCGGTTACCTGTTCAGCTCTGTTGATTTCACAACAATTAAAGCCATAGTAGCTTCAGGGCGTACGGTTGATTTAGGATGGCTTGCTTTTGGAACACTATGTCTTTTTATTGGTGCTTCAGGAAAATCAGCTCAGATTCCTTTATACACATGGCTTCCTGACGCGATGGCAGGACCAACGCCGGTTTCTGCTTTAATCCACGCAGCAACAATGGTTACTGCCGGAATTTTTATGATTACAAGATTGAACTTCATATTCGATTTGACACCAACTATCCAGATGGTTATAGCCATAATAGGTGCCATAACATCACTGGTTGCTGCATTTATTGCTTTGGTTCAGAACGACATTAAAAAGGTTTTGGCTTATTCTACAGTTTCACAGCTTGGCTTAATGTTTTTGGCCTTAGGATTAGGCGCTTATGAAATTGCCGTTTTCCACGTAATCACACACGCTTTCTTCAAAGCTTGTCTGTTCTTAGGTTCGGGTTCTGTTATCCATGCTATGCACGGCGAACAGGACATGAGAAAAATGGGTGGTTTAAGAAAATACATGAAGGTTACTTACATTACTTTCCTGATTGCAACTTTAGCCATTTCAGGTATTCCTATTTTTGCCGGTTTCTTCTCTAAGGACGAAATTCTGATGGTAGCTTTCCATGAAAACAAGGCATTGTGGGTTATCGCTTCGTTAGCTTCAATCATGACTGCCTTCTACATGTTCCGTTTATTATACCTTACTTTCTTCAAAGAATTCAGAGGAACCGAGGAACAGAAACATCATTTGCACGAATCACCGGGCCTGATTACTTTCCCATTGATTGTATTGGCTATACTATCTACCGTTGGAGGTTTTATCAGCTTCCCCGGACATAGCTGGTTGAACGAATACCTGAAGCCAATTTTTATTGGAGCAAGAGAAGAACACCACTTAGACAGCACTACTTTTATATTGATGGGAGTGGCAGTTGTGGGTGCCTTAATTGGTATTGGAATTGCCTATTCCAATTATATCAAAAAATCTCAGGTGCCTGCAGAAGACAATGAAATTACAGGATTCTCAAAAGTTTTATATAATAAGTTTTATGTAGATGAAATTTATATGGCGGTAATCGTGAAGCCAATCTATGCAATAGCAAGCTTCTCGAAAAACTTTATCGAAACAGCCTTATCAGGATTTATTTTCGGATTGGGCAAAGTCACAAATATGGTTGGAACGCAAGGAAGAGTACTTCAAAACGGAAGCGTAGGATTCTATCTTTTTGTTTTTGTTATCGGAACTGCTTCAATTATCGCTTATTTATTTTTAGCTCAATAATTCATCACTAATGGACGTATCTTTATTATTAATTATTTTATTAGTCGGAGCAATTGCTACTTTTCTATCCGGAGACAAATGGGCTTCAAAAATAGCATTGCTATTTAGTCTTGCTGCGTTTGGTGCATCGATTTATCTTTTGAACTTATATAATGCCGGACAGGATATCAACTTCATCAAGCCGTGGATAACAATTCCTAAAATCTATATTGCTCTTGGAGCAGACGGTTTGAGTATGGCTTTAATTGTCCTTACTACAGCCCTGACTCCGCTGATTATATTCTCGTCTTTTGGAAATACTTATGCTAAATCCAAAAACTTCTATGCTTTAATCCTGTTCATGGTTTTTGCCATGGTGGGAACGTTTTTAAGCGCAGACGGTTTCTTATATTATATTTTCTGGGAACTTTCATTAATTCCTATATATTTCATTGCATTAATCTGGGGTAACGGTAATCCGCAAAGCAGAAAGAAAGCTGTCGTAAAGTTCTTTATCTATACTTTCGCCGGGTCTTTATTCATGTTGGTTTCCTTTATCTACCTATACCAAAAAACGGGAAGCTTTATGTTGAGCGACCTTATTAAAGCTCAATTGTCTACGCAAGAACAATTCTGGATATTCCTGGGCTTCTTCCTGGCTTATGCTATTAAGATTCCACTTATTCCTTTCCATACCTGGCAGGCAAAAGTATACCAAAAAGCTCCGGCTGTTGGAACAATGCTATTATCCGGTATTATGTTGAAAATGGCGCTTTACAGTATTATCAGATGGCAACTGCCTATTGCTCCGCAAGCGGCAAAAGAGTATTTGTTCTATCTTGTAGGTTTAAGTGTTGCCGGAGTGATTTACGGCTCTATTGTGGCCTTGAAGCAGAAAGACATCAAAAAATTATTGGCTTATTCTTCGTTGGCTCACGTCGGATTGATTGCAGCAGGTTGTTATACTATGACCTTAGATGGTTTGAGAGGAGCTACATTGCAGATGATTGCCCATGGCTTTGGCGTAGTAGGTCTGTTCTTCGCAGCCGAAATTATTTCCAGAAGATATGCAACCGGAAAAATTTCACAAATGGGAGGCATCAGAATTCAGGCTCCTAAATTCACTTCCATGTTCATGATTCTGGTTTTAGCTTCTGTAGCCTTACCGGGAACATTCAACTTCGTGGGAGAATTCGAATTGCTTTACAGCTTAGCACAAAGAAGTGTTACCGTTTGTATTATTGGAGGAACAACAATTATTCTGGGCGCTTTTTACATGCTAAGAATGTTCCAGAAAGTAATGCTGGGAGACAAAAACGAGAAATTTTTTGCAGACATCAACTTCAATGAAGGTGTTGTAATGGTAATAATTATTGGCGTATTGGTATTTTTCGGACTATATCCAAAACCAATCATTGATTTGATTACACCAAGCCTTGAAGAAGTAGTAAAAATTATAAACAGAATTTAATTTAGTCAGATATAAAATGTATACATTAATAGCTATTGCCGTATTAGGGGTTTTATGCCTTTTGGCTGAAATTTTCAACGTAAGGAAAGCAATTGTCCCTGTAACAATTATTGGCTTGCTTGCAATCCTGGGATTGACAGTGACTGGATTAAATGATTCTGCCGACACCTACAATAATATGATTGTCAGCGATAATTTTTCAACACCGTTTTCTTGCCTGTTTATAGTATTGACAGTGTTCTTAATTGCCCTGACACCTAGCTTTCACGAAAAGCAAATACACAAAATATCCGATTTTGTTTCTATCAAACTATTTCTATTGACAGGTGCCGTTGCTATGGTAGCTTTTGGAAATCTAGCCATGTTTTTCCTTGGAATTGAAATTCTTTCCATTTCATTATATGTTTTGGCAGCCAGCAATCGTCTGAGCCTGAAAAGTAATGAAGCGGGTATGAAATATTTCCTGATGGGAGCTTTTGCTTCCGGATTTATTTTATTTGGAATTGCATTGATTTATGGGGCTATCGGTTCTTTTGACATGGCCGTAATTCAGGAAGCCGGAACTTCTGCAGATGTAGAAGACTGGTTTTACATAGGTGCTATCCTTCTTAGCATTGGTATGCTTTTCAAAATAGCGGCGGTTCCGTTTCATTTCTGGGCACCGGATGTTTATGAAGGCTCTCCTGCCCTGACAACTGCCCTGATGAGTACTTTGGCTAAAGTTGTGGCTATGGCTGCTTTCTTTAAATTGGTAAGTGCAATGAATGTGAACCTTCCTGATTCGTCACAAACAGCCTTGATGTTGATTTCTATCCTTTCCATGACCATTGGAAACATCATGGCACTAAGACAAAACAATGTAAAAAGAATGCTGGCTTACTCTGGTATTTCGCATGCCGGATTTATGCTGATGACACTTTTGGCCGTTTCAACTTCTGCCGGAATACTGCTTTATTATGCTTCTGCCTATGCTTTGGCAGGAATTGCCGCTTTTTCTGTACTGCTGTATGTTACTAAAGACAAAGACAACGAAGATATTTTTAATTTCAACGGACTGGGAAAAACAAATCCACTGTTAGCCGCTGTGCTTACCGGAGCTTTGCTTTCTATGGCCGGAATTCCTATATTTTCAGGATTCTTCGCTAAAGTTTTCTTATTCGGGCAAATGCTGAATGCGGGACATGTTATTCTGGTAATTGTTGCCGTAGTAAACTCTATCATTAGTGTTGGCTACTATTTCAAATTGATTCTGGCCATGTATACTAAAGATGCCACAGAAGCAGCAAAACCTGTTCCTTTTGTATACAGTGCGGTCGCAACAGCCGCTATCCTGCTAAATATTGCAATAGGACTTTATCCTTCTTTTCTGTTGGATTTGTTAGTATAAATAAAAACACCCTATATAGAAAGCCGTCATACTATTGATGGCTTTTTTTGTATAATTTTCTTACGATAATATTTTCAACATTAACTTTTGTCAAAGACTAATTTTTAAGGGTTTGCCTTAATTTTGTAGTATGTATGCTTTAGTCGATTGCAATAACTTTTATGCGTCATGCGAAAGGGTTTTCCAACCACAATATAATGGAAAGCCTGTTGTGGTATTGTCCAATAATGACGGATGTATTATTTCCCGAAGCGATGAGGCTAAAGCATTAGGCGTTCCTATGGGAGCTCCCGAATTTAAAGTCAGGGAAATGCTCAGGCAACATAATGTCAAAGTATTCTCTTCCAACTATGCCCTATATGGCGACATGAGCCGGCGTGCCATGAATATCCTCAACAGGTTTACCCCTTATGTAGAAATATACAGCATCGATGAAGCCTTCCTTAATTTCGAAGGAATGAGTATTCCTGATTATGATAATTATGGCAAACAAATTAAAGATACGCTCCTTAAAGGATTAAGCCTTCCTGTTTGTATTGGCTTTGCTCCGACGAAAGCACTATCCAAAGTAGCCAATAAAATTGCCCGTAAATATCCGGAACGTACCAATGGCGTCTATGTTATCGACACCGAAGAAAAACGCATCAAGGCATTGCGATGGACCAAAATCGAAGACGTTTGGGGTATTGGATACCGCATGAAGAAAAAGATGAAGGCCAAAAACATACTAACGGCTTATGATTTCACGGAACCCTTTCATGAAAGCTGGGTAAAAAAGGAAATGGGAGTTATTGGTCTTCGGCTCAGGAAAGAATTATTAGGAGAATCGGTGTTAGGCATTGAAGAACCCGGCAATAAAAAAAGCATTGCCATTACGCGAAGCTTCCCAAAACAGTTAACCGAATTTGATGCCCTGAGAGAACGTGTTTCGACTTTTGCTTCTGTCTGTGCAGAAAAACTCCGGGCGCAAGATTCCTGCTGCCATACAGTGGTTGTAATGCTGGCAACCATGGAACACAAAACACCGGCAACCAAACAGTATTATCATAATTCCGTTACCCTACCATTTGGTACAGATTCTACGCTAACCATAAATCAGGCTGCCATACGGATTTTGGAAAAACTATATGAAGAACACAAAGGACAACGGTTTCAAAAAGCAGGCGTAATCGTTACGCAACTCATCAATACCAATGAAAAACAGCTCCATTTGTTTGAGGAAGAAAATCCGAAACACCATCTATTGATGAAAGCTATTGATAAAATCAATACTAAAATCGGAGACCGAAAAGTCAAATTGGGTTCTCAGGATTCCAAAACATGGAACATGAAACAAAATATGCTTTCGCCAAAATACACTACCCGTTGGGACCAAATACTTGTAGCCAAATGCCATTAGACCGCAAACATAAAGCCCAAAAACTGACCTTTTTCAAGCCCGATTTGCAAAACGAGCTTAAAATTCCATATGTCTCACAAGGCGTTTCGGCAGGTTTTCCCTCGCCTGCCCTTGATTTTTTGGAAACTACAATTGATTTGAACAAAGCCTTAATTGAAGATCCGGAAACCACTTTCTATATAAAGGCCGAAGGACATTCCATGATAGATGCGGGAATAAATGACAAGGACATTCTTATTGTTGACCGCAGTCTGGAACCGGCAGATAAAAAAATAGCCATCTGTTTTATTGATGGAGAATTTACGGTAAAAAGATTAAAACTCGAAAAAGACGGATTATATCTTATGCCCGAAAACCAGGCTTATAAACCCATCAAAATTTCGGAAGAAAACAATTTTATGATTTGGGGTATTGTGACTTATGTAATCAAGAAGATTTAAACAAACACCAATAAAAAAACCTCTGATTTCTCAGAGGTTTTCCTTTTTAGTACCTGGAGTGGGAATCGAACCCACACACCTAAGTACACGAGTTTGAGTCGTGCGCGTCTACCAATTCCGCCATCCAGGCAATTGATGTGTTTCAATTGTGGGTGCAAATGTAAAAAAAATAATTTCATTTAAAAGAAAAAATAGTGAAAAATATTCTTTCAGAGTTGGATTTTATTCCTAAATTTGCACCTCGTTTACAACACACAACACTAACTAACTACTAAACAACAAATTAAAATGTCGCACCAAGAACCGGAAGCAAAAATATTTGCATGTTCTCAAAGTGTATATTTAGCCGAGCAGATAGCTAAAAGCTATGGCGTGGAGCTAGGTAAAATAACGTTCTCAAAATATAGTGATGGTGAATTCCAACCGTCTTTCGAAGAATCAATCAGAGGATTAAGAGTCTTTTTGGTTTGCTCCACTTTTCCAAGTGCAGACAACCTTATGGAACTTTTGCTAATGATTGATGCTGCCAAAAGAGCTTCGGCTCGCCACATTACGGCTGTAATACCGTATTTTGGCTGGGCCCGTCAGGACAGGAAAGATAAGCCGCGTGTGCCTATAGGGGCAAAATTGGTTGCCAAATTGCTTGAAGCTGCAGGAGCTACCCGAATCATGACTATGGATTTGCATGCTGACCAGATTCAGGGCTTTTTTGAAAAACCAGTGGATCACTTGTTTGCATCGACTATTTTCTTGCCGTATGTAAAGAGCCTGAACCTGGAGAATCTGACAATCGCGTCTCCGGATATGGGTGGTTCTAAAAGAGCCTACGCCTATTCTAAGTTCTTAGAATCGGACGTGGTTATCTGCTACAAGCAAAGAAAAGCAGCCAACGTGATTGAAAGTATGGAACTGATTGGCGAGGTAAAAGGCAGAAATATCATTCTTGTGGATGACATGATTGATACCGGAGGGACTCTTGCCAAAGCGGCAGACCTGATGATTGAAAAAGGAGCCTTGAGCGTAAGAGCTATTTGTACGCATGCCATTTTATCTGGTAATGCTTATGAAAAAATTGAGAATTCACAATTAAGTGAGTTAATCGTTACCGATTCTATTCCGTTGAAGAAGGAATCGAAAAAAATCCGTGTGGTGAGCTGTGCACCGCTTTTTGCAGAAGTAATGCAAATGGTACAGCACAACAACTCTATCAGCGGTAAATTCTTAATGTAGAATTTTTTATTAATTATATATATTTACAAATGAAATCGATTACAATTAAAGGATCAGAAAGAGAAAGCGTGGGCAAGTCAGCGACTAAAGCCTTACGTAATGCTGGAATGGTTCCTTGCGTTTTATACGGAGGAGATCAGCCGGTGCATTTCTCAGCAGAAGAAAAAGCATTCAAAAATTTGATTTACACTCCAAACGCTCACACAGTTGTGATCGAACTTGAAGGTGGTAAAACTTTCAACGCAGTATTGCAAGATACTCAAGTGCACCCTGTTTCAGACAAAATTTTACACTTAGACTTCTTCCAATTACACGATGACAAAGAAATCACTATGGAAGTTCCGGTAAGAGTTACTGGTGTTTCTCCAGGTGTATTGTTAGGGGGAGTTTTACGTTTGAACCAACGTAGATTGAAAGTAAAAGCACTTCCTAAAAACCTTCCTGACTTCGTAGATGCTGATATCTCAGGTCTTGAAATGGGTAACAAATTATACGTTACTAAATTAGTTGCTGACAACTACAAATTGCTTCACCCAGACAACACTGTTGTTGCTCAGGTAAGAATTTCACGTGCTGCAATGAAAGCTGCTCAAGAAGCCGCAAAAGCTGCAAAAGCACCAGCAAAAGGAAAGAAAAAATAATTTTCACCTTGAATTATACCAAAAGCATCAGCCTAAAACTGATGCTTTTTTTTATTTTACATACTTATAAAAGATTACAAAACAGCAGAGCTAATCCGCAGAGAAAAACTATTTTTACGAAATGAAAAATTGGATTTTCAACATTTTTAGCAAAAAACAAAAAACAACAGATTCAGACCCGATGAAAAAATTTTTAATCGTTGGCCTTGGAAATATTGGCGCAGAATACGTAAATACCCGACATAATATAGGCTTTAAAGTAGTGGATCATCTGGCTCGGAAAGAAAGTCTTGATTTCCAAACCGTAAAGCTTGGCGCTATGGCAGAATACAAGCTAAAAGGCCGAACGCTTTTTCTTTTAAAGCCCAACACTTACATGAACCTTAGCGGCAAGGCCATAAAATATTGGATGGATAAGGAAAACATACCGGCTTCCAATATTCTGGTAATAACAGATGACCTGAACCTTTCTTTCGGAACCATACGAATCAAACCGAAAGGAAGCGATGGCGGACATAACGGATTAAAAAGTATACAGCAAACCCTAAACTCTTCCGATTATCCCAGATTCCGATTTGGAATCAGCGACGATTTCAAAAAAGGCAGGCAGGTCGATTATGTATTGGGAGAATGGAATGAAGAAGAAACGGCAAAACTTCCGGAAAGGCTAGACGTTGCCGCAGAAATCATCCGCTCGTTCGCATTGTCAGGACTTGACATTACCATGAATACTTTCAACGGAAAATAATTGGCTTTCTTTTTGCTATCTTTAATATAAGAAAAACAAAATTTATGAAAAAATATATCCTTTTACCACTAATCGGATTGGTCATAGCCTGCTGTAGCACCAAAACTTCCAAAACCATGGCAAACAATAGCAAAAAAACCAAAATTGAAAGCCCTTGTCCAGAAGAAGGAATTTGCAGTTTTGAAATTCTCCAAAACAAAAGCATGAATGTAAAAACAGACGGTATCGACAAGGTTTATTATGAACTTGAAGAAAATCCGGATAAGGTTGTTTTCCTTTATAAATACCAAAAGAAAATAGCTGACAAAACATTGCAAGATGCCGGTTATTCAGAAGAAATCGTTTTCGAAATGGATAAGAATTATACTGATTTTTCTTTTTCAGATAAAGGAATCCAAAGTACCAAAATGCTTTTTGGCGTTTTTTGTTATTGCAAAGGAAAAGCCGGGTATTACAGGGTAACTAAAGGCAACCTCGTCAAAAAAGGCTCTGAACTGCAAATCGACATGCCACCAATTGTTGACAATCAAATAATCACCCATATAAAAATAAACCTATAAAAAAAGGAACTCTTTCGAGTTCCTTTTTTATGATTTAGATTCAGTGATTATTGAATCACTATCTTCTTAACTTCTTTCTTATCTCCATCCTGAACAGTAACAAGATAAATTCCCGACTGTGCATTACTTAATTGAAGGCTTTGAGAGAACAATCCGGTATTTTGGTAGGACTGATTAAAAATCTCTCTTCCTCTAATATCATGTACACCGACTTTAATTTCATTACTTGAATCAGAATTAAACTGAATATTGAAAGTACCATTATTTGGGTTAGGATAAATCTTAAAGTCTGCTAGCCCAAAATTTTCAGTACTCAAAACGGCAGTTTGAGAACAAATTGTTATTGAAAATGAATTTACAGTTCCAGTATCCTGTGCTGCTAAATCTCTAACCGCAAACAACCAGTTTCCTTGTGGATTTGTTCCGTTATAAACAGATAATGGCTCTGCTGGCAGAATATTACCCGTAATCACAGCACCACAGGTAACATTAGTACCCTGATCATCAAAGGTTGCATTTAAACTCGTAGTCACGCCGTCACATGCATTAAGGAAAAGAGGAACAAGAGTTTGTGCCGGATTAACAAGTACGACTTGTAAATCTGCAAGATAGGTGTGAGATATATTAACAGCCACATTTACATCAGATATGTTAGCAGTTGTTGGTATGCTGGTAGCTCTAACAGTAAAGTTCTGATTGTTATCAGGTATAGCAAAAGCTGTATTGGTAGTATAGGTATTACAAGTATTTGTTACAGTATATCCAATAGCAAAAGATTTTGAGTTAATGGCGTAGTAAATATTTCCTACTGCCTCAACCATAATTCTACAAAAAGGAGCTGCTACATTAGGAACAGTAATTGCCTCTGATCCATCATTTGGAGTATTAGCTGCCAAAGTGATCGGATAAGTTAATCCTCCATCTGTAGATAGCAAAATATTTACATTAGAAGTATTAATTGGCGCTGCAGTTGTTCCTGCCACATTCCAATTAACTGTTTGCGTCTGACCTTGTGTCCATGAAATTCCATCTGTATTTTGTGATGTTACAGCAAAAGGTCCTGAATTACCGTCAAAAGTAACCGTCATATTCTGTCTGGATGTCTGTCCGCCATTTGGAGCTCTGTTATCTCTAACAGTCAATGCAAAATTCATTGTTCTGGCTACAGAAGGAATCATTTCCCATGCAGACGTCAAATTACCGTTTAGCACATTGCTTAAAGACGGCATATATCTATTTGGCGATGTAGAAGGACGTACAGATCTGAAGTTCGGATTAGATGTTGTTGTTGTAGAGCTTGGACTTGCTGTGCTTGCTCCCGGATTTGTTTGCTCCCAGCAATAGGTTAAAGCGTCACCATTTGCATCAGTACCATTCCCTTTTAAGACAAAAGCCGTTCCTTTAGGTATAGTATAATTAGTTAATGGCGCAATAACCGGCGGTGTATTTCCATTTGCTACTCCAGGAACACAATTTCCTGAACCGTTAATATGCGCTACCATTTGAGCAATACTTACCGCATGGAAATAATCATCGGAATTGGACTGAACGTTCACTGCTCCGCAGATTCCCGCATAACCCATAATAGTAGAACCACTTCCCGGTTCAACAGCTTGACCCGGAGCACGTGTACCTGGATCTGAACCATTGACTGTTGTGCAACTTCCTCCTACTCCGTTGAATGTATGTTCTGCACCAAACTGGTGACCCATTTCATGGGCAACATAATCAATATCATAAGGATCTCCAACAGGCGCATCAGAACCTGTAATTCCAGCTGCTTTTTGTCCTGTCAAACAAACAACTCCTAAACCGGCAAGTCCGCCACCACCTGTACTAACAGTGTGTCCGATATCAAAATTTGCATTTCCAATTATGTTAGTAATCTGTGTCTGGCTTTGGTTAATCAATTGATTTGCATTCGTGTTACTAAAGTTATCAGAATCAATAAAAATAATGCTTTCATTATTGGCAACCAATTGCATTCTCAACGACATATCTCTCTCATAAACACTGTTTACACGAGCAACAGTAACGTTCATAGCCGCCAAAACAGCCGCTTTCTTTTGTGCTGTAGTTGCCGTTGGGCTCAGAGTTCCTGCAGCAACTGCTGCATTTACGTGAAAAGCTGCATACTCAATCGTACAAGCCATTGCCAAACGATACGTCCTGAATCTTCCGTCGCTCGCCGGAGGCGGTGTCCCGATAAATTCTTCTGAATTTGTAGCACTATCCTGAACATGGCACTCAAAATTTCGAGGCGCTGTCAAATCCGACTTATCATAAACAATATAGTTCTTTACGTCTTTGGTATAAGGATCAATGTAAAATGTTCCTCTTCCAGACAATGTCATTGTGTGAAGACCAAAAATTGTAGTTGTAAGATGGATTTTAGCAGTTGGATCATCAATTCCCTGACCAATATAAGCCTGGATTTCAGGGTATTTTTTTGCTAATTCAGGCGCCATTACTGACGATTCATAAATTCTGTAATTTTCAAGCTTTCCCTGTGGATTTGGAAAAGCAATTATTACATTTGAAACCTCACCTGTCTCCCTCGAAGGAGCCATTTGCAGTTGTGATTTCAATCCTGAAAAATCCAAATGATAAATCTGGAATTTTTGTGGCATAGAGCTACGGTCTGCTTTTTCCAAAACACTTAGCTTTTCTGCAGTGGTTTTTGTCCAAATTGGTAGAGACTGCGAATAACCCGCAGAAAACATAAGGACAAAAACAATTAGCGGTAATAGTTTTTTCATAATTTTTATAGTTTACGAAGTCAAAATTAATGATTTATATGCATATTCTAATTATTTAACAATAAAAATGAAAGAGATATTTAACAACGTCCACTATATCCTGATTTTTATATAACAGCCACTTACTATTCAAGGCATCAGTAAGATATGAACCCAGAAGTTTTTTTTATTGGGCATATAGCTTAATTTTGCCAAAAAGATAATCCCACCATTTTGAATATTTTCCACAACATACAAGATTTTAAACCCAACAAAAATACCGTTGCCACGCTTGGAACATTTGACGGCGTTCATTTGGGGCATAAAAAAATAATCGAACGGCTCACACAAGAGGCTGAAAAAAGCAATACTGAAAGTCTGGTACTTACTTTTTTCCCACATCCAAGAATGGTGCTACAGGGCAACTCTGTAATACAACTCCTGAATACGATTCAGGAAAAAGCAGAATTATTAGAAAACATTGGGCTGCAAAACCTAATCATACATCCGTTCGACGAAAGTTTTTCGCAGTTAAGTGCCGAAGAATTTGTCAAGACCATACTTGTTGACCAATTTCAAATCAAAAAGATAATCATAGGACACGACCACCGTTTTGGAAAAAACCGTTCTGCAGATATCAACGATTTGATTGCCTATGGAAAAATATACGATTTTGAAGTAGAACAAATTTCTGCTCAAGAAATCGACGAAGTTTCCATAAGCTCCACAAAAATAAGGAAAGCCCTTTTGAGTGGCGATATCCAATTAGCAAATGAATATCTGGGATACAACTATTTCATTACGGGAACAGTTGTAAAAGGAAGACAGCTCGGGAGGACAATTGGCTTCCCAACAGCCAATTTAAAAATTGAAGAAGAATACAAGCTGATTCCTTTAAACGGTGTTTACATTGTCAAGAGTTATTGGAACGGAAAAGAAATTTTTGGCATGATGAACATTGGCACTAATCCTACCGTTGACGGAAAGGAAAGAACAATAGAAACAAATTTCTTAGATTTGGAAGAAGATTTATACGGAAAGGAAATGCGCATTTATTTTCTGCAACGGATTCGTTCTGAAGAAAAATTCGATTCCATTGACACCCTTAAAGCAGCGATTGAAAATGATAAAATCATAACCCAAAGTTTTATAAAAAGTTTAAAATGAAAAAGCTCTTTCTGCCCATAGACAATTCACCGCTAATTATTTTTCGTATTTTTTTCGGTTTTCTACTGGCAGCAGAAACTTTTGGAGCCATTTTGACTGGTTGGGTCAAAGAAAATTTCATAAAGCCACAATTTACATTCAGCCATATTGGAATGGAATGGCTGCAACCGCTTCCCGGTTACGGAATGTATTTTTATTTTGCCACGATGGGAGTCCTTGGCATTTTGGTAATGCTTGGCTGGAAATACAAATGGAGTCTTTCTGCTTTTACTGTTTTATGGACCCTAACCTATTGGATGCAGAAAACATCCTATAACAATCATTATTATATGCTGGTTCTGGTTTGCCTGATCATGATTTTCCTTCCCGCAAACCGATATGCTTCTCTTGATGCCAAGCAAAACCCCGAAATAAAAAGCCTGACAATGCCTCAATGGTGTTCATTGGTAATGATTCTTCAGGTGGCCATTGTCTACTTTTTTGCAACAGTATCTAAATTCTATCCGGACTGGCTCGATGGCACTTTTACTAAAAATCTTTTAGCAAACAAATCATCCTATCCTTTTATCCGGAACATCTTCAACCAAAAATGGTTCTATCTTTTCATTGCCTATTCCGGTATTTTGTTCGACATGCTTATCGTACCGATGCTGCTTTGGAAAAAAACCAGAACCCTTGCCTTTATCGCTTCTTTACTATTCCACCTCTTTAACGCCATCACATTGCAAATAGGTATCTTTCCGTTTTTTGCTTTGAGTTTTGCCGTATTCTTTTATCCTCCTGAAAAAATAAGGGCATTATTTTTCAAAAAGAAACCCAAACCGGAAGGAAACGAACCCATTTATCAGAACAAATCAATTTTGTTCTATTTTTTTATTCCTTATTTTTTAATCCAGATTGCACTGCCGGTTCGCCATTGGTTTATCAAAGGCGACGTGCTATGGACAGAAGAAGGACACCGTTTAAGCTGGAGAATGATGCTTCGGTCAAGAACCGGTTATTCCACATATAAAGTCATTGACAAAAAGACCAGAGAGCGCCTGCCTTACAGCTTGTATTCCAGCCTTACGGACAAGCAAATAGCCATGGTTGCTGACAAGCCCGATGCCATCTGGCAAATGGCTCAAAGAATAAAAAAGGTATTTGCAAAACAGGGCAAAGATGTTAGTGTTTTTGTGGATTGTCATGTTTCAATTAATGGCAAACCTTACAAACAACTCATCGATCCGACTGTAGACCTGGCTGCTGCAAAATGGGATTATTTTGGACATAACGATTGGATTCTACTGTATGACGAAAATAATAAACCTGTAAAATCAGCTTCCTTGAATTAATCAGAAAAAACTTAATTTATTAAAATTTTACTAAAAATTCAAAGCAACCCCAAATAGGATGCGAAAAATAAAATAATATTCGTAATTTTAATACATAAATCGAGCGGTACCCCTAAAACCAAATCATTTATAACTTAAATAGTATAACTAAAAACAGAATATTATGAAAGTATCCAGATTAGTAACCAACGGTGTGATTATTTTTATAGGTTTAGGATTATACTTCCTGCTTATTGAAGCACTCGACCTAAAAGACCACATCTATCTCAGACTCGTTAATTTTATTTTTGTAATCTATGGTGTAAACAAGACCATAAAATCAAACTATCATGATGGCATAAACGGCTATCTGACCAATCTCCTTTCCGGTTTTATAACCGCAATGGTCGGGCTGATTTTAGGACTCATTGCTTTCATGATTTATGTAGAATACCGAGGCGGCAATACCTATCTGGAGTCTTTTGCAGACAGCTATATTTTTGGTGGAGGTGACCCGTCTTTATATCAGTTCTGTTTTGGACTGTTCATTGAAGGTTCTGCCGCATCCATGATTGTTTCCTTTGCCATGATGCAGTATTGGAAAGATAAAGTAGAGAAAATCAATAAGGTAGACTAAATTATAACGATGCCTGTTTTGAAGCAGGGGATTGTCAGATTTGACAATCCCCTGCTTTATTTAATCAACAATCCAATGTTTCTAACTTTCGGGAAAAGATTTTTATACTTATTATGGAATTACCTACTTTTGGAACAAACAAAAGACTAACCATTATGAGTATAATACGACACAATTGGACCAAAGAAGAAATCATAGCGGTGTATAACAAACCGTTGATGGATTTACTATATGAAGCTGCCTCTATTCACAGGATGAATCATGATCCAAATGTGGTTCAGGTTTCTACTCTCCTATCTATAAAAACCGGTGGCTGTCCGGAAGATTGCGGCTATTGCCCGCAGGCTGCGCGCTACCATACCGGAGTTGAGGGCAATGACCTGATGTCTGTTCAGCAGGTAAAAGCACAGGCTCTAAGGGCCAAATCAAGCGGTTCGTCAAGAGTATGTATGGGTGCCGCATGGAGAAATGTGAAAGACGGGCCGGAATTCGACCAGGTTTTGGAAATGGTGAGAACCATCAACAAACTGGACATGGAAGTATGCTGTACTTTGGGAATGCTTACAGAAAATCAGGCGCAACGTTTGGCCGAAGCCGGACTTTATGCTTACAACCATAACTTGGATACCTCTGAGGAATACTATAAGGAAGTTATTTCCACACGTGGTTATGAAGACCGTTTGCAAACCATCGAAAATGTACGTAAGACCAACGTAACCGTATGCAGTGGCGGTATTATAGGAATGGGCGAAAGTATTGAAGACAGAGCCGGAATGCTTGTAGCCCTGGCATCTTTAAGTCCGCAACCGGAATCTGTGCCTATCAACGCTCTTGTTGCTGTGGAAGGAACACCGCTTGAAGAAGAAAAACCGGTTGAAATCTGGGAAATGATTCGTATGGTAGCCACTACAAGAATAGTTATGCCACACACTCAGGTACGACTTTCTGCTGGAAGAACGAACATGAGCCGCGAAGGCCAGGCACTTTGCTTTTTTGCAGGAGCGAATTCTATTTTTGCAGGAGATAAGCTATTAACAACGCCTAATCCGGATGTAAACGAAGATATGAAGATGTTCGAAATGCTGGGCTTAAATCCGCAGAAACCATTTACAAAAATTTCACAGCCTAAAACAGTAGAAGCCGAAGATTCGCAATTCGAATCCTTAGGAGAGAAACCGAGATGGAGCCGTCCGGAACACAAAATCGAAAGAAACCTTGTAGCTTCCGGCAAAAAGGCATAATCAGAATTCACAATACAAATCAAAGCTTTTCCTAACAGAAAAGCTTTTTTTATGAATTTTCAACACATCGCGACGCAACCATTTATGCAATACTTATTCTTATATTTGAATAAAAATAACTCCCAATGCATAAAAAAGCCCGCTACGTCAAGTCCGTCTGTTTGTCGTTCTTGTTATGCCTGCTTTTTACGTCCAAACTTCAGGCTCAGGCCACCGCGCACTGCGATTCGCTCATTGTTTCCGGAATTGACTACATGTGGAAAAAAGACCATGTCAAGTCTCTGGAACTCCTAACCCAGGCCAAAAACCAGGCAGAAAAAAACAGGTGGTACAGGCAGCTTTTTCTGGCAACCAACAACATAGGTGCCAATTATTACACTATGCTCGATTATGGCGAAGCGCTCAATCATTACCTCGAAAGCTACACCATTGCGGTAAAACACCTGGACCCAAAATCAGAAATGGTTGTCCTGAACAACATCGCCATACTTTATTCAAAAGAAAAGAACTTTGAAAAGGCGAACGAATATTTCAAGAAAGCCTATGATATCGCCCAGGAAAACAAGGATACGCTTAAAGTGGGGCTTTATGCCATGAATCTGGGAAATGTTGCTAATGAAACCAATGAGTTAAAAAAAGCACGGGCCTATTTTAATGAATCCCTGCCCTTACTGGGGTCGCAACCCCAATTGCAGATTTTAGCCAAAATGGCAATCGCCGAAAATGAAAACCTGCAGGGAAATTCAAAACAGGCGCGTACCATAGCCGAAGAACTATACAGGACAACCAAAGACCTGGAATATAACGACATCGGAATTTCGTTACTGACCATCATATCAAAGAGCTATCTAAATGACAACAACCTTGATTTGGCCAGCGATTATGCCAATAAGGTTTTCGAAAGAAAGCCCAATCTGGAAACCAAAATCAACATCTTCAGGCTTTTATCGGATATTAATTTTAAGAAGGAAAAATATGCCCTGGCTTTAAATTACAGAGATTCCATTATAAAAACCGAAAGCGAACTGAATGAGATTAAAAACGGAAAGGTCTTTGAAAACAGCCGGGTTAAATTTGAAATTGAGAATTACAAGAAAGAAATCGCCAACAACGAATCAAAGATAGCAGAAGAACGAAAACTTTTTTATTCTATCATTGCCGTTATATTTATTGTTGTAGTCTTTCTGGTCTGGACATTGCGAAACATTTCCATCAAACACAAACAGAAAAAGCTGATTGCCGAGCGAAACGAACAAATCGTGCTACTCGAACTCGAAAAGGAAAAAAGTGATAATCTCCTGCTCGAAAAAATGTTCAAGGAAAAAGAAACCAGCGCACTGCTGGAACAGGAAAAGCTGAAAAATGAAATTGAGCTTAAAAACAGGAAACTCTCTGCAAAGGCTCTTTACCTGTCCGGACGAAACGAATTAATTGAAGAAACACTCCAATCGTTATCAAAACTGCCGGAAATTTCTAAAGACCCGGCATTGGTAAACCATATCCAAAACCTAAAAGGACACCTGAAGACCGACGATGAATGGGACAGCTTTATTACCCATTTCGAAGAAGTGAACCAGACTTTCCTTAACAGCCTGAAAGAAAAGCATCCAAAACTGAATTCAAACGATATCCGTTTCATAACCTATATCTATATGAACCTCAGCACCAAGGAAATTTCTTCCATGCTGAACATTACTGCAGATGCCTGCAGGAAAAGAAAGGAACGTATTGCCGCCCGAATGGAACTTCCACACGACATTAATCTATACGATTATCTTTCAACGCTTTAACACAACAAATCACATTTTGTCCTAAAGGATGTCACACTATGTCCGCCTGTTTTTTTTGAAATAGCTGTTGTTTTTTTGAAAATTTAGAAAAACAAAAAATGTCTATTATGAAAAAAATTACCATTGCTTTACTACTGTTATTGAGCTATGCCAGCCAGGCTCAAATCAGTTACGAAGCCTCAACCAATTTTGGAAAACTGGAAGACCTTACGTATGATGCAACTGTTCCAAACAAAATCTATGGACGCACACAGGGAAACCATATTATTGTTTCTGTTGATAATGGTGCCACATGGAGCGTAAAATATTCCTTTCCAAACCCGACAGCACAACTCAGAGACATTAAACCGTACGGTCAAACCGGACTGAGTTTTTCAATTATTAACAGCGGCACACAAGACGGTATTTATCTTTTTGACCTGGCCACGAATGCCATTACTCATTTCTACGCCATTCCTAACCCGCAGGACAATGCACAGGTGGTTTCCTATTCGTTTTATGATACTGCCGGAACCGACCTCATCATTCATACTTCTTATCTGGAAGGATTAATAGCCAGAACCAAAGTTTTTCATACCAAAAGTTCGGGAGCGCTCTGGAACCTGATTTATTTTAGCCCTGACCACGACGACGTTCATATTGACAATGTTGCTTTTAGTCCGGTGAACAGTTCTAAAATTTACATGGGAAGGTCATTGGGCCCTAATGGAATTAATGGCGGACTGTTAATTTCTGAAAATAACGGGACTACATGGACTGAAAAACTACCCGGATTTACATTCAGTGCCATAGCTTTTAATCCTCTAAACAGTAATGATATGTTGATTGGAACCAGCATCGGATTTGGAATTCATCCGGAACGCATCTATCGCTCAACCGATGCGGGAGAAACATGGACCATTATTCCAATTACCTGGACAGACCAGACCCTGAACAATATTACCAAAATTGTTTTCCATCCAACAAATCCAAACCACATCATTGCACTTGAAGAAAATGAAATTGCAAAAACCAATGATGGCGGATTGACCTGGACTAACATACCTTATCCTGAAGGTTCTACATCCTATTATTACGGGTTGAATGCTTCATATAACCCGTCCAACCCAAATCAGATAGCCATTGCAACCGATTTATTCCCGCAATTTTCCAACGATGGCGGCACTACACTAACACAAATCAAGGCTCCTTTTTATAATGTTGTAAGTATTTCCCATGCGAAATATCAATCGGAAAAACATTTATATTATGGTAGTCAGGGAGGCCGTCTGCGTAAAAACCTTACTACAGGAGTAACTTCCATTCACGATATTGAACCACCAACTTCTTTCAATCCTAAAAGAAACTATATGGTAGCTGATCCTGTAGTTGCCGGGCGTGTTTTCACATATGCTTCAATGGGTTTCTTTGGAAGCACCCTGAACATGAGCACTGATTATGGAGCATCAACAACTGTTTTAATGGATGCTTTTGCTGATGACATGCAGGAATTGATTGTAGACCCAAACAACTCCAACATTATTTATGTTTCATTAAGAACCGGAGAAGGCGGCAATCTTTACAAAATCAATTTTACTAATCCGGAAGAAATCATTACGGACGAAATTACAACTCCGGAAACAAGCGAATTTGGTTATGGAGTTGTGACAGGAATTTCTGTTTCTACGACCAATCCAAATGAAATTTTTATTGCAAAATCATCCAAGGTTTTCAAATCTACAGACGGCGGTCTTACCTGGGTTGAAAAAATAAACGGACTTACAATCGACCATGAGGCAGACCTGATCTGGGATATGGCAAGAAATCCATTGGATGCAAATCATTTCACTGCCATAACCAGTTCCGGTATTTATTCCACTTCCGATGCCGGTGAAAACTGGACAGCAATTTTAGACGGTGTCAATGCAAAAAGAATCAAATATTCTCCTGTAAACAACGGGGTTATGGTGGCCTCTGTTCACAGTGCACTTAATATCGACGCTGCAATTTATTACACTACAGACGGTGGTGCCAACTGGACTTATGTTAGTCCGCAACAGCTCAACTACATTCAATCAGGTGCCATGGACTATGATTTTGACGGCACGACAATCAATGCCTATATAGCAACAACAGATTTAGGCGTGATGAAATATCAAATTCTGAATCTGCAATTGGGAATCCATAATCCGGAAACAGCATCTAATCCTGTTTTTATCTATCCGAATCCGGCCAATGACATTCTGAACGTTGGTGTTTCAGGCAATCAGTTCGAAATAAAAAATACGGCTATCTATTCCATTACGGGACAAAAAGTGATGGAAAGTACCAGCAATACGATTAATATTTCAAAACTAAGCAGTGGGGTTTATATCGTAAATAGTACGACACAAAACGACAAACAGTTTTCCCAAAAGCTGATTAAAAATTAGTTTTTCAGTTTTTTAAATTTGAAAGTACCGCATGTCAAAATCAGATATGCGGTATTTTTATGGGAAAAATTTAAGTCCTTGCATTTTACATTTTGATAATCCTTTATTAACTTTGTTTTTATCAAACTATGTATTGTATGCCGTTGCATTTGACTGAAATTGAGCGCGTAAAAACTATCTCAAAAGAAGATTTTTATACTAATTATGTAAAAAAACAAAAGCCATTGGTCATCGAAAAGCTGACAGAAGACTGGCCGGCATACGAAAAATGGAAACTTAATTACATCAAAGAGATTGCCGGCGATAAAACCGTTCCTTTGTATGATGACCGTCCGGTAACACACAAAGATGGTTTTAATGAGGCCCATGCCAAAATGAAAATGGCAGACTATATTGACCTGCTGCAAACCAAGCCTACCAATTACAGAATTTTTCTTTATAACCTGATGAAGGAAGTGCCTTCCCTTAAATCAGACTTTAAATGGCCGGATATCGGGCTGAAACTCGTCAAGCAGCTTCCAATGCTTTTCTTTGGAGGAGAAAACTCAAAAGTATTCATACACTACGATATCGACTATTCAAATATCCTTCACTTCCACTTTCACGGAAAAAAGCAATGTATTCTTTTTGCTCCGGACCAAACGCCCTATCTGTATAAAGTACCCCACGCTTTAATCTCCAGAGAAGACATCGATTTTGATAATCCGGATCTGGAAAAATGGCCGGCATTAAAAAAAGCCAAAGGATTAATATGCAATCTGGAACATGGTGAAATGCTTTATATGCCTGAAGGTTATTGGCATTATATGAAATATGTAACGCCGGGATTCTCTATGAGTCTTCGTGCGTTTCCAAGAAAAATAAGCAATCTGGGAAAAGCAGTATACAATATCTTTATCATGAGGAACTTTGACAACCTGATGCGAAAATGGAAAGGTCAGGCCTGGATTGATTATAAAAATGAACAGGCAATTGTCAGAACACATAAAAATTTAAAGATTTCAAACTAGGTTGGCAAAAAGCTAGTTTTTTATTTATGTTTTCCAAAGTTTGTGTTTTCTATTTAATTTGAATTTCTATTCTTAAGTGTGTAAAAAAACCATCTTTATTATTTTCTAAAATATTCTTTATTGAACTTTTAGTTTTATAAATAGTGGTAATATTTTCTGTTTCAATTTTTATATTCTTTATCGAATTTGCCACTGCATCAATTTCATCAGTTGACCAGGTTCCAATTCCAAAATGAATACTTACCGTATCTTTTGGTTTTAAATTAAAAACTATCGAGTCACCAGTTGCAATGCTCCTTAAACCATGACTTTCTGTCTTATTATCGATATTGAGTTTAACTTTTGCATTTGATTTCGTATTATTTACAAAATCTATATAATGTGGCGGGTCACAACTAGTTACTATAACAAAAAATAGGCAAACAAATAAAATTTTTGCTGTTGGTCTCATCTAGGTTCTTATTAAAACTTCATTTTTGAACATCAATTCATGAAGAATTCCTCATTCAAACGCAAAAAAAGCCTTTACTATTTTATTCCACCACCATCTTTTTAGTAACTTCTCCCTTATCTGTTTTTATCTGAAGTAAATAAACACCTTGAGAAAGTCCGGAAACCGAAATTGAATTTTCTTTTGTGGTACGTAAATGTTGTCCAAGCAAATCGTAAAGCGATAGTTGACTTAATTGAGAACTCGCGCCTGTATGGACAAAGACGCGTTCTGAAGCGGGATTGGGATAGACACTGATGCTTTCTGATAAAAAATCGTCTGTTCCCAAAGGATTGGCAAGTTTTACCACCCAATAGTCAAAACCGCCGTGATTTCCGGAAACATCACCATCATTCGATTTTGAATATCCTGCCAATATATATCCCAAATCTGTTGTTTGCTGTATAGAATGCGCACCATCTGCCGCATTGGGAATGGCATTAAATCCTTCCTGATTACTTCCTCCTAAGGCTTTTTGCCACTGGATGACTCCCTGGCTGCTAAGTTTTACAATCCAATAATTCATATATCCGTTATTTCCGGAAACATCGCCGTCGTTACTTGTGACATATCCAAATACGATGTATCCTCCATCTGCTGTTTGCTGGACAGATTGGGCAAGGTCGTTGCCATAACCCCCTAATGCTTTTTTCCATTGTATTGCGCCTGTACTGCTCAACTTCACTACCCAATAATCATTATATAGAGGGCCGTGGAAACCGGAACCCGCAATATCTCCATCTTGTGAATACACATGTCCGGCAACAATATATCCTCCATCTGTGGTTTGAACAATAGAAGTAAGTATATCTGTACCAGTTCCTCCGTATGTTTTTTTCCATTGGATTTCCTGTATGTTGTCCAGTTTTACCACCCAATAGTCAACATTTCCATGATTTCCGGAAACATCACCATCGATTGACGAGGTATATCCGCCCATAATATAACCTCCATCCACAGTTGGTTGCACAGCACGCATGTATTCAGAGCTTTGTCCTCCCAAACATCGGCTCCATTCTATATTGCCGGACGAAGTCAGCTTCACTATCCAGTAATCGGCCCCTCCTCTGTTTCCAAGGATATCACCAGTATTTTCAGATAACGTATAACATCCTACAATATAACTCCCATCTGCCATTTGCCTGATGGAAGTAGCGGCATCAATATGAGCTCCTCCAAATGTTTTCTGCCATTGGATAGTCCCTGCATTATCCAGCTTTATTACCCAGGCATCACTATTCCCCTGGTTTCTTGTAACATCTCCGTCATTGGAATAAGTAGTTCCTGCAATGACATATCCTAAATCAGCCGTTTGCTGGACATAACTGGCCACATCGTTTCCGGAACCACCCAATGTTCTACTCCAGGCCACTGCTCCTGTTGCCGTCAGTTTAACCACCCAGATATCGTCTCCTCCGTGGTTGCCCGAAACATCTCCATCATTGGAAGAAGTATATCCGGCCACAATATAACCTCCGTCTGCCGTTTGCTGAACGGAGTTGGCATAATCATTACCGGTACCGCCCAATGATTTTTGCCACTCAATAACAGGTGCTTGTGCCATGCACAAAAAAGGGAAGAATAAAAAGTAGAAATGTTTCATACGCATAGTGTTTTTAAAAGGGATAAAGGTGTGTTACCACACAATATATCATTGTGTATCAAAACTGTATAGATGAAATACTTGTTAAATATAAACAAATATCTTTTCCATCATATTTCTGTATTAGAATAAAATATCAGTCTACCTTCAACCTGACAACCGGATTATTTATATGCTTAAATTTTACGCCGAACAATATCTTTTATACTTTTATAACCGTTAAACAATTTCTCATGCGCCAAAAACCCGAACAGAAAAACTATACTCCTGAAGAAATCACCAAAAAGGCAGAAATCTATTGTGCTTATCAGGAGCGCTGTCATGAAGAAATTCTACAAAAACTGCGAACACTTACTTCTTCCCAATCCATTATCGATACGGTAATCGTGCATCTGATTGAGAATAATTACCTAAACGAGGAACGCTTTGCGTGCAGTTTTGCCCGCGGCAAACACCGAATCAAACATTGGGGAAGATTGCGAATCATTAATGAGCTGAAAGCAAGAAACATATCCAAATACAACATTGAAACTGCCCTAAAAGAAATAGCAGACGAGTATCTGGATACTTTTCATTCTTCCGCAGAAAAATTCTGGGATACGATTCTGGAAAAAAACAGCTTGAAAAAGCGGAAAAAATTCTGCGACTTTTTCCTCCGAAAAGGATTCGAAAGCAATCTGATTTACGAAAAAGCCATCGAATTGGAGAAACTGGACTGACCCTCTTTTCCTTCATTTTTACACTCATTTTTTAAAAAAATAAGTTTTTTCTCACAATTTTTACGAAAACGTTTTCGTTGATTTCTGCATTTCGACGATGAAAAAATACACGTCATCGAAAACCTGAAAAATAGGCCTTTGAAAGCTTCTTTTGATAGATATCCCGGACATACATTTGCCCTACCCTATCAGAACAAACACCCCTTGACCTATGAAAAAATTGTTTTTGTTATTCGTTTTTTTACTACCACTTTTTGGTTTTTCACAGACAACTTTAGTACGTTGGGATGGAGCTAATAAAACTGCTTCACCATACATAATAGCTTCAAATATTTCTGCTGGAAACATCACAGGATCGAATGTAGATTTTATGGTTGACAACTGGAATAACAACGGAAATGCATTCAATACGGCTCAATGGCCTTCTGGAACAACTCCAGATTATTCAAAATACGTTCAAGTATCAATTTCTGCTAACAGTGGAAACAAAATCGATTTGAACCAATTCAATTTTGAATACCAAAACTATGATAACAATGGTCCTAGCAGAATGCAGGTATACTATTCAAAAGATGCAAGTTTTCCATCAAACGGAACCGTATTAACTACCAACAACAGCTTAGTTACCACAAATACAAACTTTAATGCAGTATCTGTTCCATTAACTGGTATCACTGTACAGTCTGGTGAAACAGTTTACATCAGAATAACATTTTACGGAAGAACTAACGGATGGTCTGGTCCAAGAATCAGAATAAGACATGGTTATAATGACAGTGCTCCTTCTTCTCACAATGCTTCAGGACCAACAATTACGGGAACTGTAACAACAGCTTGTACACCACAAGGAAACCCTTCTGTTTCTCCTAACGGTTCATGGAATGGTTATGTTTACTCTTACTCTGGAACTCCGGCAGCTACAACATATTTAGGATATGTTACAGAAAACGAAACTTTCGATAGAAACGTAGGTTCTGGAGCAGTAGCAGGACAGACAACAGTTCTTTGCCAACAACCAACGGATAATTTCTATACCGTATACAAAATGACCAAAACCTTCCCTGCCGGAACTTATACTTTTACAGTGGGCGGAGATGACGGATATAGATTAAAAATCAACGGAGAGTCAGGATATTCTATTAGTGACTGGACTGACCACGGATATACATCAGGTTCAACTACAAAAACATTTGCAACTTCAACAACTGTAAATTTTGTTTTGGAGTATTATGAAAAAAATGGTGATTCTCAGGTATCTTTCAGCTATACTTGTGGCAATTCACCAACAGCTCCAACAACATTGACTTCAAACGCTACAAACAACACGATTTGTGCTGGTAACTCGGTTACTTTGACTGCTGGTGGTGGAAGTGTAAATACAAGTACTTATGAGTGGGGAACTGGAACAACTGTAGGTTCAAATGTTATTTCCGGTACTGGAGCTTCAATCACTGTTTCTCCTTCAACTACAACTACATACTGGGTTAGAAGAAAAGGTGCTGCTCCGTGTAATTTTACAACTACAGGATTGACATTGCAAATTACAGTGGCTGCGCCAACTGCAACTGCACCAACATCAATCACAGGAGTTACTACATTGTGTGCCGGAGGTTCAACTACGTTGACTGCTAACGGAGGTTCTGGTTCAACATACGAATGGGGAACAGGAACTGCGATAGGTTCTAACGTTATTTCAGGTTCTGGTGCTTCAATCACTGTTTCTCCTGCTGCTACAACAACCTACTGGGTTAGAAGAATCAACTCTACACCATGTTCTACGCCAACAAGCGGTGTGACAGTAGCTGTAAATGTAACAACACCTTCCGGAGACCCAACCGCTTTTGGAAACAATGCATGGAATGTTTACGGTTATAATGTTGGAAGTATGACTCCTGCTCTTGCAAATTATGCCGGATATTATACACAAAACACTTTAGGGTTAAATACTCAGGATATGGCAAACAACGGATGGAACAATGAAACTTCTCCATCTTACTCTGCCGGATGGATTGGATGCCCTGTTCGTGTTGACGATTTTACAATGGTTCACAAAAGAAAAGGATTCCCATGTGGAAAATACCAGCTTTCTATGGACAACTGGGATGATGAGACAAGAGTTTATGTTAACGGAACAGTTGTATTTTACAATAGCGGATGGAGCGGAAGCAATCCAACTCCAACTGTAGTGGGAACTTATGCTCTTGACAGCAATTCAACTATTGAAGTAGTTACCAGAGAAGTAGGTGGATATGCTAACGTGAAATTATCTTTGACAGCAATTAATGCTACTTATAACGGAACTTCATGGAGTACTTCTCCTGAAGGAGCTTCAATTGTAATAGATGGTGATTTGCAACTAAACAGCAATTTGAATGTTTGTTCTTGTAAAGTAAACCCAAATAAAACTCTAAAAGTAAATCCTGGTGTAAACCTGCTTGTACAAAATGAAGTAGTTGTTGCTCCAACTGCAAACTTTATAGTAGAAAATAATGCAAGCCTTATTCAGGTTAATGATAATGCATCAAACAGCGGAAAAGTAACTGTAAGAAGAAATACAACTCCTGTTACCCGTTATGACTTTACTTACTGGTCTTCACCTGTAGCAGCTGCTGACTGGACATTACGTGATTTGTCTCCAAACACATTAGCAGACAAATACCTAAGCTACAATGCTGCCGGAAACGGATGGGTTACAGAAATGAACGGAGCCGCAGCTATGCAAACAGGAAAAGGATATATTGTAAGAGCTCCTCAACAGTATTCACTTACAGCTCCGGTTATCTTTGAAACAAAATTCATTGGAGCTCCAAATAACGGAGTTAAAAAAATCGATGCTAAGGTTGGAACTACATTAAAATCAAACCTGATTGGAAATCCATATCCTTCCGCTATCAGTGCAGATAAGTTCTATGAAGCAAACAAAGGAACAATTAAAGGTACATTCTATTTCTGGACACACAATATTGCGGTAAGCTCAACTCCGGATGCTAACGGAGTATACAACTACAATCCTGCCAGCTACATTTCTTACAATGCAACAGGAGCAACAGGTAATGGTGATACAAGCAACTGTACAACTTGTGGAAATAATCCTTCAAACAAGTTCAAAGGAAACATTGCTTCAGGTCAGGGATTCTTTGTAGAGGCAAAAAACAGCGGTAATATCGTTTTCAACAACGCTATGAGAGTTACGGAATCTACAGGTAACGGGCAATTCTACAGAACCAACCCTAACGCTATTCAAAGCAGCGAAAACGGAAACGGAGAAGAAGAAACTGTTATTGAAAAGAACAGATTGTGGTTGAATATCACTAATGCTGCCGGGGCTTACAATGAAATTCTTGTAGGTTATGTTACAGGAGCTACAAACAGTATGGATGATGATTACGACGGAATAACATATGCTTCCGGAACTGCTCTTTACTCATTGCTTGATGCCAACAAATTGGTTATTCAGGGAAGATCATTGCCTTTCAGCACTGCAGATGTTGTTCCTTTAGGATATATGGCTGCTACTGCCGGTGATTACAGCATCGGGATTGAAAGCGTTGACGGTTTGTTTGAAAATCAGAAAGTTTTCCTTGTAGACAGATTGACTGGAACAGTACACAACATTAAGAATGACAGATACTATTTCTCAACTACAGCCGGTACTTTCAATTCAAGATTTGAAATCCGTTATGTAAATGAAGCTCTTGGGATTGATACTCCTAAAGTAAATGCAAATGATATCATCGTTTACAAAAAAGGAGACCAGATTGCTATCAAAGCAGATAATTTCACAATCGATACTGTTCAGGTTCTTGATTTGACAGGTAAAGAAATCTTCTTCAAAAAAGGAGTTAACAATAATGAGTTCACAACTACAGGAATAAATGTAGGAACACAGGTAGTTGTAGCAAAAATAACTTTGGATGACAACCAAACAGTTTCCAAAAAAGTCATCATGAATTAAGACTAGATAATTCACTTCAGAATCCCATAAGCAATCGTCTTGTTTATGGGATTTTTTTGTTTAAGGCTTTGCCAACAAGATGCTGACCGCGTTACCGCCAAAGCCAACAGCATTGACTAAAACTTTACGTATTGCTTTCTTTTCTTTTTGGTTTTCTGCAAACGGCACGGCAATAAATTTTTGGTGCTGCATCATCAATAAGGCCATTTCAATACTCAACATTCCTGAAGCGCCAAAAGTATGCCCAATCTTCCATTTGTTAGTGGTTAGCATTGGCAGATGGTCTCCAAACAACAGTTCAATTGCTTTTAGCTCAGAAGAATCACCCTTGATTGTTCCGGGGGCATGCATGACTATCGCATCTACATCTTTGATAGCTGTCGTTCCTAAAGCCATAGCCATCGATTTCTGGAAGCATTGGGCTTCGGCAGAAATAGAAATGCTATGTTCTAAAATTTCTGTCGCATAGCCAACGCCTTCAATATAAGCAAGTGCATTTTGCCTTTCTCCTGTTTCCAGACAGGCTACCGATGCTCCTTCTCCCAACACCATAGAATTTTGGTTCTTTTCCCTATCAAAAGCACGGCATGGAAATTCATCCTGGCTTTTAGAATAGATTTTCAGGGCATTCATCTGGGCGATAGTAAATGGCGTAAGGGGAGCCTCGCTACCGCCTACCAAAAACTTGTCTGCCATACCTGAACGCAACCATGCTATTCCGTTAAGCACGGCATGTAGGGCTGTTGAACAGGTTATGGAATGAGATATTTCCGGACCTTTACTATTGAGGTCATGGGCTACCCAGGAAGAAATGTTTCCCAGAGTAGTAGTTGGCGATGCCAGAGTATGGGTTTTTCCGGTTTCCAGAAATTCCTGAAAATGTTTTTCAAATAGTTGGGTAGCGCCACGCGATGAGCCAATATTGATACCAAAATCATCCCCCTGTTTCCATCCTGCATTTTCTATAGCTTTTCGGGAAGCCAGTATTGCATATAAAACAGATTCGTCCAAATTTTTATACTTACTTTCAGAATCCCTCAACTTTGCGATTTCATTCTTGAGATATCCGGGAAGCATGGCAGCCAAAGCCTTTGTATTCCCTATCGGGTATTCTGAAATTGAAGTTGCTCCGTTTAGATAATTCTGCCAGATTTGTTCCGGAGAATTCCCTAAAGGCGAAATCGAAGACAGGGACGTAATGGCTATTTTTTGAGACAAAACAGAATCATTATTTTAAGGCAAAGTAAATCTTGCCGGAATGTTTTCGGAACAAATTTAAACTATTTCTAAGGCTTCTTCCACAACAGCATATACTTTTTCCAATTGCTTATCCGAAATTATATAGGGCGGCAGTATATAGACAATATTGCCAACAGGACGCAAGACGATACCCTGATTTATAAAAAAATCATATAGTTTGTTCCGGAAATCGCCATAATAGCTTTCTGATGTTTCCGTTTTAATTTCCAATGCAAAAATCACTCCCAGAGTTCTCGTTTCCTTTACTCTTAGATGACTGCTGATTTTTTTCTGAAATTCTGTATGTTTCTGATGTACCCGCCGGATATTGTCCTGCATTTCCTTACTCTGCAACAATTCCAGACTTGCCAAAGCGGCAGCACAGCCTGTAGGATTCGCAGTAAAAGTATGTCCGTGAAACAATGCCTTGTTAACATCATCATTATAAAACCCATCAAACAATTCTTGAGTAAAAGTTGTTATGGCCATTGGAATTGTGCCTCCGGTCAAAGCTTTAGAAAGACACATCATATCCGGAGCATTTTCAAGATAATTACAGGCAAAATTTTGTCCGGTTTTCCCAAATCCGGTCATGACTTCATCAGCAATGTTAAAAACCGAATTCTCCCTACAGATAGCCATTAATTTATCCAAAGCAAAAGTTTCATACATTACCATTCCTGCCGCACCCTGAACCAGTGGCTCAAAAATAAACGCGGCATATTCATTTGTTTTAACCAGCTTTTCCAAAGCCTTAAACGATTCCTGCTCCTTTCCTTTTACGGGAACGGGAATACGGACTACTTCAATAAGCGAACCACGGAAAGCTTCCGTAAAAAAAGATATCCCACTAGCCGCCATTGCCGCAAATGTGTCACCATGGAAGGCATTCTCAAAAGCAATAATTTTTGTCCGTTTCTCTCCCTTATTGTAAAAATATTGCAACGCTACTTTTAATGCCACTTCAACGGCAGTCGAGCCATTATCAGAATAAAATATTTTCTTCTGGTTGTCCGGCAAAATTTCCATAAGTTTTTCCGAAAGCAGAACTGCCGGCTCATGCGTAAATCCGCCAAACAAAACATGTTCCAGGGATGTAAGCTGTTTGTGGATAGCATCGGCTATAAACCGGTTGCTATGTCCATAAGGGTTCACCCACCATGAAGCAATCGCATCAATATATTCTTTTCCGTTTTCATCCCATAATAAGGCGCCTTCACCTCTTGTAATTGCAATAGCAGGCTTTGCCAGCTTATGTTGTGTATAAGGATGCCAGTTATGCTGTTCGTCTCTTTCTGAAAGGGTCATACGCTATCTTTATTATAAGGCTTTCAAATTATTGGCAAATAAATCGGCATATTCGCGAATTACATTTTTATCAAAATAAGGCTCGTCCTCAATTCTGCCAATACATTTCAATCCGGTTTTACTTAGTATTATTTCTTCCGTGGCTTTGTTTTCGTTTCCATTGAATACGATTCCGGCGATATCAAGTTTTTTATCTCTCAATGCAGCAATAGTCAATAGCGTATGATTAATACTTCCCAGATAATGCCTTGAAACAACAATAACTTTGTAATCTTTCTGAATCAAATCTATAACAGTATCTTTTTCATTTAAAGGCACAAATACACCTCCGGCACCTTCAATTACAAGACTGTTCTTTGTTTTTGGTTCTTTTATCTTTTCCAGTTCGATGGTTATACCTTCCTTTTCCGCTGCAAAATGCGGACTGGCAGGTGTCTGTAACAAATAGCTGTTGGGATGGATTTTTGTTTTTGAATTGGTTAACAGCCTTTCTAATTTATGGCTATCGGAATTATCGGCATCGCCGGCCTGAATCGGTTTCCAATAATCGGCCTCCAGACTTTCTGTAATAATTGCTGAAGCAATGGTCTTGCCTACATCGGTTCCTATTCCTGTGACAAAAATTTTCATGTTTGATGGTTCTATGCCTAATGCAGATTGAATATTTCAAAGGTACGACTTGAGATTAATTTCCGCGACAAACAGACAATTTATAGTTTTTCTACGCCATTTTAACCTCAAAACATGTGAATCCCGTAAGATTTTATTATAGTTTTTGAAAACAACCGCTTTTTTAATTGCTAAATTTGAAAGAAATAACCTCATAATCTGCAAAAGTATGCCCATAGCAAAAGTACCGTCTTACATGAAAGCCGTTTATATTTCCTTGCTTATCATCATAATTATTTTTTTTATGATAATGGCGAAAGCAATATTAGTTCCTTTGCTTGTTTCCGGCTATATAGCCATGCTCATGACTTCATTCTGCAATCGTCTTGAAGGATGGAAAATACCCAGGTCACTAAGTGCCTTTATTGCACTGCTTCTCATCATTCTGCTGGCTTTGGGATTAATTTTCTTTATTGTTTCCCAATTGCAAAGCTTTACAAATGACGTGGAAATGAATATGGAAGAAAGCCTGAATAATTTTGCTATAAAAATCAATACAAGTATTGAGAATTTTATTGGCTATGATATTGGTATGGGCGACGGTTTCAAGATTAAAAAAGTCATGGAGCTTATCCAATCCGGGAATACCAATATTTCCGAACTGCTTTTTACAACAATAGGAACCTTATCCAACATCATCCTTTTACCGGTTTTTATCTTTTTCTTATTGATTTACAGAGACCATCTTGCCGTTTTTGTTACGAAAGTATTTGACAAACAGCGCAACAAAGTACTTATGGAACATATGGTTTCTATGCGAAAAATTGTCCATGCCTATATTGTAGGCGCGGGAAAAGTGATGATTATTTTAGGAATCGTAAATACGGCTGTTTTATTTGCTTTGGGAATCAAACATGCTATCTTTTTTGGGATGATTGCCGGGTTGTTGAACATTATACCCTATGTAGGGCCTTTTATGGGTGCCTTAATGCCGTTTGCCTACGCTTTGATAACCAAAGACAGCTTATTTTATCCTTTTGCCGTTATCGTCTCTTTTACGCTGATTCAGTTTATGGAAGGCAGTTTCCTGACACCTAAAATTACTGGTGCGAATGTAAACCTGAATGCGTTTATTACTTTTTTAGGACTGTTGATAGGAGGAGCTATTTGGGGAGTAGTGGGAATGATTTTGATTATACCTACAATTGCTATATTAAAAAAGCTGTTTGAACTAAGCCCGGACACAGAACCTTATGCCTACCTGTTTGGCGAGGAAGATGCACAATGGTTTAAACGCCGAAAGCCTAAAACAGATAGTTAGCAAGTGTTTCCAAAACTTTGGTGATTTCTTCTCCGGAATTAAAACTATGGAGGCAAAACCGGAGCCTTTCCTGATTTTCAGGAACTGTAGGTGAAAGAATTGCCTTTACATCAAATCCGTGTTGCTGTAATTTGCCGGCTATCGCTTTTACTTTGTCATTGCCGGGTATTATAGCCGACTGTATGGCTGATTTATTTCGGACAAAAACCGGCTTTAATCCTAATCGCTGTTTCTCCTGATTAAAATGCAGGATATTATTCCGCAATTTTTCGATTGCTGCCTTTTGGGTTTCCAGATTTTTATAGGCAATTAAAATTCCAGCTACAGAATGCGGCGGTAATGCCGTAGTATAGATAAAGCTACGGGCAAAATTCACCAGAAAATCCTTGAGTTGTTTCGAGCCTAAAATGGCCGCGCCATGTGCTCCCAAACCTTTTCCAAAGGTCACGATCCTTGCAAAAATCTTATCCTGCACACCCAAATCCTGTACTAATCCCTGACCTGATTCTCCAAAAACGCCTAAGGCATGGGCTTCATCAATAACCAAATAGCAACCGTGTTGTTCTGAAATAATAGTGAGCCTTTCTAAATCAGGCGAATCGCCATCCATAGAAAAAACAGATTCCGTAACAATATAAATAGCTGAATTTTCGGATTTGTATTTTAAAATCAAGGCTTCCAGTTCGTCAAGATTGTTGTGCTCAAATTTAAACGCCCTTGCATTAGAAAGCCGGATACCATCCCGTATTGATGCATGGCTGTATTCATCATACAGTATGAAATCATTGCGTTGCGGAACGGAGCTGAAAAACCCCAAATTGGCATCATAACCAGAATTAAACACCAAAGCCATTTCTGTATCATGGAAACGGGCTATATGTTCTTCCAATTCCTTATATAGAACATGGCTCCCTGACAAAAGCCTTGAGCCGGTTGCCCCATTTTGAATTATGCCTTGGTGTGAAAGATACTGATGTGTCTGATGGAAGATAGCTTCAGACTTTGAAAATCCCAGATAATCATTGGAAGCAAAATCAATCAGGTTATTGGGTTCGGGCAAAACCCTGAACGAATTGCCCTGTTTTCTTTGTTCGATTTTTTGCTGCAAGGATTTTGGAAAACGTTTCATAGCAGCAAATGTAAGCAACTTTTATGCTGTTTGAAAGTTGTATGCTTGGATACATTGTGAATAAGAAGTTTATATCAAACAATAAAAACAGGAAAATCCTTTCCCATAAATCACTTTGCGTCTCTGCGCCTTTGCGAGCAACTATTTCACGCAAAGACGCAGAGACGCAAAGTGAAAATATATAAACTTATTGGATTTATTTTAATATAAACTCCATAACCATTTAAAACAAAAAAGCCCGGCAATTGCCAGGCTTTTATCTTGGAATAAAATCAGACTACTCTACAAGAATATTGATTTTATTATCGTTCATTTCTAATGTTCCGGATTCGATCGATAAATGATATTTTTTATCGTCTCCTAAAAAGAACTTGCCTTCTGCTTCTTTTGAAAATTCAAAGCTGTCAGCAGCAATCTTGATATCTCCTTTTGTCAGGATAGAAATAATTGCAGCGTGATGATTCAGCATTTGGAATTCTCCATCAACTCCCGGAACCGTAACAGAAGTTACTGTTCCTGAAAATAATTTTGCTTCTGGCGATATAATTTCTAAATACATTTTTCTTTGCTTTAGGCTTTAAGCTTTAGGCTTGAAGCAATTAAAATTAAGCTTCAGCTAACATTTTTTGTCCAGCTTCGATAACATCTTCGATAGTTCCTTTCAAGTTGAAAGCTGCTTCCGGAAGGTGATCCAATTCTCCATCAATGATCATGTTGAATCCTTTGATAGTATCTTTAATATCAACCAAAACTCCAGGAATACCTGTAAACTGTTCCGCTACGTGGAAAGGCTGAGACAAGAAACGTTGAACACGACGAGCTCTTGATACTGCAAGTTTATCTTCTTCAGAAAGTTCTTCCATACCAAGAATCGCGATAATATCCTGCAACTGCTTGTATTTTTGAAGAATCTCTTTTACTCTTTGTGCACAGTTGTAGTGCTCATCACCCAAGATGTGTGGTGTTAAGATTCTTGAAGTAGAATCCAACGGATCCACAGCTGGGTAAATACCTAACTCGGCAATCTTACGAGACAATACTGTTGTTGCATCCAAGTGGGCAAATGTTGTTGCCGGAGCCGGGTCAGTTAAGTCATCCGCAGGAACGTAAACCGCCTGTACAGATGTAATAGATCCTTTATTTGTAGAGGTGATACGCTCTTGCATCGCACCCATTTCTGTTGCTAATGTTGGTTGGTAACCTACCGCAGATGGCATACGCCCTAAAAGTGCTGATACCTCAGAACCTGCTTGTGTAAAACGGAAGATGTTGTCCACGAAGAAAAGAACGTCTTTCCCTTGATCTGAACCAGCACCGTCACGGAAATACTCAGCGATAGAAAGACCAGAAAGTGCCACACGTGCACGAGCTCCTGGTGGCTCATTCATCTGACCGAAAACGAAAGTTGCTTTCGATTCTCTCATCCCTACTTTATCAACTTTAGACAAGTCCCATCCTCCATTTTCCATAGAGTGCATGAACTCCTCACCATACTTGATAATTCCTGACTCCAACATCTCACGAAGTAAGTCATTTCCTTCACGTGTTCTTTCACCTACTCCAGCGAATACTGAAAGTCCACCGTGACCTTTTGCAATATTGTTAATCAACTCCTGAATCAATACTGTTTTACCAACACCGGCACCACCAAACAATCCAATTTTCCCTCCTTTTGCATAAGGCTCAATCAAATCGATTACTTTGATACCTGTGAATAAAACTTCAGAAGATGTAGATAAATCTTCAAATTTTGGTGCCTGACGGTGGATTGACAATCCGTTATCGCCATCTTTTGGCAAATCTCCCAAACCGTCGATAGCGTCACCGATTACGTTGAATAAACGTCCGTAAACGTCCGGACCTACCGGCATTTTGATTGGGTTTCCTGTACCAACAACTTCATAGCCTCTGCTTAAACCATCTGTAGAGTCCATAGAGATTGTACGAACAGTGTTTTCTCCAATGTGAGACTGCACTTCAAGTACTAGTAGTGTACCGTCTTTTTTAGTGATTTCTAACGAATCATAAATTTTTGGAAGTTCAACATCCTTTCCGTTGAAAACTACGTCAACTACCGGACCAATGATTTGAGCAACTTTTCCTATTACTTTTGACATTACTTATGTATTTATTAAATAGCTATTTAGGTTTATGAAAAACACCTCTTTTTTCAGAGCGCAAAGATAGTTTTAAAAATGAAAATTTAATAATGTTTTTATAAAAAAATACGAAAAAAATACAGGATTGTCTGTTTAACGAATATTACGACAACAACTATGCAGAATTCCAAAAACAAAAAAAGCCATTATGCTTTCACATAATGGCTTTTATATCTGGAAATTTATTTTAATTCAGAGTCTGCGGATACTGAATTGGATAATTCCCTATATTAATTTCAGGTATAGAGGCTCCATAGGTAGCTTCTATAGCTTTAAGAAACTCATTTGCTATAAAAGCATAACCTCTTGCCGAAGGGTGAACCCCGTCTAAAGAGAAAGCTCCTCCAGTTACATAAGTCGCAGTCAAATGATAGTTCCCAAAACGAATTCCTCCATTCAACAACTGCGCCATTATTGCTTTTGTGTCAACCATTGCCAAACCTTTGGCTTCTGCTACATTTTTAATTGTAGCATTGTAGGCATCCGTAGCTACTTTTACCTCTCCAACCTCAGCATTGGTCAATACATTCCCATCCTGCAGCGGATATGTAACTCCTACCGTATTAAACGGAGCAGGCACTCCTGCCTGCGGGGTCCCAATGATTGTACGGGTTGGCAATAAAATATAATCTACAAAACTTCCATTGGCCAGTTTTTTTGCATGTCGTGCCTGTCCGTACAAGCTACCCATTAATCCTGCTTGTGGAGCAGGTACGCCGGCACCTACCAAAGCCGTAGTAATCTGAACCGAATAGTCAACCAGCGACTCATCTTTGATTAGCAGCGGATTTGAAGTTCCCGCCGCCAAAGTCGCAATACGATCTCCCTGACCATATGCCGTCAATATCTGCTTAACAGGCCCAAGCAATTGAGTATTCAGCTGATTGGCCGTTGCCGCATCTAATGGAACAGGGTTATAAGGAACAGTGGTGAAATATGGAAGCGTATTAATGTATGGAAGGTTTGCTACAACTCCTTTAGCTCCATTTGCCGTCAAGGCATTTACCAATCCGTTGTATACATTGTCAAAAACTGTTGGATCAGTAATATCATTTGGCCCATATGTTGAAGGATTCAGATTACCTGTTCTATTAACTCCAACACCGCCGGAAGTAGCATAGCTCAACACATCATTCCCTCCAATCCATAATGAAAAGAAAGTCGGATTTTGAACCACGGCATCGCCAATAACAGAAGCAGAGGCCGAAGAATCAAATCTTCCGAAATAAGGATTTGCAGCCCCATATCCTGCTGCCGTTAAGTGGAAACTTTTAGCCCCCGGAACGCCCAGGTTATTAAACGTTCCTGAGAGCTGGTCCGTAATTGAAGTCCCCGAAACACCGGAAACATTTACAGGCCCAACTCCATTAAAATATAATCTTGTAGGAAATTGAGGCACTTGATTTCCTCCCATTGAAAATCCCCCAACATTATCAACCATAAAAGGCACGGAAAAATTTCCTCCACCCACTAACGCAAATTGCTGCGCCAAAAAGCTAGGATATGAGTTTTCCTGACCTCTCTTAAAAAGAGCATTATCACTATAACCCGCAGCGAAAGAATCTCCTAACGCAACATATTTTGAAAAATCAGCTGATCCCGGCGAAACAGGAACATTTCCCGTAGAATCAGAATCGTCATCTGAACAGGCAATACCCAAGCTCAACGAAGCCAAGAGCAGCCATTTGAAATTTTTTATCATAATTGTATTTTTATAACGTTAGCCTTGATTTTTATGGATTGATAATCCAAGAAACTAAATACTGCTGCCCGATTCTTCCGGCTCCAATTACCTGTAGGTAATCATTTCCGAAAAGGTTCGACGCACTTATTTTAAATACTGATTTCATAGACGGAACCGCATAGTTCATCTGAGCATCAAATACCGTTACCGCCGGAATCATACCGTCAGCAAAAGAAGATTGCCAAAGATATTCGTCACTCCATCTTGCATTCAGGTTGAATCCGAAATTCTTGAACAGGTTCTGGTTTCCAAGAGAAGCCTTTACTCTATGTCTAGGCGTGTTGAAACCTGCTATAAAAGAAGGGTCTTTTGCCTGGTCGAAATCAAACTGAGCATGGTTGTAGTTGATTCCAAATTCAAAATCTTTGTAGATTTTCTTAGATAACCCTACACCAAAACCAAAAGAAGTTACATTTTCTGTAGTATTTGTATAGACCTGGTATACTCTACGGTCACCATTAGACAATGCCTGCAAACCTAGAAGAACATTCTGGTCTGACAAATCAGAACCAACTGTTCCGTAATAAGGACGGATAACACGGGAAGTACTCATGAAATCATTATAAATATTGTAGTAAGCATTCAAATCAACAGCAATACCATTATCTGTAACCGACTTATATCCTACTTCAAATGCTTTTACCTGCTCAGGTTTTACTAACTTAATATTTACAATCTCCAAATCTGCAGGATTTTGCGATAATGCAAATGCCTGAACTGAAGGCACTGAATATACATTTGAATTATAGGCATCTCTACCAGACAAAGTAACGGTAGCCGGAGCTCCTAAAGCCTGACCCGCAGCACTTACATTCATAGTTTCCACATAACGGTCTAAGTTATCCTCAGCAGAACCTACCAATGCAAATGGCCCTAAATCCAATCCGATGTACTGATCCTGAGTTGTCGGATTTCTGAAACCTGTTTGGAATGACACTCTGAAATTGTGGTTTTTTCTTTCTCCTGCAGAATACACAAAAGAAACTCTTGGAGAATATTGTCCGTCAAAGTTTTGTGATTTGTCATAACGGATTGACCCTGTAAACTTCAAACGATCATCCATGAACTTCTTCTGAACCTGAGTATAAATACCATATTCATCATATCTGATTGGTCCGTCAAAATCGGTAAAGATTGTTCCCTGAGAATCTAATTTGTAACTTCTAAACGAACCACCCACTTGAATTTCTGCAAACTGTATTATCTCTTTAAAGTTGTAATTACCATCAACATGGTACAATTGTGACTGATCAATAAATTTCGCTCCTTTTGTAAGGTCCGGATTTTGGATTACGGTTGCCAATGCATTATTGAACTCTGGCGATCCCGGCATATATCTTGGACCTCCCGTTGGCTGTGTAGCAAACTGAGGCAAGCCAACTAACGCTGCTGGCAATTGGTTATAATCTGCATATTGTCTTGCGATTCCGGCAGCCTGGGTTGTACTTGCACCCATAACAGCACTTGACAATTGATATGCCGTTGCATAATTAGTGAACCACTCCTGGTCTGTTTTCCATGCCCTGTTTACGTTCCATGCTGCAAAACGCATATCATATGAGTTACCGGCATCTTCTGTAGTCATATAAGCCCTAACAAAGAAATTTCTGTTTTTAACTTCCAGTTTACTCTGCTGCATGATGAAATCTTCCAGCCTGTATCTGTTAGCTCCCTGATAAATAGTACTTCCGATACCCACTTTATGTTGCAGGATTATCTCGAAGTCATCTTTCATCGGTTTTACATGCAATGAGAAATCCGCTTTTACGCTTTCAATAGAGTTATCATTAATATCTTCTTCATAATAACCTGTCCTGCTCACTTGCCCTACGTTTGGAATAAACGTAGTTACCTCATCACCATAAATATTCAAACCGTCATAGTTTTGGTTGATTCCATGACCAAGACCACCATTTGTCATACTTCTTTCATCACCTGCAATCCACTCGGTAGCTTTTAGGTAAGTGAAATTGGCTTTGGCTGCAAAATAATCTGAAAACTTATGGGCAGCACGAATACCAAAGTCATAGTAATCGTTTGTTCCTGCCAGTTTTTGGTTGGTTTTACCATATCTCGCATAAACGCTTATTCCCTCGTAATCAAATGGGCTTTTGCTATTCATAAACAAGATTCCGTTAAAAGCATTTGCTCCATATAAAGCTGAAGAAGCTCCTGGAAGTAATTCAACGCTTTGCACATCAAGCTCAGAAAGACCAATCAGGTTTCCTAAAACAAAGTTCAAAGCCGGTGAAGAGTTATCCATTCCATCAACCAACTGCATGAAACGGGTGTTGGCAACTGTGGCAAATCCTCTGGTGTTGATTGATTTGAATGACAAACTGCTGGTGTTAAAATGAACCTCTTTCAGGTTTTCCAAACCATCATAGAAAGTTGCCGAAGAAGTATTCTTGACATCCTTGATTCCCATTCTTTCAATGGTTACAGGCGATTCCAAGATTCTTTCCGGTGTTCTGGAAGCCGACACTACTATTTCATCAAGATTGATATCCTGACTCAAAAGCTGCACTTCTAATTTTTGTCCTGATGTCTTGACTTCGATAGTTTGTGTGGCATAGCCAACACTCGAAATCTCAACCATATACGGGGGCTGTTTTGTTGGCTTGAGCAGGAACTTCCCCTCAACATCCGTAATTGAGGCTGTTGACTCTCCAACTACCTTAACGCTTACTCCGGGAAGTGGCTGATTGGTCTCATCAGTAACAACTCCTGAAATTGAATTCTGGGCAAAGGCTACTCCGCAGAAAAGCAATGACAAAATAATAAGATACACTCTCATGGTTTGAATTTGTTAGTTTATATCGCCAAATTACAAATAAATTTAATATGCATGCATGGTATCAATAAAAAAAGCGAGAAATTTTCTCGCTTTTGATAATTTTTTATATAAAAAATTGACTATTCCACAGTTACTGATTTCGCTAAGTTTCGTGGTTGGTCTACATTACAGCCTCTCATTACGGCAATATGGTAAGATAAAAGCTGCAAAGGAATTGTTGTCAACAAAGGAGTTAAAGCCTCTGCAGTATCCGGTATTTCGATAACGTGATCTGCCAATTCCTTCACCTGAGTGTCTCCTTTTGTAACTACCGCTATAATCTTTCCGCTTCGTGATTTGATTTCCTGAATATTGCTCACCACTTTATCATAATGCCCTTGTTTTGGAGCTACAATAATAACCGGCATTTTTTCATCAATCAAAGCAATTGGTCCGTGTTTCATTTCTGCAGCCGGATAGCCTTCTGCATGAATGTAAGATATCTCTTTTAGCTTTAAGGCACCTTCTAATGCCACCGGGAAATTATAACCTCTTCCCAGATAAAGACAGTTTGGAGCATCTTTATAAATTGAAGCAATAGTTTTAGCAATATCATTTGTTGTCAATGCTTCCGCTACCTTTTCAGGAATCGCTTCCAATTCCTGAAGACATCTGTGGAAATCCGAATTAGACATCGTTCCTTTTGCCTTAGCAAGACGAAGCGATATTAATGTAAGGATTGTAATCTGGGTTGTAAATGCTTTTGTAGAAGCCACCCCTATTTCCGGTCCGGCATGGGTATAAGCACCTGCATGCGTTTCACGCGAAATAGACGAACCTACTACGTTGCATACTCCAAAGACAAATGCTCCTTTTTCTTTTGCCAGCTTGATTGCCGCTAGCGTATCTGCCGTCTCACCAGATTGGGAAATAGCAATGACCACATCTTTAGGGTTGATGATTGGGTTTCTGTATCTGAATTCGGAAGCATATTCCACTTCAACCGGAATTCTTGCAAATTCCTCAAAAATATATTCAGCAACCAATCCTGCATGCCATGAAGTTCCGCAGGCTACAATAATAATTCTTTCCGCATTGAGGAATTTTTCAATATTATCTTCGACACCGGCCATCTGAACGATTCCCTTGTTTGCCAAAAGCCTTCCTCTGTAAGTATCCTTAATTACACTTGGCTGCTCATAAATTTCTTTAAGCATAAAATGCTCATAGCCTCCTTTTTCTATTTGCTCAAGGTTCATCTGTAATTCCTGAATATAAGGATCTACCAATGAATCGTCTTTAATTTTTCTTACCTTAATTGATTTATTTTTTCTGACGATGGCCATTTCTTCATCTTCAAGATAAATCGCGTTGGAGGTATATTCGATAAACGGAGAAGCATCTGAAGCAATGAAATACTCATCTTCGCCAATACCAACCGCCAAAGGGCTTCCCAAACGGGCAACCACAATTTCATCCGGTTTTTTAACATCAAAAACAGCAATAGCATAAGCTCCTACTACCTGATTCAAGGCAATCTGAACTGCTTTCCCTAATTTAAGGTTATCTTTTTTCTGTACGTCTTCAATAAGATTAACCAATACTTCCGTATCTGTATCTGATTTAAAAACATATCCTCTGTTGATTAACTCCTTTTTTAAAGGCTCATAATTTTCTATAATTCCATTATGAATGATTACCAAATCTCCTGAATTTGAAAGATGCGGGTGAGAGTTTACATCATTTGGAACACCGTGAGTTGCCCATCGTGTGTGTCCTATTCCTATATTTCCATTGATAGAAATTTCTTTGGCTTTTTCTTCCAAATCAGAAACTTTACCTTTGGTTTTAGCTACTTTCATGGATTCGCCATCATAAAGCATAATCCCCGCACTATCGTAACCTCTGTATTCTAATCTCTTTAATCCTTTAATAATTATAGGATAGGCATCCCTATGACCTATATATCCAACAATTCCACACATAGTTCTATCTTATTATTAGTTAGGCTTGGTATAATAAATTTCAAGCTTTAGTCGCTTGTCTTCGTTTGATGGTACCGGAGCTGTTCCATACAGCACCGTTCCTAATGGATTCATCACCGAAGAAAGGGGCACTTTAGTAAAAGCCGTTTGAGGCGTTCTTAAAGACATGCTTGTCGATTTTGAAATATCTTCCGTAACGGCAACACCCAGACGCACGTTTGTTGAATCTTTAAACAGGACATTTTTGATATGTTCCGTAATCCTTACTTTATATTGAATTGTTCTTCTATCATTATCTCCGGCTTTGCCCGTTAGTTTTGCTATTCCGCCAAAAATCCTTTTTGCATATTTCGGTTTCGCTCCGTTAATCGTAACATCGAAAAGATAATCTGTTAATGGACGGTTATCTTTTGCGTTATAGACGTAAATCCTATTCGGCTCAAAATTATTCAGCATGACAGGTTGGTCAACATAAAATACCAGATTTGCTTCATTAATAAGCCAGTTTCCTGATATTGCCTGCGCTCTCAAAGCTTCCAATTCCGCTGAATTTCCTCCTCCAAACAAATCAATCATCGCTACAGAACCATTACCTCCTTTCAGATAAAGCTTTTGGTCGCCTGAAACAGGGTTCGCTACCACATTATCATAAGTCTGACTCGCGGCTGTAGGGGTATAATCCAATAAACTTACCGTATTCCCTTTTAAATTAAGAACAATTGTTTTTTCCTGAACACCATCATCTACTTCTTCTCCATTTACGATTTTTATCTTCTTGTCTTCATAAGTCATGGTGATTGTTCCTTTGGAAAAATCCAGCATTGACATGGCGCTTCCATTAATCTCTTCCACCTGGAAATACAGCCCTCTAAAATGGTTTTTAAATACGTTGTTATTAACCAGATTACTACTTCCGGCAATAAGCTTATTATAAAAAAACTGTTTATTGAGGTCAAGTCTCATACTAGGTGCTTCTCTCAAGACCTTTCCACCCTCCTGCTGGGTTACATGCTCCGCCGGACTGAAAGCAAAAAGATCATTTTGCTCAACAAGCTCTGAATCGTTCAATTGTTGTCCTTTCGCATTATTAAAAACCGCATTTTGATCGGAATAGAATTTCTGAGCATCAACAAATCCACCATTAGGATCAAAATCCCTTAGGTAGTATCCGTTTTCATAAACTTTGAGCTTTAATTTATTCTCAAAATTTCCATATATAGAATCCAACTCATACTTATTACTTCCATCGGTTCCGGTTTCAAGATAGGTTGCAAAATAAGGAACATTCAAAACGACAGATTTTATTTTATCTACGCTTGGAACTTCTCTGAAAGTCGGATTTTCGCTTTTTAATTCTACCTGTGTCACAAAATTGGCAGTGGTTTTTCCAAAAATACCATTGTTAAAAACCCCTAAAGGATTCACAGGAAGGTTATTGGATTGCACGGCATTTGTTTTTTGGTTAAAAGCCACAATTGACGCTCCATCATTTTTTATAAATCCAAAATGATCGTTGTCATCTACAATATCAGCACCTATAGAATTGTATTCGCTATCACACGAAATCAGAAACCCGGTACCCACGATAAGAAAAAGAAGCTTCTTATAAGTCGAATTATTAAGCATATTTTTTTGAATGTTTTTTATAAAACTTGATTTCTATAGAAATTAGTATAAGCTTCTGCAAACTTATCTTTCGTGGCGAAAGGTAAAAAAGGTTTTCCCGATGATTCTATAAATTTTGTTAAACTTGAAGAAAGGTCTTCGGAGGCTATTATCACTGCATCTGAGTGCATTATAGATGCCTTAAGTACATTCTCATAGTTAGGTTCTGCCAGATATTCAATGGACTCGTTTGGAATTCCATCAAAGGCCACTTTTTTCATCATCTCCATATCCAGATTCCCTTCAAAACCCTGGCTATAAACAGAGGTTACTATTTTTGTTTCAGAAAACAGGGCCTCATCTTTATAATAATGCTTCATGTAGATTGGAAGCATTCCGGCCAACCAGCCATGCACATGGATAATATCCGGCACCCAGTTCAGTTTTTTTACTGTTTCCACGACTCCTTTTGCAAAAAAGATGGCCCTTTCATCATTGTCAGGATATAAAACACCTTCTTCGTCTGTAAAAGTTGCCTTGCGTTTGAAATATTCATCATTATCGATGAAATAAACCTGGATTCTTTCTTTTGGTATAGAGGCTACCTTAATAATCAATGGCATGTCTAAATCATTCACTACCAGATTCATTCCTGAAAGTCTTATAACTTCATGCAGTTGGTGCCTTCTTTCGTTTATGTTTCCATAACGTGGCATAAAAATCCTAATCTGTCCTCCCTGATCATTAATCATTTTCGGAACGTCATACGACATTATAGACACTTCATTTTCAGCCAAATAAGGCACTACCTCAGATGATACATACAATATCCTCTTATCCTCCATATTGTTTTGAACTTTTATTTATAGCATATAAAAACATGCAAAATTACAAAAATTTATGCAGTTATTAACAAAAATGGTAAGTTTGCATTCAATTTAATCTTAAGCTGATGCTCATTTTCAACAGACAGGAAGATCTCAAAAAACATTTAGGGTCGGTTACTAAGGAAAATACGACTATTGGATTTGTCCCGACAATGGGTGCGCTACACCAAGGACATTTGTCACTGATTGAAAAATCACTTACAGAAAATCAGGTAACGGTTGTCAGTATTTTTGTAAATCCGACACAATTTAACAACCCTGAAGACCTTGAAAAATACCCAAGAACTCTGGAAAAGGACACCCAAAAAATTGAAACTGTCAGTAAGGATGTCATCATTTTTGCCCCAAGCGTAGAGGACATCTACGAAGGCAATACCACAGCAAAGGCTTTTGATTTCGATGGACTCGAAAACCAGATGGAAGGCAAGCACAGGCCCGGACATTTTGACGGTGTCGGCACAATTGTGAAGCGACTTTTCGAAATCGTAAATCCGACCAATGCCTATTTTGGAGAAAAAGATTTCCAACAGCTTCAGATTGTAAAAAAAATGGTCGAAAAACACCAAATGCCGGTAAATGTTATTGGATGCCCTATATACAGAGAGTCTAACGGACTTGCCATGAGCTCCAGAAACGAAAGACTTACCTCCCAACAAAAAGAAGATTCTTCCCTGATATACAAGACATTAAAAACTGCCAAAGAAAAGTTTGGCACGGAAAGTGCAAAAGAAATTACCGACTGGGTAGAAAGCGTTTTTGAAAAAAATCCGGAATTCCGACTGGAATATTTCCAGATTGCTGACGAGAAGCAATTATTGCCAATAGGCAAAAAAGACAATGCTAAAAAATACCGCGCTTTCATTGCTGTTTTCATTAACAGTATCCGTCTGATAGATAATATTTCATTGAATTAAAAAATAATTACCTTTGCATCATGCAAATTCAAGTTGTTAAGTCCAAGATTCACCGTGTTATGGTGACTGGAGCAGATTTAAACTACATAGGAAGCATTACAATCGACGAAGCGTTGATGGAAGCTTCTAATATTATTGAAGGAGAAAAGGTTTCTATCGTCAATATCAATAATGGCGCCCGATTAGAAACTTATGCCATTAAAGGAAACAGAAACAGCGGCGAAATCACCTTAAACGGTCCTGCGGCAAGAATGGTACAAAAAGGCGACATCATCATCATTATTTCTTACGGAATTTTAGATTTTGAGGAAGCAAAAACCTTTAAGCCTACACTGGTTTTCCCTAACGAAAAGGACAACTCCTTAACTTAGAAAACTTTTGAGAAAAAAAATCAGCAAAACATTATCCATACTTCTCCCAATTTTATTGGGAGTTTTTTTGACTATATATACCTATAATTCGTTTACTCCTGAACAGCTGGAAGAAATGAAAAGCTATTTCAGGAATGCTGATTACACTTATATTTTTATTGCCTTAATTTTCGGATTCATCAGCCACGCAGCAAGAGCCTACAGATGGAAATTCATGCTGGAACACATGGGATACCATTCTCCGTTTAAAAATAACTTCATGGCTGTCTGGGTTGCTTATTTTATGAATATGACAATCCCGAGGTCCGGAGAAGTTTCAAGAGCTCTGGTTTTGAAAAAATATGAAGATATTCCTTTTGACAAGGCATTTGGCAGTATTATTGCCGAAAGGGTTATCGATTTTATAATTCTTTTGCTGTTTATTGCAACAGCCGTCCTGTTGCAGTTTGACGTGTTAAAGACTTTCCTTCTGAACACTATTCCGGTAGAAAAATTATTAGTCTACGGAATTGTCGCCTTTGTAGTTTTCCTTTCAGCCATCCTTCTTTTTATCTATTCAAAATCCAAATGGATTCTGATGATTAAAGGAAAAATTTCCGGATTAACAGAAGGGCTTTTCAGCGTATGGAAAATGGAAAAAAAATGGCCTTTCTTGTTCTATACAGCCATTATATGGCTGGCCTACGTTTTGACTTTTTACACGGCCATTTTTGCTTTGGAAGAAACAAGCGGTATTAGCTTTGGGGTGGTCGTAACAGCTTTCGTAATAGGAAGTCTGGCTATTTCATTTTCAAACGGCGGTTTTGGTGTTTTCCCGGTACTAATTGCCGGTATTTTAGCCTTATATGGCGTACCAAAAGAGGCAGGAACTGCTTTTGGCTGGATTATATGGACTTCACAAACCGTTCAGATAATTATTTTAGGAGGGCTTTCTTTTTTGCTTTTGCCTATTCTGAATAGGAAAAAATAAATTACTATCTTGCTTTCCTATTAGAGGCTCTTCCGTCTCAACTAACGAAACCCTAAAACTCTTACGAATGAAGAATTTCATTACCACTGCTTTTTGTATTTTTTCTTTTAGCCTGTTTGCCCAAAAAAGCATTGAAGAAGTAAAATCAGAAAAACTCAACGGTACACGTCAGATTACTATTTCACTTCCTCCAGCCTATGAAAAAGAACCGGATAGAAAATTTCCACTTGTGATTCTTTTGGATGGTGAATATCTTTTTGACGCTTTTAACGGTACTTTATCCTACTCTAATTATTGGGACGACCTGCCACCTGTCATAATGGTTGGTATCAGCCAGAATAAAAAAGGAGAACGGTTTGTTGACAGCCAGTTCGACAAAGAAAGCGGACTTCCGGAAGAAGGCGGTTCCCGTTTCTATGAGTTCATAGGTTCTGAACTGATTCCTGCCCTGGAGAAAAAATACCGAATCGCCCCGTTTAGAGTTATTGCAGGACATGATACTACTGCCGGTTTTTTAAACTTTTACCTTTATAAAGACCAACCGCTGTTTAACGCCTATATTTCCCTTAGCCCGGAATTTGCTCCCGAAATGGAAACCCGAATTGCGGAAAGACTGGCCTTTTTCAAACAGCCTATTTTTTATTATCTGGCTACTGCCGACGGTGATTTGAAAAAAATGCAGAAAAGAATCAAAGACCTCGATGAAAACATAAAAAAGGTTGGCAATCCTAATCTTAACTACCGTTTTGACGAGTTCAAGAACGCAACACACTATTCACTGGTGCCTTATGCCATTCCGAATGCCCTGTACCAGATTTTCTCGGCATACCAGCCTATTTCTACTACCGAATTTCAGGAAAAAATTGCAACACTTCCTAGCGGGTATGTAGATTATCTGGCAAACAAATATGAGATTATTGAAAAATCATTAGGAATAAAAATGCCTATCCGCGTCAATGATTTTAAAGCGATTGAAGCAGCTATCTTAAAAAACAAGGCTTATGCCGAATTCGAAAAATTATCCGGACTTGCCAAAAAGAGTTATCCAAAATCAATGCTGGCGGATTATGAACTGGGAATGATGTATGAACATACAGGAGATTTCAAGAAGGCATTCAAATCGTATCAAAATGCCTATACTAAAAATGAAATTGGCGACCTAACCAAAGATATGATGCTTGAAAAAGCAGACGAAATGAAGAGCAAATAATTCTATGTCAAAAATAAAAACGACTTTTTTCTGCCAAAACTGCGGTGCCCAATATTCTAAATGGCAGGGCCAATGCAATTCCTGCAAGGAATGGAATACTATTGCCGAAGAAATAATACAGAAAGAAGACAAAAAGGATTGGAGAAGTACGGTTTCAGCGGATTCAAAAAGAGTGTCAAAACCTTTATTAATCCATGAAATTGACAGTGCCGAAGAAATACGACTTGACACCAGAGACGGCGAACTAAACCGCGTTCTGGGCGGTGGAATTGTTCCAGGGTCGCTGATTCTTTTAGGTGGCGAACCCGGAATAGGAAAAAGCACGCTGTTGTTGCAAATTTCTCTAAAACTGCCTTACAAAACCTTATACGTTTCCGGAGAAGAAAGCCAGAAGCAGATAAAAATGCGGGCAGAAAGGATTAATCCTTTAAACGACAACTGCTATATCCTTACCGAAACAAAAACGCAGAATATTTTCAAACAGATTGAAGCCATTGAACCGGAAATCGTAATCATCGATTCCATACAAACGCTTCATACAGATTACATCGAATCTTCTGCAGGAAGCATTTCACAAATTCGCGAGACTACGGCAGAACTGATAAAGTTTGCCAAAGAATCAAATGTTCCGGTTATTCTGATTGGACATATTACAAAAGACGGAAATATTGCCGGTCCAAAAATCCTGGAGCACATGGTGGATACTGTCCTGCAGTTTGAAGGCGACAGGAATCATATTTACAGAATATTGCGTTCACTCAAAAACCGTTTTGGCTCAACCGCCGAATTGGGAATCTATGAAATGCAAGGCACCGGATTGAGAGAAGTTTCAAATCCGTCCGAAATTTTAATTTCCCACAAAGAAGAAGAACTTTCCGGAACCGCAATTGCAACCACGCTGGAGGGAATGCGTCCTTTAATGATAGAAATTCAGGCGTTGGTAAGCACTGCAGTTTATGGAACACCGCAGCGCAGTACTACAGGATATAATGCCAAACGACTCAACATGATTTTGGCCGTACTGGAAAAAAGGGCCGGATTCCGACTCGGTGCCAAAGATGTATTCCTGAACGTCACGGGAGGAATCTCCGTAGACGACCCTGCTATTGACCTGGCCGTTGTTGCTTCCATACTTTCCTCTAACGAAGACATTCCTGTTGGAAAAGATTTTTGTTTTGCAGGCGAAGTGGGCCTTTCTGGTGAAATACGTCCCGTCAATCGCGTTGACCAAAGAATTCAGGAGGCTGAAAAACTAGGATTTTCAACCATATTTGTTTCAAAATACAATAAAATCACCCTTAAAAATACTTTTATAAAAATCCGTCTCGTTTCAAAAATTGAAGATGTCGTAAGCGAATTGTTTGGATAACAACAAAATGTTATCATTTTTTATATATCTTTAAAAGATATAATCCGAAACTTATGAGCGACAATCAAGACAGAATCAACCTGCTTCATCAGAAACTGGATTTTCTAATCAAAAGACAGGACAGCTTTCAAAAGGAAATTTCAGACCTGAAAAAAGAAATAGAATTACTACAGCCGGAAACTTTTTCTGCTCCTAAAGTCGAAAGAGTTTCCTATACAGAGGAAAAACCAATTCCTGAAAAGCCAAGAGTACAGCAGGATATCCGTGTTGCTCCAAAACCTATTGCCGCAAGACCGGAGCCAAAAATCAAAAAACCATCCAACTGGGAGAAATTTATTGGCGAGAATCTGATTAATAAAATCGGGGTTCTTGTGCTAATAATTGGAGTTGGAATTGGTGCCAAATATGCCATCGACAACGAATTGATAAGTCCACTGACCCGAATCATTTTGGGTTACCTCATGGGACTCGGATTATTGGGCTTTGCCCTGAAATTAAAAAAGAAATTTGAAAGCTTTAGCGCTGTCTTGCTAAGCGGCTCTATGGCAATTATGTATTTTATTACGTTTCTTGCTTATAGTTTATATAGCTTAATGCCCCAATCGCTGGCTTTCATAGTCATGGTAATCTTTACCATTTTCACTGTCTTTGCGGCCCTGAAATACGACCAGCAGGTCATTGCCATTATTGGACTAGTGGGTGCCTATTCCGTACCATTTTTATTAAGTGACGGTTCCGGAAAAGTATTGATTCTGTTTTCGTACATGACACTAATCAACATCGGAATACTGATTATAGCCTTCAAAAAATATTGGCGATTGCTTAACCTGACTTCCTTTTTTGCCACCTGGCTGATTTTTGCTAGCTGGTATTTTTCGAGCTTCTATGTCAGTTTGCACTTCAATATCGGGCTGACTTTCCTGTTCATTTTCTTTGCTATTTTCTATACCGCATTTTTATCTTACAAACTGATAAAAAAAGAAATCTACGAAGCAAAAGACATCTTTTCTGTTCTTTCAAACTCTTTTGTATTCTACGGTATCGGTATTGCAATCTTAAATGAACATCCGGTTGCCACAAATTATTTGGGAGTATTTACACTTCTGAATGCCATCATCCATTTTGGCGTGAGTATACTAATCTATAAGAAAAAATTAGGCGACAAAAGTCTCTTTTATTTGATATTGGGTCTGGTCTTGACATTCATTACCATCGCAGTTCCAATCCAGTTAAACGGACAGTGGGTCACCCTGGCCTGGGCATTTCAGGCAACCTTACTCTTCTGGCTTGGGAGAAGTAAAAAAGTACCGCTTTACGAAAAACTCTCTTATGTGGTAATGGTTCTGGCTTTTTTCAGCCTCATAGAAGATTGGTGGAATTACAGGAATGCAACGCCTGTTTTCAATGCGGACTTCCTGAACTCCCTTTTATTTGTTGTAGCATTTGGATTTATCTTCTACTTCCAAAGAAAATTCAGAGAAGAAGAAAATACCAAGCTAAAGTTTGATGTATTGCTCATGAATTATTTTGTGCCTGGCGTTTTCCTGTTTGTGCTGTATAAGGCAATTCAAATGGAAATCAGCAACTACTGGGAATTGCAATACCTGACATCAAAAGCAGACACAAGTGGAAATGGCTATGCGGAGAGATATACACTCTATAATGAGAAATTCATGGATTATAAAACTGTCTGGGTCTTAAATTTCACGCTTTTATACCTTTCAGCTATCTTCTTTGCAATTGAAAAGAAAATCAGAAATACTGCTTTAGAAATCACAGCATTGGTGATTTCGGGCCTTACATTATTTCTTTTTATTTCCACAGGACTATTCGCTCAGGCGAGTCTCATACATAGTTATATGAATCCGGCAGACTACGCCTCCACAGGATTTTTTGGCGTAATCGCCCATTATATTTCGTTATTGGTTCTGGCAATTTTTGTCTACCGAATCTACATCTATTTTATAAACAGGCAGGAAAAAAACAGGATGCTTTTCGACATCTTCTTTTCTATTTTAGTAATCTGGATTTTAAGTGCCGAAATGCTAATCTGGCTAAATGCTTTCAATATATACGAAAACAACAAACTTGGATTGAGCATTTTGTGGGGAAGCTATTCACTGATTCTTATCAGCTACGGAATCTGGAAAAGTAAAAAGCACCTTCGGATTCTGGCCATCGTCCTTTTTGGAATTACATTATTAAAATTGTTCTTCTATGACATCGTACATCTAAATACTATCCGAAAAACAATTGTTTTTGTATCGCTTGGCATTCTGCTTCTGATTATCTCGTTTTTATATAACAAATACAAACATCTGATTCTCGATGATGACAAAAAATAAAATAGGATTGGTCCTGATGCTTTTTTTATGCCTGAAATCTTTCTCGCAAACAGAAGATTTTCAGTACAGGAGAACACTTGAAAATGTTTCGGAAACCTGGCATAAAATCATACTGCCGGAAGAATCTTTTGATAAATTCAATCCTGATTTTTCTGACGTGAGAATCTTCGGAAATAATAAAACGGAAACACCTTATATTTTAAAAACAGCATCAGACAGAATTTCTGAAACTGCAATTCAATTTAAAACAATCAATGTTTCCAATAAAAACACTGACTATTTCTATACATTTGAACTATTACAGGCCAAAGAAATCAACCAGATTAAACTGGGTTTTGAACAGGAAAATTTTGACTGGAAATTAGATTTGGAAGCAAGCAACAACCAAACGGAATGGTTTTTAATCCAAAAAGATTACCGTATTCTATCCATAAAAAACAGCCAGACTGATTATAAATTCACCCAAGTTGATTTTCCGGATTCAAAATATAAATTCTACCGAATAAAAATAAAAGCTTCGGAACAGCCAAAACTAACCGAAGCAAAAATCCGGGAACAACAAAAAGAGGAAGGTAGCTTTAAAACCACTACTATCAAAACCCTGAAAAAAACCATAGATGTAAAGAAAAAAACGTCTGTAATTGAAGTAGAATTAGCCCATAAAGTTCCTGTTTCGTCAATTAAAATCAACATAGGAACCACTTTTGACTATTACAGACCGGTCACTATTGAAATTTTACGCGACAGTGTAAAAATCGAGGATAAATGGCATTACAATTACGACATCCTTACGCAAGGAACATTGAGTTCTTTAGAGAAAAAAGGATTTTCTACAGACAACACTCTTGCAAAAAAACTAAGAATCACGATAGAAAATAATAACAACCAACCCTTAGATATTCAAGGAGTCGAAGTTAAAAATGCTATTTATTTCCTGATTGCCCGTTTTACGGAAAAAGGAAATTACAGCTTGTTTTACGGGAATAAAAAAGCGGAAAAGCCGCAATATGATATTGAAAATTTTGAAGAAAACATTCCAAAAAATCCATCTGTAATTACAGTTTCAAAAGAAGAACAAAATCCGGAATTTAAAACCGAAACAAAATCTGCCCTGTTTGAAAATAAAATCTGGCTTTGGGTCTTGATGGGAATTATTATTGTGGCCCTGGCATTTTATTCTCTTAAAATGCTCCGAGAATAATTATGTTAGTGGCAATTTTACCGAACCAACCGTAAACACAATACAACCAATAACATTAAACAACTGTTACAACATAAATGACGCGAATTTTTAAACCATTGATGAATGTTTTAAATTCCATATTGCTTGGCAACCTTAAACTTGATTGACAAAAGAAAACTTTTTTTAACACAAAAATTTTCATCAAAAACGAAGATTTATACGCAAATACTTGTATGAAAGAACTATTAGATAAGGTTTTAAAAAATCCCAAAAACTACACTTTAATAAAATTTTTAAAACTTAAGATTGAAGATAATTTAATTCAATCTTTTAAAACATGGGCAGATTCCTATTCCGTCTATAACGAAGGTGGCTGTATTTTATTTGAAGATTATGGAGCCTTTATTCCTGAGGAAAATAAGTTTACATTAAGTGGTTATAGCCTTATGTTAAACACTAATACAGCAGAAATTTTTGCAGTTAATATAGGGCGATTTTCCATTTTTTTTAAATGCAATTTTATTAAATCAGCCATAGAAGACACACCCGATTTAAAGAAAGGATATACTTTTGACTGTATAACAGATATAAGCGAACTGGGCGACAATTGGTGTTTTATGGACGAATTTGATAACCCAAAAGATGAATTAAAATGGAGTTTTGAACTCACAAAAGAATAACTATAACTAACATCTTTACTTATGGGATATACTTTACAAGCATTTATAACAAAAAAATCTAATCATAAAAATTTGATAGATTTTTACACAAATGCAACTATGGTGGATATTGGTCAGGAATTGTGCTTAATTCCTTTTACAAAAGAATTATTTGATGAAATAAACAAACTGACAAAATCAAAGCCGATTGGAAAATTTGACTACCTGACTGAAAATATTGAAGTAGAATTATTAAAGCAGGTTGGTGACATTAAAATTGCCTATATTGAAGCAGATTATTTTGGTGGTGAAGGAGGACAAATAGCTTTAATTTGGGAAGAACAAAAAAGGATTTATTTGTCTGAATGGGGAGATTGGGAAATCAACAAAGTTTTAAAAGACTTTGGCGTAATTAGAAAAGATGGAAAAGACGAGTTTGACACAGTTGGGCTTGGAGAAAATAGAAGCACGCAAGAATGGTTAAATGATAGTGAATAAAAAAGTGAAATTTTAAACACAAACTAAATTATAGAAAATATTTATGACAATTAGGGATGAACTTCCTAGAAAAAGAGGACAAATTTCCTTCGCCTCTATGCTGTGACATTAAATTTGTTAATAATTAAGTTGATTAAATTCTAATATTGTCTTGTTTTTCAAACACTTATAGAATTTAATAAACTGTATCAAAACACAAAAATTGTTTTAGACGAATTTTTACACTTTGGTTTTTTCCACTTTACCACTGTTAATTAGTCTTTAACTGACTTTTGGTTTTCTATTAATCCGCTATATTTGTTTTTTAAATAAACCAAGAAATCTTAAATGAGATCCAGAAAACAAAAAGCAATACTGGCCGCAAAAATAGTCGGCGTGCTTTTTGTGCTTTCCATAGGCACATTCTTTATTTTCAGAAATTCCATATTGCAAAAGGCAATTGCTAAGGTTTCTGATAAGATGGAACACGATTACGACAGTAATTTTTCTATAAAAAAAGCCTCATTTCAGGGTTTTTCGGGAATTTCCTTAGAAAATGTCCTGCTGGTTCCAAAACATGCCGACACACTTCTTAATGTGGAAAGTATACAGACCAATATCAATTTCTGGAAATTGCTTACCGGTGATGTACAATTAGGAACACTTCATGTCAAAAACGGATTTGTAAAACTGGTAAAAGACGAAAACGGACGCAACTTCGATGCGTTTTTAAAAAGAAAATCCAACGAAGACACTACCAATATTGAAACCAATTACGCCAAAAGAGCTTACCGCCTTCTGAACCAGGCTTTAAATCTGGTTCCAACCGACATGAATCTGGAAAACGTTTCGCTCCGGATGGACGATATGGGAAGAAAAGTAAATCTGGACTTGAAAAAGCTCCGACTGGAAGACAAACAACTTGAAACTTCCATTGGCGTTACGGCAGATAACTTTCAGCAGCATTGGAAAATAAAAGGTTTTGCCGACCCAAGGCGTAAAAAAACAGACCTTCGCTTCTTTAATCTTGATACCGGAAAAATCCGCATTCCCTATATTGATGAGCGGTTTAACATGAAAGCCGGGTTTGATTCCATCCGCCTGAATGTTTCAAACATTGAAATGGATGGTGGCGAACTCCACATAGACGGTTTTACCTCTATTGTAAACTTCACCGTGAACCATCCGAAAATCGCCAACAAAGATGTGGTCATAAAACAGGCAAAATTCGATTATAACCTGCTCTTTGGCGAAGATTTTGTAGCAGTAGACAGCACTTCTTCGGTTACGTTAAACAAGATGAAGTTTTCTCCTTATGTATTCTATCAGAAAACCAAAGAAGATAAAAACCAGATTTATGCGCTAAAGGTCAAGATTCCGAAAATGAAAGCACAGGACTTTATTGTTTCGCTTCCGGAAGGACTCTTTACCAATTTTGAAGGCATGGAAGCAGAAGGAAACTTTAGCTATGACCTGGACTTCCTTTACAATAAAAACAAGCCTGGTGAATTGGTTTTTGACAGCAAACTGAATAAGGAAAACCTAAAAATCACCAAATATGGCGAGGCCAACCTCAGCAAACTCAACGGTAACTTTGCCTACAGGGCCATCATAAATGGCGTTCGCCAAAGACAGATAGAAGTTGGTATGTCAAATCCGAATTATACACCTTTAGACCAGATTTCACCATACATCCGCAAAGCGGTACTGACTTCTGAAGACCCGTCTTTCTTCTCACATCGCGGTTTTATCAATGAGGCTTTCAAGCAGTCTATCATCAAAAATATCAAAACCAAACGTTTTTCGCGCGGGGCCAGTACTATCAGCATGCAATTAATCAAGAATGTTTTCCTTACAAGAGAAAAAACACTTTCGCGCAAGCTTGAAGAAATTCTCTTGGTTTATATCCTGGAAAACAACAGAATCGCCAGTAAGGAAAGAATGCTGGAGGTTTATTTCAATATTATAGAATGGGGACCTAATGTTTACGGAATTGGAGAAGCAGCCTATTTCTATTTTGGAAAACATCCGTCACAGCTAAACCTGAACGAATCTTTGTTTTTGGCCAGTATCGTTCCAAGACCGCGGGGTTTTATGTGGCAGTTTGACAATCAGGGGAAATTAAAATCTTTTGCCGAAAAGCGAAACGAATACATGACCAACCTGATGATTCGACGTGGTTTGCTTACTCAGGACGATACATTACAGAAACATTTTCCTGTAGAAATTACAGGCCCTGCCCGTTCCTTCTTACGAATAAAAGCTCCGGATTCTACTGCGGTAGATACAATTGCGATTGATGAGGAGTTTGATTTTTAGTTTTATCACCCTGCCAGGGTTTGGAACCCTGGCAGGGTGATAAAGAAATTATTTAAATACTTTCAAAAATTCTTCTTTATAACTCGGAGAAATTTCTATTTCAGAACCATCTGTCAGCGTTACATAACCACCTGCTCCTTTATGGTAAGACTTTACGGAATTGACATTGATGATATGCGACTTATGGACGCGTACAAACGGAAAAGGAAGAATTTCAGTAAAATGCTTTAAAAACCGGCAGACCATTTTTTTCTGCCCGTCGGCCAGATAAAGGTCTGTAAAATTTCCATTCCCCCTAAGCCTGACGATTTCTTCCATCTTTACGACTTCAAAACCTTCTAAAGTAGGAAGAATGACCTGTTGTTTTTCCGGCTTCGTTTCCCTGAAATTTTCTACAATGATTCTGTTTCTGTTAAAAATTTCGTGGTTCAGTAGATGCTGTTGTACTTTGTTTACCGCCGTAATGAGTTCTTCAATGCTGATTGGTTTTAGCAAATAATATGCCGCACTCTGATTCAATGCTTTAAGCGAGTATTCTGAAAAGGCCGTTACAAAAATTGTTTCAAATTGCAGGTCCTTACAGGCTTCCAAAACATCAAAAGCATTTCCAAAAGGCATTTCCACATCCAGAAAAACCAATTGCGGCTTCAGTTCATGAAGCAACGGAACCGCTTCCTTAAAATTCTGTGCTTCGCCTATAATTTCTATTTGCGGACAATATTTCTGCACATAATTTTTTAAGACCTCACGGGCTGCCGTTTCATCTTCTACTATAACACTTCGTATTTTTTGCAACATCATCATCAAATCCGGTCAATTAATGGAAAGCTAATTTCAATTCGCGTGCCCGTTTCGGGGTTTTCTTTTTCTGAAATCTTCAGAGAAATATTCTTTTTATAAAGCTCGTTCAAAAGGCTAATCCTTTCGCGCGTATTGGTCATTCCACGTGATTCATGTACTTTTTGATTGGTAGTTTTCAATTCCTTGCTTTTGGTGAGCCCTATTCCGTTATCGTCAACAATTACCTTTACCATATTGTTTTTAAGCTTGAAATCCAATTTTAAAAATCCTTTGCCTTCTTTGTAACGGAGCCCATGCCAGATTGCATTTTCAAGATGCGGTTGCAAAAGCATATTTGGAACTAAAACGGCATCACCATCCAAAGCGTCATCTATGGTTATTTCGTAGTCAAATTTTTCATTAAAACGCAGATGTTCCAAATCCAGGTATTTTTTGAGCTGCTCTACTTCATTATTCAACGCAACAAAATCTTTGTTGGAATTTTCCATCATGTTTCGCATCAGGTTCGAATAGGAAGTCAGGTATTTATTGGCTTCCAGTTCTTTATTTTCTGAAATGAACTGGTTCACAGAATTCAGGCTGTTAAAGATGAAATGTGGATTCATTTCTCTTCTCAACGACTGCAGGGCAATTTTTTTGTTCTTGGTTTTAATCGAATACAATGCTTTGACAATAAAAACAAAAAGCAGTACCATCAATACGACAGAACCTAAAAGAAAATAATTAAACGTGTTTTTTTTGCTAATCAGTTCGTCTTTTAAGGCACGCTCTTTTTCCAAATGTTTGATTCGGTCTTCCGTTACCTGAAAGACTTTTGAGTCAACCAGAGAATTATCAGACTTGATAAGACTTTCAAAATTCTCAAAGAAATTTTCATACAGTTCAATGCTTTTTTCGCCGTTGCCTTTCGCATTATATTCGCTGATCAGCTGGTCTAAGCTGTTTTTTGCCAAAATTGTCTTTCCGTTTTGTATGGCAAGTTCATAGGCCTTTTTCAAAACAGAGATTCCTTTTTCTGCCTCCTGCTGCTTAAAATAAATTGCAGCCAATTCCTGCATCTGCACAATCTGGGTTTCGGAATCATTTTTTTCTTTGGCTTCGTTAATCAGCTTTTTATTAATCTCGATGGCCTTGTCAAACTCATTTTCTGAAGCATAAACTTTTGCTATTTCGTTTTTAATCTTAATAGCTTCTTCCGGTTTGTGCTTTACATTTTCCAATGCCTTTTTATAATTTTCAACAGCTGCTTTAGCGTCATTCCTATCAATATTTGCCTTTGCCATTTGCTGATAGGCATCTGCCGCTTCTTCTTTTTCGCCTTCTTTTTCCAGAATTTGAATATTAGAAGAAATATAATCCTTCTTTTGTTCCGGTGCACTGTTTTTCAAACGCTCGGCATCATTATAATTAATTTTTTCCGCAACCTTATCCGTTGCAGTCTGGCTCGCCATTTCATAACTCACAATGGCATCCTGTGTTTTATTTTGTGACTCCTGTACTTTAGCAATCCCACGATTCGTAATGGCAGCCTCTTTTTTCTTGTTCCGCTTTGCATAGATGTCACGGGCTTTTTTTAAATATTCTTCTGCTTTCGCATACTGTCCTTTTGCCGAAAGCTGTTTCGCCAGTGCTTCATATTTTTGGGCAGTCTGTAAATCATTTTCATCTTCTGACAATGATTTCTTTAATTCGGCCGCTGCCTGATTCAAATTATACTCTTTCTTGCTCTGCTTACTTTTTTTCTTAATAGTGTCCTGTGCCATAACGGTTTTCATACCGAACAGCAAAAGAAAAAAGAAGAAGGTCCATTTTGTTTTCATCATACAACTATCCTATTACAGAATCACTTGCCGCTTCTGCGAATTTTCTGCAATGTAAAGTAAAATAATTCTGGCTTCTTATCCTATTCCTTTCACCAATTGAAAAAGCGGTTTCACCATGTGTAGAAAATTCCAATCCTGATGAACCATAATTTTACTCTAGAAATCAATTAAAACCTTATAATTATGAAAACAAGAATTATTTCAGCAGCAGTATTTCTGGCAGCATGCTGCGTCTCTGTAGGAATCATAAACAATCGTTCCATACTGCAGGACAACGAGGTTTCAAAAGGAAAAGATTTGGCTTCTTTACCTAAAGAAAAAATTGAAGAAGAAGAAGAAGAAAAACCTTGCGTTTTTATGACAGTCATGGGCGAACAGCCTTCTGAAGGGTTTGCAGCCGCCAAAAGAGATGCCAAAATTGACGACAAAATTATGCAGGGTGAGCTTTGGCTTATTAAAGCCCAAAATAAAGATGGCGGATGGGGAGCCGGTTCGCATGCACGTCAAAATGTTATGGACCCACATGCAGTTAGTTCTGACCCGGCCACTACCGCAATGACAGCCATGGCGTTATACCGTTGTGGCTACAATCTGGAATCCGGAAAATACAGCGATGTCCTGAAAAAAAGCCTGAATTATCTTTTGGCAGAAATCGAAAAGACAAAAAACAATCCGAATTTCATTACTGAAGTCCGCGGTACACAAATACAAAGCAAATTAGGTGAAAACATTGACGCCGTACTCACACTTCAATTTCTGAATCAGGTCTATCCAATGTTGAAAGATGCCTCCTTAAAAACAAAAGTGAAGGAAGCTATACAAATTTGCGTCAATAAAATTGAGAAGTCGTATGATGAAACCGGAAAGGTAAAAGGTGCCGGATGGGCCGGAGTACTGCAATCGTCTTTTGCCAGTTCAAGTTTGGAAACTGCTGCAAAAAACAAGGATATTAAAGTCAATAAAGAAAAACTTCAAAAATCCCGCGAATATCAGAAAAGCAACTACAATGCTGAAAGCGAAAGTGTAAAAGCGGAAGACGGAGCCGGAATCGTATTGTATGCCGTGAGCAGTTCCGTACGCGGCAGCGCCAAAGAATCTCAGGAAGCGAAAGCCATTATCAATCAGGCAAAACGCGAGGGCAAACTAGACAAGAATGCCGTCCTGAACAAAGAAAACCTAAAAAAAGCAGGCGTTTCAGAAGAACAGGCCGAAGTTTATGATGTTGCCGATAAGGTGTATAATTCTGCAAAAGTAAAAGCTATGAATAAAGAAGTAATCAGCGGTTTCGGCAATAACGGCGGTGAAGAATTTTTAAGCTTCCTGCAAACCGGAGAATCCATGATTGTCAACCAGGATGAGGAATGGAAAAAATGGTATGACGATGTGAGCGGCAGAATCATGAGCATCCAGAACAGTGACGGAAGCTGGAACGGACACCATTGCATTACAAGTCCGGTGTTTTGCACCGCAACCTGCCTGATGATTTTAACGGTTGAAAACGATATTAAAAAACTGCAATAACCTAAAAAACACAAATCATGAAAACGAAAATCATTTTTGCTTCCTTATTATTAGGCACAACCTTCTGCTTTGGCAGTTGCGATTTCTTCAAAAAAGAACCGAAAGAAAATCCCAATCCGGAAAACAATCCGGGCCCTGAACTGGCTCTGAATACAACTACTGCTGATGATAATACAAAAATCCAGGTAGCCTTGTTATTAGACACCTCCAACAGCATGGACGGACTGATTGACCAGGCAAAATCAAGGCTTTGGAATATTGTAAACACCTTGACAACCTTAAAATATGAAGGAAAAAATCCGAAAATAGAAATTGCACTCTATGAATATGGAAACGACGGCTTGTCCGCCACCTCAAATTATATCCGCCAGGTAGCACCGCTCACAACTGATTTGGACCTCATTTCTGAAAAGTTATTTTCGCTTCGAACCAACGGAGGCTCCGAATATTGTGGTGCCGTAATCCAGGACGCTACAAAACAACTTTCCTGGGGAAAAGACAAAACGAATATGAAATTGCTATACATTGCAGGAAACGAACCTTTCAACCAGGGAAGCATCAACTATAAAGAAGCTATAAGCGATGCTTTGAAAAACGATATTTATGTCAATACGATTTTTTGTGGCAGTGCTATGGAAGGTATTGATACTTTCTGGAAAGATGGCGCGGACAAAGGTCAGGGAAAATACTTCAACATCAACTCGGATGAAAAAGTACGCTATATCGTGACACCTTATGATGAAAGAATCAGTAAATGCAATGAAAGACTGAATTCCACTTATATGGGTTACGGAGCGCAAGGTTATGAGAAGAAAGCCATGCAGGCAGCACAGGACAAAAATGCAGAATCTGTTTCTTCTTCCAACTATACAGAACGCGCCGTGAGCAAATCAAAAGCCGTGTATAAAAACGAATCCTGGGATTTGGTTGACCGTGTAAAAGAAGACAAATCGGCTTTGCAAAAAATCAAAAAAGAAGAACTTCCGAAAGAACTGCAGAATAAATCTACACAGGAAATCAAAGCGATTGTAGACCAAAAAACACAGGAAAGAGAAGCGATACAAAAAGAAATGGCACTGTTGGCAAAACAGCGTCAGGATTATATTGATACTGAAAATAAAAAAGGCAAAAAACAGGATGATTTAGGAAATGCTATTGCGTCGTCCATTTTAGGCTTTGCAAAAATTAAAGGCTATACTGCTGAAAAGTAACTTTTAACTCGAAATATGCCTCATACGTTTCATGGGGCATATTTTTTAATAATATCGGAAAGTTATTCCTGACAGGTAACCTTCACTATTTCCATTATTAGGAATTTTTGCGGCTCTGCGGCTTTGCGAGCAACTATTTCACGCAAAGCTGCAGAGCCGCAAAGCAGAAAAAGAAATTTATTTTCCTTTCGTCCCAACCTTTTCCGTCTTTTTGCTCTCTTACTTATAAAAGACTAATCCTTAAAATTCAATTATGAAAAAGTTTCTTATACTATTCTTATTCTTTCAGGCAACCTTATATGCCCAAAAACCTGTTTTTACGACAGCCAAAGTAAAAGCGGCAACTGTTTATTTCAATGCGGCAGAAATTTCACAAACGGCCAGTGTAAACCTTCCGGCAGGAACCCACGAAATTGTAGTCAAAAATGTAGCCAACTGGGTCAACGAAAATTCAATACAAATTGGGACATCGCCTACATTAACTGTACTGTCTGTACAATTCACAGACAATTATATTTCTGAATATGAGGTTGACACCAATTCTCCTTCGGTAAAAAAAGTGAAAGACAGTATTCTTATTGTCCAGAAAGAAATTGCTAAACTTGCCAATTCCAGAATTTCTGAAGGAAAAACCATCGAACTGTTGGATAAAAACCAACAGGTTTCCGGGCAAAATTCCGGATTGAATGTGACTGAATTGATGAAAATGGTAGAGTACTACAAGACAAAAAGGGCAGAATTAAGCAACAATATAAATGCCTTGGCCGAAAAAGAACAGAAACTCGCCGAGGTACTTAAAAAATTAAATGACAGATTGGAAGTCAACAACAAAAACGAAGAAAAAATTTCGTCCGGAAAATTAATCCTTCAGGTTATGAATGAAGTGGCCGGAAATGTACCATTAGAAATTTCGTATCTGACCAACAGTGCAACCTGGGCTCCGTTCTATGATTTGAGAGCCAACAGCATAGCCTCGCCAATAGACATGATGTATAAGGCACAAGTCACACAAAGCACCGGAATTGACTGGAAAAATGTGAAGCTGACTTTGTCCTCCGGCCTTCCTAACCAAAATAATCAGGCTCCATTGCTACAGGCCTGGTTTTTAAGATATGGATATGTACAGGATTATAGACAAAATGCTGCTCCAATCAATGAATTGCAGGAAGTGGTAGTTCAGGGCTATAATACTGTAAAAAAAGACAAAGTGATGATTAGAGGTTCCGTTTCCAACTTTACCGCTATCACAGAAAACCAATTGAACATTTCCTTTGATATTGATATTCCGTATGATATTTTGTCTAACGGCAAAAAACACAGTGTTGCTTTAAAAGAAATAAAACTGCCTGCTACTTATAAATATTATGCCGCACCAACAGCCGACAAGGAAGCATTTCTTCTGGCGGAAATCAGTGACTATTCTAAATACAACCTGCTAAAAGGCGAAGCCAATATTATTTTTGAAGGAATGTATGTAGGCAAAACGTTTGTGGACCCGAACCAGACTTCGGACACCCTGAACCTGAGCATGGGAAGAGATAAGAAAATTTCCATCAAACGTGAAAAGGTAGTCGACAAATCGGGTACAAAGTTCCTGTCAGCCAACAAAGTCCAGACATTTACTTTTGAAACCACTGTGCGAAACAACAAAAAAGAGGCTATACAACTAACACTCAAAGACCAATATCCGTTGAGTTCCGATAAAGAAATTGAAATCGAACTGAAGCAAAGCGACAATGCAAAAGTCAATGCCGAAACAGGAATCCTGACCTGGGATTTGAACCTGAAACCAAATGAAACCAGGAAAATACGTATTAGCTATACGGTCAAATATCCAAAAAACAAGATTATTGACAATCTTTAAAACAAGAGAGCCTCGTTACAATAACGGGGCTTTTTTATTAAAAAAATACTTATATTTTAAAAATGTAAACGTTTCATTATGAATAATTTCAAATTTTATTTTATAAATTTACTTCCTAACCCTAATTGCTATAAAATGAAAACAACACTACGATTATTAGTATTACTATTCTCAACCTTTGCGTTTTCGCAGACAATCGGAATAGTACCTTTTGCTACAGGATTCAACAATCCTATTGAAATTGCCAACGCAGGTGACACGAGATTGTTTATTGTGGAACAAAGCGGAGTCATCAAAGTTTTGAATTCGAATGGTACTACAAATGCCACACCTTTTCTTAACATCACAAGCCTTGTAAGCTGCTGTGGCGAAAGAGGACTTTTGGGGCTGGCATTCCATCCTAATTATGCCACTAACGGTTTCTTTTACGTTAATTACACCAATACGGCCGGGAATACTGTAATCGCACGCTATTCTGTAAGTAGTAATCCTGATGTTGCCAATACAACCGGTACTATCCTAATGACAATTAATCAGCCTTTTTCCAACCATAATGGCGGAACCATAAAATTTGGTCCTGACGGTTATCTGTATATCGGAATGGGTGATGGCGGAAGCGGTGGTGACCCGGGAAACAGGGCTCAAAATATCAATGAGCTTTTGGGTAAAATGCTGCGTATTGATGTTGATTCGGGCACTCCTTACGGAATTCCGCCAACCAATCCTTATGCCGGAGCTACGCCGGGAGCCGATGAAATCTGGGCTATTGGATTACGAAATCCATGGAAGTTTTCTTTTAACCGACTTAATGGCGATTTATGGATTGCAGATGTAGGTCAGGACCAGATTGAAGAAATCAACAAGGTCAGTTCAACTGCAGCCGGACTAAACTATGGATGGAGATGTTATGAAGGCAATGCAGCATACAATACAACTGGCTGCGCCGCTATGTCAACCATGACTTTTCCTGTTGCACAATATACACATGCTTCAACAGGAGGCTGTTCTATTACCGGAGGCTATGTTTATACAGGCAGCACTTACCCGGCCATGCAGAACAAATATTTCTTTGCTGACTATTGTGTTAATAGAATTGGAATGGTTGATACGTCTGGCAACATCACCTATTCTGCCAATTTCTCCGGTTCTAACTCCTTTACTTCGTTTGGAGAAAACTCCAGCGGCGAACTGTTCGTTACCGGAACTTCTCAGGACATTGTCTACAGGGTTATTGATACGGCATTGAGCAATGACGATTTTACAAAAAATGGATTCTCTATGTATCCTAATCCGGCAGATTCTGAACTTTTCTTATCAAGCACTACCGGAATTGTACTTCAAAAAGTTTCTATTGTTGATTTATCCGGTAAGCTCCTGATAGGACAAAGACTGGAAAACACACCTGTCAACACCATCAACATCAGTTCGCTGCAAACAGGAATTTATGTTGTTACAATAGAAGACACATCCGGAAATACGTTTACATCAAAACTGGGGAAAAAATAAAACACCGGATTATATAAAAAAGAAAGCCTGTTTTAAAAACAGGCTTTTTTATTTTATGGAGCAGGATTAGGACGTATGGACTGAATCTCATCAATGGCTTTTAGCACTTCTTCTGAAAGAACCGTATGTCTTGAATTGATATTCTCTTCCAACTGCTTCAGGTTTGTCGCTCCTATTATAGTTGCCGTCACAAACTGCTGCTGACGGATAAACGCCAAAGACATTTCTGTTAGCGTGAGTCCGAATCTGGTTGCTGTTTCCTGATATAAAGCCGTCGCTTCTTTGGTCTGTTGCGAATTGTATCTTGTAAAGTTTGGGAACAGGTTTAATCTTGCATCGGGATGTTTTTCTCCGGTCAGGAATTTACCTGACAATACGCCAAATGCCAATGGCGAATAGGCCAATAAACCTACATTTTCGCGATAGGCTGTTTCTGAAAGCCCTACTTCAAAAGTACGGTTGAGCAAAGAGTAAGGATTTTGAATGGTTGCTATCCTGGGCAGATTGTGTTTTTTGCTTTCTTCCAAAAAACGCATCACACCCCAGGGTGTTTCATTGGAAACACCTATCGCGCGGATTTTCCCTTCCTGAATGAGTTCCTGAAATACTTCCAGAATAGCTTTCATATTATCTTCCCAAGCATCTTCCTGAATTTTGAAACCTCGTTGCCCAAACATGTTCGATTTTCGTTCCGGCCAATGCAGTTGGTACAGGTCGATATAATCTGTCTGAAGTCGCTTCAGGCTTTTTTCAACAGATGCTTTTATGGTTTCTTTGTTGAATGCCAAATCTTCTCTTATATATTGCATCCCACGGTTTGGCCCTGCAATTTTGGAAGCCAGGATAATGTCGTTTCTTTTTCCTGATTTATGGAGCCAGCTCCCGATAATTCTTTCGGTTTCGCCTGTTGTTTTTTCGCGTGCCGGAACAGGATACATTTCTGCCGTGTCGATAAAATTGATTCCTTTATCCAACGCAAAATCAATCTGAGCATGTCCTTCTGCTTCGGTATTTTGCTGTCCGAAAGTCATGGTTCCGAGACATAGTTCACTAACTTTCAGGTTGGTGTTTGGAAGTGTATTGTAGTTCATTTTTTTAAGGTACTAAGTGACTGAGTCGCTAAGTTGCTAAGGTTCTTTTAAGGCGCTAAGGTACTAAGTTTTTAAGGGATTGGAAAATTGAGGTACTAAGGTTTGGCAGTTTTTTGATAAAAAGATTAATATAGCCTAAAGTGGCTAATAAAGAGTAGTTTACAAGAACCGAAAGTGCTATCGGTAACGATTTAGTAATGGTGCTTACCGCACTCGCTTTCATCTGATTACCTTGTAAATCATTACTGCAAATTTAATAAAAAAAAGGGTTAAGTCGAAGGTACTTAACCCTTTTTTCGTTTTTCCATAATATTCATAGAAAGAGCGATTTAAAATAAATCTTTCCCAATATGGGGACACTGTGTGATAATGGGTTCAATATTATTTCCAAGTTTTGGCTTATCAACAAAGGTGTAGTTCCGAAACAAATAGTGATAACTTCTAAAAGACTAAGCTATGGAAATCGTATTGAGCAAAATATTATCGGAAATTAGACATCAGGAAGACAAACTATCTTCTCAAATGATGCAAACTACGGATGAGGCTTACCAAATGACCTTATTCCTAAAGGAAATGCTGTTTACTGTAAAGATGAAAGTCTTACAAACCGGGTTTAAAGACGAACAGCAGGAAATCAATTTTTTCAAGCACATTAAGCCGCAGATTTTAGGAAAACTTATTTATTACAATAAAGTATTCCGTATTGAAACCACCTGTCCTGTAAGTACCGGGAGAATACACCAAAGTTATTTTGAAAACCAACTAAAAATTCTAAAATCAGAATATAAGGAAAGCATATCCAATGAGAATTTTTACAGATACTACCGGGCAGGCAGGACAGACCGTGACCATAGTTACTTCAGGCTCGGAAAAATCAATTACCACGATGGGCTAAAGAGTGGTGTTTTTGAAATTGACCTTAGCTTTTCTACATATTATGATAACAAAGTTGCCCATATTATAGCTAATGAATTACTTTATACTTATTTGCTTACCAAAATAAACCCCGAAAAAAATCCTGATACGATTTTAATAAACGGAGATACAAACAAAGACATTTCGTGGACTAATTCACAAAATGCACTTATAGAATTGATTTACGCCCTGTATGCTTCCAACTCAATTGCATACGGTAAAATAGGCATTAGAAAATTAGCATTGATTTTTCAAGTGCTTTTCCGAACACCTTTAAACGATATACATCATTCTTTCCATCGAATGAAAACAAGAGCTGGCTCCCGAACTGCATTTTTAGACCAACTCAAAATTTCCCTCGAAGAATATATGGATAAAGACCTTTAGCCGTATCAGCATAGGCGTTTAAAAGCAGTACACAAAATGTACTGCTTTTTCTTTGCCCATATCTGCCAATTGGCAAATATGGGCAAACGACTATTGCAAAATAGCTCAACCCCACTAAAACCCTTATTAAACAAGGCTTTTTCTCATTGTGAAAATTTTCAAAAAACTGCAAAACCAATGGGCAAGCATTGGCAGACAAACACTGCCACACTTCTGAATTTTGTCCTGTGAACATTAAATAACAGTGCAATGAACATTATAACAGTTGACGAAGAAGTGTGGAAGCACCTCAATGAACGGTTGAAAGCCATTAGCGACTATATACTCAAACTGGAAGACACAAGCTACGATAGTTTGTGGCTTAACAATCACGAAGTCTGCCAGTACCTCCACATCAGCGAAAAAACATTGTGGCGTATGCGTACCAATGGGCAGATAGCCTTTTCAAAAATGTACGGACAGTATTACTATACGATTGGTGCTATCAAAGAAATGCTGAATGCCAATGCCGTGCAGACTACCGATGAATATGTTGAGCAGCTTATGGCGAAAGGCAAAAGCTATATCGAAAAAGGCAGAAACCTGAAATCAGGGAATAAATAAAATCATAACGCTATGAACATAGACAAAATGGAATTTGTGGCGTGGATGGAACGCATAATGGATAGGCTTGACATTCTCGGCAACCACATAGACGATTTACAAAAAAAGCGCAATAGCATAGACGGCGAAGAATTACTGGATAATCAGGATTTATTACAAATGCTGAAAATCAGCAATCGCTCCCTGCAACGGTATCGCTCCATAGGCAAACTGCCTTATTATACCATCAGTGGAAAATTGTATTACAAGTTGTCCGATGTACATCAGTTTATTAGGGAAAGTTTTAACCCGCCTTTGCCCAAACTGGATGCCAATAAGTGACAAACACTGCCTTTGAGTGCCATATAGTGCAATCGGGTGCAGGCTTCCTTTACATTCGACAGTGAATTTTTAAAATTTTCAGATTATGAGCGAAGAAACAACAAATAAACAGGAAATGCCCGAACAGCTTTCGGACATATTACTCGTACTGGATAAAGAGAAAATGAAAATCCAGGCAGTAAAGAGTATCGACGAAAACGGGAAAATGGAAACCGTTGAACCCACGAAGAAAAATCAAAACCAGTTTATGCGTGTGGACAAAAGCGGCGATTTCTTTTCCAACTTCTTTTCCAATTTTTTCAGCCAGTTAAAGAACCCTACAAACTTTACTTTCTTCAAAGTGCCTGCCCCGGTTGCTGCTGAAAAAGCACAGGAATTACAGAAGCACGTTGAAAAGCCCACTCCTGATGGCGAAAAAGTGTTGAAAGAACACGAGGTAAAGGCAGAGCCACAACCTGATAAAAAACAAGAAAATCAAAATAATATGGCAACAGCACAAACAACAACGGAAACAAGCGAATACCGCTACAAGCCGGAGCAGATTGATTGGGACACAATGAAAAACCTCGGATTAAGCAAAGAGTATCTTGAAAAAAGAAACCTGCTTGACCCTTTATTAAGAGGTTACAAAACCAATGAACTCTTACCGATAGGCATTAACCTCGGCGGTTCTATCCTGCGCACAGATGCCCGCTTGTCTTTACAGCAAGCCGAAGACGGCAATGTTATCGTGGCGATACACGGTATCAAAAAAGAGCCTAACCTCCACTTTGAGTTTTTCGGTCACAAGTTTACGGATGAAGACAAGAAAAACCTGCTTGAAACGGGCAATATGGGGCGTGTTATCAATTTGGTAAATTCCAAAACAGGCGAATTGATGCCGTCCATTATCAGTATCGACAGGCTTACCAATGATATTGTAGCCTTGCGAACTGATTTCATTAAAATACCCGATGAATTAAAAGGGGTAAAACTGAACGATGAGCAAAAGCAAACCTTATTGGAGGGCAAACCGCTTTATTTAGAGGGTATGATTTCCACCAAAGGAACGGAGTTTTCGGCAACTGTACAATTCAATGCTGACAAACGATACGTTGAATTTTTGTTTGATAGAAGCAACAATAATCAGCAAGCGCAAACGAACCAACAGAATACCCAACAAAACAATCAGCAAAGCCAACCGCAGGAAGCTCCGAAAACTTTCAGAGGTAAAGAACTGGACGATGAGCAGTACAACAAGTTCAAAGCCGGGCAAACCATCTATGTGGAACTGATAGATAAAAAAGACCAACCGTACAAGGGTTATATCACTTTCGACAAAGATACCGGAAAGACCAACTTTGAGTTTCCCGGTCAATATAAAGCACGGGTAGAAACTGCCGAAGCTCATAAAACACAGACTGCCGTTAATTCGGAGGGCAAAACCAACGAAGCAACCAAGAACGTCAAAGAGCCTTTGAAACCCGGGCAACAAAGACCGAAAAATGAAAAGCAGCAGGAACAACAGAACAAGCAACAAAACCCTGCAAAATCCAAAGGCAGAAAAATGTAATACAGTATGAAAACAATCATTGCAGAAAAACCAAGTGTAGCAAGGGAGATAGCCGGCTTGTTGGGAGCATCTGAAAAAAAGGATGGCTACTTGACAGGTAACGGCTATTTTGTTACGTGGGCATTCGGTCATTTAATAGGACTGGGAATGCCCGAAGATTACGGCATTTCGGGATTTGATAAAGCATCCCTGCCGATATTGCCCAACCCATTTTTATTGACCGTTCGCAAGGTCAAAAAAGACAAAGGGTACACCGCCGATACTGGCGCATTAAAGCAACTGAAAGTTATTGGGCAGCTTTTTAAGCAAAGCAACAGTATCATCGTTGCTACTGATGCAGGTCGTGAGGGCGAACTTATTTTCAGGTACATTTATGAATACCTGAAATGCAACAAGCCTTTTGAACGCCTTTGGATAAGTTCGCTTACCGAAAAGGCAATAAAGCAAGGCTTTGACAGCCTGAAAGACGGAAAAGAATTTGACGGATTATATCAAGCAGCACAAGGCAGGAGCCGTGCCGACTGGCTTGTGGGTATCAATGCTACACAGGCTTTGAGCATTGCCGCAGGCAACGGTATATATTCGCTCGGAAGAGTACAAACGCCAACACTGGCTTTGATATGCAAACGATACCTCGACAATAAGAATTTCAATGTGAAAAAATATTGGCAGATACAATTAACACACAATAAAGCGCAGGTTGATTTCAAAAGTATTTCCGCTACCAAATGGGAAGAAAAACAACTTGCTGATGATACCCTTAAAGCCATTCAGCGAAGCGCAACGGCAACCATTTCATCAGTAGAAACCAAAAGTGTTACAGAACAACCTCCCTTGCTTTTTGACCTGACAGGCTTACAAAAGGAAGCCAATAAAAGACTGAAATTATCTGCTGAAGCAACACTCAATATCGCACAAAGCCTGTACGAAAAGAAGTTTATCACGTACCCACGTACCGGAAGCAAATATATCCCTGAAGATATGTGGGCAGAAATCCCAAACCTTGTGAGGGCTTTGCAAACCCGTGAAGATTGCAAACAAGCCCTTACCAAAATCAAATGGGGACGGTTTAATAAGCGTATCGTGAATGACCTCCGTGTAACGGACCATCACGGTTTGCTAATTACTGATAAAGTGCCGTCCGTACTCAACGCAGACGAAAACAAGATTTACAATATGATTGCGCTTCGATTGCTCGAAGCCATATCACAAGCCTGTATCAAGGAAATAACCGATGTGTCATTACAGGTATTGCATTACGACTTTACGGCAAAAGGCTGTAAAATTCAGGAAGCGGGTTGGCGTTCCATAAAAGGAAGTTTTACTGACGATGGCGAAGAACCAGTACAGGAACTACCGGAACTACATAAAGGCGACGAACTTACCATAAAGGAAGCCGCCGTTTTGGAAAAGCAAACGAAACCGCCAGTGCTTTATACCGAAGCCGGGCTTTTGTCCGCTATGGAAACCGCAGGAAAAGAAATCGAGAATGAGGAAGAGCGAAAAGCCCTCAAAAATATCGGTATCGGTACTCCGGCAACAAGAGCAGCCATTATCGAAACCTTGTTTACCCGTAATTATATCCTCCGGGATAAGCGTTCCTTAATTCCTACCGAAAAAGGATTGCAGGTGTACGAATTGGTCAAAGAACGCAAGATTGCAGATGTGACAATGACTGCCGAATGGGAACTGGCTTTGCAGAAAATTGAAAACAACGAAGCAGATGCCGGGACATTCCAAAAGGAAATGGAAACCTATGCAAAATCCATTACCGATGAACTGCTGCAAACTTCTATTGCTAATACCAATCAGCCTAAATTAACCTGCCCGAAATGCAAAAGTCAGCAACTCATCATCCGTGATAAGATTGTGAAATGCCCTGATGAGGCTTGTAACTGGGTACAGTTCCGTACCATTTGCAGTGTACAAATAAGTATCGAAAATATAGTAAGCCTTGTCAATAAAGGCAAAACGGCTCTAATCAAAGGAATGACAAGCAAAGCTGGAAAGAAATTCGATGCTTATATCGTTCTGAAAGAAAGTGCAGAAACTTCCTTTGAGTTTGAGAAAAACAAAAGCAATAAGCGCAATGGAAAATAAGCAGTCAATCGTACCCAAAGAAATCAGGAGCCTGATTTATACCATACGTGGCAAACAAGTGATGTTGGATAGCGACCTCGCCACTTTATATCAGGTGGAAACCAAAAATCTGAATAAAGCTGTAAAACGGAATATCGAGCGTTTTCCTGCTTCATTCTGCTTTCAACTGACCGAAGAGGAAGTTGAAAACTTGAGGTTCCAATTTGGAACCTCAAGTTTAAGCTACGGCGGCAGGCGTTATTTACCTTATGTATTTACCGAACAAGGCGTGGCAATGGCTTCTGCCATACTCCGTTCAGACATAGCCGTTAAAATGAGTGTTGAGATAATGGAAGCCTTTGTAGCAATGCGGCGTATGCTTATCAGCAATGCTTCTTTATTTCATCGTTTGGATAATATAGAATTGAAGCAACTGGAAGCCGACCAAAAATTTGAAGAGATTTTTAAGGCTTTGGAAAGCGACAAACTCCACAGCGAAAAAGGCATCTTCTACAACGGGCAGGTTTTTGATGCCTATGCTTTTGTTTCCGATATTATCCGCAGTGCCGGAAGTTCCATTATCCTGCTTGATAATTATGTGGATGATACCGTGCTTACCTTATTGGGAAAACGCAAAGACAATGTAGCAGCCACAATCCTTACTAAGAACATCAGTAATCAATTACGGTTGGATTTACAACGCTACAACAACCAATATCCTGCAATAGATATTGAGCTTTTTTCCGATGCTCACGACCGCTTTTTGATTATTGATAATACAGAACTGTACCATATCGGGGCATCACTTAAAGACCTGGGCAAAAAATGGTTTGCCTTTTCGAGAATGGATATTGAAGTCGGCAGGATGCTTCAAATCCTCAAAAAGCCATAAAAAAAGAACCTCTGAATTTTCGGAGGTTTTTTGTTGCTCATTACGCCAAATAACGCCTTTCAACGCCAAACCCTGCAACATTCACAAAGGCATTTGCTTCCGCTTATAATTTTAGGATTTAAGTAAAATTCTAAACAAGATATAGTATGGATGCACAGCAAAAAGACCTGTCGTATTTCAGATTACGACTGCAAGAATTATTAAACAGCAGCTTCCCCGAAAAGGCACACGACCAAAAATTTATAGACCAACGGTCTTCGTGGGCTGCCAATGCTTATGAGGGTGCGTTCCGTTCGGGAAACTCTGTTGAGCAATGCAATGAAATAGCCAACTACATACTGTTTGAAGGCTTACACTTCTCCAAGTTCGACACGGTTTTTAAAGTGGTATGTAATGAGTTTGATACCATTATGGCAGACGAGGAACTGCGACCGTTCGCACTGAAAATGTCTCCTGTTTGCGAACCTGTATTTGCGGGATATGAATTAACCGATGATTTCGCCTATGGGTATGAGTTTGATTTACTCTATACCGAACTGACCGGAACCATCGCAATATGGATTGAGGAAAATGGGCTTCAGTAAGCGTTTCCATCTCCAACAGAATATTGATGCCCTGCGAATTGTTTTTAAACTGGAAAAGGAGAAACGGCAAGCCACCGTAGGCGAAAGACTGCTAATGATGCAATACAGCGGATTTGGTGGTCTTAAATTCGTTCTGAACCCCATTGAAAACGAAATAGACATCAATAATTGGAGAAAAACGGAACACGACCTTTTTCCGATTACGCAGGAACTCCACCAACTACTCAAAGAAAATTCCGAAGACGATAAGCAATACCGCAGGTATGTGGATAGTATGAAAAGTTCCGTACTAACGGCTTTTTATACACCGCCAAAGGTCATAGATGCCATTTCATCAGCTTTGCGTGATAACGGTCTGCAAATTGATAAGTTCCTCGAACCCTCCGCAGGTATTGGTTCATTCATTCAATCCTTTTCTGAAAATCAGAAATCCAATATTACGGCTTATGAAAAAGACTTGCTGACAGGCAAGATTTTAAAGCAGCTCTATCCCGAAAGCAATGTACGCGTAAGCGGTTTTGAGGAAATCCCCGAAAGGGAACAAAACAGCTATGATGTAATCGCCAGTAACATCCCGTTCGGCGATACCTCTGTATTTGACCTATCTTATTCCCGAAGCAAGGACAATGCTAAAATACAGGCTGCCCGAAGCATACACAATTACTTCTTTTTGAAAGGTGCTGATATGCTCCGTGAGGGCGGTTTGTTAGTTTATATCACTTCGCAAGGCATATTGAATAGCCCTAAAAACGAACCTATACGCAGGGCGTTGATGCAGGATAATAATTTGGTTTCGGTTGTAAGATTACCTAACAATCTATTTACAGAATATGCAGGTACGGAAGTCGGAAGCGACCTTATTATCCTGCAAAAAAATACGGCAAAAGAAAATCTGACCGACAGGGAAGATCTGTTTTGCCGAAGCAATCCAACCGAGTACAATACACCAGGCAATGCCTTGTTTCAAAACAGCACAAGGATTGTGCATACAGACCAAAAATTAGATACCGACCCATACGGACAGCCTGCCTTAATCTATACGCATAAAAACGGTGTTGACGGCATTGCCAAAGATTTGAAGCAAATGCTTTCCGAAGATTTTGGAAAGTACCTGAATTTGAATTTATACAAAGGCGAACGAAACGATGAACCTGTTATACAAATTCCAATTGAACCAAAGGTTACACCTCCAATTATCGACCCTGTAATCATTCAGCAGAAACCGCAACCTGTACCAACTCCGGTAGTCCATCAGGAAAGCCCGCAGGAATTGAAACAGTTAAGCATTTTTGACCTGTTTGAAAGTGCGGGCGAACCTGTAATGGTTCTTGCTCCGCCTAAAAGAACTACCCAAGCCAAAAGGCAAAGCACCAAAAAAAGAAGAGGCACAATAGGTAGTCAGCCCGACCTGTTTAGTAGTGCAAGGCAGCAATCTTATACACCGCTAAAATCTAATGGGGCTACCAATGGAACTAACCCAATAAACGGCAAAAAACAGGAAGCTATCGGCGACCTGTTTTCACAAATAAACGGTAATGGCCAGTCTGATAAGACAGCCATTACCGCTATCAATATTAATGCTATTCCTGAACCTGCTCTGTACAGTGGCGAACTGCAATCATTCCACCGTAACGATTGCCTTGTGGTGGATAATGGTTGGGTGGGTTATCTGCAAGAGGTAGAAAAGGAAGATGCAAAAGCAATCTTTCATCCATTGCAATTGCCGTCCTCACAGAAAGCAAGAGCCGAAGCCTATATTGCCGTAAGGGACAGTTATATAAACCTGTACCAAAAAGAAGCTGAAAAGCAGACCGAACATAAGGCAGAACGGGAAACGCTGAACCTCCTGTACGATGCCTTTACCAAAAAATACGGCAATCTCAATGTTGCCGACAATGCCAAGCTGATAAAGACAGACAGCGCAGGCAAAGAAATTCCCTATCTGGAGCGTATCATTGGCGGCGTAATCCACAAAGCGGATATATTCAGCCGTCCTGTTAGTTTCTCTACCACCACGTTAGCAACCGATAATCCCGAAGAGGCTTTAGCTGCATCGCTGAACAAATACGGAAGCGTGGATTTGGGTTTTATGTCCGAAATCAGCAGCCTGCCTGCCGATACGCTAAAGGAAGCCTTACACGGGCGATTGTTCTACAATCCGCTACATCAGGAATACGAAATAGCCGAACGTTGGATTGCAGGCAACGTGGTTGAGAAAGCCGACGAAGTAAGAACCTATCTCGAAAACAATCCCGATAATACCGAAGTCAAAGAAAGCCTTACCGCTTTAGAAGAAGCCCGACCAAAACGTATTGAATTTGAGGAACTGGATTTTAATCTCGGCGAACGGTGGATACCTACCGGAATTTATGCCCGTTTCGCTTCGTATCTCTTCGATGCGGATGTACTGGTTCACTACTCCGAAAGCTCCGACGACTTTTCCGTGAAATGTCATCAGGGCAATATGCACATTTGGGAAAAATATGCGGTCAAAGCGGAAAGCCGCACGTTTGACGGTATTGCCCTGCTCAAACACGCCCTTGTCAATACTACGCCTGATATAACCAAAAAAGTAATGGTTGGCGACCAAGAGGTCAAAGTACGGGATATGGAAGCCATACAAATGGCGAACACCAAGATTGACGAAATCCGTACCGCCTTTACCGACTGGCTACACGCACAGAACGATGAGTTTAAAAACAGGCTGACCGACCAGTACAACGATACATTTAACTGTTTCGTCCGCCCGAACTATGACGGAAGCCATCAGGGATTTCCGGGATTAGACCGCAAGGGAGCAGGGATTGAAGACCTGTATTCAAGCCAAAAGGACACCGTTTGGATGATAAAGCTGAACAATGGTGCTATCTGCGACCACGAAGTAGGCGCAGGAAAAACGCTGATAATGTGTACCGCAGCGCAGGAAATGAAGCGTTTGGGATTAGCCCACAAGCCGATGATTATCGGGCTGAAAGCGAATATACCCGCTATTGCTGAAGACTACCGCAAAGCCTATCCACACGCTAAAATCCTTTATCCAGGTATTGATGATTTTACGCCAAAGAAACGCCTGCGAATTTTCGGGGATATTAAAAATAATGACTGGGATTGTGTGATACTCACGCACGACCAGTTCGGAATGATACCGCAATCGCCCGAAATACAAAAGGAAATCCTCGAAATAGAATTAGACAGCGTAGAGCGCAACCTCGATGCCCTGAAATCGCAAGGCAAGGAAGTTACAAGGGGAATGCTCGCCGGGGTAATTAAACGCAAAGAAAATCTTGAAGTAAAGCTGAAAACGCTGCAATACGATATTGAAAACCGCAAGGATGATATTGTGGACTTTAAGATGATGGGCATAGACCATTTGTTTGTGGACGAAAGCCACCAGTTCAAAAACCTGATGTTCAACACCCGTCATACTCGGGTTGCCGGATTGGGTAACGTGGACGGCAGCCAAAAAGCACTGAACCTACTTTTTGCAATCCGTACTATTCAGGAGCGCACTAATGCGGATATGGGAGCAACCTTTCTTTCCGGTACAACTATCAGCAATTCATTAACGGAGCTGTACCTGCTGTTCAAATACCTGCGCCCCCGTGCATTGGAAAAACAAGGCATTCATTCTTTTGATGCGTGGGCAGCTATCTATGCAAGGAAAACGACTGATTATGAGTTTTCGGTAGCTAACAATATCGTAGCCAAAGAGCGTTTCCGCTACTTTATTAAAGTGCCGGAACTGGCACAGTTCTATTCTGAAATCACAGATTACAGAACGGCAAAGGATATTGGTATTGACCGCCCTAACAAGAACGAGGTATTGTACAATATACCGCCAACGCCCGACCAAGAAGCCTTTATCCAAAGCCTGATGCAGTTTGCCAAAACGGGCGATGCTACTTTGCTCGGTAGAGAACCATTATCGCAAAGGGAAGAAAAAGCAAAGATGCTCATTGCTACGGACTACGCCCGTAAGATGTCGCTCGATATGCGGATGGTAAGCGGTATTTACGATGACCATCCCGACAACAAGGCTTCGCATTGTGCGGCAAATATCGCCAAGTATTACAACCAGTTCAACGCACAGAAAGGAACGCAGTTCGTTTTCTCCGATTTGGGAACCTATAAGCCGGGCGAATGGAACGTGTACTCGGAAATCAAACACAAGCTCGTGGAAGACCACGGCATACCCGCACACGAAGTAAGGTTTATTCAGGAAGCGAAAAATGATAAGCAGCGTAAAGAGCTTATCAATGGGATGAACGAGGGAAAAATCCGTGTGCTGTTCGGTTCTACAAGTATGTTGGGTACGGGTGTCAATGCGCAGAAAAGAGCCGTTGCCGTTCATCATTTAGATACGCCGTGGCGACCGTCAGACCTTGCTCAAAGGGATGGACGGGCAATCAGAAAAGGCAATGAGATTGCCAAATTCTTTGCCGATAATAAAGTGGCTGTGATTATATACGCCGTTGAAAAATCTTTGGATAGTTACAAGTTCAACCTGCTGTATAATAAGCAGCTTTTCATCGACCAGTTAAAGACCAATAACCTGACCAAAAGAACGATTGACGAGGGAAGTATGGACGAAAAATCTGGAATGAACTTTTCGGAATATGTAGCAATCCTGTCAGGAAATACAGACCTGTTGGATAAAGCCAAACTGGAAAAGCAGATAGCCGGACTGGAAAGCGAAAAGCAGGCATTCAACCGTTCTAAATCCAGTGCCAAATTTAAGGTACAGGATTATACGGAAATGTTGCAAAGCACTCAATCCCGTTTGAACCGGATGAATACAGACTGGGAAAACTTACAGCAACGCCTGCAAAAGCGTTCGGACGGTACAATCGAAAACCCTGTACTGTTGGATGGCTTACCACCCAATGCCAACCCGAAACAAATTGGTGCGAAGCTCAACCAGATTGCGGACAAAGCCCACACCGGGGGGCAGTATGATGAAATCGGTACGTTGTATGGTTTTACGTTGTTGGTAAAAACAGAATTGATACAGAAAGACAGCGCAAGCCTTGTCGAAAAGACCAATCGTTTCTTTATTCAGGGCGAGGGCAATATCAAATACACGTACAACAATGGTGTAATGGCGAAAGACCCCGAAACCGCAGCAATGAACTTTATACGGGCTTTGGATAAGCTGCCGGGCTTTATCAAGCAGGAACAGGATAAGGTTACGGAAATCCAAAAAGACTTGCCTGTGCTTCAGGAAGTGCTAAACGGTACGTGGGTTAAGGAAAACCGATTAAGTGAACTGAAAACGGAACTGGCTGCTGTTGAAAGAAAAATACAGCTATCTATTACACCGGAAACTAAATTAGATGCCTCGGAGCAGGCAGAAAAGCAAAAAGAAGCCCCAAAGGTTCAGGAAAGTATTATACGAACAAAAGGAGTTCATTTGCCCCGTGGCGTATTGTAATGGTGTTGTTTACTTTTCGTCCTGTTCGTCCATTTTTTTAATTAGGGCTTCGCACAGGCTGTCAAGGAATTTTGTCCGGTTCATTTTGCGGGCTTTGAGTTCCATAAACGTGTGGTAAAAGTCGCCTAATTCAATATTAAAGGCATCTTCAAAACTTTTGGCAATCAATTTTATGTCTGTATTCCCATTGTTAAATACACCGTGGGCGTACAGTGCATAAATGAGTTCAGTCAGTGCTGTTTTGCTTGCTGTCCATTTCAACGAATTGTCTGAAACCTTTTTCAGATTGATATTATTTAACCTGTCCTCCAAATAAACTTGTATCAGGTCATTAGCAATTATCTTGGCAACCTTATAATCGTGCGAAGTAGAAAAGCGATGGTCTGCCTCAAAATAAAAAGTGTCTAACCACAGCCTTATATCGTGCTTCCCACGTACAAAGAATTTCTCGTCAACGAAAGAATTATTGCTGCGGTAATACTTGTAAAAATCAAGGTTGTTCTCAAAGAACCTTTTTAGCTTTTTCAGTTCTTTGGTAAAATATTTCCTGATACGTTTGGTCCCATAGGGCTTTCTCGTTTCAATTTTATAAATGGCATTATAATAAATGAGCTTTGAAACCATAACAGGCTTTTGGTTTTTGAAGAAATTGATTTCTTCATCAATACTTTTAAATCCATTGGCTAAAACATATTCTTTCATCTTAGCTAAAGAAATTACGATAAGTTTTATAACAACTTCAATATGCTGTATTGAACAATCAGCCTCAATTTCGATTTCATCGATTTCGTCTTCTAATTGAGATAGTATTTTATTATAAAATTCATTCACTTACGTTGCGATTTTAAGTTAAAAATGCCTTTGAATTCCTCTATGGAGAATTGGACATTTTTTATTTAGATTTTCGAAAAATAAAAATAGCGATGATAGCAAGAACGATGGTGAGCAAACCACCATACAAAAACTCTTTATCAGGAAACTGTGTACCTAAAAAACCAGCTATTGGATAAGCAATTGCCCACCATAAATGGGAGAATGCGAAATGAGCACCATATACCTTGCCTTGGTCTTTGGGTTCGATATTTTCGCCTATCAATGTTTCGGATGGCATATCGGCTAATGTTTGTCCAATACCTGCTAAAATCCATAAAAACATCAAACCATTGTAGGGAACAAAATTGGCAAAACTGATGGCAACGCCTATTAGCATAGCCCCACTAATCAACGAAACTCTTCTTGTCTTTGATTTATCTAAACTACCTAATAAAAATGCGGTAATAGCAGCACCTACACCAAAGATGGACATTATCCAGCCATAGTGTTTATCATCTAACTGAAGATTTGTTTTGACTAATCCTACTGTATTTACCAAAACCATAGCACCTGCAATGGCTGATATAAACTCAATGCTTAAGGCAAATCGTACAATCTGGTTTGCGAATAATAAGCGAATGCCTTTTAATACTTCGTTCCAGGTTTTTTGAGGTACGGCATTATCACTGTTAACACCTTTCTGTAATGCTGCTTTGGGAATAGAAAGAATGACCAATATAGCGATGAACAAGGTGGCACCGTTTACAAAAAATATTTGTGTAGCTCCTAACCAAACCGCTACTATACCTGCCAGTGCAGGACCAAAAACACTCAATAACTGAAACGTTGCCATTGATAAGCCGTTGGCTTCCCTATATGTCTCCTTTTCTACTATCTGCGGAATAATAGCCCTGTAGGTTGGTGTAAAAAATGCCGCGAATACATTCAAAGCAAATATCAATACATACAACTGCCATTCGGCATTTACGAAAGGAAGCATACATACAATTGCCATTCTTGCCATTTGAGTAATGAGCAATATATTCTTCCGCTGCATCTTTTCAGATACCACACCCGCAAAGGGCGAAAAAATAATGTAAGCCGTAACCCTTAATGTAAGTGCTGATGCCAATATAGCTGCTGCGTTTTGGGGACTTATTTCATAAGTAAGCAAAGCTAAACCCAACCAAGTAAAAGCGTCGCCAAAAAGGCTTGCTATCTGGGCGAAATAAAGCCTTGCGAAAGTGTTGTTAGTTAAGGTTTTGAAAGGCGCTGTTATCTTTCCGAGCCAATTATCTGCTTCCATTTCAACTTTATTTTAAGGTTTATTTTTTATTGATGTTTTATTTTCAATCATCCTGTTTTTATGTGATGTTTTGGCATTAGCAATTCCAACTACTGAATATACAATCCACACTATCTGCCATTATATGTAACAATAATCCTACGCTTACAACTCTTGTTTTTTTGAAAAATAATAGCAAGACATATATTGCTATTGCCCAATAACTATGCAAAGGATGAAAATTGATACTGCATCTGCAAACTTCAAAAATGGGTGTGGCTAACAAATGGTCAAGGTCTATCATAATTGCCAGCATCATCAACACATAAGCTTTCTTCCACTTTGTTCTAAAAAAAATATATGCAATAATGCCTGGAGACACCAAATGCAGAAAATAATGTGTAAATGACTGCATTAGGGTTTTATTAAAGTACAGCCACCATTAACTGACGGCTGCACAGAATGTAGAATATCCATTTTATTTTTGAAAAATTCATTGTCTAATTTTTATTCAATAAACTATTCTTCTTCGGATGCATTTTTGATAGCGGAGAGAATGGTATAGGCATTTTTGGTCACTACTTTTGCCTGCTTTATATTTGCTGCCAAAGGTAACTCAATAGCTGTATAGCCTTCCTGTTCTATACCTTTAGCCACCTGTACAAGTTGGAACGTATAGCCGTCTTTATCATTCGCTGTCTCCACAATGATATAATCCAGTCCGTCTAACTGTACTATGGCATCTGTAGGCACTGCATTTTTTTCTTCAGCTCCTGTTTCTATCCAGGCTTTTACATACATACCGGGAAGCAGCTTTGCATCTTTGGTAATATGGCAATGCACAGGTATCATTTTTTTATCGTCTGCTGCCTGACCCACTAAATACACTTTTCCGGTATGACGATATTCATTTTCGTTGGAAAGTGAAAATTTAACGGTTTGACCTACTTGAATTTTTCCCAAGTCTTTTTCAAAAGCATTTAATGCAAGATGCAAATCATTAGTGCCGCTTATTTCAAAAAGTACATCAGTAGGTGCTGCATATTTACCAATGTTAGTGTTGCTGCTTTTTATATAGCCGGAAATGGGGGCGTAAATACCTGCTGTTCTTGAAATTTTATTACTTTTTCGTAATGCCGAACTACTAATACCAATAAGTGCCATCTGCTGTTCTAAGCCCGCCATTCTTGCTTGCATTACTTTGTAATCAGAACTTACCTGTTGGTAGGTTTTAGCGGAGTTTACATCTTCTTTTCTTAATTCCTGCTGTCTTTTATATTCCTGCAATAAATACTCCAGTCTGCCAGCACTTTCCAGATATTCTTGTTGTATGGTAATAAATTCAGGATTTTCAATGGTAGCCAAGTGTTGTCCTTTTTTTACAAACGCTCCGGGCAAAAGTCCTGCCGTTTTAAGATAACCCCCCAAAGGAGCCGACACTGTAGCCACGCTACCAGGTTCTGCATCTACTTCGCCTGTAAGCTTGATGATATTGCTGAGGTTTCTCAGCTCAATAGTACCGGTTTCTATTTCTGATAATTTGTATTGGTCGGCAGTAAAAGTAATCTGCTTTGTTCCTTTTGTGATGTCTTTATTCTCCGCTACCGGTGTGGTTTCTGCCGTGTTTTCTTTTTTGTCTTTGCAGGATGAAATGGCAAGGACAGCGATGAGCAAAGCGGGAATAATTTTTATATATGAACTGTTCATTATTCTGTTATTTTAAAATGATTATTGATTGCCCGAAAGGGTTTCGATAGCGATAATGGTTTTATTGAAGTTGTATAAGCTTTCCAGATACTCTGCTCTTATATTGCTTGCCAGTGTAAGGTTTTGCAAATGCTGTGTATAGGAAACTTCTCCATTCTTAAAACTTTTTTGTGAATTACCTACCAATAGTGCTGCCTGTGGCAAAGCCTGTGTGCGGTAATATTCCAGAGAATTTTGAACCTTAGTGTATTGTTGCATCAATTCTTTCAGTTGTCCGTTCAGGTTTGTTTTATTGAATGCTACCTGCGTTTGCGCAACCTGTTCGTTGATTTTTGCTGCATTAATTTTTGCTTTATATCCTCCGGGAAATAATGGAATAGCTACACCTATCTGAAAAAAACTAAACCTGTCTTTACCAGAGTAATTTCTATCCACACCATTTATCGTTTGTAAACCTTTATAGGTTTGTCCGCTGTAGCCTACCATAATATCCGGAAGCCTTTTGCTCTTTTCTAAGGCTATTTCCCTGTTGCTTACATTCACTTCTTGTTGGAGGTATTGAATAACAGGATTATTATAGACCGAAAAATTATCCACTGAAAGAAACGTATTTTTTTCCTGCAATCGGGTATCTGCAATGTGAATATCATCTGTAGTATTCAACAAGGTCTGCAAAAGCTGCTGGGCTATTTTGATATCGGCTTCGTTTTTCTCTAATTCATTTTGGATTTGTTTGGATTGAACAGACGAAGTCAATTTTTCCAGATTAGTACTTTCGCCTGCTTTGTAGCGGGCATCGCTGGCTTTGCTAAGGTTGGCATAAATGCTGTCCAGTTCCAAAATCAGTATTTTTCTTTCTAAAGCAAACTGGTATTGCAGATAAGCAAGTTTTACATTTTCAATTAAAGTATTTTCTGAAACTGCTTTGTACTTTTCTAAACTCCGTATTTTTTCCGAAGCTAATTTTGACTGGTTACCATACACTGTCGGGAAATCAAATCGCTGGGTTACATTAATTAAATTATCATTAATAGTTGGATTGCTAACCACACCTTGTGTGTAGGAAATTTCCGTTTTAGGAATGGTAAGGCTTCCTTGCTTCAATGCTTTTTGTGCATCGATATTGTATGCCGCTATTTTGATGCTGTTATTATTTTTTAAGGCTTCATCTATAGATTGCTGCAAGGTCAATGCCCTGGTAGTAGCATTTGGTGGCTCTTGTGCATTTATGACAGATGAAAAACTTAAAAAGCCCAAAAGCAATACAGTCGTAGGTAAGGCTTTGTTTTTTTTCATTTTGAAAGATGATTTTGTAAAATAGATATAGAGTACGGGAAGCACTACTAAGGTTAAAAAGGTAGCAGTGATTAATCCGCCGATAACTACGGTAGCCAATGGACGCTGTACTTCTGCACCCGATGAGGAAGAAATCGCCATTGGCAAAAAGCCTAATGAAGCCACCATTGCTGTCATCAGTACCGGACGCAACCTGACTTTTGTACCGATGCGTACCCGCTCATAAATATCCGTTACGCCTTCGGTCGCCAGACGGTTGAACTCTGCAATCAATACAATACCATTTAATACAGCCACCCCAAACAGGGCAATAAAACCAACGCCTGCCGAAATACTAAAAGGCATATCTCTTATCAACAACGCAAATACACCACCAATAGCCGATAATGGAATAGCGGTAAAAATTAATAAGCCTTGCTTTATGGAACGGAACGTAAAATACAACAGCAATAAAATTAATAACAATGCTACTGGTAAAGCTATTGCCAGTCTTGCATTGGCTTCTTCCAGATTTTTAAACTGACCGCCATAAGTGATATGATAACCTGCGGGCATTTTTACATTTGCCGTAACAATATCCTGAATATCGTTTACAATGCTTTTTACATCGCGGCTTCTTACATTAAAACCAATGGTAGTACGACGTTTAGCATTGTCCCGCTGTATTTGTACCGGACCGGGTTTATAGGAAATATTAGCTACTTCGCTCAATGGTATCTGTTGACCTGTTGGTGTACTTACAAATAAATTTTGCACATCGGTGATGTTGGTTCTTGAAGCACTGTCTAAGCGTACCACCAAATCAAAACGTCTTTCGCCCTCATAAACCAAACCTGCGGTTTTACCTGCAAATCCTGTTTCGATGGCACTGTTTACATCCTCAATATTCATTCCGTACTGTGCAATTTTATCACGGTCAAACTGTATGCTGATTTGTGGTAAACCTGTAATTTCCTCTACATATAAATCTTCTACACCGGCTACATTTTTTATTTTTCGTCCTACATCCGAAGCAAGGTCTGACAGCACATCTAAATCTTCTCCATAAATTTTCAATACCACATCTTGTTTCGCACCTGTCAACAATTCATTAAAACGCATTTGTATGGGTTGCTGAAAACTGAATGTAGCATTAGGAATTACGGAAAGTGATTGTTGCATTTTTTCTATCAGCTCTTCACGGTCGCCAGCACTTGTCCATTCTTTTTTAGGTTTCAGCACTACGACCATATCTCCGGCTTCAATCGGCATCGGGTCGGTGGGTATTTCGCCCGAACCTATTTTATTTACTATTTGTTTTACCTCGGGATAATTTTTTAATAAAATGTCCTGTGCTTTTCTGGAAACATCTATCATCTGGTTAATAGAACTTCCTACTGGAACCCTTGTTTCTACGGCAAAATCGCCTTCGTCCAGTTGCGGTATAAATTCGCCCCCCATTCTATTGAATGCAAACAACGTAATGATAAATAGACCTACCGCTATTGATACAACCAACACTTTTCGTTTCATTGCACCTTCAATAATCGGTGTATAGACCTTTTGTATGGCTTTCATCATTTTATCGGAAAAGTTCTCTTTGTGTGTTGTCTTTTTGCTCAATACCAAAGCGGACATCATAGGTACATACGTAAACGAAAGCAGGAATGCTCCTAAAATAGCAAAGGAAACCGTTTGTGCCATTGGCGTAAACATTTTACCTTCTACACCTACTAATGCCAATAATGGTAAGTAAACAATCAGGATAATGATTTCTCCAAATGCAGCAGCAGAGCGGATTTTTACAGAAGACTGGAATACCTCCTCATCCATCTGACTTTGAGTTAATTTGGCTATTCCGCCATACCGTTCTTTACTTCCTCTAATTCTGTGCAGTACCGCTTCTACAATAATTACTGTACCATCTACAATAATACCGAAGTCTATCGCCCCCAAACTCATCAGGTTGCCCGATACGCCAAAGACGTTCATCATCGCTACGGCAAAAAGCATCGCCAAAGGAATAACAGAAGCTACCACTAAGCCGCCACGCAGGTTGCCTAAAAACAATATCAGCACAAAAATGACGATTAGTGCCCCTTCAATTAAATTGGTTGAAACTGTAGAAATAGCACCATCTACGAGCTTTTTACGGTCAAGGAAAGGTTCAATTTCTACACCTTCCGGCAAACTTTTTCTAATTTCTTCGATTTTAGCCTTTACGTTGGTAATTACTTCTGAAGAGTTAGCCCCTTTCAGCATCATTACAATACCAGTTACCGTTTCGCCCTGTCCGTTTCTGGTAGCTGCTCCGTATCTTACTCCATTACCATATTTTACCTCTGCAACATCTCGCAATAAAACTGGTGTGCCATTGTTGTTTTTGATGACGATTTTTTTTATGTCCTCAATGTTCTTTACCAAGCCTTCGCTTCGTATAAAATAAGCATTCGGACCTTTATCGATATAAGCACCTCCTGTATTTTGATTGTTTTTCTCTAATGCAGTAAAAATATCAGAAATATTGATGTTCTGACTGGCAAGCCTGTCGGGTGTAATAGCAATTTCATATTGCTTCACAAAACCGCCAAAACCGCTTACTTCTGCAACTCCGGGTGTTCCCAGCAATTGCCTTTTGATAATCCAGTCCTGAATGGTTCTCAATGCTGTAGCGTCATATTTGTCTTCGTAACCTTTTTTTGGATGAATAACATATTGGTAAATTTCTCCCAATCCTGTTGTTACCGGTGCCATTTCGGGTGTACCTACACCCTCGGGGATATTTTTAGCCGCTAAAGTTAAACGCTCCTGTACCTGCTGCCGTCCCCAATAGATGTCTACTTTCTCTTCAAACACAATGGTTACAATAGATAGCCCGAACCTTGAAAAGGAACGCATATCTTTTATGCCAGGAATACTAACCATTGTTTGCTCTACCGGAAAGGTTACAAGCTGTTCCACTTCCTGTGCTGCCAATGTAGGCGATACCGTGATGACCATTACCTGATTGTCTGTAATATCAGGTGTGGCATCAATAGGAAGTCTGGTAAGGGAGTATGTGCCCCAGCAAATTAATGCCAAGGTAAACAGCCCAATTACCAGTTTATTCTTTATTGAAAAATGAATGATTTTATTAAGCATATCATACTATTATTAGAATATTTATTGTTTAAGAAGATATTGTCCTTTTAATTTCAGTTTCACGGTTATGTCTTCTTTAGAATTGTTTTTAAAATACCAACCGTGAGGGCCTTCAAAAGGCGCTACCAATGAACCTGCCATATTGTTGGAGTAGGCAATCGTGTAGCTTTCAAAATAATTGCTATTATTTTTTACTTCGCCGTGAAAATCAAAATATACTTCGCCTTTATCGGTTATCCATTCGTATTTTAATTGCCCGTATTTCAGCATATTTACTTTGTACTCTAAACCTTTTCCTGCGGGAACTAATACATCTACCGCATCGGTACGTTCTGCCAATTGTGTTGCAGGCGGCGGGTTATCGGCTGCTTCCGGTTTAGCCACATTAACAGGAGAACCTACATTTTCTAAAGTGATTACTTTATGTGGAGCGTTAGCTGCTGTTGCATTTGCTTCGGTATTATCTGCTACGTAGAGCTTACTAAAACCTGTTGCTTTGCCAATGCCCAACGGGTCTATACCGTATTCTGCCGGAAGTACGGCACTTACCAATAGTACTGCGCCGATAATAATTGCTATGATTACTTGTTTTATGATTGATTTTTTATCTAATATCTGGTGTGCTATTTCTGCCATTTTATGTATGTTTTTATGAGTTAAAATAACCGACTAACTGGTAGCCGAACAATAGAAATCCTGCTGCCATAAGCAGCATATTGGTAACTGTAGAGAATTTGAGGAAACTTGCAGATTTACGCCAATTGGTAATAATAAATAATACAAGGGCTAAGGCTATGAATTGCCCAATCTCTACACCGATATTAAACCCGATAAGATTGGTTAGTAAGCCTGTTCTGTCAAAACTCAATTCCTGTAGCTTGCTGGCTAAACCAAAACCGTGAAAAAGCCCGAAGATTAAAACCGCTATTTTGGTATTGGGCTGAAAGCCTAAAAACCTCTGAAAACCACCTAAGTTATCAAAACCTTTATACACTATGGATAGGGCAATAATAGCATCGATTAGATATGCATTAATTGCCATATCAGCCAATACACCCAATAACAGCGTAATACTATGACCAATGGTAAAAAAACTTACATACAGCAATACATCTTTGGGACGACTAAGAAAAAATATAACTCCTACAAGAAAAAGTAAATGGTCATAACCTGTCAACATATGTTTGGCTCCTATGTACAAAAAAGGCACAAAGGCAACGCCTGAATTTCCACTAAGGAAAGTTTGGGTATCCTCATCTACACCGTGAGCATACACCGAGCCTGTTACCAATAGCAACAGTACTATTGATAAAACTACTTTAATATACCGCATTATTATTTAATTTTTAAGTTAGGCAGTACAAGCCCGGCTGTATTGCACACAGGTGTATGCAATACATTATAGCCAAAGCCGTAACTGCAATGATTGAAAAACGTTGCTTAAAAAATTAATTAATGCTTATGTCCGTGAGCTTTATCAATACTATCCTGATTAACAGGTGTAGCCGTAACACTGTCTTGTTTTACTGTCGGTGCTGTATGTCCGCCGTTAGGGTCGTGAGAGTGTCCGTGTTCTTTGTCAATACTATCCTGGTTAATGGTTGCAGCAGGAGCTGTTTCTGTAGATGTATCAGAAGATGATTTTTCGCTGTTGTTACAAGCAACTAATGTAAGGGCAGCAAATGCCGCTATAATGAATGATTTTTTCATTGTTTCTAAATTTGATATGAATAAAAAAGAGATTTGCCCGAAAAAAAGGGCACAAGTCAAATTTTAACTTTCGTAGAATGAAAGTTAAGCAACAATGAATGTAGGAGGACCTCGAAGTTTGTGTATTCCGTTTTGAGGCGATTTATAAATATTTGCCCTGTCAGGCGGGAATGTGCTTTTCTGGAAAGTTACTGCATATTCGGCAGGCAACATAAAGTTCCAAGGCAATGCATCTATTGCTTTTAGTGCGTCTTTTTCTACTACATATTTTATAGTATCAGAATGGGTAAAAGACACTTGTTCGCCAATATGTGTAAAGCCCGAGAAAGCAAGCTGTAAGGGGTTTTCATCAGGATGCTGGTCTTTACCTTCCTTACCAACGTGGTTGTGATGTTTTGTTACTTCATCTAAATGATGGTGGTGCAGAATAACGCTGTGCCCAAGTATAATTACCTGAGCTACCAAGAAAAATAGTATGGCTATTCTTTTACGTAACATCTTTGCAAAAGTATTAAAACAATTTGGAAGTTATGCAAAGTGAAGCAAAAAAGTGTATTTATACCCCGGAAAAGAATACAATAATAAGTATTATATCAATAAAAAATTGAAAATGTATCTTATCCAGACAAAAGTATGCTAATCATTAATTAATAGATATCGTAAGTTCGGGTCATTCTTGATGCGCTCCATTTCACTTACAACAATATTCAGGATGTCTGATTTTATTTGTTTGTAATTACTTTCAATTTCCTGCTTCATCTTATCCTCGCCTCGCTCATTTACAAAAGATAAGATTTGCGGTATTTGTTGATAGGCTTTGGTTTCGGCAGAAACCTTTTCATTATCTACCACAATTTCAGCGTGAAATATTTTTTGCTCGATACGTTCATCGAAGTTATCTGACACAGAGCCGACAAACATACCCTGTGTAAGCGTTGAAATTTTGGAAGCCGGAATAAGGCTATCTAACTGTGTGGAAATAGAGGTAGATTTATCGTTACGATTAATCGTCATACTTTGGCGTTTCTGCAATACTTTACCGAAGCGTTCCGAAAGACTTTTTGCCGTTTCGCCAACAACCTGCCCGGAGAAAATATTGCCTACGGTATTTTGTATTACCTTACTCTCTTTATCGCCATAATCACGGGTTAATTGACTAAAGTCCTGAAAGCCCAAACAGACTGCTACCTTATTACTTCTTGCTGTTGCGATAAGATTATCCAGTCCCCTGAAGTAAATAGTAGGTAGCTCATCTATGATAACCGAACTCTTTAATTGTCCTTTTTTATTGATGAGCTTTACAATTCTTGAATTGTATAAACCCAATGCTGCGGAATAAATATTTTGACGGTCGGGATTGTTGCCTACGCATAAAATCTTTGGCTCTTTCGGGTTATTGATGTCGAGCGTAAAATCGTCCCCTGTCATTACCCAGTACAGTTGCGGGCTAATCATTCTTGACAAAGGAATTTTTGCTGATGCAATCTGTCCTTGTAATTGGTCTTGCGCTCCGCCTTGCCAAGCATCCATAAAGGGCGACAAGTAATTTTCTAAATCAGGGTATGAGGTTAAAATCGTGAACACGTCCGAATACTTTTTGTTCAGTAATTCAATAGCGTGTGGGAACGTGCAATACTTACCATCCTCATATATTTTCAGATACCAAATAATAGCTGCAAGCAATATAATTGGACTTTCCACAAAGAAATCCCCTTGTTTCTGTATCCACGACCTGTTAAGGTTTAGCATTATGGTATATGCTGCTTCGTAAGCATCTGAAATATCCGTCATAAAGTCGGGATTGAGTGGATTGCAACGGTGGCTCTTACGTGGGTCGTCAAAATTTATCACGTAAAATTTGGGTTGGACTTTGTACTTATCCCGATGCTTCAGTAAGTGATTGTAGGCAATAGTGGAAAGGTCGTCAAATTTGAAATCGTAGATGTACATTGAGAAGCCTTTCTCAATCTGCTGTTTGATGTAGTTGTTTACGATAGCATACGATTTTCCTGAACCCGGAGTACCGAGAACGATTGATGCCCTGAAAGGATTGACGATGTTTATCCAACCGTTGTTCCATTTGCCTTTATAGTAAAATTTGGTAGGTAGGTTAACGGAATATTCGTTTTCCATCAACTTTGTTTCCTGCTGAAAGCTCTCGTTTTCGTTGTTGAAAACATCGTCCATCAGGTTAGTACGGAGCAATCTGCTCATCCATACACCTGCCATCAGTAAGGCAATATATCCTAACGAGATAGTCAGCATATACAGAAATGTGCCTATTACCGGAGATAGCTTTAACAATGGTGTGTTCAGGAAGAACAGCACAAAACCAACACCCGAAGCCACGTAAATTTTAGACCAGGTTATCTTCTCATTCTTTACACCCTTTGTGCCTAAACAACTCAAAGCCAACAAAAACAAAGCAAATGCTTTGGTGTAAAGGGTATGTGAAAACAAACCCGCCGTTCTGTCGAAATTGCCTAATATTTTGTTGATTACTTCCAACGTCCAGCCACGTTCTAAAAAGAAACCGTAGCAGAACCAATAAAGGTGCATCAGCACCAAAAGAATACTGACTGCCCGCATAAAAGCCATTATCTTGGCAAGCCCTCTTAAATCGTCTTCTCCCTGCATTATTTAAAGTTTTAATGTTCGGGCGTGAATTTAAAGGCTCTGCGGAGTGGCTATAAGAATGTGGCAGTCAGTGGCGGTGCGTGGCAGTATTTGGCTGAATATTATTTCTGACCTCTTTGGCGTTTGCGTTTCTTCTTCATCTTATTGGCAAAGTCCTGTTCTTCGTAATCTTCGCCCTGGGCTTCGGGCAGTAAACCGCCCAATGCTTCAATCAAACCGTCTTCGTGTTTATCCGTAGTTAAGAAGTCGAACAAATGGTGTGGTTCTTCCGCAGGAAGATCCGCATCATTTGATGTGGATAGTTTGGGTTGTGATACGGCAGGTTCTTTAATATCGGGTTTAATGTTATTGTTCCAATAATCATTAAAAGTGTTGGCAGAAAGTTCCTTTGCCAAACGTGAACCATTCCAAACCGCTTTGGAATTGTGGTCTATAAAAGTTATCCCATAAATACGCCCTGCATCATTTCGGCGCACTACTACGTTAATGCCCTGTTCAATTAACTGCTTTTTAAATGCCTGTTCATCGCTCGTGGTTTTCAAGGCTATGGTAACGGCAGATTTTAGAGTTTGCTTGGTAGGGGTATCTTTCAAAGCGATTTTGCATTTCGCAAAATGCAGTTCTAAAGCGGGAAGCCCTGCACTCTTTCCAAACAGTGAAGCCTTGAACGGATGCCCGGCTCTTTCGCCTTTTTCATTTAGCGGAATGTACAATAATCCTTGTTGCATTTTTCCCTGCAATTCGCCCTCAATTTTTTCGGCTGTGATATTGAACAGGGAAAGCAGGGCGTTGTATTCGCCCAATGTTTGATATTGATAGTAGTTCGGCAGGTGGCGAATGACCGAAGCGATTTGGCTCTTTACATCGCCTACCCGATAATCTATCGGACGGAAAATCCTATCATTTTGATTGCGGTCTTTATCTGTTGCGGGTATCAGTTCGTGCTTTCTTTCCAGTTCACGGCACAGGTTCATAGACCGCATTTTCTCGAACTTGTCCGAAATCTTTTTGCCCTGCTCGTCCACGCAAACCGATACGATATGGATATGACTACGGTCAATATCGGTATGTTTGAATACTACAAAAGGCTGTTCTCCGTAACCCATTTCCCGCATATATTCTTCTGCCATTTCTCGAAACTTGTCATCGCTTACCTTGTCTTTCGGGTCGGGATTGAGCGAAATATGCAAGGTATGTTTCTCGGTATTCCGATTGGCAATCAGGTAAGGGGCAAAAGACTGGGCTAATTGTGCAACGGAATAATGACCGCTTGCTGTTTCAATCATCTTGTTGGCGAATAGAATTTGCCCGTTTTCATTCTCCACTTTAAGCTGATTGTATGCCAACGCCCCGTATAAATTTGCGCTTCTTCCAATTTTTGCTATCATTTTTACCGCTATTTTTTAAGGTGTTTTGCTTCAAATTCTTCGCTTATTTGAATGATTTTTTGGCATAACATCGCCATTTCTGCGGTCTGTTTTTCCAGTTTGTACAGAAATGCTGCGGCTTTTTTCTCGGAAAAATTCTTGTACAATAGCTTTACAATCTGATTATAGTTCACGCCGATAGAACGGAACTGACTGTGAAAAGAGGTCAGCCGCATATAAAAATCAACCGTTCCTTTATCAATCTGAATGGTCTTCATAGTCTTATCAAAGATGCAGGACGTTATAAAATGTGCCTTTACCTGCATACCAGATTTATCAAAAAGGGCAAGAAAGCGGGCGTGTTCCTGCTCGTTAAAGGAAATTGTGTAGCGGATGGTCGCCGGGTCTTCCTTGGGGCGGCGTCCGGTCTTTTTCAATTGCTTTTTGTTGTTATCGTTCATCACTAATCCATTTTAAAATCCATACAAAACCCTGACTTCGGAAGGTGTTTTCTGCCCCCTGCAAAGGGCAAGTTGTTTTGAGCATCGGAAATCATTCCGAGATGCTCAAAACACAACTTGCCGTGTTCCAGTGAACACAAAAATCCGCCCTGCGGGACGGATTGGATGTAACAGGGAAAAACGGCTTGTTGCCGTTCCCGTTACCTCCCAATATGTCAAAAGTAATTTGCATAAATCCGTTAATAAAAATCACAATACAAAGTAAAGCCCTGTTCCCGATAGCGTTGCACTGAGCCACAGAGCCAAACAGTGCCTCTGACCGCCAAACAATGCCACAGGCGTACAATCGAATGAAATTGATTGGTTCTTTGCCCTTGAATGATGGCAGGAAGACAGGCAGCCCGTGCTTCAGGAATAGCAGACAGCACGCATTCAGAAACGCAGGCAATCCTGCCTGCCTGATTGCAGGATTGCAAGAAAGCAAGATTGCACGACTGTCGGAAAGCGTGAACACTTGCTATCCAACTATCCGGCTCACCTGATTGATTAGTTGATTGACGGAATGAAAGAATGACGGCAAGCCTGCCTGATAAGCTACCGGAATGATTGCAAGGCTACTGTACTGAAAGGAAGTAGGCAATCCTGATAGCTATCCTGCAAGAACGTAGGAAATCAGAACGGCTTGCCGGAACGCTTGCAAGCCTGAAAACAGGAATTTGAAAACTTTAAATTTTAAAAATATGGACACAAAAAAGAAACCTCTGTTTATCGCTTTTTCTTCACAAAAAGGCGGTGTTGGTAAAAGCACATTTACCACGCTTGTGGCAAGTACGATGCACTATCGGTTGGGCTACAACGTAGCCGTATTTGATGCGGATTTTCCGCAGCATAGCCTGATGAAAATGAAAACCCGTGATTTGGCAATGGTAATGGAAAATGAGGCTTTGAAAAAACTGGCATATAAGCAATTTACCACCATCAACAAGAAAGCCTATCCCATTACACAGTATAAAGCAGATAGCGTACTGGATGCTGCACACGAATTTGTAACGGCTTCCGCCGTTCCGATCGACGTGGTGTTTTTTGACCTGCCTGGAACTGTGAACACGCCCGGCATTCTGAAAGCACTCGCAGGAATGCACCATATTTTTACGCCTATTACCGCAGACCGTGTGGTGATGGAAAGTACGCTCATCTTCACCCAGCTTTTACAAGATGTGATTATGAAAAAGGGCGAAACTTCCATACAGACCATTAACCTGTTTTGGAACCAGGTGGACGGCAGGGAAAGCACTCCCTTATATGACGTCTACAATCAGCTTATTGAGCAACTGGGATTAAGCCTGATGCAGAGCCAAGTGAAGAACAGTACCCGCTTTCGCAAAGAAAGCGAAGCCGACAGTAAAACGGTTTTCCGTTCTACAGTAATGCCACCTGATAAACGTTTAATGAAAGCCTGTCAGTTAGACCTGTTCATTAATGAATTTTTAAAAATCGTTCAATTATAGCATTATGGAAAAAGATAATAAAAGGAAAGCCACGCCGGACATCAACGAAGAGTTGATGATGAACCTGATGGTGGACGGCGTTAAAAAGGACGGTTTTCAATTACCTACCGAAGAGTCAGAAAAGGAGGCGACTAAAGAGGAGGTAAAGCAGGATGAGTTATCAAAAAGCAAACCTGTACAAAAGGAACGTAACCGCACCAAGAAAAATCTTGACGGTAGCTACGGCGAACATTTTTTGAAAACGCATTCGATGACCAAGCGGGGTGACAAAAGCATTTATATCCGGCAGGAATACCACGAACGCTTATCCCGTATTGTACAGGTCATTGGTAAAGATGATATACCCCTGTATGCCTACCTTGACAATATACTGGAACATCATTTTGAACTATTTGAGAAAGCCATTACCGATGATTTCAACGAAAAGTTTAAACCCATTTTTTAAAGTACCTGATTATGGAAATAGTAATTGTGATATGCCTGCTAATCGTCATTGTCCTGCTTTTGCAGGATAAGATTGTTATTCATAAAAGGTCGGAGCAAAAGCCCACACAGAAAAAAGTTAACCCGAACCTGCCCGATATTATGGGGCAGCCCAAGCCAGTAAGAAGCCTTTCAGTGCCAAACACTGCCAATGAAAGCCAAATAGCGGAACCGGAGATAAACCCTGATAATTTAGACATTGAATATGACGAAAACGAAAACGTCAGCATTCAAATTCCGCAGGAAGAACTGGACGAAGTTTTCAGCAATATGCCTGATTTGGAGGAAGAGGAAGAAGAATGGAACAGGTACGGAATATCCGGTGGCGATAACGGTTTTGCCCAAGGGGTTACCTACGACGAACTAAGCTCCGTAGGGGCATTGCTCCAAAAAGAGAATTTGGAACAGGCTCAAAAGGAAGCAGCGGTAGCCATAGTTCAGAAATTACAGGGAACCGAATTATTCAGCCTACTGGAAAATTCCATTGAGGGTGCTTCCCGAAAGATTGCCGAGCTTTTGGATAGCACACTTTCATCTGAAAGCGACGACGGTTCTTCCACCTTGCGGAAAAGTGATTTGGGTGATTTTGACATTGGGGAGTTTGTATAGACTTCCCTTTGTCTTTTTAAACTTCGTTTTCCGAGAACTCTTCAAAGACAGAATAATTTTTTATTCCTTTAGATTTATTCACTTTTCCCATAATTGTCCCATCAATCCGGCTTTTTAGATATGATGCTAAATCTTCAAAATGTCGAACATCAATATAATTCATCCCTGATGCTTTATATCTTTTAGACAATGAAATAGTAAAAGCAGCCCAATTGAATTTTTCTCCCTTTTTGCTTAATTCAATTTGTTTCCAATCGCCATATCGCTTTTTTAAATAATCAATGTAGTTCTTCTTGGAAAGCTCTTTACCCAACGCTCCGTCCGGTAGTTCAATTTTTGTCTTTCCAGGCTTGGCTTTCTTTACAAACTTTGGAAAATACTTATGCAGTAACGCCTCTGATTGCTCAATATGCTTTGTTATGGTATCCCATCCCCAGTAATATAAATGAAAGGGTATTTTCTGTTCTCTTTTTATTTGATTTAGGTATTCCTGTATTTGAGCATCGTCACGAAACGTAGAAGCAAAAACAAATTTGTCAAAATCAATCGCTAAATCCCTTGCTTTTTCTAAATCGGTATTTATATCCTGAATTAGAATTTTCCTTATAGTTTCATCTTTTCTTCCAATACTTTTCAATTTGCACTGTATAACCGTTTTTGTTTTGGAAGAAAAGACATCAATACCTTTCTGATTTTGTCCTTTCACACCAAACGTCTGAAAATCTGTATTCTCATATGATGAGGTATTCTCTACAAAATTGAATAAATCACAAGTGAGTTCCTCAAATAACCTTTCATCTTTTAAAGGAGGTAATTGATAGTTCGCCATTTAAAAAAATCGTTTAAAAATTGTTTCCTGCTCGGTATCTGAATATTCAGCAATTACTTGTTTAGACCAATCAAAATCAAACTTTCCAAACTTACTCTCATCCCCAGTCAAATCAATTTCATCTTCATTGAAAGTAACGATATATTGAAAATTATGTAGTTCGTTTGATTTGTGGTACATATAGTTCAGAACATTGGATATTGTTTTGTATGATATGGCGTGAAATACACCATCGTGTACAAGAAAATCCGGGATACTCCGTTTGTCAATCCTGCTTTTTAAGAATACCATTAAATCATATGCTACAATTTTCAAACGCTCTTGCCCTAAAGCATCCGCTTTAGGAATTTCCAAGCTTATTTTAAAAGGCAATTGGTTTCTTGGCGAAGTAGAGTTTAATGTGATATTAAAATAAGAATTATCAAATTCTTCATCCAAATAGATAGCATTTTCAAGAATTTGTTGAAATAACAATCGCAACTCATCAAGATAGGTTTGTTGCTTGTTTAGTTCGCTGACAATATCCCTCTTTAATTCAGCTATTACAATATTTGAGTTCCCTAATATTTCTTCGATTTCGTCAATTTCTCTTACAATAGAGGTATTTCGTTCTAAAAGCGTTTTTTCATTTACTAATCTTTCATAGGTACTCTCAATCCTGTCCAATGCACCTCTCTCTTTTAACAATGAAAATAATTGGCTCCTGTCTTTTTCTAATTTTTCAAGTTGTATTAAACTTTGGTCTATTGAGGATTGTAATTTCTTTTCTTCCTCTAACAAATATTTATTCCTGTTCGCCAAAAGTTGCTTTTTAAAGTCTATAACTTCATCTAAACTTCTTTTTACAAAGTTGCCAAACGTTGCTACCGTTTCATTGTAGAGCTTACGAATTTTGTCCAGGTCAATAGATGACACCTCGTTATAAGAGGATTTTAGTTTGTCTAATTTCCGATTTGTATTATGATATATGATAGATTGCTCATTAATTTCAGAAATGACCTGATTTAATTTTTGCTCTATCTCTTTATGATTGGCAAGAAAATTATACTCCTTCAGACTGCTTTCGAGTGCTGCAATATCTTTTTCAATTTTTAGGCGCTCGGTTCTAAACTCCTGAATATCTTTACCTGTATCTGCTTTGACCTTTTCTGAAAGGGATTTTACTGTATTATTATACCTTTCGTATTCAGAAGAAACCTCATTATATTTTAAAAGCGTTTTAGTTGGAAGGTTAAGCAAATAAAAATTATATAATGCCTTTTCTCTTGCATTGGCATTGTAGGAAACAAAATTTAAAGGGTCAGCCCTTTGCTGGCTTTGTAAATCATCCTTAACAAAAAATTCCATTAACGTTCCATAACTTTTTCCTTCAAAGAACACTTCGTTGTTCTCTGTAGGAAAAAATATCCCTTCCAGTACTTTGGGCATTTCAGGTTTTTCATATTCATCAAGAGCATCTGGTCGTTTTCCAAAAAAGATTTTTTTTGTATCAGAAAAACCCCTCTTAATAAAATACTTTTGTCCCTGTATGTCAAATTCTAAAGTAATGGTGTGGTCATCATCCCGTAAAAAATCATACTTTTTTTGAGCAAATCTTTTTTCTGCTTTACCGCTTAATAAGGTAAAATCAACAAGTCTAACCAACGTGGACTTGCCAATACCATTAATACCTCTTGCTTCTTTATCCCCAGAGTATTTACCCAATATAATGTTTATTCCATTGTGAAATGGAACAGCATCTATAAGGTTCGTTTCTGAATATATTTTAATTAACATTGTCGAATAAACTTGTTTGATTTTCCTCTTGGATTTCCTTCTTCACTAATTTGATTTTATACCCTTTTTTCTCAATACTACCAATCGTATGTAAAAATGTCAAAGCATATAGAAAAAGGTCGGGCGTTCTATCTTTATCCCTGTTTAAAAACTTATTCATTATATCATCTACGATGGCGTATTTATTTTTAAACGGAGAGTTGCCCATAATACTTATAATATCCGCTCCCAATACCATAAGGTTGGTTTTAAGATTGCTTTCAGGTTGTGGTAATATCATAGTTCATTTTCTGTTTTTCTACCTATTAGACACTGTTCAAACATATACAGCAAAATAGATTTTACGCATTTCACATATTCATCGTCTTTAATGTTTCCATATGCCGTTGTATATTGGTCAGTCAGATTATATAACCTCTCCTTAAAGCTTCCTGAAAGTTTATTGTAATCGTTTATAATCCTTCTTTTCAATGTATTGATTTCATCATCATTATACCCCGAAAGTATATTGGTAATTGTGTTAAATTCCTCCATAACCAATACCATTTCCGAATTCATCCCGTCCCAATCTTCCGGCGCAAAATTGAGTTCAATTTTCTGTTGAGGGGGAACTAATGATTTTCTGTCAAAATGCAAAGCCTTATCTTCTTCACTGGAAGCATTCAACAAATCGTTAATGATGTCTTGAATATAGTCCTGAATAAAGAAGTTTTCAATACCCAAATAGGATGCAAGTTTTCGCTTTTTACTTGACACAAGTTCGTCAATAATTGAAAGGATTTGGTCTATGCCCTTTATCGAAGTATTGCCATCCAAACCCTGAATTAGCGTAAACTGTTCCGGTGATACTTCGTGGTTTACATACATTTCCCAATTTGGAAATTTATCTTTCCAGTTTTTCTGATATTTTTCAAAATCTCCTTCTTTGTTTGTTGCTCCTAAAACTTTCGTTTCAAAATCAGTTTTGCTATATTTTCTTGGTGCATAACAAGCTAATATCTTCTGTTCAGGCAAAATAGTACCATCATTGCCTTTATCTTTATTCCTCCTGATGGGAGTATAGTTATCAACGCCATATTTCAAAAGAAACAGTTCATCAATAAATTCTTCGAACTCAAATCCTTCTTTGGATTGAATTTGCATTTTAAAAGCATTCTTCAATAATTTATCCATATACAAATCAGAGTTCCAAATTAATTTTAACCGTACCGTCAAATCCCTTTTCTACTATCTCTTTAAGAGTTTGAAGTTTGATATTATTACCATAATCAGTTTCGACCTTAGAAATATAACTCCTTTTCTTACCCACTTTTTGGGCTAATTGTTCTTGAGTTAGCTGTCTTTGTTCCCTGGCTTCTTTCAGCATTTCTCCAATATGTCTGCCTGATATTTTCATCTCAAAAAGGATTAAAATTGACTTTATTATGAATGTACAAATGTAATTTAAAAGTTGCATTGAACCAACTGTAAATTGCAATAAAAGCATCCTATCATTTGTACTTCTGTTCTGGAAGTACCCACCAACAAAGCCACTCACTGCCAAACACTTCCTTTGACTGCCACTTTCTTATAACGCCTCTTTTTCCACAAGACATTTGTCCCGAAAGCTCGCAAGGTGCGGGATAAACAGTAACAAATTAATGTGTTTCAATTATGGAAAAACAAAGAAAAAAAGTTTTGCTGGCAGCCGTGGCAATGCTGTCAGGAATTGGTGCGTTCGCACAGGGAAACGGCTCGGCAGGCATCAACGAGGCTACACAAATGGTAACCTCTTATTTCGACCCCGCAACTCAATTAATCTACGCTATCGGTGCGGTTGTCGGGTTAATCGGGGGCGTTAAGGTGTACAACAAATTCAGTTCCGGCGACCCCGACACGAGCAAGACCGCAGCTTCGTGGTTTGGTGCGTGTATCTTCTTGATTGTTGCCGCTACTATCCTGCGTTCATTCTTCCTTTAATCCGTTGCCTTATGAATTACAATATCAACAAAGGCATCGGCAGGACGGTGGAATTTAAAGGGTTGAAAGCACAATACCTGTTCATTTTCGCAGGTGGGCTGCTCGGTATGCTTATCCTCGTGATGATACTGTATATGGCAGGCGTAAACTCTTACATCTGCCTGTTCCTCGGAGCAGGCGGTGCTTCGCTCATCGTATGGCAGACCTTTTCGCTTAACAGGAAGTACGGCGAACACGGGCTGATGAAAATTGCAGCCAATAAACGGCATCCCCGCTACATCATCTGCCGCAAGCCTGTACACCGCTATTTAAAATTCACTCCTAAACAGAATGCCGTATGAGAAATGTAGCAAAGACTACCACACTGGAAAATAAATTTCCTTTGTTGGCAGTAGAGAACAACTGCATCTTATCCAAAGATGCGGACATTACCGCCTGCTTTGAAGTGCGTTTGCCGGAACTGTTCACGGTAGCTTCTGCGGAATACGAAGCCATTCACTCCGCCTGGCACAAGGCTATCAAAACCTTGCCTGATTTTACGGTCATTCACAAACAGGATTGGTACATCAAAGAAAGCTATGCACCCGATTTGACAGAAGACAACCAAAGTTTTTTGGCAAAATCCTATCAACGTCATTTCAACGAGCGACCGTTCCTCAACCATTATTGTTACCTGTTCTTAACAAAGACCACTAAGGAAAGAATGCGGATGCAAAGCAACTTCAGTTCGCTTTGCAAAGGCACACTAATACCAAAGGAAATCAGAAACAAGGAAACGATACACCGCTTTATGGAAGCGGTCGCCCAGTTTGAGCGTATCGTGAACGATAGTGGTTTCGTAACCCTAAAACGTCTGACCGAAGATGAAATTATCGGAACAGAAGATACACAGGGATTACTGGAGCAATACCTTACGCTTTCGAGGGGAACCGGAACACCAATGCAGGACATCGCACTCGGAACAGAAGAAGTACGCATAGGCAACAAAAGGTTAAGCCTGCATACGCTTTCAGATACCGATGACCTGCCCGGAACGGTATCGGCAGATACCCGTTTTGAAAAGCTATCTACCGACCGTAGCGACTGCCGCCTGTCATTCGCCGCACCTGTGGGTTTGCTGTTAAGCTGCAACCACATTTACAACCAGTATTTGTTTTTGGATAACAGCGAAGACAATCTGCAAAAGTTTGAGAAGTCTGCAAGGAATATGCACTCACTGGCAAGGTACAGCCGTGCCAACCAAATCAACAAAGAGTGGATAGAAAAGTACCTGAACGAAGCCCACAGCTTCGGGCTATCTTCTGTTCGTGCGCACTTCAATATTATGGCGTGGTCAGAAGACCCTGCGGAACTGAAACAGCTAAAAAATGATTGCGGTAGTGCGTTGGCACTGATGGAGTGTAAGCCTCGGCACAACACAACGGATGTAGCTACTTTGTACTGGGCAGGAATGCCGGGCAATGCAGGCGACTTTCCGAGTGAAGAAAGTTTTTACACATTTATTGAGCCTGCGCTGTGCTTCTTTACAGAAGAAACCAATTACCGTAATTCGCCCTCGCCGTTTGGTATCAAGATGGCTGACCGACTGACCGGAAAACCTATCCATTTGGATATTTCCGACCTGCCTATGAAGCGAGGTATCATCACGAACCGTAACAAGTTCATACTTGGTCCGTCGGGTTCGGGCAAATCGTTCTTTACTAACCATATGGTACGGCAGTATTACGAACAGGGCGCACACGTACTGTTGGTAGATACGGGTAACTCTTATCAGGGCTTATGCGAACTCATCAAAGGAAAAACCAAAGGCGAAGATGGTGTTTACTTCACTTACACCGAAGATAACCCGATTGCCTTTAACCCTTTCTATACAGATGATGGTGTGTTTGACATTGAAAAGAGGGAAAGTATCAAGACTTTGATACTGACCTTATGGAAAAGAGATGATGAGCCGCCAACCCGTTCTGAAGAAGTTGCCCTTTCCAATGCGGTAAGCGGCTATATCGAACGTATCAAAACGGAAGATGTGTATCCCTCATTCAACGGGTTCTATGAGTATGTAAAAGGCGATTACCGCAAGGTATTGGAAGAAAAACAGGTAAGGGAAAAAGACTTTGACATTGCCAATTTTCTGAATGTACTCGAACCCTATTACAAAGGCGGGGAATACGACTATCTGCTGAACTCCAACAAGCAGTTAGACTTGCTTTCCAAACGCTTTATAGTGTTTGAAATTGATGCGATTAAAGACCACAAAATCCTCTTTCCCATTGTGACCATCATCATTATGGAGGTGTTCATCAACAAGATGCGCCGATTAAAAGGTATTCGTAAGCTCATCCTGATTGAAGAGGCTTGGAAAGCGATTGCCAAAGAGGGAATGGCAGAATACATCAAGTATTTGTTTAAGACCGTCCGCAAATTCTTCGGAGAAGCGATTGTTGTAACGCAAGAGGTCGATGATATTATCCAGTCGCCCATTGTGAAAGAAAGTATCATTAATAACTCCGACTGTAAAATCCTTTTAGACCAACGCAAGTATATGAACAAGTTTGATGATATACAGGCGATGTTGGGGCTAACGGACAAAGAGAAAGGGCAGGTACTTTCCATCAATATGAACAACGATGCAAACCGACTTTACAAAGAGGTTTGGATTGGCTTAGGTGGTACGCACTCGGCAGTCTATGCAACTGAAGTTAGTTTGGAGGAATATCTCGCCTACACAACCGAAGAAACCGAGAAAATGGAAGTGATGCAGCTTGCTGCTGAACTGGACGGCAATGTAGAACTCGCCATTAAGCACATCGCAATGCAAAGGCGGGACAAAGTAAATCAATAGTCATTAACAATTTAAAATTTCAAGAACAATGAAAAAAGTATTGTATCTGGTGTGTACGGCACTAATGCTTGCCGTTGCACCGTCAGCAAAAGCCCAATTTGTGGTTACTGACCCTGCAAACCTGGCTTCAGGGATTATCAACTCTGCGAACGAAATCATACAGACTTCTTCGACCGTGAGCAATGTGATAAAGAACTTCAACGAAGTGAAGAAAGTGTACGACCAGGGCAAGGAATATTATGACAAGCTGAAGGCTATCAACAACCTTGTAAAAGATGCCCGTAAAGTACAGCAAACGGTTTTATTGGTAGGCGATGTATCCGAAATGTACGTGCAGAATTTTGGTAAGATGATGAACGACCCAAATTTTACCCCACAGGAATTGGTCGCTATCGGCAACGGTTATTCGGCACTGCTCAATGAAAGTACCGAACTGCTGAAAGAATTGAAGCAGATTGTAACCTCTACAAGCCTTTCGTTGAACGACAAAGAGCGTATGGACATTATTGACCGTGTGTACAAAGAGGTAAAGGAGTACCACAGCCTGGTGCGCTACTATACTAACAAGAACATTTCTGTAAGCTACCTAAGAGCGAAAAAGAAAAACGATGCCAAAAGAGTGCTTGACCTCTACGGAACTGCTAACCAAAAATACTGGTAAAAATGGAATGGAATAATCTTCACGAACTCCTGCGGTCACTTTATGATGATATGATGCCACTTGCAGGCGACATGGCTGCAGTAGCTAAAGGATTGGCGGGATTGGGAGCGTTGTTCTATGTGGCATTAAAGGTTTGGCAGGCTTTAAGCCGTGCCGAACCTATTGATGTGTTCCCTTTGCTGCGTCCGTTCGCTTTGGGGCTTTGTATTATGTTCTTCCCGACCATCGTACTGGGAACCATCAATGCGGTACTTAGCCCGGTGGTAGTAGGAACCCACCAAATACTGGAAGACCAGGTGCTTGACCTGAACAAACTGCAACAGCAGAAAGACCAGTTGGAATATGAGGCAATGGTCAGGAACCCCGAAACCGCCTATATGGTATCAGACGAAGAGTTTGATAAAAAACTGGACGAACTGGGTTGGTCGCCCTCTGACATTGGAACAATGGCGGGTATGTATATGGACAGGCAAGCCTATAAGATTGAAAAAGCCATAAAGGATTGGTTTCGTAATCTATTGGAAATTCTCTTTCAGGCGGCGGCTTTGGTCATTGATACCATACGAACGTTTTTCCTGATAGTCCTCTCCATACTCGGACCAATAGCCTTTGCTATTTCCGTGTGGGACGGCTTTCAGTCCACGCTCTCGCAATGGCTCACGAGGTACGTCAGCGTTTACCTATGGCTTCCCGTTTCGGATTTGTTCAGCTCAATGTTGGCAAGAATACAATCCCTCATTTTAGAACGGGATATAGCAATGCTTGCCGACCCTACCTATATACCTGATACAAGCAATACCGTGTACATCATCTTTATGATTATCGGCATCATCGGGTACTTCACTATCCCGACAGTAACAGGTTGGGTAATCCAAGCCGGAGGCGCAGGAAACTTTACCCGCAATGTAAACTCCACAGCAATGAAAGCCGGAAACATCGCCGGAGCAGGCGCAGGTTCAACAGTTGGAAACATCGGCGGTAAACTGATGAATAAATAAACAATTAATCATTCTAAAAAATGGAATTTAAAACGCTAAGAAATATCGAAAACAGCTTTAGGCAGATAAGATTATATGCCATTGTGTTTGCGGTTCTCTGCATTAGCGTGGTAGGTTACACCGTATGGCGTTCCTACCGCTTTGCAGAAGAACAACGCCAAAAAATCTATGTACTGGATAACGGCAAATCCCTGATGCTTGCCTTATCGCAGGATGCGAGCATCAACCGCCCGGTTGAGGCAAGGGAACACGTAAGGAGATTTCACGAACTGTTCTTTACGCTTGCGCCCGACAAGAACGCTATTGAAAGCAATATGAGCAGGGCATTCAACCTTGCCGATAAAAGTGCTTTTGATTACTACAAAGACTTGTCGGAAAAGGGCTATTACAGCCGTATCATTTCGGGGAACGTGCAGCAACGCATCGAGGTGGATAGTGTCTTGTGCAATTTCGACAACTACCCTTATGCAGTGCGTACTTATGCCAAACAGTTCATTATCCGGTCAAGCAACGTAACCAGGCGTAACCTGATTACTTCCTGCTATCTCGTCAACTCCGTTCGTTCCGACAATAATCCGCAGGGCTTCAATATTGAAAAATTTGCAGTCGTGGAAAATAAGGATATAGAGGTCATCGAACGCTAAAAAAACAATCTTATGGAAGCATTATCAGATTTAAGCACGTTCGCAAAAATCCTTACCGACAAAGGATATAACGGGTATTTCCATACGCAGGGAGCGTATGCCGGAAAGCTGAAAGACAGCATCAGCGAATACCTCGAAAGCTGCCAAAAAGGTGCAGACAGTTTGCCTAAGCAGGACTTACTGCTGACAGGCTACCTACAATGGTCGGGCGATGACAAGCCCTGTGTAGAATGCAATATGTGGGTAAAATACCTGAATGGAAAATTCTCTCTTAGCCGAATGGAAATAGCCAAGAAAGACGGCTTTGGGCAATTACTCAAAAAAACGGAACTGGCAAACCTGTCCGTAATGTCCGCACCCAAATTAACGGAAGCGGTCGCACTGGTTAACGATGCGCCGAAGCAACAGGCGGGTAAAAGTCCTAAGCGTTTCAAGCTGTAACACAGAAATAGTAAGGCTATGAAAAAATTAAGAGCAAATATGGACAGATACTTTGACAAGTTGGACGAACGTTGGCGGGCGTTGCCCTTGCGCAAACAGCACCGATATACGCTGTACTTCTTTGTGGGTTATCTGCTGCTTACCGTAGCGGTCATTGGCAAAGTGATGTACGATACCTCAAAGTCCGGTAACGGTATGGTCATAGAGCATATCGAGAACCCTGTCCTTAAAAGTAAAAATCCTGCAAGGTTGCAGGATAGTGTATCAACAATTTTAAAAAATCAGATTTATGAAAGAAAATGAAAAAAGGGTCAGCTTTCTCGTTGAGGGAGAAGACCAAAACGGAGCATCAAATCTGCCGGATAATAAAAAGAGCAATAAGGATAAGCTCAAAAAGCCAATCATATTCCTTTTGATGGGCGTGGTATTTCTCGGCTGTATGTACCTCATATTTAAACCGTCGAAAGATAAAAAAGCGGTTGAAAATATCGGGTTGAACGATGCTGTACCGCAGGCTACCGGAGCAGGGATGCCCGATGATAAAAGCAAGGCGTATGAGCAGGAAATGCTCGAACGCAAAGAGCAGGAAAAGCGGAATGCGCTAACCACGCTTTCTGATTATTGGAATACTGAAGACAGTGCATCTGCTGACAATGAAGAAAACTTACCTGAAGAAGATGAAGAAAGCAACGGCTTTGGCGGTGGTGGCAGAAATTCGGGACGAAACGGAAATTCTGCATTGAACAGCTACCGTAATGCACAAAGCACACTGGGTTCATTTTATAATAATGACAATGCTGAAACAATGGAACTCCGTAAGCAAGTGGACGAACTGAAAGCAAAGTTGTCGGAAAAAGATGTGCCACCTGTGGCCACCGTTGACGACCAACTCAAATTAATGGAGAAATCCTATGAAATGGCAGCAAAGTATCTTCCCCAAAATGCCAATACCGGAAACGCTGCTCCTGCCATCGGTGCAACTCCTGCTGCTGCGGGTGCTAACCAAAAAGAGCAATTTGTATCGTTCACACCAACAAGAAAGAACATTGTATCAGCCTTGTACCGTGAACCGTCGGACAGTGCCTTTGCAGCCGATTGGAGCCAAACAAAAAACAGGGGGTTCTATACCGCAGGTTCTACTGAAGAGGTGGTACAGCCTAAAAACAGTATCAAAGCCTGTGTACACGAAGCCCAAACGGTAGTTGGCGAAACGGGTGTGCGTTTACGCCTGTTAGAGCCTGCCAAAACCCCGCAACGTACCATCCCCAAAGGAACAATTGTAACGGCTAATGCCAAATTTCAGAATGGCAGGCTGCAATTAAAAGTTACCTCCGTAGAACTGGAGGGCAACATCATCCCGGTAGATATAACCATTTACGATTTGGACGGACAGCAAGGCTTGTACGTTCCGTATTCGCCGGAAATGAACGCCCTTACCGAAATGGCAGGCAATATGAGCCAGACAGGGGGAACAAGCGTAATGCTCACGCAGAATGCCGGACAGCAGGTAGCGGCTGATTTAAGCCGTGGCGTGGTACAGGGTATCTCAGGCTATTTCGCTAAGAAAGTAAGAACGCCAAAGGTTGCACTCAAAGCAGGCTATCAGGTCTTTCTTGTATCTAAAAAATAATGTTGAACTCAAATAAATAAAACAATGAAAAATCATTTAAAAACCTTTTGGGCTATTGCCCTTATACTCGGCTTTGCTGCACAATCTAATGCACAGGACAGCATCAGAACACCACTTGCATTGGGCAAGATAGAGCCGTACCGTATGGAAGTTACCTACGATAAAACCTCGCACCTGATTTTCCCGACTGCCATTCGTTACGTGGATTTGGGTAGCGAGTACCTGATTGCAGGTAAAGCCGACGATGCGGAAAACGTGTTGCGTGTAAAAGCATCAGTTAGGGACTTTGAGCCGGAAACGAATTTCTCCGTTATTACGAATGACGGACGTTTTTATAGTTTCAACGTGTATTACAGTTCCTACCCGGAGGCAATGAGCTATGACCTGCTCACGATGCAAAAAGCGGTGGATAAAGCCAAAGGTAACGATGTGCTTTTTGAAGAACTGGGCAACAATTCGCCGTCACTGGCAGGCTTGCTTTTGGAAACCATTTACAAGAAAGACAAACGCATTGTAAAGCATATCGGTGCTAAGAGTTTCGGCATTCAGTTTATCCTAAAAGGGATTTACATACATAACGGCAAATACTATTTCCATACTGAATTGAGAAACCGTGCCAATGTTCCTTTCGAGATTGATTTCATCAATTTCAAAGTAGTGGATAAAAAGGTAGCTAAACGCACCGTAGTCCAGGAACGCCCTTTAACTCCTTTGAGAACTTACAAGCCATTGGACGGTATTTCCGGAAAATCGACCGAACAAAATGTGTTCCTGTTAGACCAGTTTACCATTGCCGATGATAAGGTACTGCTGATTGAGATTTTCGAGAAAAACGGTGGCAGGCATCAAACATTGCACGTCGAAAATTCCGATTTAATCAAAGCCCGTTTGATTGACGATATGCACCTGAAATTTTAATAACCCTTTAAAGCAAGAATATGAAAAAGTATATCTATACCGTGCTGTTTGTCCTGATAGGCATCACGGCTGCACAGGCGCAAAGAATGCTGCCGAAGCAGAAAGGATTGGAAATAAGTGCAGGTGTATTGTCTGATGATAAGATTGGCAATGATTACTACATCAGCGCAGCAATGACGGTAAACGGTAAGAATGGTAACTATCAGCTTTGGGCGTTGGAATATACCCACCAGTACCACGGGTATAAAGACCTCCGCATACCGCAGGAAACCTATTCCGCAGAGGGCGGTTACAGCTTCTTTTTGTTGGGCGATGCCCGTAAGAACATCACGCTGAATTTCGCCGTAACAGGTGTGGTCGGTTACGAAACCATCAACCGGGGCGAAACAATGTTGTACGACGGTGCGAAGATATTGAGCGAAGATAATTTTATCTACGGTGCAGGCGGTCGCCTCACTTTTGAAACGTACCTGTCCGACCGTTTTGTATTAGTCCTGCAAGGGCGTACAAAAATCCTTTGGGGTACGGATTTACAACAGTTCCGACCGTCAGCAGGTGTGGGATTAAGGTTTAACTTTTAAAACGTAAAAACGATGATAGCAATATTCAATAAATTCAGAACGGGGCTACTGCCACTATATGTATTCCTGACAATCCTCACAGCTTCGGTTACGTTGGTATCTTGCAGCAAAGATGATGACCTCGAAATACAGAACAATTTTCCTTTCGAGGTCAATGTAATGCCAGTGCCTAAAGATGTTGCAAACGGGCAGACCGTAGAAATACGCATTACCATACAGCGTACAGGCAATTACAGCAATACGCAGTATTTCCTCCGTTACTTTCAATTTGACGGGCAGGGAACATTGCAATACTACAACGAACCGCCGTATCAGCCCAATGACCTGTACCAATTACCAACGGAGCAGTTCAGGCTGTACTACACTTCAACGTCTGCCGTTTCACAGTCTTTTGACGTTTGGATTTCGGACAGCTTCGGGAATGAAAAGCAGATAACTTTTCAGTTTAACAGCAGCGATTAAGAGCAGTATTTCAATTCAAAAAAAAAACGGCTTATCTGATTGGTAAGCCGTTTTTAATTTTCAGCCGGGCAGTGTATTTCAAAAGAAATAATTTCTTATCCTTGTAATCTATTTCAGTGTTGAGTAAGGTTTTATTTCCATAAACAATGAAAGAGGCTTGCCTTTTGGGGTAAGCCTCTTTCGCATTTAATTCACATCGTTTACAGGCTGAAACAAATATTTTTCGTAAATTCAAACAGTGGAAATAAAGTGTTTTTGTTATGGTCGCATCATTGGTTATAGGTATCATATTTTTGGTTGCAGGCTTGGGACTTCGTTACTGGATTAACCGCAGGAAGTTTTACAGGCGCAGCCCTATGGGAGCAGAGGGTTTCTCATCTTATAAAAGTTCGGTTTTCATTAAATTGATTGAAAGGGTTGGTAAATGGATAGCTTACGCACTGATTATTTTCGGTCTGTTGTCACTGTGGGTTTATTCCCGTGAGAAAAAGGAAAAACAGCAGCCTGAAGTAAAAACCGAACAATCTCGATAAAAAAACTATTCGCTTTAACTACCTCCACAAGATTTGTGAGCTAACGCAATTAATTTTTATTTAACTTTGTATGGTGAAGTTTATATCTTTAATATTAGCCGCCTATGTATTGCTTTTATCAGCAGTACCGACTTTTATTGAGGATAAATGTATGCAGAAGCATACTACCGAACAAGGACAAAACGGACAGGATGACCAAGATTGTAATAAGGGATGTTGCTCGCCTTTTTTTAGTTGCAACACCTGTACAGGATTTGTTTTAACTACTTTTCATTTCTCTATTGTCCATTCAGTAAAAGAACCGCAACGGAAGTTAGGAAATATGCTGACCCCACCTGTTTCTGATTTTCCATTTTCCATTTGGCGTCCCCCGCAACTTGCTTAATGTATAATGCTTTCAGCACAAATTAATTAAAAAGCGATGTCTTTGCATCGTCATAGCTTATTTATATACATTAAGTATCATTTTTACAATGAAAAAAATACTCATTGTGTCATTTTTTATGGCACTCAACCTTTGTGTATATGCACAAAATACATTAAACATTGTTGTAAAAAACAGTGAAACAAAAGAACCCTTGATTGGTGTAACAACATCTATAAAAGGCACCTCAATTGGAGGAACCTCGAACGAAAAAGGACAGATTATATTATCGAATATTCCTGATGGAATACAGGAGATACATTTTAGCTACGTAGGCTTTGAAGAGTTTATTGAAAAAATAGAATTTCCACTAAAGGATACCAATGTTATTGAAATTCTGCTCAAAGAAAATTCAGAGGAATTAGAGGGTGTTGTAATTACATCTACCCGAAGTACAAGAAGCATACAAAATATTCCTACACGTATTGAGTTTATTGGAAGTGAGGAGTTGGGAGAAAAAGGGAATATGAAACCGGGAGATATTCGTATGCTTTTGGCAGAAAGTACAGGTATTCACGTACAAACTACGTCGCCCACAAGTGCCAATGCGAGTATCCGTATTCAGGGACTTGACGGACGATATACACAAATCCTTAAAGACGGTTTTCCGATTTATTCGGGAGCTTCAAGTGGTTTGGGCTTATTACAAATTCCGCCACTTGATTTAAAGCAGGTTGAAGTTATCAAAGGCTCAACTTCTACACTTTACGGAGGTGGAGCAATAGCAGGATTAGTCAACTTGATTTCCAAAACGCCAACTGATGAAAGAGATTTACGCTTTCATATCAACGGAACATCAGGGAGAGGTTTAGACATTAATGGTTTTTATGGGCAAAAATTCAATAAAATTGGAACAACTATTTTCGCTTCGCACAACAGAAACGGAGCTTATGACCCTGCAAAAATTGGTTTTTCCGCCATTCCAAAGTTTGAACGCTTCGTATTGAACCCTAAATTATTTGTTTACTTCAATGATAAAACGAAACTGAATTTTGGCATCAATACAACCATAGAGAACCGTTTGGGCGGCGATATACTTTACATCAAGGGCAAAGGGGATAATACGCATCAATATTTTGAAGAAAACAAAACACAACGCTATTCCACACAATTTGTTTTTGACCATTTAATTAATGAAAACAGTTCTTTTCAAATCAAAAACAGTGTAAGTTATTTTAACCGCAATACGGCTATTCCCACTTACGAGTTTGAGGGAACGCAAACAGCCACTTTTACGGAAGCTAATTATACTTACAGCAAAGAAAAGTCAGAATGGGTAACAGGCGTTAATATTTGGACGGACAATTTTAAAGAAAAGCAGATTACAGTATTTCCGTTAAGAGATTATAGCCAAACCACATTTGGGGCTTTCGTCCAAAATAATTTTAAAGCTACGGATTGGCTTCAATTGGAAGCAGGTTTAAGAACGGATTATGTTATAGATTATGGGGCTGTATTCTTGCCAAGAGTATCGGCGCTATTCCATATTGCAAACGGATTAACATCAAGGATTGGCGGCGGATTTGGATATAAAACACCCACTATCTTTACCGAAGAAAGCGAACGCTTACAATATCAAAACGTAATGCCAATTAACAATAAAACCAATAAACTGGAAAAAAGTTATGGTGGAAATGCAGATATAAATTACCGCACTAATATTGGCGATGGTTGGTCATTCAGTATCAATCAATTATTCTTTTATACCTATTTGAATAATCCTCTATTACTTGAAAATCCATCAGCTAATCTCTATCAATTTGTAAACTCTACTGGTTACATCCATACAAAAGGAACAGAAACCAATATCAAAATCGGTTACGATGATGTGAAATTATTTTTAGGGTACACTTATACAGATGCACAGTTACACCAAAATGCAACAACTACCGAAAGCCCGTTAACCCCAAAACACCGTATTAACTCGGTTTTAATGTATGAAATCGAAGACAAATGGAAAGTTGGTTTAGAAGCCTACTATTTCAGCCCGCAAAAGCTGAACGATGGAACAACAGGAAAAGACTATTGGACTTGTGGATTTATGGCTGAAAAGATTTGGGAAAGGTTTTCGTTATATGTCAATTTTGAAAATTTCCTTGATACAAGGCAGACACGTTTTGGCAACATTTATACAGGTACAATTAGTAATCCTATATTTAAAGACATTTATGCACCATTGGACGGATTTGTCATTAATGGCGGAATAAAATTTAGACTTTAAGAAGATGAATAAAACCATATTCAATATAACTAAAATGGATTGCCCAAGTGAGGAGCAATTAATCCGTATGAAATTGCAGGATTTCGATATGGTAAAGTCATTGGAATTTGATATTCCCAGTAGAAAACTAAATGTTTACCATAGTGGAAAACCAGAGCCGATTTTTTCGGCTTTGGAAACATTAAACCTGAATACGTCATTGATTTCAACTGAAGAAAGCAATGCAGTTCTTGAAACAGATACAAGCAATGACCAACGGAAACTACTTTGGACTGTACTGATTATCAATTTCGTTTTCTTTGGATTGGAAATGTTGTTCGGTATTTTTTCCAATTCAATGGGATTGATAGCAGACAGCTTGGATATGCTTGCAGACAGTATTGTTTACGCTTTGGCATTGTTTGCTGTTGGGGGTACGATTGCAAGAAAAAACAATATCGCCAAATTTGCAGGTTACTTTCAAATTCTGTTAGCCGTTATCGGTTTTGTTGAAGTTATCAGACGTTTTATCGGAATAGAAGCGATGCCTGATTTCAAAACAATGATTGTTGTTTCTGTTTTGGCGTTGATTGCAAACGTACTTTGTCTTTATCTATTACAAAAGAACAAAAGCAAAGAAGCCCATATGCAGGCTTCGATGATTTTCACTTCCAACGATGTTATAATCAATTCGGGTGTTATCATTGCGGGATTATTGGTCAATTGGCTCAATTCGAGTTATCCGGATTTGATTATTGGGGCAATTGTATTCGTGATTGTGGCAAGAGGTGCATATAGAATACTGAAGTTGGCAAAATAAAATAGCAGCAAATCATAGCCCCGAAATTCGGGGCTTTTTTTGTACCAAATCTTACTACTAACGCCAAACGCTGCCTTTCAAAGCCAAATCCTGCAACATTCTCCAACGCTGCAATAAGCCTTTATAAATTCGACTTCCACAGCAAAATTGAGCAAACTATGGAAGTAATCACAATACAAAAGTCCGTACTGGAGGGAATGAAAAATGAGCTGAAAGCACTTTTGGAACTGACCGAAAATGCTACGAAAAAATACACGCCAATTTTCAAAGAAGAAAAATGGCTCGATAACCAGGAAGTGTGTCTGATGATGAACATTACCAAGCGGACTTTGCAGACGTATAAGGACAAAGGACTATTGCCCTATTCCCGACTGAACCGTAAGAATTATTATAAACGCTCGGATGTACAGGCTTTGCTCGAAGCCGGACAGCCGTACAATACCGTTGAAAATGGATTTATTCGAGAATGACGAAATCATTGCCCATCAGGAAATGATAACGCTGCTAAGAACCCGTATCGAAAGTATATTGAAAAATTACCGTCCTGTAATGAACGGAGAAATTTATTTGTCGGGCGAAGATGTGTGCGAACTGCTCCATATCAGCAAACGGACTTTACAGCAATACCGTGATGATAATATCCTGCCTTATATACAGATAGGGGGCAAAATAATTTATAAGGAGAGTGATATTCTGACAATCCTGGAACGGAACTATATCTCCAATAATACAAATAACAAATAGCCAATTTTAGTACAGATTAATACTTTCGTATCAGAACGAGTTTAGTATCTTTGCTTTTGAAAATATAGAAATACTTAAAGTGTTTTTGCTTTAAGTCCCACATTGAAAACTGGTAATTTTTAAGACAACGGGACAGATAAGTAGGAACGCTCACGTTATAGGCGTGGGCGCTCGCTTATTCGTTGTCGGGTATACCAGTGCCTCAATGTCGGTAAGTGTGGTTGCCTGCGCTTTCTTTTTGTGCAGGAACTTCATCTAACTCAAAAAAAGGTAACGTATGAAAACTGGTACTGTACAAGAAACAATCTCCCTGTCTTTTATCAATGACAAAAGCCCTGTAACCGATAACATCTGCAAAGATCTCGCTGCATCTGGAATGGAAATCCTATCTAGGTCAGAAAGCATAGAAAACGGGTTATCACAGTTGTCTTCATTGAACAAAATCCCCAAAGTCTGTATTATTGACTTGGATTTTTACGACCAAAATGTGCTTAAACAGCTTCAAGAATTAAGGAAAGATTACCCTGCAATCAAACTGGTTGCCCATAGCGATATTGATGATAAGAAAGTTGGGAAATCTCTTTTAGAGATTGGATTTTCAAGTTATCTACTACTTGGTAGCGATGTGGATGATTTTGAAAGAGTAATAAAAACCGTTATCGGTATGGACAGTTAATCTGAGAAAGTTACGAATTTGTACAGTTTCTCCTTATGAAGATAATAATCTAAATTTTTATCAAATTTGAAATAATACATATCCTAATAAGGAACCGCCCAAAACTATAACAGCACTATTTAATTTTTTGTATCCAAAAGTTATTGCAATGCTCAAAACTGCAATTAACATCGTCCGCCAATCAGTAATAGTTTCTTTACCCATTTCGTAACACACCGCTATGATTATGGCTACCGATGCTACATTCACGGCATCTAAAAAGGAAGATAATCCTTTAGAATTTCGTAGCTTTTTCATTAACGGATTAAGCAGTGCCACAAAAACAAATGATGGCAGGAAAATGGCAATAGTTGAGATAATGGCTCCTGAAAGCCCATTGATTTGAAAGCCAATAAACGTTACCGATGAAAAAACAGGACCGGGTGTGAACTGTCCTACCGCAATGGCATCCATTAGTTGCTGTCTTGTGAGCAGACCTGTTGCAACCAATTCTGTATCTAAAAAGGCAAACAGCACATATCCGCTCCCATAAAGTATGGAGCCAATTTTAAGAAATGTCCAAAACAGTTTGGCATTTGTCGCTGTCCAAAAAGTTGTCTGTGTAATTTGAAGAAAGGTAAACGGAACAATACTTTGCAAAGTATCATTTTGCCTGTTCTGAACCGTGTGCAATCCAAATGCTAACAAACCTGCACCAAACATTAAATAAATTTCATTAACTCCAAACACCGCTGCGAACAAAACAGCAATACCAATAAGAGCTAAATTTATGGATTTGACAGATTGTTTTGCCAATGGATAAATTGCTGCCAGAATAATGGCTATTATAGCAGGTTTGATACCATAGATAAAAGGTTGTACTTCGGGTAGCTGTCCGTAAAGATTATATAAATATGCGAAAATTCCAGTGATAAATACGGCAGGCAGAATAAAGCATAAACCTGCTGTTAACAATCCTTTCCAACCGCCTTTATCATAGCCAATATGAATAGCCATTTCCGTGCTGTTAGGTCCCGGAATAAGGTTGGTAGCACCTAGTAAATCCAAAAAGTGCTGTTCACTCATCCATTTTCGTTTAACCACCACTTCATCCCGCATCATGGCAATATGTGCTGCTGGACCTCCAAACCCTATAATCCCCAACTTACTGAAAACTTTTGCTATTTCTTTTAAGGTTACATTCTCTTCCATTTAAACTATCTTAATTCGACTTCATCTATTTGATTTAATGTGTCCGGATTAAATACTTTCATTGTTATTTTTTTTCCCTCCACATAAAACAGGCACAGTGCATTTTCCACGCTAAATGACTGGGTATGCTTACTCCATGGCAATACTTCCTGACCATAATAAGGAGCTCCTGCTGCACCATTATTGATTTGATAGATTGGGCGCGATACGTTAAGTTTTTTATGCGGATAATTCTCGGGGTAAATTGGCATATCAGCCGTCAGTTTTAACCAGTTATAGTTATGTTCATCACCTGTAAGCATCCCCACCACTTTCTTACTTTCATTGATCAAAATATCTAAATATTCATCTCTGCGTTCTATAATTCCTTTATCAGCGGGCTTTCCTCCAATGTAGGGTCTTTTTTCGTTGTTACCGCTGTACCACATCACATCTTTACTGTGTCCTCCATTAGGAAATGCAGGAGTATGTTGTGTAAGAAAAATATGGTCAATATTCTTGTCTCTTTCCAATTTTGAGATCGTTTCACGAAGCCATTGAAGTTGGTTATCCATTAAATACCCATGCAACCCTCCGCTGGAAGCCGTTTGATTAGCAATGGAAGGTGCATACCAGTAATTGCTATTAAGGACAATCATCGCCACGTTTCCGTAGGTATAATAAAACACATTTTCCTTATAGGAAGGGAAGTCTATATTTTTAGGGTCAGGGTCATACTTGTTATCATCCTCGCTATCTGGACCATTTTCAGGATTTACAAATTCCTCTGCAAAAAGTGCTTCTGCTGATTGGGTCTCATAAGGAAAAGCATCAATAAATGCCTGTTGCTTGCCGTTTTCATCTTTAAAAATAAGACCTAATGCTTCATGATTACCCATACCTATATAAAAGGGCATGTAGTGCCAAAATGGTTCAATGGATTTTTTCCAGTTAGAATATTCCAGTCTCTGCTGTTCTTTACTGCTCAAATAGCCGTTAATCATATCACCGGTGAATTGCATAAAGCGCACGTCCTTCATGTGAGCAAGTGCAGCCATTTTTTTCATTATGTAGGCGTTGGCTCCAAGGATTTTCCGTTCACCTCCACCTGTAGCATGGCGGCTGTCGCTTGCATAACCAAATACGAACGCTTCTCTGCTGCCTTTAGATGGTGCAGTTTTAAGATGATACGATTGCGATTGTATCCCATATTTTACCTTATAGTTGTGCTTTGTATTTGGGGTAAGTCCTGCTATATTCCAGCGATGCAGCGTTGTTTCGTGCTCATCTTTATAAACTTTGCCATTGATTTCAATTTCGGCCTTTACGGGATGTGTGGTTTTGCACCAGATTACAGCAGAGTTATCAGTTACCATATTTACAAAAGGTCCTTCATAAATTGCTGGTATGACTTCAAATGGCCCTTCACCTTTTAAAGCAACTATGCCATCAAACAAAAGCATACCTTGCTCATCAGCAATTCGGTAGCCAAGGTTCAGGTACCCATTTTTCTTCCAGTCTACAAAATCATACGGATACTTGAAATCCTCTTTTATATTGAGCTCTATTTTACCGTCTTCAATTTTGACGGTTTTTCGATATACGGGAAGGGGATGCGGAACTTTTCCGTATGGGATCAAGCCATAGGTTACCGTTCCTTTTAAATTGCCAAAATCCATCTGAACCCCATTTTCAGTAGCTTCCGGTTTACCAAGAAGCTGTTCGATCGTTAGCGGATTTTTAAATTCTTCTGCAAAGTATTTTTCATCCTTATTTTCAAAATATAATCTTCCATTGGTATCATAGCCCAGGTTACTGTATGCAGCAGGAATTTTAGGAAGTTGCGCCATTGCTGTTGTAGCAAACATTAACGCAATAGCAGAAAATAGTATCTTATTCATATAAATTGTCTAAAATGATATGTTATATTTAAGTGATTGAATTTGTCCTATTTATTTAGGAGTATTCGTCAAACTATCTATCGACCAACGACCTCCACCTTTTATCAATAGAAAGATACTCCCTAAAAGCATCGCCCAGTCTGTACGACTTCCATGCATCATTTCCCAAAATCCTTTTTCTGCTAAAACCTCTGATTTAGTTGTTGCAATTGCAACGAACATAATAATGATAAGAGGAATGCTCGCCAATCTTGTCAGAAGTCCAATAAGAATTAAAAAACCACAAATAATTTCAAAGCTGCCAACGAAACTGCCCAAAAAATCAGGATTAGGCAGACCTATTTTTGCAAAACGTCCAGCACCTAAGGTGTCTGCAAATAAAAACTTCTGTATTCCTTCCGAAAGAAATACGGCACCTACCATCAGTCGAATAAGTATGGTAGTTTTTGATTGGTCTGTCTTAGTTATTTTTTGAAACATGATGATTAAATAGTTTTATGAATTTTGGATTGAATGTTTTATATAGATGGGCTACCATCCCCGCAATAAGCATACTTAAAATAGCTGGAACTAAAATATCAGTTGGATAGTGTACGCCTAAATAAACCCTGCTCAAACTGACAAAAATTGCCCATGGGATAAGAATGATTGGGAGCCATTTTAGATTTTGTTTAGTTAATATGGTTAAATAAAATGCCAAAGCAAAGACATTGGAGGCATGAGAAGAAATAAAACCGAACTTGCCGCCTCGATAATTGTTTACTATATGCAGCTCTCCTTCCAATGCTGCATTATGACTTGGACGCAGCCTTTCAAATAGAGGTTTAAATATGCCGGAAGCCAGCTGATCACTCATTGTGATGAGCAAGGCGATTAGTAAGATCATCAGGATAGCATCCTTTTTATACTTCCAGACAAGCAAAATTATCAGTGCAACATAAAAAGGAAGCCAAGTGTATTTGCCGCTGGCAAACCACATTACTTCGTCCCAAAATTCATTATGGCTTCCATTTAGCCATAATAGAATATTTGTATCTATCTGTTTGATATCTTCAAGCATTATTTTCTGATGGGTGATTGTCTTTCTACAGGAGTTTTTACAGTAAAAAAAGGTACCTTTTCCATTGCATGACAGCTAACGCAACTATTGGTAAGCATTTGGAAGTTCTTATTAAAAACAACTGTATCTCTTTTTTTTAGAGCCTCATTCATTTGAGGGAGTGTAACGGTTAAAAAATGTTGTGCGGAAGCTGTCCGTTTTGGTCTTCTTTCCAATCCATTTTCTATCGCCTTTTGGATTTTTTCCAATTGATAATCAGCATACTCCCAGTTTTCGTCTTGTCCTGCCCAATATAATTCCTGATAACGATATCCGGTTTCAACCATTGCCATGTCAAATCCACGAAATTGATTTTCTATCGTTTCAAGTTTCTCCTGCTCGTTTCCTTTTATCCACTGTCCTTGAACAGCTTCGTGTTTTTGATTACAAGCTGAAAAAAAAGAAAGTATAAATAAAAACGTCAAATATTTCATAACCTGTATTTTACGCCATACAAATTTCGTACAATACAAACTATCATATACGGTATATTTGAAAATAAAACGGTATGATTTAGGTATTCCGGAAGGTTTGTGGCGTAAGACCTGTGTACCGTTTGAAATATTTTACAAAATGGGAAGTGTCATTAAAATTTAAACTATAGGCAATTTCAGAAACACGACTTTCTGTATACATTAATTGCCTCTTTGCCTCACTGATGATATGTTCAGCAATTACCTCTGCAGCTGATTGGTCTAGTGTTTTACGACAAATAGCATTGAGATTTTGTGGTGTCGTATGGAGCTTTTCTGCATAGTGAGCAATATTGTTTCGAAGGTCGTTTGGTTGGTTGAGCAATTCCCTGAAAACTGTAATTACATCATCGGTTTTACTCGTTTTATTAGTCAAATGTTTTGCTGAAATCAATATTTTAGCAAATAGTGCCTTCAATAATCCTTCGGTAACGGTAAAGTCTTTCTCTGTAGTGAGCAGTTGAAATATAGTATCTATACTTTCTGTTTCTTTCAGATAGATGCAACTTAATTCGCTGAGTTTGGATAAAAGACTTTTCAGCTCACTATCCATCGATTGGTCGAGAAATCCCTTCTTTAAAAGCAGAACAAAGCCGTCAGGTGTATCTTTCATATCCCAATGATGTACCTGTTCTTTACGAACAAAAAATACGGTGGGTGGCTTAATTGAAAATGAAGTATGGTCGATGGTGTGGAAACCGCTTCCTTCTCTTAAATAAATAATTTCAAAATAGCTGTTGTGTTTGTGCGGTTCGGTCTTGCGAATTTCTTTCCGGAACGGTGCAACTTTTAATAATGCTGCCGCTTCAATTTTGGTTTTTATGGAAATAGAATTTTTCAATTTGCTGGAGCTTCTATATTGTCTTTATAAAATTAATTATAATACCTCTTCTTTAACCGTAAACTTGCTCTTACTAAAAGTATCAGAACAGGAACCTCGACCAATGGACCGATAACTCCAACAAATGCCTGTGGTGAATGGATGCCGAATACCGCTATAGATACGGCGATTGCCAATTCAAAATTGTTTCCTGTAGCAGTAAAGGCGATAGAAGCGTTTTTGTCGTAAGGCAGTTTCAAAGATTTATTGATAAAGAAGCTAACAAAAAACATCAATACAAAATAGATGATTAAGGGTATGGCTACTTTTATCACATCCATTGGTAACTCTACTATTTTGTCGCCTTTCAAGCTAAACATCAATACGATAGTAAAGAGTAAAGCATACAAAGTAATAGGCGATATTTTGGGTATGAATGTTCTGTTATACCATTCAATTCCTTGTGTTTTGACTAAAAAATAACGACTTAAAAAACCTGCCAAAAACGGAATACCTAAGTATATCAATACGCTTTCTGTTACGTCTTTCATAGATACACTTACGTTGAAATTGGCTAAACCTAATTTTGCTGGTAATACATTGATGAACAGCCAAACCAAAAAACTGTAACTCAATATCTGAAAGATACTATTTAAAGCAACCAACATAGCAGTATATTCTCTGTTGGCTTTTGCCAAATCACTCCATACAATAACCATGGCGATACACCTTGCTAAACCTATCAGTATTAAGCCTGTCATATAATCGGGTTCGTTGCGTAAAAACAAAACAGCTAATCCGAACATTAATACTGTACCGATTACCCAATTCAACAATAAGGATATGCCGATTACTTTTTTGTCCTTAAAGGCTTTAGGTAGTAATGAATAATCCACTTTTGCCAATGGTGGGTACATCATTAGTATTAATCCTATTGCTAAGGGAATATTGGTAGTACCTACTGACAAGCTGTTTGTAACATTGGAAATTGTGGGAAAGAAATAACCCAATCCTACACCTAATGTCATGGCAAGGAATATCCATAAGGTCAGGTAACGGTCAAGGAATTTTAGTTTTGGTTGCATTGGTTATCGGCTGATTTTTGAAAAGACATAAAACATTTCGCTTGCTATCTGTAAACTCCTTTCTGCATATACCATTGATTGCTCCGGTGTATTATCTGAAATTTTAGGATCTTCAAAAGTGATGGGAATTCTTTTTTCTGCTCCTGCTATAAAAGGGCAACCACCGTCTGCCTGCGAACAGGTCATAATAGCTGCGAACGCTGAAACCGGATTAAAAGGGCTATCGTATTTTTTGGAAAAACCGATTATTGGCAAAGCATTTTCACTGTACTTTATAGCATATACAGGATTATGTGTGTCTGCAATTTTGAAGATGCTAAAACCTTGATTAGCCAATGTTTCTGCCACTTTCGGAAATAGTGCTGTTTCTTCCGTTCCGCCGGAAAAGCAATGTACATTTGCAATATTGAAGTACGCACTGGCTACTTGTGCCCAAACCTGGGACAAATGGCTTCTGCGGGAATTATGGGTGCAAATGAAGTTGATATTTATTTCCTGCTTATAAGCTGTTTTTCGCTGTACAAAATCGATCAGTGGCTGTAATATAGTTTTACATTCTTCGCTAATGTTTTGCTTTTGTACTTGTTCGATTGTTTTTAATAATGCTGAATACATAATAGGGATTTAATTTTTACGGAAACTACAGAACACGAAATTCTGATAGGCATCAAATGGTGTCTTGTGGTCAACGGTTATACAATTGATTTTCTCAAAAGAGTTTTCAAATAATTTCGACAAGCTACTATCCGAATATTGCTTGATGTCTATGCCACTACATTTTGTGGGACCTTGTTCAGAAAAGGTTCCCATCACTAAAATGCCATCCTGGGCAATTGCTTTGGTCGTAGTATGTATATAATTTTCTATTTCGTGGTTCTCCGTCAGGAAATGAAACGCTGCCCTGTCGTGCCAAAAGTCGTATTGCTGAGTGGGTACAAAATCTGAAATATCTGAAATAATCCAGTGTACCTTGTTGGCTTTACTGCCTAATCTTTCCTTTGCCCGTTGGATAGCGGCATTGGAAATATCCAATACGGTAATATCGACATAACCTAAATCAAGTAGGTAGTCAACCAAAAAGCTGTCTCCTCCGCCAATATCAATAATTTTTGCACTCTTCGGTAAGTTGAATTGATGAACAAAATTTAATGAAGTTTCTGGATTAGGCTGATACCAACTCACTGTTTCTAAAGATTTGCTCTCGTAAATATTTTCCCAATGGGATTTTCGATTGAAATGTTCCATATTTATTTTGGGATTAACAACATCCGCCACCTGGTGTGCAAGTATTGGTTTGATTTACGTTCAATTCTATTAAATTTTTCTTTTGCTTTTCTGATGGAATACCGCAAGCATCTTCTGCCAAACAAGCTGTAGTTTTGTTTTTCAGCACAAATGTTTTTCCGATGAACTCTAAATCATATTTTCCAATGGTATTGCTTTGGTATTCCACTTCAATTTCGGCATCTTCCATACCTAACTTTTCTTCCGAAAGCTTAATGATGTTTAAAAGTTTGGTGGGTTTTAAGCGATGTTCAAAATCGTTAGCATCCCATAATTGAAAATTGATAACTTTTTCGGTGCGAACTACGCCACCGCAGTCAATAAAATTTTTAGTTATTTGCCCCACTTCGGTTACATGAAAATGTTCGGGTACAAAAGTTCCGTTTTCTAATTGGAATTCAACATTATCCAATGTCGGAAGGATTTCTTTGATCTCTGATAGTTTCATATTGTTGAAATTATAGTTAATTATATATTGCAATGTAGCGATAAATAAAGGCTTTAAAAAAATGCCTTAACAGCATTTTTCTATAGTTATATCATCTACAAAGAAAGTATTGAGTTCCTTTTTAACTTGTTGCCAAACTATCTCATTAATACAATAGCAAACACTTGTTCCCTCAATATTACCTTTAATGATGCCAATGTTCTTTAATTCTTTCAAATGCTGTGAAATGGTGGCCTGTGCCAATCCCAATTCTTCAACCAAATCATTACAGATACAGGCATTCTGCTTGATGATATATTGTAAAATGGCAATTCTTGCAGGATGCGCCAGTGCTTTCAAAGTAATAGCTAAATGATTTTGCTCTTCTGTAAATATTTCAGTCCTCGTGACACCCATTTGTTTTTTTATTTATATCGCAATATTACGATAATATATCAAAAACTGCAATAGCTTTATAAAAAATATTGTTGAAATGCATTGATAAGACAAGAAGGTCTCTCTGTAGAGATAGTTTGGTAACTCGTCTTATTGAAAAATAGGGTTACATTATTTCTTTAAATTTGATAATAAACCTTAATTATCTTATCATTTTCTATTACAAATTGGATCTGTTCATATTTTTGAAATGGTCGATCTTCTGAGTTTGATGATTTGGGGAAATACTTAACACCAATAGTTACATTTGGTAAGTTGAAATTCCAAGATGATCGAATTTTAAAATCTTTACCGCACAATTGTTGTTCGGATGATCTCAAATATTCTCTGAATTTCGAAAGACCTTCGGTTTCAAATATAGTTTTCCAGTTTTTGCGTTCTTCAAAAGTGATATTCTCGTCAAGATTTTTCAGGATACTACTTTCGTCAGAACTGTTGCAAGCCTTTATAAAATCCCTGATAATTTTTCGTGGTATCTTTTGAATTTCTCTGATTTTTTTCTTTTCATTTTCAAGGTAAAAAGCAAAATCATCATCTACCAACTTACGCATCTTATCACATCCAAAATGAAATGCCTCTATCTTAGATTTATAAAGTCGATCTTTGAAAAAATCAGTATCATCATTCACATTATTTGTAAATTCATTCAGTAATAGGAAGCCTTTTTCATTCGTTGCTTCATTAATACCATCTATAATGTTTACTTGATAAAACTGTTCTTTGTCTCCAAATAAAACTTTCACCTTGGGGTTAAAGTTCGGAGTTTTCTGAACCGATTTTTTTATCAGATATTTTGTCTCATCCAAAGGATTTTCAATTCTTCTTCCCCAGCCATCAGTAGATAGTTCAGATTGATATCTTGAAATTTGCAACCTTATTTCCTTCCTGCCTTTCTCAAGGTCAGTGGTAAATTCATATTCTGGAAAACTGTTTAATATTAAAGTATCCAACTCCCATTCTTCATAATCACTTGTAGTTTTTATTTGAAAACCTTCTCCAAATTCCAAGACATAAACAGGAAATCTAAAATTATTCTCGATAATTTTTTGTTGGATTAAATCAATATCTGTTTTTCGATTGACTATTATGCTGATTTCAGTTTCTATCATTGATTTATGGGTATTATTTTAGGAGTTTCAAATTTAATCAATTTAGACTGCTCTCCAGATATAATCAGCGGCGTTCTTTTGCTTCTTTTCTTTGGTCGCTGTATGGTAAGAAAAGAAGTTCCTTAAAACAACGAAAGGGATAATGAATATCCCTCAAATAATGTCGCAACCTGTTTGGTAAAATGTGCCGGAATGAATGGTGAGTAGGCATCCCATTTTGCCAAAGAGGTTGCTCCGATTTATGCAAAAAGACTGTCCCGATCATCGGGAGGGAGTGTCTTTTTGCCGCCCGATTTTCCAATCAGGCGACTTTTATAGGATGGGTTCGGAAATCTTTCAGGTTGTGAAAAAATCCCCTGTATGGTGTCAAACCATTTTTAAACATACCCCATAACAGTGAACAACCCATCTGAACCAATGATGAATTGATAAACAAGTCCTGCTTTTCCAACGCTTCGGCAAGGGAACAGCTCGGTGTATCGTCTTCCAGTTCGGACTGTTTAAGCAGTTCGCCAAATTCATCCGTAACCATTGGCAGGCTTGCCACCGTTTCATATTTCTCTGAATTGGGTTGGCGAATTTTTCCTATGGTAGATAGTAAAACTTGTCCCGTATGTTGACTGTTGCCGAAGTCCAACCAATAACGTGGGCGGTTGGAATAGGGTCTTCCATTGCTCAATTCACTTAATATATCCGCAATTTCAAATCTTGCTTTTACGCTATCCACACAGGAAATATAAATACTTGCTCCTGCATTTTCGGGGAAACTGTCGCTATTGTCTTTTTCAAATTTCCTTGCTTCCGCTTTCCAGTTCGTACCTGAGAAGCGATTTATACGGTTAATGATAGCAACGGACTTGTACAAACCGACTTCACTTTCTGCAAAACGCTGTCTTCCTAAATTGGCTTGGGTAATTATATCATTATCCCAAAGACGAATAAACAACCCTGCGTGTCCTAACTCGTTTAGGCTGTGGTTCATTTCAAGCAAGGCAGTCATTACTTTTGAGCCTGTACCACCTGCACCGATTACGTTTACTGTTATCGGGTTGGTAGGGTTTATCAAATCGCTGTCCGTAAAATGGACTTTTAAAATTTCTTTGCTCATTACAATATCGTTTTTATGGTCTTGTTTGTATTTTTCAATACATCTTTAGGAAAGGCTTTGTCTGTGCCGATGAGGTCTTTCCAAAGGCTTACACAGTTTCCTTTTACGGGGTTGTGTTCGTTTACCAAGTGGCTGAAATAGCTGTTAAAAAAGTAGCTTTCCCACGCTTGCATAAATTCTTCAACCGAAGCAGAATTTTTGATATTGATATCTACAGTTCCCATACATACGTGTCCGTCCTCGTAAATATTGAAAAATGGTGCGTGAAACAATGCGGTTTTCTCGGTAGGTCTGTGGTCTTTTTCAAGGGCAAAAACAATAAGGCTCTGCTTGCTTGCATACCAAAGCATTGCAGGCACTTTCGCCGTACCGTTTGGTATTTCAAGACTTTCAGTAAAGTACATTTTTACTTTTCGTGGCTTGGTGTACCAAAGTACCGTACCGTTTTCACTCGGATTAATGTGCAGGACGTTGGTAGGCAGAATGCCGTTAGATTTTAAAAATGCCTTGCTCTTTTCTTTTTTGGTATGGAGTGCTTTTGCCAATTCTTTGGCTTCTCTTTCGGTCAAAGGATGGGCGTTGATAGGATTACCGTTCTTGTCCATATCAAAATGTTCTACATAGGTGTATTTATTATTCCCTTTGGTTTGGTAAAAAACCAAAGCCGATAAAGGGTGGTATAGTGTTCCGAAGTCTTGTGTTATATCTTTCATCGCTTGCTGTATCTAATAGTTATTCAGTATGTATATCAATTCCTCAATTAAGGCAAAAACACGGTTTTCAAACTCAAGGGTATTGGCAGTAATATCACTACCATCAAACCTTTTCACAATGGTAGGTTCTTCCATTTGTCCGTATTCTTGCAACTCGGTGTTCACGCTCTCAAAAAGTGTTTGAAACAAAATGCCTTTAGCATCGGCACAAAAGGAAACATACTTTTCCATCCCTATACTATTTTCCATATCTTCTTCGCTTGCCTCTCCGTTTGGCAGGGCATTGCGGTTTATGTTGGTATTCGGAAATTGTTCATACAAGGCAAAGGCTTCACTTGCCAGTTTGTAGCAATCTTGGTCAAAGCTATCTTTGATTTTAAACGAGTTTAAACGGACTGCAAATCGGCTCAAATTGTGCTTGTTGTAAATTTTCTGCTCCATACGTTCGCCTATCTGTTCTGATTGCCTAATCTCGCTTAAATACGTTGTCGTGTCCTCATTCTCGTCATCGCTTACAATCCACTCTGTTACCATTTCATACATCCAATACAGATAACTGTTTTCCTGTCGATAGTAAGGAACATCTGCAATGTGGTATAGGTACGCACACACGGATTGCAATAGCTGTACGGCTTGCTTGCGATTGGGATGCTTAGATAGTCGGTACAATGGCACTACGGGAATGTAATACAGGGTTGCACCTGTACTGTACCGTTCTTCACTTACGAAATACGTTTTCTTACTATCCTGTATCAAACGGAGTTCTTCCCAATCACGAAACTTCTTTCTTAACTGTTCCTCTGTGGAATCCAAAGCTAAAGCGATATTGTAGGGATAGCCGTATTGCCTGGACTGCATAGGTTGTATACCGTAATGCCCTGCCAATTTGGAAAGGGACTGATAAAAATCCCTTTCCGTCTTTTCGGGTTTTCCACAAGCCTGTACGGTTTGTGCTTCTTGCAGTTTAGGCAGAAATGAGCATTTTAGAAAACCATTGGTAGTACCGTTATCGGTACCGATTTCATTTTGTCTTTTCTTATTTCGTCTGCGTTCTTTGGTCTTTGCATCCAATCTGCGAACTCGCCCAACTGTTTGTGCAAAGTCTTCTGTTTCGGTTGCTGTGGGGTTTTGATGATGCCCGATATGATATTGCGTTGCATAATTCATTTTTTTTGATTTTTGGTTTAACCTTTCGTTCCCATTACACTCTCAAATCGGTACTGTATTGTATCGTCACGGATAACAGGGGCAGATACTTTGGCAATGGTCAGTATCGGATAAGAATTTGCATAGAAATTCATCACGGCTTCCACGCTCCATTTGGGTTCTGGGTCGGTCAGTTTAATTTGCTGTCCTTTATCGTTGAGTATAAATACCCTCTCTAATTGCGTTGCTAATAACATGATGCTCGTTTTAAGTGTTAAACAATTGGTTTACTCTGCTCCGAAAAGGCTTGGCGTTGAAAACTTCTCCGATAATTCCGATTTGCGTTTACGGATTTCGTCCGCTTTTTCGGGGAACTCCGTTATATCGGGTACTTTCATCCACGCATCACGGAATTTGCCATCTTTCTCCAGTTCGTCAGCCTTTGCCATACCGTCTTTATACTTCTTGTCTTTGGCTTCCTTATCTTTTTTCTCTTTCTCTGCTTTTTCTTTCTCCATTGCTGATTGTTTTTTAGCTTCTTCCAATTGCTTCATAAATACTTCCATATCCACCATTAAGCCCGAAGCCTTTTGTATAGGCGTGTTTATCTGCTGAAAAAATCCCTCGTCAAACTCCTGTGGTGTAGCGTTAAATGTCAATGGGGGAATGAGGTTTTTGGCGTTATCTCCGCATTGCTCGTTGTTGAGTATTACTGATACAATTAGGTTGCTTTCTGCTCCTTTGGCTATGTTTAGTTGTAAAATTCCTGTAAAGTCCAACTGTGCTATCTGATTGAAAAAATTTGCGTTCATAGTTCTGAAATTTTAATTGTTGTTGTTTTTTCCTTTGCTTTTTCTAGTTTCTCGTGCATATCTGCCCAATAGGCTTTTTGCCGTTTGTCAAACTCGGAGAAACTTTTATCCTCGTGGCGATACTCTTTGTACTGTCTTGCTATTTCAATAGCTTCTCTGAGGTTCGTTACCTCAATAAGACAACCGTTCAAGTCTGTTATTTTCATAGCAATGATAGTTTTCGTTCTAAAAGTGTTTCTAGTATCTCACAATCGCTATCGAATGTTTTCCCCTCGAAATGGTACGTATCTGTTTCTTCATTGAAATTGTATTGCTCAAAATCCTCGTCCTCTAAATAAATATCTGTGAGTACCTTGTCAAAAAATGTTGCTCTGCCATATACTAGATTGCCTATTTCTTCATAATCGTGTGTAAAATTCACATCGTAATGTTCCGCTATCTTTTGAATGATTTCTATATTAGGCGACCACTTTGTTTCATACTGAAATTGTCCTTCATCGCCCTCGTTCCAATAGATATTGAAGAAATAACCGCCATTGTCTTTAGAAATAAATTCGGGTAATTGTCCTTCTTCTGTTTCTTCTTCCTCTTTCTTCATTAATTGAAAAAGTTTCTGTATTGCTGTGATTGTTTCGGGTTTCCCCTCGAATACAACTGTATTACTGCACCAATTTGCCATAATGAATATTTTTAGTGGGCTACCACCGATGAAAGCGGTAGCCTGTTGTTATTTAATTAAGATTAAAGATTTCTGCTCCGTCTAATGCAAAGCCATTACACAATTCAAATGCTTTCTGTGACTTGAGTTGAGCAGTTCCACCCAGTACAATACTCTGTAACTTGGCTTCATCATCTTTGTACTTTCTTACGTTCTGATAGTAGCCAGTAACCGCATTATACGCTCCGAACAATGTACCTTTGGTAGTGTCCATTTGTTGGGTGTCGCTTATCATTGCGTATGCAAAGGCATCCTCTACGGTGTTTTTGAACACGGTGGAAATTTCATCTTCTGCACCTTTTTTGATAAGGTCAAGCGTTTCCTTATTCGGGCAAAGTGCCAATTGTATTAGCTTTTTAACTTCACGGTCTGTTACCTTTACTTTTGCCCATTCGTTAAAAATCCCCTCTAATTGGTCGCTCAATGTGTTCGCAAGTCCCATAATCTTATGAGCGTTCTCGATACGTTGTTTCGCTCCCGAAGTGTGCTTGATACGGACTACATTGGTCATACTTCGTAATGAAGCGTTTAAGGTATTTTGGCAAACAATACGGATTGGTGTAAATGCGGCTGTGATACTTCCGCTACCATCGTGCGAAGTGGTTAAGAAAATGTACTTTTCCGTAATATCATCGCCATTACCCACACGAATATAGTCGGGCAGTTTGGCTGTGATGAAAATGCGTTCTCCGTTGCCTAATGCTCCTGCGGTTTCGTACAGAATGCCCTCGTCACCGCCTACAATAGCATCAAAGAAATTAAAGGCTTCACGGTTTTGTACAATGTGGTAATCCTTGCCGACTACTCCCAATACTTTATTGTTATCGGTGCGAATGTTAGCGTAATAATTAGGCACTTCTAATTCAGTACTGCCTATCTCTATGCCATTGGTGGTTTCGATAATGTCCGAACCTTTTGTAAACAATTGAGATTTTACGACTTCATAATCTAACCCTGCATATTTGATAGCTTCCTCGCTTGTAGGGTATTGCTCCACGATTTGCCCTAAACCGTGCCACGCTTTTTGTTGTACGCTAAAGAATGAATAACGCCCTGTTCTCTCGTTGAAATTGATATTATGTGCCATGATAAAATGATTTTAAATGTTTGAAATATTCGTTGTTAAAATGGGAGATCGTCCTCTGACTTGTTGTTGCTTGTTCCTGTGGTAGTTTGTGCGGTTTCTGATTTCTTGCCCCCTCCGTGCAGTTTGATGTTTGAGGTATGGAAATTCAATCCTGCGTGTGCTTCTCCGTCATTACCTGTCCACGCCCTAGCACTTACCCTGCCTGTCAGCTCCACCAATGTACCTTTAGTGAGTATCTTCGCTACATTCGGGCTTATCCAGTATGAGCAATCGAAATAGGTAGTTTGCTCTATGCGTTCGCCCTGTTTGTTACGGTAGCTGTCGTTGGTTGCTATCGAAAAGTTTACTACTTGTTTGTCCTGTGACGTTATGCGTACTTCCGCATCCCTTGTCAGTCTTCCTGTGATGTTCATGTTTTCTACTTTTTTGCGTTGTGAAATTTGTTCTGATTTGATTTTTTTAGATTTATTCGGCAATGAGAGGAGGTGCTGTTTCGTTTCATTACCATTTCCAATGTTTTTAATCTTTCTGTCTGACATTTTTTTATTCGTTTAAAGAGCCGGAGTATGCTATGTTTCGTTTCACGAGCATAAAAGGTTCGTGTTTAGCAGCACCAAGGTTTTGGAAAAAAATACTACCCAAAGGGTGGAGATTATTTTCCAAACTTGCCTGACCTTTGTGATGCGTTAAGAACACGGAAATACCTTTGCTCTTGAAATGGGACAAAAAAGCATACGGGTCTTTGGATAAAATGAATGTGGAAGCCAAGAAGATGGCATTGAGAAATGGTTTACAGTGCATTGAAATAACACTTCCAATTCGCTGAATTTTTAAATCACTTTTTCAAAGCTGTGTGGCTATTAGAGCCACACTTACGGAGGATTAAAAAATTATTTTGTATGGGAGAAGTTGATGGCAATATTTTTTAATCTTCTGTTCCAGGAGTAGCCGAAAAGCTCTTTTACAGTAGGGGAATAGGAAAGTAAAGTAAATGTGCTTTGGCTACAAAAAGTATGGGCATAAAAAAAGCAGAACCGATAAGTTCTGCTCGTTATTGATAGAAGTTAATTATAAGACTGTCAAAAATGCGTCTTCAATCTCCTTAAATTTGGGAGCCACCAAATCCATATCCTTGCTGATTTTTTGACTTGTAATCTTGGCGTAAATCTGTGTGGTTGAAATATTTTTATGTCCCATCATTTTGCTAAGGCTTTCAAGTGGAACACCTTCGGTCAGGAACATGGTAGCAAATGTGTGGCGTGCAGTATGAAATGTTATTTTCTGTTCTGTAACAATTTCTGCTTCTTCTATCATTTTCTTTACATGGCTATTGCAGGTAGCATTGGAAGGAACCGGAAAAACATAATCGCTACGTGTAAGTCCCCTGTATTTTTCAATTATACGTTTCGGAATTTCCAAAAGGCGGACGTTTGAAGCAACATCTGATTTTTTTCTTCTGCTGATGATCCATTGGTGCCCATCAAAAAAGGACTGTATATTGCTCCATTTCAGCTTTTGAATATCAATATAAGAAAGCCCTGTAAAACAACTGAAAATGAAAATATCTTTTACAAATTCATATTTGTCCTTCGACGGTTTTAGAAGTATTAGCTTTTCTACATTCTCCTTTAAAAGATAGCTGCGATCAGTTTCTTCCATACTGATTTCGTAATCTTCAAAAGGGTTTTGGCGTATAAGGCCTTTTTTAATCGCAAGATCAGCCAAAGCAATAACCGGCATGGTATAAACCCAAACCGTATTATGTGTACATTCTTTATCTATTCGTAGAAAGAAATCGAACTCCCGGATAAAGTCTGAGGTAAGTTCCCGAAATGCCAAATCTTCCCTGTGATAGCGTTCCTTGATAAATTCATTAAGATGGTTGTATACAGTCTTGTATTTATTGTAAGTATTCTGAGAACGTTTTCCTTTGCTGACCATCCTTTCAAAATCCTCATTCTGGTCTTTAAATACTTTAAGAATGGCATCATCCATTACACCAACCCCTAAAAAGGACAGCTTTACTTTTTGTGCAGTTGCAAAGCCTTCATCCTTGAGCATATCATCGTAAATCTTGTTGATACGCACCCGAATATTGTCCAATTTGAGATTGGTACCCAGGGCCTGGGCACTTTTACCTAAAACTCTTCCGTGCTTTAAATCCCAATTATTGGGGTTGATGTCCAGTTTGGTACTAAAGGATTTTGGTATTCCGTCAATAGTGATACGTCCCATAACAGGCACGTTTCCGTTCTTCTTAGGTTCATTCTTCTTCAGGTAGAAAAGCAGTTTGAACGTGGATCTTTTCTCTTGTTCCATAACTCAATTGTTTAACTTTTAAAATTAAATTTTATTGAGTTACAAGGGAATATGAAAATTTGTGCAAATGACTGAAATATAGATTGTTATATTATCATTCGGTTGGTTGTACTCAGTAACGATTTAGTAACCTAACCTTGTCATTTTAAGCCCAAAACTTGTCGGACACCTACTTCCAAATTTTTCCTCACGTTTTCTAAACTACTGTATATGAATGGTCTTAACCATTTTGCTTATTTTTGCTTCCTTCTAATATTTTTTAAATAAAAAAGACCCAGGACAAATGTCCTGAGTCTTTATATTATAAATAAAAAGCTTTATCGCCCAGACACATAAAACCTTAGCGCCTCAGTACCTCTGCAACTTAGCCTCTTTTACTACAATTCATTCAGCATCTTAGAGATTTCATCCAATTTAGGAGTTAGGATAATCTCAATTCTTCTGTTTTTGGCTTTCCCTTCTGCTGTTTCGTTAGAAGCCAAAGGAGCATATTCTCCGCGTCCTGCAGCAGTAAGGTTCTTTTTGTCAATGGCTTTGTTTTCTGCAAGGATATTTACGATAGCCGTAGCACGTTTTGTAGATAAATCCCAGTTGTCTGTGATTTGTCCGGTTCCGCCATAAGGCACATTGTCTGTATGTCCTTCAATAAGTACCGAAATATCCGGATTTACACCCAATACTTTCCCTACTTCTACAACGGCTCTTCTTCCTTCCGCTCCAACAGACCAGCTTCCTGAACCAAAAAGCAATTTGTTTTCCATAGAAACATATACTTTTCCGTTTTTCTGCTCTACTGTCAGACCTTTTCCTTCAAAACTGTTTAAGGCTTTGGAAAGCGTTTCTTTTAGCTTTCTCATGCTTTCTTCTTTTGCAGCAATCATTCCTTCCAATTCATCAACTCTTGAAGAACGCTCTTTTAATTCTGCCTGCAATTTGTTCAAACGCTCCTGTTCTGCCGCCAGGGCTTTTTCTTTTGCTTCAAGCTGCGCCAACAATTCGCGGTTTTTCTTCATATTGGTATCTAAAGCATCACCACTGTTTTTCTCAAGTGCGGCATATGATGATTTTAACGTATTCAGGTTGGCACTTGCTGCTGCATAGTCTGCCGCAAGCTTATCTCTTTCTGCTTTTAGTTTTTCGAGCTGCGATTTCAAATCCTTGCTTTCAAGGTCGAGCTGGTTTTTCGCTTTTGTCAGATTCTGGTTTTCATCAGAAAGGCTTCTGTTTTCTTTTTTCAGGTTAGCGTATTTGTCTTCGAGTTCTTTATAAACTTTTGACGAAACACAGGAAGTAGTCAATGCCAGGGCTAATACTCCAAGCGATACTTTTTTAATCATGATTTTGAATTGGTTTTATTTATTTCTTACTCGTTTTTAGCTTATTTAATCGATTTCTACCAGAACCGGGCAGTGGTCAGAATGTTTGGCATCCGGCAATATTACAGCTCTTTTCAATCTGTTTTCGATAGGACGGCTTGCCAGGATATAATCGATTCTCCAGCCTTTGTTATTGTTTCGGGCATTGGCTCTGTAGCTCCACCACGTATAATGGTGCGGGTCTTTGTTAAAATGCCTGAAAGAATCGATAAAGCCGCTTTTCATAAAAAGGTCCAGCCAGCTTCTTTCTTCCGGAAGGAATCCGGATACTTTGGCATTTCGAATCGGGTCGTGGATATCGATAGCTTCGTGACAGATGTTATAATCGCCACAAATCAAAAGGTTAGGAATCTCTTTTTTAAGTTCGTTGATGTAGTTCTGGAAATCGTCCATATACATAAACTTATGGTCCAATCTGAGGATATTGGTTCCTGAAGGCAGGTAAAGGCTCATCACCGAAAAGTCGTCATAATCAACCCGAAGGTTTCTTCCTTCCGCATCCATGTGTTCTATTCCGGTGCCGAAAACCACATTATTGGGTTTTGTCTTGCACAAAACAGCCACTCCGCTGTAGCCTTTTTTTTGTGCCGGAAACCAATAATTATAAGGATAGCCTGCTTTTTCAAATTCATCCAGCGGAATCTGGTCTGGCGTTGCTTTGATTTCCTGAAGACAGATAATGTCCGGATTGGCATGTTGAAGCCATTCCAGGAAGCCTTTCGTAATGGCGGCTCTTATTCCATTGACATTGTAGGAGATAATTCTCATAGTTGCTGTAGATTTTGACTTTTTCAAAAGTAAGTAAAAAAAGATTATTTCTACAGGCAAAATCTCTGGTCTGATAGGATGAAAAAAATGGATGTGTTAACTCAATTTTGCTATCTTTGTTTTTTTCGCACAAAACAGATGATAGATGGGGTTAGTTACCGCTAAAGAAGTTGCAAAAGCAATAAACACAGATAAATACGGAGTTTTGGGAACTTTTTCAGGCTGGCTGCTAATGAAAATACTTAAAATTTCCACACTGAATAAAATCTACGACCGGAACAAACATCTACAAAATGTCGAATTCCTCAATGCTATATTGGACGAATTCCAGATTAAATTTGAAATCCCGGAAGAAGATTTAAAACGCCTTCCAAAAGACGGCGCCTATATTACCATTTCAAACCATCCGCTAGGCGGAATTGACGGTATCCTGCTTTTAAAGCTTATGCTGGAAAGGGAGCCTAACTTCAAGATTATTGCCAATTTTCTTTTGCATAGGATTGACCCTATGAAACCGTATATCATGCCCGTAAATCCTTTTGAGAATCATAAGGATGCCAAATCGAGCGTAATCGGAATTAAAGAAACACTGCGCCATTTAAGTGACGGAAAGCCTTTGGGAATGTTTCCTGCCGGTGAAGTTTCTACCTATAAAGATGGAAAACTGGTGGTAGACAAGCCTTGGGAAGAAGGTGCTATTAAGCTGATTAAAAAAGCTAAAGTTCCTGTAATTCCTATTTATTTCCACGCCAAAAACAGCAAGCTTTTTTATTTTCTTTCCAAACTTGACGATACGTTAAGAACTGCTAAACTACCTTCGGAATTGCTGACACAGAAAGACCGTGTTATCAAAGTACGAATTGGAAAACCGATTTCTGTAAACGAACAGAACGAATACGACAAAATCGAAGAATACTCTGAATTTCTTAGAAAAAAGACCTATATGCTGGCTAATCCTTTTGAGAAGGAAACCAAGCTACTGGACACATCCAACTTAAAAATCCCGAGAAGTCCGAAACAGATTGCCATGCCAGCCAATCATGAGCAGATTGTTAACGAGGTGAATGCTTTGAGACAGACTGACTGCCGATTGCTGCAAAGCAAAAACTACGAAGTGTTTTTCACGGAAGCGAATCACATTCCAAACATCCTGCATGAACTGGGACGTTTGAGGGAGATTACCTTCAGGGAAGTGGGCGAAGGAACCAACCAGTCACTGGATTTGGACCAATTCGACCAATACTACCACCATATGTTTTTATGGGACGATGATACCAAAGAAATTGCAGGTGCCTACCGTATGGGACTTGGTGCGGAGATTTTCCCTAAATATGGAATTGACGGATTTTACCTTCAGGAGCTTTTCCGATTTGAGCCGGAATTGTATGATATGATGAGCAAGTCCATAGAAATGGGCCGTGCTTTTATCACCAAAGAATACCAGCAAAAACCAATGCCGTTGTTCCTGCTTTGGAAAGGAATCGTGCATACGACACTACGCTATCCGGAACATAAATTCCTGATTGGCGGTGTAAGTATCAGCAATCAGTTTTCTGATTTTACGAAGTCGCTGATGATTGAGTTTATGAAATCGCATTATTACGATCCTTATATTGCACAATATGTGCATCCTAAAAAGGAATTCAAGGTAAAACTGAAAGATGCAGATAAGGATTTTATTTTTGATGAAGCCGAAGCCGACCTTGTCAAATTTGACAAGCTTATCGATGAGCTGGAACCGGGCAACCTGCGTCTTCCGGTATTGATTAAAAAATACATCAAGCAGAATGCCAAGGTTGTGGCATTTAATGTGGACCCGCTCTTTAACAATGCGGTTGACGGATTGATGTACATTCGAATTGCGGACATTCCGGAAAGTACGATGAAACCGGTAATGGAAGAATTCCAGGCAGAGTTGGAACGAAAACTGGCCGAAAAAGGAGAAAAATTATAGTTCTGAAACTTAAACAAGCATAAAACTTTGCGACTTAGCGTCTTTGCGAGCTGTATTTCACGCAAAGGCACAGAGTCGCAAAGCATGGACACAAAAAATTCAATATAAAAGAAAGCCTGAGAAATTCTCAGGCTTTTTTATTGGTATCTACTTCCAGATAGACTGTCTTAAAATGTCATCAAAGGTATTTTCACGTACGAAATACACCAATCTGACTATATGATATACAATTAGAACTGCGCCTAAGAAGTAGGCTATCTTTTTACTGTAAAAAACAGAATTGAAATATTCTTTTTGTGTTTTTAGCTCCAGCGTCAATACTATGATAACGACTATGCAGAAAACAAAAGCAAAAGGTCCAAAGAGATGATAGGATAAACTTTTTTGCAAATCGCCTTCATACAAATAGACCAATGATTTGGTGATGCCACATCCCGGACACGGAAAACCTGTCAACATCTTAAACGGACACAAAGACTGGTCTGTTTCCAAATGATGATCGTGATTGTGCAGCATTAAAAAAAATGGAATTATCAGGGTCAATAATGCCCCGATAATTCCAAATATTTTCAATTGAATCTTTCTATTACTTGTATAACTTGTTGATATCACCTTGAACAATCATTGCGGCTACCATCGGGAACAAGAAACCAAGAATTAACAATAGTGTTGACTGGTCTTTTTCCCTTTCACCAGTTCTTTCATAAACTTTAGGCAAACCTTCTTTTCCTGCCAAATAGTAGAAATACAGATTTACCGGCATACAGCATCCTGAGAAAATAGCAATTGGCTGAGAAATAACTTCTTTGCCTGCTACAGCATTTAATACTTGTGCTACCTTAATATTCCAATAAATCAAATATAATCCACAGGTGATAAATCCTAAAAGCAAAACTACGATTGGGTCCACCCTAAATTCAGGGATAACACCATAGTTTTCTGGTCTTTCTAATTCCATTTTATTTTTGTTTTTGATGTTTATAATTGCTAAAATTAACAAAAATATTGGATGGACAATCTCTTTGTATGAATTTTATGTCATTATTAAAGAAAGACTTTATCTACAGGCTCCCATAATTCAATCTTATTCCCTTCTATATCAAGAATCCATCCGAATTTTCCATAATCATAGCTTTCCATTTCCCCAATAATCTGAACGCCTTCCTGCTTTAGCGTGACCAACAGTTCTTCCAGATTTTCTACCCTGAAGTTCTGCATGAATTGTTTTTCGGACGGACTGAAATAATTGGTATCACTTTTAAAAGGCGACCATTGTGTAGCACAGTCATATCCTTCTTTATCTTTCCACCAGAATGTACAGCCATAGTCGTCTGTATTCAATCCTAAATGTTTTTTATACCAATCTCTTAATGCTTTCGGGTCTTCGGATTTAAAGAAGAAGCCTCCAATTCCCGTAACCCGGTTTGGTGTTTTTACCTCTGCCTTTTTACCAAAATACAATTCCTTGATTTTATCTGCGATGGTCTGTGCTAATTTTTCATGGCTTTCAAAAGTCCAACCGGCAATATGCGGCGACATCAGGACTTTGTCTGATTCCAGAAGATATTGGAAAGCTTCCGGAATTTTATCTTCTTCAAACAGCGTTTCAAAAGACAGTTTTTCATATTCCAACACATCCAATCCGGCTCCTAAAATCTTGCCTGTTTCTAAAGCCTGTACCAAATCGGCGGTTACTACATTTTTGCCTCTTGAAGTATTGATGAGCCAGAATGGTTTAGCAAAAGCATTGATATAGTCTGCATTGACCAGTTTGTCCGTTTCCGGAGTCCACGGAATGTGCAGGCTCAACACATCTGATTTTTGCTGAAGTTCTTCTAATGACACCTGTTTTGCATTGGCATCGCCAACATTTTCCAGAATATCATAGCAAAGCACCTCAACATCAAATCCGCGTAGTTTTTTGGCAAAGGATTTTCCCATATTGCCATATCCGATGATACCTACCGTTTTGCCGTCTAGTTCATGTCCTCGGTTTTTCTCACGGTTCCAATGTCCGGAACGGATTTCTCTGTCGGCCTGGTTTAATTTGTTGAAAAGTGACAGCAGCATTCCCAAGGCGTGTTCTCCAACCGCATTTCGGTTTCCTTCCGGAGCCGCAATCAGGCTTATTTTTTTCGAAAGCGCATAATCGCAATCAATACTTTCAAGACCTGCTCCTACTCTGGCAATAAATTGCAGTTTGGTTGCCTTATCCAAAAAGGTTTTGTCAATTTTAAAACGGCTGCGAATTACAATTCCGTTATAGTCGTGGATTTTGGCTTCTATTTCTTCTTTTGAAGATTTGAAATCTTCGTGGTTTGTGAAACCGGCTTCTTGCAACTGACTTAGCAACAGAGGATGATTGCTGTCAATGTGTAGTATTTTTATTTCTTCAGGCACCATTCTTCGATAGAATTTTTATGGTTACATACTATGCAATCCTATACCGAAGCGATTTGCTTTTAAAAACCGAGGATAAGTTTTGCGATAGAAAAATAGATTAATATTCCGCAAATGTCGTTACTGGTCGTAATAAACGGGCCTGTTGCCAGGGCCGGGTCTATTCCAAACTTATTCAATAAAAGAGGAACAAACGTTCCGATAAGCGAGGCTATAATGATAACGGAAATCAAGGCACTGGTCACAATAACCCCGATTATAAATTCTACATTCAGAAGGAAATGGCTACCAATAAACAATATGGAAGCGAGAATAACCCCGTTTAAAAGGCTCAGGGAAATCTCTTTAATCAATCGGCTAAAAAGCGAACCACTCAACGTATTGTTGGCAAGACCCTGTACAATAATCGCAGAAGATTGCACTCCAACGTTTCCTGCCATCGCCGCGATTAGTGGCGTAAAGAAAAACAGGTTTCCATGCTCTGTCATTGCTCCTTCAAAAAGTCCAAGTACACGGACAGATATAAAGCCTCCCAAAAGCGCCAGAACAAGCCATGGCAAGCGTGCTTTTGTGAGTTCCAGAATACTGTCATCTGCCTCAACGTCCTGTGAGATACCCGCCGCTAACTGGTAATCTTTGTCGGCTTCGTCCTTGATAACGTCAACGATATCGTCAATTGTAATTCTTCCCACAAGTCGTCCCAATTCATCTACGACAGGAATAGCTTCCAGGTCATATTTCTGCATGATACGCGCTACTTCAACATCTTCCGTATCGACACGCACGTAATCAACTTTCGGGATATATACTTCACTGATTGGTGTTTTGGTAGAAGTCGTCAAAAGATCTTTAAGCGAAAGCCTTCCTTTGAGCCTGTTTTCATCATCAACCACATAAATAGAGTGTACTCTGGAAACATTTTCCGCCTGTATTCTCATTTCTTTCACGCAGGTTAATACGTTCCAGTTTTCGTTTACCTTCACGAGCTCTTTTCCCATAAGACCCCCGGCAGTATCTTCGTCATAGCGCAAAAGGTCAACAATGTCTTTCGCGTGCTCAACGTCAATAAGTTCAGAGATTACCTCATTTTTAATGTCGGTAGAAAGTTCAGCTATAATGTCGGCCGCGTCATCCGTATCCAACTCGTCAAGCTCTTCTGCAATTTCTTTTGGAGAAAGCCTGCTTAGGATGTTCTCACGAAGGTCGTCTTCTAATTCAAGAAGAATTTCGGCTGTTTTTTCGCTATCAAGGATTTTGAAAATATAGGTGGCCTCATCAAAATCCAGTTCGTCAAGGATTTCGGCAATATCAGCGTGGTGCATATCGTTAAGCAAGGCTTCCAGCTGCTGGTCTTTTTTGCTTAAGATTAATTCTTCAATCTGAAGAATAAGCTCCTTACTGATTTTAAATTGCATCGGCTTCTATTTTTTGGGTTATTGCTATGAATTGCTGTACATCCAGCTGTTCCGGACGGAGGTCAAAGATAGTATCTTCTCTTAAATTTTCCGAAAGATTTAGGGATTTTAAGCTGTTTCGCAATGTTTTTCTTCGTTGTTGGAAAGCGGTTTTTACCACTGTAAAAAAGAGCTTTTCATTGCAGGGCAGCGTGAAGTTTTCTTTTCTTTTAAGTCTCAACACACCTGATTTTACTTTAGGCGGCGGATTGAATACATTTTCATGTACAGTAAAAAGGTATTCCGCATCGTAAAACGCCTGTGCCAGTACAGATAATATGCCGTAGGTTTTAGTTCCTTTTTTCTCACAGATTCTTTCGGCTACTTCTTTCTGGAACATTCCTGAAAATTCTGCCACCTGATTTCGCAATTCCAAAGCCCGGAAAACAATCTGTGAAGATATGTTATAGGGAAAGTTGCCAATGATGGCGAACTGTTTCCCTTCAAAGGTTTTATTAATGTCGTATTTCAGGAAATCCTGTGATAGGATATGACCCTGCAATTTTGGATAATTTGCATTCAGATAATCCACCGATTCTGTATCGATTTCAATCACATAAGTGTTTACCGGTTTTTCAAGCAGGTATTTTGTCAATACTCCCATTCCCGGGCCTATTTCCAAAACATTATCATAGCCTTCAAAATGGAGCGTATCTGCGATTTTCTTTGCTATGTTTTCGTCCGTAAGGAAATGCTGTCCAAGATGTTTCTTGGCTTTTACTTTATCCATTTTGATGTGGGATTTTTGATTTGTGATTTTAGATTTTAGATTTATGATTTCGGATTACCTAACTGTCTGTCATCTATCATCTATTATCTGCTGTCTTATTTATGATTTTAGATTTGTGATTTCGGATTTGTGATTTCGGATTTATGATTTCGGATTTATGATTTCGGATTACCTAACTGTCTGTCATCTGTCATCTATTATCTGCTGTCTTATTTATGATTTGTGATTTTAGATTTATGATTTTATATTACCTAAACACCAATCATCTATTATCTTTCATCTGCCATCTATTATCTGATTTCTAATTTCACCTAAACCGATTTATGGTCACTAATGAATTCCAGTTCTGTCCGGAAGGCAAGCATTTTGTCGCCAAACAGTCTTTGTCCTTCTTCTCTGAATCCGGGTGCGTGTTCCTTATAGTAGCTGTCCAGATTTTCTCTGGAATCTGCCCAATATTGCACTGAATAGGTTACTCCACCCATTTCTTCTTCTACCAGAACTTTTACAAGACGTGCCGAAGAGAACTTTCCAGTTCCCAGAATTTCCGGAATGTGCTTGTGCTGCATCCAATGAAGCCATTCATCATGTACCGATTCGTGAATATTTATGGTTACGTTGTATATTATCATTTCTTAGAATATTAGATTTTTAGATTCCGCTAATGAAACGGTTTATTTTGAAAAATTCGTAATTCGTAATTCGTAATTCGTAATTCTATAATTATAAATTCGTATCACCCCGCAACTGCCTGAATTTTTTCCTTGCCTCTACAAAATAGATACTGTCTTCGTGGTTGAATAAGATTTGTTCGTATAATGCTTTTGCCTTATCAGTATCTTTCAGTTTTTTATTGTAAATCTCTGCCGAAAAATAAAGTGCTTCATCAATATAGATTCCGTCTTTGTGGTTATCGATTATCCCCTGATATTGTGCCAAGGCGGCATTGTAGTCACCTAGCTTTTCATAAGTCTCGCCAATTCGCAACAGTGTTTCGTCTTCGATTTCCTGACCTTTGTATTCCTTCAATATCGATTGGAATTGTTCCAGTGCTTCCTTGTTTTTATTCTGATAGAGCAAATAATCGCCTCTGGCAAATTTCTTTAAACCCACTTGTGTCGAATCTGCTACCGTATTGTCATTAATTAAAAGAAACAATTCCAAAGCATCATTTGCTATAAGCTGTGTTGAGGCTGACTTTAGTTCCTTAAATTGTTTTAGTGCCCATTCAAAATCGGTTTTGAAATAGCTGGTTTTAGCCGCTTTCAGGCTTGCTTCATGTCCAACGGCATCGTTCTTCAAATCTTCTTCTATCTGGGAATAATAAATCAATGCCTGATTGAATTTTTCTTCATAAAGCAGAATATCGGCCAATTCCATTTTTACATCTGCGGTCTGGTATTTATTCAGAGGCAATTCCAATGCGCGTTTTAAAACAGCCTTTCCTTCTTCCGGATTTTTAAGATTAAAAGTTGCAAAATGAGCTTGTAATATCTGTAACGATAAGGTGTAAGGACTTATTCCGTATTTTTTAACCAATAAATCCAGTTCGCTTTTTATGGCTGGATATTCTTTTTCGGGTGCTTTTTGAATTTTCGATTCCATTAAAAAATAATGCGCCCTGATTTGCAAATCCAAATCCTGCGTGTTTTCCAACACAAAGGCAAAAATTTCCTTTGCTGTTTCTTCTTCATTCTCTTCCATTGCCAGTTCGGCCAGGTTTACGATATTCGAAAAAGATTCCGGGTCACGTCTGTAGATGGCCTTTTCCTGGATAAATGCTTTGGCATAATCTTTTTGCTGTACAAAAAACCAGCTTAGGAACTGATTCCAGAATATATCCTGATTTTTCTGGGCACGAACCAGAAGTGCCTTGCGCAATGCCGTATTGAATGTTTCTTCAGCTTCTTCTGTCATGAAACGCGAAAGCTGGTTTTGAATCATGATAGTGTTGTTCTGGTTGGAATAGGCTTCTTCCAGAAAGGTGTCAATCATGAGGTCCATCTTGCCCAACTGTCCGTAAATGACAGCCATTTGGTAATTGAATTTGAATTTGGGTTCCAGCTTTATTGCCAGATTATAGGACTCCAGAGCATATTCCAGCAAGACTTTTTTCTCGAAAGTGTTGGCCACGGCATAGACGTTGGATGGATTTTCATTAATCTTGCTTATTGCCTGTTCATAAAACTTTTTAGCTTTTCCGGCATCTTTCTGCAATTGATAGTTGTATCCAATCTCAACCAGAAGTGACGGCTGCTTGTATTTTGCATAACGTTCCTGAAGGCGCTTGTCTGCCTGGTCATATTGTTGCAGTTGCTGATAGGATTCTATTATTTTCTGGAAATAAAAACTGTTCCCCTGCTGATTTTTCAGCAGTTCGTCAAAACTAATGATGGCTTTTTCAAATTCTCCTTTATCAAAATAATTGATAGCCAACTGTTCGTTTTGTGCAAAAACAAACAGTGACGCAAACAAACTTAAGAATAGGAAAATCTTTTTCATTGTAGTTTAATGCAAAAAGGTATATAACAATGTACTAATATAACAATTTTAAGGCTGAATTAGTACATTGCTACATTAAACTATTGGTTAATTGTTCCTTAATTTATAATATTAAATCCGGTATAGGGACGTAGTACTTCCGGAATCACGATACCTTCCGGTGTCTGATAATTTTCCAGAATACCTGCCAATACCCTAGGCAAAGCCAAAGAACTACCGTTCAGGGTGTGTGCCAAATGGTTTTTACCGTCTTTATCTTTGTAACGCAACTTCAATCGGTTGGACTGGAATGTTTCGAAGTTTGATACCGAACTGATTTCCAGCCAACGGTCCTGTGCTGTTGAAAACACTTCAAAATCATAGGTCATGGCTGATGCAAACCCCATATCTCCTCCGCAAAGACGAAGAATCCTGTAAGGAAGTTTCAGTTCGTTCAGGATGGTTCTTACATGCTCTACCATACCTTCCAAAGCCTCGTATGATTTTTCCGGATGTTCCACCCTTACAATTTCAACCTTATCAAATTGGTGCAAGCGGTTCAAACCGCGAACGTGTGCCCCATAGGAACCTGCTTCTCTTCTAAAGCATGGTGTGTAGGCCGTGGCCAGAATTGGAAGTTCGTTTTCCTGCAAAAGAACATCGCGGAATAAATTGGTTACCGGAACTTCTGCTGTTGGAATCAAATAAAGGTCGTCTGTAGCGTCATGATACATTTGTCCTTCTTTGTCCGGAAGCTGTCCTGTTCCGTAAGCCGATGCTTCATTTACAAAATGCGGTACCTGAAATTCCTGGTAGCCGGCTTCCGTATTTTTATCTAAGAAATAGGTAATCAGCGCACGTTGCAATTTGGCTCCTTTTCCTTTGTAGACAGGAAATCCCGCACCCGTGATTTTATTTCCTAATTCAAAATCAATAATGTCGTATTTTTTTACCAGTTCCCAGTGTGGCAAAGCTTCGCCATGCAGGTCCGGAATAGCACCTTCCTGCAAAACGGTTACGTTGTCTTCCGGAGTTTTTCCTTCCGGAACAATATCTGCCGGAAGATTTGGAAGCAGGTACAATTGCTCTGTCAACTCGTTTGTATATACGTCAAGTTTTTCAGCCAATTCCTTGCTTTTTTCTTTTAGCGAAGTTGTTTTGGTTTTCAGCAATTCTGCTTTTGCCTTCTCGCCGCTTTTCATCAACTCGCCTATGTCTTTGGATAGCTTATTCGATTCCGACAAAATATTGTCCATTTCAGCCTGTGTCGCTCTTCTTTTTTCATCAAGCTGCACGGCTAGTTCAACAATACTTTTGGCATCCATGTTTCGTTTTGCCAAAGCTTTGAGGACTTTCTCCTGGTTTTCTCTAATAAATGCTATCTGTAACATCGTTCTGGTTTTATAAAGGTAGCAAATTTAAGGAAAAAAGGTTGACAGTTGCAAAGTTAGCGGCCAACATAGTGTAAAGTTTTAAATGCGGCTCTAGTCTTGATAAATTAACACCTTGTGTGTGATTTATTAATTACATTTGGGAAATTTTTCCAGATTATGAAAAAAATATACCTGCTGCTTGCTTTATCTCTGTCAGGCATTGGTTTTGCGCAAAGTTCCTCTTCGCAAAACCATCAAATAGCTGAGGCAGAACGAAAATCAGCAGTAAAAAAGATTAACTTCAGAAATAACCCCAATACTGAAAATTACGACGTTACTTATCACAGGCTCCGGTTTGAGGTAAATCCAAGCAATTACTATGTTAAGGGGAATGTGACTACTTATTACAGGGCAAAAACAAATATGAGCACTGTTACTTTTGACCTTGCAGATGAATTGACTGTCAGTTCCGTAAAGCAAAGAAACACCTCGCTTAGTTTTACGCAAAACGGCACCAATGAATTGGTTATTAACCTGCCTGCCGTTCAAAACACAAACGTACTGGATTCATTGACAATTGTATATGAAGGAGCTCCTCCGGCACAAAGCGACGGATTCAACACTTATACGCATGCCGGAAATCCGGGTCTTTATACACTTTCTGAGCCTTTTGGAGCCAGAGACTGGTGGCCATGCAAACAGGATCTGAACGACAAAATTGAAAACCTAGACGTATTTATAAAAACCGGTTCCCAATATGTAAGCGTTGCCAACGGAGTTCAAATCAGTTCTGTAAATAATGGAGATGGTACAAAAACCACACATTTCCGTCATGGTTATCCTATTCCGGCCTATCTTGTGGCTATTGCCGTGACCAATTACGCCATCTTCACACAACAGGCAGGAACAGCACCACACACCTTCCCGATTGTGAATTACATCTATCCCGAAAGCCAGGCCATTGTCCAAAATGATTTGGCTGTTACTGTGCCTATTATGAATTTGTTTGAGCAGCTGTTTGAGACCTATCCTTTTGCTAACGAAAAATATGGCCATGCGCAATGTTCTCTGCCCGGCGGAATGGAACACACTACGGTTTCTTTTATGGGTAGTTTTGGCAGGGATTTGATTGCCCATGAATTAGCCCACCAATGGTTTGGAGATAAAATTACTTGTGGCAGCTGGAAAGATATTTGGCTCAATGAAGGTTTTGCCAGCTATCTGGCCGGTCTTGTTATCGAGGATATGGATGGCGCTACTAATTTTAATTCCTGGAAAAGCGGCTTGATTAACAATATCACTTCACAGCCTGGCGGTGCGGTTTATCTGACAGACAGCGAAGCTTTAGATGCGGGAAGGATTTTTAGCAGCAGGCTGTCTTATGACAAGGGTGCTATGGTTGTGCATATGCTACGCTTTAAACTGGGTGATACTAACTTTTTTCAGGGTATTAAAAACTATCTGGCCGACCCGACTCTGGCGTATGGCTATGCGATAACCGAAAACCTAAAAACACATCTGGAGGCTGCTTCCGGAATGGATTTGGATGAATTTTTTAATGATTGGGTTTATGGTCAGGGCTATCCGAGATACACCATAACGGTGAGAAATTTTTCTCCGGGTGTAGCCCGTTTTACAGTAAGCCAGACACAATCCCATTCATCAGTTTCCTTTTTTGAAATGCCGGTTCCCGTTCGTGTAACAGGCACAGGAGGCCAGACTTTGGATTTGATTTTGGACAACACTACCAACAACCAGACCATCGACAAAAATGTTCCATTTGCGATTACAGGCATTACCTTTAATCCAAAAAGCGACATTATTGCAAGAAACAGTACTGCTACATTAGGAAACGAGGCTTTCGTATTGGATGAAAACGTAAAGCTTTACCCTAATCCTGCCTCTCATTCCTTACAGTTAGAACTTCCTGACAATGTAGTGCTTGAAAAAGCGATTTTCTACAATGCCTTGGGACAAATCATAAAGGAAACGGCTTCTCAGACTTCATGGGATGTTTCAGCCTTGCCGGTTGGAGTCAATTTTGTGAAAATAATTACGGATGCCGGAACAAAACAAATGAAGTTTATCAAGGCATAATTGAACCTATAAAAAAGGGCTTCCGAATGGAAGCCCTTTTTCGTTATAACAAAAACATTTTATTGTATTGCCTTGATTCGGCTTGCCATAAAAGCAATCAGCACTCCAAAGATTCCGATAAAGGCAAAGGAAAATTGCAGTCCGGCGGCTTCGGCAATAAAACCGATAACCGGAGGCCCCATCAGGAAGCCCAGGAAACTCACACTGGAAACAATGGTTAATGCTTCGCCCGGAGCAACTGTTGCATTCTTTCCGGCAATACTGTATACTGTTGGCACGATAGTCGAAACACCAAGACCTACCAGCATAAAGGCCAAAGTAGACGGAATGAGATAAGGCAGAAAGACGGAGGTAAACAATCCGATTGAAATGAGCAATCCGCTAATTTGCAGCACTCTTTTCCGTCCATATTTATGAATTAGACGGTCGCCTAAAAATCGTCCGCTCGCCATCATAATCATAAATGAGGTATATCCTAAAATCACTAGCGGGCCGGGCGCTTTAACGATTTCCTTAAAATAAACACCACTCCAGTCAAACATGACTCCTTCACTCGCCATACAGCAAAAACCGATAATGCCCAACCAGAGCAAGACACCATCCGGTTTGGCAAAAAATTTCTTCTTCTCAGAAGATTTTTTCTCTTTTGCCCTGATTAGGTATTTGTAATTGGCTGCCATCAGCACAAAAACAATAAGGGCAGCTATTACAAAATGCTGAAAAGGTGACAGTTTTAATGCCAGCATTGCAATACCGATTAGGGCTCCTGAAAAGCCGGCCGTACTCCAGGCTCCGTGAAACGACGACATGATGGTTCTTTTAAAAAGTCCTTCTGTATAAACTCCCTGCGTATTGACGGCAATATTACTCAGGTTTCCGAAAATTCCAAACAAAAACAGACCCAGAGAAAGTTGCCAGGGTTTTTCTGCCAGGCCAAGATTGGTTAGGGCAATTGCATATAATGCCAATGCGATGAGTAAAATTTTATGGCTTCCGTATTTTGTAACCAGTTTTCCTGAAAAGGGCATAATCATAAGCTGTCCGAAAGGAAGGGCAAAGAGAATGGAACCCAAATCGCTTTCGCTTAGGTGAAGCGAGGCCTTAATGTCCGGAATACGGCTTGCCCAGGTAGCAAAACACAATCCCATTCCAAAATAAAAAAGGGAAACCGCCCAACGTATCCGTTTTAAATAAGACTCTTTGGCATGTTTATAGCCTTTAAGTTTGGGACGGGTGTTGAAGGCGTTGATAAATCTGAATTCCATCAATAATTAACAAATTTGTTTGTTCTGATATTTTTTTATAGTTGCCATGTACTGGCTTTGTCTAACAAGCGGATGGCATCGGCATCAAGATTGAGTTGCGGAGCCAGAATAATGCTTTCCAACTGGCTTTTGCTGGTGGCACTCACGATTGGAGCTGTAACCGACGGTCTTTGTATGAGCCATGCCAGCGATACGGCTGCGGGCGTGGCTTTGTATTGGTTTGAAATTTCATCAAGTGCCGCCAGGATTTTCAAACCTCTTTCATCGAAGTATTTGTCCATATCTCCGCCTCTCGGACTTTTACCCAGATCTTCTTTTGTTCTGTATTTTCCGGTCAGGAATCCGCTTTCAAGAGAAAAATAAGTAATTACGCCCAGCCCATTTTCTAACGCCAGCGATTCGTATTGCGTTTCATATTTTTCTCTGGCATATAAATTATAGTGAGGCTGCAGGGTTTCATAACGCGGTAGCACTTTAGCAGCACTGGCTTCTAAAGAAGCGAGGATTCTTTCGGGCGACATGTTTGATGTTCCAATCCAACGAATTTTACCGTCTTTTTGCAATTGGGCATAGGCTTCCAATGTTTCTTCTACCGGAGTTTCTACATCATCAAAATGGGTTTGGTATAAATCGAGGTAATCGGTTCCGAGTCGTTGCAGCGAGGCCTCAACAGCTTTGAGTATGTATTGTTTTTTCAGTCCTTTTTTGCCATCGCCCATATCAGAACCCACTTTGGTTGTCAGGACAATATTGTGGCGGTTTTTCTTTTCTTTCAGCCATTTGCCAATAATCCGTTCTGATTCGCCTCCTGTATTTCCGGGTGCCCAGCGTGAGTAAACATCAGCCGTATCAATAAAATTAAAACCTGCTTCTGTAAAGCCGTTTAAAATTTCAAAGGATTTCTTTTCGTCAAGAGTCCATCCAAAAACGTTTCCTCCAAATGCCACAGGATAAATATGCAGGTCTGTATTACCCAATTGTCTTTTTTCCATGATTGTAAGTTTTAGTAAGTTAGCAAGATGCCGGCAATGGCATAAGGCAGAAATAGAGTGGAATGCACGCTGATTCCGTTTCAAAAAGTAAAATTACTTCACATCGCCTAAACTAAAAATTCCGATTTCAAAGATTAACAAACATTTAAAATATTGAAAAATGAATAATCCCACCGTAAGTAAATAGAAAACACTATTTTTGTTCGCAATTATTGAATCTAAAATTAAAAAATGGAAATAGTTATTAAGCTCTCTCAGTTTTTGTTGAGTTTATCCTTGCTGATTGTATTACACGAATTGGGACACTTTATCCCGGCCAAATTATTTAAGACCCGGGTTGAAAAATTCTACCTTTTCTTTGATGTAAAATTCTCACTGGTCAAGAAAAAAATTGGTGAAACAGTTTACGGAATCGGATGGTTGCCACTTGGCGGTTATGTGAAGATTGCAGGGATGATTGACGAGAGCATGGACAAGGAACAGATGGCACTTCCGCCACAGCCTTGGGAATTCCGTTCCAAACCGGCCTGGCAACGACTTATCATTATGTTGGGCGGGGTTACGGTCAACTTTATTCTGGCAATTATCATTTACATAGGCATGGCTTATGTTTATGGCAATACGTATATTTCGAATTCTGAACTAAAAGACGGAATTTGGGTAGCGAGTCCAATAGGAGAGAAAATCGGATTCAAAACCGGCGACAAGATTATTGCTGTTGATGGCAAGAAGGTAGAAAAATTTGACGACGTACAATACAATGTCAATTTTGCCAAAACGGCTACTATTGAAAGAAATGGCGCTGTACAGGAAATCAAACTTCCGGTAGATTTACTGTCCAAAATTATGAAAGAAGAGAGAAGCTACCTGAAATTGCGTGTTCCGTTTACGGTAGCCAATATTTCGGAAGATTCTCCAAATACAAACACCCTTAAAAAAGGAGATATTATCCTAAGTATTGACGGTAAGAAAATGAAATATGCCGATGAGATTTTAGCTTTTAATGAAGCTAATGCGGGCAAAACATTTGATGCGGTCGTTTTTAGAGATGAAAAAGAACAGCCTGTAAAAGTAACGGTTGGTAAGGATGGAAAATTGGGCGTAATGCAAGGCGGACTTAAACCTGAGAACCTTGAAAAATTAGGTTACTATAAAATAAGCCGTGAAACTTTTTCTCTTGCAGAATCATTTCCTGCCGGAATTCAAAGAAGCAAGGATGAACTGGGTCGTTACTTTACACAGCTAAAAGCTATTGTTAACCCTGATACGGGTGCCTACAAAGGCGTAGGAGGCTTCTATGCCATTTTTAATGTTTTTCCTAGCGTTTGGAGTTGGGAATACTTTTGGACGATTACAGCTTTCCTATCGATTATGTTAGGTGTAATGAACCTTTTACCGATTCCGGCATTGGACGGTGGCCATGTAATGTTTTTATTGTTTGAAATCATCACAAGAAAGAAACCAAGCGAAAAATTCCTAGAAAGAGCGCAAGTTGTTGGTTTCTTTATACTTATAGCTTTGGTACTCTTTGCGAACGGCAATGACATCTATAAAGCCATCGTGAAATAGAAAAAAAATTGAAAAATTTCTTCAATTTTATTTGCAAGAAATAAATTTCGCCTTATATTTGCACCGCTTTAAAAGGCAATACGCCTTCCTCCTTAGCTCAGTTGGTTAGAGCATCTGACTGTTAATCAGAGGGTCCTTGGTTCGAGCCCAAGAGGGGGAGCAGAAAAGAGTTATACGAAAGTATAGCTCTTTTTTTTTGCTTGTAAATGAATTGGATTAATCTTTCCACATACCTAAATTTAAGTGTGATCATTTAAAAATCCCGTAGATAAATACGGTATTTGGCTTATCCCTCACTAAAAATCCGTGTTTATAGCTAAAAAAACATAATTATTCTTGTTTGCGACATCAAATTTCCGTTTTTTTTTGTATACGAAACACTTTTTATGAATACTTTTGTTAATAATCAATATTTTTTATGCCGAAAAAATTAACCTACATTGATCTTTTTGCTGGCTGCGGTGGACTCTCATTGGGTTTACATCAGTCTGGATGGAAAGGACTTTTTGCTATTGAAAAAAGCCCGGATGCATTCAAGACCCTTCAATACAATCTAATTACTCACAAAGAACATTTTAGTTGGCCTAATTGGCTACCAAAAGAACATCATGATATAAATGAGGTTCTTACTAATTATTCTTTACAACTTGAGAAACTGAGAGGAAAAGTAACAATGATAGCAGGAGGCCCTCCATGCCAAGGTTTTTCCATGGCAGGGAAACGGAACGAATATGATCTGAGGAATGATTTGATAAACTCCTATATAAAGTTTGTCCAAACGGTTCAACCAAAAATTATTTTTTTCGAAAATGTGAAGGGTTTTACTATGGAATTCAAAAAGAATAAAGAAAAGGGGCTTGCCTATTCATACCAGGTTACTAAAAAATTAGAGGATTCTGGTTATTTTGTAAAAGGACAATTAGTAAATTTTGGCGATTATGGTGTTCCACAAAAAAGAACTCGTTTTATACTAGTAGGCATTAAAAAAGACTTGAAAAATGCTTCACAGCAGAGAGTCGAATCGTTTTTCAGTTCTTTAGAAAAGAATAAATTTGTTTTTCTAAAAGAAAAAGGGCTTACCACAACAACAAATCTCCAAGATGCTATTTCTGATTTATTCAAACAAAACGGATTAAAAGAAACCCCTGACTCACCGAGTTTCCAATCTGGAATTTATGGAAAACAGAAAGGAAATTATCAAAAATTAATGCGTGAAGGCATAAAAAATGATATTGTTGATAGTCATCGATTCCCAAAGCACTCACAGGTAATTATTGATCGTTTTAATCATATTCTTGAAGAAACAACTGAAAGAAGAAACTTTAATATCAGTACAGAAATTAAGGAAAAATATAATATCAAGAAACGTACTGTAATTCCTCTAAATGCAGTTGACAAGAGCCCAACACTAACAACGTTACCTGACGATTATATCCATTATCAAGAGCCCAGAATTCTTACTGTCAGAGAATATGCCAGAATTCAATCATTTCCTGATTGGTACAAATTCCAAGGAAAATATACTACAGGCGGAAAATTAAGGGTGCAAGAGGTTCCGAGATATACTCAAATTGGAAATGCTATACCTCCCTTATTTGGTGAGCAGAGCGGGCTAATACTTAAACAACTTATTCATTCCTAATGGAAGAAGAACAATTATTTTTTACAGTAAAGACTGGGATTAAAAGTATTGTGGGTAAGGATCTTATTACCGATGATTATATTGCCATTTTCGAATTGGTCAAAAATTCATTTGATGCCCATGCAAAAAATGTAATTATCACTTTTGAAGTAAATAAAATAATTATTGCAGATGATGGAAAAGGAATGTCAAAGACAGAATTGCAAGATAAATGGCTGGCATTAGCCTATTCAGCAAAAAAAGATGGATCAGAAGATATTGAAGATAAAAACTCTTCATATAGAGATGAAATTCAAAAGAAAAGATTTTATGCTGGAGCTAAGGGAATTGGTCGATTTTCATGCGATAGATTAGGCAAAAAGTTAACGCTATATTCAAAAAGAAAAATTGATGGAAATGTAAATCAATTAAATATTGATTGGACAGATTTTGAAAATAATGATAAGGAAGATTTCATAAAAATTCCCGTAGATTATAATCCAATCGAATTCAAAACTAATTTATTCCCAAACAACTCCTTAAGCGGTACAATACTTGAAATTGATAACACTTTATTCTGGGATAGAGAGAAAATAAAAAACTTAAAGCATTCACTTGAAAAATTAATAAACCCATTTTCTGAAAAAAATGACTTTCAAATAAAAATCATTTGTGAAAGAGAAAAAAATGAAGATGAAAATGGCTTATATAAATCAGGCCCAAATAAAGGCAAAAGATATAACGAAAGGGATAAAGTTAATGGTTATGTGAAAAATGCTGTTCTAGATATATTAAAAATTAAGACTTCACATATAAACTTAAAGATTTATGATAACCATATTGAAACTAAAATAATTGACAGGGGAGAACTAATTTATCATATAAAGGAACCTTCACAATATCAAATGTTGGAGAGTTGTGATATAGATTTGTATTTTCTCAATAGAGCAGCCAAAGTAAATTTTACTAAAAAAATGGGAATTGAACCTCTAAATTTTGGTTCTATATTTTTATTTAAAAATGGGTTCAGAGTACAACCGTTTGGAGAAACTGGAAATGATAGTTGGGGTATAGATTTTAGATCTCAACAAGGATATAATCGTACTTTAGGAACTAGAGATTTATTTGGTAAAGTTGATATTGCGACTGAAAAATTTGAACAATTTAAAGAAGTATCTAGTAGAGATGGTGGTTTAGTGGAAACAGTGGGGTACTTTGAATTAATCTCTGCCTTTGAATTAGCTCATAGACGATTAGAACGCTATGTAGTAGGAGTATTATGGGGAGAAGGATTTAAAAGGAAAAAATATTTTGGTGAAGGTGATGAAGGGAATAAAATAGCAGATAATTACAGGAAAGGATTGTCCGAAGATAAAGATTCTGATAATTTACAAATCGTGAAATCCAATTTAGGCAGTAAATTAGATTTTATTCAAATAATTAAAAATTTATCTTCAAATAAGGATATCCAAATAATAAATTATAATAAAGATTTTGTAAATCTCATAAATGAAAAAATTGATGAAAATCAAAAAAAATTTATCTCTGATCTGGAAACAATAGCCAGTCTTACGGAGGATGAAAATTTAAAAAATAATGTCCATCTCATTGAGGAAAATTTTAAGAAACTAAAAAAAGAAAAAGAAGAGGCAGAAAAGAGGGCTGAAGAAGAAGAGAAAAAAAGAAAAGAAGCAGAAGAAAAAGCACTAGAAGAAGAAAAAAAAAGAAAAGAAGCAGAAGAAAAAGCTAAAATTCAAGAAGAAAGAAGACGATTAGCCGAATTAGAAACTCTTAAAAAAGAAAAAGAAAGAGCCGAAACTGAACTTGCAAAGATTAAAGCTGAACAAAAAGCAAGAGAAGAACAAGAGAAAAATAAAAATTTATCCGAAAAACTAAGTATTGAAACTAAAAAGAATCAATATTTAAATGCTACTAGAAAAACCTTAAGTGAAGATGCGGAACAATTAGTGCATTCAATAGATTTATATGTTGGAAATGCCTCTACGTATGCTAATGAGATTTTATCTAACAATAACATGAGTAACGAATTAAGAGATAAAATTTATTCTATAAAGAGCAACATTGACAAAGCCCTGAAAGTCTCTCAAATAATCATAAAGTCTAATTTTGATTATAAGCATATTAATCAAAGAGTAGATTTACCAACTTATATTAAAGAATATTTAGAAGATTTGTCCATTTCAAGAAGAAATATTGTTATTAAAACCAATAATTTAATCCAGAAATATGCATTAATTAATCCTATAGACATGGATATTGTTCTAGATAACTTAGTTTCAAATTCTTCGAAAGCAAAAGCTAAAAATATATTGGTAGATTTTCATATTAATAATAAAAAATTAGAGATATATTTTTACGATGATGGAATTGGAATGTCTGAAAAACTAATTAACAATCCTAAATCTATTTTTGAATTAGGTGTTAGAGATTCTAATGAAAAAGGCTCTGGCATAGGGATGTATGATGTCCAAAAAAGAATAATTAACATGAACGGTTCTATTGAGTTTATTGGCAATAATTTGAAACTTAAAGGAGCAGGATTTAAAATTGAAATTTAAATGAGTTCAAGTAATAGATTCCCTTTAAATTATCTTGTTTTTGATGACGAGAATGAGGAATTACAACAAAATAAAATAAATGTAAAAGTTCAGGGTATAGATTGTAACGTAATATTTATTAATCCTTTTGATTTTTATAATGTAGATGAAGATATCTATAATATTGAAGAATTTATCGAAAAAATAAAAGAAGAAACGAAAGGTAAGCAAATTAATCTGATTGCTTCTGATTGGAATATGGTCCCAAAAACCTCTAATTACAACGAGATTAATGCTCTTGAAATAATTGAAATATTAGTAAGAACCAACGATAAGTATAAAAAAATACAATACTTAATATACTCAGGAAAATCTAAGGATGTTAGTCATGTATTTGTAAATAAAATTAAAGGAGAAATAGACATAAATCCGGATGACCCTATCAATTCTAAAGAATTATTGAGTCTTTTACTTGAACTTAAACTTAAATTTTCAACAAGATCAGAGAGATTTAATGAAATAAACACTTTGATAAACTCTAATAAAACTATTTCTTTAATAGTTTTAAATACTTTATCGAATTTTGATGAAAATATACTATTGAACACAGGTAATGAATATTTCGATGGAAAAAAAATAGGCACTCTTTTAGATTTAATTTCAAAAAACAATGATTTAGGACTAAAATTTATTAGAGAATTTATTGAACTATCGATAGCAAATTATACAGAATTAAATGAATAATTATAATGATATTTTAATAATTCACCCAGTCGACCAATCTACACAATTTTTATCTGAATTTAAGAATCACTTTGAAGAGTATTATTATTGTTTTGACAATCAAAAAAATCAAATCAATAACATAAAAATTAGATTGGGGAATTTACAAGAAAAAAATTTAATTATATATATTGGACATGGAAGTTCTTCAGGACTTTATGAGCCAGATGAAGAAGGAGATTATAATAATTATTTTTTAGATGTAAATTGGGGAAACAACTATTTTCAAGATCAGGATATTATTTTATTAAGCTGTAATTCTTCTGAGTTTATAAAAAAATTACATCTGTGTTCAAATAGTATTGGTTTTGGAAACATAATGAGTTCAATAAAAGAGCTTAATATCCACAATAATACCGCAACAAAAAAAAAGATTTTAACAGAAAAAGATATAGATTCATTCAATAAATTCTATGTCCATTCTATAATTAAGTCGGTTAAACTTCTAATAGATAATAAAATCAGATTTGATCAGATACCTAAATACATTGAATTTTATATTAATAAAAATATAAATAGTGTTTTAAAAAATAAATCAATTGAAAATAGAATAGAAATTGCAAGACTCCTTTTTGAATTCAGAAATGAAATGATTTATTTGTTCAATTAGCCAATAACTACACACTTTGACATTGCTATTCTTAAAATCTCAAAATATAAAAAATAGATGTTTTTATTACAGAAAAAGAAAACAAACACCCTCACTCAAGAAAAAATACATCTATCATAACTCTAATTTATACAGATATTCTAGCTCTCATAAATATAAGGTATTTCAAAAACGACCTTAGCTCCCAAAACCTTCTCGTCTTTATCTTTTATGGTATTGGTCTGCACGACAAAATCCTGATTTTTGGTGTAGCTAATCAACCTTTCCTTGGTGATTGTCATCGCCAGTGATTTGTGGTTGCTTATGGTTTTCGGGGCATCAAATCCTTTTCCGTTATCGAAAATTTCAAAAAACAGTTTCCCTTCTTTGAGGTAAAAGCGAATATCAATTTTACCGTTTTGGTCTTTATCTGCCAGACCGTGTTTTATGGCATTCTCAATAAAAGGCTGTGTGAGCATGGGCGGCAAAAACAAGGACTCTTTATCAATGGCTTCATCGACAACAAGCGTAAAACTGAATTTATTACTGTATAAAAGCTGTTGGATGGACAGATAGTTTTCCATCATGCCTACTTCTTCTTCTAACGAAATATAATTTTCGTTTGAATTCTCCAGAATCTGCCGGGTCAGTATCGAAAACTTACTGAGGTATCTTATGGATTCCTCCTCTTTCTTTTCGCGAATCAGTCCCTGGATATTACTAATTGAATTAAAAATAAAATGCGGGTTCATTTGCGTAATGAGCAGTTTTTGCTTTATCTGGTTTTTCTCAAGTTTTGCAATTTCTTGTTTCTGCTTTGTATTTCTGTAATAAAAATAACCGCCAATCAGCAATACGAGAAGCGCTCCGGAAAGCCCTATTAGCCAATTGTTTTTAACCTCCGCTTTCTTTTGCGCTGCCAGTTTATAATTTAATTCTTTTTTCTCGAAATCGTATTTGAGCAGCTGTTGCTCCAGCGCATTCTTTGACGCCTGGATTTGGCTGGAATCTACTATCTTTTCATGAAACTGATACATTTCAAGGGCTCTTTCAAAATTTTTGGTCGCTTTGCTGATATCATAAATAAGCTTTGCACCCTGATCCTGAAGGTCAATGCTTCCCGTTTTTTTGCTTAACGTAAAGCCTTTCTCTGCATACAACGCCGCTTTGTTCAGGTCACCTTTTTTAATATACAAATTAGCCAGGCCATGATAAGCGGCGGTCAAGGCCGCATCGTTTGTGGCGGCTGCCAGTTCTTTTATAGAGAAGATTTCATTAAATATTTTTTCTGCTTCGTCCAACTTACCGAGCTGCACTTTTGCATTCCCTAATCGGGATAAAACAAGACCTGTGATGGTATAGTTTTTTATTTTTCTGGATATCTGCAATGCCTTATTGCAATATGCTACCGATTCTTCATATTTTTTGAGTGATGCATAAGAATAGGCTATATTGGCATAGGCCAAAGATTTAAGATAGCTGGTATGGTCATTGGGCTCCTGCGCATAAGAATCATCATAAAAACGAATTGCCTTTTGATTGTAACTTATCGCTTTTTGATGTTGCTTCTGGCCGATATAAATCTGTCCCAGTCCGGAATAGGCATAAGCCAGATCATCTACATAATATTCTTTGTCTTTTTCAAAATATTTGATGGCGTCAAATATTAGCGGAATGGCCTTGTCGTCCTGATTCATTCGGACATATAGTGCTGCTTTCGTCAGCATATTGGCGTACATCTCATCATACGCTTTTACCGACTTAAACAGGGCTATACTTTTATCGTGATACACCAATCCTTTTTCGCGTTCTTTTGTAAAAGAATATTCCGTTCCTACAGTAGAATAATAGCTGGCCAGCCAGAGTGTGTACTTCTTTTTCAATTCTGGAGTATTGCTTTTTTTATAATTTTCCAAAGCAATTTTTCCCAACATATTATTCAGTACATAATAATTCTTGTCCTGTTCCATATAATGATAATCCATAGCCTCACTAATAGCTCTCAATTTTGTCGTATCATGAAGCTTCGGATTACTTATCAGGGTTTTTATCGAATCGATGACCCTGTCTTGTGAATAGGAGACAGAAAAAGTAAATAAAAGCAGTAGGAATAAAGCTGATTTTGTAATTCTATACATAGGGCCGGAATAGATTAGTCATTAATTGAATTCCAAATGTAACCAATTAATAAGAATATTTTTAAGGCCGCATATCCGGTTTGTTTAGTTTGTTGTTGTAAGATTTCTCTAAAAAAGTATAAAATGCTTTTTAAAAAAATAGCAGAAATTTATAGGTATACTAAATACTTATGAAAAAATTCCTTCGCAATAACAGTCTTACTTTAGTTTTCCTTTTACTTTTCATGGGTTCGTTGGTTGGGCAAGTCTTTTGCGGGTACCAGGAACACAATAAAGAACTGCTACAAGACGGAGCAACTCCCATAACACTTTGGACTTATTTACATTCAGGACATTTTATCCAATCCACATTTGAGAATTGGGAAAGCGAATTCCTGCAGATGGCTTTATTTGTAGTATTGACCATCTTTTTGCAACAGAAAGGCTCTTCAGAGTCAAAAGATTTTGACAAGGCAGAAGCTGTAGACCGTGAGCCCTCCAAAAACAGAAAAGATGCTCCCTGGCCGGTCAAAATGGGAGGATGGATTCTGGAACTCTACAAACATTCATTGACTATTGTCCTATTTCTGCTTTTTCTCGCTTCATTCGCATTGCATTTTTACGGAAGTCTTAAAGACGAGAACGAACAGCTTTTATTGAAAGGTCTGCCATTGGAAAAGCCACTGGAATACCTTAGCGATACCCGGTTCTGGTTCGAATCTTTTCAAAACTGGCAAAGCGAATTTTTATCGGTTATGGCAATTATAGTACTTTCTATTTTTTTACGACAAAAAGGCTCCTCCCAATCCAAACCGGTTGATGCTCCAAATCAGGAAACAGGAGAAGGGAATAGTATTTAAATACGAAAAAGAAATGTCCCTTTATCCAGCCCGGAAGTATGAAACTGCCAGTTGATTTTTAATACCTCATGCAAAGACTGTTTCAGCACTTCAAAATCATTAGGTTTTTTGATATAGATATTGGCTCCACCTACAAAGGTTTTGTGGATGTCCTTTTCTGCCCCGGAAGTAGAGTAAATAGCAATGGATAAGTCCTTAAATTTAGAATGCCGGCGTATTTCCGAAAGACAATCGTCGTATTTGGTACACAACATATTCAAATCTAAAAACAAGATATGTGGCAATTTTTTTTCGTGTGAATCGTGAAGGTAATCCAACAACTCATCTCCTTTACTAAAAAGGGTCAGTTCAACATCCAGTCCAAGTTCTTCAATTGCATCACGAAATAATTCACGGTCTTCCAGGTCGTCATCCGCTAGTGCGATATGCATTTTCTCTTCTTTTTCCATAAAAAAATGTATTTCTAATTGGTATAGGCAATCTTTTTACGTTCACTGATAATCTTTTTGAAAGCCGAAGGCGACAAGCCTGTCACTTTTTTAAATTGTCCCGAAAGGTGGGCAACACTACTATAGCTTAACAAATAAGAAATTTCTGTTAGTGATAATTCCTGCAATAAAAGCTTTTTGGCACGCTCTATTTTTTGCAGTATGATATAGTTTTCAATTGAGGTGTGCGTATATTCAGAAAACACCGCAGAAATATAATTGTAATTCATCTGCAGACGTTCCGCCAGATAACAGGAAATTTTAGACATTGGAAGTTTGTCTCGTCCCACCATTTCAATAATTGTATTTTTAATCCTTTGGATTAGCTGTCCTTTTTGATCATTCAATAAATCAATACCATAACGTTGCAGATTATTTCTCAGCGTAAGAAAAAGAGGGGCAGGCACATTTTTCTGAATTATTATCTCACCCAGATCCTCCACCTCATACCCAATACCCAATTCTTCCAACTGTTCTTGCAGTATCGTCTGGCAGGCTCTATTGATATCATATCTGATGTAAGTCTTTTTCATAATTAAAAGCAGTTATCTTTATTATAAATATAGCAAATAATTAATCCATTGAACAGAATTTTAGCAATCAATTAGTAAATGGTTCACAATTTTATTGAATTACAGAAACAAAATGCCATAAAAACACCCGAAGTTTCAATAATCATGATTTGTTTTTTATTTTTGCATTGACGGCCTCGTAGTTCAATGGATAGAATGGGAGTTTCCTAAACTTTTGATGCAGGTTCGATCCCCGCCGAGGCTACTGAATAACCCTGATTTGTTCTGACAACAGATTAGGGTTTTGTTTTTAAAAAAAGTGCAAACAGGAATTACTTCTCGTGTACAGCATCTATTATTTCGGTTAAGAAGAAAAGGTATTTCTTTTATATGTGAACTACTCTATTTTGTAGGTATCAGACCTTTGTTTACTAAGAACTTCGCAATTTCCAAACACTATAATCTATTTTTCGGCATATTAAATCCCCTAAGTTTTTCCATCACAAATACCAGTTATACTTCTATATTACCACTTATTCCCGATATCCAACCAGTTATTACTTTATGATTGCCAACACCTTAGTAAATACTCATCTTTGCTATTATAAAAATGTATGGCTGTCTAAGGAATTATCACTGACAGCATCTGAATGACACCATTCAAAAAAGTGTCTCTCGCATCATTCTTCATGTGATTAGGGATTAGTATTAATAGGATGTAAAAAATGAGAGACACTTTTTATTTATAAAAATATAGTTCTGAAAAAACAATTAAGAAAGCGCACCCTATCATAATTCATTGGTTATTTTGATTGGTAATAGTAATTAATATGAAAGATAAGTTATAGGTGCGCTTTCTTCTTTAACAGAAATCATTCTTGGAATTCAAAACTTAATTCTAAAAGCTTAAAAAATATACTAAAAAAATATCGAATTATCAATAAATCAATGCCATTCAATACTATTAAAATTCCAATTAAAAAAATTTAGTCGATAAAGTGTATTTTTTTATCGTTCAAATGCAATTTTTTACTATTTTTGAAACCAATCCTTAGGTTAAGGAAGAATTGTGGGAATCAAATTTTGGTAAAATTTAAGCAGTGTTAAATTTTAATGAGGAAGTGATTATAAGACAAAAGGGAAACATTTAATAGTTATTGATATACAATTTGGGGGAACTGTATAACTCAATAGCATTGCCAAAGTATTGATAACTTTAAGGTTTGCCATGAAAATATATAATCAGCGAAAAAAACTTTGTTTGCTTTACTGCTTCCTGTTTGGGTTGTGTTTTGTGGGCTTCGGGTATGCGCAGATTACTATTTCAACTCCTTCTATAGCATTTACGCAGGCTTGCGCATCAGCAAACTTCAATACTTACAACTTTTCATTTTCATTTTTCCCGGTACAAAATCTTGGTGCTTCTAACCAATTTATTGTAGAATTATCAGATAGAAACGGAAATTTTGCAAATCCGGTCATAGTTAAAACCCTTACCAATACAACTTCACCAGTTACCAGTAATTTTAATCTGCCAACAAACACTTACGGGGAGGGCTACAGAATTAGGGTCAGGAGTACCAGTCCTGTAAAAGTAAGCCCAAACAGCAATGCTTTTGCCGCTTATTATGCTGCACATAATCAGGCATTTTCAATAAACGGAAATAACAGTACCGTAACACTCTGCGGAAATGAAAGTTTTCTGTTGCAGATTGACAATGACGGAACTTCTGCATCGCCACTCTATTATCCGTCATTGAATTACAAATGGTATAAAAACTTTATCGAAATCCCGGGCGAGCGTGGTGCATCGCTGACTGTGACACAACCCGGCTCCTATTATGTGATTGTTGACTACGGAACCTGTGTAATGAATTCTTATTCCAATATTGTTCAGGTCCAGGTTCAGAGCCCTATCAGCCCCGTCATACAAGCTGAAAACAACTCAACAGCAATTTGCCCTAATGATACCCGGACACTCACCAGTGTATTACAAAATGCCAGCTATACCTATGTCTGGTTCAAAAATAACAACAGCATACCTGGCGCAACCGGCCCAACCTATGAAGCATCTGAAGAAGGCATTTATCATCTGGAAATTACTGCTTCCGGTTGTACTTTCGAGTCCGACCCTATAGCACTAGAAGTCATTGACTTTAACCTGTCACTCAGCACATCTTCACAAATAGTATTAATTCCAGGCGAAACTATTACGGTCAACACTATAACCGATGCACAAAATCCGCAATTCCAATGGCATAAAAATACCTCTCCATTACCCGGAGCAACGCAAGCTGCACTGAATATAACACAGGCCGGAGATTATACTGTTTCGGTTACCGAAGCACAACCTTGCAACATAACGAAAGAAAGCACCGTATCCGTAGTCTATCCATCAGGTTTTGATGTGCAAGTCCAAACCGGAACCGGCTATACTTCCTGCACAAGCACAGCTACAACACTGTCAATTTCACGATTTGATGCCATTACAGGAAACAACAACATAAATCTTCTTGGCAACACTTACAATTACAGCTATCAATGGTATAGAAACGACATTGCAATTCCTGGTGCGACAAACATTTCGCTTCCGGTAAACAGTCCGTCTGAAAACGGAAACTATCTGTTAAAAATTACCATTACTGATTTTGGCGTTGTTACGTCAAATACCATAGCCGTAAATCTTGCCCTTGAAAACAATACTATAACCAGCAGTGGTCCACTATGCGAAAACGGAACTGTTCTGCTTTCATCCAATATCACCAACACCACCTATACTTATCAATGGTTTAAAAACGATATTGCAATAGCAGGAGCCGTTTCCAGCACGCATACGGCATCTGAAGAAGGCAATTACTATCTTATAGCCACAAGTGGCACGTGTACGAAACAGTCAAATACTGTTGCATTGCAGATTCCTACTTTCACAATCACTACAACTTCACCTGCTTTTGACATACTGATACCGGGCGAACAAAAAACACTATCCGTGTCTACCGATGCCACTGCTCCTCAATTTGCGTGGTTCCGCAACAACGACCCGATTCCGGGAGCCAACCAAAGCAGCTATGTTGCCACACAAAACGGAACCTATAAAGTTGTGGTTACACAAAATCAGGGCTGCGTTATTCAAAAAGAAAAAGCATTTGTATTGGAATATCCAAGCGGATTTGAAGTAACTATTACCCCGACGACCAGTTACACGGCTTGCGATAACGGACCTGTTACCTTATCCGTTACCCGTTTTATTGCCAATACGTCACAAGGTACAATTGACCTGACCAACAGGAACAACAGTGCCTATACCTACCAATGGTTTAAAAATACTTCGATTGTTGCCGGAGCCACAGCCACAAGCCATACCATAAACAGCGCGACAGAAAACGGCAGCTATACCGTGAGTGTAACCCTGCCTGATTTTGCACCTGTGGTTTCTAATGCCACTGACATAAAACTATCGCCGGAAAACACTACAATCAGCAGTTCTGGAGCATTATGCGAGGGAAGTAGCGTTACTCTTTCGTCAAGTGTTGCCAATTCTGCCTATACCTACCAATGGTTTAAAAACGACCTTCCAATTCCGGGGGCTACTACGTATAATCATACTGCAGATTCGGAAGGAAACTATTACCTGATTATCAGCCAGAGCGGATGTACCAGACAGTCAAACACCATTACGTTGACAATAGGACAGATCAGTATCGCCAGCACATCGCCTGCTACAGACATATTGCTTCCGGGAGAAACCAAAACATTTACCGTAACGACAGATGCGGTGGCTCCGCAGTTTGCCTGGTTCCGCAACAACGACCCGATTCCGGGAGCCAACCAGAGCAGTTATACGGCTACACAAAACGGCACTTACAAGGTTGTGGTCACTCAGACGCAAGGCTGTAACGCTACTGCCGAAAAAGTATTTGTATTGGAATATCCAACTGGATTTGAAGTAACCATTGCTCCTACCTCCAGCCACACGGCTTGTGATAACGGACCTGTAGCCTTATCCATAACCCGTTTTATTGCCAACACATCACAAGGTGTAATCGACCTGACCAACAGGAATAACAGTGCCTATACCTACCAATGGTTTAAAAATACTTCTACTGTTGCCGGAGCTACAGCCACGAGCCATACCATAACCAGCGCGACAGAAAACGGCAGCTATACCGTGAGTGTAACCCTGCCTGATTTCGCGCCTGTGGTTTCTAATGCCATTGACATAAAACTATCGCCTGAAAACACAACAATCAGCAGTTCCGGAGCATTATGCGAGGGAAGCAGTGTTACCCTTTCGTCAAGTGTTGCCAATTCTGCCTATACCTACCAATGGTTTAAAAACGACCTTCCAATTCCGGGGGCCACTACGTATAATCATACTGCAGATTCGGAAGGAAACTATTACCTGATTATCAGCCAGAGCGGATGTACCAGACAGTCAAATGCCATTTCACTAACCATAGGACAGATCAGTATCGCCAGCACATCGCCTGCTACGGACATCCTGCTTCCGGGAGAAACCAAAACATTTACCGTAACGACAGATGCGGCGGCTCCTCAATTTGCGTGGTTCCGCAACAACGACCCGATTCCGGGAGCCAACCAGAGCAGCTATACGGCTACACAAAACGGCACTTACAAGGTCGTGGTTACCCAGACGCAAGGCTGTAATGCTACTGCAGAAAAAATATTTGTATTGGAATACCCAACCGGATTTGAAAGCACCATCAGCGCTAATTCTGATTATCAGCAATGTTCCAGTACCTCAATCACATTAAGTCTGGCCAGCCTTATTGCTACTACTCCATCAGGAACCATTCCTGTGACCAATACCTCCGGATATACTTTCCAATGGTTTAAGAACGGAGATCCTGTGGTTGGAGCTATTGCTTCATCATTAACGCTTAACACTCCTTCAGAAAACGGCATCTACAAACTGCAAATCACTTTACCTGATTTCGCACCCGTATTTTCCAATGACATAACCGTAAATCTGTTCTCAGGTCAGCCATTGGCTATTACAGCCGTTGGACAGTTGTGCCCTGAAAATCCGCAGGTAATAATTCAGAGCAATTTTTCAAATAGCTCCTATACTTACACCTGGTTCAGAAACGGTGACGTAATCGGAACAGGAAACAACCCTGACTTTAGCGCCACAGAAACAGGAAACTATAAACTTTCTGTCAATACGGGAAGCTGTACATTCGAATCCAATACTATAGAAATACGGGAAAGCGATTTTAATCTTACACCAAACAGTCCGTTGGATGATACAATTATTCCGGGTCAGGTCAAAACCCTTTCCATCACTACAGATGCCCTTCAACCTGCAATCGACTGGTTCCGGTATGACATACAGATAAGCAATTCAAGCAGTAGTTCTTTTGCCGTAAACAGGGATGGCGATTATAAAGCCGTTGTAAAACAGACACAAGGATGTGAGATCATCAAAGAAACTGCTTTCAACCTGCGTTATCCAAATGAAATGAATATCGCCATAGCTACTAATAGTGGGTTCCAGCAATGCGGCAGTACTACGGCAACATTAAAGATTGCTTCGTTTAATGCTGTAGTGCCAAGCGGTTCAATCAGTATTTTAAACAACACCTACAATTACCAGTATCAGTGGTTCAGAAATGGCGAACCGGTAGCAGGTGCGACTGGAATGACACTGACATTGAACAATCATAACGATACCGGCAGTTATACCTTACAAGTTACAATTCCTGATTATGCTGTCATTGTATCAAATGCCATCACTGTCAATTTGAGCTTTGCCAATGAAGTGGTTATCTCTACAAACGATATCCTTTGTTCATCCGAAACTACCGTTACGATAAGAAGCAATATCAATAGTCCTGAATATACCTACAAATGGTACAAACAAGGAAATGGAACTGTTATTGGAACTGAAAACTCACTCACCGTAAACAGTGCCGGAAATTACTTTCTGGTTGTAAGCTATCTGGATTGCACAATTACATCAAACACACTTGAAGTCGTTCCGTTTGACATGTCACAGATAACCGTCGATTCCCCAAGAGACATCACGCTTATACTGGGCACATCAATTACATTGACAGCAAGCGGTGGTCATACTTATGAATGGTATTTTAACGATGAAATAGTTTCCAACGGCCCTTCTGTAACAATAGAAGAACCCGGAACTTACAAACTTATTGCTAAGGTGGGTGAATGCCAGGTGACCAAAGAATTTGTAGTTACCGGAATGGAAAACAACATGATGGCCATCCCGAATGTTGTAACTCCAAATGCCGACGGAATCAACGATACCTGGAACCTGCCTACCAAATATGTCAATAATGAAAATGTTGAAGTGGTCATTTACGGACCTGACGGTGCTATTGTTTTCAGGTCTACACGATACTTAAACAACTGGCCGGAAAGCTCCTTTACCTATTCCCTTAAAAACCCCGTGTACTATTATACTATCATGGAAGGCAACAAGATTACAGAACGAGGCTCAATAACAATTGTAAAATAATTAAATGATTAAAAATTACCTCGCTTTATCTTTTATTATTTTCTGCATCGCCTTTACTTCTGTAAAAGCGCAGGATGCCCCTGTGCTTACATTTAACATACCGTCACAGAATAATTTAAAATACAACCGCTTCCTATTGAACCCTACATTCTCTTTTGTTGGTGAAGACAATACGTATGTTTCATTATACCACAGAAACCAATGGATACAATTTAAAGATTCGCCAAAAGTATATATGCTTGCCTATACCGGGAAATTTTCGGACAGAGCCGGATTTGGTTTTGGGCTCTATCAGCAAAATCTGGGCGTAATTGTAAGCTTTGGCGGAATTGCAAACTATGCCTACAATGTGAGGCTGAATGAAAATATGGACCTGACCCTTGGGTTTAATTTTGCGTATTACAACAGCGGGGTAGATCGTAACAGGACAGTAACCGAAGAACCGGACCCTGTATTGTTGGCCATGCGTAACAATTCCCTGTTTAGCGTCAAGCCTGGTTTCAACCTCCGCTATCGCAATTTTAACTTTGGCGTCTATGCCGAAAACTTTATCGATTACGATTTTAAATCCAACAAACTGGCAAAAGATTATTCCGATAAAACTTTTTCAGCCCATATTATGTATTCGCATGAAATGAGCTCACTGACAGACCTGTTTGAAGGAAGCAGCTTCAGACTGATGGCTCGTGGAAAAGTAAATCAGGAAAGCGATTTGGGATTGAGCGGGTCCTTGGTTGTAGATTTCCCAAGATTTGGTTGGTTCCAAACCGGGATTGATGATTTTTATGGTGTGGGTATTGGACTGGGATTCCATTTCACCAAAAGACTTTCTTTAGGCTATACCTACGAAAGAACTATCAAGGAAGGACTTGTTAATTTGGGTCCTACCCATGAAATCACCATGATTTTTTCTTTTCAGGACAGGATTCTGGCCCATAAAAAAACACTTACTGCAAAAGATACTTTGTCCCAAATTGAAGCGATTGACAAAAAGATAGCCTCAAAAAAACCAAAAAACGGAAAACCTGAATTTGACAAAGAACTGGAACTGGAAAAACTACGCCTGCAAATGGACGACGGCAACATGCATCTTCTGGATATGCTGATGCAGGAAGATTCACTGGAGAATATCCGCAAGGCAGAATTTGAGCAGAAGGTAAAAAACCTGATGGACTATGTCAAAAGAGAAAACGCAGCCAAAGAAGCCACTGCCAAACCAATTACGCTTCGCAAATCAAAAAGCGGTAAAAAGATCGTCCCAAAAACTATGGAGGATTTGAAGGATGCCAAAAACGGATATTATGTTGTATCAAAATCTGCTGACGGCAAAGATGTCATAGAACGATACGAATCGCTTCCGGAAGCCTTAAAATCATACGAAAAGAAAAAATCAGGCAAAGAAAAAGACCTCTACATCATCCATGTAGATAATCCCGAAGAACTCGGGCCAAATGAGAACCACAAGAACGTTGATACTAATTCCAAAAACAAAAATGATGAAACAGAAGACAGCCGGGAAGGTTCCGTAGAACAGTTCCTCAAAAACGAAAAAGCGCAAAGAGAGATAAGCGCCAGGACAGAAGAAGAAATCAAGGAATTCTATTCCAAGAACACAACAAAACCTCGGGATGCTCCTAAGAAAGGCAATAAACTATCAGTAGCAGGACTGGAAACAGGCTATTACATTATAGCTAATGTTTTTGCAGCACAGGAAAATACCGAAAAGTTTATGGAGAAAATGAAAAACAGAGGTATTGAAACCAGCTATTTTATAAACCCTAAAAACAATTTCAGATATGTCTACCTGAAAAAGCATTCTTCATGGAAAGAAGCCTTAATTTCTTATTATTCAAATGTGGATAACTCCTACTTTGATCCCATTTGGATAATGAGCATTAACACCAATTAAAAAAAACAACAAATACCACTAAAAACAAAAACAATGCACCAGCTCCCAAACAATTTTCATAAGGCAATCGTTCTGCTCGGATGTCTTATTCTTGCCTGTTTTAGTGCTCAGGCACAAGTACCTGTTCCTTTTACACCCAGACTCCAGAATGGAAGTATGAAAGTAAAAGGAGACATCATTTTCGTTGGAAATAACATTCTTAACAGAGCCGCAGCCAACAATGTTTCTGAAGCTAACATTCCTTATAACGGAACAAGTGACAACAACTCCTTCAATATGGAATACATCGATATTGACGGCGACCCATCTACTTTCAGTTCCAGTTCTGCCGATTTGGCTTTAGGAAATAGCTGTTCAAAAGTAGTCTATGCCGGATTGTATTGGGCATCGACTTATCCTTATGAGCGAAGCACGAATCAAAATTCCGAATGGCAGGGAACACCACGTTTCAACGACTGGAATCAGGTCAAATTTAAATTGCCTGGCGGCGCCTATATCAACCTTACGGCAGATAACAATCCTGACCCGGCCGGAGATGAAGATGCGATAATTTTTGATGGATATAATCCTTCAAACATTGCTGCTTCTTTTAAAGATTCGCCTATCATCTGTTATAAAAACGTAACCAATTTGGTAAGAGGACTTGCGAACCCGAACGGAACCTATACACTTGCCAACCTACGTGCTGCAAAAGGACGCCGGTCAGGAGCAAGTTCTGCCGGTTGGGTAATGGTTGTTATTTATGAAAATCCAACCATGCCCGGAAAGTTTATTTCTACGTTTGACGGATATGCTGGGGTTCAGGGAAATGTAACTGCCGATATTAATATAAATGGCTTCGTTACACTTCCGGCTCCATTTCCTGTTCGTGCTAAACTTGGTGTAGGTGCTTTAGAAGGTGATGTCGGAATTACAAATGACAGGTTGCGAATCAAAGCAAATACGGTCGCTACTTTTACAGACGTTTCCAACACGCTGAATCCGGCCAACAACTTCTTTAATTCTACCATTACTAATAATAATGCTCAGGTCACAAACAGGAATCCTTATGGAACCAATACTCTGGGTCTGGATTTGGATATGCTCAATCTTTCCAATCCATTAAATGGAATAATCCCTAACAACGAAACCGGGGCAACCTTAAGACTACTAACATCGGGAGACGGATATGGTGCATTCCTGACTTCCTTTGCAGTAGAGGTCATTGAACCGGAAATAAAACTAGTCAAGACTGTAAGAGACATTAGCGGTAACAATATTGGCGGAGCCGATGTCAATCTTGGTCAGGTTTTAGACTATGTATTAACTTTCCAGAATATTGGAAACGACGACGCTCGAAATCTTACGATTAGAGACATTCTTCCAGAGAATACCTTTTTTAATTCTATCGATTTAAGCGGAGCTCCCGGGGTAACCTATGTTTATAACCCAACAACAGGGCAAGTGACGTTTACGGTGCCCAATAATCTTGTCGAAATTGGCGACCCCACCTATACTATCAAGATTCGTGTTCAGGTAGTAAATACTTGTAGCGAGCTGACCAATGCCTGTTCGAACATTATACAGAATCAGGCCTATACCACCTACCGCGGTGCCTTAAACAGCAATATTATTTCTGATGACCCAAGTGTGGCCGGATTGGATTCCTGCGGATTGGGAATACCTGGCCCTGCCAACTTCCTTGTTGATATTGACGAATGTGCTTTCAGAAGAACCGAAATTCTTTGTGGTGCTTCGGTAGTACTAACGGCAGGTTCCGGTTATGCTTCCTATCAATGGCATAACGCCAGTGGTGCAGTTATCGGAAACACCCAGAGTATTACGGTAACCGCTCCTGGACAGTACTATGTAGTTAACACTCCTACTCCACCTTGTATTGGAATTACAGAATACATTACCGTTACCCGTTTTGGTACAAACCAAACCAATCCGGTACTGCCTTTTGCAGATGAAATTGTAACCTGTCCAAACGACGGAGAACAACTTCCTAACATATTTTTATGCGGATTAAACGACAGCCGATTCATCCAGACCAACATTACCAATGCCGTGAGCATTATTTGGGAAAAACTCAATGAAGCGAGTTGTCCGGCAGTAGGTATCGATAATTGTGCTAATAAAAATCCTTCCTGCGTTTGGACCCAACAAGGAACCGGGACCAATTTTAATGTCACGCTGGCAGGACAATATCGCGTAGTCATCAATTACCAAAACGGTTGTTTCAACAGGTATTATTTCAACGTTTATACCAACCTTTTAGACGCACAACACATCGTCCAAAATATTACCTGTAACACTACCGGAAAGATTACAGTAACCAACGTACCTTCAACCTACGAATTTCAGCTGGTTGATCAAAACACGGGAACTGTTTTGGTACCTTACCAAAGCAATCCGGTTTTCCCGATTACACAGGCCGGCTCTTATTTGGTGCAAATCAGGCAGCAGGGCGTTACGGATGGTTGCGTATTCGTTATTACTGACATAGGCGTATCAGACCTGAACTTCCAGGTAAACGTTATCACCAAAAACACTTCCTGTAACGGATTTGGAAGCATCAGACTACAGGCTCTAAATGTAAGGCCGCAGTATTATTACTCTATCTCAGGTCCGAGTACTCTAAATGTAGGACCTCTCACAGACAATGATTATGTTTTCCAAAATCTGAGTCCGGGAACCTATACCGTTACAGTAAGAACTGATGACGGCTGTACTTTTACAAGCACAACTACTATTCAGGACAATAGTAATCTTAACCTGAATGCGACTATTCTCCAGAACATTACCTGTATTCCAGGCAAAATCAAATTGACCCCTTCCGGTGGTGAAGCACCTTATGTATATGCCATTTACAGCATTAACGGAATATTGCAAAACCCTGCAGCAGGCGATTATACCAGTAATGACACTTTTGAAATTCCTTTCGGAGAACAAGGAACCTATGTTTTCATTATGGTAGACAATAATAACTGTACGGCATTATCAAATCCGGTAACCATTCAAAATCTACCGGACGTTGTATTTACCACAAGTTTTGAAAACATTAAATGTAACGGAGCCAACGATGGAAGTATACGATATACCGTGACAAATGCGAATGGTTTTTCATATCATTTTATATTGAGGGATGATTTAGGATTTGAAGTCGCGACCAGCACATCCGGTGTTTTTAACGGACTGGCACCGGGAAATTATACAGCTTATTTTGTTCAGGAAAATACCACTTTTAACTGCGAATTCCCTACTGATTTCACATTGACACAACCGGAACCACTTACCGGAAACGTAACCCAAACACAGCCTTACAACTGTATCACTAATGGTGCAACCATAAGCATTACTGCCGGAAGTGTAACCGGCGGAACAGCTCCTTATGAATACAGCATTGACGGAATTAATTTTGGTACTGCAACTTCATTTAGCGGATTAACAGCGGGAACTTATACTGTTACCGTCAGAGATGCTAATGGCTGTACATTCAGAACAAACGCAATTACAATCAATCCGCTGTTACCTCCAACAAACATTTATTTTGCAGCGACAGCACCTGTCTGTCCGGCTTTGACATCTGATGTAACACTCACTGTAACAGGAGGAACAGGACCATTTGTTTATGAAATCACTGCACCGGCGGCTGCAATAGCAAACAATGGAAATAATGCTGTATTTTCCGGGCTGGCTCCGGGAACTTATACTTTTAAGGTAACGGATGCCAACGGATGTTCTTTTACCAGAAATTACACAATCAATCAGGTAACACCAATTGCCGTAAATATTCTGGAAAAAGGAGATTCAGCCTGCTTTGACCCTGCAACAGCAACTGGTTATGTGAATTATATTGTAAGCGGATTCACAACAACATATAACTATATCATCAGGAACAGTTCAGGCACAATCATTTCCTCCGGAACCAATGTTTCAACGAGTAACATTTCAACCGGAGCTATCCTTTCTGCTGAAACTTATACAATTACTGTAACCGACAATACCACTAACTGTACTGCTACGGTAACTCAGATAATCAACAGTCCACCATCTGAACTTAACGTCGCACTTACCGTAAATCCGATTACCTGCACAGGTGGTGGAAGTGTAATCGTTACAGCAACAGGTGGTTGGGGCAACAACTACCAGTACTTATTGATCGCATCTGACGGAACCCAAATGGGCTATCAATCGAGTCCGGTTTTCAATAACGTGACATCGCCTGGTAATGGCTTGGTTTATATACTGGACTCAATGGTCTGTCAGAAGATAGTACCATTCACTATGACAGTGGCAACACCTCCTGTAATTTCTGTAAACGCGTCTTCAAACTTATGTTATGACACGACAAACAGAGCTACCATAAGCGTAGCAGTAACAGGAGGGACAGCCCCTTTCTCGTATACGATAAACGGGGGAGGCAATCAGTCATCGGGTACATTTGCCAATCTAACGCCGGGAACCTATACCATTAAAGTAACAGATGCAAACGGTTGTACCGATACTGTTACGCAAACGATAAACCAGCAACTTACAACCGTTTCAATATTGGATAAAGGTCTGGATTGTACAAGCAGCCCAGATGCAGAAATAGACATCACTATCAACGGCGGACAAGCTCCTTATTCTTATCAGACATCTGTTAACGGAGGAGCATACGGAGCCATTACTCCGGTTGTTGGGTCGGTAATAAATTATACTACAGCTACACCGGGAACATATCAGTTCCAGATTACAGACAACATTGGCTGTGTCGTACGTACAAACATGGCAACAATAGCACCGCTGTCAAATCCTTCCATATTTTCAGTAACCCAAACACAAAACATTCTGTGTAATGGCGATAATAGTGGAGCGATTGCTGTAGCCATAGACAATACCGCCGGAGTAGCACCAATAGCTATTTCTGTAGTAAATACGACTACAGGTACAAACTTTGGCTCACAAACTTCAGGTTTGCCTGCAGGAAATTATACGATTACCATTACCGACAGTAATTCATGTACCGATACCGAAACGATTATTTTAACACAACCAAATCCTATTACATACAACGTTTCAACTGTTGACATTACTTGTAATAATCCGGGAGGAACATCCTATGGGGAGATTATCGTTCGAAATTTAGCCGGAGGAACCGGACCTTTCACCTATCATGTAAGCAATAACTTTGGCTATTCAGACACCTATAATGCTACAGCAGGAGAAGACCATTCTTTCCAAATTCTGGCTTTCGGTATCTATCAGGTTGATGTAATCGACGCCAATGGCTGTTCGGTTGTCACAAACAATATTATTATTGCTTCACCGCCAGATGACTTATTAATAGATGTGTCAGCCGTGACAGCAGACTGTTTAAACGGTGGAACAGCTAAAATTACAGTAACCTCTGCCGTGAGTAGCGGTAATTTCCAGTTTGCAATTTTAGAATACAACACCATTCCTTATTCTAACAATTATCAGCCTGCTGACCCTGGAACCCCAGAAACAACAACTTTCACAGGATTAACCCCCGGAGTAACCTATACATTTGTGGTTTATGATGTAGTGACACAATGTTACTATTTTAAATCGGCCAACCTTCCTATTGATTCGCCTTCTAACCTGACGGCAACACTTGACGTTGTAAGCAATGTTTCATGTACAGGAAGCGCCAACGGAAATGTTTCATTCACGTTCAGCAATTATGATACCGGAGCAACTCAGGTAAATTATGAAATTTTCAATGCGCAGTCCAATACAAGTACCGGAATAACAGGCAGTTCTACAGGACTTTCCGGAGGACCTGTTACAGTAAATAATTTTGGCACATTGCCTCCTGGAAACTATTATATTTTATTTACAGAAGTAGGAGGTGCTTTTACAGGATGTACCAATGCTTCACCTGCATTTGCCATAAGCCAGTCTACCAACTTATTACAGGTATCTGCCGCGGTGACCAAAAATGACAACTGTAATACCAATGCCGGACAGATTACGGCTACAGGACAATACGGAACGGCTCCTTACCAATACCAATTAGTTGCTGCGGGAGGTCCGGCACCAACTGTGGCAACCTGGACAGGAACATCTGCCAATGTTTTCAATACAGAAGGTGGCAACTATACCGTATACATCAAAGACGCAAACAACTGTATTCAGTCGGCACCAATCACATTACCAACTGATACAACTCCGGTTATCACTGCTTCTGTTACAAACCAATGCGGCACCTCAGAAGGAAGTTTTTCTATACAGATAGACAGAACGGTTAACGGAGTAGCTCCTTATTCTTATAGCATAAACGGAGGAGCATTCCAAAATCAGGCAGCAGCATCTTTCACCTATGATAATCTTTCTTCAGGAAATTATACCATCCAGATAAAAGATGCCAACGGTTGTGGAAATGTTGAAACCTTACAAATTTTCGTTCCGTTAAACCTTACTCCGGCAGCCACATTGCAACCTAGCTGTGCCAATAACGATGGCGAAATTACAGTTACACCTTTTGGAGGTTCTGGCAATTATGAATACGAACTTCAGGACGGGTCAGGCAATACAATTGTTACTGCTCAGGCAACAGCAAACTTTACCGGATTGGCAGCAGGAAATTATATTGTAGTAATTCACGATACGACTTCAAACTGTAATGAACAGGCAGCAATCTCATTAGAAGTTCCTACTCCGGTAACCTTCACCACAAGCTCTGACAATGTAAGTTGTAATGGTGGTTCAGATGGAGTAATTAGAATAACATTACCAGCTTCAAACGACAATCCGCCTTATACCTACACGGTTAACGACGGAACCAATCCGGCTATAACGCAGAACTCTCCTGTGTTTACCGGATTGGCAGCAGGTACTTATACTATTACTGTAATGTCTGGAAAAAACTGTTCAGATACTCAAACTGTAACCATCACTGAACCGTCACTTTTAGATATCAGTGCTTCGGCAACGGCTTTTGCTTGTAATACTTCCAATGTGGTGAATACTTCAACTATTACAGTAACTGTTGAAAATGACACAACAGGAAATCCTTCCGGAACAGCTCCCTATTTCTATAGTATTGATGGAACTAATTTCCAAAATACCAACACATTTAATATTGTTGACAATGGAAGCACACAGAATATAACCGTAACGGTAAAAGACAATAATAACTGTACACAAACCACAACGTTAATTATCAATCCTTTACCGGAAATAACAGCAGTTGCAGCAGTTCGCGGAACAGCAATTACCTGTACCAATGACGAATCTGTACAGGTAAATGTAACAGGTGGTTCCGGAGATTTCACTTTTGATGTCTTGCCATTAGGGTCACAGGCATCTGTCACTCCAGGTCCGGGGAATAACACCGCTACATTACTACTGACTCAGCCCGGAAGCTACACTTTTCAGGTCAAAGACAACGTAACAGGATGTTATATGCTTACCGTTCCTTACGAAATTCTGCCGTTTGACACGATTGAAGTAATAGCATCCAATGCTACCCCGGTAACTTGTTTTGGGGATTCGGACGGAACTCTTACCATTAACGTAACAGGATACACCGGTGCTTATTCATACAATGTTATCAATACAGCAGGAACAACCGTAGCAACAGGAAACGGAAATACCTCAATAAACCCGTTTACAATAAGCGGCCTGTCAGCAGGAAACCTTCATGTCGTAGTTACGGCAACTGATACACCTTTCTGTACGGAAGATTCAAACACCATAACCGTTACTTCTCCTGATAGTCCATTGCAGTTGACCGCTAACCAGACTGCCAATGTAACCTGCGACAACAATCAGGGAGAAATCACAGCCTCTGCCACCGGAGGATGGGGAACCTATCTATATGAATTAGTAAACAATACAACCTCTACAATTATTCAGGCATATGCCGCCAACAGCACCTTTAGAGGTTTGTCTGCAGGAAATTATACTGTCTCCGTAAGAGATTCAGGAGGCTGTATCGTAAGCCAGACAATTGTATTAGTACAACCGGCACTTATCTCGGCTACTATAAATGCCTCTGTTACCCAGGTACTTTGCCATGGTGATACTACCGCCATGATTGAAGCCTTAAGTGTAGCAGGTGGACAAGGAAGCTATCAATTCATCCTTAATCGTTATGATGCAACAGGAACTACAATTGTTTTGAGTTCCGGACCTCAAACAAGCCCGCAATTCCCTGGACTTGGAGCAGGAATCTACAGCATCACGATTACTGATGGTTGGAATTGTGACCTGACAACACCAACATTAACAATCACTGAACCAACTCCGCTACAAGGATTTTTATCTGCAAACAGCAATATGACCTGTTTAACACAGGCAGAAATCAGCGTATCCGGTTCGGGTGGAACACCACCGTACCAGTTCAGTGCTGATGGAATAACTTATTCAAATACTTCAGTATATACTGTAGGTCCCGGCACTTATCAATATTATGTGAAAGATGCGAACGGATGCCAGGCCGTATTGACAAATCAGGTAACCATATTGCCGGTTCCGGCTTTACAGTTAAATCTGGACCTGAGCAGCGCGTCAATAAACTGTTCGGGAGAATCGACAGCAGCCATTACAGCCAATGCAACCGGAGGACTAGGCAGTTATATGTATGAATTACTAGACGGAGCATCCAATGTTCTGGCAGGACCGCAAGCAGGAAATAGTTTTACCGGACTTCCGGCAGGAAATTATTATGTTCGTGTGGTGAGTCTTGACTGTAGAGAAACATCGTCTGTCATTAACATTACAGACCCGGCCCAACTAACGGTAAGCTACATCAAGCAAGATGTTCTTTGTTTTGGAGATGCAAACGGAAGCATTGAAATTCAAACTACAGGAGGAACAGGAATTATTCAATATGCAATATCTCCTAACCTCAACCAATTTGTGACAGACAACGTATTTGACGCACTTCCTCCAGGAAGCTATGAGGTCATTGTTCAAGACCAGAAAGGCTGTTTTGAATTGTTAAATATTGACATTTTAGAACCGGCTCCGCTTGTGGCAACAGTAGATACCGTTAATCAGGAACTTTGCCTTAATGATGCCGATGGTTCGATAGCAATCAGCATTACCGGAGGAACAGGAAATTATCTGGTAAGTCTTGACAATATTACATTTGTACCTGTTACGGGGAATCAGCACACCTTCACGAATTTGGTTGGGGATACTCTATATCTGATTTACGTAAGAGATTCTAACGGATGTAATGTAAATCCACCTGTAGAACAATATATGGATCCGGCGGTAGAAGTAATTCCAGCCGTATCAGTACAGCCGAATTGTACGAATAATGTACCTGGAAACATCGTAACAGTAACCGTAAATATTGAAGTTGTAAGTGATGTTCAATATTCTTTGGACGGAATCAATTATGTGGCTTCCAACACGTTTACGAATGTCCCACCGGGAACGCATACCGCTTATGTACAGCACACGAATGGCTGTACAAAACAAGTTCCTTTCACTATTGACAATTTATTACCAATCACAGCAACTTCAAATGTAACGGCCAACGTATTGTGCTTCGGCCAGTCAACGGGAAGCATTCAGGTAACGGCCACAGGTGGAACGGGAACGATTGAATATGCCATATCGCCTGCTTTCGTTTACGGAACTGCCAACACGTTCAACAACCTGGCAGCGGGAACCTATACCGTTAAGGTAAGGGACAATATCGGCTGTGAGGTCGAACTGGCAAACATTACGGTAACTGAGCCTGCGGCAGCGCTTTCGGCTACGGTTAACGGAACACACGAAATCTGCCTGGGAGACAATAACGGTACGATAACCATAACGCCTGCGGGTGGAACGGCGCCTTATACCACAAGCCTGGATTCCAACAATCCGGCCGACTTTACATCGGCATTGACCTACAGCAACCTGAACGGTGGGCAGACCTACACCGTATACGTGAAAGATGCCAACGGTTGCGAGATTACACCTCAGACATTCACGATAAATAACGGGGTTGACATACAGCCGACGGCAACAGTAGTAGCAAACTGTACCGGCAACGTACCTGGAAACACGGTAACCATAGGTGTGAATCCTGCTATTGCTTCTCAAGTACAGTATTCATTGGATGGAGTAACCTATGCTGCTTCCAACACATTTACGAATGTGGCACCGGGAAGCCATACCGCCTATGTCCAGCACACCAATGGCTGTACCAAAACGGTTCCTTTTACCATCAACACGCTAATACCGGTTACGGCTAACGCCAACGTAACGGCCAACGTATTATGCTTCGGCCAGTCAACCGGAAGCATTCAGGTAACGGCCACAGGTGGAACGGGAACGATTGAATATGCCATATCGCCTGCTTTCGTTTACGGAACATCAAACACGTTCAACAACCTGGCAGCGGGAACCTATACCGTTAAGGTTAGGGACAACATCGGCTGTGAGGTCGAACTGGCAAACATTACAGTAACAGAACCTGCGGCAGCACTTTCGGCAACGGTTAACGGAACGCACGAAATCTGCCTGGGCGACAATAACGGTACCATAACCATAACGCCTGCGGGAGGAACGGCGCCTTATACCACAAGCCTGGATTCCAACAACCCGGCCGACTTTACCTCGGCACTGGCCTACTCCAACCTGAACGGTGGGCAGACCTATACCATTTATGTGAAAGATGCCAACGGATGTGAGATTACACCTCAGACGTTCACGATAAACAACGGGGTTGACATACAGCCTACGGCAACGGTGGTAGCAAACTGTACCGGCAACGTACCTGGCAACACGGTTACCATTAACGTAAACCCTGCACTAGCCTCACAGGTTCAGTATTCACTGGACGGAGTAACCTATGCTGCTTCCAATGTATTTACGAATGTGGCTCCGGGAAGCCATACCGCCTATGTACAGCACACCAATGGCTGTACCAAAACGGTTCCTTTCACAATCAACACGCTGTCGCCTGTTACGGCTACGGCTAACGTGACTGCCAACGTATTGTGTTTCGGACAGTCAACCGGAAGCATACAGGTAACAGCCACAGGTGGAACGGGAACGATTGAATATGCCATATCTCCTGCATTCGCCTACGGAACTGCCAACACGTTCAACAACCTGGCAGCGGGAACCTATACCGTTAAGGTTAGGGACAATATCGGCTGTGAGGTCGAACTGGCAAACATTACGGTAACAGAGCCTGCGGCAGCGCTTTCGGCAACGGTTAACGGAACGCACGAAATCTGCCTTGGCGACAATAACGGTACGATAACCATAACGCCTGCGGGTGGAACGGCACCTTATACCACAAGCCTCGATTCCAACAATCCGGCCGACTTTACATCGGCATTGGCCTACAGCAACCTGAACGGAGGGCAGACCTACACGGTTTACGTGAAAGATGCCAACGGTTGCGAGATTACTCCTCAGACGTTCACAATAAACAGAGGTGTAGATATCCGACCAACAGCAACGGTAGTACCAAACTGTACCAATAACGTACCAGGAAACACGGTTACCATTAACGTAAACCCTGCAGTAGCCTCACAGGTTCAGTACTCACTGGACGGAATCAACTATTTGGCTTCCAACACGTTTACTAATGTGGCACCGGGAAGCCATACCGCCTACGTACAGCACACCAATGGCTGTACCAAAACGGTTCCTTTTACCATCAATACGCTAATACCGGTTACGGCTAATGCTAACGTAACGGCTAACGTATTGTGCTTTAGCCAGTCAACAGGAAGCATACAGGTAACAGCCACAGGAGGAACGGGTGTATATCAATATGCGATTTCACCTGCTTATAATTACTCTTCTTCCAATACATTCATCAATCTTGCTGCCGGAACTTATTCCGTTAAAGTAAAAGACCAGAATGGCTGTGAAATCACGCTTACTAATATTACGGTAACCCAACCTGCCGCAGCGCTTACAGCAGTCGTAAACGGAACTCCTGAAACTTGTGACGGATTAGATGATGGTACTATAACAATTATACCTTCTGGAGGAACAGCACCTTATTATACAAGCCTTAACTCAAACAATCCTGCCAACTTTACGACTACACTGACTTACACCGGCTTGATTGGAGGAAGGCAATATACCGTATTTGTAAAAGATGCCAATGGATGTCAGATTACTCCTGTAGTTTTCCGTGTAAACGATGGCTTAAATCTGCAACCAACTGCGGTCGTAGCTACGAATTGCAACGGTAATACACCAGGAAATACGGTAACAGTTTCTGTAAATCCGGCGGTTGTAAATGACGTACAGTATTCCTTGGATGGAGTTAATTATGTAAGCTCAAATGTATTCAACAACCTGTCGGTTGGTCCGCATACTATTTATGTCAGACATACAAATGGCTGTACTAAAACGACAACAGTTAGGATAAATCCGGTGACACCAATTACGGCTAGCGCAACAGCCGTCAATGCAACATGTAACGGCTTGTCAAACGGACGAATCACTGTAACGGCTTCCGGAGGAACAGGACCATTGCAGTATGGAATTTCTCCTGATTTCAACCTTACTTCAAGCAATGTATTCCAGAATCTTGCAGCAGGAAACTATATTGTTAGGGCTGTCGATTCTAAAGGATGTTACAAAGAGGTAACTATTGCCGTAACAGAACCTAATGCATTACAGGCAACCGTAGTAGATGTACTTCAGGAAATTTGCGTAGACGATGATAATGGAGCTATTGAAATTGCGGTCACCGGAGGAACAGCTCCTTATTCAACAAGTCTTTCAGAAAATGGTACTTATGTTCGAAATGAATTCTTATACGAGAATCTGAACGGAGGACAGACCTATACCATTTATGTAAAAGATTCAAAAGGCTGTACTACTTCTGTACAGGTAACCCTGGACGCTCCTGTTGATATTGATGCAAGGGAAAATATTGTCTACAACTGTAACGGAAATACAGTTACAATATCAGTAAGTCCGGGTGTAGCCAATAACGTAACCTACTCCTTAGATGGCGGCACACCTCAAACAGGAAATATATTTACAGACCTTACCAACGGACGCCATACGGTTGAAGTCCTTCATGCTTCTGCTTGTACAGATACGGTTTCATTCTTCATCAGCAATGCCGTACCTGTAACTGTTACTCTAGCAGAAACCGGACTTAACAAAATTACCGCAACCGCTTTTGGAGGAACAGGAAATTATACTTACACTTTCAACGGCTATGATAACGGAAGAAACAACGTATATGTTTTCTATCAATCCGGCACTTATGAAGTTATAGTAACCGACAGTAACGGATGTGAAGCACGGGCTACAATCAACGTAGTCTTTGTCGACATCACGATTCCAAACGTAACGACCCCTAATGAGGACGGTGACAATGACACCTGGTCGCCTGGCAATACGCAAAACTATCCTAACATTACCACAGACATTTTTGACAGGTATGGAAGGAAACTTGCAACATTGAGACAAGGACAATCATGGGACGGAAAATACAATGGTACCGAAATGCCTTCAGGAGATTACTGGTACATCATCAAACTTGGAAATCCGAATGATAACCGGGAATTTGTCGGAAACTTCACTATTTACAGATAAATGAGAAGAGCCGTTCCTATCGGAAATGGGTAGGAACGGTTTTAATTAAAGTGCCCCAAAAACAAGATATAAAATGAAAAAAATATACCACTTTCTGTTGATTTTCTTGACAATACATACAGTACATTCTCAAGAACTGTCGATACCAACCTTCACCCAATACCTGGCAGATAACCCATTTGTTATTTCGCCATCTTATGCAGGGATAGGTGACAATGTGAAAATCCGAATGAATGGCCTCACACAATGGGTCGGAATCAAAGATGCCCCGGATATGCAATCGTTAGCCGCCGATATGAGGATTTCAGACAACTCCGGAATCGGGCTGTTTCTTTACAATGACAAAAACGGAAATACACGGCAGTATGGAGGCAAGTTTTCTTTTGCCCATCACCTTATCCTGGATAAATATTACGACCAGTTCCTGTCTTTCGGGATTTCATACAACCTGAACCAGTTCCGACTTGAAATCGAAAATTTCAATGTCCCGGATATGGGTGTAAAAGACGACCGGGCTCTCATCAATCATAACTTTGATGTATCCGTATTGTATCGTATTCAGGATTTTTATTTCAGCTTCAATGCCAGCAATATTCTAAATAAAAACCTGGACAAGTTCAACATCAACGAACCTGGAAAACTCCGAAATTATCAGTTTTATACCGGTTATATTTTTAGAGAAAACCGAAATAGTGCTTTCGAAGTAGAGCCGTCTGCTTATGTACAATATTTTGAAAGTGACGGACGTTCCTCAACAGACCTGAATGTAAAGTTACGCTGGAAAGATAATAATGACGACTATTACTGGGCAGGATTAAGCTACCGCTTCCTGAACGACCAATTGATGGAACCCATTAACATCGGACCAATGGCCGGACTAAAAAAATCCAACTTTTATTTTGCCTATTCCTACCAGCTTACCACCAACGAGCTGATGGCATATAACAGCGGAACGCATATGATTACGCTTGGTCTTGATATTTTCCAGGGAGTCAGCAATTGTCCTTGTACTTTTTAAGGAATATATAACACACTGAAAGACGCGGGTCAATTGACCCGCGTTTCTTTTTTGACTAATTTAGCTGTTCTCCTACCGCGCTTACCTACCTTATTTATTTCTTGTACACGCCTTCAAAACTAGCGCCACATATAGTTTTAGAATGGATATATTCACAAAAGAGAAGCGAAGCAAAATCATGCGCGCTATCAAAAGCAAGGATACCAAAGAAGAAAGACTTTTGGCAAAAGCGCTATGGCGTCGCGGACACCGATACAGAAAACATGACCGCACTGTTTTTGGAACCCCTGACCTTTCTTTTAAAAAATATAAAATTGCCATTTTTGTAGACGGCGAATTTTTCCATGGCAAAGATTGGGAAAGTATACAGCAACGACTCGACACCAATAAAGAATTCTGGCTTTCCAAAATTGAAAGAAACAGGAATCGTGACAAAATCGTCAATGAATATCTCACTTCAAAAGGATGGCTGGTACTTCGATTCTGGAGTAAAGACGTAAAACGAAAACTATACACCACCGTTAGGACTATCGAAAAAGAAATCGAAAACGTCCATAAAAAAATATATTTTCAGGACACTCCACACCAATAAAGACTTCGGGCAATTTTCCTATCTTTAAACAAAAATACACATGAAAAAAACAGTACTTCTCCTCTTCCTGATGGCAACCGTAACCGTATACGGACAAAAGAAAAAAGCAGATGCCGTAGAGAAAGAAAAAATCACAAAACTTTTAGATGAATGGCATGCCGCTGCTGCCCGGGCCGATTTTAATGAGTATTTCGGAAAACTCACCGAAAACTCCATTTTTATAGGAACCGATGCCACCGAAAACTGGAACAAAAAACAATTTGAAGCTTTCTCCAAACCCTATTTTGACAAAGGAAAAGCATGGAATTTCAAAGCCCTGGAAAGGAATATCTTTTTGAGTGATGATGGAAAACTGGCCTGGTTTGACGAACTTCTCGATACCCAAATGAAAATATGCAGGGGTTCCGGCGTTTTGGAGAAAATAAACGGCAAATGGATGATTCGGCACTATGTCTTGTCTACAACTGTGCCCAACGATGTTATAGATGAAGTCATCAAGGTTAAAACACCAATTGAAGACAAACTGATTGAAACACTAAAGAAGAAATAACGACAAATAAAAACCCGTTGAATTCAACGGGTTTTTTATTGATTAAACATTTTCTGACAAATGTTCCAACATATCTTTTGTCATGCTTTCCAAATCAAATTCATGTTTCCAGCCCCAATCCTTTCTTGCATAAGAATCATCAATACTCGAAGGCCAGCTGTCGGCAATTTTTTGTCTGAAATCAGGTTCATACGAAATCGAAAAATCAGGAATATGCTTTTTAATTTCGGCCGCAATTTCTTTAGGTGTAAAACTGATTCCTGCCAGATTATAGGAAGAACGAATCTTAATATTTTCTTTCGGCGCATCCATGATACTCATGGTAGCACGAATCGCATCGTCCATATACATCATTGGCAATTCTGTATTTTCAGATAAAAAACATTCGTATTTTCCATCACTTAACGCCTTGTAATAAATATCAACGGCATAATCTGTGGTACCACCACCCGGAGGTGTTGACCAGCTGATTAATCCCGGATAACGGATGCTTCGAACATCTACTCCAAAAATGTTATGATAATATTCGCACCATCTTTCGCCAGACTGCTTGCTGATGCCATAAACAGTTGATGGTTCCATAACCGTATATTGAGGCGTATTGTCTTTTGGAGTTGTAGGTCCAAAAACGGCAATACTCGACGGCCAGAATATCTTTTTAATTTTTCCGGCTTTCGCCAAATTCAAAACGTGAAAAAGAGAATTCATATTAAGGTCCCAGGCAAAAGCGGGGTTTTTTTCTGCGGTGGCAGAAAGTAATGCAGCCATCAGATAAACATCTTCAATCTGGTATTTCTCAATTACGGTTTCAACCTGGTTAAAGTCCAAAGCATTGACCACTTCAAACGGACCGGAATTTACAAACTCCGGACTCCCTTTTCGCACATCCGATGCGATTACTGCGTCCTTGCCATACTGGCTTCGAAGCTTTTTTGTCAATTCAGTTCCAATTTGGCCACAAGCCCCAATAATTAAGATTTTTGCATGCATCTCACTTGTTTTTTTGTCGCACAAATATAACGATTTCGAAAAACAAATTTTGCTTAGATTGGTTTGATTTCAGAGTCAAATCTAAAAGATTTGTGATTATTGTTCAGCAAAAATCAGGATTTCATAATTTAGCACACCTAATTCCCTCATTCACTACCAATTATTCATTTTGGATAATCTGAAATTTTAGTGAAGTTTTATGAATATGACCTGATAGGCGCTCTTTTTCTTATACAATTGTTTGCTAACTTTGCATTTCAAAATTATTCTGATGAAAATCTATTCCTATATCCTGTTGGTTTTATTTTGCTTTTTGGTTTCCTGCAAAGATGACGAAGCAGCCAGACTGCAAGCCAATGCAAAAGATGCCAAGAAAAACGAGCAAATTTTTGCCTCTATTGACAAAGCATGGAATTTTAATCCGCAACCAATGAATCCTACTGTTGTAACTATGATTCAAAACTGGAGCGAATGGCGATTGTTTATGACAGAACTACAGCAAAAACCGAAAAGTTCCATTGGTGCTTTCCAGCAAAAAGCAAGAACTTTGTCACAAAAAGCAATGAATCTGAACAATAACATTCCGGCCGCTTTTGACAAACCTGAAATCAAGAGCCGTATAATGACACTAATTACCAAAGTACGTTCACTTGATTTATTTATAAATCTAAATCAGATACAGGAGCAGAAAGTCATAAAGCTAATCCCGGAAATCAATGAAGAATTGGCTTCGCTACAATCCCAAATGGATGAAATTGTCAGAAAAAGTCAAATCCGTCTGGAAGAAGGTGAAGCAGAAATGCTTCGTTCATTGGCCAAAGATTCATTACAAAAACCACAATCCGAACCTGCAAACCTTCCAAAACCAAGCAATTCTACACAACAAGGAGGTATTGTTCCAACCTTAAATCCAAAACAAAAAAGTCAATAGTATAATTTGAAACCACATATTCTAAAAACATACGCCGGTAATCCGAAAGTCAGGCAGATTTCTGAAAGTCTTGCCGTCAGGGAAAACAAAATTCAGCTTAAGGGCCTTATTGGATCCTCGCTTTCTTTTGTTGTGGCCTCATTGTTCGAAAAAAGTGAACTTCCTTACCTTCTTATACTTCAGGACAAAGAAGAAGCCGCCTATTACCTTAATGACCTGGAACAGCTCGTTGGTGAAGAAGATGTGCTTTTTTATCCGGGTTCCTATCGTCGTCCTTATCAGATTGAAGAAACAGACAACGCCAGCGTACTTCTTCGTGCTGAAGTGCTGAACAGGATTAACTCCAGAAAAAAACCGGCTGTTATCGTGACCTATCCAGAAGCCCTTTTTGAAAAGGTCGTGACACGAAAAGAATTAGACAAAAACACCCTGAAAGTTGCCGTTGGCGACCAGATTTCTATAGACTTTATAAACGAAGTACTCTTTGAATATGAATTTAAGCGCGTCGACTTTATAACAGAACCGGGTGAATTCTCTGTCCGTGGAGGTATTCTCGACGTATTTTCGTTTTCGAATGAAAACCCTTTTCGTATCGAATTTTTTGGCAATGAAGTGGACAGCATAAGAACCTTTGATGTTGAAACCCAATTATCTATCGAAAAGCAGAAAAAAATCACGATTATCCCCAATGTAGAAAATAAATTTTTTCAGGAAAATCGCGAGAGCTTTTTGAATTACATCAACGAAAAGACCGTTCTTTTTATCCAAAACACAGAACTTCTTTTTTCAAAACTGGACCAGCTCTATGGGAAAGCGAAGGAAATCTTTGGCTCAATGCAGTCAACCGTAAACCACATCGCTCCCGAAGAATTATTCCTCAATCAGGAAGCATTTATCAAAAAAGCATTGGATTTTACCATTGCAGAAATAAGTCCGCGGGCTATTTTTAAAACCCGGAAAACTTTCGAATTTCACATACTTCCGCAACCGTCTTTCAACAAACAGTTTGATTTATTGCTGAATAATCTCAACGATAACCACTTCAACGGCTATAAAAACTTTATTTTCTGTTCCAATGAGCAGCAAACAAAACGCTTCCATGATATTTTCGAATCATTAGACGAAGCCAATAGTGAAAATATAAGGAAACAATACCATACCATCGTTTTTCCATTATACCAGGGATTCATCGATGAAGAAAATCAGATCGCCTGCTATACAGACCACCAGATTTTTGAACGTTATCATAAATTCAGTATCAAAAACGGCTATTCCAAAAAGCAAACAATTACTCTCAAGGAACTGAATACACTTTCTGTAGGCGATTATGTAACACACATCGACCATGGAATTGGAAAATTTGGAGGTTTGCAGAAAATCCAGGTCGAGGGAAAAACACAGGAAGCCATTAAACTGGTCTATGCAGATAACGACATCGTATATGTAAGTATCCACTCCTTACACAAGATTTCAAAATTTAACGGAAAGGACGGGACACCACCAAAAATATATAAACTGGGTTCCAATGCATGGAAAGTTCTAAAGCAGAAAACGAAGGCCAGAGTCAAGCACATTGCATTCAATCTTATCCAGTTATATGCAAAGCGAAGACTCGAAAAAGGATTTCAATTTGCACCCGACAGCTATCTGCAGGCAGAATTGGAGTCGTCATTTATATATGAAGACACTCCGGACCAGGTTAAAGCCACCCAGGAAGTCAAGGCCGATATGGAAAACGAGCGCCCAATGGACCGACTGGTTTGCGGTGACGTAGGCTTTGGAAAAACCGAAGTTGCTATCCGTGCGGCATTCAAGGCTGTAGACAATGGAAAACAGGTTGCCGTTTTAGTTCCGACTACAATTCTGGCTTTCCAACATTACAAGACTTTTTCGGAACGTTTAAAAGACATGCCTGTTTCCGTAGGATACCTGAACCGTTTCCGTACAGCAAAACAGAAAACCGAAACCTTAAAACAATTGGCTGAGGGTAAACTGGATATTATCATAGGAACGCACCAGCTTGTCAATAAAAATGTCGTATTCAAAGATTTGGGACTGCTAATTGTTGACGAAGAACAAAAATTTGGCGTTAACGTAAAAGACAAACTCAAAACAATAGGCACCAATATCGATACACTCACGCTAACAGCAACACCAATTCCAAGAACCTTACAGTTTTCGTTAATGGCCGCCCGTGATTTATCAGTCATTACAACGCCGCCGCCAAACCGTTATCCTATAGAAACACAGGTAGTACGATTTGGAGAAGAACTAATCCGTGACGCTATTTCTTATGAAATACAAAGAAACGGACAGGTTTTCTTTATCAATAACCGTATTGAAAACATTAAGGAAATTGCCGGAATGATTCAGCGTTTGGTTCCGGGCGCAAGAGTTGGCGTAGGTCACGGACAGATGGACGGCAAAAAACTGGAAGAACTGATGCTTGCCTTTATGAACGGAGAATTCGACGTTTTGGTTGCCACGACCATTATTGAAAGCGGACTTGATGTTCCAAATGCCAATACCATTTTCATCAACAATGCTAATAATTTTGGATTGTCAGACCTTCACCAGATGCGCGGACGCGTAGGACGAAGCAACAAAAAGGCTTTCTGTTATTTTATCACACCACCTTATTCTTCAATGACAGACGATGCCCGAAAGAGAATTCAGGCGCTGGAACAATTCAGCGAACTGGGAAGCGGATTCAACATTGCCATGAAAGATTTGGAAATCAGAGGTGCGGGAGATTTATTAGGCGGAGAACAAAGCGGTTTCATTAATGAAATTGGTTTTGAAACCTACCAAAAAATCATGAACGAGGCCATTGAAGAACTGAAAGAAAACGAGTTCAAGGATTTGTATGAAGAAGACAAAGGCACTGAAAAAGAATATGTGAAAGAAATCCAGATTGATTCCGATTTCGAACTCTTATTCCCTGACGAATACATCAATAACGTTTCCGAAAGGCTCAACCTGTATAACGAACTAAGTAATGTAAAGAATGAGGAAGAACTTTTAGCTTACGAAAGAAAATTAATCGACAGATTCGGAACTTTGCCAAAACAGGCCGTTGCCTTGCTGAACAGCATCCGAATCAAATGGATTGCCACCCGTTTAGGAATAGAAAAACTGGTTCTGAAACAGGGCAAAATGGTAGCTTATTTTGTTTCAGACCAGCAGTCGGAATATTACACATCCAACCAGTTCCATAAAGTACTGCAGTTTGTACAGCGCAATGGAAACCTCTGCAAGATGAAAGAAAAAGAAACCAAAAACGGTCTGCGCCTTCTGCTGACTTTTGAGAATGTCAAGTCAGTCCGGAAAGCTCTGGAGTTAATGGAAATGATTTAAAAAAACAAAAGCCGTTTATTAATTAAACGGCTTTTTGTTTATAGACTTTTCAGGTCCTTGATAACTTTGAAGGCAACATCTACTTCATCTTCGCTCACAAGAATCGTAAATTCATAAGATGTTGAAATTACTTCATTAACAATAATTCCTTCCCAGGCAAGACGCTGGAAAATGAAATAATAAACGCCCGGTGTTGAAACGTTATCTTTAGGAAGTTTGACAGTAATAGATGCCAGATTTTCCCATTTGTGAAGCATTTTTTCGCCAACAAAATGTTTGTCAACCAAATGGCTTACACTTTCACTGACCACAATATTGGTTTCGCTTACACCTCTTGAAGACGTGTAAAAAATATCCGAATAAGTGTTGATTTCAGAAATCAGGCTGGCCTGTTTGTCCAAAATCTTATCAGAAACAGCGAAAGTAAAATCAGTAAGTGATGAACGTACCGTAATTTCGCCGATGCCTTTCAAAACTTTTAAGATTTTATGGTTTAATCTAAAATCCAAATCTTCTGAAAGACGTTTCAGAGCCATAACAACGGCTCCTTGTTTTACCTCTTTTCCTAATTCTTGTTTTAAATCAGGAAGCATATTTCTGGACAATGATGTCAGATTTATGATTCCTTGAGACAAAGCGCTCAAGAGGAAAGGCTTTGTCTTGATGTAGTGCTCTACAACAGACGATATTGTTTTCATAATGGGTAAATTGGTGGTAATAGTTTTACAAACATACAATTTAAAAACAATTTGTTAAAACCATAACCGTTAAAAATGTAAAAAAGCATCAATCAGATGCTTAATTGTGACATTTTCCACATTTTTATGAATTGAAATGATATCAAAGCGAACGTTGACATCTAAATTTTTAACAATAACGTACTCATTAACCGCTTTTACTAAAAGCTGTATTTTTTTAGGCTTTACAAATTCCTGTGGCAAACCATATTCTAAACTGGACCGGGTCTTGACTTCAACAATGGCAAGCACATCCCTTTTTAAGGCTATAATATCGACTTCTGCTTTTTGGAAAACCCAATTGGTTTCTAAAATTTCATAACCTTCTTTCCGCAGATATTCTACAGCAAGCGCTTCTCCCTGTTTCCCAAGTTCATTATGGACCGCCATAACCTACCTATTCAAATTTCAAAACCGTTTCCTTATCATTAACGTCTAATGTTACGGTTTTTCCTAAAATCAAAGCGCGGTTATCTTTAATATGGCCTGCCGGAAAATTATAAGCAATAGGTATTTTAAGGTCTTTTACAACATCTTCTATAATTTCAAGGGCGTCTTTTCCCCAGGGAATATCATTATCATTCATTGAAGTCATTCCACCTATGATGATACCCTTCAGGCCGTCAAGCGAACCATTCCTTTTCAGGTTCATCATCATCCTGTCAATATGGTAAAGGTATTCATCCAAATCTTCCAGAAAAAGAATCTTTCCTTTCATATCAACCGCAGATTTAGAACCCTGAATACTATATAAAACTGAAAGATTTCCTCCTACCAGTTCGCCCTGCGCTTTTCCTTTTTTATTAAACGGATGGGCTGGAATATGATATTCCAACTTTTCACCAAACAATGCTTTTCGAAAAGATTCTATGGCTTCAGGAGTCGCCGTTTTGGCACTTATGGCCATAATCGCATGCAGCGTACCAATATCCATATTGTTGATATGGCTATGCAGTACCGTGATATCACTGAATCCTATAATCCATTTTGGTTTTTTCTTGAATTCCGTAAAATTAATACGGTCGACAATCCTCACGGTTCCGTAACCCCCTTTTGCTGCCCAGATGGCTTTGATTGTTGGATTATCCAGCATTTCCTGAAAATCGGTTGCACGCTGCCAGTCTGCTCCCGCCAACTGATTCTGTTCTTTGCCAATCGTCTTTCCTATTACCACTTTGAGTCCCCAGCTTTCCAACAATTTAATGCCCGGTTCAATAGTGGCTAAATCAATTTTTCTGGCAGTAGCTAAAATCCCCACCGTATCTCCTTTTTTTAAATATTCTGGCATGATAAGTTTGTTTTGTGCATGAAAGGTTAAGAAATGTAATAATGTTAGAAGAGTAAAAAGTAACTTAAATCGATTTGGCCTTTGCATAATGTCTTTTTTCTGTTAAACAAATAAACAAATAAACGGGATAATCTGCAAGTAAGACACCTTGAAACCTACCGCACTATCCCTTAGATTTGTAACGCCATTTTAGGTATTTCAACGCCAATAGATTATTTTTGCATACTTATTAAAGAAAATCCATGATACAAGAACCAAAAAGATATACGATTACGGCTGCTTTGCCCTATACCAACGGACCTATACACATTGGCCACCTGGCAGGAGTATATGTTCCTTCGGACATCTATGCCCGTTTCCTGCGTCTGCAAGGTCGCGATGTTGCTTTTATTTGCGGAAGCGATGAACACGGAGTTGCCATTTCAATGAAGGCAAAAAAAGAAGGAATCACACCACAGGAAGTAATCGACAAATATCATACGCTCATTAAGAAATCTTTTGAAGATTTCGGAATTTCTTTTGACAACTATTCCAGAACATCGGCGAAAATCCATCATGATACAGCTTCTCAGTTTTTCAGGACTTTATATGACAAAGGCGATTTTATTGAAGAAGTAACAGAACAGTTGTATGATGCCAAAGCCAATCAGTTTTTGGCAGACCGTTTTGTTATAGGAACCTGTCCAAAATGTGGCAACGAAGAAGCTTATGGTGACCAATGCGAAAGATGTGGTTCGTCGTTAAATGCTACAGATCTTATCAATCCAAAATCGACTATTACAGGAGAAACACCAATATTAAAATCGACAAAACACTGGTTCCTGCCTTTAGACCGATATGATGCCTTTCTGAGAGAATGGATTTTAGTAGGACATAAAAACGACTGGAAACCTAACGTTTATGGCCAGGTTAAATCGTGGCTGGAAGATGGATTAAAACCCCGTGCTGTTACCAGAGACTTAGACTGGGGAATTCCGGTTCCGGTTGAAGGTGCAGAAGGTAAGGTTTTGTATGTATGGTTTGATGCTCCTATTGGCTATATCTCTTCTACAAAAGAATGGGCACAGCGTGAAGGAAAAGACTGGGAACCCTATTGGAAATCTGATGACACGAAACTGGTACATTTTATTGGAAAAGACAATATTGTATTCCACTGCGTGATTTTCCCTGCAATGTTAAAGGCCGAAGGAAGCTATATTCTTCCGGATAATGTTCCGGCAAACGAATTCCTGAATCTGGAAGGAAACAAACTTTCAACATCGAAAAACTGGGCTGTCTGGTTACATGAATACCTGGAAGATTTTCCTGAAAAACAAGATGTATTGCGTTATGCACTGACATCTAATGCTCCGGAAACAAAAGATAACGACTTTACCTGGAAAGATTTTCAGGCAAGAAACAATAATGAATTAGTTGCCATTTTTGGAAACTTTATCAATCGTGTTGTAGTACTAACCAACAAATATTATGATGGAATCGTACCTCAGCCAAATGAGTTTTCAGAAATAGACGAGGCTACCTTGACAGAACTAAAAGCCTATCCGGCAGTAATTGCGAGTTCTGTGGAACGTTACCGTTTCAGAGAAGCATTAGGAGAACTGATGAATGTTGCCCGTCTCGGGAACAAATATCTGGCTGACGAAGAGCCTTGGAAAGTCATCAAAGACAATCCGGAAAGAGTAAAGACCCAAATGTATGTTGCCTTGCAGATTGCAGGCGCACTGAGTGTATTGGCAGAACCTTTCCTGCCTTTCACAGCCCAAAAACTGGCCCGAATTTTAAAGACAGAAAACAAGCTTTCATGGAATGACATTTCTGAAAATTCAGACCTGATTCCTGGAGGACATAAAATTGGTGAAGCCGAATTGCTTTTTGCAAAAATCGAAGACGAAGAAATACAAAAACAGGTAGATAAATTGGAAGCTACAAAAACAGCCAACAAGGCCGAAAACAAAAAAGCAGAACCTCAAAAAGACCTGATTCAATATGAGGATTTTGCAAAAATGGACCTGCGTGTCGGAACCATTCTTGAAGCAGAAAAAATGCCTAAGGCAAATAAACTTCTTGTCCTCAAAATAGACACGGGAATCGATATCAGAACTATTGTTTCGGGTATAGCAGAAAGCTTTACACCAGAAGAGATTATTGGAAAAAAAGTTACCGTTTTGGCCAATCTGGCTCCAAGAAATCTTCGTGGCGTTGAAAGTCAGGGAATGATTCTGATGACGACAAATCCGGAAGGAAAACTCGTTTTTGTAAATCCGGATGCTGAAGCCGGTAACGGGGAAACTATAAATTAATAACTTCAACTCTTTTTTTCTACGACCCTGGCAGGGTTTTAAACCCTGCCAGGGTCGTAGAAAAGGATTACTAAAAAATGAATATAAAAGTAATTGCTTTCGACGCAGACGATACCTTATTTGTAAACGAGCCTTATTTTCAGGAAACTGAAGAAAAGTTCTGCGCCTTGATGCAGGACTATCTATCCCATCAGGGATTATCCCAGGAATTGTTTCGGGTAGAAATCCAGAATCTTTCCTTATATGGTTATGGAATCAAAGGATATATCCTTTCCATGATTGAAGCTGCCATGAAAATTTCAAACAAGACCATTAGCGTTGATGTCATTGAAAAAATTATTGAATACGGCAAAGAATTGCTTCAAAAACCTATAGAACTGCTTGATGGAGTTGAAGAAACATTGGAAGCCCTGCACGGAAAATACAAACTGGTTGTTGCCACAAAAGGTGATTTGCTTGACCAACGTCGTAAATTGCATAATTCAGGACTGGGACATTATTTCCACCATATTGAAGTTATGTCAGACAAACAGGAAAAAGATTATCACGACCTGCTGAACCGATTGGAAATAAAACCCCAGGAATTTTTCATGATTGGGAATTCCTTAAAATCAGACGTATTACCTGTATTGGGAATAGGAGGCCATGCCGTACATATCCCTTTCCATACGACCTGGGCACATGAAAAAATAGACCATAAAGTAGAACACAAAAATTTCAAGGCTTTAGACAAGATTACCGAGGTTCTGCCTATTTTACTATAATTAAAATACAACAGCACCTGTGCTGAAAACATAATGAAAACCAAATTAGACCTAAACAACTGGCCAAGAAAAGAACACTTTGAATTCTTTAGCAAATTCGAGGAACCTTTTTTTGGTATAACTGCCACTATAGACTGCACCCAAGCATATGAAACCGCCAAGAAAAAAGGCACTTCTTTCTTTTTATACTACCTGCACAAAACATTGGCAGCGGTTAATGCCGTTGAGAATTTCCATTACAGAATTTCGGAAGGAGAAGTATACCGCTATGACAAAATTGATGCTTCACCTACTTTAACTAGAGATGACAATACGTTCGGTTTTTCATTGGTCGAATTTTTTCCAGATTATGAGGTTTTTGAAGCTAAAGCCAAAGAAGAAATCGAAAGAGTCAGGAATACGCCGGGTCTGTTTACAAGAAACTTCGAAGTAGACAACCTGATTCATTTTTCTGCTATTCCCTGGGTAGATTTCACTTCACTGTCACATGCCCGTAGTTTTTCATTTCCGGATAGCTGTCCTAAAATTTCTATCGGAAAGATGGTTGTGTTAGATAATGGGAAAAGAACCATGGCCGTTTCAGTCCACGTTCACCACGGATTAATGGACGGATTGCATGTCGGGGAATTTTTCAATAAATTCCAGGAATTAATGAATTCTTAAACTGGTATTATTTTTGAGCAGAAAGAAACTAAAAAACAACAGCTTATGAAAAAAATATTCCTTTCGCTTTTTACTCTTTGCTGCATCAATCTCTCTTTCGCACAGACACTGCTTGCCTCGCATCCTTTGGAACTAAAAAAGGCAACGAGCAATCATCAGATAGTTAATGCCGTCAATGACCAAAATCAGGTTTTTGTATTTGCCTCAGATAAAGAAAAATTAAAAGTATTGAAATACAACAATGCCTTGTTTTTCAAAGACAGTCTATCTGTAAATCGTCCTGATAAAAACTATACCGCTATGGTAGGATTTAGTTTTGAAGATAACGGAAATCCTTACCTGTATTGGTCTTCTGATGATTATACGAAAATCCAGTCACACTATTTTGATTTCAACAACAGGACATCAGTAACAGCTTCCCACCAGCTTTCTCTCAAAAATGAAAGTATCATTTCCGTCTTTAGCGAAAACAATTCATTCTACATCCTGTCGTTGCCCCAAAAAGAAGATAAGTTGAAATTTTACTGCTTTAATAAAGGGCAGTTAGATGAAAAAATCATTGATTTTTCTTCTTACAAATTCATGGACGAAAAAGGAAAATCGTCGACTTTTTCCAGTCTAATCAAAGAGAATGGGATTGAGAAAATCGACACCCGTTCTTCAAATCCACTTTTCCAAAGTGTTCCCAAAATAAAATTTTATATTACAGGGAAACACATGATGCTTACTTTTGATTCATCCGGCAGGACACAGCTATTTGACATTGACCTTACTACTTTTGCTGTAAATGAAAAAACAATTCCAGCACTCACATTAAAGGGAAGTGGCGGCCAGTCCAACTCTTATTTCCACGACAATAAATTATACCAAATCAGGGCCAATGAAGAAGAATTGGCAATAGCTGCTGTTGATATAGCAACCGGAGAAGAGCTTAAAAGATATACTGCCGGTTCCAAAGATTCTATTTCGTTTAGAAATTCTCCTCTCTATTCCCAAACCGGAAATGAAAGAGGACAGGAATTAAAAAACACCAAAAAATTCTTCAATAAATTAAGCAATTCCTCTTTAGGAATTACCGTATATAAAACTCCTGCCTCCTTGATGGTGACAGCTGGCGGTATAAGAGACGTAAGTTCAGGTGGCGGAATCTTACTGGGAATAACAGCGGGTGTAGCGATGGCTATTTCCGGAAGCTATTATGTTCCAGAGGATATATTTGACAGCCAAAATATGCAAACTATTTATTTTGAAAGTCTTTTTGATGATAAATTTGAACATAAAAAAGGACCGCAGCAAGGATTGGCTGTAGATTATATCTCGCAATTCCTGCACGAAAACAATGTTTCTCTTGTTTCCGTTTTCCCATATAAGGATTATTTTATCATGGGGTATTATGATTCTAAAAAGAAAGAATATGCAATGCGGAAATTTGAAGATTTTAATGAGTAATCCCGTTTGATGCTTCCCATAGCTTTTCATCCCATATACAAACATCCTCTGCCGGAAGGACATCGTTTTCCGATGTTGAAGTACGAACTGCTTCCGCAACAATTGCTCCATGAGGGAATTGTTTCCGAAAGTGATTTTTTCAAACCGGGAATCCCAGACCTGCAACACATTCTGGCAGTTCATGATAAAGCATATGTTGACGAGCTGGTTAATCTGACTTTAGACGCAAGAGCCGCACGTAAAATAGGGTTTCCACTTTCTGCCGAATTGGTTGAACGCGAACTCCGCATTGCGCAAGGCACAATACTGGGCTGTGAAAAGGCATTGCAATACGGCATAGCCTTTAACATAGCAGGAGGCACTCACCATGCCTACTCGAATCGTGGCGAGGCCTTTTGCCTGTTGAACGATCAGGCCATTGGCGCACAATACCTTCTTGACAAAAAACTAGCATCCAAAATCCTTATCATTGATTTGGATGTTCACCAGGGCAACGGAACAGCGGAGATATTTCAGAACAATTCCAATGTTTTTACTTTTTCTGTCCATGGAAAATCGAATTATCCGTTCAAAAAGGAAACTTCTGACCTTGATATTGCACTACCGGATAAAACCGGAGATGAGGAATATCTTAAGATTATAAACGATAATGTTCCCAAATTAATCGACCGTGAAAAACCAGATTTCATCTTTTATCTTAGCGGAGTAGACATACTGGATTCTGATAAACTCGGAAAATTGGGCTGTTCAATAAACGGATGTAAAAAAAGAGATGAAATCGTATTGTCTCTTTGCCGCAAGTTTGAAATTCCTGTCCAATGCAGTATGGGCGGAGGCTATTCACCGGAAATAAAAACTATTATTGAAGCGCATACAAATATCTATCGAATAGCTAAGAATATCTTTTCATAAAAAAACCATCTCAACATTGAGATGGTTTGGAGGGGAATTAATCTGGATGGCGCTTAAATGTTTCTGCTTTATGGTACAATTTAACTGGACATTTGCGACATCTTAAAAAATTTCAAAAGAATTATTTACCCAACAATATAATCTCATTAACCACAATTTCCGAGATGTATTTTTTTTCACCGTTTTTGTCATCATAACTTCTATGGACTAACTTACCCTCAATGGCTATCTGGTCACCTTTTGTGACATACTTTTCCATAATTTCGGCTGTTTTTCCCCATGCCGCTACAGAATGCCATTGCGTATCCGTAACTTTTTCGCCTTTATCATTAGTATAAACTTCATTGGTAGCAATGGTAACGGAAGCCAGTTTTTTCCCACCGTCAAAATTCTTGATTTCCGGGTCCTTTCCGGTATGCCCTATAAGCTGTACTCTGTTTCTTAATGTGTTCATGGCGTTTCGTTTTAAAGTTTAAATTATTTCAAAATTAAATCAAACCGTATGTTTAACTAATATCACAAATATGTAACGTTTTGTTTAATTTATTCGGTAAGTATTCGTTTACTTTCGATTGTAAACGTTTGTAACCGCTTGTAAACCGAAAAAAATGCCGTAACTTTCGGAAAATGATTTTTTTTTTATGCAGGCAGAAATTAATAAAGTCGAATTACGAAACTTACAGATAAAAGATTATAAGCAGCTCAAGACTTCCATGTTGCATGCTTATGATGAATTTGACGAACCCTACTGGGAAGAAAAAGAAATAGAAAAATTGCTTTCGGTTTTTCCGGAAGGACAACTCGTCATTCTCGTTGATGACAAGGTGGTTGGCTCTGCTCTTTCCATTCTCGTGAATTACAAAAAAGCCAGTTCCAACCATACATACCAAAAAATCACGGGAAATTTTTCTTTCTCCACACATGACCCGGATGGAGAAGTATTGTATGGTATTGATGTCTTTATTGACCCTGAATACCGTGGCCTACGTTTAGGAAGGAGACTCTATGATGCCCGAAAAGAATTGTGCGAAACCTTAAACCTGAAATCGATAATATTTGCCGGAAGGATACCGAAATATTCTCAATATTCGGAAGAAATGACCCCGAAAGAATATATTGACAAGGTAAGGCTGAGTGAATTATATGACCCGGTACTTTCGTTTCAGTTAAGCAATGATTTCCACGTATTGAAAATCATGAAAAACTATCTTGAAGGCGATATCAGTTCTCAAGAGTATGCCGTACTGCTGGAATGGAACAATATCTATTACGAAAAAAGCCCTAAGCTTATTAATGTCAAAAAAAGCGTCATCAGGCTCGGACTCGTACAATGGCAGATGCGCCCTCTTGCTAATCTGGAAGCCCTTTTTGAACAGTCGGAATTTTTCATCGATGTCGTTTCGGGCTACAGTAGTGATTTTGTGTTGTTTCCAGAATTGTTCATTGCTCCTTTGATGGCTGATTATAACCATCTTTCTGAAGCCGATGCCATCAGGGAAATTTCCCATTTCTGTGAACCGATTCGCAAGAAATTCCAGGAATTTGCCATTTCATACAACATCAATATCATTACCGGCAGCATGCCTTACACAGAAGATGGAAATCTTTATAATGTAGGATTCTTATGCAAAAGGGACGGAACTTATGAAATGTATACCAAAATACATATCACTCCTAACGAAGTTCAATATTGGGGAATGAAAGGTGGGTCTGAAATCAGGACTTTTGATACAGACTGTGGTAAAATCGGCATCATGATTTGTTATGATGTAGAATTTCCTGAGTTATCACGATTAATGGCAGATGAAGGAATGGAAATTCTTTTTGTTCCTTTTCTTACCGACACGCAAAACGCTTATACCCGCGTAAAATTTTGCGCCCAGGCCAGAGCTATCGAAAATGAATGTTATGTGGCCATAGCCGGATGTGTAGGCAATCTTCCGAAGGTAAACAACATGGACATCCAATATGCACAGGCAGCCGTCTTCACTCCTTCTGATTTTGCCTTTCCTTCTAACGGAATCAAGGCAGAAGCTACTCCCAATACAGAAATGACACTCATTGCCGATGTCGACCTTGACTTGTTGAAAAAACTACATGAACAGGGAAGTGTCAGAATATTAAAAGACAGGCGTGATGATTTATATAAAATTAAAAAGCTGAAATAGAAAAAAATTTCTGATGTTTGTGTAAGAAAAAGATGTAGTCAGCTCCCGTAAAAAGTTTTAACCATAAAAAGTTATAAGCTTTATGCCATTTAATTAATATTTACACCAAAAAAGAACAATATATGCCAAAATCATGTTTAGAATGTAAGGAGAGGATTATGGGTCGGGAAGACAAAAAATTCTGCGGTGATGGATGCAGGAACGCTTATAATAACAAAATAAATAAAGATTCAAATAATTTAATGCGGAACATTAACAACAAGTTACGCAAAAATTACAGAATTTTATCGGGGATAAATTCTGATGGCAAAATACAGGTCTCCAGGTCAAGATTGCTCACTAAAGGTTTTGACTTTGAGTTTTATACCAGTACGCTGCCAACAGAAAACGGAAATACCTACTATTTCCTGTATGACCAGGCCTATTTACCTGTAAAGGATGATTCCTTTATAATAGTAAAGAAAGAATATTTAACACCACCTAAATAATCTCAACGGAATGAAAAAAAGATATAGTTCCCTTATTTCTGCTTTACTTGTCGCAGGAATTATCTATGGGATTTTCTTTGCAATGATGCCCCAAAACATTGCCGAAGAAGAAGTCCCACTGACGGAATTTTCTACCAAAAGAGCTCTTGAACAAGTCTCCTCTATAGCAAAATCTCCACATTATGTAGGTTCAGAAAATCATAAAGCCGTTGCTTCCCTTCTCGAAAAAGAACTTCAAAAACTCGGATTAGAAACGACAACACAAGAAGGATATACGTTGACAGAATGGGGAAATCTGGCAAAATCAAAAAATATTCTTGCCCGGATAAAGGGTTCTAACAATTCCAAAGCACTGATGCTTTTGTCGCATTACGACAGCGCTCCACATTCATCTTCTCTGGGTGCTGCTGACGATGCTTCCGGAATTGCTACCATACTGGAAAGTGTAAGGGCATTTCTTGCGAACAAAACGGCCAACAAAAACGACATTATCATTTTGTTTTCTGATGCGGAGGAACTGGGACTGAATGGAGCTGCTCTTTTTGTTACGGAGCATCCCTGGGCCAAAGATGTCGGACTTGTCCTGAATCTCGAAGCAAGAGGAAGTGCCGGACCGTCTTATATGCTGATGGAAACCAACAAAGGAAATGCGGCTATGGTGAAAGAATTCACAAAAGCCAATCCGGGTTTTCCTGTTTCGAACTCTCTGATGTACAGCATTTACAAAATGCTTCCCAACGACACAGACCTGACGGTTTTCAGGGAAGAAGGAAAAATACAGGGATTTAATTTTGCTTTTATTGACGACCATTTCAATTATCACACGCAACAGGATGACATACAACATCTGAGTCCTACTACTTTAGCCCATCAGGGCACCTATATCGTTCCTTTACTTAAATATTTCTCCAATACCAATCTGAGTACCCTCAACGATGGCGAAGATTATGTTTATTTCAACACTCCTTTTTACTTTGTAAGCTATCCATTTTCATGGAACTATATACTTGTTACTATTGCGGGAGTGCTTTTCATTTTCATTGTTTTTATCGGCATAGGCAAAAGAGCCTTATCCATTAAAGAAATCGGACGTGGTTTTGCCCCGTTCTTTGCTTCTCTTCTGGTTTCGGGTGCTGCTGCTTTCCTGGGATGGAAAGTCCTGAATGAATTTTATCCTCAATACAAAGACATTTTACACGGATTCACCTATAACGGCCACTATTACATAGGCTTTTTTGTCTTTATCAGTTTGGCCATCAGTTTTGCTTTCTATAAAAAATACTATTTCGAAAACCAGACGATGAACTTTGCCATAGCACCTTTGTTCCTGTGGCTTCTGATAAATATTGCACTGGCGATTTATCTTCCCGGGGCAGGATTCTTTATAATTCCTGTTTTTTGTGCCCTTATCATGCTGGTGTATTTTGTAATTACACAGAAAAAAAGCTGGATACTGAACCTTATCCTCAGTATTCCGGCTTTTATAATTTTCATTCCGTTCATTACTACATTTCCAATCGGATTAGGACTAAAACTATTGGCCGGAAGTGCGGTATTAACCGTTTTGGTATTTACGCTTCTGCTTCCTGTTTTTGGCTATTATTCAAAAAAAGGTGTCTGGGCCTCGGCTATGCTTTTGATTGCAATTGGCTTTTTTATAAAAGCACACCTTGAGTCTGGCTATGAATCCGGAAAAGCAAAACCAAACAGCCTCCTGTATGTTTACGACGGTGATACCGGAAAAGCATTATGGGTGACCTACGACCAAAACCTTGATAGTTGGACCAAAGGATATCTTGGTGAAAAACCTTCTGATGCCAAACAATTGGAACCTTATAACCTGTTTAGTAAATACAATTCCAAATTTACCTATTCGAATTCCGCTCCTGCCAAAGAACTGGAAGAACCTACTATCCAATTCCTGCGTGATACGGTAATTGGAACCCAAAGGCATCTTAAAATAAAAATCAGTCCTAACAGGAAAGTAAACCGCTATGATATTTTTGCGCATGAAAACCTTACTTTCCATAACCTGAGAGCCAATGGAGTAAAACATATCAACCAGAAAGGTTCTGCTTTTAAGAGAAAAGGAAGAAAGCTTTTGAGCTATTATGTAACAGATAATGAGCCTTTGGAATTGCAGTTCAGTATTGCTTCAAAAGCGGTGCTTGACATGGATTTGATGGAATCTTCTTTCGACCTGATGAGCAACAAAATGTTCAGCATTGCAAAACGTGAAAACTGGATGATGCCAACACCTTTCGTACTAAATGATGCAGTAGTCATAAAGCAAAAGATAAAACCTAATTTCAGAAAGGAAATCATTCCTGAACAGCTATTAGACAGTTTACAGCAACAACCAACAACTCTGGAAATCAATGCCAATGCAGCAAATTAGTATCTTAGGTTGCGGATGGCTTGGATTGCCTTTGGCTAAAGCTTTACTAGAGAAAGGATTTTCAGTAAACGGTTCTACAACTTCCGAAAACAAGCTTAATACTCTGGAAAATTCCGGAATAAAGCCTTTTTTAATTGCTGTAAGTTCTGAAGGAATTCAGGGAAACCTAAATGATTTTTTGAATGGTTCTGAAATTCTGATTATTGATATACCGCCAAAACTAAAAGGCGATACAAATGAAAATTTTGTAGCAAAAATTAAAAATCTGGTTTTAGAAATTGAGAAATCTTCCATCAAAAAAGTACTGTTTATAAGTTCAACATCGGTATATGCTGATACTGAAAATACTCCCGTTATCAAAGAAGAAAATACTCCAAATCCGGATACCGAAAGTGGCAGGCAGCTTTTTGAATCTGAAAACCTCTTACTGAATAATCCGAAATTCAGTACTGCCGTTTTGCGTTTTGGAGGATTAATAGGTGAAGACCGCCATCCTGTAAAATTTCTCTCAAGCAGAGAAAACATTGAAAATCCTGACGGACCTGTCAATCTTATTCATCAACAAGATTGCATCGGGATTATTGAAAAGATTATTGAAAAAGATATTTGGAACGAAACATTTAATGCTGCAGCACCCATCCATCCCGGGCGAAAAGAATATTATACTCAAAAAGCGGAAAGCCTTGGTTTGGAAGTACCGAGATTTAATGTTGAAAAAAAATCAGTTGGGAAGATAATAGACAGCAGTAAATCGGAAACTGTTTTGGATTATAAATTTGGTAGGATATGAGAAAGTCCTTTGCTTTTCTAACTTCTGGGTTGGTCTTTTTTATTGTGAGTTGTAATGACAACCAGGTTCTGGAAAGAAAGGAAAAAGAAACATATATTATTTCAAAAAGAGATAGCATACAAAATTTATCTTTTAAATTCGAACATACATATTATGCGAGCGCCAATTTTATTCTGGTCGATACCAATAAAGTTTTCTTCTATAAGGATTATTCAAGTTTTGCGCGATGTGCTCCTACTATAGACAATCGTCCAATATTCATTCATTTAGATACAAAAGATATAATACAATTACCTGCATCAAGTATTGGAGAATTTATTGAGTTAAATTTTAGTAAGCAAGAAATGTTTAATTCTATTGCCGTTGCCTCATACAATGATACTATAAAATCACCTGTTTTAGAAAAAATGTTTTCTGCTTTTGCGAAAAAAAGACTTCCAAAATTTCTTATCCGCAGGACAACTTTAGAGGAGGAAATAGTCCTTTATCATAAAATCCATAATTTACCCTACCTTCCTGATGAAGTTGAATGGGACACAACACGCATAAATTTCGAATCTAAGGAAGACGTAAAAAACATATTAAAGAAAAGTCAGGAGAAATTCAATAAATAAAAAATCCCAAGCTCACACTTGGGATTTTTTTATTTATTACCAGATTTTAACTCTCTTTTCCGGTTCTACATACATTCCGTCTCCTTTTTTGATTTTGAATGCTTCATAGAATGCGTCCACATTTTGAAGTGGCACATAAGCCCTGTACATTCCCGGTGAATGCGGGTCTGTTTTTACCTGATTCTTAATAGCTTCATCACGGGCTTTGGTTCTCCAGATGGTCGCCCATGAAATAAAGAAACGCTGTTCAGGAGTATATCCGTCAATCAATCCCGGACGTCCGTTCTCTTTTAAATACAATTGCAAGCCATCATAAGCTGCATTCACACCACCTAAATCTCCGATGTTTTCACCTAAAGTAAATTTACCGTCAACATAAATTCCAGGTAGCGGCTGCAAAGCACTGTATTGGTCTGCCAAAGCACCACCCAATCCTGTAAACTGCTTCAAATCGTCGTCAGACCACCAGTTTACCAAATTTCCATCGGCATTATATCGGGACCCTGAATCATCAAATCCGTGTGAAATCTCATGTCCTATAACCGCTCCGATTCCTCCATAATTAACAGCTTCATCCGCTTTGTAATCATAGAATGGCGGCTGCAGGATAGCTGCCGGGAAAACGATTTCATTATACGAAGGGTTGTAATAGGCGTTTACAGTCTGTGGCGACATAAACCATTCATCTTTATCAACCGGCTTGTTTAATTTTTCGATATCTTCCTTATAATTCCAACGGGCTGCATTTTTAATGTTTTCAAAATAAGTTCCTCCTTTTTCAGGAGCAACGATTGTCAATGCAGAATAATCTTTCCATTTGTCAGGATAACCAATTTTGATTCTTGACTTGTGCAGTTTTTCAATGGCACTAGCTTTTGTCGCTTTTGTCATCCAAGGCAATCTGTTGATTCTGTTTTCAAAAGCCAGAAAGATGTTTTTAATCATTTTTTCCGCTTTCGCTTTCGCTTCTGGCGGGAATTTTTCAGCAACATATAGTTTTCCTAAAGCTTCACCAATCATTCCGTTTACAGTCTGTAATGCTCTTTCGTCGCGAGGTCTTTGCTTAACGGCTCCTGTCAGGGTTTTGCCATAGAATTCCCAGTTTGCCGTTTCAATTTCTGTTGAAAGCGTTCCGGCAGATTTGTTCAGCAACGTCCATTTCATATATTCTTTCCAATCCTCAACTTTGTTTTGCTTGAAGATTTCTTCCAATGCAGTCATGTATTTTGGCTGAGATACGATAACCGAATCCAATTTTGGAAGTCCGATTCCAGTCAAATAGGTATTCCAGTTAATAGAAGGAGTCAGTTTCTGCAAATCGGCAATAGCCATCGGGTTGTAGGTTTTCCTTCTGTCTCTTCGTTCCACTCTATCCAATCTCGGCTTGGCCATAGCAATTTCCAATGCTACAATTTTCGCCGCATTTTTCTTCGCTTCATCTGGTTTTTCGCCAAGATATTGCAACATTCTGGCAACGTGCTGTTCGTATTTTTCTCTTTTTTCTTTTGAATCGGCTTCATCAGAAACATAATAATCCCTGTCCGGAAGACCTAAACTTCCCAAGCCAACGGTTACCACATTTCTGTTACTGTTTTTAGCATCAGTACCTACTCCGGCTCCTGTAAACCCAACTCCGCCAACCGGCTCCATTTCAATCATCAGAGCTTGAAGGTCTTTTACATTTTTAACCGCATTGATTTTTGCCAGATACGGTTTCAGGGGAGTAATTCCCTGTTTGTTCCTTGTTACCGTATCCATAATAGACCTGTAAAGATTTACAGCCTTGGCCTGGTCTGATTTAGGGTCCAGCTTTTTATCCGAGACCGCTTTCTTGAGGATAGCTAACGCATCTTCATCTGTTCTCTGGCGAAGTTCGTCAAAACTTCCCCAACGAGTCCTGTCAGCAGGAATCTCGGTTTCCTTAACCCATTTTCCGTTAACAAATTTAAAGAAGTCGTCATTGGGTCTTACTGACAAATCCATATATTGGATTTCAATACCAGGATGTGGTGATTTTTCCTGGGCATTCGCCGAAATTGCGGTCAAAATCATGGCCGTTACGGACAGCATACCCTTATTCGAAATTATTTTCATATAAAACTCTGTTTGTGTTGTCACAAATTTAAAAAGTAAACCAGTTGCATCAACTTATATAACTGTTAAAATAAAATCTGCATGACGCTTTCTTTTGTAATTTTGCAAAAATTTCTTCTGCATGCTTACCTTTTTTAAAAAATATAGAATTTTCTTTCTAGTCCTTTTCCTGCTATCCGCGACCATCATCACACTCTTCTATTTTGCACTAAAGCCAAAAAAGACGCTTAAGATATACAATCCTGCCGATGTCAATCCTGAAATGGTAGACACCACGGTACAGTATGTAAAAAAATACCATACTATTGATGATTTTTCGTTTACCAACCAAAACGGAAAAACAATAACCCAGAAAGATTACGAAGGAAAAATCTATGTAGCCGACTTTTTCTTTACGACCTGCCCGTCAATCTGCGTACCAATGGGTGAAAATATGGCATGGCTTCAGGAACAGATTAAGGACAATCCTAAAGTGATGCTGCTTTCCCATACCGTAATGCCAGACATTGACACGCCGGAAGTTTTAAAAGCTTATGCCGTTAAAAAAGGAGTAATTGACAGCAAATGGAATCTGGTTACGGGCGATAAAAAAGACATTTATTATATTGCCAGAAAATCATATCTCGCCGTGAAAACTACAGATTCCAGCGAGTTATATGATATGGTACATACCGAAAATTTTGTGTTGGTAGATGCAAAAAGAAGAATCCGCGGATTTTATGACGGCACCAAACTTGAAGAAGTCAAAAGACTACTGGAAGACATTAATTATTTGAGTAATGAAAAATCAGAATAAAAAAAGAGAGGCATTAGCCTCTCTTTTTCGTTTGTTCCGGGTTTATTGTTTTTCTTTCTTCTTTTTGCTATCGTCAATAATGGCTCCCGTTCCGGCACCTACTGCTGCTCCGGCCAAACCACCAATAATAGCACCTTCACCTTTTTTCTTTGAAACGGCAGCTCCTGTAATGGCTCCGGCTCCGGCTCCAATCACAGCACCTTTTGCCGTATTGCTCCATCCTTTTTTCTTCTGCTCAGCGGTTACCGGAGCAGTTTTATTTGCTGAAGCCCGAGCAGCTTTTGCTTCGGCTGCAGCTACAACGGCATTCATAGAATCAATAGTTCTTTGTTTGGCCAATGCTTCTTCCTGTTCTTTCATCACCACTTTCATAGAATCTATCTCACGCTGTTGCTCCAGCATTGCATTTTCACTGGCCGTGTCTTTACATGCAGAGAAAACAATCACTATAAATGCGGCATAAATTAGCTTTTTCATGACTTTTATTTTTGATTATGGTATAAAAGTAAGCTTATAAAACTGAGTAATTTTATAGGATTGCACTATAATTTTATAAAACTTAAATGCGGTATTTTCTTTATAGAGAATCATCAAACATAAAAAACAATTGAAAACACTAGGATTTAACCTCTATTTTTTATTTAAACGCCTTACTTCAATAATAATTCCTATTTTTGCAATCTAAATTGAATCTAAATAAGGCTTGAAAACTTTAGCACAGCTCAAAATCGGTCAGAAGGCACAGATACTCGACGTTAATATCGATACGATTCCTTTAAAATTGCTTGAAATGGGGTGTCTTCCCGGCAATTTTGTAGAGCTATTGCAGATTGCACCTCTTGGCGACCCGTTATATATTGATGTCAATGACAGTCATGTTGCCATTCGCAAAGAAACTGCCCTTGCTATAACTGTTGAAGTCGTGAATGAAGCTCTATGAGTCATAAAAATCTTAAAGTAGCCCTTATAGGCAATCCTAATACCGGGAAAACTTCTGTCTTTAATCAGCTTACAGGATTGAAGCAACAGGTTGGTAATTATCCGGGAATAACCGTTGAAAAGAAAATCGGTTACAGCAAGCTGGGCGAAAATCTGAAAGCCACCATTCTTGACTTGCCGGGAACCTATAGTTTAAACGCCAGTTCAATTGATGAGAATGTGGTAATTGAACTATTGCTCAACAAAAACGACCCTAATTATCCGGATGTTGCGGTTGTAGTTACCGAAGTTGAAAATCTTAAACGAAACCTGCTTCTTTTTACACAGATTAAGGATTTGGAAATCCCGACAATCCTGGCTATCAACATGTCGGATAGAATGGATTATAAAGGCATCAGTCTGGATATTCCTTATCTTGAAGAGCAGTTAAAAACCAAAATAGCTCTTATAAGCTCTCGCAAAAACATTGGCATTGACAATCTCAAACAGCTTATAGCCGATTATAAAACACTATCAACAGAGCCTTGCCTGAATGCATCAAGCATTGATGTTGATTATTTTAACAGGCTCCGCCATGCTTTTCCGAAAGAATTGCTTTATAAATTATGGCTCGTCATTACACAGGACGTGAACTTTGGAGAACTGGAACGGAATGAGATTGCTGAAAAATCTTTTGCAAAATCCAATTCTGAGCTGAAAAAAATGCAGCAAAAAGAAACCATCAAAAGGTATCAGTTTATCAATGATGTTCTTAAAGTCGGATATAAGGTTGATTCATCCAAAGCAAAAGGAGTGAGAGCAAAACTGGATAGAATCCTGATGCACAAAGTTTTTGGATATGTCATCTTTTTTGCCATTCTGATGCTGATTTTCCAATCGGTATTTTCATGGTCAAGTATTCCGATGGATTTTATCGATGAAACTTTTGCTAAACTGGCTAGCTTTTCAAAAGAACACCTTCCACCTGGTTTACTAACCGACCTTATTTCTGAGGGAATCATACCGGGAATTGGCGGAGTAGTAATTTTCATACCGCAAATTGCCTTTCTGTTTCTTTTTATTTCTGTATTGGAAGAAAGCGGTTATATGAGCCGTGTGGTTTTCCTTATGGATAAAATCATGAGAAGATTTGGACTTAGCGGAAAAAGTGTTGTTCCATTGATTTCGGGAACCGCTTGTGCTATTCCGGCTATCATGGCATCGAGAAATATCGAAAACTGGAAAGAGCGATTAATTACCATCCTGATTACTCCTTTTACAACCTGTTCAGCTAGACTGCCTGTATATGCTATTCTGATTGCCCTGATTATTCCCGACAAAAGAATACTTGGTTTTTTAAACCTACAGGGTTTGACTCTAATGGCATTGTATCTTTTAGGTTTTTCCATGGCTATTTTTGCCGCCTATATCCTAAACAAAATATTAAAAATAAAATCCAAGTCGTATTTCGTTATTGAGATGCCCAATTACAGACTGCCTTTGTTTAAAAATGTGGCCATTAACGTAATCGAAAAAACAAAATCTTTTGTGGTTGGAGCAGGGAAAATCATCCTTGCCATTTCGATAATCCTTTGGTTCCTGGGTTCGCACGGTATGTCTCACGAATACGCTAATGCAGAAACTATTGTCAAAGAAAGAATACAAAAGCAAGGTTTAACGCGATTCAACCAAAATTACATCGACAATACACTTTCAGAGCATTATACAGCATTGCAGGACAGCGTTGCCAAAAACGTTTACAAGATTAACAGTCAGGACATCGCTGATTCTATAGCTGCCAAAAAAACAGAACTTTTTGAAAAAGTAGAAAATCAGGAAATTTCCAGTTTTAAGCTCGAAAAATCATTTATAGGAGTTTTAGGAAAAGGTATAGAACCTGTCATCAAACCATTAGGTTATGACTGGAAAATTGGCATCGCGGTTATTACTTCCTTTGCGGCAAGAGAAGTATTTATTGGTACGCTGGCTTCTATTTACAGCGTAGACAGTGAAGAAGAAGCAACCATAAAAAGCCGGATGGAAGCTGAAATCAATCCGGTTACAGGCGATAAGATTTTCAATTTTGCTACGGGAATATCGCTGTTACTTTTTTATGCTTTTGCGATGCAGTGTATCAGTACGCTGGCAATTACGAAGAAAGAAACCAACTCCTGGAAATGGCCTGTCATTCAGCTGGTTTTCATGAGTTCTTTTGCCTACGGAGTTTCATTAATTGTCTATCAGATTTTGAAATAAAGGTTTATCATTTTCTTGGCATAAGCCGAAGAATTTAATTTTTAACTTTGAGATATGAATATTCAGGAAATCATAGCATACCTACTTGTAGCAGGAGCTTTTGCTTTTCTTGTCAAGAAATTCTTTTGGAAAAAGAAAAAGGCAGGAAATTGCGGCAATGACGATTGCGGATGCCACTAAAGCAGTTTGACAAAAAGGTTGCTTGCAATTTTATTGGAAATCGTAAGCTCTTTTCCATTCACTTTTATTCTCAAGGACAAATCAAAACTTTCTCTGGACAGAAACTCGATTTTTGAACCCAAAGCAATTTCCTGCTTGTCGAGGTATTTCAAAAATTCTGAAGAAGTGTCCTTTACACCAACACAAATCCCGGACTGGTTTTCTGATAATTCCGAAAGCAATTGCTTTTCGATTTTTATAATTCTTCCTTCCCTGTCCGGTATAGGGTCACCATGGGGGTCTTCTGTAGGATTGTCTAAAAAATCGTCGAGCTTATTGATGAGTTTTTCTGATTTGATATGTTCTAACTGTTCGGCAATATCATGCACCTCATCCCATGAAAAACCAAGCTTTTCTACTAGAAAAACTTCCCAAAGGCGGTGTTTTCTCACAATCATTTTTGCAGCCAGCTTTCCATCTTGTGTTAATGAAACTCCCTGATATTTTTTATAATTAATCAGGCCTTTTTCCGCAAGCTTTTTCAACATATCCGTAACAGACGATGCTTTCGTTTCCATTTTTTCAGCAATGGCATTCGTACTGACTTCAGCATCTGAAGCTGTTGTTAGGTGATAGATTGTTTTTAGGTAATTCTCTTCTGAAAAAGTCATTGCAAAATATTTTGAGTGTAAAGGTAAACCTACTTCTTGACAATAAATAACGGTATCGATATTTGATGGCGCAATTTATTAACCGTAGTTCCAAAAAGCAAATCCTTGAAACCGGTATGCCCATGGGTTCCCATCACCAAAATATCAAAACTTCCAGTATTTACTATAGCCGGAATCACTTTACCTGGTTTTCCAAACCCTAATTGGGTTTCAACCCTGAACCCTTTTTGAACAAGCATTTCCTTATATTCGTTCAGCAATTTTTCATCAATTGTGGTTTCATGGTCCTGTATGTTTTCGCCATACATCATGGCACCAACAGTTTCTACTATGTGAATCAATGTATAATTTGCTTCTATTCCTCCCAATTCAAAAGCACTGTTTATGGCAACCTCATCTGCTTCCGAAAAATCAACAGAAATAGCAATATTCTTTTTCGTATACGTTGCCTTTTCTGAAAACTTAAGCGTAAGGTTGTGTGGTGAATGGTTGTAATTTTTCGCTTTTGACCTGGCAATAAACGGTTTGAAAACAATATATAAAAGCAGTACCAAAAATGCTATTGCCAAAGGAACAACTGTCAACCAAAGCACTAAAGGATTCTCTGCATTTTCAATCCATCCGGTAATTTCATCATAAACCAGTTTTGCATTGAGCGACACAATGGTTGATGCGATAATCCAGGCCGCTATTTGGGTAATCCTGCCAATATGGAAACCTTTCATCTTTCGTTTGTCGCTTACAAAATGGATTAACGGAATAATGGCAAATCCTAATTGGAGGCTCAAAATCACCTGACTGAAAATCAGCAGTTTTCCCGTAACCTGCTCACCATAAATCATGATGACAATAACAGCAGGCACAATGGCAATCAATCGCGTAATTATTCGGCGAACCCACGGCTGTATTCTTAAGTTGAGATAACCTTCCATAACTATCTGCCCGGCCAATGTTCCTGTAATTGTTGAGCTTTGTCCGGCAGCGATTAAGGCAACTGCAAAAAGTATCGGTGCCCATTTTGTTCCTAAAAGTGGTTGCAGAAACTGGTGTGCATCCTGAATCTCTGCCACATGAAACATCCCGTTGCGGTAGAAGGTTGCCGCAGCCAGAATCAAAATAGCCGCATTGACCAGAAAAGCCAGATTCAGTGCTATGGTAGAATCAATCAGATTGTATTTTAAGGCCTGTTTGATGCCCTTATCAGTCCTGTCAAACTTTCTTGTCTGCACCAGAGAAGAATGTAAGTATAAATTATGTGGCATTACAGTTGCACCAATAATACCAATGGCTATATACAATGCTGCTTCATTAGGAATGGATGGAATCAGTCCCAATACAACCTTATCAAGTTCCGGTTCTGCAAATACCATTTCAAACACAAAAGAAAATCCTATTATAGCTACCAAGGCAATGATAAAAGCTTCCATTTTCCGGATACCTTTATTAATAAGAAACAGCAAAAGAAAAGTATCGAGAACCGTAATCAAGACACCTTCAATCAAAGGAATATCAAACAAAAGGTTAATCCCGATCGCCATACCCAATACTTCTGCAAGGTCACAGGCCGCAATGGCAATCTCTGCTAAAAAATAAAGAATATAGTTAATGAAAGGCGAATAGGTTTCCCGCGATGCCTGTGCCAGATCACGCTGTGTCACAATTCCAAGTCGGGCGCTCAAACTTTGCAAAAGCAATGCCATAATATTACTCATCAGAAGTACCCATAAAAGCGTATAGCCAAACTGGCTTCCTCCCGCTATATCAGTTGCCCAGTTCCCCGGGTCCATATATCCAACACTAATCAGATAGGCCGGTCCCAAAAAAGCCAGCACTTTTCTAAATGCCGATTTTTTATTTTGGGTAGCTACTGACCCGTGTACTTCTTCCAATGATTTACTCATACAAAACAATTATTGATACAAATATAATTATTTTATTTGCTTAGTAAAATATAATTTTTAGTTTTGTCTAAAAATTAATTACTGCTTAATGAAAAATATAGCCCTACTATTTCTAATCTTTTCTTTCCAAAACTTTTATGCACAAGAGAAAGGTGCTATTTCCGGAAAAATAACTTCCGAAGGGATTGCAGTTACCGATGCTGATATCAAAATCTTAGGAACAAATTTTGGCACTTCATCAGATAGCTTAGGTAATTATAAAATCGATAATATTCCTTCCGGAAATTACAAGATTCAGGTAGCTTATGTAGGTAGTAAAACACAGAAAAAAGCCATAACCATTAAAAAAAATGAAACCCTGGAATGGGACGCAGAATTGGAAAACGATAAAAATTCTTTGGAAGAAGTAGTTGTCAGCGGTACTTTAAAACCTGTCAGCCGTTTAGAAAGTCCGGTTCCGGTTGAAGTATACAAACCTTCTTATTTCAAGAAAAATCCAACTGCCAATATTTTTGAGGCGATGCAGAACGTGAACGGAGTCCGTCCACAACTCAACTGCAATATCTGTAACACGGGCGATATTCACATTAACGGATTGGAAGGGCCTTATACATTGGTGTTAATTGACGGAATGCCAATCGTTAGCGGACTGTCTACCGTTTACGGATTGTCCGGAATCCCAAATTCGCTGCTGGAACGGATTGAAATCGTAAAAGGCCCGGCATCTTCTTTATACGGAAGCGAGGCCGTTGGAGGCTTAATCAATATTATCACCAAAAATCCGTCCAATGCTCCACGGTTTTCAATAGACGGTTTCAGCAATTCATGGGGCGAAGTCAACCTGGATGCCGGATTCAAAGGAAACATTGGCAAAAACTCTTCCGTTTTATTAGGAGTCAATTATTTCAATTACAGCAATCCGATAGACAACAATCATGATAATTTCACAGACGTTACACTACAGCATCGTATTTCAGTCTTTCAAAAATGGAATTTAGGCAGGAAAAGCAACAAATTGTTTTCGCTGGCAGGTCGTTATTTTTATGAAGACCGTTGGGGTGGCGAAATGCAATGGGAGAAAAAATACCGTGGCGGAGACGAAGTCTATGGGGAAAGCATTTATACTAAAAGATATGAACTATTAGGAGCCTATGAACTGCCTATTGAAGAAAAAATGCTGTTTTCGTTTTCGTATACAGACCATGACCAGAATTCTGTATATGGAAATACGCCCTATATGGCCCAACAACGTATTGGTTTCGGACAGCTAACCTGGGATAAGAAAATTTCCAACCACGACCTGCTTTTTGGAACAGCTATCCGCTATCAGTTTTACAACGATAATACTCCGGCTACTTCCACTGCCGACAAAACCTGGATTCCGAGCATTTTTGCTCAAGATGAAATAAAATTCAACGATAAACACAGCATACTTCTTGGTACACGATATGACTATAACAGTGACCACGGTTCTATTTTCACACCCCGTTTTGCTTATAAATTCAAAGCGACCGATAACGATATTATCCGCCTGAATGCCGGAACCGGATTCCGTGTAGTAAACCTGTTCACGGAAGAACATGCCGCCTTAACCGGTTCCAGGGAAGTTGTTATTGCAGAAGAATTAAAACCGGAGAAATCATACAATGCCAACATCAATTACCTGAAGAAAATCTATACGGAAAACGGAACCTACATTGGCCTGGAAACGGCAGCCTGGTATACGTATTTCACAAATTCCATCCTGCCTGATTATGATACAGACCCGAATAAAATCATATACAAAAATCTGGATGGTCATGCCGTGACAACAGGAGTTAGTGCTAACTTAGACATTGTTTTCCAAAATGGACTGAAATTTATTTTGGGAGCTACGTATATGGATGTTTCCAAAACCGAAAACGACATCAAGACAAGACAGATTCTGACTGAAAAGTTTTCGGGAACCTGGGCTATTTCATATCGCATTCCAAAATTGTTTCTCGACATTGACTATACGGGAAATGTCTACGGTCCAATGCGTTTGCCATTGCTTGGAGAACTCGACCCGAGAAAAGAATACTCGCCAACGTGGAGCATACAGAACATCCAGTTCACTTACAATAAAATAAAAGATGTCGAAATTTATATGGGCATCAAGAACCTATTAAACTGGACGCCAAACAAAGGAAATCCTTTTATTATTGCAAGAGCTAACGACCCTTTTGATAAGAATGTACAATATGACCCGCAGGGAAATGTCCTGCCAACGCCAGACAATCCATATGCGTTGACTTTTGACCCAAGTTATGTTTATGGTCCGAATCAAGGCATCCGAAGCTTTTTTGGAGTGCGATATACTTTGAAATAATTATGAAAAAGTGGTTTCTTATACTAGCATTGGTAACGGCAGTTCCAACTTTTGCCCAACTCAAAACGCACACTTTTGAAGAAGCAGAAAAATTAGCCGCTGCCACTTCCAAACCTTATGTCATTTTTATACATACGGATTGGTGCAAATTCTGCAAGATGATGGAAAACACGACTTTTAAAAACAAAGAACTTATAACAGCCCTGAACCAAAACTTTTATTTTATCTCTTTTGATGCGGAAGATAAAAAGGAAATCTTTTTTAACGGGACCGTTTTTAAATTCAAGCCAAAGGGAAATAATTCCGGTGTTCATGAATTGGCTACGGCATTGGCAGAAAAAAATGGAAACACGGTCTATCCGTCAATTGTTATCCTAAATTTCGATTATTCTATAGCCGCACAGCTCCAATCTTACATAAATGCAAAAGACCTGCTGCAGATGTTGCGTAAAATCCGATAAAATATTCGCTATTTTTGGAATATGAAAAAGTACGACTACATTTTTGCCGGGGCGGGACTGTCCGCATTGATGACCGTCTACCAGATGATACTTTCCGGGAAATTCAAAGAAAAGAAAATCCTTCTTTTGGATGCCGATTCCAAAAAAAACAATGACCGCACCTGGTGTTTTTGGGAAAAACCAGATGGAGATTACGAACACCTTGTCTACAGAAAATGGAATATGGCCATTTTTTCGGATGCAAATTTCACGCGTGATTTAAATCTAAGCCCTTATCAGTACAAGATGATACAGGGAATGGATTTTTACCAACATGTCTTTGAAGCAATTTCAAAAGAACACAATATCGAATTCTTACAGCAAAAGATAATTCGTTTCAAAGAAGAAAATGGCGGGGTTTTGGCAGAAACAGAAACAGAAAAATTCTACTGTGATAAACTTTTCAATAGTATTTTAAATCCACAGGAAATTATTAGGCAAAATAAATATCCCTACTTGCAACAGCACTTTATTGGATGGAAAATCAAGGCTAAAGAACCCGTTTTCAACCCGGAAAAAGCCACTTTCATGGATTTCTCAATAGCCCAAAAAGGAAATACGCGATTTATGTATGTATTGCCTTTTTCAAAAACCGAAGCTTTGATAGAATACACTTTATTTTCGAAAGAACTGCTTCCGGAAAATGAATACGAAAACGAAATTCAGGACTATTTCAAAAAATTAGGAATTACAAATTACGAATTGATTGAAAAAGAACAGGGCACAATTCCAATGACTTGTTATCCTTTTTGGAAAAAAAACACTAAAAACCTTGTACACATTGGAAGTGCCGGAGGCTGGACAAAAGCCAGTACCGGCTATACTTTTAAAAATGCCACAAAAAAATCAAAAGAATTGGTGGCTTTTTTGGCAACTGGAAACGATTTCAGAAAATTCCATAAAAAAACAAGGTTTTGGTTTTATGATTTGTTGTTATTAGACATATTAGATAGGAAAAACTACCTCGGAAGCCAAATATTTTCTGCCATGTTTCAAAAAGGAAATCCTGCCATTATTTTCAAATTTCTGGATGAAGAAACTTCATTCGTTGAAGACATACGCGTAATTTCCAGATGCCCAAAAACACCTTTTCTTCAGGCATTAGGCAAAAGAATTGGCATATAAACCCGACTATGAAACTATAACAAATCTTTATACTCTATTTTTTTACAACACTCCAAAACTTCGTAACTTTGTGCTTTTAAACTTTAAACTAACAAAAGTTATGTATCCAGAAGAAATGGTAAAACCAATGCGTGCTGAATTGGCTGACGCAGGTTTTGAAGAATTATATAGTGCCGGTGCAGTTGAAAACGCAATTGCAAAACCGGGCACCACTTTGGTTGTTGTAAATTCAGTTTGCGGATGCGCTGCAAGAAACGCACGTCCGGGAGCAAAAATGAGTTTGGATGGCAGCAAAAAACCAGACCATTTAGTAACTGTATTTGCAGGAGTTGATAAGGAAGCTGTGGATGCGGCACGTGGATTCATGTTCCCTTTCCCTCCTTCTTCTCCTAGTATGGCACTTTTCAAAGATGGTGAATTGGTTCACATGTTGGAGCGTCACCATATTGAAGGTCGTCCGGCAGAAATGATTGCAGAGAACCTAAAAGATGCTTACGCAGAATTCTGCTAAAAGATCTTTTTAATCTTTATACCAACCCTTTCAGCGTTTAAAACGCTGAAAGGGTTCTGTTTTTAAAAAGGATTCCGAAACATGACAAATGTCATTTCCGATTCTTGGATAAAAGTCCTACTTTTGCACCAGATTTAAAAAATCGACATAATTCTCTCAACTTAAAACGTTTATAGCATGCAACTGTACAACACTTTAAGCGCAGAAGAAAGAGCGGCACTTATTGATGAGGCCGGCAAACAGCGACTCACGCTGTCATTCTATGCGTATGCCAAAATTGAAGACCCGAAAAAATTTCGCGACGATTTATTTATAGCCTGGAACGAGCTTGATGCACTTGGCCGAACTTATGTTGCCAAAGAAGGAATCAACGCCCAAATGTCTGTTCCTGCGGAAAATTTGGAAGCTTTTCGTGAAACATTAGAAAGATATGATTTCATGAAAGACATACGCCTGAATGTAGCTGTGGAGCAGGACGACCACTCTTTCCTGAAACTGACGGTTAAAGTACGTGATAAGATTGTAGCCGACGGATTAAACGATGATACTTTTGACGTAACCGATATTGGCGTGCACCTAAAGGCTAAAGAATTCAATCAGATTTTGGAAGACCCAAATACCATTGTTGTTGATTTCAGAAATCACTACGAAAGCGAAATCGGCCATTTCAAAGGTGCCATAACGCCTGATGTAGAAACATTCCGCGAGTCATTACCCATAATCAACGAGCAATTAAAAGATTATAAAGAAGATAAAAATCTGGTGATGTACTGTACCGGAGGAATCCGTTGTGAAAAAGCTTCTGCTTATTTCAAACACCAGGGATTTAAGAACGTATTCCAGTTGGAAGGCGGTATTATCAATTATGCCAAACAAATCAAGGAAGAAAACCTGGAAAGCAAATTCATTGGAAAGAATTTTGTTTTTGACCACAGGTTGGGCGAACGCATTACCGATGATATCATTTCACAATGCCACCAATGCGGAAAACCGTGTGACAATCACACCAATTGCGAAAATGAAGGCTGCCACTTATTATTCATCCAATGTGATGAATGTAAGGCCATCATGGAAAACTGTTGCTCTACAGAATGCCAGGAAATCATCCATATGCCGTTGGTAGAACAGGTAAAACTGCGTCGCGGTGTGAAAAACGGAAACATGATTTTCAGAAAAGGAAAATCTGAAAAATTAAAATTCAAACATTCCGGAGAATTGTCTGACATGCCTTTGGCAAAAGCCGGCAACGATATTCCTAAAACTGTTAAACCAAAGGACATCCGACAAAAAATCAAGATAAAGAAAACTTTACTTGGAAAAGCGGAGCATTATTTTGTAAAAGCCGGAATCGGGCAATTTCTGATTGAAAAAGACGAATTAAAAATCAATGACAAAATTATTATTTCAGGTCCGTCAACAGGAAATCAGGAATTACAAATCTCTCAAATGTTTGTAAACGGCACAGAAGCAGCAGTTGCAAAGCCTGGAGATAAAGTAACCTTAGCTCTTCCTTTTAGAATTCGCCTTTCAGATAAATTATACAAGGTTCTGGACTAAAAATATTTCTACTCTATTTACGTTAAACCTATTCCGGGATTCCGGAATAGGTTTTGTTTTTTTACTGAACAGCAACAAATTAAAGGCTTTGTATCATTAAAACTAAAAATGCTATCTTTACGCACAAAATCATTTTACGAATTTTAAGTTACGTTAATCGTGACATCTATATAAAATTATGGCTTGTACCAGTTGTTCAACGTCTGATGGCAGTGCGCCAAAAGGCTGTCAAAATAAAGGGACTTGCGGCACCGATAGCTGCAACAAATTAACCGTATTTGACTGGCTGTCAAATATGAGCCTTCCTAACGGCGAGGCTCCGTTTGACTGCGTAGAAGTACGTTTTAAAAACGGAAGGAAGGAATTTTACAGAAATCCTGAAAAACTTTCGCTTAGCATGGGAGATATTGTGGCAACAGAATCTTCTCCCGGACATGATGTGGGGATTGTAACCCTGACCGGAGAACTGGTAAAGATACAAATGAAGAAAAAGTCAGTAAACCCGGCGAGTAACGAAATTCTCAAGATTTACCGCAAGGCAACCCAAAAAGATATCGATATCTGGTCTGAAGCACGGGCCAAGGAAGAACCAATGAAAGTAAGGGCGCGCGAAATTGCCATTGCTCTAAAACTGGAAATGAAAATTTCTGATATTGAGTTTCAGGGCGACGGTTCGAAAGCAACTTTTTACTATACCGCCAACGACCGCGTCGATTTCAGGCAGTTAATTAAAGACTTTGCCAGAGAATTCAACACCAGAATTGAAATGAAACAGGTTGGTTTCCGTCAGGAAGCTGCCCGTTTGGGAGGAATTGGTTCCTGTGGAAGAGAACTATGCTGTTCTACATGGCTGACCGATTTCAGAAGTGTCAACACCTCAGCGGCAAGATACCAGCAACTGTCATTAAACCCACAAAAATTGGCGGGACAATGCGGAAAATTAAAATGCTGTCTTAATTATGAGTTGGACACTTATATGGACGCATTGCAGCATTTTCCGGATTTTGACACCAAGTTAATAACAGAAAAAGGTGATGCCATTTGTCAGAAACAGGATATTTTTAAAGGCCTGATGTGGTTCGCATACACCAGTAATTTTGCAAACTGGCATGTTCTTAAAGTAGAGCAGGTCAATGAAATTATTGCAGAAAATAAACAGAAAAGGAAAGTTTCTTCGTTAGAAGATTATGTACTTGAAGTAACACAGGAACCGGAAAAAGATTTCAACAATGCTGTTGGACAGGAAAGCCTGACTCGTTTTGACCAGCCAAAGAAAAAGAAAAGACCGAAAAAACGTAAGCAAGCGGCAACGGCAGATACCCCGGTTGTAGAAAAACCGGCTGCAAAAGAAAACAAAAATCCAAACGCAAACGCAAATCCGAATAAAAATAACAACAACCGAAATCACAATAAAAACAGGCCACAAAAACCTGCAAACGAAAAGAAACCGGATAACAAAAACAACAATAACAACCGTCCAAAAAATGAGCCTAAAAAATAGCTTACTATTTGTTTTTGCAGCAATACTTTTGGTTTCCTGCGATAAGAAAAGGGTTTTCGACCAATATAAGTCGGTTGGAAAAGAATGGCATAAAGACAGTATTGCAACCTTTACTTATAACAACCAGGACACCGCAAAGGCGTATAATTTGTTTATAAACCTGCGTTCCAATAATGACTATCCTTTCAACAATATTTTCCTTATTGTTGCTATGGAAGCGCCGGGCGGATTAACCAAAGTCGATACGCTGGAATACCAGATGGCTAATCCGGACGGAACCTTATTGGGCGAAGGCTTTTCTGACGTGAAAGAAAGCAAACTTTATTTTAAAGAAAAATACAAATTCAAATCCTTAGGAGATTACAAGATTGGTATAATGCAGGCACTCCGCCAGACAGGAAAAGTAAATGGAGTAGAATCACTGGCAGGAATAACAGAAGTCGGCTTTAGAGTAGAAAAATTAGATTAGCAATTATGGCAACTAAAAAAAAGAACAATACACAACAGGTTAAGGATGTCGCTTATTACAATAGACTATTCTGGAAAATATTTCTTTATGGAACCGGAGGAGTAATTCTATTTTTCCTTTTTGCTTCATGGGGACTTTTTGGTTCAATGCCATCCTTTGAAGACCTTGAAAATCCGGAATCCAACCTGGCAACCGAAATCATTTCTTCCGATGGAGAAACTATTGGGAAATTTTATAACGAAAACAGAACGGCTATTAAATACTCAGACCTGCCAAAACATCTGGTTGATGCATTGGTGGCTACTGAAGACGAACGTTTTTATGAACATTCCGGAATCGATGCCAGAGGTACATTTAGAGCAATCGTAGGTTTTGGAAGTAGCGGTGGAGCAAGTACAATTACGCAGCAATTGGCCAAGCAGTTATTTCATGGTGAAAGGTCTAAAAATATAATTGTTGCTTTAACTCAAAAGGTCAAGGAATGGATAATTGCAACCCGTCTGGAAAGGCAATACACCAAAAGTGAGATAATCACAATGTATTTCAATGTTTATGACTTTAATAATTATGCCATTGGAATTCGTTCGGCAGCTAAAACCTACTTTTCAAAAGAGCCAAAAGATTTAACGGTTGACGAATCTGCTATGCTCGTTGGAATGTTTAAGAATTCATCCCTTTACAACCCTGTCAGAAATGAGAAAGGTGTAAAAAACAGAAGAAACGTGGTGCTTTCTCAAATGGTTAAAGCTAAAATTATAACCGAAGCCCAAAAAGAAAAATATAGCGCACTGCCTATTAAGCTGGATTTCCAACTACAGACACACAAAGAAGGAACCGCTACCTATTTTAGGGAATATCTTAGGGATTTCATGAAAAATTGGGCAAAGAATAATCCTAAAAAAGACGGTAAAGAATATGACATTTACCGTGATGGTCTTAAAATCTATACTACTATCGATTCCAGAATGCAACTGTATGCTGAAGAAGCAGTAAGTGCACATTTGGCAAACCTTCAAAAAGAATTTTTCAAACAGGCGAAGGACAATAAAAATGCCCCATTCATCAGGTTATCAGAAGTTGAAACTGAAAAATTAATGATGCGTGCCAGAAAGAATTCTGAAAGATGGAGAATTATGAGTAATGAAGGCAAAAGTGAAGATGACATTTTGAAGTCCTTTAAGGTAAAAACAAAAATGAGAGTCTTTACCTGGAAAGGCGAGAAAGACACCATCATGACTCCAAACGATTCTATCAGATATTATAAGCATTTCCTTCAAACCGGAGTAATGGCAATGGAGCCACAAACAGGCCATGTTAAAGTTTGGGTTGGAGGCATTAATTACAAGCATTTCCAATACGACCACGTAGGACAGGGAGCAAGACAGGTAGGTTCTACCTTTAAACCTTTTGTTTATGCCGCTGCAATCGAACAACAGGGTTACTCACCTTGTGATTCTATTATTGATGCGCCTTATACTATTCCAAAAGGAAGACACAATGTAACTGAAACCTGGACACCGCGAAATTCTAACGGAACCTATAAAGGAATGGTAACACTCAAATATGCGCTGGCACAGTCTATCAATACCGTTTCGGCCAAATTGATTGACAAAGTAGGCCCGGATGCTGTAATTGACCTTGTTAAAAAACTGGGTGTCAAATCAAATATACCATCACAGCCTTCTATTGCCTTAGGAGCCGTTGAAATCACTGTTGAGGACATGGTTGCCGCTTACAGTACTTTTGCCAACCAGGGCGTTTATATAAAGCCTCAGGTAATTACAAGAATCGAGGATAAAAACGGAGTCGTTTTATACGAAGCGGTACCGGAATCTCATGATGTATTAAACAAAGATATTGCTTATGCGGTTATTAAGCTTCTCGAAGGTGTTACTGAATCCGGTTCGGGCGGGCGTTTAAGAACAGACGGTGGTGGTTTCGGATACGAAATGATGACCGGTTATCCGTATGTGCTCAGAAATCCAATTGCAGGAAAAACGGGAACAACTCAAAATCAATCCGACGGTTGGTTTGTGGGTATGGTTCCAAATCTGGCAACCGGCGTATGGGTTGGAAACGAAGACCGTTCTGCACACTTCAAGAGCATCACTTACGGACAGGGAGCCGTTATGGCCTTACCAATCTGGGGATTATTCATGAAGAAGTGTTATGCGGATAAAGAACTGAATGTTTCCAAAGAACCGTTTGAAAGACCGGCCAACCTATCCATAAAAGTGGATTGTTGGAAACCAGCCGTAAAAGACACCACAAATGTCGATATGGAAGAGCAAAACACATCCGAATTTGATTTTTAATAGAAACGCCTTTTTTAAGGCGTTTTTTTATATATTTATCCTCCAAAACAAACATTCTTTATATGATTAATAAAAAAGTAGCATCTGTTTCTGATGCACTGAAAGATATTCAAAATGGGCAGACCATTATGCTTGGCGGTTTTGGCCTGTGCGGAATTCCAGAAAACAGTATTGCAGAATTAGTAAAACTTGAGGTTACAGATTTGACCTGTATTTCAAACAATGCCGGAGTTGATGATTTCGGATTGGGATTATTGCTTCAAAAACGCCAAATCAAAAAAATGATTTCTTCTTATGTAGGAGAAAATGCCGAGTTTGAGCGCCAGATGCTTTCAGGCGAACTGGAAGTTGAACTGACTCCACAAGGAACGCTGGCAGAAAAATGCCGTGCAGCTCAAGCCGGAATTCCTGCTTTTTTCACACCTGCGGGTTATGGAACAGAAGTTGCTGAAGGGAAAGAAGCTCGCGAATTCAACGGTAAAATGCACATCATGGAAGAAGCTTTCAAAGCCGATTTCTCTATTGTAAAAGCATGGAAAGGCGACGAAGCCGGCAATCTCATCTTTAAAGGAACTGCCAGAAATTTTAATGCCTGTATGGCTGGTGCCGCTAAAATCACCATTGCGGAAGTGGAAGAATTGGTTCCGGCCGGAGTATTGGACCCGAACCAGATTCACATTCCGGGAATTATGGTACAGCGTATTTTCCAGGGCGAAAAATTTGAGAAGAGAATTGAACAACGAACTGTCAGACAAAAAAACTAATTATGGCACTTACTAAAGAAGATATTGCAAAACGAATCGCCAAAGAAGTAAAAGATAAATATTTCGTTAACCTGGGAATTGGTATCCCAACTTTGGTTGCCAATTATGTGCGTGAAGATATTTCAGTAGAATTCCAAAGTGAAAATGGTGTATTAGGTATGGGACCTTTCCCTTTTGAAGGTGAAGAAGACGCTGATATTATCAATGCCGGAAAACAGACTATCACTACACTTCCCGGAGCCAGTTTTTTTGATTCCGCTTTCAGCTTCGGAATGATTCGAAGCCAGAAGGTAGACCTGACCATTCTCGGGGCTATGGAAGTAGCTGAAAACGGAGATATTGCCAACTGGAAAATCCCGGGAAAAATGGTAAAGGGAATGGGTGGCGCCATGGATTTAGTGGCTTCTGCTGAAAACATTATCGTAGCGATGATGCACGTGAATAAAGCAGGTGAATCTAAAATCTTAAAAAGATGTACATTGCCTTTGACAGGTGTTGGATGTGTGAAAAAAGTAGTAACAGAATTGGCTGTTTTGGAAGTAACTCCTAAAGGCTTTAAACTTTTAGAGCGTGCCCCTGGAGTTACTGTAGAACATATTATTGCCTCAACAGAAGCTGATTTAATTGTTGAAGGCGATATTAAAGAAATGGTTATTGATTAATAATAAACATTGATTGTTTTTATATTATTTTCCAATATTTCATTTTCAATCAGCGTCACTATACAATTACTGTATTTATAACTGATTCTTTCAATCAATTTATTCAAATCATCATTATTTATTAATTCGCACAATTTTTTCAAATTGTGCGGATTAAAATGTAATAATCTATAGTTGTCTGCTCCTTCAAAAGAAACGTAGAGCATATAACACTGATTGATCATTTCCATTATCAAAGGCGAGAAAGTAGCCTCTAATCTCTTTGATATTACCGCATTTTTCAATTCGTACTCATAAAAATGCGGATACACCTTCATTTTAGTCTTTCCATTAAAATAAAAATCGAATCCAATTAACAGCTCATTCTTATTAAAAAGATTTGCCATATTGTCTGTATAGCCAAATACGTCAAGTGCGCTATTAAAAAAACTGTAATTACTATTTTCTATGGCTACCCAGAATTTTGCCCTTGAAGCGGCCTCATCATCTCTTAAATCAATACCCAAACCTAATGCCTTAACCTTAGACAAGTCCAAATCTTCAAACGACACCTTATCTAATAATTCATAATTTAGTTTGGCACCATTATCTTTCAGGGAATTTAAAAAATCAAAAGATTTTTTAATGTTGTAGGCATGCTCGTGGTCCTTAAACAATAAAGCAAATCTGGAGCCTGAAATTACACCATTTATTATCTTACAAGAACATTCAAGAAAATACTGTTCAGAATTTTCGATTAAATTCTTGAAGGCATTAAGAGAAGTACTTTCTGCAATATTAAAATCTTTAATATGCGTTTCGAACTTCAGTAATTGCTTTTCTTTTAAATGTACCGGAAAACTATTCATCTTTATCTATTTACTATTTTATGATGTAATTCTAATCAAATTACTGTTTATCAATTCGTTTAATACAAATGCCATATAGGATTCGTCGTGGTTATTTAATCCCAATCTGTTATTAAGCATATGGAGATAACTTACATATATTCTTGCTTTGGCATCAGACTGGTTGTTTTCAAATATATTGCTTTCAGAATCAAAAACAATTTCTCCGTTTGAGAATATGCGGTCAAGCTCGCCATCTGTCTTTACGAGAGATTCATGGAACAGCTTCAACCATTCCGGCTCAATTTCATCTTCCACCAATATTGTTTTGACCAGGCCAACACTTCTTTCAATAATCTCTTTTTGTCTGGCATAAAGATTTGAAAAGATAGTGTCGATATCATTTGTTTTTGCAATTTCCATTGCTCTTCTTTTCCAGTGATTGTTATTCATGATATGCATCATTTTCTTAATGGCATCGTCTGTTAACTCAACAGCATTAAAAAAAATGGTGTATAGCTGAATTGCTTTAGCCTGCGCTATTCCTATATCCCAGGAATCCTGATTGTCTATCAGGCTTAAAACAGCCTTTGATGATTCAAAAAAATGATGTTCTGCTTCAAGAATGGCTTTTTCACCTCCGTAACGATAGATTTCCGGAATATATTCATGATACGAAAAAGTATTATTAGGCCTAAAATCAGCATGGTCAAACTGCCTTGTAGAAGCATTTTCCTTGAGAAGCTTTGAGAAAAAACGATTGGTCTTTTCTTCTATCTGAGCTTTATCATTTTTTGACACATACATTCTTAATCGGATATGTGAACCTTCCTGATTGTATCTTATAAAGAAATACTTTTCAATACTTTCCTTTTCACATATATGATTGACAAACGGAATAATTCCTTCTTTTAACAGGAAGTTTAAGTCCTGATAAAAGATATAGAGTGAAATCCAGATTTTATTGCTATCAGACATAGGCTTCCCCATTATACCATTGAATAACAAACTCTCTTATTTTGCAATCTTCTTTAGCGCCAACCTGTTCCTTATCAGGCAAACATTCCGATAATTCAATACTCTTATTGTTTGCAAATACTTTAGCAAGGAAGTTATAAAAAATAGGGTTTTGAAAATCTACAAATTGAGGCTTATAATCATCCTTTCTGTATTCTTCTTCTTTCGATTTTAAAAAGTTAATTGTCAAAAAAGCCCGCTTCGGTAAATTATTCTCTTCAATCCATTTATTAATCGTAATAAAATTTACAGCATCGCTTTCTAACCTGTCTAATTTAGGAAAATTCAAGTGGTTTATTATCCAGAATTTCCTTTGCAGGACGATTGACTCTCCAAAAGTTATTCTTGGATACATTTTTATGTTTCCGTCCTGTTCCTCATTATAGTAGAGATTGTTTATCTGATTTATAACAGAAAAATAATGCGGTGTTATCCTGTCTGAAAAATTTAATAATAAGGAATATAATTTGGACCTTCCTTTTGTACCCTGAAGGCAGGAGTCCTGAATCACAATCTCATTGCCATTCATAGTATCATAAAGCACCAAAGATTGATCAACATATTTCACCTTCAGAAACTTGACATTTATCGGATTTTTTACACCATGACTTTTGTTTCCGCCCGGCATAAAACATTCATAATCAAACACCGGTTCATGTAAATTGGCATTAAACAGGGACGAGTCTGTAACTTCAGAATATATTACATTCACATCACCATTGGACTTATGCAATTTCCTGTTTAGATTGATCTGGCTTTCTAAAACCTCATCATTAAACATATATAAAAACCTGTTGATAGGCCTTCCGTAACCCCAGCTAAGTGCGTTGACAACTATTCCATCTGTATCATTTTCACTAAAATTCTGGAAAACGGCACAAGAAGAATAATTATGCTTTGTGTTCCTTACATAGTTCTCTTTGAAATCAAAAAATACGGTATGCAATTCTGAATTATAATTAATATCAAAATTTTCTAATTCGATATTTAAAAAAGGAGCCGTTGGAGAATCGTCTTTATTTTCTTTTAAATATTTGTAATAATCTTCATAGAGTTTCAATAAAGAGATATCGCCTTCAGCAGAATAATTATCAATAAAAAAATTAGTAAGAGGTTCTTTCTTTGCCAGCGAATAATTAAGGCTGACATCAAATAGTTTGGTTAGCTTTTCAAGATTGGCTGCTAATACAGGCCTGTCCAGACTAACTTGACTGTCGATTCGTGTATCTTCAAAAAAAACATTATTTTTTATATTGGATATGGCTTTTTTGATCTCCTCATCATCCTCCGGATTACCTTCCAATTGATTTGATTTTTGGTAAAAATCAGCAATTATAGTATTAGCCTCAACCAGTAATCTAGAGCGCTCTTCACTGTTTAAAAAGTTAAGGGAAAAAGCTTCTTTAATGGCTATAAGGTTCTGTAAAAAGGTATAGATTGTTTCTTTTTCTTCTGAATCTTCAATTTTCTCCAATATCGAAACAACCTTTTCCGGCCAGAGAAAATCGACTCCGTAAACCTCTAAGTTAAGTTCGATAAAGCCGGACATCAATAATTCGTATAAATATTTCGAAATCTCATCTTCCGGTGCAGAAATTTGATTCATACAATATTCAACCAGCTCACCAAATGTGATTTGTTCATTTTCTTCAACAAATGACTTTATCAGCCGGATGACCGGATTCACCTGAATATAGTTGAAAAACTCATAATTGTTTTTATTGATAAATAAACGATACGAATTTTTCTCTTCATCAACCTGGATAGTACTGTTGAGTATAATTTTTAAATTATAGTAAATCTTCTTATGGGTTAAGAAAAACTTTCTTACTTCATGAAAAAACTTACTGTTTATCCTCATAAAGCTAGCAATTGCACTTCCAGAATCAGCGATTAGTTCTTTTTCTGTCTTTTCAGTATCGCACAGCATTATACTGGCAAATGAACTAAAAGGGGTTGGCTTGAAAATACTTCTCATAGCGTATTTAAGCAATCCTACCTCTATCTGTTTGGATTTTTTATTGGATTCTGTATAATCCCATTTTATAGAAGAATTGAACAGGTCATAGCTCGAAAAAAGCAGAGCATTGGAAAATATCTCATCTGTAGCTATTTCCTTAAGATAGCTTTTTTTGATTGTATATAATTCAGAATAATAATTTTCAAATTCATGAATTGAAGTAGCATAAATTTCCTGAAGCCCGACATAACCGAATATTTCTTCTCTCAAAGAATCATATTCTGATTCTAATTTATGAATATCCTTTTCCTTAATTTTTTTATCGCCTTCAATGCTTCTTAGTATGTTTATTAAAACATTCGTTTGATTTATGGATTTAGATTTTCCAATCAAATCTTCTAAAATCAATTTTATGCCTGCCTTTTTATCTAAGATGTCTTTTTTTGATAGGTATATTTTTTCTAAGAGATTATTGCTCTGTTTTTCCGGCAATAATAAATTATGATTGACTGGAATATTGCATTGCCTCGCAATTCCATATTTATAGATTTCCATTATTAAAAAAGTTTTTTACCGTCTTTAAAAAGACACGTGAAAAGAGATTGCTCTTTTATTATGACTTTAGCGGTTAAATGGTCATTAGATTTAAAAGCCTTAAAATCCTTTTCATCACCGGACGAATCCATTTTAAAGTTTATATCTAATATATAGTTAGTTTTAGGATCTTTCTCTTTTTGAATGTTTGCGACGATGGCTTTATACAGCTTATTTTCATTCTCAAATTTGAGAGTTACTTCCTGTCCCTGCTTGATTTCGTCTTGATTTGAAATATGTATTATTCCTCTGCCCTGGAATTCATAATTTAGATTCTCATCTGAAATTTTTCCCTTTAAGGCCTTATCTTTTTGAGGCATTACAAAATAAAGCGGATCATTTTTATCAATGATTGCAAAATTTTCTACTCTCTTGTTTTGGGGGATTTTGATAACGAATGACAACAATACCAATAAACATAAAAAAGCAAAAATCCCATTCCGAATTATCCATGAAGACCTATAATTTATAAGTTCATTTATTTCTTCGCAATGCAAATTTTCGTTATTGCTTTCATTACTGTTCATAGGGTATTGAAAATTAATTGTTCTCAAATTGAATACCGCCCATATTTATAAGCTGTTTTACCAGTTGTAATTTAGAATCATCGTCTAAAATACAATCAATGGCACTTAATTGTTTTGGCTCTGTTAAAGAAAATACTTCTTGTATAAATTCTTTACAAGGAGCCGGTAGGGTTAATTGGATTTTAGAATTGTGCACACTAATGGCACCATTTTCTTTATCGATAACATTAAATTTCTCCATCTTACTTGGATAGATAAAAGAAGAAGAATTAAATGAATCTAACGAATAAATTTGCTTAAAGAAGCCCAGGTTTGCCGGTCTTACATGCTCTTCAAAATTATTCAGCTTTTTAAAATCAGATTTTATATTTACTATCAGGTTTGAAATCAAATCTGCTATTTCAGAAATATCTTCAGAGTTTAGGCTGTCAAAATCTGAATTATACAACTTCGGATATTTCCTTAATATTTTATGGAACTGGGTGCTTTCTGAGATATATTCGCTAATAATCTCACCCCAGGATTTGCCAAAAAGCCCTAGTGTAATATGGATGGAAGAATCATCATCACAATTGGCATCATGAACCATCCCTCTGGGAATATAAAGCATATCTCCTTCCTCAAGCAAAAACTCATCCAATACATTACCCGTATCGGAAAAATTATTATCAAATTTCATTTCGCCATTAGGCAGTTCCTCAAATACATCATAAATCCTCCATTTTTTCGTACCGCTTATTTGCAGCACAAAAACATCATGCGTATCGTAATGCGCAGGAAAGCCTTGAGAATCTTTTGGGGTTATATAAATATTGGTTCCCGTCCTGTGCCCCAATGCTTTTGTTACGTCATTGGTAAGATTTCTTAATGACAATATTTTATTTTGAATATCAGACAAAACCAGAGTATATCCCTCCTGATAACATTTTACAAACTGAGATGAATCAATAACATATCCTCCGTTGACATTTGTACAGTATTTCGCCGGATCTAATTTTCCTTTGGAATGACTTACCGCTTTAAATGTTGGGTAGTAGTTTGATGAAGAGAAAATTAATTGATCTAAGGAATCAACATTCAGGACATCTTTAAAATAGTCTTTATCATTTCTCTTTATTAAAAGGTATTGTTTTTCAAAATATTTAGAAAAAAAGTCTTCTACCGATAATGGATGGATAATTTGATGTAGCATCTGATATTTTTTATAAGGCCATAATTTTAAAAAATTATGGCCTTTTTGTGATTCAAATTAAAGTCTTGGTCTTGGATCTAATGTTTTTACACCACATTCTCTACCGCATGTCTCACATTCTGATTGTTGAGATACATCTGTTGAGTCACAAAGCCAACCTGAGCAATCAAGTGTTTTTCCAGTGTTATCACAAGCACCATAAGTTGCCGCTTTACCACCCTTGATGTCAAAGGAAAAAGAATTGTCAAGCTCTGTAACAAAACTTTCCAGTTTCAAATCTTCTAATTTCAATTTTTCTTTCATAATTAAAGTTTTAGTATTAATAATACTACAAATAAATGAAAAAAATTGGAATAGCAATGACAAAACGCGATTTTATTTGTTAAAATCTGTATTATTCAGTTCTTTCTGCTGTTTAATCAGGTTTGAATACTTTGAATTTAATTTCATCAGGCTTTCATGAGTGCCTTCTTCAACTATCTTTCCTGAATCGACAACAATTATTTTGTTAGCACTCTTAATAGCGCTCAATTTATGGTCTACAATGATTGTAGTCTTGTCTTTAAGAAATGTTTTCAGGTTATTTAAAATAATCGTTTCATTTTCTGAATCTAAGAAATTGGTAGCTTCATCAAGGAAAACATATTTTGGATTTTTATAAACCAATCGGGCTATAAGTATTCTTTGCCTTTGTCCCTGGCTCAGTTCATTCCCACCTTTTCCCAACATAGTATCGTACTTATCCGGTAAGGATTGGACGAACTTATCTAAGTTGACCATTTCTATAGCTTCCCGCATCCTTTTTTCATCTACCGTTTCATCACCCAACGCTACATTATTCCTGATAGTATCAGAAAAGATATAACCATTCTGCAAAACAGCTCCTGTATTTTTATACCACCATTGTGAATCAATACTTCCTATTTCAGAATTTCCAATTCGTATTTCACCCTGGCTTGGAACATAATATTTTAGCAATAATTTTAATATAGTTGATTTACCAGAGCCGCTTTCACCCACAACTACTGTAATGCTGTTTTTAGGAAAAGTAACTGATAAGTTTTCAAAGCTAAAATCGGAATTGTCTTGTGAATAGGAAAAAGACACGTTCGATACGCTAATATCATCTGATATCGGTTCCGGGTCAACTACTTCAATACCTTCCGATGTTACTGTCTGGATTTCATTATTTATTTCATTTAATCTCTCAAAACTTAATTTGGCAAACTGAAGGTCCCTCACAAAAACCATTATGCCGGCAATAGGAGCATTTGCCTGACCTAAAACGAACTGTATGGCAAACAGCATCCCAAGAGAAATCTGCCCGTTAATCACTGAAGTTGCAGCTATATATAAGATGATAAAATTCTTCAGGGTATTTATTGTTATCGAGCCTGAACTCTGAATCTGATTCACAATCAGCATTTTTCTGTTAGCCTTATATATTCTAGCCTGTTCCCTTTCCCATTCCCATCTTTTATTTTTTTCAATATTGAAGAATTTTATATCGTTTACTCCTTCAAATATTTCCAACAGAGCACTGGTATTATTGGAATTTAACCCAAATAGCTCCCTGTCGATTTTTTTCCTTCTCTTTTGGAAAAGTATAATCCATGTCATATAAAGCACGCTGCCTATCAAAAAGACAACAAATATCTTTAGGCTGTAAATGGCAAGTATCGTAGTAAAAATAAAAAGGTTTAAGATAGAGAATAAAATATTTACCAATGATTCTGTGAGGAATTGTTCTATCCTGTCATTATCATTAATTCTCTGTAAAATATCACCAACCTGTTTATTCTCAAAAAACGAAATTGGCATTTTTAAAATTCTCTTTATAAAATCTGAGACAATAGAAACATTCACTATAGTTCCCAGATGCAAACTTGTTATACTGCGAATAAAGTTTGTGAATATTCCTCCAATAGTCAAAACAAACTGACCGCAAATTATCAAAAACAACAAGCTGGTATCGCGTTCGCCAACACCCCTATCTATAAATAGCTGCGATAATACAGGTAAGATTATCTGTATTATGGTACCAAGCAGCAGTGCAAAAACAACCTGAAAATAGATTTTTTTGTGAGGTGTCAAAAAAACCAATATTTCCTTAATAAAGGATATTTTTAAAGATTTCTCCTTATTAAATTCAGCAGAAGGTTCCAGCCCCAGTACATAGCCTTCATCACCTTCGTTAACAGCCCAATAATTAAAAAAATCTTCCCGGGTGTATTTGATTTTCCCTTTTGCCGGATCGGCAACATAAAAGTGCTTTCTGGTAATTTTATATACGATTATATAATGGAAGTTATCCCAATGTGCAATAAAAGGTAGTGGGATTTTATCTATATCAGACTTGCTTACTTTTGCTTTTAATGTATTAAATCCTATTTTTTCAGAAGCGGTACTTAAATCTAATAATGTAGTTCCTTCAGAATTTGTTTTACACAGTTTTTTAATATAGTCTAAATCAACCTCTCTCCCATAATGCTTCGCAATCATTTTCAAGCATATAGGACCACAGTCAAAAGCATTTTTTTGTCTATATATTTTAAACATGTTTTATCCTGATTATACCTTTTAATATGAAGTTTTTAATGTTTTCAAGCAGTAAGACTTCTGCCTGATTTTTGTCCTGTTCCAAAGAAAAATCAGATAAAAAAGAGTTGACGACATCTTTAATTACAACACTGGAATGTTCTATTAAAAAATTAACCAGTATCAGCGAAAATTTCTCTAATCTGAAAAAACACGGCATTGGAAAATTTGAAATTAATACCGAGTCAAGTTTTACAACATCACTAAAATCATCCAGTAAAACTTTACTGTCCAGTAATCTAAAGCTGGTATTTAATTTAATTCCCATATTCAAAAAACCATCTTTGTCCGCTTTTTCCAATAGCTCTGCATCTTTGACTATTAGAAAATAGTTGTAATTGTATGGAATACTTTGTGCCTGATTTTCTATCAGCAAATGTTCAAAGGTATATATTGCTGACAATTGCTCATCTTTTACTCCTGCAATTTGCTGTGCAAACACATTTTTGAAATTAGGAATTGAATAGTTCAAACTTATATTTCTTCTATCCAGAAGCTCAAATGTTTTTTTATACTTGTTTGACAGGATAATTTTGACTGCATTTGTTGCATCATATTTTTTTAATCGTTCCAATGCATGATTATTGTTTCCTGTATTTTCCAACTTTGGAAAAATAACGCTTGAACCTATTGCAATTCCGTTTATATAGGCTTGTGCTTTTAATAGAAAATACAATGTGCCCAGAGTTCCCATAAAAAGATTATGGTTTTTCTTGCCGTTATTATAACCATCTAAAAATATTCCTTCTTTTTTATAAAAGTCAATCAATTCAGAACCTATTTTCTGTATATCATCTTTTATGTCAATTCCTAAAAATTCTGCAACATGCATGAAGCACAAAGCATTTCCAATTCTGCTATGGCAAATAGAATGGTTATCCAATTCATGAATGGAGGGAAGAACAGAATTAAACACATTTCTTGTGAATTCTTCCTTAAATTGGGTTTCAATACGGGAAAGGAGTATACCCGGCGCACCATGACACCAGGCATTCATTGTTTTGACTGGCGTAAAAAAAGATGCGTTTTCAGAAATGGCTTCCTCTACAAATATTTTTCTTGCCGGTTCTGTATAGGGATAATGCCTGAAATCTCTCCAGTTTTTTTTCTCTTCAATAAATGCACTGTCTTCATATTCAAAGCTTAAATAAGCAATTTCCTTAAAAGCCTCAATATTTGTAAGTTTATAAATCTGGAAAAAAACAAATCCGATTCCGGAAGCTCCATGTGAGAAACCTGTTAGTCCCTGGATATTTTTTTGAGTCACATCCCAAAAAATTCCTTCTTTAGAAATATTCGCAGATTCTAAAATGAGCTCAATATAAAATGCAATATCATCATAAAGCCACTCTTCTTCAATTCCTGAATTGGCTGCATGTAATAATGCTAATAGTATTCCCGAAACACCAGAAATCAATTCGATTAGCGGTCTGTTTATAAAGTCAAAATGTGATTTGCTATTTTTTAAAATCTGAAGACCATATTTCTTATACCTTTCCTCTTTTGTGATGGTATAAAGTTTAATCAGTAAAAAAGCAAATCCTGAATTTCCGGTATAGAAAGCATAGGAGCTTATTTTATTGTCCTCATAAATTTTTAAATCTGAATGTATAAGGTCATCTATCCGGGATAAAACACTTTCGTCTTTTGTCAGGAGATAATATTCTATCAAAAAACACAATACCCCGGATTTTCCGGAATAGACAGACAAATCAGTACTTGTTTCATCTAAAAATTCTTTAATAATATCGTTTTTTATATCTGCGACAAAACCTAAAATAGTGTAATCCATCTATGAATAGTTATTTACGGCAATATATAAATTTTAAAGTAATTGTTAAGATATGTCTTACTTTTTATTTAGCATTATTCTTAAATAACAGATAATGAAAGAATACCAAAAATGTAAATTGGCACGGTAATAAAAAGCCACAAATTAATTTGTGGCTCTTGTTCTATTGTTTGTAATATTCATCAAATGTAAAATTCTCTTTACGGTATATCTTGCCTTTTTCTGTAAGCTGAATTTTTTTCCACTTTCCGTTTTCAAAATTGTAACGAACCGAATCAGAATAAGAGATTACTAATCTGTCTGTAGAATCATTGACATCATCGGTTTCATCCGGAGAAACATCAACCGTCTTGGCAAAAAATGATTTCATCGGCTTGGTTTTAAAATCAGGATCAAAATGTTGGTCAACACCATAACCGCTATCCCACATAGAATCCCATTGTGTTACCAATTGTACTCCTTTTTCATCCAAAAAGAACAGGAAATGGGAGTGTGTATAACCACAGGAAGCAATACCATTATTGCAATGGATAAATCTACTGTCGATATTTTTATTGTCAGAATCTGACATGAATTCCTGATTGATATTCCATACTCCTCCTTCTTCCATTCCAAAAACAATCTTTGCTGGATAGGTATAAATCACTTTATTATTCTTAAAAAAATCTATTTCAAAAAAAGCAGTACCAATACTGTCCTTGTCATAGCTTCTTTTTATTTCGGTAATTACAACTTTATCTGCAGAGATTCCTTTGGAATCCAACAGCAATGAATCTTTCTTTATGAAAGCGGATTCGTTTGCCGGAACCACTTCTACTTCAGAAGAAGTTGCTACTTCAACTGTTTCTTCTTTTTTATCCGTACAGGAAACACATAATAAAAAAAGTACGATAAGGATATATTTCATAAGTTTAATTAATTCCCTTTTGGAATTGCTGCGATTAATTTTTTAGTATATTCTTTTTGAGGGTTATCATATAATGCATCGGCATCGGCCATTTCTTCAATTTTGCCCTTGCTCATTACTAAAACCTGATCCGACATATATTTTACAACAGCCAAATCATGAGAAATAAAAATATAGGTAAAACCGAAATTCTCTTTAAGCTCGTTCAAAAGATTCAAAACCTGTGCCTGGACGGAAATATCAAGAGCAGAAACTGATTCGTCACAGACAATCAGTTTGGGCTGTAAGGCAATGGTTCTGGCTATTCCTATTCGTTGTCTTTGTCCACCCGAAAATTCATGCGGATAGCGATTGAAATACTCCGCACCCAAACCCACTCTTTCTAAAATTTCTATTGTCTTTGTTTTTCGTTCGGCATCATTTTTATAGAGTTTATGGACTTTCATTGGTTCCATGATGGCTTTACCAACCGGAATCCTCGGATTCAAAGACGAATATGGGTCCTGGAAAATAATCTGTATTTCTTTTCGTAATGCCCGGATATCTTCTTTTGGTAATTTCATAATATCAACGCCTCTATAAAAAATCTGGCCTGCAGTTGCCCTATCCAATTGCAGGATGGCATTCCCTAAAGTTGATTTTCCACATCCGGATTCTCCTACCAGTCCTAATGTCTCTCCTTCATATATCCTAAAACTTACATCATTGACCGCTTTGAAACCTATTTTTTTTCCAAAAAGTCCTGCAGAAGAAAAATATTCCTTTTCTACGTTTCTGACCTCCAGAATTGGCGTCTGGCTATATAGTTTTTCATGCGCTTTTTTCCTTTCATCGGCCGTAATGATTTCATCACTAACAGAATTTTGCAGGTAATCCTGTATCGTAGGAAGTCGTTTCAAACGCACATCAAGTGAAGGTCTTGAACTGACCAGTGCTTTGGTGTAGATATGCTGCGGATTGTGGAAAACATCAGAAGCATTGCCCTGTTCTACAATTTCACCTTTATACATGACCAATACGCGGTCTGCAATTTCGGAAACCAAAGCCAAATCATGCGAAATAAACATAATACTCATGCCTGTTTCCTGCTGTATGTCTTTCAGCAGTTGAATGATTTCCTTCTGTACGGTTACATCCAAAGCGGTTGTAGGTTCATCGGCAATCAATATTTTTGGCTTACAGGCTATTGCCATGGCAATCATGACGCGTTGTTTTTGTCCGCCGGAAATCTGATGCGGATAACTTTCGTAGATTTTTTCCGGATTGGGCAATTTTACCCTGTCAAATAAACCAAGAGTTTCTTTTCGTATTTCTTTTTTGGAAAGTTTGGTGTGCTGCAAAAGCATTTCTTCTACCTGGAAACCACATTTCAAAGAAGGATTTAACGAACTCATTGGCTCCTGAAAAATCATTGAAATGTTCTTTCCTCTTAAATTTTGTAGTTCCTCCTTTGAAAACCGGGACACATCTTTGCCTTGAAAAAGAATTTCTCCCTTCGTAATTTTAGAAATGTTTTTAGGAAGCAGTCCCATAACAGCAAGAGAGGAAACCGATTTCCCGGAACCCGATTCTCCCACAATCCCTAAAATCTCATTGCTTTGCAGTGCATAGCTTATAGAATTGATGATAGGCTTAAAGCCATCCTCTTTCTTAAACGAAATTTCCAGAGTATTGACTTCTAACAAAGGCTGTTTTTTCATGTCATAAAAATAGCAAAAAGATTCTCCTAAAAATAAAACCTCAACTTGTTTTTGTTCGTATATACTTTATGATTATTCTATAAAACATTGGAAATTCTTACATTTTTATCTTTATAAGCCTATTTCTTATTTCATTTGAAATAAATTTTTTAAAATATTATTGAATAAAAGACAATTCCCTATATTTGGGAGAATTTTTCAAAAACACTTTAATTATATACAGTGACAAAAAATTCCACTTCCGTTTTTAAAATGCTTTCATTGCTATTTCTGTTTTCAATTCCCTCAATCGGTTTTAGTCAGGATAAAAATGATATCCAGCAAATTACCAAAGACTACGATTTAAAAAAACTAAAAGAATTAGAAGAAATTTACCGGAAAAAGGCTGCTTCTCAAAAACGGCAAGCCCTCAAGGCCGCTAAATTGAATAACTGGCCTGAATTTATTAAAAATGAAAACGGTACGGTTGACGAATTGATAAAGCTTACTCCTGACGGATTCCCTTTATATTATTCTGTAAACAATAGAAGTGCAGCCAGATCAACAAGAACCAACTTTTTAAATACCGGCGGTGCTTTGGGACTCAATTTAGACGGACAAGGCATGGTGGCCCGCGTCTGGGATGGCGGTAAAATAAGAGCCTCTCATAGAGAATTTGGAGGCAGAGTTACCGTGAATGATGCTGTTGCAGGCTCATCCGGAAATAATTTTCATGCCACGCACGTTACAGGAACTATTGCTGCGGCAGGTATTACTGCCAGTGCAAAAGGAATGGCACCATTGGCACAGGTCAGGACTTTTAATTGGACGGATGACGAAAGTGAAGCCTTGGCCGAAATCCAATCCGGAATGTTACTTTCCAATCACTCTTATGGGGTGCCTATTGTCAATAACGGACAATTTGCACCTTCCTGGTATATTGGAGCCTATACTACCGATGCCAGAGCATGGGATGAAATCGCTTATAATGCTCCTTATTATCTGATGGTGGCATCAGCAGGTAATAACGGAGAAGATCAAAATCCTCAGCCAATGGCATTAGGTTATGATAAATTAACAGGAAATAAAACAGCCAAAAACAACCTTGTAGTTGCCAATGCTGAAGATGCGTCGATTATGTCTGACGGTACCCTTGCCAATGTCACAATTAATTCCAGCAGCAGTCAGGGACCTACTGATGATTTTAGGATAAAACCCGATATTACAGGAAACGGTACTAGTGTATATTCTACTTTTGAAACATCTGATTCGGCCTACGGAACGCTATCGGGAACTTCTATGGCATCTCCCAACGTAACGGGAACATTATTGCTTTTACAACAATATTATAAGATAAAAAATAAACACTTTATGAAAGCGGCAACCCTAAAGGCTCTTGCCTGCCATACTGCCGATGATGTTGGAAGTATAGGACCAGATGCTATTTATGGATGGGGATTGCTAAATGCTAAAAAAGCGGCAGAAACTATCACATCCAACGGATTGGGAACTATCATTTCTGAAGAAACACTACAACAGGGGCAAACATTTACAATGACTGTAAACTCAAATGGTATGGAACCACTAGAGGCAACTATTGCATGGACTGATGTTCCCGGCAGAACAAACAACGGTGTTTTAAATAGCACAACACCCGTTTTAGTAAACGACCTGGATATTCGAATCACAAAAGGAACTTCTACTTATTTCCCTTGGAGATTGACAAGTGATCCAAACTCGGATGCGGCAAATGATGGTGATAATAAAGTTGATAATATTGAAAAAATAAGCATTCCTGCTACTGCAGGTACTTATACAATAACGGTAACACATAAAGGAACTTTGGTACAAGGTCCTCAAAATTTTTCTCTTATTGTTACTGGCGTAAATTCAACATTTTCGTTGACACCTCTTTCTGAAGACCAAACCGTATGTAGTAATAGTAATGCTATATATAATTTCCAACATACTACTACCACATCAGAAAACACAAACTTTACAATACTAGGCCTTCCTGCAGGGACTACCGGAAATTTAAGCGCCTCTTCTTCATCAATAAATGAAGCCCTGACAATGACAATTTCCAACCTGAATACTCTTCCTGCCGGCAATTATACTATTGGTATCAGAGGTACCCGGGGAACAGATGTAGAAACAAAATATGTAAATCTAAAAGTCTATAACGACACTTTCCAAAATAGTACACTTTTGAGTCCGGCAAATAACACAAGCGGTGTGGCGCCAACTGTACAATTGGATTGGGCACCTTCTGTAAACGCAGAATCTTATATTGTTCAGGTTGCAACCGATTCTGGTTTTGGAACCCTGGTTGTCAATCAGGAAGTAACAGAAACCACTTATTTTTTAAACAATCTTACACCGCAATACAACTATTATTGGCGAATTCTTCCAAAAAACAGATGTGCAACCGCTACCTCAAGTACGGTATATAATTTCCAAACCGGAGCTTTAAATTGTGGTCAGACTTTTTCTGCTACAGATTTCTCAGAAGCAACAATTGCCACTACAGCAAATGCTGTGGGTTCTGTTCCTGTTCTGGTTACAGGCGGTATGACAATTGGAGGACTAACGGCAACAATAGACATTTCTCATACCTATATTGAAGACATGACTATTTATTTGGAAGGTCCGGAAGCAATAGGCTCACCTTACATCAAATTATTTGAAGAGCCTTGCGGTGATAATGATAATATTGTAGCTACTCTAAGCGATGCAGGCATTGCTTTTTCATGTGGCGCAACAGCTCCTTCAATTTCCGGAACTGTCAAACCTTTGGAGCCTTTGAGCAATTTTAATAATCTTCCTGCTGACGGTATCTGGACATTATATGCCATCGATAAATATAATGGTGATGGAGGTGTTATTAATAGTTTCAGTCTTAATTTCTGTAATGTTACTCCTTCCAGCCTTACTGTAGCAGACAGCCTATTAGCTAATATTTCCGTTTATCCGAATCCTTCAAAAGGAATCTTAAATGTAAACCTGCCTGCCAACTCCGGTAACACTACCTTATATCTGAACGATATCCAGGGAAGAAGAATACTCACAAAAGAAACTTCAAATTCAAACGAAGTACTCAATATTGATAATTTTTCGGATGGGGTTTATATTCTTACTATTCAAAACGGAAACTTAAAAACAACGAAAAAGATTATTTTGAACCGATAATCGAATTTTATTTTAAAAACATAAATACCTGATAATAATCCCGATAGAAAAAAATATCGGGATTTTTCTTTTTAAAGATGTTAGTTACAAAAAGTTTTGGCATATAAATTGGATAGCTATCAATAACCTTGATTTTTTAAGGTTCGAAAAAGCTGAAAATCGAAAGAGTAGGCAAAATTTTAATTCTTTTGAATCATGAAAAAAATTACTCTCTTAGTGGCTAGCATTTTATTCGTTGTAAACATAGCGAATGCAGAAACAACTCATTATTTGGGTGAAAAAAATTTTAGTGCAAACCTTGATATGGACGAACCAATTGCTTTTGTCGAAAGAGGAATTACCTTTTACGTATTTCCTGACGGGCAATTCGATTTTAATACAGAACCAACCGTTGCTAATGACGTGCTATATTATAAAAGCGGCAGAAGAAGCTCTAGTGCCAATGTGAATACAACGTATGGTGCTCCTGGAGTACGAAACGGGCAAGGTATAAAAATTGAACATGACAGCCAGGGCAGAATCAGAAGAGTTGGAAACGTATTTGTTAACTATGATGCTTATAACAGAATCAAAAGAATAGGTACCGTTTATATGAGCTATAACCGTTATGCCCTATCTCAAATTGGCGGACTGCAGCTTATTTACAACCGCCGCGGTGAAATTGTTGATATGGTGGGAAGTGTTAAGGCTAATGATTATGCCGTAAATAATGGAAACTATTATTACGGAAGCGGAAACGGTTACCAATATGGAAATAACAACAGTAACAACTATTATTACAGAACAGAAAAAACGCCTGAAAAAGAAAAATAAAATGCTCTGAAAAAGAAAAAGCCTTGGAATTCCAGGGCTTTTTTATTTATATGTGTATTATTTCATCTTCTATCAATAAGTCCTCACGCCTGAAACGCAACAGGATTTGTGCAACAGTAATCACGTCCTTTTCACAATAGGTAATGATTCTGTCGATGTCTTTTTCAACATAATACACATGACCCACGTCGCTTCCGCTAATATCGTCTTTAGGCGATGGGATGTTTAGGATTTTTGCCATCAATTTCAAGGAAGTATAATGTTTGAAATCGCCAAACTTCCATAATTCCATTGTGTCTAAATGCGGGATTTCCCAGGGTTTCTTACCGAAAAGGTTCAGCTTACCCGGAATTTTTACCTGATTGATAATCATCCTCCTTGCAATAAAAGGAAAATCAAATTCTTTGGCATTATGACCGCATAAAATATGCTGTGGCTGTGCAAAATAGTTCTCCAGAAGATTGGTAAAATCTCCCAGTATTTTCTTCTCATCACCAAAAAAGGAAGTAACCCTGAAATGTCGGATATCTCCCTTAAATGTAAAATATCCGACAGATATGCATACTATTTTTCCAAATTCGGCCCAGATTCCGGCACGGTCATAAAACTCTTCTGCCGTAAATTGCTCTTTCCTCTGGTATTGTGTTTTTAAATCAAATAGTTCCTTTTTTTCTTCGTCTAACGCAGTAAAGGTTTCTTCTTCCGGAACAGTTTCGATATCTAAAAAAAGGATGTTTTCCAGATTAATTTTTTCTATCATGTCTTATCATTTCGTAGGTTTCGTCGATATATACATAAAAATCATTCCTGTGGAAATTCCCATCGGCTCTTTCGTCCCTGTTGCGACCTAACCGTACAATTATCAGGTCGTCTTTTGGAATTACGATAACATATTGTCCCAAATGTCCCTGCATATAATAAATCTGCTTGTCCCTATAATCGCTTATCCACCAACCGTAACCGTACATTGGCGCATCTGCAAATCTTGGCGTAACGCACTTTTCTACAAAAGCGGAATCCAGAATCTGTTTGCCATTCCATTTTCCATGCTGCTTGTATAATTTCCCGAAACGGGCAAAATCTCTCGCATTGCTTGCAATACAGCAATATGCCTTTTCAACTCCATCTAGACGGTCAATTTGCCAAAGCGCTTCGTGTTCTGCTCCCAAAGGTTTCCAGAATTGTTCCGAAACATAATCGGCAAGATGTTCGCCCGTTGCTTTTTCAATTACCATAGACAGGAGTTGTGTGTTTCCACTCAAATATTTGAATTCTTTTCCCGGTTCTCCCACAACTTTCAAACCCAGCATCAAATCTGTAAGGTTGTCGTCAAAATAGGCTCTGGTTGTAATTGAAAAAGGACTGTAATAGGACTCGTCCCAATCCAAACCTGATGCCATTGATGACAAATCGCCAACCGTCATCTTATCACCATATTTTCCGGCATATTCAGGGAAAAAATCGGTTACTTTCTGGTCCAGGCTTTTAATTTTTCCTTGCATGATTGCCTTACCTAAAGCGGCCGTAACAATACTTTTTGCCATTGAAAATGAATTTGATTTGCTGTCTTTATTATAGCCGTCATAATAGCTTTCATACCAAATACTATCATTTTTGATGATTAGAAAAGCGACTGTTTCAAATTTCTTATGGGTTTCTTCCAGTATATCGGTTGGTTTTTGCTTGTTATACTCTTTGCTGATTGCCCAGGGCTGCCCTGTTCCTTTCTTGATTTCGCGATTTGGAAATTCAGTATAATCTTCAAGGAAAGCCGTTTTCTCTCCATTTAAATACGTAATCCTGACAGCACGTATAAGATAGTCGAGATTAAAAATATACAGCAACAGAATAAGGGTTGCCAATACAATTGCAAACCACAAAAGGAATTTTTTCAGAAATCTCATACCGCTTTACTTATTAGGTTTTAGAATAAACTTTGCTGCTTTACCGGATTTTCATGTTCCAGAAGCCATTTTTTCCTCCATAATCCTCCTGCATATCCTGTGAGCGAACCATCAGAGCCAATAACACGATGGCAGGGAACTGCTATCCAAAGCGGATTTCTTCCGTTTGCAGAAGCTACGGCACGAATAGCCTTGACATCACCCAACCGGATAGAAAATTCCTGATAAGACAAAGTTTTTCCAAAAGGAATTTCGAGCAGACCTTTCCATACTTTTTTCTGGAATTCTGTGCCCGACGGGTTCATTTTAAAAGTAAAATCTTTTCTTTTGCCATCAAAATAATCTTGCAATTGGAGTACGGCTTCCTGAAGTTCCGGGGGAATAGTCGTAGAAACAGGGCTTCCTTTGTCTAATGCCAAAATACTGGATATTCCGTTTTCATCGCCGCTAATTTCAGCAATGCCCAATGGCGTATTGATGTAGGCTTGTAACATGGAGGATTATTTAAAATCTAAAGTTATGAAAAAAAACTTTCGGATTTAAAGCAGGCTGTAAAGTAGGTTTGCTATTCCATTACCAGCTTGAAGCCTATTCTTGGAATGTTTTCAATTCTTACGCTATTTTCTTCTTTGAAAATTTTTCGAAGACGTGAGATAAATACGTCGAGGCTTCTGCCCATAAAATAGTCATCGTCTCCCCACAGGGCCGTAAGGATTCTTTCGCGCTTCAGTATCTCATTCTTATTGTCTAAAAATAGCTTCAACAAAGCAGATTCCCGTTCTGTCAGGTTTACTTTTTCGGCATTCCTTGTCAGGCAATAATCATTGGGAAAAAAGAGAAAACTTCCAATCTCATAGCTTTTCTGGGTTACTATTGGAGCTTTGGAACTTCTTTTTAGAAAGACTTCTATTTTCAGGCTCAATTCCTCGAGACTGAAAGGCTTAACTAAAAAATCATCGGCTCCCAGTTTTAAGCCTTTAATACGGTCTTCTTTTAAAGATTTGGCAGAAAGGAACAGTATGGGAATTTCAGCATTGACATTCCGTATCTCCTGTGCAATTTCAAAGCCGTCTTTTTTAGGAAGCATGACGTCCAGAATACACAGGTCATAATTGTCTTTATGAAAATTTTTTACAGCTTCTGCACCATCCGAAAAGTGAGTGATGTCATAAAACTGTTCCAAATAATCTACAGTCAAAAACGCCAGGGTAGCATCGTCTTCTACATAAAAAATTTTGCTTTTTGCCATATATCTATTTCGGAATACTGATTGTTACTGTTATGCCGTTATCCGGATTATTTTTAACATTTATCTTCCATCGATGTAAGGTGCAGATTTTCTTTACGTAGAAAAGTCCTAATCCAAAGCCGCCAACTTCATTTCTTTTTGCACTTGAAATACGATAGAATTTATCAAAAATAGCATTTAATTCGGGAGTTTCAATACCAATTCCGTTGTCTATAAATTCGAGTTTGACTTCTCTTTGATTTTCGGTAATTACTATTAGTATTTTTGGAGTCGAGTCATTGTATTTTATGGCGTTGTCCAAAATATTATAGACCACATTCGAAAAGTGAAATTCATCTGCAACGATTGGATATTCTGTCCTGTCACTTTGGATTTCAATCGAAATTTCCTTGCCATATTTAAGCAATATGGTTTCTTTTGCCAGGCTTATAACGTCAAACATATTGAATCTGGTTTTTTCCAGTTCCAGCATATGTGAATCGCTTTTGGCAATATGCAGGATTTTTTCAATATGCTGGTTTAGCTTATTGCTCTGTTCGATTATAATCTGTACATATTTGGAAAGTTTCGGATTTTTGGTAATTTCTTCCTGACTTTTGGCATAATTCGATGCTATAAGAATTGAAGATATAGGAGTCTTGAATTCGTGTGTCATATTATTGATAAAATCCGTCTGGAGTTCTGTATATTTTTTCTGTTTAATCAGAAGCAACACAGAATAAACATAAATTACCAGAACCAGCACGAGAACACCGGTATAAATCCAATATTGCTGGAGCGAAGTAATATAATTGTATTTCAGTTGTGGAAAACGGATTGCAAAATAATAAACGAGACCTTCCTTTTTGGTAAAGCATTTTTCACATCGCGGTGCTTTTTTATCAGATGAGGAAACATATTTTCCATACATCATTTCGTCCGAGCTGCAATCATAAATAGCATATTCATAATCAATATTCAGCTTTACTTTCTGGAATTCGGTCTTCAGATAATATTCCAACACCGAAGCCTCAAAAACATCATCGACATTTACGATATAATAATCGTCGGTAATCTTTTTTATCTGGCTGGTTACAGGAACTTCCGTCTTATTGTCTTTATGAATCTTGGCAACTACATCCTGCAAGGCGAAATGAATCTTCTCGCTAAACTCCTTTTTCTCAAACGCATATGCCTGTGACAAGGTGAGCAACTGCATAAACAAAACGCCTACGATTGCCAATAGACCGATGAAGATAATAATATTTAATCTGTTGAATTTCAATACATGAAGTGTTAATAGAGCACGATATTACTATAAATTAGACTGCGAAACAACCCGTTAACAAGTCATTAACAAGAGTTGCGAAATGCTTAACATCTTTCTTAAAAAAACTAAATACATTTGTATTGTTCATTTGAAACACCAATCACGAAATCTAAATTAATTTAAAATTTATCTGATTTATGAAAACATTAAAATTATCATTTTTTGCTCTAGCTGGTGCTTTATTGCTAAGCGCTTCTTCATTTGCTCAAACGGCTGCTCCTGCAAAAGCGCAACCTGCTCCTGCAAAACAAGCTGCAAAAGCATCTGGAGTAACCTGGACATCTGATGTTCATGATTTTGGAGATATCCAAAAAGGAAAACCGGCTTCTTTTGATTTTACTTTCAAAAACACTACAAAACAAACTGTATTGATTACGAATGTAAAAGCTTCTTGCGGTTGTACAGCAACAAATTATACAAAAACTCCTATCAAACCAGGAGAAACTGCCAGCATCACTGCTACTTACAATGCCGCTACACCTGGCCCATTCTCAAAATCTGTTACAGTAACAACTAACGATACTGAAACTCCAAAGATTTTGACTATCAAAGGAAAAGTTATCGAGCCACAATCATAATTGTGACCCGTTCTAAAAATAAGAAAGCCATCTCAAGAGATGGCTTTTTTTATTTTTCGTTTTTCAGATGGCTGTAAAAGTAAGCTTCAACAGCTTTTAGTTCTTCATCAGAAAATGTCTTGGTGATGGCAAAGTTGGTCTTCATGACAGAATATTGACTTGGGTCAACAATAGGCTCGCTTTTTTCTTTGAGGAATAATTTGATATCCGCATTCTTTTCTTTGTAGATTTTCGCTATTTCAGTAATGCTAGGACCTATAACTTTCTGGTCTGGCTTATGGCAGGAATAACACATTCCTTTTCCGTCAAAAATTTCACGTCCCAATTCCAACTGTTTTTCTTCAGCAGAAAGTGTTTTTTCTGGATAAAGTGATTCTTTTTTTGTTTCTTTTTGACAGGAAAGAAGAAATAAAGCCGGAAGGATAAAAAATAGATTTTTCATGTTGTAATACCTCTTAAACCCCGCCAGGGTTTGAAACCCTGGCGGGGTTATGTTGGATTTTAATTATTTATTTAAAATGATTGCTGCTTCTTTAGCAAAGTAAGTCGAAATAATATCGGCTCCTGCTCTTTTGATGCAATGCAGCTGTTCAATCATAATTTTATCATGATCCAGCCATCCTCTTTCTGCAGCTGCTTTTACCATCGCATACTCTCCGGAAACCTGATAGACCGAAACCGGCACATTTACCGCATTTTTTACTTCTCTTACAATATCAAGATAAGCAATTCCCGGTTTGACCATTACAATATCGGCTCCTTCTTCGACATCATGCAATGCTTCCTTGATTGCTTCAATTCGGTTTGCATAATCCATCTGGTAGGTTTTCTTATCTTTAGGAACATCCATATTATCCACAGGAGCACTGTCTAAGGCTTCACGAAACGGCCCATAAAATGAGGAGGCATATTTGGCACTATAGCTCATGATTCCAACATTGTGATGTCCGTTTTCTTCCAAAGCTTTGCGTATTGCTAAAACACGTCCGTCCATCATATCGCTTGGTGCTACAAAATCAGCTCCGGCTTCTGCATGACTCAAACTCATTAAAGTAAGGGCATCAACCGTTGCATCATTGATTACCTGTCCTTTTTCGATAATTCCATCATGTCCATAAACGGAATATGGGTCAAGCGCCACATCCGGCATTACTATCATTCCCGGAACAGCATCTTTGATAGCGCGAATAGTCTGCTGCATCAGTCCGTTTTTATTCCAGGCTTCTTTTCCGGTATTGTCTTTCAGTTTGTCGTCTACTTTCACATAAATATTGACCGCCTTGATTCCCAAATCCCAAAGTTCTTTTACTTCCTTAACCGTCAAATCTAACGAACGACGGTAAATGCCCGGCATAGATGGAATTTCAACCTTATAATCTTTTCCTTCTGCCACAAACATCGGGAACATAAAATCGTTAGGAGACAGATGCGTTTCCCGAATCAGGCTTCGGATGGAATCATTGGTTCTTAAACGGCGGTTTCTTTGTAGTGGAAACATAATTTTCAGATTTTAGATTTTAGATTTCAGCTAGTGCCGCCGTCTAAAATTGGTATTGAATTAAATCCAGTCAATCGGATTTTGTAATATATTGATTAATTTCTCTTCTTCGCTTCCGGCTTCCGGATGATGGTCATAAACCCATTGCACATGTGGCGGCAGACTCATCAGGATACTTTCTATCCTTCCGTTGGTTTTTAGTCCGAAAAGTGTGCCTTTATCATGAACCAGATTAAACTCTACATAACGTCCACGGCGGATTTCCTGCCAGTTTCTGTTTTCTGGTGTGTATTCTAAATTTTTTCTTTTTTCTACAATCGGAACATAGGCTTCCAAAAAGCTGTTTCCTACTTCCGTTACGAAATCATACCAGTTGTCTAGTGCAAAATCTTCAGAAGCTTTGCAATAGTCAAAAAACAATCCGCCCAAACCTCTGGCTTCGTTCCTGTGGGCATTCCAGAAATAAGCATCACATTGCTTTTTAAATTTTGAATAAAAATCCGGATGATGCTTATCGCAGGCAGACTTGCAGGTTTGGTGAAAATGTCTGGCATCTTCTTCAAACAAGTAATAAGGTGTCAAATCCTGTCCGCCGCCAAACCACTGGTCTACCGTATTTCCTTCCTTGTCATACATTTCGAAATACCTCCAGTTGGCATGAACCGTTGGAACCATTGGGTTTTTAGGATGGATAACCAGACTCAAACCACAAGCAAAAAAATCAACATTTCCCACCTTAAAATAGGTCTGCATGGCTTGCGGCAACGAACCGTGAACGGCAGAGATATTAACCCCGCCTTTTTCAAAAACGGCTCCGTTTTCAATTACACGGGTTCTTCCACCACCACCTTCCGGACGTTCCCAAAGGTCTTGTCTGAAGGTTGCCTGTCCGTCCACTCTTTCCAGTTCGGCAGTAATTTTATCCTGAAGGGTTTGTATGTATGCGTAAAATTTATTTTTCATTCTGGCTATGCTTTGGCCTTGGCAATTTTGTTGAAAATATCAAAAGAAAATACTTTACTTTCTCTCTGTATGTATTCGTAAATCACCACTGCTTTTTCTCTTAATTGTGTTCTTTCTTCTTCTTTTCGGTCAGAAAGTAATACTATAAAATCTGCGAACTGTTCTGCATTGGCCCAATCAAAGTGGAGTTTTTCCAGATGGGCAATCAAATCATCTGACGAAAAACCCAATAGTTTTTCCAATGTCAATGCTAAATAATTCAGATGCTTTTCCAACTCATCCAGATTCCAGTCTTCCGGAACATAAACCAGCGAAATCAGCTGTTTGAGGATGTTGTTAATCCTTTCATTTTCTTCATCACGCAATCCTTTGGTTAACATCTTTATTTATTTTTGATTTAGGATTTATGATTTGGGATTTGGGATTTGGGTCTGAAATCCTAAATCATAAATCAACAATCTATTTATATTCTTTTACAGCGTCTACAAATGCTTTGGCATGGTCAACCGGAATGTTAGGTAAAATTCCATGTCCGAGATTGGCAATGAATTTATCTTTACCAAATTCGTTAATCATTTCCGTAACCATTTTTTTGATGGTTGGTATTGGCGAAAGTAATCTTGACGGGTCAAAATTTCCCTGCAATGTAATTTCTCCTCCAGACAAATATCTGGCATTTCTTGGCGAACAGGTCCAGTCTACTCCCAAAGCAGAAGCTTTACTTCTACCCATTTCGTTCAAGGCAAACCAACAGCCTTTTCCAAAAACAATAACATGTGTTTCGGGTGCCAATGCTTCAACAATCTGGTTGATGTATTTCCATGAAAATTCCTGATAGTCGGTTGGAGAAAGCATTCCGCCCCAACTGTCAAAAACCTGTACTGCATTTACACCAGCCTTTACTTTTTCTTTCAGGTAAGCAATTGTAGTATCTGTAATTTTTTGCAATAATACGTGTGCTGCTTCCGGATGCGTAAAGCAGAATCCTTTGGCCGTATCAAAACTTTTTGAACCCTTACCTTCTACGGCATAACAGAAAATAGTCCATGGAGAACCCGCAAACCCAATTAACGGAACCTCATCGTTCAGCATTTCTTTGGTCAGTTTGATAGCGTCCATCACATAACCTAATGTTTCCTGAATATCCGGAACCACCACTTTTTCTACATCCTGAATCGTCCTGATTGGATTTGGCAAAAATGGCCCGACACTTTCTTTCATAAGAACTTCAATTCCCATTGCCTGAGGCACAACCAGAATGTCTGAAAACAAAATAGCCGCATCCGGGGCGATTCTTCTGATTGGCTGTACTGTAATTTCAGCCGCCAATTCAGGAGTCTGGCAACGTGTGAAAAAGTCGTATTTGTCGCGAAGGGCGATGAATTCCGGCAAGTATCTTCCGGCCTGACGCATCATCCAAACTGGCGGACGTTCTACTGTTTCCTTATTGAGTGCTCTTAAAAAAAGGTCGTTTTTTATCATTTTTATTTGGCTTTAGGCTGTAAGCTGTAAGGCTGTAAGCTTTCATTTATGTTAAATTTGCTTAGGCCTATTGCCTAAAGCTTTTTGCTGTAATAATTTATTGTCTGGATAATCACATTTTCAACCGTTTGCTGTTTTGCGATTATTATTTTATCTGTTAGTTGTTCCAAAGGCTCTGCTGTGGTGGTGCCAATGCAGAAGCAATTCTGGTTTTCTATCCTATTTTCCTTTAGGTAGCTTTGCACTCCTGACGGACTGAAAAAAAGTATTCCATCTACCGGACCATTTATCTTTTGCGGCGTCAGGATGGTTTCATATACTTCAATTTCTTTCAGGCTAATATTGGCTTTTTGTAAGGCTTCCGGCAGCGTATCGCGTCGCAGACTTCCCGAAAAAAACAAAAAGCTTTCATCCTTAAAATCGTTTACAATAACTTCTGCCAGTTCCGATGCATATTCTTTTGAAGCCAGAACCTTATAGCCATTTTGTTCTAATAAGGCTTTTGTTTTTGTACCCACACAAAAGATTTTTTTATTTTTCAGGTTTTGAGCTTTCTCATTTTCTAAAAAACTCTTCACGGCATTCTGGCTGGTAAAAATCAGGTTTCCATCTTCATCTCTTAACTCAAATTTCTTTCCTACTGCCTGAATAAAATTGGCTTCTATTACAGAAAAACCTGCGTTCAGCAAAAACTGCCTCTGGTTGGGCAACAATTTTTTTGTAGATAAAATTCGAATTGGTTCAGGCATCTTATTGAAATTTATTTTTTTAAATCTCTCCTGATAACTTCCATCAATTCCTGTCCGCCATTGGCAAGAATCTCTGATGCTGCTTCCTGTCCGAAATTTTTATAATGAGTCACTTCAACTGTCTTTTCTATCTCGATTTTTTCTTTTCCGTCAATTGAAAAAAGTACGCCTTCAAAACGAATTTTACCATCCAATACTTCCGCAAAAGCACCAATTGGCGCTGTACAGCCGCCTTCCAGCTTTCTTAGAAACTGGCGTTCAATATGCGTACAGATTTCACTTTCAAAATGGTTTAGTTTTGCTGTGGCCTCTTTGCAAAAATCATCGCTTTCCATGGCAACGATTACCATTGCACCTTGTGCCGGAGCAGGAATCATCCAATCCAAAACGGTATGATTTTCCGGTAAAATTTCAATTCGCTCCAATCCTGCTTTGGCAAAAACGGCACCGTTCCAATCATTATCTTTTAATTTCTGCAATCTTGTATTGACGTTGCCGCGCAGGTCAACCACCTGATGATTTGGATATCTATGCAGCCATTGTGCCTGGCGACGTAAGCTTCCGGTGGCTACCGTTCCGCTGGAATGCAGAAATTCAAGATTGCCTTTATGTACTAAAATATCTTCGTGATTGGCTCTTTTTAAAACTGCAGTCTGGACAATGCCTTTAGGAAGTGCTGTCGGAACGTCTTTCATTGAATGTACCGCAATATCAACTTCGCCCTTAATCATGGCTATGTCTAATGTTTTTGTGAAGATTCCGGTAATTCCGAATTCGTAAAGCGGAATGTCCAAAATGACATCGCCTGTAGATTTCACGGCAACAATTTCTGTTTGGTACCCTAAATCGTTGAGTTTTTTTTCTACCGTGTGAGCCTGCCAGAGCGCTAATTGACTGTCGCGGGTTCCTATTCGGATTATTTTATTCATTTTCTGGAAGGTTCAATCTGAAAAACTTTCTCTATCCATTCGATGCTTTCATCTACCATGGTATCACTATCTTTCAGATGATTGGCAAAATGAGTCGTTATTTTCTGGATAATCCTCTTGCTGATAATTTCAGCCTGCTCTTCATCAAAATTACTGATTTTTTTTCGCTGGAAATTTAGTTCTGTATCCTTAATCGAGTTTAGTTTTTCTTTTAAGGCATGAATTGTTGGAGCGAATTTTCTATCGTTAACCCATTCCGTGAATTCTTCCATCATTGTTTCAATAATCGATTCCGCCTGAGGGATATGTTTTTTTCTGTTTTCTAAAGTGTCATCCGTTATTTTTGACAAATCATCCAGATGGACAACCGTTACACCGGAAATACTTTTAACGTTGTCATGGACATTTTTCGGTATTGACAAATCGAGAATTAAAAGCGGTTTGTTTAGCTTTAACAACTCCTGGTCAACAGTGGGATTGCTTGCTCCCGTAGCCACAACCAGCACATCTGCCTTTGGAATTTCCAACGGCAGCAAATCATAATCTTTTACGATCAGGTTGAATTTTCCGGCTATTTTTTCGGCCTTGTCTTTGGTACGGTTAATCAGTGTGATGTGGTCATTTTTGGTGTGTTTTACCAGATTTTCACACGTATTTCTCCCTATTTTTCCTGTTCCGAAAAGCAATATGTTTTTATTCCTGATATCCGGAACGTTATTCATGATATATTGTACCGAAGCAAAAGAGACAGAAGTAGCTCCTGAACTTAATTCTGTTTCATTTTTAATTTTTTTGCTGGCCTGTATCACCGAGTTTACCAGTCGTTCCATAAAAGCATTGGCCAATCCTTGTGATTTTGCTTCCGAAAAGCTGGATTTTATCTGACTGATGATTTCAAAGTCTCCCAAAATCTGACTATCCAAACCGGTTCCAACTCTGAAAATGTGGTGTATGGCCTCCTGGTTTTTATATACGAAACCTACTTTTTGAAACTCGTCAACAGTTCCCTGACTGTTGTCGCAAAGTAATTTAATTAATTGAAACGGGTGCTCGGCAAAACCGTAAATTTCGGTTCTGTTGCAAGTAGAAGTAACAATCAAACTGCCAATACCGTTTTCTTTTGCCTGTTGCAAAACATCGGACTTAGCCTGATTTCCTAAACTGAATTTCCCTCTAATCTCTGCATCAGCTTTCTTGTAACTCAATCCAACTGCATAGAAGTAATGATGCTTTGACAAGTTATTTTTATTCATAGTGCCACTTTAAAGTATAACGAAACTGAACCTTAAACGGATTCTATTTCGAACACCACAAAATTATAGGTATACGTTTTATAAAAATAACGCTAAAAGTGCTATTTGTGTCGCTGTGAGATATTTTGATAATTTTAGCCATTATAAATTAGAAAAACTATAAATTTGCAGTGAAATCAGCATTTGACAGCTTTTTTGTTTAGAACCATTCTAAATAAAAATCTTTCCGGTTTCAAAATTATTACGATAAAAAATACCGCTATGAGTTCAGCCGAAGAAATCAAAATCGAAGATGATTTTATCATCATCCGGATTCAAAATGACAGCGACGAAACTTCGCACTTTGAACGCGAGGTAAATGTTGACCTCATACAGTTCCATTTTGGTATCAAAGGACGGGCGAAGTTTATTTTTAATCAGGGGCGTTATGCTTTAGACCTTAGAGAAGACCTTTCTTTATTTCTTTACAACCCTCAAAAAGAACTTCCTGTACATTTAGAAATTGCTCCTCATTCCTGGGCTATTTCCGTATTGATTTCTATCAAAAAATTCCATGGCCTGTTTTCTTCGGAAGCGGACTACATCCCTTTTTTAAGTGAAGAAAACAAAGACAAGAAATACTATAAGGACGAACCTATCAGCCCGTCAATGTCAATCGTACTGAACCAGCTATTCAACTTCAACCTGCATCCATCCATAAAAAACCTGTACTTTAAAGGTAAGGCTTATGAGTTATTGAGTCTTTATTTCAACAGGAACGAAGACCCGAATGCAGAACAATGTCCGTTTTTGGTTGATGAAGAAAACGTTCTCAAAATCAGAAAAGCAAAAGATATTGTCATAGCCAATATGGCCGAGCCACCGGGATTGCAGGAACTTGCTGACCAGGTAGGAATCAACCTGAAAAAGCTAAAAATGGGCTTCAAACAGATTTATGGCGACAGTGTTTACAGTTTTCTTTTTGATTATAAAATGGAATTTGCCCGAAAATTATTAGACAGCGGTTCGTATAATGTAAATGAAGTCGGATTAAAAATAGGCTACAGCACAGCCAGCCACTTTATTGCCGCATTCAAGAAAAAATTCGGCACCACTCCAAAAAAATATTTAATGTCGATTGCCGTAACTAACTAAGTGCAATCCGTAACCCCTGATTAAAGGAATAAAAACAAACAAATGAAAGGCGTATTATTAGTAAACCTTGGCTCTCCAAAAAGCCCCGATCCCAAAGACGTAAAACCCTATCTTGATGAATTTTTAATGGACAAATACGTTATCGACGTACCTTATTTATTAAGAGCTTTATTAGTGCGAGGCATTATCTTAAGAAAACGTCCGGAAGAATCAGCCCATGCCTACAAAAAAATCTGGTGGGAGGAAGGCTCTCCATTAATGGTACTTTCCGAAAGAATGCATAAAAAAGTACAGGCTAAAGCAACGATTCCGATTGCCCTGGCTATGCGTTATGGCGAAATGACAATTGAAAAAGGACTTCAGGAACTGCATGAACAAGGTGTTACCGAGGTATTGCTTTTCCCATTATATCCGCAATATGCAATGGCTTCAACACTGACTATTTTGGTATTGGCAGAAGAAATCAGAAAGAAGAAATTCCCACATATGAAGTTTACCGATGTTCCTGCTTTTTATAACAAACCTGATTATATCAAAAATCTTGCTGATTTAATGAAGAAGCATCTGGAAGGGTTTGATTATGATATGCTCGTATTTTCATATCATGGGATTCCGGAGCGCCACATCCGAAAAACAGACGTCACAAAATCACACTGTAAAATAGATGGCTCATGTTGTGTCACTCCTTCAGCAGCACATGCTTTTTGCTACCGCCATCAATGCTACGAAACCACAAAACTTGTCGTGGAACAGCTCAATATTCCTAAAGAAAAGTATTGCCTGACCTTCCAATCCCGACTTGCCGGAGACAAATGGCTTGAACCTTATACTGATATTGAAATCAACAATATGCCGGCCAAAGGAATCAAAAAGATTGCTGTGGTAACACCTGCCTTTGTAACCGACTGTTTGGAGACTTTGGAAGAAATCGCAATGCGTGCTAACGAAGATTTTGTAGAAAACGGTGGAGAAGAATTTTTGGCTATCCCATGTCTGAATGATGATGACAATTGGGTAAAAACCGTAAACAATTGGATTGAAGATTGGGCTTCAGAAAAAGCAACAATCTGATAATTTTTTTACATTCTGATCGATGGAAAACTATTATGAATACTTAAAATCCCTGCACCTGATTTTTGTAATCACCTGGTTTGCGGGATTGTTTTATATCGTCCGCTTGTTTGTCTACCAAATTGAAGCTTCGCAAAAAGAATCTCCTGAAAAGGAAATCCTGCAAAAACAGTATAAAATAATGACCTACCGCCTGTGGTATATCATCACATGGCCATCGGCAGTATTAGCCAGTATTTTTGCATTCTGGATGCTGTTTTTTACACCACAGGGAAATTTTTGGCTGCAACAATCCTGGATGCATGTCAAACTTGGCTTTGTTTTTGCTTTGTATCTGTACCATTTGAAATGCCATCAGATATTTAAACAGTTGCAAAATGACGAGGTAAAACATACTTCTAATTTTATGCGTCTTTGGAATGAAGGTGCTACAATCATACTTTTTGCAGTAGTTTTTTTGGTAATTTTGAAGAATGCCGTCAATTGGATTTATGGAGTAGTCGGGATTTTCCTGTTTTCTATACTAATTATGCTCGGCTTCAAATTTTATAAAAGAATACGGGAAAGAAACCAGTCTTAATGCTGAAACCTATCAAAATAAAACGCTTATCACTTCGTGTCAGAATCTTCCTTTCGATGATTTTCCTGACCCTGATTTCGTCCATTTTGATGGCTTCACTTTCCGTTTACCAATTCAAGACCGCAGCAAAAGAATATCACGAAGAACGTCTGGAGCGCAGAGAAACGGCTGTTAAAGAACACATTAATTACATACTGAACACGACTACCTATCCGTTGACTACGGAAAATCTGCCGCTTATTTTTAAAGACGAGATTTATAAACTGGCGGATATCCATAGTTTGGCTATTAATATTTATAGTCTGGACGGAAAACTGCTCAAATCTTCCAAGGCTTCCTTTACGGTGGATACTATCTTGCCGCCTATTCCAAATTATATTTTGAAATTGGTACAGTCTTCTATGGACAAACGATATGTAGATGTCCAAAGTATTGAAGGAAAAAAATTCCGTTCTTCCTATACACAAATCAAGGACACCAAATTCAAGCCTTTGGGAATTTTGAACCTTCCGTATATTCCGGATGATGGTTTTTACGAAAGAGAGCTTCGGAATTTCCTAATCAGTCTGGGGCAGGTCTATTCCATCATGTTGATTATAGCATTTGTGCTGGCTTATTTCCTTTCGAGTTATATTACAAAGTTTTTAAAATCGATTACCGATAAAATCACAGAAACCCGATTCAATCAGAAAAACGAGAAGATTGAACTCGAAGAAAGCAGCAAGGAAATTGCCTTGCTGGTCCATGCCTACAACTCCATGGTAGAAGAACTGGAAGAAAGCGCCTCGAAATTAGCGCAAAGTGAAAGAGAACAGGCTTGGCGTGAAATGGCAAAACAGGTAGCACACGAAATCAAAAATCCTTTGACTCCTATGCGTTTGACCGTACAGAGTTTCCAAAGAAAATTTGACCCGAATGACCCGGAAGTAAAACAAAAAATGTCGGATTATTCCAATACGCTTATCCAGCAAATTGACACCATGAGTTCTGTAGCTTCGGCTTTCTCAAATTTTGCCTCGATGCCTGCACAGCAAAATGAAACCCTGAATGTGGTTGATGTAGTACAGCTTACACTGGATATTTTCAATGAAAATTATATCGAATTCCGAAGCGATGAGAAAGAAGTTATTACCATTATGGACCGCACCCAGCTTATCCGTATCGTAACAAATCTGGTCAAAAATGCCATTCAGGCTATTCCGGAACATCAGGCCAAAAAATCAGTAATTGTTTCTGTCAAAAAAGAAGGAGAACAGGTTTTAATCAGCGTACAGGATAACGGAACCGGAATAGAAACAGACAACCTCAACCGAATTTTCGAACCCAAGTTTACTACAAAAAACAGCGGCATGGGATTGGGATTGGGAATCATCAAAAATATTATTGAAAATTATAACGGAACTATTACTTTTGAAACTGCATCCGGAAAAGGAACCATTTTTAATGTCTACCTTCCTATAATTAAAATGTAATTTCAACAAAGACAAAACAACCATAAATTTATAAATCATGAATTACGAAAATATTCTGGCAGCTTCTGAAAATGGCATTGCTACGATAACCATTAACAGACCAACAAAATTAAATGCTTTAAATAAAGCTACGATTGAAGAACTTCATTCAGCTTTTGATGCGTTCGACAAAGACCATTCTATTCGCGTAATCCTATTGACCGGAAGTGGTGACAAGGCTTTTGTTGCCGGTGCTGATATTTCTGAATTTGCCAATTTTTCAGTTTCAGAAGGTGCTGAACTGGCTGCAAAAGGACAAGCTACCTTATTTGATTTTGTAGAAAATTTAAAAACACCTGTTATTGCAGCAGTAAACGGATTTGCACTTGGTGGCGGATTAGAACTGGCCATGTCATGCCACTTCAGAATCGCTTCAGACAATGCAAAAATGGGACTTCCGGAAGTTTCTCTAGGTGTAATTCCGGGTTATGGCGGAACACAAAGACTACCTCAACTGGTAGGAAAAGGAAAGGCGATGGAGCTTATCATGACTGCCGGAATGTTAACCGCAGAAGAAGCCAAAACAGCCGGCTTGGTAAACCATGTCGTGCCGCAATCTGAATTACTGGAACTGGCAAACAACATTGCACAAAAAATCATGAAAAATTCTCCGGTAGCTATCGGGAAAGCTATTGAGGCTATCAATGCCAACTTTAAAGACGGTGTGGACGGTTATGCTGTAGAAATCAAAAACTTTGGAGATGCTTTTGGAACAGACGATTTTAAAGAGGGCACGGGTGCTTTCTTAGAAAAAAGGAAACCTTCTTTTACAGGAAAATAAATTCAATAAGACCCCATCGAAATGATGGGGTTTTTTATCTATATTCGGTGCAAAATCCCCACACATGAAACTATTTTTACAATTTCTTTTTATTTCTGCTTTTGCAATTTCCGCTAAAGCACAGGATATTCCTTTTAAGGTTTTAAAAAGTGAAATTTTCAAAGACGAATTCAAGGAGTCCAATATCGTTTTTGCTGAAGAGGCAGAAAATGGCGGTATTTTAATTATCCGTTCCTATGTAAGCGGTGGATTATCATCCGGAAGAGGTTATTATATTGAAGAATACGACTCAAATTTAAAACTGGTAAAGGAATATGAACAACCTTTAAAATATGCCAATTTTGAAAAATACGGAACCGTTTTAGGAATTATAAAAGGCGATAAAGACATTCAGTTTGTTGACATGTTTTACAATATTAATGAAAAAGCCTATATCTGTTCAGCCTATATTGTTGATTTTAACAATTCAAAAACATCCAAAAAAGAACTCTTTAGGTTGTCTCGTGAAGAAATCAAGCAATATGGAAATTTCTTTATGAATCAGACCTTCTATTCGCAAGACACCAAAATTTATGAAGAGCCAGGGAATGAATCAGGTGTTTCAATGATTGTAAATGAAGATCGAACGGCTTTTGCAATCACAATCGATATGAAAACTGAAAAGTCAGAAGCTTTAAAACTGTACCTTTTTGATAAAAACTTAAACAAAAAATTTGAACACATTTTCGTAAGAGAAATTAAGGACAAAAAGTTCCGCTATGAAAATGTAGATGTTTCAAAAGATGGAAATGCGCTTTATCTATTAGGAAAAGTTTATGCCGATGAAAAGAAAAACAAAAAAACAGGAGGCAAGTACCAATATGAATTGACACGATTTTCTTTTGAAGGACAAAAAACTCAGGTTTTTGACACCGAAGAACATTTTTCAGGAAGCATGACAACAATAGCCTCTCCAGATAAAATTACGTGTATAGGATTCTATTCTGACCAAAATGACAACCATTTTAAAGGGATTAGTTATTTTGAACTGGATCCTGTTTCATTGGCCATCCGAAAATCTAAGTTTAATCCATTTAGCCAACAATTTATGATTGACAAATATGGTGAAGAAAAAGATAAAGAGTTAAAAAATCTCATTTTCAAGAAAATCCATATCACAAAGAATAATGATATTATTTTCAATGCAGAAGAATTTTATGTTTCTTCAAATAACAATCAAACTTTTTTTAATTATGACGATATCGTCAGCGCAAAAATTAATACTGACGGAGAATTAGTTTGGGCAAGAAACATTAACAAAGCTCAATTTACTACAGATACTGATGCTTATATTTCATACACTTCAACAATCAAAAATGACGATACTTATTTTTTCATCAATGCCAGTGAAAAAATCAAAAAATTAAGTAATGATCGAATCTTATTTAAACATGTCAGAAAAAACAAGTCGAATTTGAATATTATCCGAATCAATAAAAATGGTGATTTCGACTTTCAGGAGGTCTTAAATAATGAAAGTAACGAGGTTCCATTTATGGTTTCACAAGGAATCGTAAACAAGGAATCCGTATTCTTTTTAGGAAAAAAAGGAAAGGATAAGCAATTGTTGAAAATCAGTTTATAATGAGTCGTCCTAAAATAGGTTGACAGATTTTAGAATAAAAATATATTAACCAGCCAGGAAACCTGACTGGTTTTTTTCATGTATAAAGTTAGGTGTTTTCATTTTCAGACTCAAATGTGGTCTTTTATTATTATAGGTTTCTATTGCTGTTTTTAGGAGTTTTTCTAATGTTTGGCCATCTTTACATTTATAAATCAAAAATTCGTT